>Ga0308168_1000024_pt1 | contig 452037 bp, 399 predicted proteins | sample PhyCR2_FD_202133 | JGI IMG/M metagenome (GOLD analysis project Ga0308168, IMG submission 202133) | Phyllosphere microbial communities from UC Gill Tract Community Farm, Albany, California, United States - DLSLRC.R2 | ecosystem: Host-associated > Plants > Phyllosphere > Unclassified | place...
CTTGTGACGACAACTGCCTAGCCTCGATAGTAACGGTTACCCCGCAGTATGCATGAGCACGTAATGGCCTAAAGTCAGGCCAGCGTTGGCACGAGGAGTAAAAGTGGATAGCGAGAGAAAGCTCCTGAAAAAGATATTTCTATCATCAGCTCCAGTGCGGATCTGAAACAGAAGTTTTACCATTTTCCAGACGGCCTGCAAAATACCAACTGTTATGATCTGAAATTATTTGCAAATCGTACCAACCTTTTGTTTTATCTAGATTCACAATTATTTTTTCTTGTATTTTCATTAATGGAATTTTGGTTTTTCTTTTTTCGTAAAGATTTTCCATAGTGATATAAGGGCTGATGCTTTCTTTTTTATTTTTCTTAATCATAATTTCAACCTGATTCTTTGATGGATCATTGACCAGGGTAATTTCCAAATCGGGGAATTGATTCCCTTTAAAGTTCCTGTAAAAGCCATTAGGTCCAAAAACTTCGTAGCCGTAAATCCCGGTAGAGGTAGTATGAGATAATTCCTGTTTAGCATAAAGTGCGTAGGAAAAGTAAAAATCATCTTCTTCAAATCTTGTCCTGTCATAAATAATAATCGGAACAGCCCTGCCGGTTAGATTTTTCATGATAATTTTCCCATTCTCGAGGTTAACAAGATAATTGTATGGAAGAGGATTAGACGGTTTGATTCCACGTTCCTGAATGTTAAGAATTTTGTCTTCAAGCTCATTCTCATGGTACCATTTCAAATCAGGAACAGGTTTATTTTTAGCGGAGTTGATGGTTTTAGTGTATTCCTTCTGATCCAGATAATTCATCTCAGGAATTTTAATATTGGCGGCATTAAACGCTGATGTAAGATCTCCGCATATGGCCCTCCTCCAATCGCTGATATTGTTTACAGTAACATCTTTTTTATATTTTTTTCGGATGAAGTTTTCTAAAAACATCAGCACAGAAGTATGATCCGACACTTCAGAATTTACGTATCCTCCTTTTGTCCATGGTGATGCGATGATCATAGGGACCCTGTAGCCGAGACCAACTGTTCCTTCTACTTTTTCATAATCTTTCATTGAAGGGGAAGCCATATACTCCTGTTTTCTGCTGACGTATTCAACACCCTCTGTTCCATTCAGGTCTACAGGCTGACTGGGATTTAAAGGCGGTGCAAAAGGCAGAACATGATCAAAATAGCCATCATTTTCATCATAGTTGATAATGAAGATTGTTTTTTTCCAGATTTCAGGGTCGCTTGTAAGGATATTCATCACTTCAGAAATATACCACGCGCCGTACCAAGGAGATCCGGGATGATCTGAAAAGTGTTCAGGCGCAATGAGCCACGATACCAGTGGAAGTTTATTATTTTCAACATCTTTCCTAAACTGATGTAAAACGTCTCCTTTCGGTACTACAAGTCTTTCGCCATTTTCATCATGTCCGATTTCCAGATGCCAATAATCAGGATCATTTATGTTGGTGGTGAATGCTTTTTCGTGAAGATTTTTCTCCTTCTTTGAAAGTTTTGAGTACTGATCAGGATGGTATTTTATTTTATCTTCCTCCAGTTCGGCAATCCTTTTTTCCAAGCTGTCTTTCTGATCAGGATGTTTTTCAATTTCCTTTTTCAAATAAGCAATAATATTGGGAATATGCTCATAATAACCTTTTGAAAATTTTACATTAAAATTTGAAAACCATTCGATAGGATTATCCGTAAAATTACTCAGCCAGGCTTCCTGCTCACCGGACATCCCTTTCTGAAGACTGATTTCATTCTGATAAATTCTCCAGGGAATATTCTGCTCTTCCAGTATTTCAGGAAAACTCTTCCATTTGGCCTGATGGTTTTTATCATAGTCAATATTTTCATTATAAACATTAGCCTTTACTTTTCCGTTTTTTTGTTCACGTAAAGTTCCCGACCAATGGAAAAGCCTGTTTGGGGTAGTTCCTGTTAGTGATGAGCAAAAATACTGGTCAAAGATTGTGAAAGCGTCCGCCAGCTGATAGTAAAAAGGAAGGTCTTCCCGGTTATAGTATCCCAAAGTCAAGGGAATGTCTTTATAGTTTTTATTATCAGATGCTTTGGCCTGAAGCCAGCGATCGTATTTTCCTTTGTTAAGCGCATGTTGCTGATTATTCCAGGAGTGAGGAAGAGAGCTCATCCATGTAGATTTGGTATTCTTTAGATCCAGGCGGGCCGGTGCTGCATACTTTCCGTCATTATTTTTCTGAAAAAATACGGAATGGCCGTCCTGTTTTATGAAAGCTCTGCGATCAGAAAATCCTCTTACTCCTTTTAAAGCACCGAATGCGTGATCAAAAGAACGGTTTTCCTGCATGAGAATGACAATATGTTCCGCATCATAAAAAGTAGACTGGGCCGCTGGCTCAATCATCAAAGCCTTCAGAATGGCAGGATGTAGAACACTTGAAGTTCCCAGCCCGGCCAGCAAGATTCCAGACTTTTCCAAAAATTCTCTTCTTTTCATATGGATCGTAATAGAAAGAAACCGCAAGTTAACAGGTTTCGTTTTAATTTAATAATAATTCTAATGAGTAAATTAAAATCTGCTCAAAATCCCCCAGTGGATCTTAATATCATTAAACTTAAAAGGATTTCCGAATTCGTTACCGTTGGAAAGCTGGAAACTCATCAACCCGATCGGAATGAAGAAATTGAATCCAAGCCCGACACTATAGAGTTTGGGCTTCACATTGAGGGATTTGTTGTTGAGCTGTCCGTATTGCCCGAATACATCAAAAAAGGCCTGGCTTCCGATGAGATACCGATACTCCAAACTTCCGTAATAATAAAAATCGGCGGCCAGGGAATTTTCATTGAATCCCCGCATGGAATTCCATCCTCCGAAACGGTACAATTCGTTGGCGGAAAAGTCGATCCTGGAGTCCATCATCGCGCCTTCGCCCTTGATATTGAGGAAATGGTTCCCGTTAATATGGTAATTATGTTCTCCGAAAAAGTAAAACTGATTTTGCGGAGACGTGATATCATCTTTGGTATATCTCGTCGTCAGATAATCGTATCCGGCATTAATTCTCGTTTTGTAAAGGAAAAGATCAATATCCGTAGGTTCTATCATTTCAAACCAGATCCCGATTCCTTTTTTGTTGTAATCTTTCCCCTGAACATACAGCGTATCAATAATACTCGAGCTTTCAAAAGTTCCCCGGAGACCGATCTTGTTTCTTGAATTCAGATGATAATAGAACGCTGGAAGCGCTTTTACATTGGCAAAAGTAGAATCCTGACGGAAAATATTGACCTTCATATTCAATCCGACATTCGATTTGAAGAGATAGGGAACATCCGTCTGAAGATCAAATGTCTGCCCTTTATCCGGATTCCGCTGCCAATAAAGATTGATGGTTTCAAAGCTGTTGAATATGTTCCTGAAATTTACGTTCAGGGTTCCGTTCAGTGTAAATTTATCCGTTTTATCATTCCCGAAACCTATTACCCCGTCGAAGCTGTTGGTCTTCTTCTTTTCCATAAAAAGAAAAATACTTGTGGAATCTTTTGTAAACATAGTCTGCGGAGGACGTTCAAGGCTGACAAACTGATGGCTCTGAAAAGATTTATTAATGGCCAGAAGATTTTTATCATCATAGGTTTTGCCTTTAAATTCTTTTTCAAGATTTTTAATAAACCTTTTCGGAACACTGGTGTAGCCTTTCACTACAAAACCGTCGATGGTTCTTTTATCATTTTTATTGATGTCAAGCTCCACAACCGGATATCCGTTTTTCTGACCTTTATATTTCGATTTTATCCTGCTGAAGGCAAAGCCGTCATCAATATACTTTTTGTTGATGCTTTTTTTGGTTGAATCTAAATTTTTAGTGAAAAAATCTTTCTGAACTTTTATTTTATCCGAAATAGAATCTGAGAGCTTCACATACGTTTCATTGAAGTTTTTCCCTTTATGAAAAACGATTTCAGTTGTATCTCCCTTTTTTCTGACTTCCTTCAGCTGGGTGAAAAAATAGTTATTCTGAGCCAATGAATCTAGAAATTTCACGGCAGAAGCAGAATCTTTCACCTTTTTTTTCACTTTTGTTTCCGAATCAATAAGAAAATAAGGCTTCTTCTGCGCCTGAATAAAAACGCAAAAAAGGATAAAAAATATTTTTAAAATTAATTTCAATGTATCATTCTGAATGTGTGGAAGAATGAAGAATCTCCATAAAAATACAAAAAGATTCTTCACTGCATTGCATTCCGTTCAGAATGACAATGCGCCCAATCACTTAACTGAAACTAAGCCAGTTTATTGTATTTCTTCATTAAATTTTCATAAGTCCCCTGAGGAAGAATCCACTTTAAAGGAACTCCAATTTTCTGCCCGAATTTTCCAAAGTAATAGTGAGCTTTCCATTTGTTTTTCTGTAAAAGCAAATCTACATACTCTGCGACTTCCAGAGGTTCTGTTCCATCTCCTACATGGCTGTTCATCAAAGCATATACTTTATCGAAAACACTCTTATAAGGTTCCGAAACTTTGGTACGTACCCGATTTTCGGCAATATTCGTTTTAATATCCCCAAGATGCAGGGAGCAGACATGGATATTCCACGGATACACTTCATACCGCATCGCTTCTGTCACTTTATCCAAGGCAGATTTTGATGCAGAGTAAAACCCGCGGAAAGGCAATCCCATTTCACTTCCGATACTGGAAACATTGATGATCTGTCCGAATTTATTTTCCCTCATCTTCGGCAGTACGGCACTCATCATCTGAACCGCCCCCACCAAATTGAGATTAAATAATTTTAAAATATCTTCTTTTGAAGAATCTTCCACAGCACCCACCATTCCCATTCCGGCATTGTTGATCAGAACATCAATTCTGTTTTCTGTTTTCAATACTTCGGCAATGGCATCTTGTACTGCATTATTATCTGTAACATCTGTTGAAATAGATATAAAATAACTGCTTTCGGTATGCTTTCGGCTTAATCCGTACACTTTATGGCCTTTCTTTCCGAAATATTCTGCCAGCACGAATCCTATTCCTGAAGAGGTTCCGGTAATGATGATTGTTTTTGTATTCATGAGTTTTCAGTTAAAATAATTTTTAAATCTTCCCAAAACTTCGGATAAGACTTTTCTACTACATCTTCGTCTTCAATCTCTAATTCCTGAATAAGACAGAAAGGAGCAAAAGCCATTGCCATCCTGTGATCCTGATAAGTCTTAATGGAAATGTTATCTTCAGGCTCATTAAAGCAGGTTGATTTAATCGAAAGATTTGTAAATTCAGTTTCCGTGCCCAATTTTTTTAATTCATTATGCAGTGCTGAAAGCCTGTCGGTTTCTTTTACTCTTAATGTTCCAAGTCCTGAAATTTCGAAAGGGATTTTTAAAGCTGCTGCTGTAACACAAAGGGTTTGCGCAATATCCGGGCAGTTGTTCATATCTAGGACAATCTTTTCAGGAAGAATAAAGCCGGAATCCGGTTTTAGCGTGATGGTATGATCTGCATCGCTGAAAATCGTTTTGATTCCGAAAAACTTCTCATAAATCTTTGCAATGGCAGAATCTCCCTGGGTGGATTCTTTATAAAAGCTTTTCAGATGAATGGTCTTTCTTCCCAAAGCTGCGAAAGAATAGAAATATGAAACGGAACTCCAGTCGCTTTCTACTTCATAATTGATGATTGATGATTGATGATTGATGAAAGGCTCAACTTTGATTGTGTTTCCGATGAAGCTGTTTTTAATTCCGAATCGGGTTAAAATATTCAAAGTCATCTCAATATAAGACCTCGAGGTTACTTCGCCAACAAGATTTATTTCTAATCCGTTTTCAAGTTTTCCGGCAATTAATAGGAGGGAAGTGATGAACTGGCTCGAAATATTTGCCGGAACATCAACTTTTGACTGGATGATTTTTCTTCCTTTAATTTTCAGCGGCGGAAATCCCTCATTTTCCAGATATTCGATGTCTACGCCAAGATTTTGTAAAGCCGTCACCAGATTTTTGATCGGTCTTTCTTTCATTCTTTTAGAACCTGTCAGAATAGTTGTTTTCCCGTCCTGAATAGAATAATATGAGGTAAGAAAACGCATGGCTGTTCCTGCATGGTGGATATCCACCACCTCTGTATTTTCGGATAAGGCCTTTTTCAAAAGACTTGTGTCTTTGGAATTTGAAAGGTTTCCGATTTCTATATTTTTAAACAGACTTTCTAAAATTAACAAACGATTCGAAATGCTCTTCGAACCGCTGATTTGTATAGTCTGATTTTCTTTTAATTCTGATTTTTTTAACTTCTTCATTATTTTCAGTAGGGAATTTGGAGGCCGGAAGCTGGAAGTTATTTTGCTGTATTAAACTTCCTTCTTCAATCATCCTTCTTCCTGCATTATTTTAATTTCTCATTGTTCTGATGCCGGTCTTTATCCCGATCCGTTTTTACTTTCATTTTTTTGTCGAAAGCTTCCTGCAGATTGACTCCGGTTTGGTTGGCTAAACATAAAGTTACGAATAAAACATCGGCCAGTTCTTCGCCCAAATCTTTATTTTTATCGCTTTCCTTTTCACTTTGTTCACCGTATCTTCTTGCTATAATTCTGGCCACTTCACCAACTTCTTCAGTTAACATAGCCATATTGGTGAGTTCATTGAAATAACGAACGCCAATCGTTTTTATCCATTCATCAACCTGTTGCTGAAGGTTTGTAATTTCCATTTAATTTTTTAATTAATCTTTTCTTCCAAAGCATTAACTTTTGCCTGTAAGGTTTCTATTCTTTCTTCATTGTAAGAAGAATCGCCTTTATTTTCCGTAAAATCTGCAAACTTTTTAAAAAGTTTTCTTACCATAACATAAACAATAATTAATGTAACGAAAGCTCCTATTTTTGCAATATTGAAATCCATACTCTAAATTATTGATATTGATAAGCACCTAAAGTAGGATTTGAGGTTCTGGAGTTACCCGCAATATCCGTAGGAACTGTTGCAGCAACTGCCGTGCTTCCTTTCCCGATAGCCGGAGAGTTTTGTTTAACTCTTAAATTCATCTGGGCGGCAAAATAATTGACAAAAAGCGGATCCTGATTTTTCACTAATTGAATGATGCTTGATGCAGTATCCGAAAATCCTGCTTCCGATTGGCCGGAATATTTTAAAAGACAGTTTTCAAAAGTAAAATTAAACAGCTGTCCCGGTGTCTGCTCAAAAAACACTGAATTATCACGATCTGAATATACAATACTATTCCTTACATTAATAATCAATGCGCCCTGTTCGGTCTGATTTGATTCATTGGTCCATTCGTTAGTGGCAAATATTCCGTTTCTGTTATAAGACTGCAGAAGATCAGAATAATTGGCAATGGTACAATGTGTTAAATTATAAGTTCCTCCTCTGAAGATGCCTATTGCAGATTCTCCGCAGTTGTTCATGACAAGATTTCTTGCCGTAATTGTTGATCCGATGGAATAAATTCCATATTCCTGGAAAGTGTGGATAAAGGAATTATTGATAGTAGCATTGGTCTGTCTCATTTCCAGTCCTTTTGTTCCTCCGAAAATTCGCGCATAATTCATATTCAGATTAGATCCGGGTTCCATCTTTATTGAATTCCAGTTTTTAGGAATGGTATCGTATGCAGGATCATTTCTGTCACCACGTAATGTGACGTTGTCGGCAAGTGTTCCGTTAATATTGAGTGTGGCTCCCTGAAGTACTTTCATTCCGCTGTTTTTATGGAAATAAACTTTAGTTCCCGGCTGGATGTTCAGGATGGCGTTCTGATCGAGTGTTAGATCACCGTAAATAATTTTAGCCTTGTTGTTGGTCCAGGTTGTAGTAGATGTAAGAATATTGGGGTTGGAAGGAGTTTTGATGAAAAATTCTGCATCCTGAACTACGGAGAATAGCACTACATTTTGCTGTCCGGCAGGACTTTCAAAAAGGATTTTGTCTTCTGCGATCGCTTCAGGACCCGTTGCTTCCGGAGCAATTTCCACGAAAATATAAAGGCTGTCTTTCTTTCTTAAAGGAACTTCTTTAAAATCATATCCCGGTTTTCCGTCTACATTGATTTTATATAAAGATGATGCACCTTTTTCCAGATGTATTCTCGGGATCAGGATATCTTTATCTTCATTATTATAAACCTTTACGGCATATGTTTCCGAACGAACCTGATGATAAACGGTATCACAAAAAACCGTGTCTTTTGAAAAGCTCAACTTTTGTGAAGGAGCATCAAAACTGATATCATCTTTATTACAAGATACAGTCATCACAAGCATCCAGAAAGAAAAAGCCAGTAGTAATTTGATTTTCATCGAAATTAAGTTTAATAAATTTCAAATGTAACGAAAATACTTTAAATTTCTTATCAAGAAAAAAATATTGACAGCTTATTTGCAAATTCAAAAAAATATTGTACTTTTGCAACCTAAAATTAGCAGAGAAATATCCATTACTATTTCGAAAGCAAACTTTAATTTTTAACATTGTATTATGAAACCGCAAGGTTACATGTGACATTAACAAAAAAAGAAATTTACACATGAAAAACGGAATCCACCCAGAAAATTATAGACTTGTTGTTTTCAAAGATATGAGTAACGACGAAGTATTTCTTTGCAAGTCTACAGCAGAAACAAAAGACACGATCGAGTACGAAGGACAAGAGTATCCTTTGATCAAAATGGAAATCTCTTCAACTTCTCACCCTTTCTACACTGGTAAAGTGAAATTGGTTGACACTGCAGGTAGAGTTGATAAGTTCATGAACAAATACAAAAAATTCGCTAAGTAATTTTTTGACATTACAATATTTTAAAGTCTTCCGGGTTTCGGGAGACTTTTTTTATTGTAATTTTGTTTGACTTGAATTTTTTTAACCTTAAACTTAAAACTGAACGATGCAATTAGTATTTTCAGATGCGCAATACTGGGAAGATTTTCTTCCGCTTACTTTTACCCGTCCCATTGCCGAAATGCGGTGCGGAATTCTCAAGTTTTCCGAAAGATGGCAGAAAATTTTAGAAAACACTGAGATCTCCTTTTTTACGGAATCTTATTTACAGAAAAAATTTCCTGAACCTGAAAAGAAAGAAAGTCTTTTTCTGGTAACGAACTTCCTGCCGACTGAAAATGTCATCCAGCAAATTAAAGACCTTAAACAGGGAGAAGCTTTGGTGTATGAAGATGAATTAATTGCGGCTAAAATTAATATGGATGGTTTCTCTCTCAACCAGATTGAGAAAATGACGGATATTAAAGAAGAACTTGTGTTCTTTAAAAAACCGGCAGATCTTTTCACCTATAATCAGAAAGCAATCGATTTTGATTTTGAATTATTAACCCGAGGAAAAACCTCGCAGGAACTTTCTTCCACCAACGGGTTTTTGGGAGATAAAAAAGATCTTTTTATCGAAGAAGGTGCTCAGATTGAATTTTCAACTCTTAATACGAAAACAGGAAAGATTTATATAGGAAAGAATGCTGAAGTAATGGAAGGCTGCCATCTTCGGGGTCCGATAGCGCTTTGTGAGGAATCCAAATTTAATTTAGGCGCAAAAATCTACGGAGCTACAACCATCGGTCCGTATTCCAAAGTGGGAGGTGAGGTCAGCAATATTATTATTTTCGGGTATTCCAATAAAGGACATGATGGTTTTATCGGGAATTCGGTAATCGGGGAATGGTGTAATTTCGGGGCAGATTCCAATTCTTCCAATATGAAGAATAATTACGGAAATGTAAGATTATGGAATTACAGAAGAAAGGCTTTTGAAGATACAGGGCTTCAGTTTGCCGGTTTGATTATGGGAGATCATTCTAAAACTGCCATCAATACACAGCTCAATACAGGAACGGTTGTGGGTGTGGCATCCAATATTTTTAAAGAAGGCTTTCCGCCTAACCTTGTTGAAAATTTTTCTTGGGGCGGATTTAAAGATGATGAAAAATTTAAATTGGATAAAGCCTATGAAGTTGCAGAACGTGCCATGGCAAGAAGAAAAGTGGCCTTAAAAGATGAGGATAAGGCTGTTTTAAAACATATTTTTGATCATTATTAATATGATGAATAAAGGAAACTTCAAATTTTTTTGAAGTTTTTTTCTTTTAGATGTAATAAAATATAAAATCTGACTGTCTTATCTATAGAAACAAAACTTATGACCCAAGAAACTTTTAGAAGTACGGTATTCATTCTCAAAAATGAGATGTATCGCTTTGCGAAGAGATTCGTCATGAGTAGTGATGAGGCGGAAGACGTAGTGCAGGATTTAATGATAAAGTTCTGGCAGAAAAAAGATGAGCTGGAGCAGTTCGGGAATTTAAAATCGTATGCACTGAAAGCAGTCCGGAATGAATGTCTGAACAGGCTAAAGCACCACGATGTAAAAACCGGATTTGCAGATATGCAGCTTCACAGATCAGAGCTTTACAGTATGGAAGTGAATAATCTGAAGGAACATATTATTGGTTTCATTAATCAGCTTCCGGAAAAGCAAAAGACAGTGATCCATTTGAAAGATGTGGAAGAATATGAAGTCTCGGAAATCGCAGAAATGCTGGAAATGGAGGAAAACGCAGTAAGAGTAAATCTTATGAGAGCAAGACAAAAAGTAAAAGAACAAATTTCACAATTGATGAGCTATGAGCAAAGACAAATTTCAAGATAAATACGATGAGGTCTTCCGTAATTTAAAGGAAGAAAAAATGGAATGGGATTTTGAAGATTTTCTCAAAAAAGCAGAAGATAAAGATGAGGTAGAGAAAACTGGAGAAGCTTCCGTTATCCCTATTAACATTAAAAATAAGCCGGCTTTTCCGAAGTGGTTCTGGATGGCGGCAAGTGGTATTGTGCTGTTAAGTATAGGAATTATTTTTAATTACAATACTCATCAAAGCATAGAAGATCAGGCTCAGATGGTTGAAAATCAGATTAAACAACAAAAAAATAATTTCATCGAAGAAAATAATGAGCAGCAGGCACAGGTTGCCGTAAACCATGTGTCAGATTCTGTTGCCGGTATCAAACAGGATTCGGTATTTCAGGGAAATACCATCGCAGAAAAAGATTATTTAGATGAAATATTGCCAAAACGAGGCAGGCTTAAAAAAGAAAGAAAGCCAAGATATGTTGATAATTCCTCTTATCCTAAAGCTTCAAAAGATTCCACAGGCTATAAAGATTCTTACGTTATTGTAAACGGGAAAAGAATTGAAAATGTGGAAGAAGCCATTAGTGTGACTAAGTATTCATTCCAGATATTTGCAAATAACGTCAGTGAAAAATTAGCAAAACCAACAGTCGTTGACGACGATTATTAATTAACCCTTAAAAGATTATGCTCCTGATCAGGCACTAATAATCAAATAAAATAAAATTGACTCATGAAAAAAATATTCATCATATTCGCATTTGCCTTTTCACAGTTCTTTAATGTGTACGGGCAGGATAAGCTGGACCAGCTTTTTGATAAATACCAGGAAGTGGAAGGCGTAACTTCCATAAAAATCGCAAAACCGATGTTCGGAATGCTCAGCAATCTGAATTTGGGCGATGCCGAACTCGATCAGATCAAACCTTTACTATCAAAAATAAATGGCTTGAAGGTTTTCATCGCTGAAAAACCTGAGGATGCTGCTTCTGTGAACGGACAAAAGCTTTCCCAGATCAACAGGGATATCAAATCGTATTTAAGCAATCTCAATTACAGCGAGATCATGACCATGAACAGCAACGGGGCAAAAATAAAATTCCTCTCTGCTGAAGAAAAAAACGGAATTCTCGATGACCTCTTACTAAGCATTGACAGCGGGGGTGAAGAAAGTATCCTGATAAAGTTGGACGGAAGGCTTTCAATGGATGATATCAATAAAATTATCAATTCTAACGAAACCAAAACAAACCCTGTTACCAATGCCAGAAACAGCTTAACTTCTCAAAACACAGCGTCTTACCTAAACGGAGAATCCAGGAATGTAGGAGAATTTTCAGGAGTGCAGGTGAGTACCGGCGTTATTGTAAACTTCAAACAGGAAAGTCCTACTACGGTAAAAGTAATTGCGGATGCAGACAAGCTGCAATATATCGTAACTAAAGTGGATAATGGTGTGTTGAAAGTATATGTTGATAATAAAGGACAGAGAAATTTAAAGTTTAAAAATATCAGCGTAAATGTATCTGCACCAAGAATAGACAATATTAAAACTTCTTCGGGGGCTGTTTTCAATGCTATCAATACAATAAATGAAAAGAAGATTTTAGTTGATCTTTCGTCAGGATCTGTGGTAAATGGGAATTTCAATTTGGATAATACGAGAGTTGAAGTAAGTTCGGGAGCTGTAATAAATTCTACGATTAATACAAAGCAGATTGCTGTTAAAGCATCAAGCGGTGCAGTTGCCAATCTTAACGGAAGAGTTGATGGAGGCTCAATAGATGTAAGCAGCGGTGCGGTTTGCAATTCGGAGAAGTTTCAGTTCAATGAACTTGAAGCTGAGGCAACATCGGGAGGTGTTGTTAACGGTAATGTCACAGAACGTTTAAAAGCAACGGCATCATCAGGAGGCAGTATCAGGTATAAAGGAAATCCGAAAGTAGAATCCAATATCAGCAAAACATCGGGTGGAAGCTTAAAACAAATCAACTAAAAAATACCAACCATGAAAATATTTAAAACCATTTTTCTAATTCTTTCCGTCATGTTTGTAATGCAGTCCTGCGTGGTTTCAGAAAAACCGAATATCGCTTATTTTTCAGATTCCGGAAGAGATTTTAAAGGAGCTAAATTTGTAAGCATTAATGTTCCGTTGTTTTTGGCTAAACCTTACATCAAAAAAGCTTTGAGAGAGGGTGGAGAAGATGAAGAATTGATCAGGCTTGTAAAAAAAGTTTCCAAAATAAGAGTATTGAGCGTTGAAAACGGAGATCGTACGATGCTGAAGGACTTTGCTAATTATCTGAACAATAATAATTACGAAGAATGGGCAACGATTCGACATGATGGCGACAATGTCAATATTCGGGTGAAGCAGAAAGGAGATGCTATCAAAAACATGATGATCACCGTTAATTCAGATAAAGAACTTGTTTTTGTTGATATAAAAGGTAGCTTTACTCCAGATGATATCTCAAGATTGATTGCCTCTGCAAAAGATAAGTAGACATTTTCATATTCAATCATATACTAAATTTCATTTTGTAGAAAACCATTTCTTATACGGAAATGGTTTTTTTTGATTTAAGTTATTGATTATTAAGTTTTATTTAAACTATTAAAATAGATTTTCGTATTTCGTCAAAATACCTTAATTTTGCAAGAAAGTAAAGATGTCTATTCATAACAAAATTGTAGAGACAGCCATCACTTTCGATGACGTGCTTCTAGTTCCTTCTTATTCAGAAGTTTTACCTAATCAGGTTTCATTAAAATCAAGACTTACCGACAAAATTACGCTTAATGTTCCAATCGTTTCTGCTGCAATGGATACTGTTACAGAAGCTGAACTGGCTATTGCTTTGGCAAGAGTAGGAGGCTTGGGCTTTATTCATAAAAATATGACGATTGCGGAACAGGCCGCACAGGTAAACCGTGTAAAGCGTTCCGAAAACGGAATGATCTCCGATCCTGTTACCCTTTCAAAAGATCATACGCTGGCTCAGGCTAAAGATACCATGGCCAAATATAAAATTTCCGGACTTCCGGTAGTGGATGGCGAAAATACATTGATTGGAATTATTACCAACAGGGATGTCAAGTATCAGGAAAATCTGAATATGAAAGTGGAAGAGATCATGACCAAAGATAATCTCATCACGTCGGATAAAAATACCAATCTTGAAAAAGCTAAAGAAATCCTTCTGAAAAACAGGGTTGAAAAACTTCCGATTGTTGATGCTGAAAATAAATTGGTTGGTTTAATCACCATTAAAGATATTGATAATCAACTGGAATATCCTAACGCAAATAAAGATCAAAACGGCAGGTTAATCGTTGGAGCAGGTGTTGGGGTAGGGGAAGATACACTTGAGAGAATTGAAGCATTGGTAAAAGCAGGCGTTGATATCATCGGTATCGATTCAGCGCACGGACACTCCAAAGGAGTACTGGATAAAATTTCGGAAATCAGAAAAGCATATCCCGATCTGGATATCGTTGGCGGAAATATTGTAACGGCTGAAGCAGCTGAAGATTTGATCAAAGCCGGGGCAAATGTTCTGAAAGTAGGGGTTGGTCCTGGTTCTATCTGTACCACAAGAGTGGTTGCCGGTGTCGGTGTTCCTCAGTTATCCGCTATATACAACGTTTACGAATATGCAAAAACTAAAAATGTTGCAGTAATCGCAGATGGAGGAATTAAACTTTCCGGAGATATTGTAAAAGCAATCGCTAGCGGAGCAGGAGCTGTAATGTTAGGGTCTCTATTAGCCGGGACTGATGAAGCACCGGGTGAGGAAATTATCTTCCAGGGGAGAAAATTCAAAACGTATCAGGGAATGGGAAGTCTTTCTGCCATGAAGAGAGGTGGAAAAGAAAGATATTTCCAGAGTGAAGCTAAAAAATTCGTTCCGGAAGGAATTGAAGGAAGAGTGCCGAGCAAAGGGAAGCTGGAAGATGTTATTTTCCAGTTAACAGGAGGCTTAAGAGCCGGAATGGGATATTGCGGTGCCAAAGATATTGAAGCATTGCAAATGGAAACCAAAATGGTAATGATCACAGGAAGCGGATTGAAAGAATCCCACCCTCATGATGTGATTATCACTCAGGAAGCTCCGAACTATTCTTTGTAGGAATTTAAAAATTATATATAAATATGGCTGCCATACGGTAGCCTTATTTATTTTCGGGCGCGGGCGAAGCCCGCGCCCGAAAATAAATAATAAATTTTTTAAAAAACCATCTTTATTCAATCTTTTTATATTTAAATTTCGGTTTAATCACATAATTTAAAAACCTTCCTTTGGATTGAACTGTTTTAAAACGTTCAAAGATCTCTGAAGGCACCTGCAGGTAGTCATATACGGCACCAGACTGATAGATTATTCTTAAAATCTCAGTCTCCTGGAAGTATAGGTATTTATGGATTACTGATGACGGCATATAAAACACCGAACAAAAAATGTTCCTTTAAATTCCAGTTTAAAAAAAAGCCTTCCGGGAATTCCGAAAGGCTGATAATATGTTTGTGACGCTGTTATTGGTTTAATTTATCTTTAAAGTCGTCTATTCTGAAATCCGTTAATGCATTTCCTTTTTCAATTTTCTCTTTGGAATAAAGCCGGAAATCATTTTCTGTCTTTTCCAAAAGATAGTCGTAAGGTCCTACGTGAGATATTAATTTAACCAAAACCGGAGAAATCTCCAGGCATATGAAAAGTCCCATGATGAAAGCTGCTGCCAAACCGATTATGGCTGAATTTTTACCCAGCTCATCCAACGCCTGAAGCCTTGCTGCAAACCCGTTGAATTTATCTTCAAAAGTTTCGGTAGATTTTCTTTCTGTTTCTAAATTGGAGTATACTTTTGAAATCTCTTTATCCAGATATTGCAACCTTGGAGCTGCCTGTTTCTGATAGTTTTCCAGATCCTGGCGTCTTTGCTCTTTCAGTTCCTGTTTACGCTTCGCATTGGGACCGAATCCTTCTTTTCCGCTGGTTAATCCGGACTGTTTTCCTAAAATTTCTTTTTCCAGTTCTACGGAAGCAGAATCATAGGATTTCTGATAACTGGCAATCTTTTCGGTGATTTGTTTCTTTTCTGTTTCAAAAGGCCCACTCTGCTGAAGAATTCTTCCGTTCATCTCGCCCTGCAGCTGTTTCTTATTTCGTTGAATAATTGTATTGAGTTGTTTGTTGACCTCTTTTTCAAAAATCTTAAGTTCCAAAGGTTTTGAGATGATAATTCCCAGAAACGTTGCTAAAATAAGTCTTGGAATAGCCATTAAGACCTGATTCCACCAGGTTCCTGTTTTTTTAATCGAAGAAACGATATACCGGTCCAGGTTGAAGATCATTAATCCCCATAAAATACCGAAGCCGATTGATGTCCAGATATTATCAAATACAGTGTACATGGCATATCCTGCGGATAGGGTTGCAAAAACAGCGGTAAATAAAACGATTCCGCCAATCCCTGCAAATTTATTCCATTCGCTGGGTGTCTTTCTTAAAATATGAATATTTCCTCCGGAGCAGACCATCAGAAACTTCTGGAACCAATTTATTTTATGATTCGTCTGATTTATAGTTTGTTGATTGTTTTTCATAACAGAAAATTTATACAAATGTACTACTAAAAATTATACCAATGTAAAAGATAGTATTATGTTTTACCAAGTATAAAGCTTTATTGGTTTATATTGTTGTGATTCAGCATATTAAATTTATTCGGGAAAAATTCTTATCTTTAAGTATCAATCACAATAAACAACTATTATGAAAAATGTAATCAGCCTTTCGATGGTATGCCTTACACTGGCTTTAACTTCATGCAGCAAAGAGAAAACCGTAGATGATGATCTGAAAGAAGTAGCAGCGAATATCAACAAAACAACGCCTCAGAATTTAGCAGATGGAGTACGACTTGATAGTGTATCTGCTCAGCCGGGAAAAATTTTTAAGTACAATTATACTTTAACAGATGATGAGAAAGAAAGTGTAACTCCGGAGCAGATTGAAACTTTCAAAACAACCGCTAAAGAAGGAGCTTTACGGGTCATCAAAACTTCTCCGGAAATTAAAGAATTTCGTGATAATGATGTGACGATGGTGTACACGTATTATGATAAGAACGGAAAGCCGACAGCAGATTTTAAAATTATCCCTTCGGAATATAAAGCGAAATAAATAAGTATCCCACAGCTTGATAAGAGCTGTGGGTTATTTTAAACGATCGGGATTTTGTTTAAGAAAACTTTCCCAGCCAGTATAAGATTTAGTATCGGTAATCGTTCCGGAGTTGAAATGGTGGCAAACAGCAACAGCCAGACCATCCGATGCGTCAAGATATTTTGTAGGAAATTCTTTTAAATTAAGAAGGCTTTGCAGCATTCCCGCTACCTGTTCTTTACTGGCATTTCCATTTCCTGTGATCGCCATTTTTATTTTTTTGGGAGAATATTCCGTGATCGGAATATTTCTGTGAAGGCTTGCTGCCATAGCAACACCCTGTGCTCTCCCCAGCTTCAGCATACTCTGTACATTCTTTCCGTAGAAGGGTGCCTCCAAAGCCACTTCATCAGGATGAAATTCATCAATCAGCGCTAAGGTTTTATCGAAAATATATTTTAGCTTGGTTTCGTGGTTAGGATATTTTTGAAGCAGCAGTTCATGAATGGATACCATCTCCATTTTACCTTTTTCTACGGAAATAATACCAAAACCCATAACGCTAGTTCCCGGGTCAATGCCTAAAATTATTTTCTCTGCAATCATCGGTTCAAAGATAAGATTTTGTAACGGTAAATTAATTAAATAAATAATTGATAATCTTTAATAGAAAAAATTATATATTTGACAAAAAAAACAAGTGTATGAAATTTTTAATTATTATTTTAACATTACCTATTTATTTATTTTGTAATGTCTCCATTGAGCAAGATGATTTGAATAAATCTTCTTCAATACATTTTCCTAGCAGAAATTCGCAAATAATTTATCTTTTATTTAGCGTCAAAAAAACAAATTCCGATTCGGAAAAAATAACACTTGATGAAAAAATAGTTACTGAAGGAAAGTTGAAATTAAATTCAAATTATGATGAAAACCAAGGCGAAATTGGTGATTTTATCGTATCACTAACGAATGAAAGCGGTAAAGAATTTATAAAGCAAATCGTAGAAAATCCTTTAAATCCGACAAGAGAAGTTTATAGTGAAAACGAAATAAGCAGAATTAAACTATCGCTTCAAAATGCTGACTTCAGCATAAGATATTCACACTCGCCTGAAATTGTGATGGTAAAAATTGAGAAAATCACTAAATCCGGAAATCAGCTATTATTTATTCAAAAACTCTAATGATGAAAAAAATTATTTTATCCCTTTTTATAAGCGGTTTTTGCTTTGCTCAGGTATTTGAAACTGTGCCTTTGATGCAAAACGGAGCAAACGATAAGCGTATCACAATTGCAATATTAGGTGATGGATTTACAGCGAATGAACTTCCCAGCTTTACAACTTCAGCACAAAGCACTATTAATTATTTATTTTCAACAAGCCCTTATATGGAGTATAAAAATTATTTCAATGCTTATGCTGTTAAGGTTGTTTCTCAGGAGTCAGGAATAAAACATCCCGGAACCGCATGGGATGTGACGGAGCCTGTTTTTCCTGTTTCTAATCCAAATAATTATTTCGGTTCTTCATTTGACACTGGAGTACATAGATGCTATTCCGTTTATAGTGGTACAAAAATAACCCAGGTTCTGGCTGCAAACGTTCCTGATTACGATGTTGTCTATATTCTGGGAAATACGACTCAGTATGGAGGTTGTGGAGGGTATTATGCTTTCGCTACACTTGATGCTTTGGCTAATCAAATTCTTGTACATGAACTGGGGCATTCTTTTGCACAGCTTGCTGATGAATATTGGTTTGCCCCAGGTGAAAGGATTAATAGAACCCAGGTGTCTGATCCCGCAACGATAAAATGGAAAAATTGGTTGGGAATAAACGGTGTAGGTATTTATCCTCATGCGGAAAGCCCAAGTTGGTATAGGCCTCACCAGAGCTGTACAATGAGAACCTTAGGTCCGCAGTTTTGTTCAGTTTGCAAAGAAGGGATCGTTGAAAAGATACATTCTTTGGTTTCTCCCGTTGATGATTACTTTCCTAATAATAATTCTACGGTAGATATAAATTCAGATATTACATTTTCTGTAACCGAAATCCTTCCTATTCCAAATACTTTAGCAAATTCATGGGTACTTAATGGCGTAACCTTGGCTTCAACGAATAATTCAATGGTAATTTCTCCAAATCAGTTAAATAGTGGAATTAATACGCTTCTTTTTTCGGTAGTTGATAATACACCTCTTGTTAAAGTAAATAATCATAGTACAGTTCATTTTACCAATATCTTATGGACTCTGAATAAACTGCAGACCGGAACTCCTGAAATAGAAGCGGAGGAGTGGGCATTCGGATTATATCCTAATCCTGCAGAAAAGGAATTTTATATCGTGGCAAAGCAGAGTTTTTCTACAGATATAGAGGTCGTTTTATATGATATGTCCGGGAAATTAATTCCAGTAAAGTTTGGTCTGGAAACCGAAAAAAAATTGTATGTGGATATTAATGATTTACTACCAGGGACTTATTATGTTAATATAAAAAATAATAAAAAATTAATAATTTCTCAAAAAATAATTAAAGAATAAATTATTGAATTAATCATGAATTGATCATGAAGTATTTTAGTTTATACTGGTAATATTGAAAAATATTCAGAAAATTTTTATGCATAAGAAAATTATGCATAAATTTGTTATGCATAAATACAGCACATTGAAAAAGAACAGTCTCTACAAAGGAACCCTTCAGAATATTATTCTTAAGCTATTGGCTAAAGAAGTGAAAATGTATGGTTATCAGATTACGCAAAGGGCAAAAGAACTTACGAAAGGAGAGCTGGAAATGACCGAAGGTGCCCTCTATCCCCTTTTGCATAAGCTTGAAGCTGAAGGAATGATTACTTCCGAAATTCAGAAGGCCAATGGAAGAGACCGCAAATATTACCTTTTAACAGATAAGGGAAAGAGAAAACAGGCAGAGCAGGAAGAGGAAATGAAAAGCTATTTGTTTAATCTAAATACGATTTTTAACATCTGATGCTTACTAAATTAATTATAGCTAACAATTTATAACTGATAAAATTTTACTTGTTATGATAACCAATGCACAGGAAAATCAGGTTGAATTATATTTACGTTCAAGAAAACTTTATTCCCCTTTGCTTCATGAAGTGAAAGACCACTTTATTTCGCAGATTTCACAGCTTATGAATGAGAAATCCCTCAATTTTCAGGAAGCTTTTCTGGAAACAAAAATCAGCTGGAAAAATGAACTGGAAATGGTAAAGGCAGATGTATTTTCTTTTAAAAAGATTGCGAGAATTGAGAAAATTGTTTTACAGCAGCAATTCCGTAAAATTAATTTTATTTCGATTTTATTTTCAATTGGGGCTTTTCTTCTGCTGATGGTACATTCAGAATTGTTTACGACACTGCAAATATTGCTATTGCTGGCCTGGATGGTATTTCTCGGATATAATTTTGCAACAGGAAAGATGAAGTTTTCAAATTATATGATGTTAAGTTTTCATCCTTTGCTGGTAAGGAATATTTTGCTGGGAACAGCTATGATTTTTATAGCAGGTGTTCTGAAATATGATCATGCAATAGCAGATTTACAGGTCTCTAAAGTTTTTTTGATATACTGTATGATTGTCCAACTGCAGCTGATGTATTTCAACTCAAAGAAAATAAATGTTTTAATATAACTGTAATTCTGAAATGATTTCAATAGAAGAGGAACAGCAGGTTGCGGATTATCTTATTTTTCACCGATTGCCACTGGATGTTTTACTGGAAGTCAAAGATCATATGATTTCTCAAATCTCGGACATTCAGCTCAACGAAAAATTAAGTTTTAATGAAGCTTTTCATAAAACCCAGAAGCTATGGGAAGATGAATTTAGAACAACTACCTATTCTGTCTTTTACAGTGGAGGAATTCCGGTGATTCTAAAAAAGATTGTAAAAGAAAAGTATAATGTCATCATCAGAAAATCCCTGTTGTTGGGACTGGTTGCTTTATTAGTGAATTTTATTTTCATTCTTACGGCGGAAAGTCAAGACATGTACAGTAATTTTTCCAGGATTTACAATTCATTATTTGTACTGACTCCATTTTTATATTGGATCTTTAACAGGGATATGCGGAAGTATATCAAAAAAGATTTTAAATATGAGGGAAAACTCTTCTATACCGTTTACCAGCAAAATCTGGGTGTTTGGATCGTATATATTAATTTAGTATTTCAATTTATTTTAAAAAAAGATAAATATGCCTTTAGCTTTTTCAGGACAGATGATCCGGTTTCAAATTTTTCATTGATGATTGCACTTGTTTTTCCTTATATGATGTACGTAATAGTTTTATTTCTGATGATTAACTTTTTTGAGCATAGGAAAGCTTTTAATAAAATAAAAGATTTTTTAGATACTTCTTCTAATTGATTATTTTTCAATTAAATCACAGAACCAGAAAACATATTCACCGTTCTGACTTTCTTCATCGGTTTGCGGCTTAGGATAGGTCTTCTTTACCGTTTCTCCAATGTAAAATGATACAGGGTTTTTAAAAATCGGGCCATCAAAAGTAAAGGTGTGGAATTCTCCGTTTTCACCACAAGGATCTACATTTTCAGGTAAATCCTTTATGAAATCTTTATCAATGATTCTTCCAGCAAAACTTTTATCAAGATACATTTCATTGACACAAGTTACAATGGTTTTAAAGCCTAAATCAAGGAATTCATGGATGAGGTTCGCAGTATTCTCTTTCCATAACGGGAAAACAGCTTTCATTCCGATTTCCGACAATTGTTCTTCCCGGTATTTTTTTAGGTCTTCCAGAAAAATATCTCCGAAAATCGAATGGGTAACACCAACGGATTTAATTTCGTTCATGGTTTTTGCCATCATTTCACGGTATTCTTCCATGGTCGGCTCTTTCGGAAGCTCCATTTTAATCAACGGAAATCCCAAACTTTCAGACTGCTTTTCCAATAGAGAAACGGGAACACCATGCATGGAGATTCTCTGGAATTCTTTATTAATGCTTGTCAGTAAAGAAGAGATTTCATATTGGTCTTCTTTTAAAATCTTATACAGAGCCAAAGCAGAATCTTTTCCGCTGCTCCAGTTGAAGATGGCTTTGGGTTTCATTGCTGATATGAACTTCAGGATTAAGACTAAATCAATAATAATTTTTATTTATTATCTGGTCTTCCGAAATTATTTAGTTCGTTAGGTTCGATTTTACTTTTTTCGGCTTCTTGCCTTTTCTGTAATTCTTCAGTATTTTTAGTCATATTACTTTTATGCGTGTTGTCCATCGGATATGAGTTACAGCTTTTTAAAAATATTAAAGCAGAAATTATTATTGTGATTGAGAAAAACCTTTTCATAAAATTTTTTAAAGATGTTAAAATAAAGAAATTCAAAAATACAAAACCTCAAAGAATTTCCTTGAGGTTTTAATTTATAATTATTAATAAGTTTAGTTGTCAAAATTGCCTGTCCGGCTACGGACTACATATTTCTTCGGTACTTCCCGCCCACTTCAAACAAAGCATTGGTAATTTGTCCCAAAGAACAGTACTTCACCGCATCCATCATTACTTCAAATAAATTTTGCTGATTGATTGCTGCGTGTTGTAAAGTTTTTAAGGCTTCTTCGGACTTTTCGTCATTAGATTTCTGGAAATTATGAAGCATTTCGATTTGGAACTGCTTTTCTTCTTCGGTTGAACGAATAACTTCTCCCGGACGCACCGTTGGCGAACCATCTTTACCTAAGAACGTATTTACCCCGATAATCGGATATTCTCCGGTATGTTTCAGCCATTCGTAATGCATGGATTCCTCCTGGATTTTCGAACGTTGATACATTGTTTCCATTGCGCCCAAAACACCACCTCTTTCCGTGATTCTGTCGAATTCTGCGTAAACTGCTTCTTCCACCAAATCTGTTAATTCTTCAATAATGAATGAACCCTGAAGAGGATTTTCGTTTTTTGCTAATCCTAATTCTTTGTTGATAATCAGCTGAATCGCCATGGCTCTTCTTACAGACTGCTCAGTCGGTGTTGTAATTGCCTCGTCATAAGCATTCGTGTGCAGTGAATTACAGTTATCATAAATTGCATAAAGAGCTTGTAAAGTCGTTCTGATGTCATTGAAATCAATTTCCTGAGCGTGCAGCGAACGTCCCGAAGTCTGAATGTGGTATTTCAACATCTGGCTTCTTTCGTCGGCACCATATTTTAATTTCATTGCTTTTGCCCAGATTCTTCTCGCGACACGTCCGATTACTGAATATTCAGGATCAATTCCGTTGGAGAAGAAGAATGATAAGTTAGGTGCAAAATCGTTGATGTCCATTCCCCTTGACAGATAATATTCAACATACGTGAAACCGTTTGCCAATGTAAATGCCAGCTGAGAAACCGGATTGGCTCCTGCTTCCGCAATGTGATATCCTGAAATGGAAACCGAGTAGAAGTTTCTTACTTTTTCTTTAATGAAATATTCCTGAACATCACCCATCAATCTTAAAGCAAATTCAGTAGAGAAAATACAGGTATTCTGCGCCTGATCTTCTTTTAAGATATCTGCCTGAACAGTTCCACGAACGGTTGCAATGGTTTTTGCTTTAATTTCAGCATATACATCGGCAGGAATCACTTCATCACCGGTAATTCCTAATAGTTTTAATCCTAATCCATTGTTGGAAGGGGGTAATTCTCCATTATATTTTGGTCTTGCCAAACCTTTATCGTCAAATTTTGCTTTTAAAACTTCCTCAACCTTAGATTCTAAACCATTTTCAAGAATATATTTTTCAACATTCTGATCAATGGCTGCATTCATAAAGAAAGCCAACAGCATCGGAGCAGGTCCGTTGATCGTCATTGAAACCGAAGTCAATGCATTTACCAGATCAAATCCTGAGTATAGTTTTTTGGCATCATCCAACGTCGCAATAGAAACCCCCGCATTCCCGATTTTACCGTAAATATCCGGTGGTAGGGCAGGATCCTGTCCGTACAATGTTACAGAGTCAAACGCTGTAGATAAACGTTTTGCCGGCATTTCTGCAGAAACATAATGGAATCTTCTGTTGGTTCTTTCAGGACCTCCTTCTCCAGCGAACATTCTCGTAGGATCTTCTCCTGTTCTTTTAAATGGATAAATTCCTGCGGTGTAAGGGAAACTTCCAGGAAGGTTTTCCTGGCCTTTCCATTTGATCAGGTCACCCCAATCGTTGTATTTTGGTAATGCGATCTTTGGAATTCTTAAGTGAGATAAAGATTCTGTTGAGGTTTCTACCTTAATTTCTTTTCCTCTTACAAAATAGGAGTAAAATTCTTCGTGGAAAGCTTTTTTTGTATCATCCCAGGTTTTCAGGAAGTCAATGTTTTCCTGCTGAAGTTCTTTTTCAGCTTTCTGATATTCAGAATCTAACGTTTCGTTTGAAAGGAAATTTTTAACCCCTTCAATATGATACATTTTTCTGGCTAATTCTGCCTGCTTTTCCACATTTGCATCATATTGCCTGTTGTTTTCAACGATTTCGGAAAGATAACGTACTCTCTTTGGTGGAATAATCGTTACTTCGTCTGTAATTTCCTGCTCAACAAAACCGTGTAGATTTAAATCAGCAAACTTTTCGTTAACTTTAGAAACCAGTCTGTTGTATAATTCTGTCGTTCCGTGGTCGTTGAACTGAGAAGCTTTTGTGGCATAAACCGGCATTTCGTCCAATGGTTGTTCCCAAAGCAAATGGTTTCTCTGGAACTGCTTTCTTACGGCTTGAAGTGCGTCTAATGCACCTCTTTTGTCGGATTTATTTAAAGCAACCAGATCTGCATAATCCAGCATATCAATTTTTTCCAACTGTGTGGAGGCTCCGTATTCAGGAGTCATTACATACATTGAAACATCAGCAAAATCAGATACTTCAGACCCGGATTGTCCAATCCCTGAAGTTTCAAGGATAATAACATCAGGATGAGCTAATTTCAAGACATTTAAAGCAGAATGAATGAATGGCGAAACCGAAACGTTGTTTTCTCTCGTCGCCATCGAACGCATATAAACTCTCGGATCGTTGATCGCGTTCATACGGATTCTGTCTCCCAAAAGTGCACCTCCTGTTTTCTTTTTAGAAGGGTCAATGGAGATAATGGCAATTTTTTTATCGGTGTTGGAACGCAGGAAACGTCTTACCAATTCGTCTGTTAAAGAAGATTTTCCCGCTCCTCCGGTTCCTGTGATTCCGATAATCGGAATATTTAAATCTTTTGATTTTTCGTCAATCGCTTTTACCAGTTCAGGTTTTTCTTCTGAAAAATTTTCAACTGCTGAAATGATTTTGGCAATACTTGTAGAATTTTCAAAACTGATTGAATCCAGATCTTTTACATCAATATCTTTTCCTGTTGCGAAGTCTGATTTTTTAACCAAATCATCAATCATTCCCTGCAAACCAAGTTCACGGCCGTCATCCGGAGAATAAATTCTGTCGATTCCGTAAGACATGATATCTTCGATTTCTTCCGGCAGAATTACACCGCCACCGCCACCAAAAATTTTGATTTGCGGAGAGTTTTTCTCTCTTAAAAGATCGTAGATGTATTTGAAATATTCGTTATGACCGCCTTGATAAGAGGTTAACGCAATGGCATTCGCATCTTCCTGAATAGCTGTGTTTACGACTTCCTCTGCAGATTTGTCATGTCCAAGGTGAATGACTTCGCATCCTGTTCCCTGGATGACACGGCGCATGATATTAATTGCAGCATCATGACCATCGAATAACGAAGCTGCCGTCACGATTCTGACTTTATTTTTTGGAGTATATTTTTGGGTTTCCATAAAAGATTTAGAAAATTTCTGAATTTCCAAATATAATAATAAAATAGCAACCTGTTGTTTAGGATTAATGTTTTGATTTTTAGTTGTTTAATATATGTTGCTTTTTTTGCAGCTTCCTTATAACAAACACTCGTTAGTCTGCGAAGACAGATTTTTAGAATCTCGAATTAATTTCTCTACTTTTGCATATTATTATATATGGTATGAAAAAGGCATTACTTTATTTTTTACTGGGAACCGTTGTAAGTTTTTTAATTAATTATTTTTTTTACAGCTCGGAAAACATTGGGCTCGACATTTACTATGCGGTTGCTTTTGGTTTCGCCTGGGGAATTGCTTATTATTTAGATACTCCGGATTTTACTTTAGCCCAAAAATTAGGACTGTCTTTTGTAGCTATGGGAATTTTAGTTCTTGTAGGAATTTTAATTTTTAATCTTGAGCTGGCCATTCCTTCCATATTGAAATTCTCTACGGTTTTTGTGGCATATTACCTGATTGCCAGTTTCAGGGCCAATAAAACGCTTCGTGATTAATGCATCATTCGGAAGCTTGCGTATACAAGCAAAAGGAGCATACACAGCAGCGCAAAGAAATTGATAATAAATAAAGATATTCCTTTGACCACGCTTATACTTCTGGAATTTTCGTAGACTCTGTGATGGGCTATGAAAAAATAGATCAGCATATAACCTATAGCTATGGTAGAAATCAGAATACTCAGGATATTAAAAATTGAGTAATCGGGAAGTAAGGAAAGGAGTTTCGAGAGAAATATTATGATCAGAATCCCCAACAGAAGGAAAGAGAAATAGTGAAGTGTAAAAATTCCGTTATCAAAAAACCACCATTTCTTTTTATTATGGAAAAGCCATAGGAAAAAAGCAAAAACAGGAAGGTAAATAAATAATGCTTTAGGTAATGTATGCACAACTGTTTCACTAAACTTATCAAAAATCTGTTCTTTGTTAAGTCCCTGTTCCTGTAAATGAAACACTTTTTTTGCAAAAGGTCTCATAAAATCAAAAACAGACCTATTATTGGCGTCTTTCGCATATAGCGAATCAAACTGCTTCATATTTACAGCGCCAAGAATACTTAGTTTGCCGTCTTTAGTTTCTCCTAAAGCATCTGTTTCAATATTATTTCCGTTGACTTCTGTTACTTTAAGATCATTAATTGCTCCCTGTGGGGTCAGCATGCTTTTATTTTCTTTGTTTACGCTGTCCAGTATTTTTGCAATTCTTTCCTTATTTGCTTTTTGTCTTTGAATTGTATTTATATTGTATATATTCTTTTCTTCCTGTGGTTCGTCTGAAGAAGAAAACAGAGAAGGCAGAAAAAAGGTAATAAAACTTATAAAAATATAAAGTTTTACAGGAGCAACGTACGTTTGTCTTTTTCCGGCAAGATACTCTTTGGTAAGTTTTCCCGGGCGGAACAGCAGGTATTTGATCGTTTTCCAGAACTGTCCGTCGTAGTGCGTAAAATCTTCAATAAAATGGGTAAAAAGATAATGGAACGGTTGCTTGGTCTCTATATTTTCCTGTCCGCAATGAGGGCAGAATCTTTCTTCAACGGTGTGTCCGCAGTTCAGGCATATTTTATCTTCCCGGATTTTTCCGTGGCTCATAGCTTATACGTTTTATCGCAAATATAAATATTTCGCCAATATTATTTTAATATTGATAAGTTTTAAAGCAAATATTTAAATAAAATTTAATAAATGTTCATTAAACAGATATAAGATTTATTGTGTCATTAGTAATTGTATTATTATGTGAATTTTAACATTATTCTTTGATAAACTTTTCAGAAAACAACTGGTCATCAATTTGATAGGTAATGGTATAGCTTCCCGTGCTTAGTTCTTGTACAAAAATCTTATATTCATCACCTGCTGATATTATTTTGCAATGTATGTTTCTGCCACTAGCATCTTTAATTGCCGGATTTAATATCTTTTTAATTGTTTTAATTGTGAGAATATCTTTTGCCGGATTGGGATAAATTTTAAAAATGGATTTTTGAATTTCTGAGATTGCCAAAGTTGTAATGCTAACTGTTTTTGTTTTTGTTGTGATGTTTCCGCAAGCGTTCGTAGTAAGTGTTACATTGTAATTTCCTGTACTGTTATAAGTATGCAGCGGATTTTCTATATTGGAACTGTTACCATCTCCAAAAGTCCATTGAAACGATGTCGCATTGCCAGATTGGTTGTTAAACTGTACCGTATTTGAACTTAATACCTGATAATCGAACCTTGAATTTGTGTCATGGAGATTGATATACCATGTATCCATATTGTCAAAAACAATAGTTTTTACTGCATTTCTTACAATATTTGCTTCTGTTTGCAACAGATTGCCGTCATATGTTGATAAAGTAGGATCTTTTTTAAAAATAGTTGTATAAAAAGTGTATGCGGCAATCATAGAACCGAGATAATTGGGATGAGATCCATCAGTTTCATACAATTCCATTGTTGGATGTTGTGTGCGGATATACTTCCAAACCCGCCCTACCGGTGAAACAAGACTTTCATTTTCCAAGCCAGCCTGCATATAGCGTTCATAAATTTTATCATCCATTCCTTCGTATGTACATAGATAAGAACCCGGTGTACAGTTTTGTGCGTCACCGTTTTTTCGTCCCCATGTCATGTAAAAAATGGGATTGCCACAAGGATTTCTGCTCTTTATATAATTTGCGAGCTGAGCAGCAAAAGGAAAGAACTGTGTTTGGACAAATGAAAGCGAAAATGCAGGTATCTGGCTTTGTTCTTGCAGTACGACATAGTCCCAGTTTCCCAAGTCTATTGTGCTTAAAACTGATGCGTTATTCGCGTGATCCTGTAAAGTAGATCCGCCCGGTGTATAGCTTTGATAGCTAAGATTATCTCCTGTGCTGCCTGCAATTTCACTGATAAGTTGTGGCAAATTATTTTGAGCGGTGTAGCTGTTGCCTATAAAAAAGACATTCTTATTTATTTGTGCGTAACTGAATATGGTAATTAACAGAAAAAGGGTAAATATTTTTTTCATCATAGATCATTTGTTCTGTAAATATATCAGGTTTTATTCAAATTCAAAAAATGTAACATTAAAATTTTAGCATTTAATTTATCTAATGCATTAAAAACCTATAAATTATACTTAAATACCAAGTAAATTCATTATACGCTTTTGGGATAAAAAAATAATTTGTACCTTTGCACACCCTTTTAGGGGAAAATTATGTTTAATCTTTAACTAAAACGTGTGAATACATTAAGTTACAAAACTGTTTCAGCGAACAAAGCTACTGCTAATAAAGAATGGGTTGTGGTAGACGCTGAAGGACAGCCGTTGGGAAGACTAGCTTCTACGGTTGCAAAGATTTTGAGAGGTAAGCACAAAACAAATTATACACCTCACGTAGACTGTGGTGATAATGTAATTGTTTTGAACGCTGGGAAAGTAACTCTTTCCGGAAACAAGTGGAACGACAAGACTTATATCTGGCATACAGGATATCCTGGAGGACAGAAGTCTATGACTGCGGCTGAACTTCAAAAGAAAGATTCTTTAAAAGTATTGGAAAAATCAGTAAAAGGGATGTTGCCTAAAAACAGACTGGGAGCTGCGATTCTTAAGAATCTTTACTTATATGAAGGAACTGAGCACAAACATGAAGCTCAACAGCCTAAAACAATTAATGTTAACGAATTTAAATAATTAATATGTCTACAGTTCACAAAATCGGAAGAAGAAAAACTTCTGTAGCAAGAGTTTATGTAAAACCAGGTTCTGGTAACATTACAGTAAACGGTAAAGATGCTAAAGAATACTTCTCTACAGATGTAATGGTTTACAAGTTGAACCAACCATTTATCCTTTCTGAAACTGTTGGTCAGTACGACGTTACCGTAAACGTATTCGGTGGTGGAAATACAGGACAGGCAGAGGCTATCAGATTAGGTATTTCAAGAGCTTTATGCGAAATCAATGCTGAGTTCAGATTAGCTTTGAAACCAGCTGGTTTACTTACAAGAGACGCAAGAATGGTGGAAAGAAAGAAGCCAGGTCAGAAAAAAGCAAGAAAGAGATTCCAATTCTCAAAACGTTAAAAAAGCGTATGGCTATTGGCTTATGGCAGATAGCTTTAGAAAAATTTTTAAAAAATTATTTTTTAACCCAAAGCTGGAAAGCCAATTGCCAACAGCAAGAAGCCAACAGCAACTTTGCCCGTTACGTTTAGCATCCAAACGCTTCTCCCATCTAAAGAAGTTGTTGATTGTTTAAAAAACGGAAAGTAAACTAACAAAAACAGAAAACATGGCAAAAGCAAATGTAAAAGACCTCTTAGAGGCTGGTGTACACTTCGGTCACATGACCAGAAAGTGGAATCCAAATATGGCTCCATACATTTTTATGGAGAAAAATGGTATTCACATTGTAGACTTACATAAAACAGCAGTTAAATTGGATGAAGCTTGCAGCGCTTTGGAAAAATTAACTTCTGCAGGTAAAAAAGTTCTTTTCGTAGCTACTAAAAAGCAGGCGAAAGAAGTAGTTGCAAAACACGCTTCTGAACTTAATATGCCTTATATTACAGAAAGATGGCCGGGAGGTATGTTAACGAACTTCGTTACGATCAGAAAGGCTGTTAAAAAGATGAACTCTATCGACAAAATGAAAAAAGATGGTACGTTCGAAACTTTATCTAAAAAAGAAAGATTACAGGTAGACAGACAAAGAGCTAACCTTGAGAAGAACTTAGGTTCTATCGCTGACATGGTGAGACTTCCGTCTGCTGTATTCGTAGTAGATATCATGAGAGAACATATCGCTGTAACGGAAGCTAAGAAATTAGGTATCCCGGTTTTCGGTATTGTTGATACAAACTCAGATCCTAGAAAAGTAGACTTCGTTATCCCAGGAAACGACGATGCTTCTAAATCTATCGACATGATCCTTAGCGTAGTTTCTGAAGCTATCAAAGAAGGTCAGTCTCAGAGAAAAGCTGATAAAGAAAAATCTAAAGAAGAAGGAGAAGTAGTATCTGCTGATAAAGATGCTGATTTTGACGGAGAATAATTGAGATTTTCTTACCATACAAAACCGCTGAATCAAAGGATTCAGCGGTTTTTATTTTCTCAAATGTTTATCTTCAAATTAGTTTGAAAGCTTTACTTCGTAGGGTCCCGATATAAATTTTGTTTTCTGGTAAACAGCATCGCAGATCATTCCTGAAAGATTGTAATTCTGATTTTTAGGAACCATCACCGCAGCCATTTTATTGCTGGCAATAGGGATTTTCTTAAAATAATTGTTTCCGCTTATTGTAAGAACCATATTGCAGCGGGAGCTGTTTTCTACCGTGACAGATGTTCTGGGGTCATTGGACGAATCATTAAGCAAATAGGTAAGGACTTCTGCTGTTTCAGATTTATAGGTTTTAACCAGGGCCTGGTATTCTCTTTCTGCCTGTGCCGGAGAGGTTGTGCTGCTTCCGGTAACTGATGGTCTTTGAATAGGTCTCCTGGCAGGATAATTCTTTGTGGTGCCGGTACTGCTACAGCTGTTCAGAAGCAAAATAACCGCTGCTGAAAATGAAACGCACTTCTTCATACACTAAATTTATAAGTGCAAATGTAAGGGTTTTACTTTTTTTTGTTGTTTCCTTCGGCTGGCTTAGGATTGCTGATGGTTAAAAATATACTCTTGTTCAGGTCTTTTTTAGAGGAATATACCACATCACAGACATTGCCTTTCAATGTATAAGTTCCTTTGTTGATTACGATGAAGTTTTCACCTTTCGCGGGAACAGCCAGATTATAAAAATCTTTTCCCTGAATTTTCAGAACTAGGTTACAATCTGATTGATTTTTAAATAGAAGAATTACTTCCTTGCTGTTAACGTCCTCATTAAACATCGCATCAAGCAGCTTCACCGTCTTTTCTTTATGTTCTTTTGAAGTGGATGCAATGAGTCGTTTAAACTCTTCGGCTTCTTCAGAATTGGGATTTTTAAGTGCCGTATTTGGTATTTCACTGATCACGGGCCTTGCTTCCATAGGTTTGGCATTCTTTTTCCCCTTGGTCCATTCAGCGTTTTTGAGTGCAATAAGTTTCGGTTTCAGAACACTTCTCTTGGGATCGTCCGGATATGTTGTAGCCAGATAATTCTCAATTTCTTTAATATCGGTACTTTCTAAAATGCTTTGTGAAGATTTTGAGACACCGGTACTCTTACAGGATAAAAGAGTACATAGCACAATGTAAATGATATTTTTTTTCATAGCGGTTTTGTGTTTAAATACAAGTAAATATAAGAATATAAAATATATATCCTTAAAGCAAAACTTAAAATACTTAAGCTGTAGTCTTAAATTTCGATTGATATGTATATTATTTTTTTCATCATCCCTTTGTTTTTTAATTAATTTTAAACTTAATGTAGGTAATTGTTTTCCCTTTTGCGGAAAAAAGCTCTTCATAATAGGTTCTGATGTCTCTCAGGTGTGGAGTGCCGGGATCATATTCGAGAGCCCCGTAAATATCATGATGTGCGGTGATGATTTCATACCCTGCACCCTGTAAAAATCCAAGTGTATATCCGTGAAGAAACTCTGAATCTGTTTTTAAGTGAATAATTCCACCGGGTTTTAGAAACTTTTTATATCTGTCTAAAAAATCAGGATGGGTAAGCCTGTGTTTCGTACGTTTGTATTTAATCTGTGGATCAGGGAAGGTAATCCAGATTTCATCTACTTCATTTTCAGCGAAAAAATAATCTACAAGTTCAATCTGAGTTCTCAGAAATGCAGCATTCTGCATACCGCTTTCATGGGCTTCTTTAGCACCAAACCAGAACCTTGCTCCTTTTACATCGATCCCGATAAAGTTTTTTTCAGGAAATGCTTTTGCCAGTCCTACGGTATATTCTCCTTTACCGCATCCCAATTCAAGAACAATCGGATTATCATTCTTAAAAAATTCTGTTCTCCATTTTCCTTTAAGGTTAAAGCCGTTCAATGCCTCTTCTCTTGTCGGCTGAACGACATTCGGTAACCTTTTGTTTTCTGCAAATCTTGCTAATTTATTCTTACCCATGAAACAGTTATAAAATCCTGCAAAAATAGCAAAATTTATAAAAGCTTTCTTTAAATCCCATGAAATTATTTCTTGGCAGAACTTCCAAGGGCTACCATTAAAGGCTTTTGTATGGTTTTTTGTGATGCATACTGCGCTCCGCAGACAATGCTGGTGAAAAGATAATCTCCTTTCTGCACAACAATAGAATTATCCCCATGGGCAGGAACCGGAAGCCTGTATTTGGTAATCCCGATACCTTCCATTCTTACAATAATATTACAGTCGGATTTATTTTCGATCATAACAATGCATTCTTTAGCATTTGGGTCATTATCAAAAAGTGAATTTAGAATCTTTACAGTCTTGTTTTTATGCTCTACCGGATTTTCTCCCATCAGCATATTAAACTCAGAAGCTTCCGTATCGGGGATTGCAGCGGCTGTTGCAGTAGCTGGAGCTGTGGGAGCTATAAATACATTTTGTGGACTGCTTGGGGTATATACAACCGCAGCCTGGCCAACCTGAAGTTCTTTCTGGTATTTTGCGATCTGCTTTTTCTTAATATTGGCATTCATCTCTTCAAAAGATATTTTCGTAGAAGGCCGTCTTTTAAGCATTGCAAGCCAGTCTTGCATTTGTTTTACTTTACTATCGCCGGGTTTTGCATTTTTAATGTAGTCTTTCATCATTTCCATAACCCTCGGTTTCAATACAGATCTTCTGGGATCATCGGGGTGGGCATCTCTCAGAAAAGCATTAATTTCATAAATATTTTTGCTCTTTAAAATTTCACTGTAATCCTTACCCTTTTTCTGGGCTGAAAAATTCACAAAAACGATAGCACTGAAAATCAAAAAAATCTTCTTCATTCATTAATATTAAGTTATTATTTGATTAGGTTGTCAGATTGTATAACGTAAAAATACGGTATTTATATATAGCACTTAAAGGCGATAAAATTAGAAATAATTTCCCTGATACAAAAAAATGCATACTGAAACACAATATGCATTAGGTTTTATATTATTTTACAATTTCCTGCAGGTGTGAGTTTCTAAGCCTTCGCTGGTAGATAGGCAGATATTTTTCAATCGGGATTTTTATTGCTTCAAAATTTCCAGCCATAATATACGGTTCAATATTTTCTGAAGTATAAACGAACTGAAGGAAATTGTCGATGAGATTTTCAGGAATTTTAAAACGGGTGAAATAATCTTTTCCTAAATAATTCTTAATCTGTGTTACGGAATTGTTCATTCTTTCATACGCCAGGTAACGCTGCTTTTTCTTCCGCTCACCGGAAAGGATATCGTAAATGCTTTCCAGGCTGAAGGTAAGTCCGCCATCTCTCAGACCGGCAACCGGAAGTTGAGGAGGGGTGCCGTCTCCTTTGGGCTCCGGAAGTCCTATTACTTTCTTTATAGCAAGTGCTTTATCTTCTTTTCTTAAGGCATTGACATCATATCGTAGATTACCGGTCGGTTTAAATCTGTTAATTACTACTTCCTGAATATCATAATAGGCAATTCGTAACTCAATCAGGTTTTTTTGACCAATCATTTGTGGTGTTAGTCTTACATCCTTTCTCTCCGTAACAATTGATGTAAAACGAATAACATCTCCTGCATTTGCGGAAATGTTGAAATCACCATTATAGTCACTAAGAACGGTCTTCTGAGTATTAAGATTGGTAACGTATACCTGGTTGAGATATAAAACGGAGTTGTCTCTAAGAAAAACTTCGCCGGAAAACGACTGGGCGTTAATTTTTGCCAGAAAAACCAACAGCAATAAGGTAAATAGATTCTTCATATAACTGAAGCAAAATTACGCAGAATTGTATCAATTTATACCTATTTTAGTAGTGAAAACTGGTTAAAATTATATTAAACTTTATCTAAAACTGTTAATGAATGTTATAAATAATCTTTATTTGGATAAAAATTAAATAAGAAATATATAATTATTCTGGATTTAATAATTTTTCACCAGTAGCCAGCTTGTATATTTTACGGTAGTAGTAGCTTTAGATTCTGTCCAGCTCAGGAAATACCAGTAAGTTGCTGTATTTATAGGTCTTCCTCCCTTGATTTTGCCGTCCCAAATGAACCTGTTGGATTTGTCTCCTCTGAATATTTCAGCACCGTATCGGTCAAATATCCTGAATACAATATTTTCTTTATCCATTAATGCTGAATAATCAATAGAGTCATTATATCCATCCAGATTAGGCGTAATAGTATTGATGAGATTAATCATAACAAAAGGTTTTATCACATCATCACAACGGTTGGAATCCCGCACATAAGCAATCTGGTTTCCGCGAGGTACATTTGTGAAAACATTGGAGTTCTGCCAGTTTATCCCGTCTAAAGAATATTCGTAAGGCGGGGTTCCTCCGCTCACGCCAATGGTTACGGTGCTGCCATTTATTTCAATACTGCCGATAACCGGAAGAACAGATTCTGTAACCGTTACATTCTGTCTGTAAGTACAGCCGTCAAAAGTAAGGTCAACCCAATAATTGCCGGGTCCGACATTACTTATAGAAGGTGTTGTTGCGCCGGTACTCCATACATAGCCGGTAAAGCCCGGTCCGGCATCCAAAGTGGTTTTTGTTTGCGGACAAATTACTTTGCTTCCCAAAACATCAGAATGCTTCGGTGTTTTTAGATTGATTGTAAAGGATGCTATATTAGGACATACTCCGGGCTTTTCAAAACGGATGTAGATGGTTTGTAAGCCGGAAATAGTAACAGGATTTGCAATCGGGGAAATATTGTTCTGTGCATTCTGCTGTGTTGCAAAAAAAGTTGGTGTTACAGAAGGATCTGGAGTAAACTGCGTGATATAAGGCAATAAATCAATTATTTTAGAGCCGTCAAGGTTATCATCACAAATAGTTTCAAAAAGGTTTGCGTTTGTCAACGGTATTTTATGCCCGATGGTAAAATTAAGCGGTTTCACTACCGGCGCACATCCATCCGGAGAGTCTACTCTTATGTAAATGGTTGTAGGGCCTGTGTAAGACCAGTTATTCGGAAGGGTACTATTATTTCCTAGATTGGCATCTGTTATATTCGCGTAGTATCTCACTCCGGGAAAATAAGTTGGGTTCGATAATACAATGGGAGTAATATTGGATAAAATAACATTAACAATACCATCAAGATTGTCATCACAGAATACTCCTGTATAATTGTTAATAATCGTAGCAAAAGGATTAAGGTTAAGGGTAATCTGAGCAATGCTTTTACAGCCTAGAGGATTTTTAACTACGGCATATACAACAGTCCCGTTTGGTGCAGTATAATTGTTTGGTGTTGGAATTAATGCTGCCGGTGTTTCATTCTGTGCAGCTGTAAGCGATGGATAATAGGTAATGGTAACCGGAGAATTATTGGTGACATTGGCGGCTGTTAAATTAAATATACCCTGTCCTGAACCATTGTCGCAGGCATTAATCGAGGCATTATTTACAATTACCGCCTGAATATTCATTGTAACGGTTACTGTTTCACAGTCGGTGAAGACCGGATCATTTCCGCAAAATGTGTAGGTAAAAGTATCTGTTGCTGCGGCTCCCGGATTGGTTACCGTGTACGTTATAACTCCCGTAGCCGGGTTTACGGTTGCTGTTCCCAAAGTAGGTGCCGTAAGAATAGATACGGTGGAAGGAACAGCTGTTTGTGATGAAGTCGTAAAAGCGGGAGTAATTGTTTTTGAAGTACAAAGATCATAGGCTGCTGATGAAAGTTTCGTACAGTTTAATACCTTGAATTGTTCTGTTACCAACGGAGCACAGCTTCCCATGGTAACAGAGCAGGTGTAATATCCCGACTGAGTAGGGGATATGGACGGGCCGGTGGCGCCGGGAATTAAATTTCCGTTGTTATACCATTGGTAAGTATCGTAGATAATAGGATCCACTGTAAGAACAATGCCGGGAGCACAGTCTCCTCCTGTTTTCAGGATAACCGGCTGGGTAGGGAATCCGGCAAAGAAACCTCCGTAACCTACGGCGTCACTTCCTGCGGTAATTCCTGCAGTAATTGCTTTGGAAGATACAACTGTTACGGTTCCTGTGGTATTGGGAATGCCATAGGTAACCCAATTATTGGTTCCTGTCATATCAAAAGGACCGGTTGTAGCAGGTGGCGTAGCGCCATTTACAGTAACTACGGCACCGCGTTCCGTGATAAGATTTAGCTTTGTGGGAATATTTAAAATACCGATAGGGTTTCCGTTTGAAAATACAAAGTTTTCATCAATAAGGCCAAGCTCGTTAATTTGCTTTGGGAGGTAGCAGTTAAGGGCGGGTATAAAGTTGAACCCTCCTGTTGCTACTTCGTTTCCTGCATTGCTCGCCCCGGCAAGAACCTGGTAGATATATGCATTCTTCGAAGTCCTGATGTATAGATTATAGTGTCCGTTTCCCTGTAGCTGATATTTTGAGCCGGGAATCATGAAATATTGTCCGATATTTAACGTGGCAATCGGTACTGTTTCATTATTAACGCGTACTTCTGTATTATTTTCAGTCGCAATTACAAGAGCTCCTTCCATATTCGAAGTAAGGCTTCCGTTGCCTTTTACCAAGGCAAATTCGTTTCCGAGCCTTTCCACGGGAACTGCCTGATCCATAAGAATGTCTGAGCTCGTGTCAAAATTTCCTGCATACTGGCCGTTAAAATTACCGTTTGTAACATTTACCGGTTTGTTTGAAACAATTTTAGCTCCAATAAAGCCGTCAAAGTTCCCGGGAATATTTCCTATTCCGTCTATGATGTAGGACTGCCCTTTGTTTAAAGTAAAAGTAATTGTAGGGTTAGTGGCGCCGGTTGTCCCATTAGAAAACTGCACGCCGGGTTTGTATCCCGAAACCGTAACGGTTGTATTGTCTTCCGTTGCCAGCACGCTCGCCATAAAATTGAGGATATTGTTACTCACCGTAATCGGAGCATTCGCTGTATAGAAAAGTTTTCCTGTAGAAGGTATTCCTTTGGAAGTTATAATTTCGGCATGGTTGAATACTGAAAATCTGAAATTGGCATAAAAGGGAAATTCTGCTTTTACATACAGGCCTTTTGTAGTTGTTGTAAAAAGATCGGTCTGCAGGGTCGTAATAATCATATCCCTCGGAATATCAATTTTCTGAGGATTTCCTTTACTGATTGTTACGGTGGCAATTACTGTATTGTTATTGTATATATTTACAGGAAAAGGAGTAGTGCGATTGGTGGAAAGATAAAGTCTTTGGTAAGGATTTGGATTTGCAGTTCTATCTATCATAGGCGCAAACCAGTGCTCTCTGTCTAATTGGCAAAACAAAGAACTGAAAAAATAAAATATAAATAAAACAGATAGAACTTTTTTCATTAAGTTGTTGCTTTTATTACAAATTTAATAATAAAATATAATTGTTTTATTAAAATAATCAAAATAAACTGTCCACGATCATGTTTTTTAAGTAAGAACTTAATGTAAATAAAAGAAACCGTCTCGAAAGACGGTCTCTTCTGGATTTATAAATGATAATATTTTATAAAAAAGACTGTCTCTAAGACAGTCCTTATACATTATTATTGATTGTATTAGTTTATATTTTTTACTAATATCCAGCCTGTATATTTTATCAGTGTATTTTTTCGATTAGGTTCATTCCAGCTGATATCAAACCAATAAGTTCCGGTGGGTACTTTTCTGCCTATCATAGTTCCATCCCATTTGTAGCTGTTTGCTTTATTTCCTTCATGAATTTTGCTTCCGTACCGGTCAAAAATATTAAATATAAAATTAGGTTTATAAGCTAATGCTGAATAATCAAGAACATCATTTACTCCGTCTCCGTTTGGAGTAATGACATTAATTAAATTCGGGATGGTAACTTCTACAGAAATCGGATCGCAGCCGTAATCATCTTTTATATAAAAAACCATATCCCCTCTCAGCATATTTGTAAATACATTAGAGTCCTGCCAGTTGATATTGTCTGTTGAGTATTTGTAGGGTGCTGTTCCTCCGATAACATTTATGGTAACAGTATTATTAGATACTTCAATATTGGAAATAACAGGCTGCTCAGATGGCTGTACTTTTACATGCTGTCTTGTTACGCATTCTCCGGCTTTCAGGTCTACCCAGTAGCTTCCAATAGTCACATTATTAATGGATTGGGTGGTGGCTCCGGTGCTCCACTGGTATCCGTCAAATCCAGGTCCGGCATCCAGTGTTGTTGTCTTTTCCGTACAGATAACTTTATCTTTGAGGATATCCGAATGAGCCGGTGGAAGTACAACAAGCGTTATTTTAGCTATTTTGAAACATAAGCTTGTTATGCTAACTTTTACAAAAACAACACTGTTTGGTGCAATGTATGTAGCAGGATTCATAATTTCATTGGTTCCGTTCTGCGCATCCGTATCAGACGGGTAATATTTTTTTGTAACTCCCTGGCTTGAAGTTACAGGAGCTGCTGTCAAGTTGAAAGAAGCTGTTGCAGGATTTGAATTTATTGAACATGTTCTCAAAGTAACATCATTTACCGTCGGACTTTCTGAAACGGTTAAGTTTAAGGTTACCTGTTCACAATCTGGAAATTCAGGATCGTTGCCGCAGAATTTGTAAACGATCATATCATTTCCTAAAAATCCGGGGTTTGGAGTATATATAATTGCTCCATTCTGATTAATAACGGCTGTTCCGTGCACCGGAGGTATAGCAATGCTAACCGTACTTGGAACATAGGTTTGCGTAGAATTGGTAAACTCAGGGAAAATAGTATGAAGTGCTTCGCAAATGATTAAACTTTTGGTAGTTTGCTGAAGGCATTTATATACTCTATATACCGGAGTAATGACCGGAGTACATGTGCCTACTGAAACTTTAACCGTGTATTTTCCGGCTGCTAAAGGCGTGTAGCAGTAAGAGTTTGCGCCTGCGATCGGATTTCCATTAAGGAACCATTGATAAGTATCATAACTATCTGCAACTTCAAGGACAAGACCGGGGATACATTCTCCGGATTTTTTTGTAATTAAAGGAACCGAAGAGAATCCTGCAAAATATCCACCATATCCTGCGGTGGCGTATCCTCCGTTTATTCCTGCAGTAACGGCTTTATTGGAGTTTATTGTTACATTTCCTGTTATTCCTGTAATAGAGTAGGTAACCCATAGTGAATTTCCTGTAAGGGGGTAAGGGCCTTGTGCGGCGGTAGGAGCGACTCCGTTTACGGTAACGGTAGCTCCGGCCTGTGTTAAAATATTTAGCCTTAATGTTATTGGAGATGTAATATTGGGCATAAGGTTGATGTTGCCAATCTCGTCAATTTTTCTTGGTAGAAAACAATTTAAAGGCGGAATGTAATTGTATCCTCCGGTATTGTTGCCGGATCCGGATCCGACAAGCTGGTACAGGTACACATTTTTTGTAGTTCTTATATATAGGTTAGAGTGGCCTCCGCCCTGATTTTTGTATTGATTGGCGAGAATTCTGTAATATTCTCCTTCATTTATCGTAGCAACAGGTGTTGGGGAGTCGTTTAAATATATATCTGTGCTGTTTTCCGTTGCGATGATAATTCCACCCTCCATATTGTGAGGGCTTGTTGAGATACTTTTTACCATGGCAAATTCATTCCCAAGACGTTCTGTTGGAACAGATTGGTCCATGATAAGATCCGAACCGGCAGATGGTCCTGTAGCATAAAAACCATTAGAATTTCCATTTGTTACGGAAACAGGTTTTGTGGCTTCTATTTTTGCACCTATAAATCCATCCATATTTGCTAAAGTAGTAGTGTTTCCGGTAAGGATATATGATTGTCCTTTATTCAATGTCACGGTTAGTGAAGTAGGGGTGGGTGTCGGGATATTTTTAAACTTTACGCCAGGATCATACCCTGATATAGTAACATTTGTATTGTCTTCAGTGGCCATAATGCCTGTGGTAAAATTAAGCATGGAGCGGGAGGCTTTATTAGGAGCGGCAGCTGAAAAAAACTGAGTGCCAATCCCTGCTTTGCCTTTTGATGTTATTATTTCGCCATGCACATTAACAGCTATTCTCAAAGATACAAAATAGGGGTGTTCTCCTTTTGTATATACTCCCATATTGTTAGGAACCGCGGCATTTGAGGGATTGGTAGTTCTTATAAAATCAGTATTCAGATTGAATATCTGGGGTGCGCCCTTGCTGATCACAACTGAACCAATAACCACATTATTATTATAAATCTTTACTTCAAACGGAATAACGGCGTCTGTTGAGAAGTATAAGGCATGGCTATAGTTAGAATTTGATGAATCAAAATAAGGTGCAAACCAATGATCTGTATCTCTTTGGGCAAATATTACGTTAATACCAATAACTAAGAATAAAAAGGTAAATAAAAATTTTTTCATGACTTGACAATTAATATTATTGCAAATATAAATGATTATTTTGTTATAATATTCAATACAAATAGAAAAATGTTATATAAAATATACCATATTATCGATAAAAATGTTAAATCAATTATTTCTACAGGGCGGTCTTAAATAATACTACATGAAACTTTGAAACTTTTTTGTATATTGCGAAATTTTTTTGACGAAAAAAATAGAAATAACTTCTTTTATTGTAGTGTTTAAAGTGTAAAATAGCAATAGGCTGTCTCACTGAGACAGCCTATTGCTATTTTACAACATTGATTTTTTATCAGTCTATATTTTTTACTAATATCCAGCCTGTATATTTGATCGGAGTTTTTTCTTTGTTAGGTTCATTCCAATTAATATGGTACCAGTATGTTCCGGTAACAAGCTTCTTATCATAATGCTTCCCGTCCCACTTGTAATTGTTGAATTTGTCTCCGGTGAATATTTTATTTCCATATCGGTCATAAACGACAAATGAAAGATTATCTTTATAAGAAAGCTCACTATAATCGATAAAATCATTTTTATTATCGCCATTAGGTGTAATGGCATTAATAAGATTTGGTACGGTAATTTCAACAGAAACCGGTGCACAGTTGTAAGCATCTTTTACATAGAATACATGCTGTCCTCTTGTAAGTCCGGTAAATACGTTGGAATCCTGCCAGTTAGTAGGTGAATCCACTGCATATTTGTATGGTCCCGTACCTCCCGTTACATTAACGGTTACCGTATTATTTGATATTTCGATTTCGCTAATAACCGGAGTGTCTGCTTTTTTCACGTGTACCATCTGTTTTACAAAGCATCCGCTATCTTCAAGAATTACCCAGTATTCACCTACGGAAACACCTTCCAGTACTTGAGTTGTTGCTCCGGTGTTCCATTCATAAGAAGCATATCCCGGCCCGGCATCAAGATTGGTTCTTCCGTCGATACAGATAATTTTATCGGTAAGAACTGCAGATCTTTTAGGAGGAATTACTTTTAAATTAACCTTCGCGATAGAATAACACTGATTGCTGTTGTACACTCTCACATAAGCAGCTCCGTTTCCGGAGATATAAGCGTCTGCGATCAGAATTTCGTTGGTTCCGTTACTTGCATCTACAAATGTAGGGTAATACTTTTTCGTAACCGGGTTTTCTGTTGTTACGCTGGCAATCGTAAGATCAAATTTGGCCTTATCTTCATCAGTTTCAAGGAAACACTCGCTTAAAGTTGCTTCTGTTACTACAGGCGAAGGGAAAAATGCTAATGTTATTTTGGCGTTTCCAACACAGCCTTCATTGGTAATTACCTCTACGTATACAAATCCTTCCGCCGAAAAATAGTTGGTTGGATTAGCGATCAGGTTTGTTCCTGCATTAAGATCTGCCAATGTAGGGTAGAATTTCTTAGTGACAGGGTTGTATAATGTCACAATAGCTGTTGTCAGGTCAAAGAAACCTTTTCCGTTATATTGGCATGCTTTAATGGTGGTATCATTTAAAACGAAAGGAACAACATTTAGATTTAAAGTTACATGTTCGCAATCAATAAACTCCGTAGCGTTACCGCAGAACTGATAAACAATAGTGTCCGCGCCTAAATATCCGGGATTCGGAATATAGGTAATTTGCCCTGTTGAGGGGTTCAGTGTTGCTGTTCCATGTGTAGGATAGGTAAGAATAGTTACAGTGCTTGCCACAGGAGTCTGTGTTGTATTGAATGAAAATGCAGGTGTAATTACTTTAGTAGCACATACATTGAGGCTGGTTGTCGTATTTGTTACACATGAGAACACCTTGTAGATAGGAGTGGTTACCGGAGGACAAGTCCCCATTGTTACTTTTACCGTATAATTTCCTGCCTGAGTAGGAGTATACACGTGCTGTGTAGCACCCGCAATCGGAACATCATTCAAAAACCATTGATAAGTTTCGAAACTGTCGTCAACTTCCAGAACAATTCCCGGAACACAATCTCCGGTTTGCTTGGCAATAACCGGAACAGACGAAAAGCCTGCAAAATAACCTCCATATCCAACAACTCCACTTCCTCCTGCGATACCTGCTGTAACGGCTTTTGTAGAATTTACCGTAATATTTCCGGACAATCCTGCAATAGAGTAGGATACCCATGCTGAAGTTCCCTGAACAGGATATGGACCTTGTGCTGCAGTTGGCGTAACGGGCGTTCCTGCACCAACGGTGTAGGTGACAGTAGCTCCTGCTTCTGTAAGTATATTTAATTTAATATCATTTGAAACGCCATTCAGATCATTAATTAAAGCGATCTCATCAATTTTTCGCGGTAAGAAACAGTTCAAAGGCGGAATATAATTGTATCCTATTGTTGCTATACTTGTTGCAAGACCCGCTAAAAGCTGGTAAACATATACATTTTTAGAGGTTTTAATGTACATGTTGTAATGTTCGTTCCCCTGGTTTATATAATTAACGTTATTGGCAGGAGCTCCGGCATTGGGGCCGTTTACCCTGTAAAACTGTCCTTCATTAAGGGTGGCTACAACCGGACCGCCGTTGACACGTACTTCTGTGTTGTTTTCAGTAGCGATGATCAGGGCATCTTCCATTTGAGCGGAAACGTTGCCATTTCCCTTTACCAAAACAAATTCATTACCTAATCGTTCTACCGGAACAGATTGATCCATGATGATATCCGAGCTTCCCCCTACAGCACCCCAGGAGAACTGACCGTTAAAGTTACCATTGGTTACGGATACAGGCTTATCAGCTTCAATTTTTGCCCCAATGAATCCGGTAGCATTTCCGGACTGGTTTCCAACTCCTTCAATAATATAGGATTGTCCTTTATTAAGGGTAAAAGACATGGATGGAGTATTTGCTCCTGTTGTACCGTTTGAAAATACTACACTTGGAGAATATCCTGAAACTGTAACAACTGTATTATTTTCCGTAGCAAGGATTCCTGTAGTGAAGTTGTATATGCCTCCTCCGCTGATATCCGTGATAGGCGCAGCTGCTGCATAAAACTTTTTACCGATACCGGCTTTTCCTTTGGAAGTTATAACTTCACCGTGGCTAGGAACCGAAATTCTAAAATTGGCATAATAAGGTTTGGAGCCTTTTGTATAAATACCCTTCGTAATCGGTGTGAAAGCATCGGCTTGCAATGATGTAACAATATTTGAGTTTCCTGCAGTTATAGGAAGATTGTATATTACCGGGCTTCCTTTAACAATATTCACAGTAGCAATTACAGTGTTGTTATTGTAAATATCCACATCAAAAGGAACCGTAGAATCGGTAGAGAAATAGATGGACTGGCTGTTTGCACCACCAGTTAAACCTGTTTTGTTCTTCATTGGTGCAAACCAATGTTCCGTATCTCTCTGTGCAAAAAGAGTATTAATTGCAAAAAGCATTAATACGAAAGATAATAGAAATCTTTTCATATGGTATGGATTATGATTTCTACAAAAATAAACTATTATTCAATATATTGTTAAAAAAACATTAAAAAGTTATTTTTATTCACGATTTTTAATTAAAAGCCACCCAGAATATGAAACAGGTAATTTGGTGTCAGGCTCCGTCCATTTCAGTACGTACCAATATGTTCCGGTAGATAACGGTCTTCCATTTACTTTTCCATCCCAGATATACGTTTTGTCAGAAGATTTGTAAACGGGAGCTCCATAGCGGTCTACGACTTCTATGGAAACATTCTGTTTAATTTTAAGATCTGAATAATTCAGGACATCATTAATACCATCGCCATTTGGGGTAATTGCATTGATCAGGTTTAATACCAAAAATTCTTTTATTACTGGTGAGCATTGGTCTGCACCCAGAACGTAAGCGGTGTGTAAGCCTCTTGATAAGCCTGTAAATATATTGGAAGTCTGATAATCAATTCCGTTTAAAGAATATTGATAAGGTGGTGTTCCACCGGAGACGGAAACTGTTGCATTGTAACCTGATACTTCAATTTTAGTAATGGTAGGTATTGCTGAAGTGGTCACATTTACCGTCTGACGGTATATGCATCCATTGAATTCAAGATCTACATAATAGCTTCCCTCGCCTGCGGTTATGGTTTGTGTAGTTGCACCTGTACTCCATTTGTAAGAGGTAAAGCCAGGGCCTGCATCTAAGATAACGTTTTCTCCATCACAGACAATTTGATCTTTCAGAACATCAGATTTTTTCGGAGCTTTTAAAAGTATTGTTAAAACACCTGTGATTGGGCACTCTGTTGCGCTCGTAAATCTTATATAAAAGATAGTTGAAGCTGCGGTAATAACCTGGGCTGGAAATATAGAATTAGTTCCGGCCTGGGCATTGGCTAACGTAGTGTGGAATGTTAGGGTTACACCTGCATTATTGGTAAACAGGTTTTTATAATCATTTAAATTGACGCTTTCAGAGCCATTAATATCATTGTCACAGATATCTGTATTGGCTGTAGTCGTAATTAGGGTAATTCTATTACCTATTTTGAAATCGATCTGTCCAAACGCGGGTGGACAGTTCCCTGTAAGTGCATCTACACGAACATATACAGTTGTATTGGCAGTATAACTCCAGTTGACGGGTAAAGTGTTGGTATTTCCTGCATTAGCATCCGTTTGCTGAAGGTAATATCTTACGTTGACAATAGCAGGATTGGGTACAATTGCGGAAGTAACTGTTGAAAAATTAACATTTACAATTCCGTCGAAATTATCATCACATAACGTTGCATTGAAATTTCCGGTATTTACTGTAGGTGAAGGATTAGTTGTTAATGTGATTTGTGCAGGCTTTGTACATCCATACTGAGAAGTAACATTGGCATAAACGGTTCCTGCCGGTCCATTGTAACTTGCAGGATTGGATATCGGACTACCGGTCAATGCAGCATTGGTAAAATATTGGATTGTAGTTCCTGAATCCGGGGTAACATTTACCGAGCTAAGATTAAATGTTCCGTTTCCGTTTGGATCTGTACATGAGGTTAAGGAGCCATTGGTAGTTTGTAAAACATCTATGTTAATAATGATTTTAAAATATTCAAAATCAGCGGGATTACCGTTTCCTTCTGCGTAATAAATAAAGGTGTCTGTGGCGTCTGCTGTAATTCCCGGATTGGGTGTATAAGTAATTTGTCCCGTTGCAGGATTTACAGTTGCAGTTCCAGAAGTGGGGGCAAGGATAATGCTTGTATTGGCAGGGACAATGGTTTGGGTAGATGTCGTAAAAGCAGGAGAAATGACTTTGGTATTACACGAACCGATATTATAGGTTGTTGTAGTAATTGGCGGGCACAGTGTGTAATTGTAGCCGGTCGTTAATTTTGACTCACAGTTATTCTTTGTAACGAGGCAGGTGTAGATTCCTGCTCCATATAATTCAGGATTGATAGAGTATGAGGTTGCACCCGGAATAGGATTTCCGTTAAGGTACCATTGATAGCCATCATAGGTATTATCTACCTGTAGAAGAATTCCCAGATAGCAGTCTCCGGTTTTTGAAATTACAGGAACAGATGAAAATCCGGCAAAATAACCGCCGTATCCTACGGCACCACTTCCGGCTGCAATTCCAGCTGTAACAGATTTGGTTGAATTTACGGTAATAGTTCCCGAAATGCTCGGAATAGAATACGTTACCCAGTTGGGGTTTCCACTTACAGGAGCCGGCCCGTTTGCGGCAGGAATGGCATTTCCGTTAAGAGTAACTGTTGCCCCGGTTTGCGTAATAATATTAAGCCTTGTGCTGAATGTCTGATTTCCAATTTTATTAATAAAGCCGATCTCATCAATTTTATTGGGAAGGAAACAGCTGAGCGGCGGTATAAAATTCATTCCTCCCGTAGGAAATTCATTTCCACCTGAAACTCCAGCCAAGAACTGATAGATATAAGCATTCTTGCTGGTGGAAATTCCCATATTATATATTCCGTTTCCCTGATTGATGTAATTGCTGCTCGGGATCATATAATATTGTCCTTCATTCAGGGTGATGCCTGAATTAACTCCGTTAATCGTAATTTGAGTATTGTTTTCCGTGGCAATAACCAACGCCGATTCCATGGGTGATGTTCCGGAGCCGTTGCCTTTTACCACTACAAAATCTTTTCCAAGTCTGTCAACAGGTACCGCCTGATCCATCAGAATGTCATTGTTGGTAAGGCCGTTTGCAGGATAATGCATTCCATTAAAATTTCCATTCGTTACGGAAATTGGTTTTGTGGCAACTATCTTAGCACCAATTAGTCCATCCAGATTAGATGGGCTGTCTGCAGCTCGGACATCCATAATGTATGATTGTCCTTTATTTAGCATGAAAGTTTTTGTTGGAGTAGAAGAGCCGTCGGAAAAAATAACATTTGGATTATATCCGGAAACAACTACCGATGTGTTATCTTCGGTAGCCGTTACTCCTATCATTGAATTGATGATGGGGGTGCTGATATTCTGGGAATTGCTGTTATTCGGGGCCATTGCCGCATAAAAAATAGTTCCCAATCCGGCTAATCCCTTTGATGTGATAATTTCTGCGTGATTCTGAAGAGAAAACCTGTAATTCGCAAAGAATTTTTTAGGTCCTTTCACATACATCCCCATAGAATTCGGAATGAAAAGATCCTGCTGATCCGTCGTGATAAGAAAAGAGTTTGGGATCGCCACTTCGGCAGGATTTCCTTTGCTAACCTGTACCGTTGTGTACAACATGTTATCATTAAAAATCTGCACGGTAAAAGGAGTTGTTTCGTTGGTAGAAAGATACAGAAACCCTTCCAGTGCACTGCTTCCTACTTTTGATGCCATAGGTGCGAACCAATGATCTGTGTCAAGTTGCGCATTACATAATAAACAAAAAAAAGTACAAATAGTTAGTAGAAATTTTTTCATGTTTGTCAATAAGGGATGCAAATGTAAGTATTAAAAATCAATTATTTATCTAAAATTTAAAGATCTAATATATAAAATTTAAGCTTATTGAATATTTAATATATTTTTAATGTATCATAAGATCTCATAAGTATAAATGAAAAATCCCGGTGACGGGCACCGGGATCATATTTCTAAATCTGAAAGGATTATAAGCTTACTCTTACGAATCCTGTTACTTTAAGATCTGAATTTACAGATTTTACATAATCAGCTACAGTAATGCTTCCGTCCTTAATGAAAGCTTGGTGTACCAATGTGTTGTCTTTGTAAAATCTCTGCATTTTACCTTTAAGGATGTTTTCGATAATGTTTTCCGGTTTTCCTTCTTTAATAAGAAGTTCTCTTTCGATTTCCAATTCCTTATCGATAGTAGCCTGAGAAACAGAAGTTTCGTCAAGAGCGATTGGATTCATAGCAGCTACCTGCATAGAAACAGCTTTAGCAGCTTCGGAAGCTCCTTCTACATTAGCAGAAAGTGAAGTGATAGCAGCGATTTTGTTTCCAGCGTGGATGTAAGCTCCCAAGAAAGGTCCTTCAATTCTTTCGAATGCACCGATCTCAATTTTTTCACCGATTACACCTGTCTGCTCAACTAATTTTTCAGCAACAGTAATTCCGTGGAAATCTGTAGCCAAAAGTTCTTCTTTTGTAGCAGCAAAGATCGCCATTTCAGCAAGTTCGTAAGCCAGTTCAATGAAAGCTTCGTTTTTACCAACGAAGTCAGTTTCGCAGTTTAAAGAAATAACAGCACCTAGCGTGTTGTCTTCGTTCACTCTTGCGATCACTGCCCCTTCGGTAGATTCTCTGTCTGCTCTGTTTGCAGCTACTTTCTGTCCTTTTTTTCTAAGGATATCTACTGCTTTTTCGAAATCTCCTTCAGCTTCTACTAAAGCTTTTTTGCAGTCCATCATACCTGCACCTGTTTGGTTTCTCAATTTTGCTACGTCTGCAGCAGCTGGTGTATAAGACATAATATCTATTTTTTTTTATTTAAGATTCGTATTAATTTTTAGCTTACTTTTAAAGCTGCGCAAAGATAATGATTTTAATGATAAACTAAAAAATGACTTTTTGCGTTATTTATATTATTTAATAAATTTTTAAATGTCTCTTTAATGAAAAAAATATTTCTCCTCATATTTTTATGCATATTTACCCTTGGTTTTTCACAGAAAAAGAAAAAGGCAAAATCGAAAGCCATTGTTGAAAAGGAAACGGTTATCATTTATACTGAAAGTGACGCGGAAAGTACCGCTGAAGCCAGAGTTGTTGCAGGATTCCTGAAGCAGAATCCCGGACACGCCAAAACGGATTATTTCAAAAGAAAACTTATGCAGATCGTCATGGCAAATAATTCTCCGGAGGCTAAGCCAACGATAAAAACGTTAAGTGAAGATAAGATCAAACAGATGGTGATTGATAACAATAATCTTAACAAAGGGAAAGCCATAGCTGCTAATACAGGTGCGGCAACGCCTGAAAGAACCGTGAATTATGCCAGTGTTACGGGAACTACCAGCAAAAAATCGGGAGCAAGTGAGCAGCACAAAAAAACGGCAGCAATGCTTACCCATATGTTTAATAATGATCCCATGGATAAAGAAGCATACATCAATATCAAAAATAGATCGAAGTGCAATCTTATCGTAAAAATCAATGGAAAAAAATATTATAATCTTGATGTTCCGGCAAACGGGCAGAATTTTCTGCTGGTTGAAAAAGGAGAATACATTCTTACAACAATGGTTTGCGATGCAAAGTACTCATCCTTAAAAAAGATCAATAAAGATATTGAAATCGAGTTGAACCTCAGAGAAGATTAAAAGCATATCATAAAAAAAGCCGGTTAAGAAATTTCTTAGCCGGCTTTTTTATGTTATCCTTTAAATTGCCCCATGGCAATGAATTTATCCTGTCTTTGGGTTTCAAGTTCCTGTCCTGTGAATTTTGAGAAAGCTTTGATATTCTGCAAAATCGAAGTCTTCAGATTCTGGAAAGTGCCTGCCGGATCATAATGTGCTCCTCCAAGAGGTTCTTCAATAATACCGTCAATGAATTTTTCTCTTAAAGCATCTTTCGGGGTAAGATTCAAAGCATTGGCTGCATCTTCCTTGTGATCCCAGTTTCTCCAAAGGATGGATGAACAGCTTTCCGGTGCAATTACCGTATACCAGGTGTTTTCCAGCATGTAAACTTTATTTCCTACACCAATTCCTAGTGCTCCGCCACTGGCACCTTCGCCGATGATATAAGTAAAGATTGGCGTTTTAAGCTGAACCATTTCAAAAATATTTCTTGCAATGGCTTCACCCTGGCCTCTTTCTTCAGCTTCCAGTCCCGGATAAGCTCCCGGTGTGTCTACCAAAGTTACCACCGGAATCTGAAACTTTTCAGCAAGTTTCATCAGTCGAAGCGCTTTTCTGTATCCTTCAGGATTCGGCATTCCGAACCTTCTGTGTTGTCTTTCTTTTGTAGTTCTTCCTTTCTGAGTACCGATAACCATCACTTTCTGTTCGTCCAGTGTAAGTAAGCCACCTACCATTGCCGGATCATCAGCGAAATTTCTGTCTCCGTGAAGTTCAAGGAAGCTGCCTTTATCCGCCATTCCGTTGATATAATCTAATGCGTAAGGGCGATCCGGGTGACGGGACAGTTGTACTCTCTGCCAAGGCGTAAGATTACTGTAGATTTCTTTTTTCTTTTCTAAAATCTTATCCTCGATTTGGCTACATGCTAATTTTACATCAACACCACTTTCTTCTCCTACTAAAGAACAGGTCTGAAGTTGATCCATTAGCTCTTTTATAGGAAGTTCGAAACTTAAATATTCCATTTCTTGAAGTAAATTAAATCTTTCAAATTTATGAAAAATTATATGAATCTATTTAAAATTATTAATTGCATTGTTTATTCTGGAGATAGTTTCCTCTTTTCCAAGAAGTTCCATGATATCCGGAACGTCCGGACCTTTTAGTTCTCCTACTAAAGACAGACGTAGAGGCATCATCACTTTACCCATTCCCAGACCTTTATTTTCCGCGAAATCATGCATGGCCTGCTTCAGGTTTTCAGCATTAAATTCCATACTTTCCAAATGAGAAGCCAATTCCCCTAAAATAGCAGAAGTTTGATCATTCCATGCTTTTTTTGAGGCTTTTTCATCATAAGAAACAGGTGCTTCAAAGAAAAATTTTCCTTTTTCGTTATCAAGGGTAAGATCTTCTACAAAAGTTAATCTTTCTTTCATTAAGGAAATTATTTTCAGTAATTTTTCATCTGAAAGCGTTGTACTAAAACCTGATTTTTTTAAAATTTCAAGCAATTCCTGATCAGATTTTTGCTGGATATACTGATGGTTGAACCATTCCGCTTTTTCTTTGCTGAATCTTGCCCCGGCTTTATGAACTTTATTCAAATCAAATTCTTTTGCCATTTCGTCCAGGGATAAAATCTCTTTATCATCTGCAGGCGACCACCCTAAAAGAGCCACCATATTGATGAATGCTTCCGGAAGATATCCGCTTTCCCGGTATCCTTTAGAAACATGCCCTGTAACAGGATCCGTAAAATTCAACGGGAATACAGGAAATCCGAATTTATCGCCGTCCCTTTTACTCAGTTTACCCTTGCCTTCAGGTTTTAATATCAAAGAAAGGTGTGCGAACTGTGGAGCTTCCCAACCCATTGCTTCATATAATAAAGTATGCAGACCTAAAGATGGCAGCCATTCTTCACCACGGATCACATGGGAAATTTCCATTTCGTGGTCATCGATGATGTTGGCAAAATGATAGGTTGGCATTCCGTCATTTTTTACCAGAACTTTATCATCTAAAGTATTGGTATTAACAGAGAACTTTCCACGGATAATGTCTTCAAGGTTCAGCGTTCTGTCTACCGGCATTTTGAATCGTACCACGTAAGGAGTTTTTTCTTCAAGCAGCTTCTGTACTTCATCTTCAGAAAGAGCCAGGCTGTTTCTTAGCTGATTCCTTGTTCTGTTGTCATAAGAGAAGACGTCACCTCTTGCTTCGTATTCTGCACGGATGGCATCCAGTTCTTCCGCAGTGTCAAAAGCGATATAGGCATAATCCGTTTTCAGGATCTGTTCTGTATAACGATCGTAAATATCTCTTCTTTCAGACTGTCGGTACGGAGCAAATTTTCCTCCTTTTTTAGGGCTTTCATCGGCTATGATCCCGCACCATTCCAAAGCTTCTTCGATATATTCTTCTGCACCTTCAACATATCTGGCGGTGTCGGTATCTTCAATTCTCAATACAAATTCGCCACCCTGGTTTTTAGCAAAAAGATAATCATATAATGCGGTTCTTACGCCCCCCAAATGTAATGGTCCCGTAGGACTTGGAGCAAAACGTACTCTTACTTTCTCCATTTTCAATTTAATTTTATGCAAATTTACTTAAAAATATACGGTTTTAAGAATGTTTAATAGTTGGTTTACTTGCTTTTTTGATCTGAATATTTACTTTTGTATAATAAAAAAAGCCTTAAATTATGTTAGAAATAGGGGAGAGACCTTGGGGAAAATATTATGTATTGGCAGATGAACCGAATTACAAACTGAAAAGAATTGAAGTGAATCCGGGTCAGAAGCTTTCTTACCAGTACCATCATAAAAGACAGGAGCAGTGGACCATTATCGAAGGTGATGCTACGGTGGTTCTGGATGATAACGAGATCAGTTTAAAATATGGAGAAAGTATTTTCATCCCTCTTGGTGCAAAGCACAGAATGATGAATCTGTCCGATAAGCCTGTTGTGTTTATTGAAGTGCAGACCGGGACTTATTTCGGGGAAGATGATATTGTGAGGATTGAGGATGAATATGACAGAAATTAATCTTTAGTAGATAAAAAATGGCTGTCCGGAATTGTGACAGCCTTTTTTAAAACAGACTTTTCAGCCAAAGTTTCATTTTCTTGGTAGTTGAAAGGTTAAGCTTAAGTTCCGGTTGCGGAAACTTCTTTTCAAATGCTTTTATAAAATCATCAATATTTTCTGCAGGAAAAAAGGAAAGCTGATGCCAGTCTGAAGGAGAAAGCGGATGGAAATCAATGAATTCAGTATGATTTTCTGAACGGATGCCTTTCCAGAATTCAAAAAATTTCATCGTGTCAAAATCATTTTTGTGTCCCCAATTCATTATTTTTTCAAGGATTTCATTTTCATCTCTTGCCCATGACTGATGAATGAGACGATATTCGAGTGACAATGTTCGTCCGGTATTGGTCCTTCTGGCATAATTGTATTTTGGATAGTTGGTGATAAGAAAGCATTTTTCTTCAAATGGTTCAATAATATAAAAACCACTTTCATCATGCCGGAATAAGGTTACCCAATCTACCTGAAAATTGATAGGATTTTTTTCCGGATGTGCTAAAAGATATTGGTGTTTTCTTAAAAATTGAGAGAGCTTTTTAAAGTCATAAGCATATTCATCACCATCAATTTGCATATGCCATCCGCCATTACCCATTTTTTCGGCCATCATATTTCTTTGCCTTGTTTCGAGATCCATCGGAGCAGTACCTTCAATGTAGAATTTATCTTTGTACAATATGATTTTATGCTGCGTATCGAGACTTTTTATTTCTGAAAAAAAGCTTTCCGGAATATATACATCATTGCCTGCCCACGTTTTATTGTTTTCATCATAGCTGATAACAATACGGTCTACATGATCATAAATTTGTTTTACAGAAGTAAAAATATAAGAGTAATCATAAGATAGGAGATAGCCTGCTTTGATAATGTTTTTTTTGTCTCTCATAATAAATGCTTATTTTCGTTAGCCGGAATAGGCGGGACAAAATAATAAATTAAAAATGGGAATTAAAAGATTTTTTAAAAATAAAATCAAGGATCGTAATTTTATTAAGAATAAGAGAAAACTTAAGATTAATCATTATGATTTAGATTTTTTTGAAAACTATGTTTTTAATTTTACCAAATGCGAAAATCCTGAAGTTTCCATTATTATCCCTGTTTACAACCAGATAAGATACACCTTAAACTGCCTTTACACCATCGATCAGTTTGACCGTGATATTCAAAAGGAAATTATCATCATCAATGATAAAAGTACAGATCATACTTTAGAATATTTAAAAAAGATTAATGGAATAACCGTTATTGATAACCCGGAAAACCTTGGTTTCCTCAGAAATGTTAATAAGGGCATTCATGCGGCAAAAGGAGAATATATCTACCTTCTGAACAACGACGTTGAAGTTCAGGAAAATTATTTGTCCAGCCTTCTGAATGTTTTCAGTAATAAAGATAATGTTGGAGCCGTAGGTTCTAAAATGATTTTCGCGAATAATACGCTGCAGGAAGCCGGCTGTCTTATTTTTGAAAATACAGAAATTGTAAACCTGGGAAGATGTGAGGCGATTGATACTCCAAAATATAATTTTTTAAGAAAGGTAGATTATTGTTCCGGATGCAGTTTATTGTTTAAAAGAGTAGACGGTAGCGGAAATCTTAATCTTCTGGATGAGGCTTTTCTGCCTGCTTATTATGAAGAAACCGATCTTTGCCAGCGTCTGAAGTATGAGCAGGGTCTGGATATTTATTATCAGCCGGGTTCCGAAATTATTCATTTTGAAAATATATCTTACACAGGCAAAGACAATGGTAAAGAACTGCTGCTTCAGAAGAACAGGGAAATCTTTATGAGCAGATGGAATCAATATTTTACCAATACAAGATTTCTTGATAAAGGAAATACCAATAATCTCAATGCTTTTTATAAAAAGCCAAACGTTCTGATTCTTGAAGAATATATTCCGAAGCCGGATAAAGATTCCGGTTCCAGGAGATTTTTGGAAATCATAAAAATTCTTCAGAAAAATCAACACAGAATAATTTTAGCGGTAAAACAGCTTAACAACGAAGATGATGTATATGTGGATTTTTTCAGAGGTATCGGTGTTGAAGTCTGTAAAGATTTTGTCAATGCACAGGATAGAATAGTAAAAGTTAAAGATCAGGTGCAGGAAGCGCTTCAATTTGTAGATATTGTATGGATCTTCAGACCGACGGGTTTTGACTATTGGTATAAAATGATTCAGGAAAAACTTGCCGGGCAGAAAATAATTTATGATATGGTAGACCTTCATTATCTGAGAATGGAGAGGGAAAATGAATATATCGCCATCACAAAAGACCGTAAAAAAGAAATGAAATTCTTTCGGGAAACTGAATATGCTGCCATGAAGACAACAGATGTTGTCGTTTCCATCAGTGATGAGGAAAAGAGAATTGTTTCCGGCCAGGGTATTCAGAATGAGAAAATATTTACCGTAAGTAATATTCATGAGCCTGTGAAGACTCAGGAAGTAGCATATTCTGAAAGAGAAGGCCTGTTATTTATAGGCGGTTTTTACCATATGCCTAATATGGATGCCGTAAAATTCTTATATGAAAACATAATGCCTTTAGTTTGGGCTAAAGATGCTTCAATTAAAATTAATATACTCGGACCAGATTTTCCTGAGGAAATAAAACAACAATATAATTCAGACCGCTTTTGTATTCTGGGATATCAGAAAAGTGTTGATTACTGGTTTGAAAATTCAAGAATTTTTGTAGCACCGCTGAGGTACGGAGCCGGTGTTAAAGGTAAAATAGGCCAGGCTCTGGAATTTTCCCTGCCCGTAGTAACAACGGAGATCGGTGCAGAAGGAATGGGTCTTGTGGATGGAGTGACCGCTTTGGTATCGGGAAATAATGCAGAACATTTTGCAGATAAAATCCTGGAACTTTACCACAATGAAAAACTCTGGAATGCGCTTCACCAAAACAGCACCCAGCCTCTCGAAAAATTTTCTGTAAAACAGCAGGAGCAAAATATTAAAAGTATGTTCGAATATTTAGGATTCAAATAAAGCTGTGATTATTTTATAATTTCCCTGATCCAATTGCTAAAGCCATACTTTTCCACAATTTCCTCAGGGAGTTTATGATAAGGTTTTTTCAAAAACTGTTCAATGTTTTTATAATTGTCATTTTCAACGATGAAGATATTATCAGGATGATAAAAGTCGTAGTTTTTTACCATAACATTATCGGTAATTACCTTTTTTTGATAATAAAGCCCTTCGAAAAACCTTATGGAAAGCCCGTTATGTAAAGGATCAACAAAATCCAGGAGAATGTCTGAATTTTTCACATGCTCCAGGTTTTTCTCAAAAGTGATCCTGTCTTTAATGTAAGTGATTTTGCTGTTTTTACGTTCAGGTTCTTTAAAATACTGAATGAATATTGAAAGATGTACGTTAGAACCGGAAACCTCATCAATAAATCTGTCGATTTTTTCTTCCCTGCTTTTCCAATATAGTCCAACGAAATAAAGATTGGGATTTTCAGTATTGTATGGTTTGTAAAACGGAGGAAGATGATCAAAGTAAAAATTAGTGATCTGTTTGATATTGTGCTGGTTTTTTACTTCTTCAAAACAGAAGAAAGTATCAAATAAATTGAAATATTTTTTAACCTCAGGAAACTTTTCAATTCCGTCCCACTGGTAGGCGATCAGTTTCGAGGTTCTTTCTTTCAGTTTTTTTATGAATGATACCGGAAAATTATCAGGACGTATCACCAGAATATAATCCAGTTTTCCTTCTATTGCGGAAAGCTGTTGCCCAAGTTCTTCCTCAAAATGACGGTTGATGAGGTTTTGCTTATAGCTCTTGTCCCTGAAAATATTTTTAATAAAAAAGTTTTTAATACTTTCGAGTCCTCTGTATTTAAATTCCGAAACCTTATCTGTAATAAGAAAAGGTTCAAAGCCTGCTTTTTTAAGATTATCAACAAAAAGCTGTGGAAAATCTGAATAATCAGGCATTATCAAAAGAAATTTTTCCTTTTTTATCATTTTAAATTTGAATTGAAAAGACGGAACATGATGATTCTGAAATGTTTTCTAAGGCTGTTGACCGGACTGTTGAAATATTCTTTTTTTATCGTGCCAGGATCTTTTAAACTAATTGTATTCAGATATTTAAAGTAAACTTTCTCAATGTTTTTCAGATTAATCGCATCATTGAATTCGGGATTTATTTCCTTAAATGTCTTTTCCATTTCCTGCACTGCAGCATCGGAATAGTTGGAATCATTTTTAAAGTTTCCGATAATTATTTTTTTCAGATAAGCAATATAATAGGCACTGATATTATTATTCGGATATTTAATATAGTAATTGTTATAAATGGTCTTAATAACACTCAGATAGCCCAGGAGGTTTTTATCGCTTTTCTTTTTGGTGATCGACTGCGCATTGTCAACGGTGTACAGATAAGTGATTTCAGGAATGAATGTTATGTTTTTTGCCCTGAACATGGTTTCGAAAAACCACAATTCATCTTCATGATAGATCCCGCTTAAAAACTTCAGATGATTTTCCCGGATAAATGATTTTCTGTAAAGCTTGTTCTGTGCGATAGGGCTTAAACCTTCGGTCATATTTTTGATAAGAACTTCAGAGTGTTCATTGGCGATCAATTGCTTTTCAGATGGATGGGGTAACGATGAGATGTTTTCTTTTCTGTCCCATGAATAGGTTGCTGTTTTTCCAACGATAATATCTTCTTTACCGGTATAAGCCGAAACGAGGGTTTCGATAGCTTTTGGAGGAAGGAGATCGTCACTGTCACAGAAAAAAATAAAATCTCCCTCAGCTTTTTCCAGACCGAAATTCCTTGTATCAGAAAGCCCTTTATTCTGCTGGTCATATATTTCAAATCTTTCATCAGGAAAATTTTTAATAATTTCCAGCGTATTGTCCGTGCTTCCGTCATTGATCAGAATGCACTGAATGTTTTTATAAGTCTGATTCTGAATGCTTAAAAGCACTTCATGCATGTAATGCGAAGCATTGTAACAAGGAACAATAATGCTTACTGAAAGGTTCATGTTAAATAATTTTTTTCAGGGTTTCGTTTACCGCTTCGGTTGAAAAAGGACGAAGGCTGTCCACCGAGTTTTCACTAAGGGTATTCCACAGGGCTTCATCATTATTCAGTTGGATGATGGCTTCTGCAAATGATTTTTCGTCATTGGCTATCAGAACATTTTTTTTGTTGAACAGCTGCATGCCTTCAGCACCGATATCGGTAGTTACAACAGGTAAAAAATATTCAAAGGCCTGGCCTATCTTGCCCTTAACACCTGCCCCGAATCTTAGTGGTGCGACCATCAGTTTGGATGTCATGAAATGCTGCTCAATACTTTCCACAAATCCTAAGAATTTGAATTTCGGGTATAGCTTCAGATCAAGCTTATCTGCCACATTTCCGATAACGCTTACTTCAAGCTCAGGATTTTCTTTCCAGACCAAAGGCATTATTTTTTCATATAAAAATTTTACCGAATCAATATTGGGTTCATGAATCGAACCGATGAATACAATTCCTCTGCTTGATGCAAAATCATTTCTTTCCGAAATATCAATTTTAGGATAATGTATATTGGAAATGGTAAGGATTTTTCTTTCATCAGCATATTTTCGCATGATCTCTTTTTCTTTGTCGGAAATAGCAATCATGTAATCCAGCTGCGGCGCAACAACCGTTTCCAGACGATAAAAGTGCTTGTAATTTTTCTTTAATGAAATCCGGTTCGGTTCAATCTCAATTGCCCTTTTATAACGTAAAAAATGAATGTCTACCATATCGTAAATGAATTTTGCAGAAGGCAGGACACTCTTTATTTTCCGGTAAAATAGATTCAATGCCAATGGTCCGTTGAACCATACAAAGTCTACTTTTTTAAAGTCAATGAGAAATTCATAGAGGCTTTTGTACTTGTTGTTTTCCGTGAATACAATCACACCATGCTCCTTATAAAATTTCACATAAGGATCATCTTCAAAAATATGAGGTGAGAAAAGAATACAATTGAAACCGAGCTTTTTATAAATCAGGATGATTTCTTTGAGCCTGTTGGATCCGGAATCCTTATCATGGGAAGGAATATCTCTGGATGCAAATAAAATGGTTTTTTTTGAGGGGTCAAAAGAGGTTATGTTAATAATCTCCTGTGTATTTAGAATTTTGAGTTTTTCTTTTCTTTTAAAGTGTTTTTTAATTCTCTTTATAATTCCCATGATTAAGTTTTTTTGTTGAGCCCGAACACTTTATCCGTCCAATGTTCCAGGGTGTAGCTGTAATAAATTTCTTCCGGAACTTTTTCGTAAGGTGTCTCAAAAAAAGATTTTTCCAGATTACTGCATGTTTCGTTTAAAACCAGAATATTCTGAGGGTTATAAAAATCATACCTTTTGATCAGTTCATTATCCGTAACGATTTTCTTTTCCAAAGCCATCGCTTCAAAAACCCTGAAACTCAATCCATATTGGTTTTCACGGGTAAGATCAAGCAAAGCTCGCGAATTTTTATAAAATTCGGGAAGTTTTTTATGACTTATTTTTTTAATGCTGAATAGGATGTGCAGATTTTCCGGTATTTTAATGAATGCGTTTTTCAGCTGATGTTTCCAGCCCTTTTTCCCGATAACAATAATCTGAAATTCAGATTGCAGCTGAAACAGCCTTTTGGTAAGCTGTTTAATGAATTCTACTCTTTTATTATCGTAAGAAGTTATATAAAAAAGATCCATCTCAGGATGCTGGTTTTCACAGGAACAAAATGGAAGGTATATATAATTGGTGAGTTTTTCAAAGCCATATTTTTCCACATCGGCAATATCAAATGAAAAAATTTTATCGAAAAGATCCAGTTTTTCCTTATCAACGACTACGCGATCCAGGCTGTCATAAAGATAGGTAATAAGTCGGCTGGTATATTTTCTGATTTCCTGAAGAGTAGACAGATCAAAAGTATCCGGATTCATTACAAGGATCTGGTCCTGATGTCCCAGCTGCTGAAGAGAATCGGTGACAAACCGTTGTCTTTTTTCCGTTTTCAGATTTTTGTTGAGAAAAATTTTGCTTACGGCATTCTTCGCCCTCTCACTAAAATTAGAATGGGTTACATCGGCAATTTTAATGTGATGGGCATCTATATTTTTAGAACGTAAAGCCTCAACTATATAGTGGTCATATCCCCAGAAATCGAAACTAATTACACAGATTTTCATTCAGTCAGTTTGCTCCTTTTTTAATGATTCATAAGTTTCAAAAACACTTAAGGACTGTAGATAGGAAAGCTGGTAGCCTTCTTTTCCGTCAAGAATACCTAAACGCAAAATGTATGCCTTAAAAAATTTAAAAGCTGTTTTTGAATACTGTGCTGCGAGACTGTATTTTCTTCCCTTTGCTGCCAGTTCCTGTCCTTTCAGAATTCCGTAATGAATCATTTTTGATTTATAGGATTCATAATCACTAACGGAAAAGTGGAGAAGTTTATTCTTCATTGTTCCTGTCGTTCCGTTGACGTGCAGTGTTTCATGTACTTTTTTTCCGCTGATATATCGGGCTTTCGACTTTCTGAAAAGCCTGAAATTCTTATCGGTTTGTGTTCCTGAATAATGGATGGGTTTGCCTGCAAAATAAAATTTTCTGTAAAAATAATAGGCATCCTTCTGCACCGGCTTTTTTAATTCCTTCAAAATTTCCTTTTTTAAAGGCGCAGTGATTCTCTCATCTCCGTCCAGAAACAATACCCAATCATTTTTTGCGGCATCCAAAGCAATATTTCTTTGCTTTGTAAAATCCTCAAACGCATTTTGAATTACTTTTACTTTAGAAAATTGCTGTGCGATTTCTATCGTTTTGTCTGTGCTGAAAGAATCTACTACAATAATTTCATCACAGAAATCAAAGCACTCCAGCACTTCCTGAATGTTTTTTTCTTCGTTATACGTTATGATTAAACCGCTTACATTCATCATAACCTGTTCTGCCATTCCAATTAATTTATCTTTCCTAAAAAATTTTTAATCTTCCAAAGATAAGTTTTAATTTGAAATGTATCAGTGTGTCTGTTCCCTTTATGTCTATTCTGCACAATTCATAAGGATTCAGGGTGGGGAAGTAATTGATTTTGTTACCGATTCTTACGGCATAAAGAATATTCAGATGTTTCAAAACTGAAAATACAGCCTGTTTCCCGGGGTTTTTCTTAGGATATTTTCCGTACGGGTACGCCAGAACTTTTGAATATTCTATTTTTTCTTCGTCGAGAATCTGCATATTTTTTTCAAGATCGTTTTCTATGAAACCGGCAGAAATATTTCTGAAGTTTTGATGAGAATGGCTGTGAAGAGCTATATCAAAATACTTCCTGTTCAGTTGGCGGATCTCTTCAAAAGTCATCATCACATTATTTTTATACCCTTTCTGAATAAATTCTGTAGGAATAAATATGGTTGCTTTCAGCTTATATTTTTCTAACAAAGAAGGAAGATATGTTTCATTGTTTTTGTAACCGTCATCAAAAGTAATAATGATGCTTTTTGGTGAAGGGATGTTCAGCTCACTGAAAAATTTTGAGGTATATTTTTTCCTGTTTAAATATTCAAATTGTTTCTCAAGGTTTTTCAGGCTTACTATCAGATCTTCAGTGCTTTCTTCCGCGATGTGATGATACATCAGAATGACCAGGCGGTTTTTAGGAAAAAGAAGAAGATACAACCGAAAATAAAATACAACAAAAAGAAGTACTGGAAAAATCAAATACAGAATCTTCATCATTCGCCATATTTTTTTCTGATTTCAATGAGCCTGATTTTCTCACGCAGTTTTATGTATTTTAAAAATGTATAATATGACATTGTTTTGGCTACATAGAAACCTGCAAAGCCGTCCAAAAAACCAAATTTGAACAGATAAACTTTTATAAATTCGTAAACAGGACTGACGATAATTTTAAAGTTCTGATACTTTTTACCGCGTTCAAACATCTTTTCTGCCATCATATCAGAGTAGATATTGATTTTAGAAATGTGATGATGAATACTTTTATAAGTGTAATGATTTAATTTTCCTTCTAAAATTCCCGCTTTTTTAGCGGTAATCAGAAATTCATGTACTTTATCGTCAGAATATTTTGCACAATCTCTTTTGAATAACCTTTCCTTACATACATTTCCCCAGCCTCCGAATCTGATCAGATTAATGCTTATATAATTTAAAAATTTAGCCTTATAAACACAATATTCAGTATTTCCGGAAGAGACAATGTTTCGTATAGATTGGAGCATCTTTTCATCAGGGACTTCATCTGCATCCAGAAAAAGTATCCATGGTTTAGAACAAAGACTAAGGGCATAATTTTTCTGTTCCCCATATCCGTTAAATTTTCTCTCATGAAATTTGATATCCGGATAATCATGAAGACAAATTTCTTTTGTCCTGTCTGTTGAGTAGCTGTCTACGATAACAATTTCGTCAACTGTATCTTTAACGGCATTAAGCAATCTTACAATATTATCTTCTTCATTGTAAGTAATGACTGCAAGGGTAAGTGCCATTTCTACTGAAATGAAAGGATGGTTTTTTCAATGATTTTCACACAGTCTAAAAGTTGTTCTTCAGTAATGACTAAAGGTGGTGCAAGCCTGATGATATTTCCGTGGGTCGGTTTGGCGAGCAGTCCGTTTTCTTTTAATTGTAAACAGATATTCCAGGCTGTAGAACTTTCCGGTGTATCGTTGATTAAAATAGCATTCAGAAGACCTTTTCCTCTTACTTTGGTAATGAGACCGGTTTTTTCTATTAGTTTTTCAATTTCAGAACGGAATAATTTACCAAGCGCTTCCGCTCTCTCGGAGAGTTTTTCTTCCTGTACAACGTCCAATGCCGCAACTGCTACTGCACAGGCAATAGGATTTCCTCCAAATGTAGAACCGTGCTGGCCGGGTTTGATGACATTCATGATTTCATTATTAGTCAATACCGCTGAAACAGGGTACATTCCGCCGGAAAGAGCCTTGCCTAAAATAAGAATGTCCGGCTGAACATCTTCATGATGGCATGCAATTAATTTTCCTGTTCTTGCAATTCCCGTCTGAACTTCATCTGCAATAAAGAGAACATTGTATTTTTTACACAATTCAGAAGCGTCTTTCAGAAAACCGCTATCCGGAACATAAACCCCCGCTTCCCCCTGAATAGGCTCTACAAGGAATGCCGCAATCGTATCTGATTCTCTGCTAAGAGCTTCTTCCAGTGCAGCAAGGTCATTATACGGGATTTTAATAAATCCCGGTGTAAAAGGGCCATAATTCTGATTGGCATCCGGATCATTTGAAAAAGAAACAATGGTAGTGGTTCTTCCGTGGAAATTATTTTCGCAAACAATAATTTTGGCGGCGTTTTCAGCAATACCTTTTATTTCATAGCTCCATTTTCTGGCTAATTTTACTGCTGTTTCCACAGCTTCTGCCCCGGAGTTCATGGGTAATACTTTATCAAAACCAAAAAGATCAGTAATCTTCTGCTCATATTCTCCCAATCTGGAATTATAAAATGCTCTTGATGTTAAAGCCAGTTTTTTAGCCTGCTCTACCAAAGCTTCTACAATCTTTGGGTGAGAATGTCCTTGGTTAACGGCAGAATAAGCGGATAAAAAATCATAATATCTTTTGCCTTCCACATCCCAGACAAAAACACCTTCACCTTTGTCCAGTACAACGGGAAGAGGATGGTAATTGTGGGCACCGTGCTTATCTTCAAGGCCGATAAAATATTGTGAATCTTTTACAATTTCTGCTGTTGACATATATTTGATTTTTCGCAAATGTAAACATTATAAATGAGATGGCTAAACAGAATTCTCATGCTGGTAAAGTGCTTAATATAAGAGGTTTTAAGTCTATTGTAAAAATGAATCAGAAAATATTTCTTATACAGATAATCTGTTATAGGTATTCTATCTTTAAAAATAAGGATTTTAATATTTGTTAATTTAAAAGATTGTGGTGTCAACTTTGACAAAGTTTTTTTAATGCTGCAAAAAAAAACCGCCTTTAAGAGGCGGTTACAAATTATATACAAATCAGATTAATGATTGTCGTATTTTTTATCCATCACAAAATCTTCCATGAATTTTGTAGTGTAATTTCCGGAAAGATAATCCTCATTATCCATCAGCTGTCTGTGGAAAGGAATGGTTGTTTTCACCCCTTCAATATAAAATTCTTCCAAAGCTCTTCTCATTTTAGCAATAGCTTCCTCACGGGTCTGTGCCGTAGTGATCAGTTTTGCGATCATGGAATCATAGTTGGAAGGAATTGTATATCCCGAATAAACGTGTGTGTCTACTCTTACCCCGTGTCCGCCAGGAATATTTAATCCTGTAATTTTCCCAGGAGAAGGTCTGAAATCAGCATAAGGATCTTCCGCATTGATTCTACATTCAATGGAATGTAATTTTGGATAATAATTGATTCCTGAAATAGGAGTTCCTGCAGCCAGAAGAATCTGTTCTCTGATCAGGTCATAGTCAATAACCTGTTCAGTGATCGGGTGTTCTACCTGGATTCTGGTGTTCATTTCCATGAAATAGAAATTTCTGTGTTTGTCCACAAGGAATTCAATAGTTCCCACTCCTTCATAGCCGATGAATTCCGCAGCCTTTACAGCAGCTTCACCCATTTTCTCACGAAGTTCGTCTGTCATAAAAGGAGAAGGTGTTTCTTCAGTAAGTTTTTGGTTTCTTCTCTGAACGGAGCAGTCTCTCTCAGAAAGATGACAGGCTTTACCAAACTGATCACCTGCAACCTGAATTTCAATATGTCTTGGCTCTTCGATCAGTTTTTCCATATACATACCTCCGTTTCCGAAAGCTGCAACAGCTTCCTGAATTGCAGATTCCCAGTGGTCTTTCAGATCTTCAGCTTTCCATACTGCTCTCATTCCTTTTCCACCACCACCGGCTGTAGCTTTGATCATCACGGGATAACCAATTTCTTCAGCTGTTTTAGCGGCAATTTCATAAGATTCGATCAAACCGTCAGAACCCGGTACACAAGGCACGCCTGCAGCTTTCATGGTTGCTTTGGCATTCGCTTTGTCTCCCATTTTCTCAATCTGTTCAGGAGTGGCACCAATGAATTTAATACCGTTTTTCTGGCAGATTCTGGAGAAGTTGGCGTTTTCGGATAAGAAACCGTAACCCGGGTGAATGGCGTCTGCATTGGTAATTTCAGCAGCAGCAATAATATTAGGAATTTTAAGGTATGAGTCTTTGCTCATTGCGGGGCCGATACAAACCGCTTCGTCTGCAAATCTTACGTGAAGACTGTCTTTGTCTGCAGTTGAATAAACCGCTACCGTTTTAATCCCCATTTCTTTACAAGTACGTAAAATACGCATTGCAATTTCGCCACGATTGGCTATTAATATTTTTTTGAACATCTTCTTTAATTTGAAAATTAGATAATTTGAAAATTAGGCATGAGTACGAAACTTAAAAGTTAGTTATCTAACTTCTATCTTCTAACTTCTAACTTCTAACTAAATTATGATGGATCTACTAAGAATAAAGGTTGGTCATATTCTACAGGAGAAGAATCATCTACTAAAATCTTAACGATTTTTCCGCTTACTTCAGATTCAATCTGGTTGAATAATTTCATTGCTTCGATTACACAAACCGTTTTACCAATAGAAACTTCGTCGCCAACGTTCACAAATACATCTTTATCCGGAGATGGTTTTCTGTAGAAAGTTCCGATCATTGGAGACTTGATCGTCACATATTTACTGTCATCAGATGATGCTTCGGCTTTTTCAGCCGGTGCAGCTGCAGGAGTAGCAGCCGGTGCAGGTGCAGCAGCTACCTGTTGAGGAGCAGTGTGATACACTGCAGGTTGAGCATAAGCAACTTCGCTACCCGCTAATGGAGTTTTAATAGTGATTTCGAAATCTTTAGTCTTGTATTTTACTTCAGAAACTTCTGCTTTAGATACAAACTTAATAAGATTTTGTATGTCTTTAATGTCCATAAAATTGATATTTGATTTTGAGCCAAAGATACCAAAAAATAGTAAAAAACAACAAAAAACCGCCAAATTTTATGAAAATCGGGCGGTTTTTGTATTAAATCGAGTGTTTTTCAGTGAAAACTGACTCTTAGTTTTCTTCAGTAGTTGCTACTTCTTTTTCCAATACTACTTTACCTCTGTAGTATAATTTTCCTTCATGCCAGTGAGCTCTGTGGTATAGGTGAAGCTCTCCTGTTGTTGCATCTTTAGCCAATTGAGGAACTACAGCTTTATAGTGAGTTCTTCTCTTATCTCTTCTTGTAGACGATTGTCTTCTCTTTGGATGTGCCATTTTCTAATAACTTTTTTAATTGATGAGCGATGAGATTCATCATCTCATCATTAAACTATTTAATTTTTATTCTTCAAATTTTTTAATGCGTCCCATCTCGGGTCGCTTTCATGTTCTTCTTCTTCACTTTCTTTGGGACTGAACTTCTCAAGGATTGCGAGATCTTCATCACTTACATTCGGTGATATTTTTTTCATAGGAATGGAAAGTGCAACGTTTTCATAAATTAATTGTGCAACGTTAAAAGCATGATCGCTGGAAGGAATTGTAATCACATCCTCCTCGCTGTCATCATATTCTTCCCCAAATTTTACCAATACCCTGATCTCATTTTCAATAGAATGATCAAAATTCTCGTTTGTAATGTCACAAACAAGCTCTACCGTACCATTTACTTTGATCTCAAACTCCAGAAACGTAGAATGTTTGTCAATTAAAACATTTACTGAAATTCTGGGATTTGTAAATTCCTGTTCAGTATCAAATAATTGAAAGAACTCCTTATTTATCTCAAACCTGAACTCGTGCCTGCCGGTTTTTAGTCCGGAAAAGCTTACGTCATAGTTTCTTAACTTGTCCATAAAATGAGTGTGCAAAAATATGCAATTTTTTTATAATAACAAATAAATTCTAAAACAAATTAACTTAAAATCCAAATTGAAGATTTAAGATTCTGCTTCATCCGGTAAATCTTCATCTATTCCGTTATCTACAACCATTTTTCTAGGTTGCAGTCGGTTGGTCATCAAATCATTATATTCACTTCTGTTCCTGAAAATTTTAATAGCAGTAAAAATGGCTTCGCTAAAACTACGCTCATCCGCAATGTTTTTTCCTGCAATATCGTAGGCTGTGCCGTGGTCAGGTGATGTTCTGATAAAAGGAAGCCCGGCAGTATAGTTTACACCTTCTTCGTAAGCTAAGGTTTTAAATGGAGCTAAACCCTGATCATGATACATCGCTAAAACCGCGTCAAAACTTTTATATTTTTCCGGTTGAAAAAAGCTGTCGGCAGGGAAGGGCCCAAATGCAAGAACTCCATTGTCTGAAAGCTCTTTGATAGCCGGAGCAATGATTTCAATTTCTTCTTTTCCAATCACACCACCGTCACCTGCATGTGGATTTAAACCTAAAACAGCAATTTTTGGTTTTGAAATATTAAAATCTTCAATTAAAGTCTGATTTAAAACCCGGATCTGTTTTTTAATTTTTTCCTTGGAAATATTTTCAGCCACCTGTGCAATTGGAATATGGTGTGTCAGTACAGCTACCTTTAAGTCTTCCGTTACTAGGAACATTAAGCCTTTTTTATTGAATTTCTCTTCAAAATATCCGGTATGTCCAGCATGTTTAAAGCCCATTTTTACCATTTCATCTTTGTTGATCGGTGCGGTTACCAGAACATCAATCTCTCCTTTTAGCAAGGCTTCAGTTGCTGCCTCAAGAGAATCAATAGCCATTTTGGTAGATTCTTCGGTTGGTGTACCAAGCTCTACAACAGAGTTTTCTTTTACGAGATTTACCATATTCAGTTTTCCTGCCTGAGCCTGCGATGCTTCGTTGATATAGTTGAAATTCAGATTCAGCTTGAAAATGTTTTTCTGAAAAGTGAATAATTTTCCCGAACCAAAAATCACAGGGGTGAAAAAATCCGTAATGGTTTTGTCTGCTAAGGACTTCATGATGATTTCCGGACCGATGCCATTGAAATCTCCTATTGAAATTCCTACTCGTACTTTATGGTTTTTTGGGCTCATTTTGATTATCTTTGAAGATTAATAAACCACAAATTTAGCAAAAAATAATATGTTTACAGGAATAATTGAAGCGGTAGGGGTAATTGAGAAGATAGAAGAAAACGGAAGCAATATTGATTTTACATTAACCTGTCCTTTTACGAGTGAACTGAAAATCGATCAGAGCTTAGCACATAACGGTTGTTGTCTTACGGTTGTAAAGATCGAAGGAGATCAATATGTGGTAACGGCAATCAACGAAACCTTAGAAAAAACAAATCTGGGGAAATGGGAGCAAGGCACTGTAGTAAATCTTGAACGCTGCATGAAAATGGACGGACGTCTGGACGGTCACATCGTACAGGGCCATGTTGATAAAACCGGAGAAGTGATAAATATCGAAAATAAAGACGGAAGTTATTTCATTACCATTTCGTATGATAATAACGGCGGTTTTGTAACGGTTCCTCAGGGTTCCATTACGGTAAACGGCATCAGTCTTACCGTTGCTAAAAGTAAAGATCATCAATTTTCCGTTGCTATTATTCCTTATACATGGGAATTTACCAATATGCAGTATTTAAAAGAAGGTGATAAAGTTAATTTAGAATTTGATATAATTGGTAAGTATATTGCTAAGTTAATTAATAAACAGAATGTCAATGAGTATCTACAAAGGATATAGCTTAAGAAACCGTGTCTTTTTCGGATTCTTATTGGTATGTCTTTTATGTGTAATCGCTTCTTCGCTGGTTCCTTATTTTGTACTAAGGGAAAATTCCATGACGAAAAGCAGAATTGATATGCAGGAAAAAACAGGGGCTGTGATTCGTTATCTGGATTATGCGGTTAGCATGAAACATACGGAAACACAAGATCTCCCAAGTCTTCTTGACAACAAAATTTTCGAAATTGCAGACATTAATCAGCATGACATCATCTTATACGACTTAAAAGGCAATTATTTACTTTCAAATAAAGAAGAGAGCCTTGTAGAACAGAAAAAGGTTCCCATTAATATTGTTAACAGAATTCTTGCAACTAAAGCCAGAGTAGACATCAAGGGATATGATGCCTCCAAAGATGCTGTGCTTACATCATCTTATCTGTTATTGAAAAACAATGACCTTGAACCGATTGCCATTGTGTATATTCCTCTTTATCACAATGAATCTGCCTATCTTGATGTTCTTAATACTTATGTAAAATATATTATTCTCGTTGACATTATCCTCATTCTGTTCAGTGTATGGTTCAGTTGGGTTATGTCTAACAATTTAGCTAAAAATATTACTAAATTTTCCGATATGATTACCCGCATTACGCTGTTCGAAAATGAAATGCGGCCGATCCGATATTATAAAAATGATGAATTGAATGCTTTGGCGAGAGCTTACAATAGGATGATTCTTCAGATTCAGGATCAGAAAGAGAGACTTCGTTTCAAAGCATCTGAAGAAGCCTGGAGGGAAATGGCAAAACAGGTGGCTCATGAAGTGAAAAATCCACTGACGCCAATGAAACTGACCATTCAGAATTTTGAAAGAAAGTTTAATCCCGAAGATCCGAATATCAGGGAAAAGGTAACACAGATGAGTAAGACCATGGTTGATCAGATTGATCTCATCGCTACCGTTGCTTCAGCATTTTCCGAATTTGCCAAGCTGCCGGAGAAAAACAATGAAATCATTAACCTGAATAATGAAGTGGAAGATATTCTCCGTGTTTTCAATGACGACAGTATTTTTATGCACTCCAACAAAACCAATATTATGATCAATATGGACAGGATTTACTTGTCCAGGATTATTACCAATCTTGTTACCAATGCCAAACAGGCGGAAAGTGATGAGAGAAAATTAATTATCAATGTTGATGTAGAACAGCATCAGAGACGGGTAATGATCTCTGTTCAGGATAATGGAATCGGGATTCCTGAAAATATTTATGAAAGAATATTTGAGCCCAACTTTACGTCTAAAAATAGCGGAATGGGTCTCGGGTTATCCATGGTCAGAAAGATGGTAGAAGATTATAAAGGTGAAATCACTGTAAAATCTGAAGTTGGAAAAGGTTCTACATTCACCATTACTTTGCCTACCAATTTATAGTGAAGACTTTTACATTTAAACAATTTACCATTCAACAGTCGAAAGAAGTCTTTCGGGTGGGAACCGACGGTGTTCTGCTTGGAGCTCTGGCAAATATTGACAATATTTTCAATGTTCTTGAAATTGGGACAGGAACGGGTCTGATTTCCTTAATGCTGGCCCAGAGGAATCCTGAAGCCAAGTTTTTTGGGATTGATATTAATAAACAAGCGGCAGATCTCACTAAAATTAATTTTGAAAATTCACCATTCTCTTCCAGATTGGAAAATGTGCATCAGGATTTTAAAGATTTCGAAACCTGGCAAAAATTTGATCTGATTATTTCTAATCCTCCCTATTTTGAAGCTTCTGATTCGGAAAAGGACAAAGTGGCCAGGCAGACTATAGAATTGAATTTTCGTCAGCTTATTACAAAATCCTCAAAAATGCTTTCTGAAGAAGGGATCTTATCGGTTATAATTCCTGCTGAAGCGGGGCGTTATTTTATCGCAATAGCTGATGAAAATAAAATGTTTCTTATTCGGAAGATTAATATAAAGGGAATTGAAAATTCAAAAGTAAAAAGATTGATTCTTGAATTTTCTTTATTGAAAAAGGATTTAACAGAATCGGAATTTATTATAGAAAAAAGTCCGAGACAATACTCGGACCAATATCTTGAACTCACCAAAGAGTTTCATGTTTTTAAAGAGGTTAAGTGAAAATAATAACTTATTCGCTAAATTATCTTTATTCAAACAATTCCGCTGTATCCAGCACAGAAACTTTCCCATCCTCACATCTAATCGCTTCTCCGGGGAAATTCTGAATCATGTGATAATCATGGGTTGCCATTACCACTGCCGCTCCGTTTTCCAAAGCAACCTGCTTTAACAAAGTCATAATTTCATTAGAAGTTTCCGGATCAAGGTTTCCTGTAGGCTCATCGGCTAAAATTAAATCAGGATGATTAAGAAGGGCTCTTGCAATGGCAACACGCTGTTGCTCACCGCCGGAAAGTTCGTGAGGCATCTTATGTTTTTTACTTTTCATATTTACGCTCCCCAACACTTCATTGATTCGGTCTTCCATCTTTATTTTGTCACTCCATCCCGTTGCTTCAAGTACGAATCTTAGATTTTTTTCGACCGTTCTGTCGGAAAGCAGCTGGAAATCCTGGAAAACAATTCCCAGTTTTCTTCTCAGATTCGGAACATCGGAAGCTCTTAGTTTCGCCAGGTCAAAGCCTACTACGGCTCCGTGCCCTGAAGCTAAAGGAATATGCCCGTACAATGTTTTCAGCAGTGAACTTTTTCCTGAGCCTGTCTTTCCGATAAGATAGCAGAAACGTCCTTTCTTAATGTTCAGATTCACATCAGAAAGCACCGTAAAATTTTTCTGTGCAATCTTGGCGTGCTGCAGGCTGATGATGTTGTCTCCGGCAATATGTGTATGTGGCATAATTCAGTTTTAAAAGTACTTTTTCTGAAATTTTTTCAGATTTTAAAAATAGGAAAAAGAAGGATAAAGAACCTAAATTTTAGGAAATTTTAACAACAAAAAATGCCTGAAAAACTTCTTTTCAAGCATGATTTGTATATGATAATAAAAAGATTATCTCTTAGCGCGTGATGCACTTACAGTTAAACTCTTTCTGCCTTTAGCTCTTCTCGCAGCCAAAACTCTTCTTCCATTTGGCGTAGACATTCTTTCTCTGAAACCGTGTTTGTTTCTTCTTTTTCTTTCTGATGGCTGGAATGTTCTTTTACTCATTACTATATGTTTAAATCGTAATTATCTATTAATTTTCAGGTTGCAAAGATATGCAATTTTTTAAAAGTTGCAAACTTTACTAATGTTTTTTTGAAATTTTTACCCTTCCTTCCTTTGGAATTATTGTTAAGTACCGCCAGATAAGAATTTATAAAGGTACAAAATAATAGGTAATGATTTGTTTAAAAGCTCTATCTTTGGAAACTTAAATTTTAAAGAAAATAAAACATCCCATGTTTACACCCGCGGAACTTTTAGAAATCAATACGTTACTGACTCCGGAAAACAAAATCGTAATCCTTACCCATTACAATCCTGATGGGGATGCGATCGGTTCCAGCCTGGGCTTAAAACATTATCTGAAAGCAAGAGGGATTTTTGCGGAAGTGATCGTTCCAAACGATTTTCCTAAGTTCCTGAAGTGGATGCCGGAAGCTAAAAAAGTTCTGATCGGGGAGTACAAAAGGAAAGTAGCTTCTGACCTTATCAGTGAAGCGGATGTTATTTTTTGTCTTGATTTTAATGCCCATTCCAGAATCGGTCTGCTGGGTGACTGGCTGGCTCATGCAAAAGCAAAAAAAATTCTTATCGACCATCATCAGCAGCCTGAAAAATTTGATTTTGTATATTCGGATACGGTCATTCCTGCAACCTGCCAGATGGTTTATCATTTTATTGAAGCCCTTGATGACGAAAATCTGGTTAACAAAGATATTGCTGAATGCCTATATACGGGAATCATGACGGATACTGGAGGTTTTCGTTTCCGCTCTACCAGCGCAACAACGCACAGAATCATCGCAAACCTTATTGAGCATGGCGCAGATCCTGCTTTAATTACATCAAATACATGGGATACCAATACCGTTTCACGTCTTCATTTATTGGCTTTAATTTTAGGACGAATTGAAGTGGTAAAAGACGGAAAAGTTGCCGTTCTTAATTTAACAAGGGAAGAATTAAAGACGTATGGCTTCCAGAAAGGCGATACGGAAGGTTTTGTTAATTACGGGCTAAGTATTATGGGGGTAAAAATGGCGGCTTTCTTTATGGAAGATTTATATGAAGATTTTATAAAGATTTCTTTCAGAAGCAAGGATGATATGGATGTTAATCAGTTTTCCCGAAAATATTTCAACGGAGGAGGGCATATCAACGCTGCCGGAGGAAAATCTTACGAATCTCTTCATGATACCATTGAAACGTTCAAAAGTAAAATTGAGGCTGAGGAAAGTTTGTAATTGAGATTTAGGTTAAGATGTAATCTAAGGAAATTTTGTTTAATGATTATTCGAATCTGAATAATTATTAGATTTTAGAGATTGCTTAGTCATTCACTTCTCGCAATGACACGCTTTAACTTTAATACAGTAAAACGCTCAAGCTCTCAGTTTAACTCTGAAACCGTGAATATCCTTTTTCCTCAAGCTCTTTACAGGTGTATTCATACACTTCCTTAAACATAATGTCGAGGAATTTCTTGTTAAACAGACTGAATTTTGTCATCTTAGGCGGATCCAGAAAAATATCACAGGATTTTGCTTTGGAGTAAACTGATTTTGCAATGGCTAAATGCAAAATTCTGTCGAATTCCTTCATCAGGCTCATTTTTTCGAGGCTGTCATAGCTGATGGAATTAACATGCGAGGCGATCAGGAAATCACATTTGTCAATAATAGGTTCAATGGGAAGGTTGTCCAGAACACCGCCGTCTACATAGATTTTTTCACCGATTTTAACTGGCGGCAAAATAAACGGTACACTCGATGAAGCGAGCAGCGGCCCGAAAAGCTCGCCTTCCGAAAAAAAATCTACGATTCCATGAGTCATTTCGGTTGCAGCAACATACACCGGAATTTTTAAAATTTTGAAATCATCTTCCGGAAAATGATCCATGAATAATTTCAGAATAAATTTTGAGCTGAAAATCCCGTTCTTGGAAAGCTTTAAATAAGACCTCGAAAAAAAAGTAGTTTGTTTTACAATCTCCATCATCTCATCCGGTGATTTTCCGAGAGCATAAAAGGCTCCTACAATAGATCCGGCACTGGTTCCTGAGATAATATCCGGCTTAAGATGATATTCTTCCAGTGCTTTCAGCACAGCAATGTGTGCAATGCCGCGCATTCCTCCTCCTGAAAGAGTAAGTCCGATGACCGGTTTCTTTTTTTTGAATAAGAAATCCAGCATATTAAAAAACTAAATGTTTTGGTAAATGATGGAGAAGTTCCGTATTGATGATTGCTGCACATATTTCAGGTTTCTCCCAATGTCCGTTGTGGCCACAGTCAAGGACATACGATTTGATATTCGTTCTGTCGGGAAGGTTTTTAATCATAGCTTCCGTTTTTACCGCATTGTCATGTTTTCCGGCCAAAACTAAAATTTTACAGTCGAGATTTTCAAGAACATGTGTTTTATCGGTTCTTTCCACCATTCCTTTTACGGATGCCAAGGCACCCAGATTGTTTGTGGAAAGAGCAACTTCCAGGGCCGTTTCTATTTTGCCTTCGAGGACATCTCTTTCATTAGGGTTGAAAAGATTGGGAACTCCGGCTCTGGCGTAGTGCGCAAAAGCATCTTCTATGATCCGGTAACTTTTGATGCGCTGTTCTTTTTTTTCGGGATCATCCGGAAGATAAGATGAGAAGAACAAGGTTAAACTTTTTAGATATTCAGGATGTTTTTCGGCAAAACCTAACGAGATATAGCCGCCCATGGAATGCCCCAGCAAGTGAACTTTTTGCAAATTTTGATCGTCCAGAACTTTTTTTACCTCTTCGGCCATAAGCTCCATAGTCTGAACCTCCGCAATAATATCCGATTGCCCATGTCCCGGAAGATCGATTTTCAATAATGAAAAATTTTCGGAGAGATGAGGTTCCATATCGCTCCAGATAGAGATATTCTCCATAAAGCCATGAAGTAAAACCAGTGTTTCTTTTCCGTTTCCTTTTCTCTCGAAGTTTAGCATAATTTCAGATTAAAAATGAATATCAATATGATCAACAAATCCCGAACCATTTACCATGTTCTGAAGACGGTATGTTTTCCCGCCGTCTTTGGACATAAAAGTTTTAGTACCTTTTCTAAGGTCGGTCTTTTCATTTTCATTTCCGGAAATGCTTTGTGAAATCGTTCCTGTAAAATTCATATGTTTATCTGAAACTACTGCCATGAAACCTTTAATTTCTAAAGAATTCTTTCCGGATTTTAATTGACCGGAAACATTATAATTGTCTCTTTCACCGTTAATTTTTTCGAATGAAATGGTTCCGGAGCCTTTTATGGAATTGTGGGTAAGTTTATGAGATCCGCTGAAATCTTTGAAATGATTGGTAGACCTAATGCTGTCGTTGATTTTTGTTCTTGCAGCATTAATGGAATCCACGATTTTTGTACTGTCGGTTACTCCTGAAACAGAAGTTGCTTCTTTTTTAGAGCAGGAAATAATTAAAGCGGTTACAGCAAAAACGGTTAAAAAGTTTTTCATTGCATAAAATTAGACCCAAAAATAAACAAAAAAGAGCATCCTGAAAATGCTCCTTAATTTTATTTAGTTAATTCGTCGTAGACTTTCTTTTCCCATGGTTTAATATCGGTAACGCCATAACGTTCTTTTTTGGAGATTGCGATATTGTCCAGAATATCTACAAAGTTTTTGTAATTGGCATCATCGGTAGGTTCAATGATAATGGTAAAATTTTCTTTTTTAGGCGCGTTATTATAAGCTTTGGAAATGATTTTAGTGATATTGATTCCGCTGAAATCGGTTTCCTTTAAATTGCTTTTGTCTAAATCTTCCTTCGTTTTCTGATGATAAAATACCCGGTTGTCTTTACCCAAAATAAATGTAATTTGATTATTAACATCTACAACATTTGTAGAGGGATTTGGTGATTTCCCAGGCAATCCCAGATCCATCACATTAGGTTTTGTGAAATTAGTGGTAAACATAAAGAAGGTAATTAAGAGAAATCCTAAATCTACCATTGGAGTCATGTCCACGCGGATCATTTTTTTTCTCTGCTTACTGCCTCCCTGCTTTTCTTGTGCGATTACTTCAGCCATAGTTAATAGTTTTTAAATGTTAAACGGTTTTTAAATAAGCATATCGAGTTTGTACTTATTTGTAAAATTAAATGCAAATTATATACCTGATTATTAAATTAAATATAGATTTTATATTTTTTAAATGGGATATTTTGTATTTTTCTGCAAATCAGCATAATAAAAAAGCCTTACCAAAGAATTGATAAGGCTTTACTCTATATTAAGCGTAAAATTATTTATTGTTCTTATAATAATTTACTCCGCATTCAAGGAATTTTTTGAAATCCTCTTTAGGCATATATCCGGAAACAGGTGTATTGATAACTTTTCCGTCCGGAGTGAGTAAAACATAGTGTGGTTGCGAATTATTATTAAAATTCACCTGTTGAAACAGGCTCCATCGGTCACCGATTGTTTTTACCTTTTTTACCTGTCCGTCACCCAGATCAATTTTTGTTTTTTGATCTTCGGGAAGTTCTTCCTTATCGTCCACATACAGCGAAGCAAGGACGACATCATTCTGAAGAATAGGCAGGATATCGCTTTCGCTCCACACAAATTCTTCCATCTTTCTACAGTTTTCGCAACCATAACCAGTGAAGTCAATTAAGATCGGTTTGTCTTCTTTTTTAGCAAGTTCTACCGCTTTAAAGAAATCATGCTCAGGGTGCATTCCTAAAATGCCGTCTTTTTCATCATGGAAGTAACTTACATTTAACGGGGGTAAAATTCCACTTAATAATTGAAGCTTAGGACGCTCTGAAGGAATTAATCCCTGAACAAGGTAAATCACAAATCCCAATCCCAAAACCCCCAGAATTTTTCGGGTAACGGAAATTTTCGGTTTTTTATCATCATGCGGAAATCTTATCAGCCCAAATAAATAGAGTGCTAATCCAAGTGCCACAAGAATCCAGATCACAATGAAAAGTTCTCTTTTCAATAAGAATGTTTTGGATACTAAATCAGCTTTCGATAAAAATTTCAATGCTAAAGCCAATTCTACGAAACCTAAAACAACTTTTACGGTATTCATCCACCCTCCGGATTTAGGCAGACTTTGCAATGCCTGCGGAAATAAGGCCAGCAATCCGAAAATAATTGCCCAAGCCAAACCAAAACCTGCTAACGCAAAGGTCAGTAACATCGGAACATTTGCCGAGCCTGTCACTGCACTTCCCAATAAGCTCCCTAAAATAGGACCGGTACAAGAGAAAGAAACGATCACTAAAGTTAACGCCATAAAGAAAATTCCTACAATTCCGCCTGCTTCTTCCGCTTTTGAGGATTTGTTGGCAATAGCACTTGGTAAAGTGATGTCATAGTATCCAAAGAAACTTCCCGCAAAGAAAATGAATATGATAAAAAATGCAATATTCAGCCATACGCTGGTAGATATTTCATTGAAAATATTTCCCGCAATTCCGTCGATAATATGAAAAGGAACACTGAGCAGGACAAAAATCAGGAAAATGAAAAATCCATAAATGAAAGCATCTCTTTTTCCTTTGGCTTTATTCAGGCTTCCTTTGGTAAAGAATGAAACCGTAAGCGGAATCATCGGGAATACACATGGAGTAAGCAATGCAATAAGTCCACCGATAAATCCGAGAAGAAGGTACGTCCAGTAATTCTCGGCCACTTTTTCAGATGCGACTCCACAATCAGTAAGCGGTTTCTCAAAATTGATTGATTCTATTTTTAACTGTTTAGGATCCAGTTTTGATGTTTCTGTATTGACAGCAGGACCTTTCGCCGGATTTACTACTGCAGTTTTTGTTTTTGCAGAATCTTTTGAGGGTTCGGCAGTTACAGGTTCCGTTTCTTCTGCAGAGCCTTTTGGCGTTACCTGTTTGTTGAATTCCAGAGTGTTTGGAGCAAGACAAACCCGGTCATCACAGGTCTGATACGTAATTTCAGCAACAACGTCTCCCGGTTTTGCACTGTCTTTAAGCCTGAACTTTTGTTTAAAGCCTGCAGAATTGGAATAGTAGACAATGTTCCCCCCGAAAGCTTCTGAAAATTCTTCATGTTTTTTTCCGACTTCGGTAAATTTTCCTATCAGTTCAATGTTTTTTCCCGAAACTTTATAGTCAGTGGGAATTCCAGTATCTTCCGGAATGTCTTTGGAATAAATATGCCAGCCGCTTTCCATTGTGGCGTTCAGCACGGCTTCATATTGGTTGTCTCCTAATTCGTTGATTGTAAATTTAAATTTTACAGGATTTTTGATTTGTGCATTAATTCCTGTTACCAAAAACAGCAGAACTAATAAAAACCAGTTTTTAAATTTCATTTTACTTCTTATTAAAAATTCTGAGAATGTATCCGGACTTCTCACTCCCTGCATATCTCCGGTCCTGTCTGTAGGGGATGACCCCGAGTACAGTATTTTCACTGTCCGTCAGAATCCAGATTTTTTGCCTCGCTAAATTAGATATTTTTTCGTCCCTAAAAAACTTAGAAACTTTCTTTTTCCCTGAAAATCCCGAAGGATAAAATTCGTCTCCGGTTTTTTGCCTTCTCAATTGCAGTGGAAACCGGATTTTTTTGGCATCGAAGTACCAGTTAAACTCAATATTGATTTCTTCAATGCTTTCCATTATATTTTCGAGATTAATTGCTTTTTGGTTTTCGGAAAAGTCAAATTTTTCAAGTAAAACAATTTCTTCTTCATTGCTGTTTAAATGAAGCTTTTCATCAAGCTTTTGTAAAACCAATTCTCCATAATTAACAAGCAACTGATAATTTTTTGAAAGAAATACACTTCCGTTTTCCGCCACAAAAATTTTTGCAATTTCTCCTTCCTGATTAAAACCGAACTTCCTTAGAATTTCAAATTTCACGAAATCACTTTGTCTGCTGAGCTGCTCCTTTGATAAAATTTTGTGGTACTTGTTAAAAATACTTATGCGTTTTTCAATTTCTTCAATCTGCTGCTGGACAAAATCTTTTGTCCGGTTGAGGTATAACGAACTTTTTTTAAAATTCTCCAGGAAGTGTTCATTGGTTTCCTTTAATTTAGGAACAATTTCATTCCGTACTTTATTTCTCAGATAATCATTTTTCTGATTGGAAAGATCTTCACGGTATTCAATATGATGTTCTTTTGCGAAAGCATAAATTTCTTCTTTGCTAAAAGGCAAAAGCGGCCGTAAAATATTATTATCATTGGCTGGAATTCCACTTAAGCCGTTGATTCCAGCTGCTTTTGAAAGGTTTATAATGAACGTTTCCAGCTGATCATTCAGATGATGAGCGGTCACCAGAAAATCAATGTCTTCTTTTTCGCGGATTTCTTTAAAGTAAGCATATCTCAGTTCTCTTGCCCAAAGCTGAATGGAATTTTCGGGTTTATTATCCTTTTCAGAAACTTCGTATAAATGAAATTTAATATTGTTGTTTTTACAAAAATCCTGCACCACTTTTTGATCAAGATCAGAGTCTTCGCTGCGGAGTTTATAATTGATATGTGCAACCTGAAATGGTAATCCCAAATCATTAAAAGTGTAGGCTAAAACCATAGAATCTGCACCGCCGCTTACTGCCAGAAGATAGGTGCTGGTTTCGGGAGCCGTTACAAGATTTTGCAATTGATTTTTTAGGTCTGAAGTTTCCAATATCTATGTTGAGAATTTCTTTCTGCAAAGATAATCCATATAATTAAAATGAATTTTGTTACCTTTGATCGTCTAAAAATGATTATTTATGAAAATTTTTAAAATCTTAGCAGTATCTGCAATGGTGTTGGGAATGACATCTTGTATCAGCAAAAAACAGTATGATGCACTGAGCTCAAATTACAAACAATGTATTGAGAACGTGGGTGAAAGACAGAGAGAAATTCAGGATCTGAAGTCTCAGAACTCTGCTTTGACAAGCGAAAATAACCTGTTGAAAAGTCAACATGATGCTTTGAAATCATCATTGGATGCGTGTCTTTCTAATACAGGAAAAAGCTCTGCCAATATCGACAAGCTGGTAGGAGAAATCAATTCTTCAAATTCTTACATCAAACAGCTGATCTCAAGCAATGCTAAAAATGATAGCTTAAATTTAGCATTATCAAATAAACTGAAAAGATCTTTGGACAATGTAGCCGATAGTGATGTTCAGGTAAAAGTATTAAAAGGAGTAGTAATGATCTCTCTTTCTGATAAAATGCTTTATAAAACAGGAGATTACAACGTATTGCCTGCAGCACAGGAAGTGTTAGGAAAAGTAGCGAAAGTAATCAATGATTATGACAAATATTCTGTACTAATCGAAGGGAACACGGATAATGCTCCGTTGAACTCTCCGAATTTACCGAGAGACAACTGGGATCTTTCTGCTTTGAGAGGTACCGCTGTTGCTAAAGTATTGCAGACTCAGTTCGGAGTAGATCCAGCGAGAATCACAGCCGGTGGTAGATCAGAATACAATCCTAAAGCGACTAATATGAGTGTTTCCGGAAGAGCTGAAAACAGAAGAACGGAAATCATTATCATGCCGAAGCTGGATGAATTCATGAAATTAATGGACATCGCGCCGAAAAAATAATAAGAACAGACATTCAATCAATATAAATAAATCCCGAAGCAATTCGGGATTTATTTTTTAATCAAATTAATTCTTCTTTTTTCAATAATGAAATAATTCGCTGTAAAAATGAAGTGGATATTTCCGGCTTAGTTTTCTTCAGAGATTCTGTTCTGTCTTTAGATAGCGCATTTCTCTTTTTCTCCTGGTTAATTTGTTTTACTCCTGCATTCATTTTAGTTAGTGTTTTTACCCTCGTCCAAAGATATAGCTATTCCGAAAGCCGAAACACCCGTGTTTTTACGGTAATTTTTCCGGGGATTCTCCCATGACTCGGAATATTTGCGATTCGTTGGGCTTTTTGCTTATATTTAAGTAAATTTGAATCAATAAAATTTGTAGAATGAGCTTTTTTGAAGAAAAGAATCCGGAAATGGACCGTTATCTGGAAACCCATGCTTCATCGGAACCCGAAATACTGAAAAAGCTGAGAAGGGAAACCTATCAGAAAACAACTCAGCCCCACATGATTTCCGGGTATCAGCAGGGAAGATTGCTGACGATTATTTCCCAAATGATGCAGCCCGAAAATATTCTTGAAATAGGGACATTTACAGGATATGCCACGCTTTGCCTTGTATCAGGACTTAAAGAAAACGGCAGGATTACTACACTTGATGTGAATGAAGATCTTGCTTACCTACCTGAAAAGTATTTTGCAGAAAGCGGGCGTTCTTCTCAAATTGACTTCAGGCTTCAGGACGCAAAAGAATTTTTAAAAGAAACCGACCAGTTCTTCGATCTTGTTTTTATCGATGCAGACAAAGAAAATTATGCTGAATATTTCAGACTGATTAAACCGCGCACAAAATCGGGATCAGTAATAATGTTCGACAATGTGCTGTGGTACGGTAAAGTGCTGGAAGAAAATCCCAAGCAGAAGTCTACACAGGCTATTAAAGAACTCAATGATCTGATCGCGAAGGATGATGATTTTGAAAATCTTATTTTACCTTTGCGCGATGGTGTGAATTTTTTACGCAGAAAATAAATAAGGCTGAGTGTAAGGCTGAAAATTTATTATGAATTTCTCAATCTTATCCTCATTCTAAACCTTTAATATAATTATGAATAAAGGAATTTGTATTGTAACGGTAGCACCCGTGCGTGCGGAAAGTTCGGACAAAGCTGAAATTGTGACCGAGATGCTTTTTGGCGAAAGCGCCGATATCCTCGAAGTGAATAAAAACTGGACCCGGATAAAAATGCACTATGATGGCTATGAAGGCTGGATGGATACCAAACAGCTGAAGCCCGTAACCGATGAAGAACTTGCGGCTCGAAAAGTAACCGTTGTAACCGAAGATTTCGCTTCCGTGATGATGAATGACGGGAAAACACTGCTTTCTATGGGTTCTGAAGTGGAATTTCCGGTAGTAGCATCCAGAAGAAGCCACAATGTGCGGGAAAGTATAGCATTAACGGCAAAAGAATTTCTTAATGTCCCATATTTATGGGGTGGCAAAAGTTTTTTTGCAGTAGACTGTTCGGGATTTACGCAGCTCGTGTATAAAGTTCACAATATAAAATTACCAAGAGATACCTCGCAACAGGTGGACGTGGGAGAGTCTTTAACCTTTGTGGAAGAAAGTCAGCCGGGAGATCTTGCTTTTTTTGAAAATCCTGAAGGAAAAATTATTCATGTGGGAATCATGCTGGATAATCAGAAAATTATTCATGCTTCCGGAAAAGTAAGAATCGATACATTAGATTCTACCGGGATTTTTAATAAAGAAATGAATAAACACACCCATAAATTGAGAGTGATCAAAAACATACTGTAATTTTAAAGAATTAAAATGGAAAATATTCTCCTTATTTTTGATATGTTAAACTTTGGACTGCTTGCTTTTCTGTGGTGGTTCAGCATTAAAAATTATAAAGCGTTACCGGAAACTATTCCCACTCATTTTGATTTTTACGGAAAGGCAGATCGTTTTGGAAATAAGAAATATTTTTACCTGATGCCTGCTGTGCTCACGATTATCTATTTTTTATTTGTGTTTCTTATCAGAAGCCCGGAGTCAGCTAATTATCCTGTACCGATTACTCAAGAAAATGAAAATGCCCAGTTTCTCATCATGGGAATTTTTATGCGATGGCTGTTTGTTTTGATATCATTGATATTTTTAAACAGCCAGGATTATATGCTGAGGTATTCATTCAGCGATACTGCAAAACCGCGGGTAGCATTTTCTATATTGTTGTTTTCAATCATCGGAAGCTTGGTTGTTCTGTTTATTTTTGTGGGTATTTTTAAATGATATTTAAATTCAATGGTTTTTTTTTATAACATATTTATCAGCTTAATGATTTTCGGTATGAAGATCTTCTCATTATTTAATGATAAAGCGAAAAAAGGCGTTCTCGGAAGAAAAGAATCTTTACAAAAGGTGAAATTGGGATTGACTGCTAACGATAAAGTAATCTGGATGCACGCAGCCAGCCTTGGAGAATACGAACAGGGACTGCCTGTTTTAGAAAAGCTTAAAGAAAAGTTACCAGATCATAAAATCCTCATCACGTTTTTCTCACCTTCCGGATATGAAAATGTCATAAAGAAAAAAAATATTGCTAATGTAATCTGCTATCTTCCATTCGACAAAAAAACATATGTAAAAGAATTTGTTTCACATCTTAATGTTACATTATTTTTTACCGTAAAATATGATTACTGGTATAATCTTCTGGAAGAGCTTAAACAAAAAGGCGCAAAAACTTATGTAATTTCTGCGCTTTTCTACGATACACAATCATTTTTTACTTCTCATGGAAAATGGTTTGTAAAACAGCTGCAGAAAAATATTGACTGGTTCTTTCATCAAACGGAAATGTCTTATGCTTTGGCTAAAAATATAGGCCTTACACAATCTTCCGTAACAGGCGATACTCGTTTTGACCGTGTAAAGCAGCTGCAAAGCCAGAACAATCATGTGGAATTTATTAAAGATTTCATCGGGCAGGATAAAGCGGTTGTTTTTGGCAGTTCCTGGCAGGCTGAAGAGAAAGTAGCCGAAGAAGTATTGCTGGGAAGTCCTTATGCAAAACTGATTATTGCGCCTCATGATCTTAAAAGAGTTCAGCATCTGAAACAGACTTTCCCGGATGCTATTCTGTACAGTACGATTAAAGAAAATAAGATGGATTTTAAATCACGGGTTTTGATCATTGATAGTATTGGCCTGCTTTCGAAATTATATTCTTATGCAGATATTGCCGTGGTGGGAGGCGGCTTTCATAATGCCGGATTGCATAATATTCTTGAAGCTGCAACTTTCGGAGTGCCTGTTATTTTCGGAAACCATTACCGGAAAAACCCGGAAGCAGACGAGTTGATCTCCGCAGATGGCGGAAAATCTTTTGAAAATGCCGGCTTAGCCGCAGATTTTGTAATGTTCCTCATCAATAACGAAGAAATACTCGGCAGAATGTCTGAAAATGCAAAAAAATTCGTTGCCGAAAAACCGGAGTCCACAACATTGATTATGCAAAAAATCTTATCGTAAAAAGCCCTGGCTTTTAATTTCTTTAATAATCTGGTCGAAATTTTCAGGGATTTTATCGCTCGTAAGCCAGTTTACATCTATTTCGTTGTTAATAAAAAGCTTTGAAAGATAATGGTTCTGGATAATTTTGCTTTTCAATTCGTCCAGATATTCATCAATTTCCATCCAGTAGTCCACATCAAGTTTTCTGGTAAGAGTCAATGCTTTTACGGTTTTATTAATGATATAAAGGTAAAGTTTATACACATTATCAAATCTTTGCCTGCCAAGATCTTCATTGTAATCAAGAATTTTATTAATCAGCAAAAGATTAAGGCTTACTTCTCCGAATTTATCGGTAGTAATTTTTACATGTTCCGTGATTTCGGCGCTTATTTTACGTATGATGCCCAGAAAGTATTTTTGATTGCTGATGTATTTTGAGGCCAGTACCACTTTTTCTTCAACTATTTCTTCCATGGCATCCCTCTTATTATCAGTAGTTTCAGGGTCAATCAGTTCAAAATATAATTTTTTAGACAGAAGTTTATCTTTTTTTAATAATCTGAAAATAAGCTTGTCTTTTTCTGCTGGAGAAAAATTACTGAGAGCAGCCTTGAATTCTTTTGAATATTCCATTTTTTAAATTTAATTAAAAATTTTCGAATATTTTAAAAACCCATTCAATGCCCAGTTGGCAGTATAGTATAAAGACCTGATCGTAGAAAACCCCATGAAATTTTTGTAAACCAGGTATTGATCTTTAATTATATTTTTTTTCTTTCGGGAAACACTGTTCTGGCGCATTCTGTATTTGGCAAGTGTTTTCCTTAAAGGATAGCCTTTCGGAATTTCTTTCAGGAGATTCAGCCACATGACATGATCTTCACGTTTACTTTTTACCGGGAAGAAAAATTTGCCCACTCTTTTAGTGTCATACATGGTAGATACCGGTGCCAGTCTGCAGGTTTTAAGCAAATTTGAAAAAGTTACGATTTTATCTGCCTGAAAATCTTTCAGTACAGGTTTCATCGTATATTCGTCACACCTTGAATAATTGCAGTAGACAAGTTCTGCATTATATTTTTGCATATAATTAATCATTGTTTCAAGATATTCCGGGTGCCAAAGATCATCAGAATCAAGAAATGCGATATACCTTCCGCGGGCTCTTTCAAGACTTTTATTTCTTGCATTGCCGGCTCCGCCATTTTGCTCCAGAACCTGAAGTTTTATTCGGGGATCGTAATATTTTTGTACAATTGTAACAGTATTGTCCCGGGAGAGATCATCAGTAATCAGCCATTCCCAGTTTTCGTAAGTCTGGCCAAGCACACACTGTATTGTTTCCTCAATGAATTCTTCCGAATTGTATGAGGGTGTGATAATGGAAACAAGTTCTTTCATCTGTGTAGATAATTATAAAAATTTTTTTTCAAAAAAGTGCCATGAACATATCCCTACTGCAACAACAAGCAGCATGCAGACCACTGCCATTATATAAGGGTTGTAATCCTGAAAAAATTCAAGTGTGGTAAAAACCCGGATGATAGGAAAATGGAAAATGTAAATTCCGTAAGTAAAGTCTCCGTACTTTCCGAAATTATTTAAAAATGAAAAAGAGTAAGCAATATACAATACGATAATGCCGATCATCATTGGTGAAAATAATTTAATGCTGAAAACAAGATCAATCCATACTGTGAAGATGGCAATACTAAAAAGCATGTTTTTATATTGAATGAACCGGTCGAAATTAAAATAAATCAGCATTCCCGGAATGAAATAGGAGAGCGATCCCGGAAGCTGTTTCGCGGCAGACATTTTATCTAATGATTCGAAATAATTAAGATAAATAAGAGACAGGAAGTACATAATCACGAGGCTGAGGTTTCTGTACTTGTTATTCTTTCCGAACAATAAAAAAAGTAAAGGAACGCAGAAGTAATAGGACATTTCAACTTTCAGGGTCCACAACGCTCCGTTTACCGCCTGATTCCCAAAGACTCCGGGAAGCCATGGTGCTTTAAAATTCAGAAATAAAGAATTCCAGAAAAGATATTTATAAACCTGGGGATTGCTGAAATATTCAGCGAAAGAATAAGTGCTTACAAGGCTTAATAAAACGGCACACAGGAAAACCACCAGCAGATAGGCAGGAACAATTCTTCTGATTCTTTTATTCAGGTAACTTTTTAATCCTGAAGAGCGCTCATAACTTCTCGCAATAAGAAATCCGCTTACTACAAAAAAACCGAAAACCGCTATTTCAATGGGACTGTAATGAAGAATTTCCAGCTCTTTGGAAGCGCTTAATGTTCCAAGATGCCCCACAAAGACAATAAAGGCAAGAAGAACGCGGATAAAGTCGAAATTATTTTTCGTTATCATTTGTGTTGTTTTATACAAAAATAACTTTTTCCTGCAATATAGATCGCTTTAAGCCTCAATATTTTTAAAAATAACTAAGTTTACAATTATTTTTTGCAAAATATTATTAAATAAATCAAAAAAATTATAATTTTAGCACTTGAAAAATTTGATACATGAAGAAATTAGCATTACTATTTGCAGGTCTATCTTTATTCGTAGCGACAGGATGTAATAACGACGACGATAATACAATAGAATATCCGATTGTGGGAACATGGCAGCCCATGAAAGTGGTTGTTACCAGTGTCCCTATAGGAGATGATCCTGTTTCAGATGCCATTACTTTTGATACCGACTGCCAGAAGACATCCAGATGGGTTTTTGCAGCGACAGGCTCAGGGAAAAGAACCGATAACGGTGACGGAGCTACACCAGGAACATGTCAACCTACTTTCGACAGAACCTTTACCTATACCTATGACAAAGACAGTAAAGCTATTCAGTTAAAATATCAGGGGATAGTGGAGCCGGATAAGGGAAGCGTAGTTACCCTTAATGAAACTACCATGAATATTAAATTTGAAGATACTTCAGATCCTACTGAATATCAGTCAATGACATACACTTTAAAGAGAATTCCTCAGCAATAAAAAAGCTTTTTAATAAAGAAAGCTTCAAATCTCATCTTCGGATGAGATTTTTGTTTTATTATATTTAATTCAAAATTAAAATCCTATTTCTCCTAAAATCATTATTTTTGTGAATCCTGATTTTTAGAGTTAAAAGAAATTTAATCTAATTTATCTAAGTCTAACATCTAATATCTAATTACAAAAGTGTTTTACGATCATCAGCAGATAGAAAAAAAGTGGCAGAAATACTGGAAAGAAAATCAAACCTATAAAACTTCCGACAGCACTGATAAACCCAAATTTTATGTTCTCGATATGTTTCCTTACCCTTCGGGAGCCGGGCTTCACGTAGGACATCCTCTCGGATATATTGCATCGGATATTTATGCAAGATATAAAAGACACCAGGGATTCAATGTGCTGCATCCGGTAGGCTACGACAGCTTCGGACTTCCTGCTGAGCAGTATGCCATCCAGACCGGGCAACATCCTGCCATAACTACAGAACAAAATATTACCAGATACGAAGAACAGCTTAGAAAAATAGGCTTTTCTTTTGACTGGAGCAGGGAAGTAAGAACATCAGATCCTTCTTATTACAAATGGACACAGTGGATTTTTATCGAACTGTTTCATTCCTGGTACAATAAAAATACGGATAAAGCAGAGCCGATTTCCACTTTAATCAAACATTTTGAAAGCAAAGGAACACAGGATTTAAATGCCAATGAAACCGAAGAACTTCATTTTACGGCAGAAGAATGGAATACGGCTTCCGAAATGGACAAAGAAGATATTCTTTTAAATTACCGTTTAGCCTACAGAGCGGAAACTACCGTAAACTGGTGCCCTGCTCTGGGAACCGTACTGGCAAACGATGAGGTGAAAGACGGAAAATCCGAAAGAGGAGGTTTTCCGGTGTTTCAAAAGAAAATGATGCAGTGGAGCATGAGAATTTCCGCATACTCTGAGAGATTATTGCAGGGTCTGAAAGGTCTTGACTGGCCACAGCCTTTAAAAGATTCTCAGGAATACTGGATCGGGAAATCCCAGGGAGCTCAGGTGAAATTTGAAATTGAAAGTCATCCTGATGAAGTTATTGAAGTATTTACCACAAGACCGGATACTATTTTCGGGGCAACTTTTATGGTGCTGGCTCCGGAAAATCCTTTGGTAGAAGCCATCACCACACCGGAACAGAAAGCTGAGGTTGATAGCTATATCGAAGAAACTTCCAAAAAAACGGAAAGAGACCGTATGGCGGATGTGAAAAATGTTTCGGGAGCTTTCACAGGTAGTTATGCTCTTAACCCTTTCAGCAATGAAAGGATGCCGGTCTACATTTCAGATTACGTATTAATGGGATATGGAACAGGAGCTGTAATGGCCGTTCCGGCTCACGATGAGCGTGATCACAGATTTGCAAAGAAATTTAATTTAGAAATTAAAAAGGTTGTAGAAACCGATGAAGATATTCAGGAGAAATCTTTTGATTCTAAAGATTCCGTATGTGTAAACTCGGATTTTTTAAATGGGTTAAAATATGACGAAGCAAAAGCTCTGATTATTTCCGCTATTGAAAAAAGAGGAATCGGTCATGGAACAACCAATTACAGACAGCGTGATGCCATTTTCTCCAGACAAAGATATTGGGGTGAGCCGGTTCCTATATATTATAAGGATGGAATGCCTTACACATTGCCAACATCCGCATTGCCTTTGGAACTTCCCGAAGTTGAAAAATATTTACCGACAGAAGACGGAGATCCGCCATTGGGAAATGCAAAAACTTTTGCGTGGGATGAAGTCAATCAAAAAGTGGTTGATACGGATCTGATTGATGAAAAAACAATTTTTCCTTTAGAACTATCGACAATGCCGGGTTGGGCAGGAAGCTCATGGTATTTTTTACGGTACATGGATCCTCATGACGAAAACGTTTTTGTTAAAAAAGACCTGGCTGATTACTGGGGGCAGGTTGATCTGTATATCGGAGGAAGCGAGCACGCAACCGGACATTTATTATACTCACGTTTCTGGAATATGTTCTTAAAGGACAGAGGATATATCAATCATAACGAGCCTTTCCAGAAACTGATTAATCAGGGGATGATTTTGGGGATGAGTGCGTTTGTGTATAGAATTGATGGAACCAATCAATATGTTTCTAAAAATTTAGCAAAAAATTATCAGACCCAGCAGATTCACGTTGATGTATCCTTATTAAAAGGAACTTCCGATGAATTGGATACGGAAGCGTTCAAAGCCTGGAGGCCGGATTTTGCAGATGCGGAATTTATTTTTGAGGAAAACGGGAGATTTATCACGGAACGTGAAGTTGAAAAAATGTCGAAATCAAAATACAACGTCGTAAACCCCGATGATATCTGTGAAGAATACGGAGCAGACGGATTAAGATTGTATGAAATGTTCCTGGGACCACTGGAGCAATCCAAGCCTTGGAATACACAAGGATTGAGCGGAGTTTACGGTTTTCTTAAAAAATTCTGGAATTTATATTTTAATGGCGAAGTTTTTGAAGTGTCAGAAGAAGAGCCGACGAAAGCGGAATACAAAGTTTTACATACCTTAATAAAGAAAGTAGTGTATGATATTGAAAACTTCTCTTTCAATACATCTGTTTCTTCATTTATGATTGCGGTGAACGAATTGCAAAAAATAAAATGCAACAAACGCAATATTTTGGAACCTTTGTCCGTTATCATTTCTCCCTATGCGCCACACATCTGTGAGGAGCTTTGGAGCCTGCTCGGTCATACAAGATCAATTGAATTTGAGAAATTTCCGGTACTGAACGAAGATTACCTGGTAGAAGACGAGATTGAATACCCGATCAGTATTAACGGAAAAACAAAACATAAACTGGCATTATCTGCACAGCTTTCGGCTCAGGAGGTAGAAAAATTTGTAATGCAGGATGAAAAAGTTCAGCAGTTTCTGGAAGGAAAAACACCGAAGAAAATTATTGTGGTGCCGGGAAGAATTGTGAACATTGTAATTTAAATAAAATTTAACATTGGCAAATTAAAAAAAATGAAGGCTGATATTTTTTAAATTTTTAACGTAATCATTAAATTTAAAGATTATTGCCAAAAAAAGAGAAAATAATTATAATATCGAAATCGGATTGAATTTTTATTATCAAAAAAAACAGAAATGTTTATTTGAGACTCTTGCATTTTAATTAATTTTGCCTTTAATTTACACCTTGTAAAATTTTAAAACAATATAATTTAGTTAAATATGGAAATGAATGTTTCAAAAAATGATGAGCAAGTAGTTGCTAGAAAAGCGGGAGGTTTAAACCCAGCTGTTATTATTCCTATTATATTTGTTATAGGAGTTTGTATTTATTTATTCGTTTTGGGTAGTCCTGGAAATTTTAAAGATGCTGAAAAATTAGGAGCAGGATCTGTAGCATTTTCAGATGTTGATGGAAAAGACATTCACCCAGATTCTTTCTTAGGTATTATCTACAAAGGAGGAGTTATCGTACCAATCTTGATTACTTTCATGCTTACCGTAATCGTGTTCTCAATTGAAAGAGCTTTAGTATTAGGAAGAGCTGCAGGAAAAGGAAACTTAGATAACTTCGTAATTCAGGTAAGAAGCTTATTGAACCAAAACAAAATTGATGAAGCTTTAGAAGAGTGCGACAGACAGCAAGGTTCTGTTGGAAACGTAGTAAAAGAAGGTCTTACTACTTACAAAGCTTTATCTCACGATACTACGCTTAACAAAGAACAAAAAATGGTAGCGCTTAACAAAGCAATCGAAGAAGCTACTACTCTTGAGATGCCAATGCTTGAGAAGAACATGATGATCCTTTCTACTTTAGGTACTGTTGCAACGTTAGTAGCGCTTTTAGGTACGGTAATCGGGATGATCAAGGCATTCTTCGCATTAGGTTCTGGAGGAGGTACTCCGGATGCTGCTGCGCTTTCTACAGGTATCTCTGAAGCCTTGATCAACACAGCTTTAGGTATTGGTACTTCAGCAATCGCTATCATCCTTTATAACTTCTTTACTTCTAAAATCGACGGATTAACTTATAAGATCGACGAGATTGCAATGAGCATCCAACAGTCTTTTGCTGAATTCAACTAAGAATTTCCAGCAAAGAATTTGCACTAAGTAAAAAGAAGTCTAATTAAAAATTATTAATAATAATGGCGAGAGTCAAACCAAAAAGACATGGGGTAGTTACGGATATGACGGCAATGTGTGACGTTGCATTCCTACTGCTTACATTCTTTATCTTGACCACTCAGTTTAAAAAACCTGACGTGGAGCAGATTAAACCGCCATCTTCAATATCAGAGAAGTTACTTCCTGATGCAAGTTTGATGACCATCAACGCTACACCGGACGGAAAGTTCTATTTCCAGCCTGTAGAAAATGCAACAGAGAGATTACAGCTTTTAGACAACATGGGTAGAAAGTACGGTGTTACTTTTGACAACAAAGAAAAAGCTGCATTCCAGAAAGTACAGGCTATCGGGGTTCCTATGAACCAACTGAAAAGCTATCTTGATTTGCCAGATGATGCGCAGAAAAATTTCAGAAGTCCTACAGGGATTCCTATGGATAGTACAAATAAGCAATTGGTAGACTGGGTAAAAGAAAGTCTTGCCGTTAATCCTGATTATAAATTAGCGATTAAAGGAGACGTTACTACAGAATATCCTAAAGTGAAAAGCTTATTTGAGGGTTTAAGAGATATCGATTTTCTTAAATTTTGGTTGATTACATCACAAGAAGGTAAACCTAACGAATAATATCGATTAGAAATGGCAGAAGTACAAGTACAGGAAAAAGGCGCCAAAGGCGGTAAGGTACGTTCCAAGAAACAGAATACCAGAGTCGATATGACTCCGATGGTGGACTTGGGTTTTCTATTGATTACCTTCTTTATGTTCACAACCACATTCTCTAAACCGAATGTAATGGATTTGGGTCTTCCGGCAAAACCGAAAGAAAAAGATAAAAAACCACCTCCAACAGAAATTAAACTTTCGAACTCTATCTCTTTATTATTAGGGAAAGACAATAAGATCTTCTGGCATCAGCAGGATAATACATCATTGACTGATCAGAATCTTAATGAAACTACTTATGACAGAGAAGGAATCAGAAAAGTAATTGAGCAGGCAAAAGCAAATGCAGCTGATAAATCCAAATTTACAGTGATTATCAAGCCTACTGACGATGCTGTATATAAGAACTTTGTAGACATTCTTGACGAAATGGCAATTACCAAAAGTGAGCAGTACGGGGTTACTGATCTTAAGCCTTGGGAAAAAGCTATTTACGACAAAAAGGTTGGGAATTCCGGAGCTGCAACACCGGCTACTAAGTAATTTAAACCATAAAATTGTATATCTATGGCAAATGAAAATGTATACGATCCAAATCTTACTTTAGATGAGATTGTATTTGAAAATAGAAACAAAGAATATGGTGCATACGATCTAAGACATCAGTATCCTAGGCTTCTGACAAAATCTTTTATCGTTGGAACAGCAATATTCCTTGTTGCGGCATTGTCTCCTTTTATTTATCTTACCATTAAAAGATTAACTGAACCACCTAAACAGGAAGTAAAGGCTGATTTAGTAGAAATCCTTCAGGAAGATAAAATTATTGAGCAGCCCAAAGAAGAAGAACCACCACCTCCTCCGCCACCACCAAAAGAGGAGGAGAAAATTGAAATTATCCAGAACGTGGTTCCGGAGCCTGTAAAAGCTCCTAAAATTGAAACACCACCGCCGCCAATTTCTAAGCAGTTAGAAACAACGACAGGTCTGGTAAATCAGGAAGGGGTAAAAGCTCCGGCTTACACGCCACCGCCGCCGCCGCCATCAACAGGTACAAAAGCTTCAACAGCTGAGGTTAAACCTCAGGTATCTAATGATGTTTACGAATCTGTTGACCAACCGGCTGACTTTAGTGGAGGAGGACTTAATGGATTCAGATCTAAGTTCACGAATAATTTTGATAGTTCTTCATTGGAAGGCGAAGGTACTTTAAGCACAGAAATTACTTTCGTTGTTGAAAGAGATGGTTCATTAAGCCAGATTAAGGCGACAGGACCTAATTCAGATTTCAACAGAGAAGCTGAAAGAACGGTTAAAAGTATAAAAATCAAATGGAATCCGGGTAAAGTTAACGGACAGCCGGTTCGTTCTCGTTTCAGATTCCCTGTTAAGATGAATTTTGAATAATTTATCTTTAAATTATAATTAAAAAGAGGAGCACATGCTTCTCTTTTTATTTTTTTTGGTATTTTTGTTATATGATGTTCAATTGGTTATCCCTTGTTACGGGATTGTTTTATATCGTTTTGGGAATTGTGGTTATTCTCTACAAATTCTTCTTCACTGTTTTGGAACCCGGTGTAGCATATGCATTAGGAATATTGCTTATGCTATATGGTATTTTCAGAATTTACAGAGCGATTTCAAAAATTAAAAATACAGATAATGAGAAATAGTATTAAAACCATAATGCTATTCTTTTTGAGTATAATAGCTGTTAGTTGTAAAAAAGAAGATAAATCGCCGTCTTATAACAAAGGGGAAATGACAATTCTTACCGATGAATCGTTTAAAAGTGTTACGGAAGCTTTGGCAGAGGGGTATATGATTAACTATCCTGAAACAAAAATTAAGATTGTAACAAAAAAAGAAGACCTTGGTTTCCTTGATCTCCTGCATGATAAAGCCAGAATTGTGGTAATGTCCAGAGATTTGTCACCCGAAGAAATTAAAACTTATGAAGAACAGGTCGATCTAAAGTTTTTACCATCAAGATTTGCAGCAGATGCTGTAGTTTTTATTGTTCCTAAAGATTCTCCGAAAGAAAACATTACAATGGAAGAAATTGAAAAGGGCATGGAGTCAGATGATAAAACATTTATTTTTGACGGAACCAATTCAAGCAACCTGAATTTCGTGGCTCAAAAGCTTAAAAAGCAGCCCAAAGATTTGAAATTCTCTGTTATTCCAGGAAATAAAAATATTATTGAAGAATTAGGCAAGTTCCCGGATAAAATAGGAGTTATTGGTCTTAATACTTTTAGCCGTCCGTATGATAAAGAGTCCGAGCAGTTGAGAAGTATGGTCAAAATACTTCCCGTTGAATATAAAGGCAAGCAGTATAACACAGATTTTGAAAACCTTCGGAAAATGAACTATCCTTTTACCAGAATTTTGTATTTTTTAACAAATGAAGGTAATTTTAATATCGCTAACGGTTTTATAAGATATTCCTGCACGCAGCTTGGGCAGATGATTGTTCAGAAGGAAGGTTTACAGCCTTACAACCTGTATAGAAGGGAAGTGCAAATGCGTTAAAATATATTAAATTAACATGTTACCCCAAAATAAATCCTTATTTTGGTCTGAAAATTGTGTACAATATAAATCGAATTAGATTAGAAATATAAAATGAGAGATATAATGAATATGAATGTAAAGAAAATTGCTTTTGGAGCAGCAGTAGTATTTTTTACGAATTTTGCTTTCGCCCAAACTGTACAGGATGGAATCAACAGTATGGATAGCGACAAATATGCTCAGGCCAAAGCCAATTTCACAAGCATGATCACATCGGCACCTACTGCCGAAAACTATTTCTACCTTGGAAATACATATTTAAAACAGGGAGAACCTGATTTTACAGCAGCTACAGAAAATTTTAACAAAGGTCTTGCAGCAGACAAAAAAAGTTATTTAAACAGAATTGGTCTTGCTGCTGTTAAGCTCGGAAAAGGAGACAAAAATGCGATCGCTGAAATTCAGAGTATTGTTTCTGATTCCAGAGAGAAAGACGCGGAAGTATTGTTCAGAGCTGCAGAAGCATTAACTTTATTTGAAAAAAATAATTCCCCAGACTTAGCAATACAGTATCTTAATAAAGCAATTGAAAGAGCATCTAAAAAAGATGTCCCTGCACATTATTATTATACTTTAGGTGATGCTTATCGATTAAAAAGAATGCCGGGTGATGCAATGACAGCGTATGATAAGGCGCTTCCTCTTGCTAAAAATAAAGCATCCGTTTATACGAGAATGGGTACACTATGGATGGCTGCACAACAATGGCAGCAGGCCAAAACAAGTATTGACAAAGCCATTGCAACTGATCCATCTTATGCTCCGGCTTACAAAGCTTTAGCAGCATATGATATCAGATATCAACAAAATGCAAAAGCAACACAGGATCTTATTAATTATACCAAATATGCAGATGAGGATCCATACACGCAGCTGGAAATTGCAAAACTTTATTTTACCAATGAAGATTATGCAAATTCAAAGCAGGTTTTAGATAAAATTTTCGATAAGATTAATGATCCGATTAAGTTTAAGTTGAGAGCTTATCAGTTATATGCAGATGGAAAATATGCTGAAGCAAAACAAAATATAGATAATTTTGTTTCTCAGGCTGATAAATCAAGAGTTCAGCCTGCAGATCAGGGATTGATGGGATTAATTGCTGCAGGATTAGCAAAAACGGAAACGGATCCTGCTAAAAAAACAGCCTTAACAACAGAATCACAACAAAAAATTGCTATCGCAAAAGCTGCGAAGGATGAAACATTAAAATGGGATATGGAGCTTGCTAAAATATCCGGCGGCGTAGCATCTCAGTCTGATATTGATGCAGGTCCAACAAATCCTGTGATTGAAGGCCTGAAACAGAAAGTGGCTGCTAATGCTCAGGATTCAGATTCTTTGTTTAAGTTAGCAACGGCTTATCAGGATGCAAAAAACTGGAATGGAGCTATCCAGACATGGCAGAAAATGAATGCACTGCTTCCTGACTGGGCACCTGGATATTACAGCTTAGGATATTCTTACCAGCAGTCTGGTAATAATGATGCTGCAAAAATTGCTTATGAAAAATTCATTAGTACAGTGAAACCTGCAGATCAGGAAGCTAATAAACAAACGCTTGCTTACGCTTATTTTGCCGTAGCTTATATGAGTAAAGATTCTGATCTTGCAAAAGCTAAAGATTATGTAGCAAAATCTGTTCAGTTGGATCCTACATATCAGGATGCTGTTAAACTGAATGCAGAAATCAATAAATAATTTATCTTACTAATTATAGAACTTCCCAATCGTAATGTTTGGGAAGTTTTTATTTAAATATCATATCTTTGAATATATGAAAACAGATATATTAGCTTTTGGTGCCCACCCGGATGATGTAGAGCTAGGCTGTGGCGGCACTATTGTTAAAATGGTCTCAGAGGGGAAGATTTGTGCTATCGTGGATCTTACAAAAGGAGAGCTTGGTACAAGGGGAACTGAAAAAACCAGAAAAGCAGAGGCAATGGATTCTGCGAAAATTTTAGGTGTAATTGCACGAGAAAATTTGGGTATGAAAGACGGCTTTTTGGAAAACTCTGAAGACTATCAGATGAGAATTGTAAAAATGATACGTAAATACAGGCCTGAAATCGTCCTTGCAAATGCAATTGATGACAGGCACCCGGATCATGCAAAAGGAGCAAAATTAGTGTCGGATGCATGCTTTTTAGCAGGCTTAAGAAAGATAGAAACTGTTGCTGATGGGGAAAGTCAGGAAGTCTGGAGGCCGAAACACATATTTCACTACATACAATGGAAAAATATTGAGCCTGAATTTGTAATTGATATTTCGGAACATTTGGATAAAAAACTTGAAGCATGCATGGCTTTCAAAACACAGTTCTATGATCCGAGTTCTAAAGAACCGGAAACTCCTATAACATCCAAAGACTTTTATGAGAGCCTAACATACCGTGCTCAGGATTTAGGAAGACTTTCAGGAGTTGCTTATGCTGAGGGATTTACGTCTGAGAAGCTGATTGCGTTGAAAAATTTTGACGGAATTGTTTGGTAGTTAAAAAATCTTTCCTATATTTGCACTCACAAAACGGTGATTGTAGCTCAGTTGGTTAGAGCGTCGGATTGTGGTTCCGAAGGTCGTGGGTTCGAGACCCATCATTCACCCAAAATACAGCATCCTGCTTACATTAAGCAGGATGCTTTTTTATTGTATCTCTACGACTTTATAATTTAATTATTTTCACTCACCTTAAAATTTATCTTCTTTGCAATATTCTTTTTGTAAGATTTCTTTATTGAAGTAGTTTCAAATGGTTTGATAAGGCTGTTTCCTGAAGGATCTGAAACATATTTATTAATAATTACCGTATATTTTTTTTCTGTCCATGGTTTATCAGGTGCAAAGTACCACTCCATATCACTGGACCCGGGAATAATTTTTCCTTCTACTATTGTATCAAAATTATAGTTATGAATAGAAATTCCGATTTGAGCAGACAGCATTTCAATTGGCCTGTCAAAAACTATTTTCAGTTTATCCGAAGTATTTTTTTTAGGAATGCTCAACTTATCTTCTATTACTTTTGGACATGTATTAATAGGATTGATAATTTCGAATTCTTTTGTAAAAGATATTAATTTGGAATTGCTGTTCAGTGGTTTGATTTTATCAGTAATTTCCAAGTAATATTTTTTGCCTACGGTAAATATTTCACCAAGATTGTCATAATATGAGATGTCTTTTTTTACTCTTCCCGGGTGGATCATCAGCATCATGACTTTATCACTAATCCATCTGGCTTTATTGTACCAGACATGTGCAATAGTTTTTTTATTTTCGTCAAGCAAATTAACGTATCTGTAAGCAGATTCATCCTCAATCATGGGTACGGGAAATTCAACATAAAAAGTAAGAATACTCTTTGGAATTTTGTAATCACGAGGATATATTTCTCTTACATCAATTTTCTGGATTATGGAATTGTCAGCCGGTTTGGTTTCATACGTTTTTTTTATAGTAGTGCTTTTATGAAAAAAATGAGCACTAAATGACAATCCTTCACCCATTTCAAACTGCGGTTCAAAAAATATGGTGTCTTTTATTTTAGAATACATGCCTAATAAGGGGGTTTGAGATTCAATATTTTCCTGAATCATAAAAATTTTAAGAACTGATGAAGGTTCCTCAATATTTTTTTCAATAGGAAAAGCTTTGAATATTGGCTTATCAGGGTTATTTGAATTAATGATTATTTCCTGGGAAAAGCATATATTGTGTAAAAGAATACAAAAAAATAGATATAAACCCTTTGATTTAGCCTGAATTGTTTGTTTCATACCATGTAATAATTGATTAAAAGAATAATGTGCGGACTTTTGATCCGCACATTTCATACAATTTATTTTCTTATTATTTCTTTATAAAAGATTTGGAATGCAAATAAACACCTTTATTAAAGATTTTCAGGATGTAGTTCCCTGTATGTAGGTCTGAAACAGGAATTGTTTTACTTTGAGAATCGACATTGTGTTTTTTGATCAGCTTTCCATCATAACTAAAAATTTCCACTGCAATATTTTTATACACCTTATCACTATAGGAAACATATAATACGTCAGATGCCGGATTAGGAGATACCTCAAAATTATTATTTTTAACAGTCTGTTCAGTAGTACCTAAGATTGCATCGCACACACTTAATTTGGCAAGAGTTTGATGGTCTGCCGATAAGGTAAGTACTTCGCAAGTAGAATAAGAGGCCATTGATGAGAAGCTACCCGGAAACATTTTAAATTCTTCTTCAGTAAGATTAGTATTGGGGGTTCCGGAACTGTTTCTTAATTCTACAGAATTACTATTATAGGTGTTATTGGTAAAAGGTGTTCCATCAAGAAACTTTTTTCCGATTCTATAAATGTTATTATTAGGCCAGTTTTCGTGCAGGTCCAATAAATAGGCTTCATTACCATTATTTATTGCGATGGTTTTTATGGGTTGGTCAAAATTAACATTAAAAGCTTCTCGCACAGTAAATAGTCCTGAATTGCTTATCAATGAAGAGACCGTTTCTGAAAATCCGGGAGCACAGGTGGTTAATCCACAAAGATATTCCGTATTGTCGATCTTAATATAATTCAATTTTTCAAGCGGAGCATTGGTCCAGTACATATTTCCTAAATTAGATTGAAACATGGTAGTAGATCTCTTTGTAATGGTTGTATTATTGGTAAACGGAGCAGATATGTAACCAAGTTCTCCGCCTAAGCTAGTGGTTCTACTTGATACAAAAAGCCTGTTGTCTCCCCATGCTATATCCTGAAAAGAAGTATTAGGATTTGTGAAATTTAATGAACAGTAAGGCATTGAATTAAAGTTTAGTGCGGTAATAGTATTGCCGGCGTTGGTAAGCTTTACAAAATAAGGTGTTGAGCTTACCAATGCCATAACATATACGGCATTGGTGATGGGATTTACCTCAATGTTTTTAATGGAAGTAACGGTTTGTCCTAATGCAGCTGAGATTCTTGTTTTTACATTGGTAGAAGTTGTTGCGATTGTATTTGCAGCTTTATCTGCTGGATTACTGTCATTGATATCAACAATAAAAACTTTGCCTGAAGCATTATGTGTGGCAACTAAAGCAGCACTGCTGCCATCACTTATTAGTTTGAAATTTGAAATGGTTCCTGAGGTGATCATGGTACCGGTTTGAGGAGATACCATTAAGGAATTTTGGGCAAAACATAGTGCAGATGCCAAAAGAAAAACGAGTAAATTTTTTTTCATTCTTTTATATTTAAGGTTAAAATTATTTCATACAAATGGCTTTTAATATTAACTTATAAGACAAATAATTTTATTTGTTTAAAATTTTTAATTAATAAATGTTTAAATAATTAAAAAATAAGCGTATTAATTGCGAAAATAATAATAATAACTTTAGATTAAAAGAATTGTAATAATAATTTTACAAAAAATCTACACGTATGTTAATAGTTTGAATTTATATTTAAAAAAATAAATAGAACAAAAAAAGCATCTTTTTTCAGATGCTTGTGTTTTTAAAGTATGCTCGGCTTAAACTTCGTCGTCAGAATCTATAGTGTACGATCTGCTTTTGAAGTCCTTGTCATGTTTTTCTGATATTACATCCTCACCCTTCTCGTTAATGATGAAATCTGTGGATTCATTAAACATCTCCTGAAAACTTTTAAAATCTTCTTTGTAAAGATAAATTTTGTGCTTCTCGAATGTAGCTTCTCCATTCTCTCCGAAATTCTTTTTGCTTTCGGTAATCGTAAGATAATAATCTCCTGCTTTTGTCTCGCGCACATCAAAGAAATAAGTTCTTCTCCCTGCTTTTAACACCTTTGTGAAAATTTCATTTTCATGGCGCTCCTTGTATTCACTCATTGTTAGATATTTTTTAATCTTGTTAAGAACAAATATAAAAGTTTTCTTTTAATCACAAAATTTTTTTTATGATTTATTTAACATTTGTGAATAAATGCGCTATGCGGTTACGGAATTGTTAATTTCAGTAAGGTTAAGGATCTTATCTGCACGTTGGGCGCTAGACTCTCTGTGTGTGATGATTATAGAAGTCGCATTATGAATTTTTCGATCTATATTTTCAAGGATATTCTGTTCGGTTTCGGTATCCAGCGCAGACAGAGAATCGTCAAAAATGATGATGCTTGGATCCTTAATTAGTGCTCTGGCAATGCAGATGCGCTGTTTTTGCCCTCCCGAAAGCATCACACCGCGTTCACCTACCATAGTTTTGTATTGATCTTTAAATTCTACAATGTTTTTATCAACGTCGGCAATCTTTGCATATTCAACCACTTTTTCATGAGTTGGGTTGTCTATGGAAAAGCCTATATTATTCTCAATTGTATCAGAAAACAGATAGCTCTCTTGTGGAATATAGCCGATGAATTTTCTGTAATTATCTAAATTATGTTCCTTTAAATTTTTTCCGTCAATCAGAACTTCCCCTTCCGTTGGATCAATAAGTCTGCAGAGTAATAGAGCAATAGTAGATTTTCCGCTCCCTGTTTTACCCATAATAGCCAGCGATTCTCCTGCTTTTACCGTAAAGCTGAGATTCTCAAGTGCTGAGATTCCCGTGTTAGGATAAACATAAGATACATTTTTAAATTCAATATCTCCTTTAATTGGATAGTCTTCAAAATTACGGTTAACGATTTCAGATTTCTTATCCATAAATTCATTAATTCTCTGCATGGATGCTTCAGCCCTCTGGTTTACAGAAGTTACCCAGCCTACCATAGAGAAAGGAAATATCAGGGTGTTGATGTACATAAAGAAATCTGCAATTTTACCGATGCTAAGCTCTCCGGCAATATATTTCTGTCCGCCTATCCAAATGATAGCAACATTCAAAAGGCCGATTACAAAAAGAATGATGGTGAAGAAGTAAGCTTCCGTTTTGGCAAGATCCAGTGCTTTATCCTGATAGTCGGTAACTTTTACTCCATAATTTTTTTCAATGTATTTTTCGCGGGCGAAAAATTTTACAACCCGGATCCCCGAAAAGCTGTCCTGCACGAAAGTAGAAATGGCCGACTGGCTCTTCTGCATGATCTTCGATTTTTTATTGATAATCGAACTTACCTTATAAATAGCAAACGAGAGGAGAGGCAGAGGAAGCAACGTCCATAACGTCATGGAAACATCGGTCTTCAGCATATAGATGGCCGTAATAATAACAAGAACAAGCAAGTTGGCTACATACATTACTCCGGGACCGAGATACATTCTCACCGCAACAACATCTTCGCTCAGCCTGTTCATGAGATCTCCTATGGTCGTCTTCTTATAATCGGTTAAGGACAAATCCTGATAATGCCTGTAGATTTTATTTTTAAGCTCATATTCAATTCTTCTGGAAGCAACAATAATGGTCTGTCGCATCATGAAGGTGAAAAATCCGGTAAGCAGAGAGCAGCCTACAATAATGGCAACATAAACCAAAACCTGCTTGTTGAACCCAAGATTTCCGTTTCTTGTAAGTTCGTCTACCGATTTTCCTACGAACTGAACTTTATAAATATTAAAAAAATTGCTGGCAATGATAAATAATACCCCCCAAAATAATAATATTTTGTGTTTCCAGAAGTAGGGGTTCAGGGTTTTTAAAGCTTTCATAAACTTTTACAAATTTACGAAAATGTCATCAAACTACGAATCCCATAAATTTTAAATTTCGTATCTTTGCGCCCATAAAAAGCTCTTTGAATGTTAGGAAGACGACAAATCCGTGAAAAAGTAGTACAGACTGTGTATTCATATTACCAGAATCCTGTTAAGTTTGATGTATTAGAGAAAAACATGTTTACCGGAATAGAGAAGATTTACGATCTCTATATCTATGAATTGAATTTTCTGGTAGCACTGAAAGAACTGGCAGAAAACCAGATCGAGATCGGTAAAAACAAATTCATTAAAACCGATGCAGATATTAATCCTAACCAAAAATTCATCAACAATAAGGTTTTGATTAAGCTGGAGGAAAACCCGGAACGGTTATTCTTTACAGGCCAGCACAAGCAGCTTAAGTGGGATTTGCACGATGACCTTCTCGTAAAAACATTCCAGAGAATTACTGCCGGAAAAAGATACCAGGATTTTATGAAGGAAGAATCTTATTCTTTTGAAGAGGATCAGAAGTTTATCGGTAAATTATTTTTAAGATATATTGCTGAAAACGATGATTTTCATGATTATCTGGGAGATAAGGAACTTTCATGGTATGATGATATCCATATTGCCAATTCAATGGTTCAGAAAACAATCGGTTTTTTAAAGGAAGATGAAGAAAGCAGAACCTTGATCAAAATGATTAAAGATGATGAAGATAAAACTTTTGCCATCAAGCTTCTAAGAAATACGCTGGACAGCTGGGAAAACAATGAGAAGAAGCTGGCAGAAAGGCTTGAAAACTGGGATCTGGAAAGAGTTTCATTAATGGATAAAGTAATCCTGTCAACTGCACTTACGGAACTGGATAATTTTCCTTTTACACCTTCAAGGGTGATCATTAATGAATATATTGAGATTGCCAAAGTATTTGCCACGGATCGCTCCAATATTTTCATTAACGGGATTTTAGATAAATACTGCAAAGATTTAAATAGAATATAAATATTTCAATATGAAAAAGACGTTATCAATTATCGCTTTATCAGTAATAGGCTTTGGGTTTGTTTCTTGTAAAAAAGAAAACAAAGAAGAAGAAGTTATTTTAGAACGCCCTGATATTCACAGAAGCGCTCCTGCAGATTCTGCGACCACTGTTGCAACTCCTGAAAAGGCAACCCAGGTTCCCACATCCAACCAGCCATTTACTACAATTGCCCTCTCTGAAAGTAATTTTGATTTCGGAAAGATCAAAAAAGGGGATAAAGTAGAGCATATATATGAAATTACCAATACGGGAACCAATCCTTTGGTCATTTCAGAAGTAAAACCGGGATGCGGATGTACAGCACCGGATTTTACAAAAGAACCGATCATGCCGGGTAAAAAAGGGAAAATTACCTTACATTTCGATTCTACAAACTTTGACGGGAACGTAAACAAATATGCAGACGTTTTTGCCAATGTAGAAAAAGCTCCTATCAAATTAACATTCACCGCGAACATTCAACCGTAATATAATGAATTTATTATCAATTTTTTTACAGGCTCCGGCCCCGGGAGGAAACTCTAGTATGATGCTGATCATGATGGGAGTAATGTTTGTAGGTTTTTATTTCTTAATGATAAGACCGCAAATGAGAAAGCAGAAGCAGGAGAAGAGTTTCCAGGAAACTCTTAAGGTAGGAACCAGAGTTGTTCTTACTTCAGGACTTCACGGAAGGATTGCTCAGGTTCAGGATGATGGTTTTGTAATCGAAACCTTATCCGGAAAGCTAAAGTTTGAAAAAGCAGCTGTTTCCAGAGAATTTACGGAAGCCCGTTTTGGAGATAAATCCAAAGCTGCTGAAAAAGCAGAAGACAAAAAAGAAATTGAAACGGAGAAGAAATAATCTTTCCGGTTTTAAAAGATACTTCGTTTCGGCGGGGTGAGCGAAGCTCACCCCGCCGAAATTTTTTTATAAATTGTACATAATACTGTCATTCTGAACATAGACTGAAAGTCTACGAACATAGTTCAAAAGCGGAGTGAAGAATCTATCTTAAATCATCTTAATTACTTAATAAACTTAATGGTTAAAAGAAATAGATTTCTCTTTTGTCGAAATGACAAAAGTGACAGTAAATCTTTGTGCCATTAGTGAAAATATTTGTGTTATTTGTGGTTTAAGTTATCTTTGCCCAATGAATCAAAACACAAACAAAACCGTTCTCATTTTAGGCGCCAATTCCGATGTTGCAAAACAAGCCATTAAACAATATATTCAAAAAGGATTTTCCGTAATGGCGGCATCCCGAAATACAAAGTCACTGGAAGAATTTGTCTCAAAAAATGCGTTCCATGCGAAGGTTACAGTCTTATATTTCGATGCTGTAGATTTTGATTCTCATCAGAAATTTTATGATGACCTTTCTGTCAAACCCCATATTGTTGTGTATGCTGCCGGCTTTTTAGCAGAAAATAAAAAAGCCCTGCATGATTTTGGAAGTGCAAGACAAATGATGCAGATAAACTACATGGGCGCTGTTTCCATATTGAATATTATTGCAATGGATAAGAGCAATAAAAGTTTAGAAAGGATTATCGGATTATCTTCTCTGTCGGGAGTTCGCGGGCGGAAAAGTAATTTTGTGTACGGCAGTACCAAAGCCGCTTTTACCACCTACCTTGTCGGCTTAAGACAGGAGTTAAGACAAAGAGACATTGTTGTCAATGCTTTGGTGATCGGTTATATTGATACGAAAATCAATCAGGGTTTAGCATTAAATAAAAATCTGATGATGCAGCCAGATTATGTTGCAAAATTCATCGTGAATGCAGGGCATTCTTTTACCATTGTTCCGGATTTCAAATGGAAAATCATTTATCATATTCTGAAATTGCTTCCGGAAAGTCTGGTGGCGAAGCTGCCGTGATGTATTTAATACTTAAATAATAATTTTATACATCCTTTGTCATGCTGAAAGCATCTAACTAATTTTAAGAAAACTGTTGAGATGCTTTCAGCATGACAAAGGGAAAAGTGTTTTATATTTATAAAGATAATTAATATGATCTTAATTACTCCATATCCTGCAACAATTCCAGCGCCTTCATCATATCAATTCCCTTACCCAGAACCGGTTTAAACAAATCTCCTTTTTCTTTAATTCTTTCCAGAGCATTATGGATGTTGAAGTCAGTAGGTTTCATTCCTTTTTTTACCTCGCTCCAGTCCAGCGGCATGGAAACGGAAGCCCCTTCTTTAGGTCTGATGCTGTAAGCACTGGCTAAAGTCTGCCCGGTTCTGTTTTGCAGATAATCAAGATAAATTTTAGTGTTATCTCTTTTCTGAAGGCTCCTTTCCAATGTAGTGATTTCCGGAAGCTTTTCATGAACCTGTTTCATCAGAATATGTGCAAAATCTTTTACCTGGTCAAAATCGTACTTTCCGCCCATCGGAATATAGACATGAATACCGGTGCTTCCTGAAGTTTTACAGTAACCTTTTATTTTAACGGCATTTAAAACCTCGTTCACCTGTAAGGCGGTTTCGATAACATCATCAAAAGTATTCTTTTTGGAAGGATCCAGATCCAGAACTAAAAAATCAGGATGATCCAGATCGGGCAGGGAAGAATTCCAGGGGTTCATATCAATACATCCTAAATTATTCAGATAAGCAAGAGTAGCTTTGTCGTTACAGTAAATATAATCAATGTATTTATCGTTGGATTCAGAATAAACCTGCGTTGTTTTTACCCAGTCCGGAATATTGTCACTGGCATCTTTCTGATAGAAATTCTGCTCTTCAATACCGTTTGGGAAACGGTTCAGAGAAAGTGGCCGGTTTTTAAGGTGTGGTAAAATATAGTCTGCAACCGATTGGTAATATTCTATGACATCACCTTTGGTTACCTCATCCTTAGGGAAATAAACTTTATCCTGATTGGTAAGCTTTACCTTATGCCTGTTTAGTGTTATTTCCTTTTCGTTTTCGGAAGGACGTGTTTTTTTGGGGGCTGTAGCTTTCATAACTTTTGTATTTTGGGTTGCTTCATCTTTTTCTCCGGCTGTGTTTTTTACTTCTTCAGGTTCTTTATCTTCACGCAGTGCCACGAAAACCGGATGCCGGAAAATGCCGTCTTTTGTGATTTCGGAATATTTAATCTCGCATACCAGCTCCGGCTGGGTCCAGGTTACGGGCATATTGGTTTTAGGCTTAGTTTCAAAAGGGGAATTTTTCACGATCATGGTCTTTAATCTTTCGTGAAGTTCCATAATGGATTCACGGTTGAATCCTGTTCCGGTATGTCCTGAATAAATCAGTTTCCCGTCAACATATTTTCCCAAAATCAAAGCTCCAAAGCCGACTCTTGATCCCCGGGGTTCCGTGAAGCCACAGATAATGGCTTCTTCGGTGTTGGTGAACTTTATCTTAAGCCAGTCGGAAGTTCTGTGGTTTTCTATGTATTCGCTGTTGGCTTTTTTAGCAATCATCCCTTCCAGCTTCATTTTTTTCATCTGGTTAAAAAAGGAAATGCCTTTCTCCTGGATATGATCACAGTATTTGATAACATCTGTCTCAACCAATGCTTCTTTAAGGAGTTCTTTACGCTGAATAAGTGGAAGCTCTTCCGTAGAATGACCGTTCAGCCAAAGAATATCAAAAACCTGATACACCAACGCAAGATCCGGATTGTCACCTATTTGCTGAAGCAGCTGGAAATTCGGTCTTCCGTTCTCATCATATGCTACAATCTCACCATCCAGAATCATTTTATGCTTCTGAAGGCTAAAATCTTTAGTAACTTTTTCAAATTTCGATAAGAAAGAAATTCCGTTTCGGGAATAGAAGAGAAGTTCATTACTGAGATCGGCAACAGCGCGGTAGCCATCCCATTTTATTTCGAAAACCCAGTCTTCATCGTCAAATGCTTCAGGATGCGGTTTGGCAAGCATGGGCTTAATAAAATTCTCAAGCTTTTTCTCATCAACTAAAGAATTGAACCGCTGAAACCGTGGTTTTACCTCTTCCTTTAAGACTTTTTTTTGCTGACGTTTGGGCTTTTTTTTTCCTCTAAGAATTTAGTGACCTGGGAATTCTTTGAGGTGTTTTCTTCCGCATCGTAATCACTTTCTGCAAAATCATCTTTATGTTTGATGAGCAGCCATGAATTTTCTTCAGTATTTTTCATTTTAACCAAAGCAAATTCGCCTTTGAGTTTTTTTCCGTGAAGGATGAATTTTAACGAGCCGGCGTGAAGTTCTTTCAGTAATTCTTTTTCATCAGAAAGTTTGGAATTATTGTCCAGAGGTTCATATGTTCCGCTATCCCATATTTCCACTTGCCCGGCACCATAGTTTCCTTCGGGAATATTTCCTTCAAAATCTTTATAATCATAAGGATGATCTTCCACCATCATCGCGAGCCGCTTATCTTTAGGATCCAAAGAAGGACCTTTCGGAACGGCCCAGCTTTTCAGTACGCCATCCATTTCCAACCTGAAATCATAATGAAGTCTTGATGCCGCATGACGCTGAATAACAAAAATCAGCTTGTCTTTACTTTTTTTTGTTTTTCCTTCCGGTTCCGTGGTTTCATCAAATTTTCTTTTTGAGTTATAATCTTTTAAGGCCATTATGATGCATTTTTAGATTTTGGACTTTGTAAACTTGCTTTCAGCTGAGCCATAAGGTCAATCACTTTTCCTTCTTTTGCAGGTTCAGCTTTTTTCGCTTTGATATTTTTACCTTTTGCTTTCTGCTTAATGATCTTCATTAATGATTCAGAATAGGTGTCTTTATACATTTCAGGATCGAACTCCTGCGAAAGCTGCTCTATAAGGCTGATTGCCATTTTAAGCTCTGCAGGTTTCGGCGGTTTTTTGGCAGGAATCTTCAAATCGCTGTAATCTCTTATTTCCTGAGCGAATCTCAGCCGGTTAAGAACCAGAACATCATCGTTGTACGGACGGATCATTCCAATAGCTTCACTTTCACGGAGAACGAAAGTTCCTACACCCACCATTTCCGTTTTAGCAAGTGCTTTCAAAAGAAGCCTGTAAGCATTCTCCCCATTTTTCTGAGGTTCCAGGTAATAAGGATTTTCAAAATACACGGAATCTACTTCAGACTCTTTAACAAACTGGTCAATCGATAGTATTTTGGATTTTTCAGGGCTTGCCGCTTCATAATCTTCTTCATCGAGAATAATGTATTTATCGTCCATGAGATACCCTTTTACAATGTTTTCCCATTTTACTTCCTTTCCGGTAGTTTCGTTTACCCTTTTAAAACGGATATTTGAAAAATCGGATTTATCAAGCATATCCAGATCCAGTTTGGTGGTTTCCGTTGCTGAATAAATTTTTACGGGGATATTTACTAAGCCAAAGCCAATGGCGCCGTTCCAGATTGCTTTCATTGTATTAAATTTTACTTAAAGCGTACAATGATTGTGCCGTGCAGCATTAAGCTAAATGAATGTGGTATATAATTAAATACTTTAAAATGTTGTAATTAAGTTGAGATGTATGCTGAAAAAATTAAATTGATTATTGTGAAATAAAATTAATATGTCAATATTTTGTATATATTTGTTTTAATAAAAACAAAATACAAATGAATGCAGAAAAAAAAGACTGCCTTTCTTCCATGAAAGGTCATTACCCAGGTTCCCGAAACAATTTTAGTGATTCTCCTGCTATACTTCAGAATACTCAAGTTTGCATGTATTTTTTTCATGCAAAACAGCTGGCCTCACAACCTATAAAATCCAACATCAATGATTACGAGAATAGAGGAGGTGAGTGACCTTCAGGATCTTGGTGTCGATCTTATCCGTTTTTATGTTTATCTGCAGGGTACGGACGGCGGTGAAGTGGCAAAGCCTTTGATTATTTACCTGTGGGACCTCAAAAAATATATGAGTGTTCACGAACCTCAGGCTTTTGCATATCTGGTAAAGGTGAGCGAAAGCATACGACATTACGGTGCCAAAGACGGAAAGGTTCTTAAAGTGCTCCATGAAGATGGTTTTCCGGTTCATTCTTTTGTGGAAAAATATGTAAGGAATATGCCGGCAAATAAAATTCTCAGCCATATCAAATGGTCGGAAAGCTTAGAAGAACCATACGTTGAAAATGCTATAGAAAGAGCTGATCTTTTGCCTCATCCGGAGTTTGTATCCAATAATTTCAGGCGGACTATGTTTGCAGAAACAATAGATGAAGCTGTACAGAAGGCGGTGAGGAGGCTTTATCCAGATTTCTTTACCACTGCAGATGCTCATGCGATCTCAAAATATGATGATCTTTTAATGCAGTCTGTAAATAAACTGATCAATCAGCTGGATGATTTCTTTTTTAAGGAATCGGAAGCTAAAAAATAGAAAAGCGGAGAATATTCTCCGCTTTCCTTATGATTTTAAATTCAATTTCAGTTCCAGCTCATCAAGCTGTTCATCAGCAATGGAGGCAGGCGCGTCAATCATCACATCTCGTCCGGAATTGTTTTTAGGGAATGCAATATAATCCCTGATTACTTCGTTTCCGTCAAGGATTGCCACCAAACGGTCGAATCCAAACGCTAAACCACCGTGAGGCGGAGCGCCATATTTGAAGGCGTTCATCAGAAATCCGAACTGTGCTTCGGCTTCTTCTTTGGTAAAGCCTAACAGATCAAACATTTTGGATTGTAAATCTTTGTCGAATATTCTGATAGAACCACCGCCGATTTCGTTTCCGTTCAGAACCATATCGTAAGCATTGGCTCTTGCTTTACCCGGATCTGTTTCCAATAGATGAATATCTTCCGGTTTCGGAGAGGTGAAAGGGTGGTGCATGGCATGGTAGCGTCCGCTTTCCTCATCAAATTCAAGGAGTGGGAAATCTACTACCCAAAGTGGGGCAAATTCATTTCCTTTTCTTAATCCTAAACGGTTACCCAGCTCCATTCTCAATGCAGAAAGCTGTGTTCTTACCTTATTTTCGTTACCGGAAAGAATCAACATAAGATCTCCTTCTTTAGCTCCGAATTTTTCAATAATTTTTGCTAAATCTTCTTCGTTATAGAATTTATTAACCGAAGAAGTTTTCACGCCATCATTTTGGAATTTTACCCAAACCATTCCTGAAGCTCCTATCTGAGGTCTCTTAACCCAATCTACAAGCTCGTCAATCTGTTTTCTTGTATAGTCTGCACAACCTTCAACGTTAATTCCTACTACAAGTTCTGCTTCATCAAATATTTTGAAATCTTTTCCTTTTACCAGGTCGTTCAGTTCCACGAACTCCATCCCGAAACGGATATCTGGCTTGTCATTTCCATATTTTTTCATCGCATCTGCGAAAGTCATTCTTGGGAAATCTCCGAATTCCTGACCGGTGATGTCTTTCAGTAAAGTTTTGGTCATTCCTTCAAAAACATTCATTACGTCTTCCTGCTCCACGAAAGCCATTTCACAATCGATCTGTGTAAATTCCGGCTGTCTGTCTGCTCTTAAATCCTCATCACGGAAACATTTTACAATCTGGAAATATTTATCCATTCCGCCTACCATCAACAATTGCTTAAAGGTTTGCGGAGATTGTGGTAACGCATAAAACTGTCCCGGATTCATTCTGCTCGGAACCACAAAATCCCTTGCGCCTTCCGGAGTAGATTTGATTAATACAGGTGTTTCAACTTCAATAAATCCGTTGTCAGACAGGTAATTTCTTACTTTCTGCGCCATTTTGTGACGGAAGATCAGCTTATCTTTTACAGGATTTCTCCTGATATCCAGGTAACGGTATTTCATTCTCAATTCTTCACCACCGTCGGTTTCATCTTCAATGGTGAAAGGCGGAAGCTGGGATTCATTAAGAACGGTTAATTTTTCGACAAGAATTTCAATTTCTCCTGTTGGGATATTTGGATTTTTACTTACTCTTTCGATTACTTTTCCTGTAACCTGAATCACAAATTCACGACCCAATTTTTTTGCGTTTTCCATCAGTTCCGCAGTAGAACGCTCCTGATCAAAGACTAATTGGGTAATTCCGTAACGATCCCGAAGATCTATCCAAATCATAAATCCTTTATCACGAATGGTCTGTACCCATCCTGAAAGTGTAACTTCTTCATTAAGATTTTTGAGAGATAATTCTCCGTTGTTGTGCGATCGAAACATAATTATTTGTTTAAAGTTCAAGATTTAAAGTTCAGGGTTCTTTGTTCGGTGTTTAAAGTTTTGAAGATCAAGCTTAAAACAGGAACAGCAGGACATTGAATTTTTCGTGTGCAAAGATAAGATTTTAGAAGTTTTTAAAAGAAATTAATTGATAGGACTGCAAGAATAATTTTTATAAACCTTTCATATGCCAAGAAATAATCATTTCTGAATCTCTATTTTTGCGGAATAAAAACCAAAATCAATGTCAAAATATTTCAGCTTTCTTAAAAAAGCGTTAAGCGGCGAAGAAGTCGACTATACCAAGACAACTATACGAAGTGCGGTACTTCTTTTAGCTATTCCTATGATGTTGGAAATGGCAATGGAGTCCGTGTTTGCATTGGTCGATCTTTATTTTGTAGGACATCTGAAAGAAAGCGGGTTTGCCATACAGACAGTTGGTCTTACGGAATCTGTCCTGTCGGTCATGTATTCTATTGCGATCGGCATGAGTATGGCGGCAACGGCAATGGTTGCAAGGAGGATCGGGGAGAAAAATCCGGAGCAGGCTTCCAGAAGTGCGGCTCAGGTTTTATTGGTTTCCTTTGCGGTCACTTTTATTCTGAGCTTATTCGGAGTAATTTATGCTGAAGAGATTTTAATTTTGATGGGGTCAAAGCCTGAAGCGGCGGCTTACGGGAAAGACTTTACGAGAATTATGATGGGAAGCAGCGTTATTATTATGTTGTTGTTTCTAATTAACGGAATTTTCAGAGGAGCAGGAAATGCTGCCATTGCCATGAAATCCCTTTGGATAGCCAATATTGCGAATATTATTTTGTGTCCGGTTTTAATTAAAGGTTTCGGGCCGGTTCCGGCGATGGGATTAACAGGCGCAGCTCTCGCTACAACAATCGGGAGGAGTATTGGTGTCCTTTATCAGCTCTATCATCTTTTAATTGCAGATTCACAAATCAGAATTGAGTCGAAATATTTTAAGCCTGATTTTAATATTATTAAATCAGTCGTAAAAATTGCCACTCCCGGAATCTTTCAGTTTGTGATTGCTTCGTGCAGCTGGATCTTTCTGGCTCAGCTTGTGGCGACAACCGGCGGTGAAAATGCTTCTGCAGGCTATCAGACCGCTTTACGTTTAATGATGTTCTTTATGCTTCCTGCCTGGGGATTAAGTAACGCCGCGTCAACACTTGTCGGACAAAACATGGGAGCCAACGAAATGCTGAGAGCAGAACAATCTGTGATGAAAACCGTTAAATATAATGTGATTTTTATGGTAGTCGTTAGTGTAATTTTCTTTTTTATGGGTGATTTTTTAGCCGGATTTTTCACCAATGAAACTGAAATTAGAAATATTGCCACCAATGCATTGCATATTATGGCTGTTGGATTTATCTTTTACGGAATCGGGATGGTAATGATTAACGCTTTTAACGGAGCTGGTGATACCTGGACGCCAACCTGGGTGAATCTTTGCGGCTTCTGGCTGTTTCAGATTCCATTTGCTTATCTTCTTTCAAAATATTTTGCATTGGGACCAAAAGGAGTATTTATCTCAATTCCCGTTGCCGAAGCTTTGATCACAATAGTCGCTTTTATGTTATTTAAGAAAGGAAAATGGAAAACGGTTAAAGTTTAGGAAGGGAGAAGTGAGATGTGAAATGTATGCTCTTCGCTAAAGAATTATAAAAATTTTAACAGATGAACTTTTGATTTTAAATAGGTATTCTCTAATTTCGTAATACTACTAAATTATAATTACTATGGGAAAAGGAGACAAAAAATCAAAAAGAGGGAAGATTAACAACGGAAGCTACGGAAAAAGAAGACCGAGAAAATCTTCAAAAACTGTGGCAGCTGCCGAAGAAAAATCTAAAAGCTAAAAAGACCGGAAACTACTTCCGGTCTTTTTTATTTATACTAATTTAGTTATTTTCCGCCTAAAATATTTCCCAGAATGCCTCCGAGTCCGCCACCATCTTTCTTTTGATTGTCATTGTTTCCTAAAACACTTCCAATGATATCATTCAAAGGATTCGACTGCCCATCTTGTGCCTGTCCCGAAGCATTGCCTAAAATACCATCGAGCAAACCTCCTAAACCCCCGGCTCCCACATTATTCTGTTGTTTCTCTTTTCCGATATATCCCATAATGATCGGTGCGAGCATTGATAATACAGGTCCGATTTTGTCTATGGAAATTCCTGTTTTCTGAGATAACTGATTTTCTACAGTCTGCTTTTCTTCTCCAAAAATATGGTTAAGGATTGAGCTTCCTTCGGATTGTCTTGCTTCGGCCTGACTGGCATCATTAAGAATACTTCCGTCATGGTCTTTATCCAGCGCAGTATTTAAGGATTCTGCTTCGTTGGGAGACTGCGATTTTTTGCTGAGATAAGAAATAATCAGCGGTGCAGCTACCGCAAGCAATGCAAGTACCTGATTCCTGCTTATTCCGAATTTGTTTTCAGCTCTTTCTGCTACCTGATTGCCGGTATTTCCGGTAAGTAAATCAATTAAGCCCATAGTTGATGATTTTTATTGTTACTATTCAGATCATCAAAAAATATTCCTAATAATTATATGAATATTAAACCAGGCGTAAATGTCATTATGCTGTTAATTCTTAACAATGGGTACATTTGAGCAGGCTTCGCCAAACATTAATGATTTTACGATAGGCTTCAGTTGTTCGACAAGCTCAATATAGGCGTTTTCAGGGATTTCTTTATCCGAACAGCCTTTCACCAGGACTCTTTTGCCGCGCATCTCCTCAAAATCATAATTTTTAACAGCATTATGCATAAGGATAACTTCCAGGTCTTCACGATTTCCGAAAACAATTTTTTTAGTAACATCGGTTAATTTAGCTGTAATAAGAAAGTATGCCCACAGCGGAACAATAGCATCTGCCGAATTATAGACATATACATAAGCATCACGGTATTCTTCAACATCAATCGCTGCAACTTTTTCACGGAAATCCTTCTCTTTTAGAATCATTTCCATAAAAAGAAAATCTTTAAGATCGATGCCTTTTCTTACGCCCTTCGGCACGAGATCGGTGAGATCAAAATTGATGAGGCCGCTCTCTGAAACTTTATTTCTGATTTCAAATTCTTTTGACATTTTTTATCATTATCTTTGAACAAATTTACAAATTAAGATGCTATAAGCCCTAATTTGTTCTCTATACCTGTCATAGAAACCTCCCATAACTTTATTTAAAATAAGAGGTTGTCAATGGCAATAAAAATAAAGATTTCATCAGAATGAAGTATTATATCATTGCCGGAGAGGCTTCCGGAGACCTGCACGGGAGTAATTTAATGAAAGCGCTGAAACAGAAGGATCCCAATGCGGAGTTCAGATTCTGGGGAGGCGATCTTATGGCAAAACAGGGCGGGACCCTGGTTAAACATTATCGTGATCTTGCTTTTATGGGCTTTCTGGAAGTTGCCATGAACCTTCGCACTATCCTGAATAATATTAAATTTTGTAAAGAAGATATTCGAAGCAATAAACCGGATGTTCTTATTCTTGTAGATTATCCTGGTTTTAATTTAAGGATTGCCAAATTCGCGAAAGAATTGGGTATCAAGGTTGTCTACTATATTTCTCCTCAGCTGTGGGCATGGAAAGAGGGAAGGGTAGAAACGATCAAAAAATATGTAGATGAAATGATGGTGATTCTTCCGTTTGAAGAAGATTTTTATAAAAAACATGGCGTTCATTCTCATTTTGTAGGTCACCCTTTACTGGATGCCATCTCTACATTAGAAGAAGTTACTACTGAAAATTTCAAAACGGACAATGGATTAAATGAAAAAGAAATTATTGCATTGCTGCCGGGCTCAAGAAAACAGGAAGTGGAAAAAATGCTGCAAATCATGCTTTCAGTACGTCCATATTTTAAAGAATATCAGTTCGTCATAGCCGGTGCGCCAAGTCTTCCCAAAGAGTTTTACGAAAAATATGTAGATGATAATGCACATTTTGTATCCAATAAAACCTACGATCTGCTGAGGTGTTCAAAAGCGGCTTTGGTAACCTCCGGAACAGCGACTCTTGAAACCGCTTTACTGAATATACCTGAAGTGGTCTGCTACCGCGGAAGTAAAGTCTCTTATGCGATTGCAAAAAGACTGGTGAAGAATATAAAATACATTTCCCTAGTAAATCTCATTATGGACCGTGAAGTAGTAAAGGAGTTGATTCAGAATGATTTAAATACCGATAATCTCGTAGAGGAACTGAAGAAAATATTATCCACCGAAAAAAGATTTGAAGTATTCAGGGATTATGAGCTGTTACGGGAAAAGCTTGGCGGGAAAGGAGCTAGTGAAAATGCTGCAAACGTCATTTTAAACATGTAAAATTTAAATAAATACTCATTAATCGTGGAAAATTTTTCTGCGATTTTTCTTTTACTAAAAGAATTTTGGAAATTTTTTGAAGTTTTAAAATATTGCTATGCGAATTTTCCATGAAATAAATACTTTTGAGGAAACACAAACTGTTGAAAAAGCAGCCTTTACTCATTCTTGTCAGCTTTTTTATTCTGGGAATTTTCTTTCAGGATATATTTTCTCTTGATGAAACTTACATTTTTACGATTATAGGAACAATTTTGCTGATTGTAGTTTCTACATTTTTTAAAAATTACTTTCTGCAAAGGCTACGATCATACATGCTTAGTGTGATGTTTTTCGGAGTTGGAATTGTTCTTCATTTTTTTAATACTTATGAAAATCCTATTTCTGTCACGGGAAATCATGCCATTATTTTTGAAATTTCCGGAAAGTTGAATTCAAATGAAAAGAGCAGGAAATATGAAGCTGTAGTGCAAGCCGAAAACAAAATCTTTAAAGCTATTGTTTATCTCCCTAAAATTGAAAAAACACTGGACTTTAATCATTATTACCAGACAAAAGCTTTTATTTCCAAACCCAAAGCTCCGCAATATAATTTTCAGTTTAATTATTCGAAATATTTAAAACGTAAAAACATTGATTTTCAATGTTATATCAATGATGAGATCCGTGTTGCGGAAAGAAATGATTTAAGTTTGAAAGAAAAGTTTTATCAGAAACGATGGGAAGTTCTCAAGAATATTGACCATACCCAGATTTCTTCAAAGGCTAAAGAATTTTTAAAAGGAATTATTCTTGCCGACCGCACGGAAATTGATGCGCAGACGGCTCAGGATTTCAGCAGATCCGGACTGGTGCATTTTCTGGCTATCTCGGGAACACATATTGTGGTGATTTTCGGGTTGTTTTATTTCTTATTGATTAAAATTTTACCGGTAAAGCATAGAAAACATGCGATTGTTTCAAGTCTTATTTTCATTTGGCTTTTTACTGCTTTTATTGGCTTTGGCAGTTCAGTGGTGCGTTCAAGCATGATGCTTAGCAATTATTTTATTTATGTCCTGCTTCAGCGGAAGTCAGATCTTCTTCATTCTTTGGCGTTGTCCGCATTTGTCATTTTGATTTCGGACACACAGCAAATATTCGATGTGGGATTCCAGTTGAGTTTCCTTGCGGTTTTAGGAATATTCTGGCTCAATCAACCAATTCTGAATCTGCTTCCAAAACAGGACAATTGGCTGAAAAAGGTTATTTTTAATACGGTTTCCATTTCTATTTCGGCTCAGCTGGCAACACTTCCGCTGGTGCTGTATTATTTTCATCAGTTTTCATTCATTTCTATTATTGCAAATTTTTTTATTGTTCCGTTTTCTGAGATGATCATTATGTTTTCATTTTTAATGACCACTTTAATAGCTTTCAACATAAATTTCGAATATTTGAATAGATTGTATGAATTTATCATTGACATATTGCTTACGATAATCCATTGGTTTGCCGGGTTTAATCATGTTTTTTTTGAAAATATTCCCTTGAATTTGCCTGAGGTCTTTTCCCTGTTTTTAATAGTCATGTTGCTAAGACCTGTTATTTTAAAATGTAATCTTAAGAACTTCGTGAGATGTACGATGGCTGTTGTTGCTTTTTTTATATTGCGGTGGGGTTTTGATATGTATGAAATGAATAAATCTGAAGTTCTTGTTCATGATTTCTCTAAAAATAAAGTATTATCAATCAAGGAAAATAATGATGCCTGTTTCTGGATTGAAGAAAATTCGGATAAATCTAAAATTGTAAAATTTGTCATAAACCCTTACTGTGCCTCACGGCGTATAAAAAGAACAGAGATAAAAAGGCTTCCTAATGCAGTTCGAAAAATTGTTTATAAACATAAAATTTATGATATAAATTAATTTTGATATGTAATGTTTTCCTTTATTTATAATATTTTAAGACTTATTTAGAAAGATTACAAACTGGCTATATGTGAGATTTCTCACTTTTTGTTGTAGTTAACATTTCTTAATTTTGTGGAAAATCAAATTTAAACTTATATGGCAGGTTTAACGAGTTCTACAATAGGTAGAAAATATGCTATGGCATTGTCGGCTATCTTTTTGCTGATATTTCTGGTAATGCACCTTTCTGTAAACCTTTTGTCGGTTTTTGGTGCAGATGCTTACAACAATGCTTCGCAGTTTATGGGGTATAATCCTCTTATTCAATTTGTAATGCAGCCGGTTTTGATAGTTGCTGTGGTTTTCCATTTTGTAATGGGATTTGTTCTGGAAATTAAAAATCAGAAGGCACGTCCTGTTAAATATGAAGCAAATAATCCTTCTCACAACTCTACCTGGATGTCCAGAAATATGATTATTTCAGGTGCTGTGGTACTGGCTTTTATTTTTCTACACATGTACGATTTCTGGTTCCACGAAATGAACTACAAGTATGTAGACGGGTTACCGATTGAAGAATCACGCTTTTGGGGAGATCTGCACGCTAAATTCGCAGATGCATGGAGAGTAATTATTTATATTATTTCTTTCATTTTGTTGGGATTACACCTGGGACACGGTTTCCAGTCTTCTTTCCAGTCTATCGGTGTAAGACACCCTAAATACACTCCTGTAATCATGGCATTAGGAAAATGGTATTCCATCCTGATTCCTGCAGGTTTTATTTTTATCGCAATTTATCACTTTGTAACTCAATAATATCAATATACTAATATGAGTAAATTAGATTCAAAAATTCCGGCGGGTCCTTTAAAGGATAAGTGGAAAAATCATAAGGACCATATGAACCTTGTTGCACCAAACAACAGAGACAAGATTGATATTATTGTTGTTGGAACAGGTTTGGCAGGAGGTTCTGCTGCTGCAACACTGGCAGAACAGGGATACAATGTAAAAGCATTCTGTTATCAGGATTCTCCAAGAAGAGCGCACTCTATTGCCGCTCAGGGAGGTATCAACGCAGCTAAAAATTATCAGGGAGACGGTGACTCTACCTACAGATTATTCTACGATACCATCAAAGGTGGTGACTATAGAGCAAGAGAAGCAAACGTTTACCGATTGGCAGAAGTTTCTGCAAATATTATCGACCAGTGTGTTGCTCAGGGGGTTCCTTTCGGACGTGAGTACGGAGGTCAGCTGGATAACCGTTCATTCGGTGGGGTTCAGGTAAAAAGAACGTTCTACGCAAAAGGACAAACCGGTCAGCAGTTATTACTAGGTGCTTATTCAGCCATGAGCCGTCAGATCGGTAAAGGAAGAATAAAGATGTATAACCGTCATGAAATGATGGATCTTGTGATTGTTGACGGAAAAGCAAGAGGAATTATCGCAAGGAACCTTGTAACAGGTGAGATTGAAAGACATTCTGCACACGCCGTGGTAATTGCATCCGGAGGATACGGAAACGTATATTTCTTGTCTACCAACGCAATGGGATCCAACGTTTCTGCAGCATGGAAAATCCACAAAAAAGGAGCGTACTTCGCAAACCCTTGTTATGTGCAGATTCACCCTACATGTATTCCGGTTCACGGAACACAGCAATCTAAACTGACTTTGATGTCCGAATCTTTAAGAAACTCAGGAAGAATCTGGGTACCTAAAAAGATTGAAGATGCGCAGGCTATCAGAGAAGGAAAATTAAGACCTGAAAATATTAAAGAAGAAGATAGAGACTATTATCTTGAAAGAAGATATCCTGCTTTCGGTAATCTTGTACCTAGAGACGTTGCATCAAGAGCTGCTAAAGAAAGATGTGACGCAGGATACGGAATCGAAAACAATGATACTCAGGAAGGCGTTTACCTGGATTTCTCTACAGAAATCATGAAAAAAGGTAGAGAAGCTGCTATCGAAAAGCATATTCATAATCCTACGGAGCAGCAGATCTACGATTTAGGAAAAAGCTGGGTTGAAGAAAAATATGGTAACTTATTCGTAATGTATGAAAAAATTACGGCTGATGATCCTTATAAGACACCGATGAAAATCTATCCTGCCGTTCACTATACGATGGGTGGTGTTTGGGTTGATTACAACCTTCAGTCTACCATTCCGGGATGTTTCGTAATTGGAGAAGCAAATTTCTCTGATCACGGAGCCAACAGATTGGGAGCCTCTGCTCTAATGCAGGGACTTGCAGACGGATATTTCGTGCTTCCTTACACGATTGCAGATTATCTTTCTGCAGACATCAGAACAGGAGCTATTCCTACCAATTCTTCATCTTTCGATGAAGCAGAAAAAGGGATCAAAGAAAAAATAGATTTCTTCCTTAATAACAATGGAACACATTCTGTTGACCATTTCCATAAGAGATTAGGAAACATTATGTGGAATAAAGTAGGAATGGGAAGAACACCTGAAGGTTTAAGAGAAGCCATCAGAGAAATTGAAGAAGTGAGAAATGATTTCTGGAAAAACGTTAAGGTTCCCGGAGATAATGACGGAATGAATACTGAGCTTGAAAAAGCATTCAGAGTAGCAGATTTCTTGGAGCTTGGGCAGTTGATGGCTATCGATGCACTTCATAGAAATGAATCATGCGGAGGACATTTCCGTGAAGATCACTCAACGCCGGACGGAGAAGCTGAAAGAGATGACGTAAACTTCAAATATGTAGGAGCCTGGGAATATCAGGGAGATGATATCAATACAGAGGTATTGCACAAGGAAGAGCTGATCTACGACAACATTGAGGTGAAAACAAGAAGTTACAAATAATCTCCAACCTATAAATATAACATTATGAGTGCAAAAAAAGGCTTACATCTTACGCTGAAAATTTGGAGACAAAAAAATAACAAATCTAAAGGTCAGTTTGAGACTTATAAAATATCGGATGTTTCTACAGATTCTTCATTCCTTGAAATGTTGGACATTCTTAATGAAAACTTAATTAACGAAGGAAAAGAACCGATCGCTTTCGACCACGACTGTCGTGAAGGAATCTGCGGAATGTGTTCTCTCTACATCAACGGTAGAGCGCACGGTCCGGATACAGGCATCACAACCTGTCAGCTTCACATGAGAATGTTCAAAGACGGTGAGACCATCGTTATTGAACCATGGAGAAGTGCTGCTTTCCCGGTTATTAAAGATTTAATTGTAGACAGAAGCGCATTCGACAGGGTAATGGCTGCTGGTGGTTTCATTTCAGTGAATACTTCAGGAAATACTTTAGATGCCAATGCTATTCCGGTTCCGAAAGAAGATGCCGATAAAGCAATGGATGCTGCAGCATGTATCTCTTGTGGTGCCTGTGTAGCTTCCTGTAAAAACGGTTCTGCAATGCTGTTCGTAGGAGCTAAAGTTTCTCAGTATGCTCTTTTACCTCAGGGTAGAGTAGAAGCGAAGAGAAGAGTGCTGAATATGGTAAAAGCCATGGACGAAGAAGGATTCGGAAACTGTTCCAATACTGGTGCGTGTGAAGTAGAATGCCCGAAAGGAATTTCTCTTGAGAACATTGCCAGAATGAATAGAGAATATATGGCAGCATTTGTTGACAGAGGATAAAATTATTAATTATATTAAAAAGCAGCTTTCGATTGGAAGCTGCTTTTTTGATTGTAATATATAAAACAATATTCTGTTGATTTCTGATAAGTCTGCAATAGTGAATTCCATTTATAGATTACTGCGTATAAATGTTTTATTAATGTAGGTGATATTTGAATAATCACGTAATATTTACATAATTTCAAAAATAATATTTATAAATTTAATTGTTTAATATGCGAAATCGAAGCTTTTATTTCTTTTAGTTAAATCTTTCATAAAATCCCATGAAATATGATATTTAGTTGAGATGAAAAACTTATTTTTGCGTAATTATAAAATTCGAAATGAAAAAATATCTTTTATTGTTTATCATCGCGGTTTTTGCGGTGTCTTGCTCTAAAAAAGTAGAAGTAAAAGGAAAAATTACCGGCGGTTCTCCATTAGAAAGAATCGAGTTTATTGAAGCATCTGGTGTTGCTACCTTGCCATTGATTAATATTGGGATCAATAAAGACGGAACTTTTTCAGGAAGTTTTGAAGCCCCGAAAAGCGGCATGTACGTAATGTCCTATGGAGGGAAACAAAACCTGATCTATCTTAAAGGTGGGCAGAAACTTGAAATTACGGGTAATGGAATAAGCTTCCCATCAGAATTCGTGGTTACCGGTGATGCTAAAAATAACAATGATTTCTTTACTGCCACACAAAAATATCTTTCTACATATGCTCAAAAATTAAATATGAATGAGCTGATGACCAAGGATGAAAAAACTTTTTTAAATGGAATTGAAAAAGTACAGGCCGATATTACTAAAAATATCGAAGAAAACGTTAAAAAATTCAGCCCGGACAACGGATTGGTAGAATGGAAAAAGAATGACCTTGCCAGTACCTTGTTAACTATTCTGAATCAATACGAAATGAGTCACAAACAAATGGGGAATCCTTCATTCAAAGTGACAAAAGCTTTCACCGATTATGAAAACAAGCTTCAGGAAAATAAAGAAGTGATGGTGAAAGAAAATCCTTTCTACAGACAGTATCTTTTAACAAAGATGAGTCCGGATTTCCAAAAATATGCACAGGCAAACAGCGCTGGAAAAACGGATATTACTACTTCCGAACTATTTAATGAATATCTTAAGAAAAACCAGAAAGATCTTTCACAAACAGCTAAAGATTACTTATTGGCTTTTGTGATGGCACAATCAGATATTCATCCTGGAGCTCCTGAGAAGACAATCGACAAAATTAAAAAAATCATCGATACGGATATCAAAGATGCTGCCATTAAAGAAGATTTAAAGAAAATTCAGTTTGCCATCAACGGTTTCAAAATCGGGGAACAGGCTCCTGAAGCAACATTGATTAAAGCAGACGGGAAATCGTACAACCTTTCTTCAAACAAAGGAAAGCCTTATATGATGATGTTTTACGCATCATGGAATCCATACATTGGTGAAGCATCCATCCCTGTTTTAAAAGAAGTGGTGAATTTCTACAAATCAAAAATGAACTTTGTTTTTGTAAATGTTGACGATACAAAAGATCAGTTTGTAAAAACAAGCAACTCCCTGATGAAAGGAATTACCGGAACCAATGTGTATGGTGAGGGTGGATTAAATTCTGATATTGCCAAGAAATATGGCGTATACGGTTTCAAATTACCTTGCTTTGTTGTTGTTGACAAAGACGGAAAAATTGCAAGTAAGCCATTCTTTAACCTTGGAGACCCTGAATTGGTAACAGTTCTTGATAAACAGACAGGGCTTTCTGCACCAAAGGTAAACCCTAATGCTCAATTGCAGCCGGGATTAGGAATGGATCCTGCAGCTGCGGCCCAGCAAGCTCCACAACAACAGCAAAACCCCCAGCCAGCTCAAACAAAATAATTTAAATTGAGTATAGATAAAACCTTGTCTTCGGATAAGGTTTTTTTTATTGTATTTTTGCAGACCGGAATGATATCGCTTCCGGATGCTTTGTCAAAGTTCGGATCTTTGGAAAGGTTTAAACAGTAAAACAGAAAAAATTCTTAATGAAAAAGAGAAATAAGAAAAATATTATTCTTGAAAATATCAAACTCTTAAATGCAGGGGCTAAAGGTGTTGCCATTGGCAGAACCGAAGAAGGGAAAACCGTAATGGTAACGGGGGCCATTCCCGGAGATATTGTGAATGTAAAAGTTAAAAAAGCAAAATCTAAATATTACGAAGGAGAAGCGGTAGATTTACTTGAAAAGTCACCGTACAGAGTAGATCCGAAATGTATTCATTTCGGCGTTTGCGGAGGGTGCAAATGGCAGAATATGAGCTATGAAAAACAGCTGGATTTCAAACAGGAAGAAGTCTATAACAATATCAAAAGAATTGGAGGGATTGATCATTTTGAAACGGTACCGATTTTAGGTTCGGAAGAGCAGTATTATTACAGAAACAAAATGGAGTTCTCTTTTTCAAATTCCCGCTGGCTTACGCAGTATGAAATAAGCTCGGAAGAAAACTTCGGGAACAGAGATGCCCTGGGCTTTCATATTCCCGGAATGTGGAGCAAAATTCTCGATCTTAAAGAATGTTTCCTTCAGGAGGAACCTTCAAACACGATCAGGCTTGCCGTAAAAGAGTATGCCGTGAAAAATGGTCTTGACTTCTTTGATGTTAGAAATCATGAAGGCTTTCTAAGAACTCTGATGATGAGACAAAACTCACAAGGGGAGTGGATGGTTCTTTTTCAGCTTTTCAGAGAAGAAAAAGAAAACAGAGAAAAACTCTTCCAATTCCTGCTTGAAACATTTCCTCAGATTAAAACACTTGTTTATGCCATCAATCCAAAAGCGAATGATTCGATCTATGATCTGGACATTAATGTGTATTTCGGCGAAGGATATTTAATGGAAGAAATGGACGGACTGAAATTCAAAATCGGTCCGAAATCATTCTTTCAGACCAATTACAAACAGGCTCTTGAGCTCTATAGAAAAACATTGGAATTTGCAGATTTGCAAGGTGATGAAGTAGTGTATGATCTTTATACCGGAACGGGTACAATTGCACAATATGTGGCAAGAAAAGCAAAGCAGGTTATTGGGATAGAATCTGTTCAGGAAGCAATTGATGCGGCAATAGAACATGCACAGCTGAATGGGCTTACCAACACAACGTTTTATTGTGGTGATATGAAGGATATTTTTAATGATGAATTTCTTGCCAATCACCCAAAAGCGGATGTTCTTATTACGGATCCCCCAAGAGACGGGATGCATCAGAAAGTGGTAGAACAGATCCTGAAGCTGGCGCCGCAGAAGGTAGTATATGTGAGCTGTAATTCTGCTACACAAGCGCGTGACCTGGCATTAATGAAAGATAATTATGATGTCGTTAAAATTTTGCCTGTGGATATGTTCCCGCAAACCCACCATGTAGAGAACATTGCATTGCTAGTTAAGAAATAATTTATTTAATTTGATAAAGATCACTCATTAATATGAAATTTTTTAAACTTTTGTTTGCTGTATGTTCTATCAGCCTGCTGTTTTCCTGCGGAGCTGATGATGACATCTGCGAAAGCGGAGAAGGAACTCCAAGAATGAAATTCTCTTTCCTGAATGTGCTCAATGAAAAAGAGAGGACTCTTGACTCTCTCTATGTTGCTGTAGATTATGGCTCCGGAAAAGTTCAATTGGGAGGGGAGGCAAAAATAACCTCCAGGATCATTCCTTTGCGGGTAGATGATTCTCCGTACACGGATATTTACTTCAGAACCACCAATCTGGGAGCAGAATCCAGGGTAAGAGTAAATTATACTACTAAAGCTGTTTATGTTTCCCCGGGATGCGGAATCAAAAAAACATATGAAAATTTAAATTCAGTACTTACCACCTCTGCAAGTGCTCCTGTTAAATCTCTGAAAGACGGACAAAATTTTATTGAGAATGAAGACAAAACAAATCTTTACCTTCTTTTTTAGTGTAATCTATATCCTGAGTTTTGCTCAGAATACCCAGGGAACAAAAAAAGAAAAATGGAAATATGAGCCTAATTTTATGGTGGGGGGCGATGTGCTGAACGCCGGAGTTTCTTTTTTCTCAGACCGAAAGCTATATCAGGGGTTCGTTTCTTCTAAAATAAAAAATAATCTTCATGCTATTGTGGAAGCTGGATTTGAATCCAATATATACCAGAAAAATGGTTATGATGTAAAAGCGAACGGACCCTTTCTGAAAATAGGAGCTTTCTATATGCTGGCAAAAGATCCGGAAAATGAATTTAACGGTTTTTACGCCGGAGGAAAAATCGGTGGCTCCTTTTATACTCAGGAATATATGGCGGTTCCTGTTCGTGGTTTTGGCGGTAGTAGTTCTTCGGTTGCTTTTCCGTCGTCATCGCAATCTTCTTACTGGTTAGAAGGAACGATAGGTGGAAGAGTGCAGCTCTTCGAATCCAATTTTTTCATTGATGTAAACCTTCAGCCAAGATATCTTATTGCAACAACCAAACAAGAGGATATACAGCCAATGATTGTACCCGGATTCGGCAGAAGTTCCTCAAAATTCAATATGGGATTTGCATGGAATATAGCGTATAAGTTTTAATGAATTATAAGATCTGATATTTTACCCTTTACATTATAAAATAAAAACATGAATTCTATGATTCATGTTTTTTTATGTCTTGATAATTGCTAAATATAATCTAAAAGTTTAAATTTTAATTTATATCATTCTAAGTTTAAAATGTGTATCTGTACTATTCTTATTTTTTGTGCATTAATCAATTTTTATTTTCTAAAAATAATATATTATTTTTTTAAGGTATTAGTAAAAATGTGTTTAAAGTTATAAATATATTTATATTTTAAATTTATGATTATTAAATTTATTTTGCATTTATTTAAATATTATTTAATTAAATTTAACATTCTTTAAATTATATTTATTATTACGTGTATAAAAATATATATTTGTATATGATTAAAATTTATAATATATGAATATTAGTGTTGTTCTTAGAGTGTATTCTTTACTTTTTTTGCTGTTATTTTGCTCTGTTTTTGTTCAAGCGCAAAACACCATAGTATTTGGAAAAACTTATACAATTGATGATTTAATGAAAATGAAAGGATTCATTAGATGTGCATCTACGGAATATGAAAAAATGCTGCAGAAAAATTATCCTGATAGAATGAATGATTCTCAGTTTGAAGCTTGGCTGGCGCCTCTAATTGAAAATGCAAAAATTAACAAATCCCAAAACGGAGGAATTATTACAATTCCCGTTGTTGTTCATGTTGTGCACAGCGGACAGGCACTTGGTGTAGCTCCAAATATTACCGATAGTCAGGTTAAATCTCAGATTACAGTAATGAGTAATGATTTCCGAAGGTTGGCCGGAACGCCGGGTTTTAATACAAATGCTGTTGGTGCAGATACTATGATACAGTTTGCATTAGCGAAAGTAGATCCTAAAGGAAATCCCACCAACGGAATTGATAGAGTAAACCTATGTGAGGCATCTTGGTCTACAACGGATATTGATGCTTTGGTAAAGCCTATGACAATATGGGATCCTACAAAGTATATGAATATGTGGAGTGTTAATTTTACGGATACCACTTTACTTGGCTATGCGCAATTTCCTTCTGCTTCTGGTTTGGGAGGCCTAAATGCTGTTGGCGGCTATGCGGATACTGACGGTGTAGTGGCAAATTACAGCACATTTGGAAGTAGTGACTATGATGACGGAACTTTTATCTTAACAGCACCATATGATAAAGGTAGAACAATGACCCATGAAGTTGGTCATTTTTTAGGATTAAGACATATCTGGGGAGACAATACTTCTTGTGTAGTAAATGCAACAGATAGTAACAAAGACTATTGTCCGGACACCCCGGCAGCAAACGCTCCAAACTATAATTGCATAACTGCAAATTCTTGTCCTGCCGCTCCAGGGAATGATATGATTGAAAATTATATGGACTACACACCGGATACTTGTATGAATATCTTTACTGTTAATCAAAAAGACAGGATTACTGCGGTGATGAACAATTCCCCTAGAAGATTGGAGCTTAAGACTTCTTCAGCGGATGTGGCAATCCCATTATTTGCCAATGATGCAGAATTAAAACCTGAAAAAAATTGTAGTCAGAATGCTTGTGGTGCCGGTGCGCCTGTTACAGCTCAATTCATGTTATATAACAGAGGTACTAGCCCTTTAACCTCTGCTTCTATTTCTTATACAGTAAATGGCGGTGCAGTACAGACGATGAACTGGAGCGGGAATCTTGTTCAGGATGCTTATGAAATAATTAATATTGCATCTGGAGTGTCTTCTGGAAGTATAAGTGCAAGAATAGTTAATGCTAATGGAACAACAGATCAGAGAATGAGTAATAATGCTGCGGTTGTTGCTATAGGAAATTCAATACCTGTTTCTAACGCTAATTTTACTTTTGAATTACAGCTGGATCCTTATGGATCAGAAGTTTCATGGAATTTAAAAAACAGCGCAGGAACTATATTATATAGTGGCGGCGGTTATCAGGATGCAGCTGCTCCGTCTTTAATTACTCAATCTTGGACCCTGCCTCTAAATGATTGTTATACTTTCACCATAAACGATACATTTGGAGATGGCATTTATGAAGAGGGAGGTTACTATAAAATAAAAAACTCTGCAGGTGCTCTTGTTATTTCCGGTCAGGATTATACGTTTTCCCAGCAAAAATTATTCAATGTTGTTCAGACGAGCTTTTTAGGAATATCCGAAGCAGAGCAGAAAGGTAATTTTGCTGTTTACCCGAATCCTGCAAATGACGTATTAAATATTACCAGGATTTCCAACAAGGCTATATTTGAAATTTATAATGCGGCCGGACAATTAGTAAAAGCTGGTAAAATTGAGAATAATCAGGTGAAAGTTTCTGGATTATCTGAAGGTTTTTACGTAATTAAGATAAAGGACGGTAATATAACTGGAAGCAGTAAATTTATTAAGAAATAAAATAATTATACTTATTTATAAAAGCTGGCTCGAAGAAGTCAGCTTTTTTTATTCTTCAATAATGCAGGAATATCAATAACTTTAAAATTGTATTAATTTTTTGTTTTTAACTTTTTTTTTGATACATCGATAATGATTTTAACTTTAAAAAATATTTTTTGTCTTAAAAGTGTTAATTGATAGCATTTTATTTATACAAATTATTAATAATATTTTATTTATTAACACGAAAACATTGCTAATACTGTGGTTTTATTAGGTGAAAACTCATAAATGGTATATATTTGCAACCTAAATATTTCTAATGCAAAAATCTAAGTCTTTTAAAACTGCACTTTTGCTTTCATCATTATGTATGACTCTTGTGAATGCTCAGAACAGGGGTGATAAAAAGAAAGCAGAATTTGTCAGTACTACATCTCCATCTGAGCTTGTAAATTCTCACGGATTTGAAAGGTGTTCTACCCAGGAATATGAAAAATATCTTCAGGAAAAGAACCCTAAAAGAATGACACGGGAACAGTTTGAATCATGGCTGGCTCCCCTCATTAAGAATGCAAAAGTAGAAAAATCAGAAAATGGCAATATTATTACAATACCTGTAGTAGTACACGTTATTCATAACGGGCAAAACGTAGGAGTTGGACCAAATATTGTTGATGAGCAGGTGATGTCTCAAATCACCGTAATGAATAATGACTACCGAAGAATGGCTGCTACGCCTGGTTTTAATTCCAATCCTGTAGGTGCAGATACACAAATTCAGTTTGCTTTGGCTAAAGTGGATCCCAACGGCAATCCGACAAATGGAATTGATAGGGTAAATCTTTGCCAGTCTGCATGGTCTCAAGGCCAAATTGAAACATTTGTGAAACCCGAAACAATTTGGGATCCTACACAGTACATGAATATGTGGAGTGTGAATTTTCCCAGCAACTCTACGATATTAGGTTACGCCCAATTTCCGGATACCAATCTTGCGGGACTGGATCCTATTGGTGGAGAATACTATACTGACGGTGTAGTTGCAAGATATTCCACTTTTGGAAGTAATGATTATGATACTACGGGTAACTTTGTACTAGAGTCTCCATATGATAAAGGGAGAACGATGACCCATGAAGTAGGTCATTTCTTAGGGTTAATACATATATGGGGAGATGCTACTTGTGGAACCGATTATTGTGCAGATACGCCTACCGCGCATCATCAAAACTTTAACTGTCCTCAGAATATAGTAAGCTGTAATAATCCTTCGGTATATGAAATGGTACAAAACTACATGGATTATACTGATGATGCTTGTATGAACATATTTACCAATGATCAAAAAACCAGGCTTAGAACTGTTATGGATAATTCACCAAGAAGAATGGAATTAAAGTCGTCTACAAAGGATGTAGCCATTCCGTTGTTCCCAAATGATGCCGAGGTTAAATTGGAAAGAGAATGTACAACAATTAATTGTTCAACTACAGCCCAGAACCCTAGAATTACATTATACAACAGAGGTACAAGTCCTATGACATCTGCTGTAATTACCTATACGGTTAATGGAAATACACAGACGTATAACTGGAGTGGTAATCTGGCCCAGGACAAGTATGCGGTTATTTCACTTCCTATGAGTGCAACGGCTTTAGGAGGTAGAATGAATATTAACGTAACTTCTGTAAATGGAGCTGCTGATCAACGTACTTCCAACAGCAATATTACGGTTAATTATTTAGGCGCTCCTACAAGAGTTGATTTAAATGTTGTTTTCAAGCTTCAGCTTGATCCTTATGGAAGCGAAACTTCTTGGACTCTTAAAAACAGTGCCGGAACTACTGTATATAGCAGTCCTGCCGGTGGTTATGGTAATTCAGCTGGTCTGCCAGCCTTAATTACTCAAAACTGGACCCTAAACCCTAATGAGTGTTATACTTTTACAATCAATGATACTTATGGTGACGGTATTTATCAGTTCGGTGGAAACTATAGCATTACTTCTCAATCCGGAGCAATATTACTTACGGGTTCTCATTATAGCACCACCCAAAGCAGAACATTAAAAGCTCAGGTTTTGGCAACAAATGATATCAATGGTCCTCAAAAAGATATACAAATGTATCCAAATCCTGTATCAGATATCTTAAACATCACTAAAGTTTCTGATAAGGCAACCTATAAAATCTACAGTACTACCGGCCAATTGGTAAAACAAGGAAATATCAACGACGGAAAAATAAATGTTTCCGAATTGGTTAAAGGAGGTTATGTAATCACTATTGAAGAAAAAGGACAGGATTTATTTACTTCCAAATTCATCAAAAAGTAATAAGACAATTTTAAATGATTAATTCAATCCCTGGGGAAACCCGGGGATTTTTTTATTGTGCTGTAAGGGAATTGCGGAAATTTCAACTCTTTTTAGATTAACCTTTAATTTAGCACAACGAAAAAAACAGCTTTATTTAGGAAGCATTTATTGAATATAAAGGATTAAAAATTGTGAAATTTATATAAAAAAAATATTTGCACTTTCAGATTAGTAATAAAAAATGATTAGATTTGTATAATTAATATATTATTGAGAAAGTTATGAAGAAAAAATTTACTTCTTTCTTTTTCCTCTTACTGTTTGCGATTACCAGTGCACAATGGAGTCCCACTACATTCAGGGGAGAAAAAACAAGAGCAGGCTCGGATATTAAGAGCTATTACACTCTGGACATTTCTTTACTAAAGTCTCAATTGGCAAAAGCACAGGAAACGGGTAAAAATGCAAAACCCGTTACCATCTCCTTGCCAACTTTAGAAGGAAAAATTGAAAAATTTGCCGTTTACAGCTTCCCTGTGGTTGTTAAGGAACTGGCAGACCAGTATCAGCTGGGATCTTATGTAGGTGTCGGGATTGATGATCCCGGTAAATACCTGAGATTCAGCTTGGCGCCGGACGATTTTCAGTCGATGATTATCAAAAACGGTGTTTCTGAATTTATAGAGCCGGCCGACAAAGAAAAAACGGTTTATGGTGTGCACCCAAAAACTGATAAAAGCAACGAAGGCTTTCTGTGCTCTATGAACGAGGACCGTTTGACAAAAATGGAAATCGACAAACTGTATAAAGCTGGTAAAACATTCAATAACCAGACAACCGATTTTTCTAAATCTTCTGATAAAAAATACAGAACGATGAGATTAGCAATGTCGGTAACAGGTGAGTACACTCAATATTTTGGAGGTACGGTAGCTAATGCACTTGTTGCAGTAAATGCTACTTTAACCAGAGTAAACGGTGTATTTGAAAAAGATTTTGCCTTACACCTTAATTTACAAAACTATCCGGGTGTAATTTACACAAACCCTGCAACAGACCCATATTCTCCTTCTACGCAGATGAACAATTGGAACCTTCAGCTGCAGCAGACGCTTACAGCAAACGTAGGAAGTGCCAATTACGATATAGGGCACTTGTTTGGAGCTACTGGTGGAGGTGGAAATGCAGGCTGTATTGGATGTGTATGTATTGATCCGGCCAGCAATAATGCCACACAAAAAGGTTCAGGATATACTTCCCCTGCAGATGGTATTCCGCAGGGAGACAACTTTGATATTGATTATGTAGCACACGAAATGGGACACCAGCTGGGTGCAAACCATACATTTTCACATGGATTGGAAACTGCAGGTGTAAACGTAGAACCGGGTTCAGGATCTACTATTATGGGGTATGCGGGAATCACAGGTGCGAATACCGATGTTCAGGCGCATTCAGATCCTTATTTCCATGCGGTAAGTATAACCCAGGTTCAAAACAATCTTACGAGTAAGACATGTGACGTTGAAACGACAATTACCAACAATCCACCTGTAATTACTCCTTTACCTACCTACAATATCCCTAAAGGTACCGCATTTGTATTAACAGCATCTGCAACAGACGCTGAAAACGATCCTATGACGTATTGCTGGGAACAGGTAGATAATGCTAATGTTACCATTAATAAAAATAACCTTGGGACAACTGCAAGTGGGGCAATGTTCAGATCATTTAATCCAACAACGAGCCCTACCAGATATTTCCCTAAACTATCATCCGTCTTAGCTGGTGTTTTAAATAACGCCAATAATGGTTGGGAATCTGTTTCTACTGTTGCAAGAACTACAAATTTCAGAGTAACAGTAAGAGATAATAATCCTGATCCTACTCAACAGCAGACACAATTTGCCAATCAGCAGATTGTTGTAGGAAATGACGGACCTTTTAAGGTTACTTCTACTACTGCTTATAACAACGCACCAACGGCTATTACATGGGATGTTGTTAATACTACAGCAGCACCATATAACGTTGCAAATGTAAAGATTGATTATACTACTGATAACGGAGCTACCTGGACAGTGGCCTCTGCTTCAACTGCTAATGATGGGAATGAGTCTTTAACTCTTACAGGTCTTACAGTTGGGGGTACCGTTAAAATCAGAGTAAGTTCAATTGGAAATGTATTCTATGCAATTGGAACCGCTACAGTAACGAGTTTGGCAAGCTGTACAGGTGCAGCTCCGGCAGGTATTGCAGTATCTGCTATTACACAAACTTCAGCTACTGTGACATGGACTGCCGCAGCAAATGCAACTTATGTAATTCAGTACCGTCCCGTAGGAGGTACTACCTGGACAACTGTTACTTCTACAGGAAACTCTGTGAACCTTACCGGTTTAAGTGACGGAGTTCAGTATGAAGTACAGGTTGCTACTGTTTGTAACGGGGTTCAGGGAGCTTTCTCTGCTTCTACAAACTTTACGACATTAGGTCTTAATTACTGTAATATGACATCAAGTAACTTTAATGATGAATACATTTCTAATGTTACAGTAACACCAAATGGTGCTTCAGTGATGAGTAATAACTCAGGAGGTTCTACTTATACAGACTATACTAATACACCAAGTGCTCTTGTAAATCTTGTTATAGGATCTGCAAATAATACAGTATCCGTAAGCAAATTCTGGACAGGAACAACTTTCAGTGAAGCGGTAGGTGTTTGGATCGATTTCAACAGAAACGGCGTTTTTGAATCCTCAGAACAGGTGATGAACTCTGCTGCTAGTACAGCAACTCCTGTTTCAGCTACTTTCGCAGTACCTGCAAATGCTTATAATGGTCCGGCCACTACAAAAATGAGAGTAGTAATGCAGTTCAATTCTTCTCCTGTAATGTGTACAAGTTTCACATATGGTGAGGTGGAAGACTATGCTGTAAAATTAATTCAGCCGATCCCTTGTACAAGTAATGCGCCATTAAACCTTACGGTAACCAACCTTACAGCAACCTCTGCTTATGTAATGTGGGATCCGGCAGCGGGAGCAACTTATGTATTGCAATACAGACCGGTTGGTTCTTTAACATGGACTACCGTTCCGTTAACAGCTAATGCCTATACAATCAATGGTTTAAGTGAGCAGACTGCTTATGAAGTTCAGGTTGCGTATGTATGTTCCGGAACAACAGGAACATTTACGGCTCCTTATCAATTTACAACACCACAGGTAACGTATTGTACAATTAATTCAAACAATAATACCAATGGCTATATTTCTAATGTAACAGTTACTCCTACCAACTCATATGTTATGAGTAATAACTCAGGTGCGAATACTTATACAAACTATTCTGCGGATCCTGCTAAATTAATTACATTAGTTCGTAACTCTACAAACAACAGTATTTCTGTATCTAAATCGTGGTTAACTACAACTACTTCTTCATTAGCAGTAGGAGCATGGATCGATTTCAACAGAAACGGAATTTTTGAAACTACGGAAAGGGTAATCAGCACTACAGCGAATACAACCACTCCAATAAGTGCTACATTTACGGTTCCCGGAACTTCATATAATGGTGCGCTTACATTAAGAATGAGAGTCATCTTCTCTACAAGCAGTATTACCGATCCTTGTGCAACAGTTGCCAATGGAGAGATAGAAGATTATGCTGTTAAGATTATTGACCTTTCTCCTTGTACAACAGCTGCACCATCTCCAATTGTTGTTTCGAATATCACGGCTTCTACAGCTTTAGTTTCTTGGATTAATGCTACAGGAGCTACTTATTCTTTAAGATACAGAACAGGAACTGGTGTATGGACTACTATTGCTCCGGCAACAAATCCTTACACAATTATAAACCTGAATGGTTCTACTACTTATGAAGTACAGGTAGCTACTACTTGTGGCGGTACTACGGGTGCGTGGTCAAGTTCAGTGAACTTTACGACTCCTGCTATATCCTATTGTAATTCGGGTACAGCAACTGTTACAGATGGGTTTATTAATAACATTACAGTAACAGGTACTGCTACACCTACAATGTCTAATAATTCAGGAGCAAGTACATATACCGACTATTCTAACGACCCTGCAAAAATCATTACTTTGGCAAGAAATTCAACGGGTAATGTACTTTCTGTAGGTAGAACGATTCTATCAGGTACCTATTCTACTTATGCATGGATAGATTTCAACGGTGACGGAATATTTAATAATAATCCGACAACCGTTCCGGGAGGTGAAAGAATTATGAATCTTGGATATTCTTCAACTACACCGGTAACTGCAACGTTCCCTGTTCCTGCAGGTGCATACGCAGGAACCAATAAAGTGAAAATGCGCGTTATTGTGTATTTCCTTACACCGGCAGATGCATGTTCACCTCTTACAAGTAACGGGGAAGTGGAGGATTATCAGGTTAAATTTGTTGATATTCAGCCTTGTACTACGGCAGCTCCTGCGGGAATTACCGTATCGAATCTTACTTCTACTACCGCTACAATATCATGGATTTCATCTACAGGTGCTACTTATCTTGTTAGATGGAGAACAACCAACCCTGTTGGAGCCTGGAACGTATCTCCTGCGCCAATTAACGGAAATAGCTTTAATATTACAGGTCTTTCTGAGCAAGCAGCTTATGAAGTACAGGTAGCTACGATCTGTGGAGGAACTCAGGGGCCATGGTCTACTTCTACACCATTTACCACTCCGCCTATCTCATATTGTAATATGACTGGTACTGGTACCACCGATTTTATTTCTAATGTTACGGTTACTTCAGTAAACCCAGGTATTCCTCCAATGAGTAATACATCAGTTCAGACTAATTATATCAGCTACACAACTCCGGCTACCTTAATTAATCTTGAAATAGGATCTACAGGTAATAAAATCTCCGTATCTAAAGGAACAACGCAAAATGATGCAGTATCTGCATGGATAGATTTCAACAGAAATGGAGTATTCGAAGCTTCAGAACAGATTATGGCTTCTGCGGCGAGTACTACAAGTCCTGTAACAGCATTGTTTAATGTACCTGCCAATGCGTATAGCGGAAATCTTAACACTACAATGAGAGTTGTTCTTAAACGTACAAGTGCTCCTGTAATGTGCCAAAATGCCGTAAACGGAGAAGTTGAAGATTACGCGGTAAAATTGAGACCATGTGCTACAACTACACCTACAAACGTAGCATTCAATACTATTACTCATACATCTGCTAATGTAACGTGGACTGTACCTACCGGAGGACTTACATTTATTGTAAGATATAGAGTTGCCGGTACAGGAGCATGGTCACAAGTCGTGGCTTCTACATTAACAGGAAACCCGCCATTAGCTCTTACAGGATTAACGCCTGCAACAACGTACGAAGTACAGGTGGCTGCAAGTTGCGGTACAACACCGGGAGCATTTACACCGGTTCAGACATTCACAACGAGATGTGATCCTACACCTCCGAATGTAACTGTGGGTACGGTAACAACAAACTCTGCTGTCATAAGCTGGTCTCCAGTAGTAGCGAGTGCAACGTATGTATTAAGATATAGAATTGTAGGAACCGGTGCATGGACTACCGTAAATATTACAGCAGCACCTTTAAATACATATACTATTACAGGCTTAAGCCCATATACAACATATGAAGTACAGGTTGCTAATCAATGTAACGGAGAAACTACGGTAAACGCTTGGTCTAATCCTAAAGTATTTACAACAGAAAGAACTTGTGAACTTCCACCTCCGGGATTAACGATTACTAATCTTACTCCTACAACAGCAGTAGTTGTATGGGATCCTTTCCCTGGAGCAACCTATATCCTGAAATATAGAAAAGTAGGCATTCCAAGCTGGACAACGGTAACTTCAAATACAAATACTATTACACTTACAGGATTGTTGGAGTTAACGCAATATGAATTACAAGTTGCCAATGTATGTAGCGGAACACCGGGAACATATACTCTGCCATACTTCTTTACAACTCCTACAGTTGTGTACTGTCAGATGTCAGCGGTTTCATCCACTGCAGCTTATGTTTCGAAAGTTAAGGTTACACCAAATGGTAAACCTGTAATGGAAAATGCATCAGGAGCATCCAACTATACAGACTATACAGGTGTTTCTGCTAAGTTTATAGAATTGATTCAAGGTTCTTCAAACAACCAGATTACAATTGATAAAAAACTTTCAGGAAACACTGAAGCTGGTGTAGCTGTATGGATTGATTTCAACAGAAACGGCTACTTCGATATTAACGAAAGAGTGATGGCTGTTGCTCCGAATACTGATGCTACCGTTAGCGGAACGTTCACAGTGCCGGCAGATGCTTTCGTGAGCTTAACAGACTACAAATACGTAGTAATGAGAGTGGCATTGTCAAAAGATGCTATTCCGGTAAACTGTACAAACATTCCTAACGGAGAAGTTGAGGATTATACAGTAAGAATTTCCAAGCTTCCTGTTCCTAACCCGGTTAATCAGACGGATATCTTAATATATCCTAACCCGGTAAGTTCAGTATTGTATGTGAAAAATATCAGCAAAAAAGCGAATTATAAGATCTACAATGCGGCGGGACAGTTGGTGTCAAGCGGAATTATTCTGAATAACAAAATTGATGTACACACTTTGATCAATGGTGTTTACGTAATCGATATTCAGGATGGAAATGAGATTACCGCTCAGAAGAAATTCATTAAAGAATAAATCATTTAATTATTAATCACTTAACAGGTTCTCAGCAATGGGAGCCTGTTTTTTTTTTAATTTGTAAGCTTACTGATTACTGTTTTGTGTTAGGAATATTCAAGCTAATTTATCATAATATAATTTAGAAGTCACCAATTGTATTTTGTCAATGTAATATTTATATTTAAAGTCAGAAATATATAAGCATAAGCTAAGTCATTTAGATTGCGAAGTATAAGCATATAGAAGGCTTATCAAGGAGAATGGATTGGAAATTTTGATGGAGACACTATGGGAACCATTGGATTTTCGGCTTCAAAAGACGGAACAATAGATGGTGTTTTACATCTCTTGCCTAGTGGGGCATCTGAAAACTTTAAAGGTTATGTTGCCTATGACGGGAAGTTTGATATTAATACACCTGGCAAATATTATTTTTCCGGAATTCTTAATACATCTGCTCCGGTAAAAGGTAAATGGAAAAAGTTAGAATCTTCTAATTCGTATATTTCCGGTGATTTTACAATAAATAAAAAGTAAAATTTCAGCAATTAACAAATATCATTATTTCTAAAAGTAAACTAAATTTTTAATCTTTAATGAAAACAAAACCCGCTGTATTTTCAGCGGGCTTTTATATTCTATTCAATGTCGAAAACGATCTTTTCTGTCCGTTCTTTTAAATCTTCGAGATTGGTATTGTTGTAGATGATGCAATCTGCCAGTTTTATCTTATCTTTTTCAGGCATTTGCTTTTCCATGATGGCCTGTACCTCTCTGTACGTTTTACCATCCCTGTCCATTACCCTTTTCATTCTGATATTATCTTCTGCCGTTACCAAAATAGATTTATAACATTCTCTGTTAAGCTTCAGCTCAAATAACAAGGCAGTTTCCTTAAAAATTAAATACTTGGTCTGCTTCTTTACCCAGTCTTCAAAATCAAGACGTACTGCAGGATGAATAATCTGGTTTAACTGCTCCAGCAGATTCTTGTTGGTGAAAACTTTTTCAGCGACAAATTTCCTGTTATAAAGCCCATTTTCATCATATGCCTCTTCACCCAGAAGTTCTTTAATTTTTGCTTTCAGGGCTTCATTTTCGTTTACAATATCTTTGGCTCTTTCATCTGAATAATAGACGGGAAATCCAAACTCTTCGATAAATTTTGCCACCGTGGTTTTTCCGGATCCTATTCCACCTGTAAGACCGATGATTTTGGGTGATGACAATGGTTCCGGCTCAGCTTTCTGAGTTTCTGAATGTAGTTCTTCCATAGTTTGAATTAATATCCGAAAACATCATTAAAACTAAACGTCTCATCAAGTCTTACGCCCTTTTCTGTCATCTTAAGACTTGCCAGTTCATGGTGGGCATCGTGTTCAAAAAACAATAAATATTCGTTATCTATACACTGTTTCAAGAACTTTCCTTTTTCCTCAAGAGTAAGAAGAGGCCGGGTATCATATCCCATTACATATACCTGATTGACATGTCCTGCGGTCGGGATAAGATCTGCTGCAAAAACAATGGTTTTTTCCTGATATTGAATCACAGGAAGCATTTGTTTTTCGGTATGCCCGTCAACAAAAATAACATCCATTTTAAGATCCGGTGCAAAACCGTAATTTCCGGTGGTCGGAAGAGGTAAAAAATTAAGCTGGCCGCTTTCCTGAATCGGAATGATATTCTCTTTTAAAAAACTCGCTTTCTCTCTTGCATTAGGTTCCGTTGCCCATTTCCAGTGGTTTTCATTGGTCCAGAGCTGTGCATTTTTGAAAGCCGGGCGGTATCCTGTTTTGTCATCATTCCATTCGATGGCGCCGCCGCAATGATCGAAGTGAAGGTGCGTAAGAAATACATCCGTAATATCTTCTCTTACAAAACCATATTTTTTTAAGTTTTTATCTAAAGTATCATCCCCCCAAAGAGAATAATGACTGAAAAATTTTTCGTCCTGCTTGTTTCCCAGTCCGCAATCTATTAAAATCAGCTTTTTGCCGTCTTCTACAAGCAGGGAACGGGTTCCCAGCTCAATCAGGTTTCTTTCGTCTGCAGGATTGGTTTTTTCCCACAGACTCTTCGGGACGACGCCGAACATGGCACCGCCATCCAGTTTAAATTTTCCACATTGTATTGGATATAGTTTCATATAATATTAAGTTTTTTATAATGTTGTTTATCTTTTTAATAGTTTCATTTTTTCGGCAATTCGTTTTCCGTTTTCATCACTATTTTCAAGGTTGAAAATAATATTTTTGAAATCGTTTTCCTTTCTGTTCTGAGATAATTTTTGTTTAATGAAAATCTCAGTTGGGATTATTTTTATTCCGAAAGCTCCCTTCATTTCTTTTTCTACAAATTCTTTTCCCATATCTTTCACCATCATCGGACATTGCTGAAAACTTTCATATTTCGAAGTCAATTTATCTAAATGCTGATACAGTTCATCTTGATTCATCATCTCAATTTTTCCGTAAATCTGTACCGCTTCATAATTCCATGTTGAAACATTGATATGATCGTACCAACTGCTCGAAATATAGGTGTGCGCTCCCAAAAAATCACAAAGAACTTCATTTCCGTTCTTCAAGGTTTTCGCTTGCGGGTTAGCTTTGGAAATATGAGCTTCAATATAAACATTTTCCGGATCATCTTCATTCAGCATCATCATAGAATGCGTTGCACGAATTTTATCAACTGAAGAAATTAATAGAGCAAATGAATTATCTCGGATAATTTCTTTCATCAGATTGTAGTCTTCGTTTTTATATATTTTAGGGATGAACATATTCAATAAACTTTAAAATAGCTCCCCCGGATTTTTTGGTCTTGAAATGTGTAAATGCTTATACGCTTTATCAGTTACTTCACGCCCTCTCGGCGTTCTGATGATAAAACCTTCCTGAATTAAAAAAGGCTCATACACTTCTTCCAGAGTCTCAGGATTTTCCCCGATGGACGTTGCCAGTGCAGAAATGCCTACGGGTTTTCCCTTAAAATTTTCAATCATTACCCGCATGATCTTGTTGTCCATCTCATCAAGCCCAAATTCATCTACGTTTAGGGAATCAAGTGCATATTTGGTAATATTAATTTCAATTTCCCCATTCCCTTTGATTTCTGCAAAATCACGAACCCTTCTCAAAAGAGCATTGGCAATTCTCGGGGTTCCACGGCTTCTGCGTGCAATTTCAATGGCTGCATCTTCATAGATTTTTACTCCTAAAACTCTGGAACTTCTCTGAATGATCATTGATAAAAGCTCAATGGTATAATATTCCAGCCTGCTCTGGATCCCGAATCTTGCAAGCATCGGTTTGGTAAGCATTCCGCTTCTTGTGGTGGCACCTACTAAGGTAAAAGGATTTAAACCAATCTGAACACTTCTCGCATTCGGTCCGGTCTCAAGCATAATGTCGATTTTATAGTCTTCCATTGCAGAATAAAGATATTCTTCTACAACAGGAGACAAGCGATGAATTTCATCAATAAAAAGGACGTCGTTTTCTTCAAGATTGGTCAGCAGCCCGGCAAGGCTTCCCGGTTTATCCAGCACGGGGCCGGAAGTAATTTTGCAGTTTACGCCAAGCTCATTAGCAATAATATTGGCCAGTGTCGTTTTACCAAGTCCTGGCGGACCGTGAAGTAATACATGGTCTAATGCTCCGCCACGTTTTTTGGCAGCGGTTACAAAAACTTCGAGGTTTTCCAGCGTTTTTCTTTGCCCTGCAAAATCCTTAAAACTCTGCGGGCGGATCTGTTCTTCCTGTGCAAGCTCTTCACGGGAATAATTATCTTTATCCGGGTGTAAAAAATCGGGCATTAATTCAGTTTCATTTACTGTAAAGATAGGAAAATTGAGGTTAAGAATAAAGATTGAAAGATAAGATTAAGTTTATGACAGGAAGCATATGTACCGATCGTGTATCAGATTGATATATTTTAAGTATTTTTGAAAGAGAAATAAAACTGAAAAATCAAAGTTTGCTCTGATGTTTGATTTGCTTAGATTCCTATTAAATGACAAGCATCCGCACAATTTTGTCATGCTGAAACCTTTAGGTTAGACATAGTCAAAGCATTTAAACTTTGCAAAGTTTTTAACATCAACTTTAGAATAAATGAAACTAATTGGACCCTTTAAGCAAGTTGTAACTCTTGCCAATCTTCCGTTAAGAGGAAAACTATCCGATGAGCAGCTGGAAATTATTGAAGATGGCGGAATTATAATCAATCAAAATAAAATCCAGAAGATTGGAAATTTTGAAGCTTTACAATCCGAATATCCGAATATAGAAATTGAAAGAATAGAAGGGGAGCAAATTGTATTGCCGGCTTTTACGGATTCTCATACCCATATCTGTTTCGGGGGCAATCGTGCCAATGATTTTGCAATGCGCAACGCGGGGAAAACATATCTCGAAATTGCAGAAAGCGGAGGTGGAATCTGGAGTTCGGTTCAGCATACGAGAAATGCTTCTGAAGAAGAATTATTACAGACATTATTACAGAGGATTGATTTTTTATTAGCCCTTGGTATTACGACAATAGAAGTAAAAAGCGGATATGGTCTTGATGCTGAAAATGAGCTCAAGATGTTACGAATTATAAAAAAAGCGCAGCAGCAAACGAAAGCAACGCTCGTTCCTACGTGTCTTTCAGCTCATTTAAAACCACGTGATTTTGAGGGGAGTAATCAGGAATATTTACAATATATTTTAACAGAAATTTTGCCTAAAGTAAAAGAAGAGAATCTGGCGGAACGTGTCGATATTTTTATTGAAAAGTCAGCGTTCCAGCCGGAAGAAAGTAAAGAGTTTTTACTTAAAACTAAAGATTTAGGTTTTGATATTACCGTTCATGCAGACCAGTTTACACCGCGAAGTTCAAGGATTGCCGTAGAAGTGGGTGCAAAATCTGCAGATCATCTGGAAGCAACTGTTGATGAAGATATTGAATTTTTAGCACAATCGGAAACAGTTGCAACTGCTTTACCAGGCGCAAGTCTGGGATTAGGAGAAAAGTTTACTCCTGCGAGAAAATTATTGGATGCAGGAGCTATCTTGGCTATTGCCAGCGACTGGAATCCTGGTTCGGCACCGATGGGTAATCTCATTACTCAGGCATCAATTTTAGCAACTTTTGAAAAGCTGACAACCGCTGAAGTGTTGGCAGGAATTACCTTTCGTTCGGCTTTTGCACTCGGACTGGAAGACAGGGGAAAACTGGAAAGCGGTTTAAAAGCAGACTTTGTTACGTTTAAAACCAATAATTTCCAGAATATTTTGTACAATCAAGGAAGTTTAAAAGCGGATAATATTTATGTTGATGGAATGAAAATTAAATAATTTATTATAATAAAGAATATGTTTAGATGTTCTCAGAATGAGATGACAAGCTTGCGTTTTTGCTCTGCGCGTATTGTCATGCTGAAAGCATCCAGACACAATCATAACACAGATGATAAAAAATAATGTTCGAATTGAATGAAGGAATTTATAAATTTTATGTTTATATCTTAACCAATAAAAGCAGAACAGTTTTATACACAGGAGTTACAGGAAATTTACATCAAAGATTATTTCAGCATGTACATAAAGTTAATCCGAATAGTTTTACTTCAAGGTATAATGCTTGTTTCTTAATTTATCATGAAAGCTTTGGCTGGATACAACAAGCTATTGAAAGAGAAAAAGAAATCAAACTTTTAAAAAGGAATAAAAAACTTGAATTAATAAGAACCACAAATCCTAATTTAGATTTTCTTAATTATCTTTTTGAATAATTGGCTGAGATGCTTCCAGCATGACAAATACGAACCACACACAAATTAAATTATTGATAATGAACAATATTTGGCACGGAAGATTAGACGGAGAAGATTTGCTTTTCCACAGAATATTTCAGAGAGTTAGAGAGGAAAAGAACTACGATCTTATTTCAACGAAGGATTTCGTTTTACACGGTTTTGCTGTGGATGAAGGTGTTCTCAGAAATAGAGGGAGACAAGGTGCAAAAGATGCACCGGATATTATCAGGAAAAATATGGCAAATTTTCCGGTTATCCGGCCTGATTTTACCTTGCTGGATTTCGGAAATATTATGTGTGATGGGCAGAACCTGGAAGATGCCCAGAATGACCTTGCAAAAAATGTATCTAAAGTATTACTGAAAAACGGCAGATCTGTTGTTCTCGGTGGTGGACATGAGGTTACCTATGCACATTACCTTGGCGTAAAAACCGCTTTTCCCGAACAAAAGATTGGGATTATTAATATTGATGCCCATTTTGACAACCGTGAGCCTGAAAATGGAGTAGGAGCAAGTTCAGGTACAGGATTTTGGCAGATCGCACAGGAAGGTCCCATCAGTTCTTTACACATTGGAATCCAGAGGAATTCCAATACGCTTAAATTATTTGATACGGCTCACCAATACGGAATGAAATACATATTAGCAGATGAAATCTTCTTTGAAAACCTGCCTTCTGTTTACCAGAGAATTAATGATTTGGCAGAAAGTGTAGACTATCTTTATCTTACGATCTGTATGGATGTTTTCAATGCGTCAATAGCTCCGGGAGTTTCTGCCTCTGCATATAACGGGATTTTTGCGGATGCTGCATTTATGCATCTTTATAAGCATATTTTAAAAAGTGAAAAGCTTGTAGCGCTGGATGTGGCAGAAGTCAATCCATTATATGATATTCAGGACAGGACCGCAAGGCTCGCAGCAACACTTATTAACGAATGGTTTATGATTTAACATCAACCCGATAGAGAGAATCATTATTTTATTAATATACAAGGAATATATTTTGCTTCTTTCATTACGCTTTTAAAGCAATAATAAATTCATTTTTGAATTTCAAAACAGAGATTATTTTATGGAACAATTAATTGAAAATAAACTTATCAGAGCAGATAAGGCATTTTCAGAGTGGAAGAAAATTCCATTCGATCACCGGCAACAACTCATTGCCAAAGCAGCAGAAATTTTAAAATCACGATCTGAAGAATTCGGTACCATCATAACTTCAGAAATGAACAAGCCGATTTCCCAGGCTATTGCTGAAGTAGAGAAGTGTGCCTTAATGATGAATTATTATGCAGATGCTGAAAACATTTTACAAACAGAAAAAATACAGTCGGAATTTTCTTATTCTGAAATTCATTATGTTCCTAAAGGCGTAATTCTCGGCGTAATGCCATGGAATTTTCCTTTCTGGCAGGTTTTGAGGTTTGCTGTTCCTGCTATTCTGGCGGGAAATACGGTTGTTTTAAAACACGCATCCATCTGCTTTGGCAGTGGAAATGCTATTGAAAAAGTTTTTATCGAAGCAGGTTTTCCTGAAGGTGTTTTCCAAAATCTTGAGATAGGTCATAAAGATGTAAAAGAAGTTCTTGAGCATAAAATTATTTCCGGGGTAAGTCTTACAGGAAGTGAAAAAGCTGGGGCTGAAGTAGCCTCCATTGCGGGACAAAATATTAAAAAATCCTTACTGGAATTGGGTGGCAGCGATGCATTCATTGTTTTGGATGATGCTGATCTGGATGAAGCAGCTAAAGTAGGGGCTTTGGCGAGACTTCAGAATTGCGGGCAAACATGCGTAGCGGCAAAAAGATTTATCATTGATGAAAAAATAGAGGATGTTTTTCTTCCAAAATTTATCGAAGAGTATAAGAAATATGTTCCTGCCGATCCTATGGATAAGGAAACGAAAATTGCCGGAATGGCGAGGCCTGATCTTGCAGATGACTTAGAGAATCAATTCCGTAAGGCATTGGAAAATGGTGCTGAAATTATTCTTCCGCTGGAAAGAATTTCTGATAACGAATTCAAACCTGGTTTAATAAGGGTAAAAGAAGGTAACCCGATCCTGCAGGAAGAGCTGTTTGGACCGTTGGGAATGGTAATGACTGCCAAAAATGATGAGGAAGCATTACAGTTCGCCAATGATATTCCTTTCGGACTTTCAAATTCTGTCTGGACAAAAGATAAAGACAGGCAATTATTTTTCATTGAAAATTTAGAATCAGGAACGGTAAATATCAACAGAATGACAAGTTCTGATCCTCGTTTTCCTTTTGGAGGTACTAAGTCTTCCGGATATGGAACCGAACTTTCCTTACTGGCTTTAAAGGAATTTGTTAATGTGAAAACGATTTTAGGTCAGTAATAAAACTAATTTTAATTGGATTTTATTAGTTTTGAAGAAAAGTAATAACTATGAAAAAACTTAGTATTCTTATAGGAATATTATTCTTACAAAATGTATTAGCTCAGGAAGAAAAATGTGGTTTACAGAAATCGGAGTTTAATATTTATAAAGTTAATGCTGAAGATGTAAAATGCTTAGCAAAAAATTCCGATAAAAGGAATACTATTTTTTTTACATTTGCCCGCTGGTGTACTCCTTGTCTTTATCATCTTCCAAACTTTAAGAAGATAGAGGAGTTCTATAATGTTGATTCTTATGTATTGTTAATAGATAACGAAGGCAGTAACATGACAAAATTAGCCGTTGATTATGTTTTAGAAGGCTATCCTAATGCAAAAATTGTAGTTCTTAAAGATAAAGAGAAAAAGAACGGGAGAAAGTATAAGGATTTTCTGAAAGAAATTACCCCGGGTCAGTTTGAATTGGTGACGGATATGTCTAAGTATATTGTTTTAAACACATCAGGAGAAGTACAATTGGTCACTTCCTGGAAAGATAATAAAGAATATCCTGAATGGAAAGACGATAGTTCCACGATAAAAAGAATCGTTTTGCCATTATTAGAAAAGAAATAAAACAAAAAACTCCCGATTATTCGGGAGTTTTATTTTATGTGAACTGAATTTCATTAAACGGTAGTCAATCTCAATGTATTTGTTTTTCCACCTTCATAAGATGGAGTTGCATTGATGTTGATTACAAAGTCTCCGGCTTCAATATATCCATAATTATGCGTAAGCATATTTACCTGGATAATCGTTTCATCAGTAGATTTCTTCATATCATAGTAATAGGCATGAACTCCCCAAAGAAGGTTCAGCATGGTGATTACCCTTTTGTTTCCGCTGTACACGATGATGTGGGAATTTGGTCTGTGTGCCGAAAGCTGAAACGCTGTATATCCTGAACTCGTTAAAGTAACGATGGCAGAAACGTTCGTTGTTTTTGCAATTCTTACCGCAGCAAGGCAAACCCTGTTGGTGATGAAACGCTCATCAATACAGTTGAAATCTTTTTCTATCGGCTCGTTTTTATGCTGATAAAAGTGTGTAGTTTCAATATTTTTTACAATTTTGGTCATGTTTTCCACAACCTGCACCGGGTATCTTCCTACGGAAGTTTCTCCTGAAAGCATTACTGCATCGGCACCGTCCAATACAGAGTTGGCAACGTCGTTTACCTCCGCTCTTGTTGGCGTAAGGCTGTTGATCATTGTTTCCATCATCTGCGTAGCAATAATAACCGGCTTTGAGTAGAATCTTGCTTTTTCTACCAGAGTCTTCTGGATGGCCGGAACCTCTTCCATCGGAACTTCAACCCCTAAATCTCCACGGGCTACCATTAAACCATCGCATTCCAATAAGATTTCGTCGATATTTTTAACACCTTCCGGTTTCTCAATTTTAGCAATAATCGGTGTTTTGAATTTTCCGTTCGGGTGCTTTGCGATCAATTCTTTCAGGTCAATAATATCCTGCGCATGACGCACGAAAGATAATGCGATCCAGTCCACATCCTGATCCAACATGAAATTGGCATCCTGAATATCCTTTTCCGTTAATGCAGGAAGAGAAACGTTTGTATTCGGAAGGTTTACTCCTTTTTTAGAGCTTAAAGGTCCCCCCTGAATTGTTTTCGCCTTCACCGTATCAGTAAGGTTGGTTTCGGTAACTTCTAATACCAGCTTACCGTCATCAATCAGAATTCTTTCCCCAACTTTTACGTCCTGAGGGAATTGCTGGTAAGTCATATAGACTTTTGTAGAGTCCCCTTCAATCTTTTCATTGGTGAAGGTAAGAATATCGCCGGGATTAAGGTAAGAACCTTCCTTTACAACCCCAACTCTCAGTTTCGGGCCCTGCAGGTCTCCTAAAATACCAACAGAAAAGCCGTACTCTTTATTAAGCTCTCTGATGATTTCAATATTTGAACGAACTAAGTCGTAATCTGCGTGTGAAAAATTGATTCTGAAAATGTCAACACCTGCTTTCATTAACCCTAACATTACTTCCTTCGACGATGAAGCCGGACCAAGCGTTGCGATAATTTTTGTCTTCTTTAAATACTTATTCATAATACTGGATAATTTGATAAAGTTCTTCTTCAGAACCTAGTGTGTAATCTTGAATGGGAAACACAAGATTTTCAGGGAGCAAAATTACGGAAAAATCAGGAAACTGTTCCGAACTATGCAAAATATATTGTACTTCTACCTGATTATTTAATAAAAATTTAATATTTTCTTCTCCTGTAAAGAGCTCGGTCTGTAATTTTTTTTGTTTACTTTCCGAACATCGGTTGGAAATGAAGGTAAAGCATGTTTTTGTAAACTTGTGATATGCTTCAAATCTTGGAAAAAAGTAATCATAATAAGATCCATGATAGATGAGGTCATCAATCCGTTTAAAATTAAGATCATTTTTTTGATTTACGGTAAAGAAAAACTCATGATCGGGTACATTTTTGGCCAATCTTACCAAGCCTATGGTAACATCTTCAAATTCTGTTTCCTCAATATCATAAAGTTTTTGAATTTCCAAGTATGTTTTCTTTTTTGTTTAAAATATAAAATGCTCTCTGTGCTGCTTTCTCTTCCGCTTTTTTCTTGGAGGTTTCGGTAGCATTGGCGATTTTTTCTTCCCCTAACCACACATGGCAGCGAAATACAATTGATTTGTTTACCTGTATCTCTTCACAGGTTTCGTATTTTATATTTAATTTTTTCTTTTGGCTCCATTCGAGAAGGAGACCTTTATAGCTTACGATTTTATTCTCAAGCTTATTCATCTCAGTGGGCGTCAGAAGCCTTTCTAAAATAATTTTCCTGCATGTTTCATACTGAAAATCCAGGTAAACGGCACCAATGAGGGCCTCAAATAAATTTCCGGAAATATTTTCGCCCAATGCTGCAGAAGCCTGCTTTTGCAAAAGGTCGGTAAGTTTTAAATCTTCTCCTAATTTATTAAGATTTTTCCTATTCACAATCTTGGATTTCATTTGGGTCAGATATCCCTCATTAGCCTGAGGATAGGTCTGAAACAAATGGCATGAAATGATTGTGCCCAAAACAGAATCTCCCAAAAATTCAAGCCTTTCGTAATTGCTGTCTTTATTTTTAGAAGAGTTTTTCAATGAAAAAGCTTCACGGTACAGAGCAATATTTTGCACCTCAGCACCCAGAATCTTATTCAATTCGGTACTGAGAAAATAGTCTCTCTCCGTTAATTTTCTTTTTCTTTTTTTGAGAAGGAATTTAGAAAAGTATTTCTGTAACTCCATTCAGTAAATTTAGATTTTCTTAAATAGAACGCAGGCGTTGTGCCCGCCAAATCCAAAAGTATTGCTCATGGCTACTTTTACATCTTTCTTCGCAGCTTCGTTGAACGTGAAATTCAGTCTGCTGTCGATATTTTCATCATCCGTAAAATGGTTGATGGTAGGAGGAACAATACCATGAATAATCGTTCCCAACGCAGCAATAGCTTCAATAACTCCTGCAGCACCCAACAGGTGGCCGGTCATTGATTTTGTAGAATTAATCTGAATGTCAAAAGCATGCTCTCCCAATAATTTTGAAATAGCATTGGATTCTGCGATGTCTCCTAATGGAGTAGAAGTACCGTGCATATTGATATGATCTACTTCATCAGCAGTTAGCCCTGCATCTTCCATGCAGTTTTTCATTACCAGATAAGCGCCTAAGCCTTCAGGATGCGGTGCAGTCATGTGATGTGCATCCGCACTCAGACCTCCGCCTTTTAATTCTGCATAAATTGTTGCCCCACGTTTTACAGCGTGTTCATATTCCTCAAGAACGATACATCCTGCACCTTCACCCAGAACAAAGCCATCTCTGTCTTTGTCGAATGGTCTTGAAGCTGTTTTAGGATCATCATTTCTTGTAGATAATGCCATCATTGCATTGAATCCGCCGACGCCGCTTGCCGTAACGGCTGCTTCCGAGCCACCACAAACAATCACATCTGCTTTACCAAGCTGGATCAGCATTTTGGAATCAATTAAAGCATTGGCCGATGAGGCACACGCAGAGACTGTAGTGTAATTGGGACCGTGGAAACCGTATTCTATAGAGATATGCCCTGGTGTGATATCTGCGATCATTTTAGGAATAAAGAAAGGGTTGAATCTCGGAATTTCCGTGTTGGCCCATCCTAAAACTTCGGTTTCAAATGTTTCCAGACCTCCGATTCCGGAACCCCAGATCACGCCGACTCTGTTTTTGTCTACGCTGTCTTCAATAATTCTTGAATGTTGTACTGCTTCTCTTGCAGCTACCAGCCCGAGTTGTGTATTTCTATCCATCTTTTTTGCTTCTTTCTTATCGAAATGTTGCAGCGGATCGAAATTTTTTACTTCGCAGGCGAATTTTGTTTTAAAGTTTGTGGCATCAAAAAGAGTAATCGGAGCGGCACCGCTCTCACCTTTCACAAGATTTTCCCAGTATTCTTTTGCATTATTTCCAATCGGTGTTATTGCTCCAAAACCGGTTACAACTACTCTTTTTAATTCCATAAACTTTGTTTAATTTTCTTTTTTGTTGAAGAATATTATTTATTTACTACTTCTTCGATATAAGCGATAGCGTGTCCTACAGTAGTAATTTTTTCAGCCTGATCATCAGGGATTTGAATGTTGAATTCTTTTTCAAACTCCATGATTAGTTCAACTGTATCCAATGAATCAGCTCCTAAATCGTTTGTGAAGCTAGCTTCAGGAGTTACTTCTGTTTCTTCAACGTCAAGCTTATCAGCGATGATAGCTTTTACTCTTGATGCAATGTCTGACATAGTAAATTTTTTTTTAATTGTTAGATGGTGCAAATATATAAAATTCTTTACGATAAAACATTTTTTTCCTGCTTTTTGTGGCGCATAGGTATGTATTTTATCGTGTTCCGGGTTAGTCTTTTAGTTTTCAGAGCTTTATATTTTGTTGTTTCGTGATGTTATTTAAGTATAAAAATTTGCTGCCGTATCCAACGGAATTGGTTTGAAAATTTCAATTTTTACTTTTAAAATGTACAGCAGATTATCATTAGTTTTGCACCTTACTTACATATAATGAGAAAAATTATTTACGGAATATTGATATTCGCTGGAGTATCATTATCGGCGCAGATCAAAGCAAAGGTTATCAAAATAAAAGATGGTGATACGGTGGTGGTTTTATTAGCCGACAAAACCCAGCAGACATTAAGGCTCGCAGAAGTCGACTGTCCCGAAAACGGACAAGCCTTCGGAAGCAATTCCAGGCAATTTACCGCCGATCAGGTTTTCGGGAAAACGGTTGTTTTTTATAAAATAGGGAAGGACCGCTACGGAAGAGGTGTTGCCGGTGTTTTCTATGACGGTGATAAATATTTGTCAAAGGAAATTGTAAAGTCCGGATTTGGGTGGTGGTATTTTAAAGCTTCTAAAAATACGGAACTGCAAAAGCTCCAGAATGAAGCAAAGCAGAAAAAGCTTGGTTTGTGGAGTGATAAAAAAGCCATAGCTCCGTGGGAATTCAGGAAAAATAAAAAGAATAAGAAGAAATAGATGAGACCGTTTCAAATCCAATGATTGGATTTGTCATTCTGAGGAACGAAGAATCTGTTAGAAATTTAATCTTTAGATTTCATTGCATTGCATTCAGAATGACACCTTTGAAACAGTCTCATCATGTTGATAAAATCATACACCGATATTCCGGTGAATAATTATTTTTTTACAGATTGCAGGATTTATGCTTTGCACATAGCATCCCATGTTGTCCAGAAATGAGCGTTGATCGCTCCCGGAGCCGGGCTGGTGCTGTCGGCCACGATTCCTACCATAGAAGCGCAGTTGGAGTTGCACCCGATCTGGTTTCTGCTTCCTTCCTGAGCCGGGATTTCTCTCCATGTTCCGGTAGAACCGCTTAATAATTCTACTTTAATATCAAAGATTCCTGAAAGACCCGGAGTCTGAAGCTGCTTGGTTGGGTTTTCGCTGGAGATCATGTCTTGCCAGTTTCCTTGTGAAAAGGTTACTCTCCATTGTCCGATCATTTTTGCCGTGTCATTTTGCGGTGAAAGGTACACCCAGAACTGGGCACCACCTCCTAATTGTAATTGTCCTGTAGAATTTGCGTTGTAGCTTGTGTTTGCTTCCATGATGATTGTTTTTATAGTTGTTTTGTATTCCAAAGTAACGCAGAAAAAAACATCCGGAATAGCGTGGAAATGACCAATTGGAGGATTAGGTGTTTGTACGGTAGAGGTGGGTACTATAAATGTTAAAGTTCTAAAAATGATTTCATGAACATAGTGGTTTAAATAATATTATTGCTTTCTTAATTTGTTTGTTTTATTTTTATAAACTAAACCATAATATACAGAATTTATAAAGGGTAAAAACTAGTATATTAAATTAAAAACAACTAATAATTATGAAACAACAACTTATTGAACAAATCAAAGATTTTAAAAACTTATTAAAAAAAGAAATTGATTTAAATCTTTTTTTTAAGCTAATTTCACATTGTACAGATGGTGAAGGATATGGTAGAGTTTCTCACTATGCAAATAATCTTACAGTGAAAGACTGGTTAGATTTATATAAAAATGTACAAGTTAACGTAAATGATGATCAAATTATTGAATTTTTTGAATATCTGAGAAAATATTATAGTACATATTTTCACAAAGTTAATGGTCAAACTTATGCTGTGGGTAAACGGTTTGATACAAAAGAATCTGAAAAGTTTGAATTAGAGCAAATTGTTTTTTATTCTATTAATTTATAATAATTAATAAGCAAAGTAACCATGAACATAAAAAAACTTTTTATTAAAAACTTTAGAATACTCTCTGATTTTCAAATTGATTTAGAAGATGCAATTTCGTTGGTTATAGGAAAAAATAACTCGGGTAAAACTTCTATTCTTACAGTTTTGGACAAGTTTTTAAATCAAAGTGATAAGAATAGTTTTTCAATTGAAGACTTTAATTTGTCCTTTAAACAACAATTGCAAATTCTTATTGAAGATCCTATGGAGCTTTCTGAAGAAGAGTATCTGAAATGCTACAATGGTATTTCATTAAGAATATTAGTATTGTATAATAATACTGATAGTTTCATCAATATTCAAAAATTAATGTTAGATCTTGATCCCGAAAATAACCATATTATATTAGGATTTGACTATTATTTAAGTTATAAAAATTATTTAGGAATCAGGAAAGATTTAGCACAATATAGACATCGTGAAAATATTAAAAAAGCTGAGGCAGAAGCCTGTGAGCCACCTAAAAAATATAATGTAAAAGGATTTTCAGAATTTTTCAAATTACATTATCAAAAATATTTTGAAACTAGGAAAAAATCAATTTTCTATGACAAGACTTCACAAAAAATAATTGAGGATAACTATATATTAATTGAAGACTTGAAAATATCTGATTTTATTAGCTTTAAATACATTTCAGCTAGGAGAGATGTTACTAATAAAGAAACAGATAAAACATTATCATTACAAACATCAAAGATATACGAAAGAAAAGAAAATGATGAAAATGAAGCTAAGAAGATAGATGATTTTCATGATACTATAATTAATACTGATGAAGAACTATCAAAAATTTACAAAGTCTTTTTCGAAGACATAATTGAGAAAATAAAAAGTCTAGGTGGAATACGTGAAAATGAATCCGTATTGAGTGTACTTTCTACATTACAGTCTAGAGAACTTTTAAAAGGTAATACAACTGTTTATTATAAACATGAACTCTCAGATTTACCAGAGCACTATAATGGTTTGGGATACCTAAATCTTATAAGTATGATCTTTGAAATTGAAATAAAAAAATATGAGTTTCAAAGATCTTTATTAGAAGCTCCCGCAGATATTAATTTATTATTTATAGAAGAGCCAGAAGCACATACTCACCCACAGATGCAATATGTTTTTATAAAAAATATTAGAACAATTGTGGGAGATAAAATATCAAAAAAAATTAAAAACATTGATAACATAGAATTTGAGATTTGCTGTAGTTTACAGACAATAATTTCTACACATTCTTCTCATATTGTTGCAGATAGTGATTTTGATGAAATTAAATACTTGAAAAAGACAGATACTATAACTTCTAAAAATTTAAAGGATTTAAAAAACCTATATGATGAAACTGGAAAACAATATCAATTTATTAAACAATATCTTACTATAAGTAGGGCAGAAATTTTTTTTGCTGACAAAGCTATTTTAATAGAGGGAGACACGGAACGCATACTTCTTCCAACAATAATGAAGAAAATAGACATCGAGTTATCTCAATCTGATAAAGAAGACAAAAAAATCCCATTATTATCTCAAAATATTTCAATCATCGAGGTTGGAGCTTATTCTGAGATATTTGAACTTTTTATAGACTTTATAGGTGTAAAAACTCTTATTCTTACAGATTTAGACAGCACACATAAGGTCAAAAAACTAAATAAAAAGAAGAATGAAGAAATAATAGTTAACGAAGCTTGCAGAGTTGCAATAGGAGAAGATTACTCAAATCCAGCACTTAGATTTTTCTTAAATAATAAAACTCTCGAAGAATTAAAATCTCTCACATTAAAAGATAAATGTTTAATTAAAATAGATGATAAATGGATTCAAAATGAAAATGGAACTGTATGTATTACTTATCAAACTGATTATGATGGATATACCGCAAGAAGCTTTGAAGACTCTTTTTTAGTTATACCAAAAAATAAAAATTTAGTTATTAGTAAAATAGATAGTTTCAAAGGAGTTAAAAATCCTAGACATTTTGATGATGAAAATAAAGATTCTTATGATCTAGCAAATGAATGTATTAATAAAAAAACCCATTTTGCTTTAGATATCTTATATCATAGTAATGATGATTATTCTAATTGGGAAATTCCTGAATATATAAAAGAAGGTTTGTTATGGTTGAAAGAGAATTAAAAAGTGAAATAGATCAAATTTTTGATCATATAGAAAAAGGAGATAATTTTTTATTAAGCGGGGGAGCGGGAAGTGGAAAAACATATACATTAGTGCAGTGTATAATTGGAATAATTGATAAGTTCCCAAATCATAAGATTGCTTGTATCACATATACAAATTCTGCGGTTAAAGAAATTGAACAGCGTATAAATCATGAAAATTTACAGGTTTTAACCATTCACGATTTCTTATGGGATTGTATAAAAAATTTTCAAAACGAATTAAAATATGCAATAATTACCCTAGCTAATAATCCTTTGCAGAAAAAAATAAATATAGAAAACCCTAGTTTAGAAATGTTTTCCGAAGGTATTAGATATATGGAAAATCTAAATTTATCTAAAGGAATAATTTCACATGATGAATTATTAGTAATTGCTGAATATTTATTTGAAAACTATGAAAAATTATGTGATATAATCAAAGACAAATTTAATTTTGTATTGATTGATGAGTATCAGGATACTAGCGAATTAGTGATAAGGATTTTTCTAGATCATTTCAGAAAGGGTTCAAAAAAGAATATAATAGGTTTTTTCGGAGATGCAATGCAATCTATTTATGAAGATGGTGTCGGAGATTTAAATAAGTATAAAGAAAATGCGGGTGGTTTGGTTCAAGAAGTTAAGAAGCTAGAAAACAGAAGAAGTCCACGGAATGTAATTAATTTAGCTAATAAAGTAAGAAATGATGGTCTAGAGCAATTACCGCAATTGGAAAAAACAAACCCTATTCCCCCAAATATGAATGAAGATGGTACAATTAAGGAAGGGGAAATTAGATTTTTATATTCTGCGGAAAATAATTTGGATAAAGTTAGAAAATATTTAGAATGGGACTTTAATGAGAAAAATAAAGACGGGAATTTAAAGTGTAAAGAGTTAAATCTAACTCATAATCTCATAGCAAAAGAATCTCAATTTGGATCCTTAATGGACATTTATAACAATGACCAAATATTAGAATATAAATATCTTGTTGATGTCTTCTTAAAAAATAACCCACAAATTCAAATAGATGAAAATGATACTTTTGGAGATGCAATAGAAAAATCTGGGCAAGTTCCTAATGGTGGTAAAATGTCAGATTTTATAAATTCAAATACTGATCTCTTTAACGAAGCTAAATCATATAAATTTAATTTATTTAGAAAAATTTACCTAAATAGTGATATTCTTACGGACGATAAAAAACAAAATGAAAAAGATTTAAACAAGAAGGGAACAAAAAGAGATAGCTTATTAAAACATTTATTTAAAATCCAAAATTGTATAAGGCTTTACAATGAAAAGAGATATAATGAATTTTTGAAAATTACAGATTATAAGATTAATTCAATTGAAGACAAGAAAATATTACAAGATCATATAGAAGCTCTTTCAAAAACTGATGAAAAAACAATTGGTGATATAATTGAAAAAGCAGATGAATATAAATTGGTTTATGTTGACGATAAACTCTATGAGTTTATACAAAATAAGCGATATGTTTATAATAGAATTTCTAAGGTTAAATATTCTGAATTTATTAATTTATATAATTATTTAGAAGGGTTTACTCCGTTCTCAACCCAACATAAAACAAAAGGAAGAGAATTTGAAAAAGTCCTTATTATATTAGATAGAGGAGGTTGGAATAATTATAATTTTGAATATGTTTTTGATGATGGTACATTGTATAAATCTTTAGTTGAAGGAAAATCAAAAACAAAATCGAAACTGTCAAGTTATCCTAAAATAAAAGAAAGAACGGAAAAAATATTTTATGTATGCTGTACTCGTTCTAAAGAAAAACTAGCTGTTTTTTTTCATAATCCGAAACAATCTGTTATAAACACTGCAATAGCTTGGTTTGGTGAAGAAAATACAATAAATATTGATGCCCTCTAATACAGAGCTAAATAGGTAAAAAATAAAAAGAGAAAATACAAACGTATTTTCTCTTTTTATTTTTGTGGAGTTGGAGGTTTTCGAACCTTACATATTTTAACATAACTTAAAATATGTAAGTTCTCTATTTATCAGCATTTTAACTATATTTGTATAAACTAATATACTTAGTTTTTATGTCTAAATATAGAAGAAGTAGCACCTAAACTGGCACCTGATGAATTACACTTTTAAACTCAAGCAACCCAATGGTACAAAGGAAACTCTGATTTATTTCCGTTCATTTTTCAACAATGAAAGTAAGAATTTTATCTATTCTACTGGTGAGAAAATAAAACCAACCGAATGGGATTTTGAAGGTAGGCAACCTAATGACCTAAACGGAAGAACTAAAAGGGCAGAGATTCATCGAAGTGTTAAAATGCAGTTGGATAGATATAGTAGTTTTTTTACAGAGATTGTCAATCGATATAAGAACATAAATGAAGAACTTACCGTTGATATTCTTAAACAAAGATTTGATGAAAAATTCAAAAAAATAACAGTTAAAAGTGATTTCTTTAGAATTTATCAGGAGTTTTTAGATGAGAAGGAAAACGACTATACTGGTAATTCGATTTCAAACTCAACTCTAAAGCGTTACAAATGCAATAAGAATTTACTCGAAGATTTTAAAACCAATAGCAGAGTAAAGATCAGCTTAGGAAAATTTGACAATAAACTTTATAACAAATTTCTAAAATATTGTATTGAAGAAAAGAAACATTCTGCAAATACATTACATAGAAATGTTGGTCTGCTCAAGACTTTTCTTCTTTGGGCTCTAAATAAAAAATATACATACAATAACAATTTTATTGCTTTCAAGAAACCTGCGAAATTTACAACTGATGAAATAGCTTTGAATTATGAACAAGTTGAACTCATATATAATTACAATCTCAGTGAAAACAAAAGATTAGAAAAGGTTCGTGATCTTTTTGTTTTTGGTTGTACTACCGGAATGAGGTTTGGCAATTACAGTACGATTTCCAGAAGTGATGTTGACGGAAATTTCATACGGGTTATTGATTTAAAAAGTAAATCTAAAAACTTAGCAATTCCTTTAAACAGTATTTCTAAATCAATACTTGAAAAGTATGATTATAATCTGCCAAGTATTACAAATCAAAAGATGAATGAATATATTAAAGAGGTTTTTAAAAAGTTAGAGTTTACCGATGAAATAAAAAAAACTATGAAATATGGTGATGAGCTGGTAGACCAAAAAGCTGAATTTTGGACGAGAATTTCCTCGCATACTGCAAGAAGAAGTTTTATTACTATAATGAAGAACAAACGAGTTCCGGATAAGGTGATAATGAGCTACACGGGTCATACCAGCTTAGAAGTGTTTAATGCCTACTACAGACCAAGCGAAGATGATAAGATCAACTATATGAATGAGGTTTTTAAATAATCACTATTATAAATTATGGATCATAAAAAACTTTACGGACGTTGGAATTTTTGGGAGGAATTTGTCGGCTATCCTATGATGATTTATCATTTGATAAAACGAGAAAAGATTCAGCAGCGGTTTCACAGGAGAATTGAAAAAGCCAAGCAAAAATCCTCTAAAGTTGTACTCAATGAAAAATTGAGGAATGAGTATTTGATTAGATATGAAAAGTTAGACAACTTCTTCAGTTTTCATTTTAAAGATATTGATACATCACGAAATCATAATTTTGAAGACAAGATCCAGTATTGTTTAGATCAATATAAGAAAGAATCAAACAGCCTGATAAGTTCAAGTAATTTAATGAAGTTGCAGGGCAATTTTCTAAATGGCGCCGAAACCACGCTTTTTCTATATTTTGCTTTACAAAGCAAAACAAATAGAGAAATTCGTTTATCAGATATTATGATTGGTGAAAATAGTTCTAAAATTTTCATCGCTTTTTTAAAAGACAAAAAATTCATCGATGAAAATCACAATCTGCTCGTGGATCAGAAATCTTCTTTCATCAGAATCCACCGATTCTTAAAAGACTATCATATTATAAATCCGGATTTTCAAGACACCACTATTATTGAGGCTATGGAAAACGAATATAATTCCAATTTTGACAAAGGAACATTTTCACGGGCACTAACTGTGAAACCTAATGATTTTGAGGAAACTATCTATCACAAATTATCTAAGCTGTTTAATATCAAGTATTAAACTTTACGCAATTGAGTAGAATTGCATTATTAGTTATTCTAATCATACAATTTTGTCTGCAAATAAATATCACAGATTATGCAGACAACAAATCCATTCCAAACCATTCTTGACGAACTAGGGGAAGTGAAAGACTTACTCTATTCTCTCAAAAAAGAACCTGAAATTGAGTTGAAAAAGAAACTATACTCTATCAAAGAGTGTTCAGAAATTCTAAAACTCGATTATCAAACCGTACGCTCACATATTTTAAAAGGTAACATTAAGGCGGAACAAATTGGAAGATTCTACAGAGTCAACCATTTTGATCTTATGGATGCTTTAAACGAAGTCAAGTCGCTTAAGTATAGAAGATAGATAGAGACATTTATTTATCAAGCATTCCAATTCACCCTTCTGTATTTCCTGTACAGAATCAAACCTTTAAAATATGAGCGAAAAAATCCCTTATCTAAGAGTAGGAACCACCTACTATAAAACTATTGAGAAACCGTTAATCTCAGGAGATAAGATCTCAATACTAACTCGATGGAATCGTGAAACCATTATCAGCGATCACGGAAAGATATACGTCTCAAAAGTTCCCAAGTATGACGGCTTCTGTTGTATTCCTTCCCATTTGCAATACCAACAAATTATCCAAGGATTCTATAATGTTTACAATGAGATTCCTTATCAGCCGATTAAGGAAACACCGGAGCAAACAAGCCTAAAAGAGAAGATTCCATTTTCACTTAGATTTATGGAGCATATTTTCGCAGAACAGTTGGAATTGGGATTGGATTACATCAAGATCTTACTGCAATATCCAACACAGATACTTCCGATTCTTTGTCTTGTAAGCAAAGAAAGATCTACCGGAAAATCCACTTTCATAAAATGGCTGAAATCCATTTTTGGACTTAATATGACCTACATCAAAGGAGATTCTTTCGGCAGTCAGTTCAATTCGGATTGGACATCAATGCTAATCGTTGCTATTGATGAAGTATTCTTTGATAAAAAAGAAATTACGGAACGATTAAAATATCTTTCAACGACTGATAAAGACAAGAAGGAGGCAAAAGGAAAAGATCGTGAAGAAGTGGAATTTTTTGGAAAATTCATTCTTTGTTCCAATAATGAAGACAACTTCATTCAGATCGATGAAAATGAGATACGATTCTGGATTATCAAAGTTAGATCAATCAAAAGTGAGAATACTGAATTTCTCCACAATCTAAACAAGGAGATTCCCTATTTCCTTCGTTACCTAATCCAAAGACCTTTTCACAGCCGTAAGGAGACGAGGATGTGGTTCACTGATGCCCAGATTAGAACAAAAGCCCTTCAGAAATTGGTTTGGAAAAATAATAATAAACTGGAATCTAAGATCATCGAACTTTTATATGAGTTTTTCCAAAGTACCGAAGATAAAATTATTAACTGTATTCCGCAGGATATTTTCAATATGCTTGGTAAAATGTTCAGCAAACAATATTGGACAGTTAATGATGTTAGGAAAATACTAAAAGAAAACTGGAAACTTGAACCACAGAGTAATTCTTTGGCTTACATCAAATACGATCTTGATTATGGTTTAAGTTTTTTCCAACAGAACAAAACTGGACGATATTTTACAATAGAAAGAAATTTTATTCTTCAAAGATTTGATGAGATGATGAATTAATAGATAATAAAAAGAAAATCAATGTGTTATATCTCATCAAAAGCCTCATCAAACTTTTAAACCTTGATTTTTGATGAGAAGATGATGAGAAGAATATTTCCACTTTGATGAGGTGATGAGACTTTGATGAGAGCTTAAATTATTGTTAATCAGTTTTTTAAAAGGCTTTCTCATCAATTCATCAAACATTAGACAAAACTAAACCGTCTACTTTACCCATCAAAATTCATACGATTATTACTAAAAACATTAAAAAGTACAACAATGAACTGCAAACAATTCAACAGCATATCGTTGGAAGTAGTCCTCCTTTCTCTCGGACACCTTCCAACGAAACAAAATGAAAAAGAAGCTTGGTATCTCAACCCTTTTGCCAACGAATCCCAAGCCTCTTTTAAAATCAATAAAAGTCTAAACTATTGGTATTTATTTTCAGAAGGGATCGGAGGAACGAATACCGACTTTATGAAGAAATACCTGAACGCTTCGGTCAATGAAGTTTTAGTATGGGCAAAAAATCAAAATTTTTCTTCATTTCATCAGCAAAGTATTTCAAATCAGAAACCAGAAAATTTATCTAGACAATATGAGATCATTGAAATTAAAAACGTTCAGCATCCTGCACTTTTGGAGTATTTAAGAGAAAGAAAAGTTGGAAATCAAACTCAGTTCTTAGACGAAATTCATTACCGAATGAAAGATAAAAACTATTTCGGAATTGGCTTCAAGAACGATTCTGGCGGTTATGAAATTCGCAATAAATACTCCAAAATTTGTTTGGGTAAAAAAGATGTTTCTACTATAAAAAGCGGATCAGAATCGCTTCGGGTTTTTGAGGGTTTTTTCGATTTTCTTTCATTTAAAAATGTAGAGAATTTTTTGGAAAAAGAGCCTGCCGATTATCTCATTTTGAATTCCGTTTCGATGATTAACAATATTAAAAATTCACTAGGGAAGTATGACAATATTGAGCTTTATTTTGATAATGATGAAGCTGGAAATCGTGCCGTTCAAATTATTGGAAATGAAAATAGAAACGCAGAAGATTGTCGGGTTTTATACTCAGATTTTAAAGACTTAAATGATTGGATGATTCACAAAAATTCATCACCAGAAAGACAAATGAAACAAAGGCGAAGGTGAGTAAAATACGCACAGGTAAAATATGGTGGTATGTTAGTGCAAAAAGTACCCAAAGTTTACAATAAGCGTACCCGCTAATTGCAAAATTGTGATTTTTGATTTCTTCCTATCGTCAGAAATGTTTTTTAAATGCAATAAAATTTACACAATGGAAAAAGACTTTTTACAAGAATTTATAAACCAAGCCACCAAAGAAAATGAAGTCAAGATTGCTCAGGAAAAGAGAAAAAAATATTTTCAGGAATTAGGTCGTAAAGGTGGTTTGAAAACCAAAGAAAATAGAAAATTGGACAAAGTTATTTCAATACGAATGACCAATTCTGAATATGAAATTCTACTTCAAAAGCAAGAAAAACATCCGCTAAAATTGTCCACTTATATCCGGAATATTTTGTTCGAAAAAGAACTAAAAATCAATGAATTTCAAACTGATGAAGTGTTACTTCAATACGGAGCCCATTTCAAAAAAATCACCAATCTTTTACGAAATCGGGAATGGAATGCTTTTGAAAATAAGAAAGAAATTTTATTAAGAATTGAAAGTCTGATCGAATTGATTCATCAATATTTATATTCAAAAATTCAGAAAAATGAATAATTCCGCAACCACAAGAACCATTACAAAAATTGCTTTGGAATATAATGGCAACGATAAAGGAACAGCAGAAATGGTGGCTTCAAACTATCTTTTGAGTGACATTGCTGAAGGTCAATTTCACGAAATGAAAACCGTAGCTGAAAGAAATTCCAAAGTGAAGAAATGGGCATTGACAGGATATATTTCTCAACCAGACGAAATTGGCAGAAAATTGAAGGATGAAGAATTTTTAGAAATCGCCACAAAAGCTTTAGATAAAGTCGGTGTGACGGCAAACAATCAGTTTCGGCTTGATATTCATAATAGCACCAAACATAAGCACATTCATTTTATCGTGAACAGGATTGATATTTCGGGAAAGTGTACCGTGAAATCACACGATATCGGAAAGAGATTTGGTGAAGCTGTCAGAGAAGTTTGTAAAGAGAAAGGATTATTGACCGATATAGAAATTGGAGCGCAAAAAAAAGCCGAGATGTTGAAAAGCTTGACCGAAACTATCAGGGCAGAAGATAATTTTGATGACCTAATCCTAAGAATGAAGAAAAAAGGTTTTGACGTCCAATTATCTTCAAATGTGAAAGACGGGATTTCGGGAATGCGAATATGGATGGAAAAGGACAAAAATCATCAAACTGAAAGGATTTATAAAGCTGGTTACAAATTGTCTGAAATTTCAAATCAATTGAAAATCTCTGAAATAAAATCTTTGTTTGAGGTTAAAACTGCGGTTAAGGAAGCACAAAAATACGCTAGCAACTTAAAGGAATTTCGGGAAAATATACAACAAAAAGGATTTTTTGTAAAGATCCAATACAATGGAGAATTTAAAGCCAATCAAAAAAATCAAATTCAAGATATATGGATCAATAAAGTTGATAGTAATGAACAGAAAAGCGGATTGTTTTTCAAGAAAAATTTAGGTTTTTCTCTGTCGGTAATAGATTCTGGTCTGGGTGATCTGGTAAAATCATTAAGTCAAAGTAATGTAAAAAATGATGCAAGTAATCATCTGAAATCAGAAACAAATGAAAGCTTATTAGAAATTGCAGGTGGATTATTCGGCGACTTCCTTAATCCAACCTATGTTTCTCAGGACGAAGATGAACTCTGGAAAAAGAAGCGAAAATTAAGAAGATAATTAAATTTAAAACAATAAATATGGAAAATGAAAATAAAGAATCTACAAGTAACGGAATTGAACTTTTAGAAAACGTGATCAAATCAAATATGGAAAATATTGAACAAAATATCAAACTTCAGTTTGCCATTGAAGATCATACGACTCTATTGAATGACTTAAAGATATGCTTGGAAGACGGACAGTCGATCAATAATGAAACTGTGGTCTTGTTCAAATTAGTGCAAGCTAAAATAACTGAATTAATTGCCAGTATTCCTGCCCAGACAGAAATGGTTCTTTCAAAAGAAACTAAAGATTATTTGGACGGTTTAGGAAAGGATATACGATGGAAGAAGAAATTTATTTGGAGCGGAATTGGAGTTTTTGTCTTTGCGGTTTTAGTACTGATCGCCTCCATTAATTTCTCAACCAATTGGTACAAAGAAAGCATCAAAGCCAAAAGTGAACTACGCCAAGATATTTTAAATGAAATTGCTGATGAAGGAAAAAAAATCTACGATGCAAATGAGATAACAATTTTGAGAGAAAACACTCAAATAATGCAGTTATGGATCAAGAATAATCCTAAAAAAGCGGAAGATTTTCTGAGGTTTAAAGATGGATATAACGCAAGTAAGGAAAATCATTAAAGAATTATCAAGCAGTTGGAGGGTTAAGTTAATTTGGTAATTAGAAAAAATGAGGTAATGTATTGTATCGACTATTTGAGTTCTTTGTGAATTACACCTCCAACTCCTTATAAGATAGTTTTTACTAAAAGTAAAACATAAATTAAAATTTATTACTTTTGTGAAGTGAAAATTTTGAGACTTCTATTAACATTTTATTTCATAGCACTGCTTATCATTCCTTGCAGTGATGTTGAAACGCAGCTTGTTGTAGGTCATCATAGTGAGATTTCCATAAGTACCGAAAATTCCCAGCCGGGTAGTAATGATGGTACTTGTTCTCCTTTTTGCATGTGCAATTGTAGCCATGTAAGTGTCATTGCATTTAAGGTAGAACCTTTGCTGGAAATCCCTCTGCAGGTTCAATTCTATTTTTCCAAAAAAATTCTTTTTCATAAGAATAACATTGCCTATCAGGTTTATGACCATATCTGGCAACCCCCTAAGATTTAATTTTTTTTGACAGTTTTTTAAAGATTTTGCCGTAAAGCAGTGTCTTTAATGGTTACGATAACTGTACTTTTTACAGGATTTTGTGGCTATGTTGAATTCGTAAGCAATTTCAATAAAATTAAAATTAAATGTTAGATAAAATCATAAAATTTAGCATCAACAACAAGATCGTCATAGGAATAATGACCTTGTTACTGATACTATGGGGTGTATGGAGCGCAAACCGATTGCCCATTGATGCTGTGCCCGATATCACCAACAATCAAGTGCAGATCATAACTGTCTGTCCAACACTTGCGGGTCAGGAAGTGGAACAGCTGGTCACTTTCCCCATTGAGCAAAGCATCGCCAATATACCAGATATTGAAGAGACTCGAAGTATCTCAAGATTCGGTCTTTCTGTCATTACCGTGGTATTTAAAGAAGATGTCGATATATATTTTGCACGCCAACTGATCAGTGAAAAATTAAAAGAAGCTTCAGAAGAAATTCCAAAGGGTGTTGGCACACCAGAACTTGCTCCTGTGAGTACGGGCTTAGGAGATGTGTATCAGTATATTTTGCATCCGAAGAAAGGAAGTGAAAAAAAATATTCATCTAAGGAGCTCAGAACGATGCAGGACTGGATCGTCAGAAGACAACTGAACGGAACGCCGGGAGTTGCGGAGGTTAACAGTTTTGGAGGGGAACTGAAACAATATGAAGTGGCTGTCGATCCCAATCGGCTTCGAGCAATGGGGATCAGCATCACAGACCTTTTTACTGCATTGGAGAAAAATAATCAGAACACAGGAGGTGCTTTCATAGACAAAAAACCGAATGCTTATTTTATCCGTGGCATAGGTGTCGTAACTTCTCTCGAGGATATTAAAAATATAGCAGTCAAGAATGACAAAGGAAATGTCCCTATTTTCATTAAGGATGTAGCTGATGTTCGTATTGGAAGTGCAGTTCGTTACGGAGCTATGACATACAATGGTAATGTAGATGCTGTTGGCGGCATTGTAATGATGCTAAAAGGCTCCAACAGCAATGAAGTTGTAAACCTGATTAAGGATAAAATTCCTACGATCCAAAAATCTTTGCCGGATGATATTGTAATAGAACCATTTTTGGACAGGACAGATCTTGTTGGAAGAGCAATCAGCACAGTGGAAAAGAACCTGATTGAAGGTGCATTGATTGTTATTTTTGTTTTGGTCGTATTTTTAGGAAATCTAAGAGCGGGATTGATCGTTGCATCAGCGATTCCGTTATCGCTCCTTTTTGCATTAGGGATGATGAATGTTTTTGGGGTCAGTGCCAATTTGATGAGTTTAGGCGCAATCGACTTCGGATTGATTGTCGATGGAGCTGTCATCATTGTGGAAGCAACACTTCACCATTTAGGATTACGGAAATCTACTCAAAAACTGACGCAAACTGAAATGGATGAAGAAGTTTTTCTTTCTGCTTCAAAAATCAGAAATAGTGCGGCATTTGGCGAGATCATCATTCTGATCGTTTACATTCCTATTTTAACTTTGGTCGGTGTTGAAGGGAAAATGTTTACACCGATGGCAAAAACAGTAGGGTTTGCTATTTTGGGAGCTTTGATCCTATCGCTGACTTATATCCCGATGATGAGCGCATTATTTTTATCAAAAAAAATATCACGAAAGGAAACTTTTTCAGATAAGCTGATGAATAAACTACAGGGTGTCTATCAGCCATTACTAAAAAGAGCTATCAAAACCAAGGGTATAATTGTTTCCGTTACGGTACTTTTATTTGCAGTGAGCCTATTTTTATTCAGTCGAATGGGTGGCGAATTTATCCCACAGTTACAGGAAGGCGATTTTGCTTTTCATTGCATCTTGCCTCAAGGAAGCTCCCTGTCGCAAAGCATTGAGACTTCAATGCAGGCTTCTAGAATTATCAAAAAATTTGATGAGGTAAAAATGGTGGTGGGAAAAACAGGGGCTGCCGAAGTACCTACCGACCCAATGCCTTTTGAAGCTACAGATCTGATCATTGTTTTAAAGCCACAAAAAGAATGGAAAAGTGATAAATCTTATGATGAATTAGCGGACGAAATTTCAGAACAACTAGAATTGATTCCCGGTGTATTTTTCGAGAAAAACCAGCCTATACAAATGCGCTTTAATGAGCTGATGACTGGAATCCGTCAGGATGTGGCGGTGAAAATCTTTGGTGAAAATTTGGATTCCCTTGCAATTTATGCAGATAAGGTTGGCAAAGTCATTCAATTTGTTGATGGGGTTACTGCTCCACAAATTGAACGCATCAGCGGGCTGCCACAGATCAATGTAGAGTACGACCGTACAAGAATGGCAAACTATGGATTAAGTATTGAGGATGTTAACAATACTTTAAGTACAGCTTTTGCAGGAAAATCTGCTGGTCAGGTTTTTGAGAACGAAAGACGTTTTGATCTGGTAGTCAGACTCGACAGTCTTCACCGAACCAATATCGATGATGTCAATAATCTGATGATATCCACCAATACAGGAAACCAGATCCCACTTTCTCAAGTGGCTAATATCGGCTATAAACTCGGCCCGGCACAGATCAGTCGAGAAGAAGGGAAACGAAGAATAGTTGTAGGTTTTAATGTCAAAGGTCGGGATGTAGAAAGTGTAGTCGATGATATTCAAAGCAGACTTGAACAACAAATAAAGCTGCCCTCAGGATATTATTTCACCTACGGCGGACAGTTTGAGAATCTGCAGGCTGCAAGCAAGAGACTGCTGATTGCTGTTCCTGTGTCTTTACTTCTGATTTTTTTTTTACTGTATTTTACATTCCGCTCTTTCAAACAGGCTGCATTGATTTTCACGGCCATTCCAATGAGTGCCATCGGCGGGATCTTCGCTTTATTGATCAGAGATATGCCATTCAGTATCAGTGCCGGAATAGGTTTTATCGCATTGTTTGGCGTTGCTGTTCTCAACGGAATTGTCCTCATAGGAACATTTAATCAGCTGGAAAAAGAGGGCGAAACAAATCTTATGAAACGTGTCGTAGAAGGTACTAAAACTAGACTTCGGCCAGTTCTGATGACCGCAACAGTGGCTTCATTAGGATTTCTTCCAATGGCAATTTCGACAGGAGCTGGAGCAGAAGTTCAGAAACCTTTGGCAACGGTGGTAATAGGTGGCTTGATCACTGCGACGTTTCTAACGCTATTTGTTCTACCGATTCTTTACATCATTTTCAACAGTAACTTCAGAATTAAAAATATGAAGATGAAATCTTTGACAACAATTATCGTGTTAGGATTTCTACTTGTCGGACAAACATTGAATGCTCAAACAACAAAAACACTTTCTGTGGAACAGGCTACAGAAATGGCATTGAGCAATAGTTATTCAATAAAAACGAAAGAATTGGATATTAAAGTTTCCGAGGCCTTGAAACCGACCGCTAATGAACTTCCAAAAATGAATTTCAATGCACAGTTAGGTCAATACAACAGTCCGAAGTTCGATCAGTCGTTTTCCATTTCGCAGAGCATCCCATTTCCGACTTTGTTTAAAGCCAGAAAAGACCTGATTGCAGAAGAGATTAAAGCTAAACAGATCAGTAAAGACATCACCGCCAACGAAGTTGCAAGGCAGGTCAGAACTTATTTTTACCAGATTGAATATCTGCACTACAACCAGACCAAACTGATGAAGCTCGACAGCCTTTATCAGGATTTTATCAGGATAGCCACTGTCAGATTCAATGCAGGTGACATCAAAAAAATTGAAATCAGTACAGCAGAAACTCAGAAAGGGGAGATCGGTCTATTGCTAAATCAGAATAAAATTTATCTTGATAATGCATACAAAAATCTGAAAGCACTATTAAATACAGACGATGATATAAAGGTTTTGTTTAAAGAAAATTATGAACCGATGAAAGCGGAATATGTTCTTGACAGTACAGCGATTTCCAGCCATCCAACCGTCAAAGCATTTTATCAGGAAATGGAAATTGCCGATAAAAATAAAAACGTAGAGCTATCGCAGGGCTTACCTGAGTTCAGTTTGGGTTACACGAACCAGTCGATCATAGGTTTTCATACACTCAATGGGCAGGAAAAATATTTTGATGCAGGAAAGCGATTTCACATTGCCAATCTTGGAATTTCAATTCCTTTGACTTTTGGAGCGACGAAAGCGAGAATCCAGTCTTTGGATTATCAGAGGCAAATGGCAGAATCGAACGCAAAACTCCAGCAAAGGCAATTGACAGTTCAACTTGAGAATGCCTTAGAGCAATATAAGCAGGATGTGCAGCAATATGAATATTATGTAGGTAAGGCTATTCCAAATGCAGAAAAAATTGTAAAAGCAGGTCAGCTCGGTTACAAAACCGGAGAAATCTCCTACGTCGAATATCTTTTCGCTCTGCAGACTGCAACCAATATTCAGCTAAAGTATCTGGAATCCATTCAACAGGTCAATCAGTCTGTAGTCATCATTAACTCTTTAATCAATAAATAATATGAAAAAAAATATCATCTATACTGCTTTCGTTTTTGTTATTCTTATGAGCTGTGGAAAGAAGGAGGCCAACACAGAATCGGAAAGCGAAATCAAAACTGAGCAGGCAGAAGAACACGGTGATGAGGTTCCACAGACCATAGCAAGCCTGTCTGAAGAACAGATTAAAGCGGTTGGCATCGATCTAGGAAAGATTGAGATGAAGGAATTGACTTCTACCATCAAAGCCAATGGAGCACTTAGAGTTCCGAACAATAATAAAGCGACCGTCACATCAATGTATGGTGGGATTATTAAAACTTTGAATGTACAGATCGGGGATTTTGTAAGAAGAGGACAGGTAATTGCCTCCATTTCAAATCCGGAATACATTCAGTTGCAAGAGCAATACCTGACCGTGAAAAGCAGGATTGCATTTGCAGAACAGGAATACAGGAGACAAAAGGAATTATTTGATAATGATGCCGGCGCAAAGAAGAACCTTCAGAGTTCAGATGCTGAACTGAAAACCCTGAGAACACAAAGATCATCTTTGCAGAGACAGCTTCAAATTATGGGCATCAATCCCGCAAATGTCAATAATGGAAATTTGCGATCCGGTTTAGTGATCACGTCACCAATCAGTGGAACGATAAGTACTATTTCTGCACAAATTGGAAGTTACGTTGACATCTCATCGCCCGTTGCGGAAATTATAGATAATGGTTCCCTGCATCTTGATTTGCAGGTTTTTGAAAAGGATCTGCCAAAAATGAAAGTGGGACAAATCGTTCATTTTAAATTAACAAATAATCCTGAAACCGAGTACGATGCCAAAATCTACAGCATTGGTTCATCCTTTGAAAACGACAGCAAAACAATCTCGGTACACTGTTCTGTAACGGGAAACAAATCAGGATTGATCGACGGAATGAATATCACAGGAATCGTAAGTCTCGATAAAAGTACCACGCCTGCGGTTCCCAATGAAGCTATTGTAGAAGCGGACAGCAAATATTTCATTTTTATCAAAACAGATAAAAAGGCTGAAGAGCATCAAGAAGAGGGAGAAGATGAACATTTAAATGAAAAGAAAATATCTAACAAAGAAGAAAAAATGACTAATTTCGAAAAGATAGAAGTTGTGAAAGGTTCTTCTGATATGGGTTACACGGCGATTACAGCTGTCAATGAAATTCCGGCAAATGCTGAAATAGTAGTAAAAGGCGCATTTTTTGTCAATGCTAAACTGAGTAATTCAGGTGAACACGAAGATTAAATTTTTAAAATAACTGTAATGGAACACAAACATATTTACGACGAGGAAGGAAACCAGCTTTGTTGTACAGCGCAGGAAGGCAAAATTTACAAAGACGCAGGTGCCAAAAAATTGCTTAATAACGATAGCTGCTGCTCTACAGAGAATAATAAATCTGAAACGCACAGTGACGATGATGGACACGACCATAACGATGGTGAGAAAAATACATTTCAAATGTTTTTACCAGCAATTGTTTCTCTGGTTATACTTTTGATAGGGATCGTACTGGATAACTTTTTTCCGCAGGAGTGGTTTAAAGGCTGGGTACGGATCGTATGGTATGCGGTGGCTTATTTGCCTGTGGGTCTACCCGTTCTAAAAGAAGCGTATGAAAGCATTGCCAAAGGTGACGTTTTTTCGGAATTTTTTCTAATGGGCATTGCTACTATAGGCGCATTTGCAATCGGAGAATATCCGGAAGGGGTTGCTGTTATGTTATTCTACAGTGTAGGAGAGGTTTTCCAGACACTTGCTGTTTCGAGAGCAAAGAATAATATCAAAGCATTGTTGGATCAGCGTCCTGATGAAGTGACCATTCTGGAAGGTAACCAACCAAAGACCATCCCTGCTAAACAGGCGAAAATTGGGGATATTGTACAGCTAAAATCAGGAGAGAAGCTGGCTCTGGACGGAGAGTTGGTAAGTGAATCCGCATCGTTCAATACTGCTGCATTAACGGGTGAGAGTAAGCCTGATACCAAAAACAAAGGTGAGAGCGTGCTTGCCGGAATGATCAATCTACAGACTATTGCTCAGGTAAAAGTGACAACTGCTTACGAAGACAGTAAGTTGAGCAAAATTCTGGAATTGGTACAAAATGCGACGGCTCAGAAGGCACCTACCGAACTTTTTATCCGAAAATTCGCAAGGATTTATACACCCATTGTCGTTGGACTCGCAGTACTGATATGCCTACTACCATATCTGTTCTTGGAAAATTATGTTTTCCGTGACTGGCTTTACAGAGCATTAGTGTTCTTAGTTATCTCTTGTCCTTGCGCTTTGGTTATTAGCATTCCTCTAGGTTATTTCGGCGGAATTGGCGCAGCTTCAAAGAACGGTATACTGTTTAAAGGAAGTAATTTTTTAGACATTATCGCCAATATTAAAAATGTGGTAATGGACAAGACCGGAACAATGACGGAGGGCGTCTTTAAAGTTCAGGAAGTTACTTTAAAATCTGAATTTAATAAAGATGAAATTCTGAAGATGGTAAATGCTTTAGAAAGCAAAAGTACCCATCCGGTCGCTACGGCAATCCATCAATATGTCGGCGAAATTGACCATTCTATACAATTAGAAAATACAGAAGAAATCGCTGGGCACGGATTGAAAGCCAGTGTCAACGGAAAAGATCTACTTGTGGGAAATTTTAAATTGATGGATAAGTTCAATATCAAATATGATCTTGACCCTACGCAGATCGTTTATACAATAATTGCAATCGCATATGACGGAAAATTTGCAGGCTACATTACTATTGCAGACAGTATAAAAGCCGATGCACAGCTGAGCATTGATAAACTTAAAGCTTTAGGTGTAAAAACTACGATGTTAAGCGGAGACAAGAGCACTGTTGTACAATTTGTTGCAAATCAACTGGGAATAACTAAAGCCTTTGGCGATCTGTTACCGGAAGATAAGGTCAACAAAGTAAAAGAGATCAAATCACAAAATGAAACAGTTGCCTTTGTAGGAGACGGCGTCAATGATGCCCCTGTTGTTGCCTTGAGCGACGTAGGTATTGCAATGGGCGGATTGGGAAGTGATGCAACCATTGAGACCGCAGATGTAGTCATTCAAGACGATAAGCCAAGCAAAATACCGATGGCGATCAATATCGGAAAGCAAACCCGCAAGATCGTTTGGCAAAATATTTTTCTAGCTTTTGCTGTAAAAGCGATTGTACTGGTATTGGGAGCTGGTGGATTAGCAACAATGTGGGAAGCAGTTTTTGCGGACGTAGGAGTTGCTTTATTAGCTATATTAAATGCTGTCAGAATTCAAAGAATGACTTTTTAATAATGCTATTTATAAGTATTAAAAAAACAAAGATGCTGTAAAAGTACATTTATAACTTCATATTTAAGGCTCAACTAGATGGTTGAGCCTTAAATATAAAAGTTATTACCCTGAAGTAATCGTTTAATCTATTAATGAGCGTTTGAAGTATTTTAAAACATAAGTAAAAAAAGAACCCACGCCGTTGTACATACTACTGAGTATTTAGTGAGTGTTCAAGACCTCACCCTGCGGGTTTACAAGCACCCTCGTTATTTTTTAGTTATCCAATGATTAATTCGATACCTGCTTTTTCTGCTTTGTATTTTATTTTGCTCTGCAATTCATAATAACTCCAGTTGCGAAGGACGAATTCCTGTTCTTTTGCAATGCCTATCTTATCTTCTTGATTTTTTAGAATGAGTGTGCCTGCCTGTTGTTGGATGCAGAAATCAATCAATTTCCGGCTGTACAAATGTAGCCGATGACTCACATATTTGCTTTCCAAATTTTCTGTTTTATACAATGCCTTTTGTTTTCTCTTGGCTCCATTTCCCGAACGGGCATAGGCGACTCCGTTTTGGATTCTTTTTTGACTTGCTTGAATCGCAAGCCTTCGATATAAAAACTCCTCTTTTGAGCCAATATTGATTCGCACATTGTTGGCTTTTGCTACTATAGGATGCTCCAGAGACAGGGAAGCTTCTGCAATGATATCAGGTTTTAAATGATGCTCTTCTTTTTCGAATTCAAATACTGCAAGCCAATAGATTTTTCCTGCTTTCAGCTGGATCTGCGATGTGCAAAGCTTTATTTCTTCTCTTAAAAGGCGTTCCATTATCAGCCGCTTATCAGAGTAGTCCTTTCCCAAATACGTTTTAGCAGGAATTGCAAACATATTGAAGCAAAACGCTTTCTTTCCCTCATCATATTTCATTTTGCTGATGCATTTGATAGGAAGTGGAATTGGAATGTCTTTTTTAAAATTTCTCAGCGATTTTGTTCCTTGCCAGTAATCGGCTTTGTTTTTAGAAAAGGTAGATTGAATAGTATTGTTCAGGCTTCCCAGAATATCCGTAGGAATTTCTCCTTTGAAACGGTCAGAAACCAAGCGTGCCGTTGTATTTGTTTTGGAACGTGTAAATATTCCCATTTCATCTTTTTTTTCATCAGCAAGCTTGTATTGGATTTCTTCGGTTAGGTAAAAGAAATCCTTGATCATTTCCTGAACATACAGATGAGAAACAATTAAATTAGCTGCTCGGAAACAGCGGTTCTGATATCGGTAAAGTTTTTCCCACATTTCTTTTTGTTCATTTGCAGGAAGATCTATCAAAAGCTGAATTCTTCGGGTCAATGTCATCGTGGATTTTTCCATTTCAAAGAGGTATTTCAGAAGTGTTTTGATTTTGCAGATACTGATAGGCGTACATAAATTCCCGATGGACTTCCTTTTCTGGTAATTTGAGTTCTCGGGCAATAACTGCAAATGAAGATTTCTTCTCAAACCTTCTTTTCAAAATATCGAGTTGTTGACTACTGAGTTTTTCTGACTGCTCTTTATTGTCAAAAGCTTTTTCCTGTGGCTGTTCAAAAGAACTTCTATTAAGAATTTTGCGAAGATCATTTATAGCTCTGCTCACCTCATTGCTGATGTCTTTCACACTGCTACCCATTGCTTCTGCGATGGGCTTGTGCTGAAAGCCATATTCCAAGCAAAGTTCAATAAGGTGTTTTCTTTTGGGATCCAAAATGGGTAAAACCTTTTTGACTTCATCGAAATTTTTCTGATCCGATTCGTGACTGAGGAGATTCTCTTTATCAGTTAGGGGATCATAACCCACTAGATAATCTTGATAATTCTCAAAACTTTCAAGAGAAGCCATCAAACGGTTGAATTTATTTCTTGGAGCAGTAACATAAGATATACAATCTCTTTTCATCACAAACCGTAAAAAGCCAAGAATATGATTCGGAGTTTCAATGGTGTTGCGGTGTAGCCACAATTTGAGGAATGTATCCTGAAGAATAGTTTCCACTACAAAATCATCCTCAAGCACTTGCCTTCCAACCCAGAAAAGAAGTCTTTTGTAGCGCAGATGAATATGTTCCAAAGCGGTCGGATTGCCTTTTTTCAGCAGTTCGTACAACTGAAGATTGCTTAGTTTTCGGGAGAAAGAGTCTGTTCTTTTCATAAGCAGCGGATTTAGCTATCTATTACTGGAAGGAACTGCTTAGATCTTTGTATGAAAGCAACAAACTATTCATATCACCACCTCATTACATTTTGTCAAAAAAACAAAAGGCGTGGAACTCAACTTACCGACTGGAGGTACTGGCATACCGAGCAACGATAAGTGAGCCCACGCCGAAGTCGTGGGCACATTTACTTATCAACTCGTTGCTTTTTGAAAAGTGCCAGTTTTCCAATCGAGAATCTAAGCAATAGCTTCTATGTTTTTTTTGAACTATCGCAAAATTACATTACTGTAACTTGTATTGCAAATATAACAAAAATAATTTAATTACGGTCGAACGACCGTAATATTTCAATTACAAAATATTTCTTTTGTTATATGATTGACATAAACGAGAAAATCTGTTCTTATATAACTAAAAATTGGTTAGTTCCTTGGCTTAAAGAAAATAAGTCACAAAACTCGTTTGCTAAAAATCACGATGTTGAAGAAAGTACTATCAGAAAAATTAAAAGTGATATTACATATAGAATTCCCGTTGAAACACTTTATAGGATATGCAAAGCAAGAAAAATTACTCTTGAACAATTTTTTAATCTTATAAATGAGTAAAATACCGACTAGAGTTGGCATTTTTTTATTGTAAAATTCTGGACTAAGTTCTTTCCTGATTTGCATTATCATATCTTTCTTCTTCATCAAATACCAATTTTATACAATTAGAAGTTGATGACAGTGATCGTGAGGGAGTTAAGATATTAGTTGCATTGTATTGCTATTAAAGAAAAGACGATTTTTTTAAACTATATTAATATAAAAACAAGATTCAGCTCTTAGAGCTGGATCTTGTTTTTAAAAATATTAAATGATAATAATACGTTAATTTATAGTACAATTTAAAATAATTAGTAATTGAGAGATAAACCCACACCAAAGCCCATATCACTGTCGTAATGTGTACGAATACCTACATTTTTATTGATAATATATTTGAGTTCGGTCATATATTCCATATCGGTGTTGACCATAAAACCTGCTCTTAATCTTTTTGTTATAGGAATATCTTCGCGCATTAAGGAAAGACGAACAATACCATCGTGATAGACTTCTGCTTGAAAATTAACTAACATCGGCATTGTATACATAAAACCTAAACTTATAGCTCGACGAGTATCTTTCTCGTTTTTCTGTCCGAATAAATTGGTTTCGTGTTCATCCATACCCATTTTACGATACCTCCAGTCAAAACCAATGAATGGCATAAACCACTGCATTTTACCAATGTATCGCCCTAAGTGAGTTTCTACTTCATAACCGTGCATATCGTTATAGCCTAAACGCCATTCTGTACCTAAACTCCATCTTGAGTTCTGAAGCATTGCGTCACCATCATTCCCATTCGTAGCAAAATCATTCTGCGCCATAAAGTGTGGCATATTACTCTCGCGCTGCAACATATTATATGCTTGTTTTTTGTCAGGTAAATTAGGATTTTGATAGTCGTCAACCGCAAAAACTCTGTTCATTCCCGACATCATATGATAAAGGATATGACAGTGGAAAAACCAATCTCCTTCTTCATTCGCTAAAAACTCAATCGTATCAGTTTCCATTGGCATTATATCCAACACATTTTTCAGCGGAGATTTTTCGCCTTTACCGTTAATCACTCTGAAATCGAACCCGTGTAAGTGCATAGGATGTCGCATCATAGAGTTATTATAAATGGTAATACGTAGAATTTCACCCTTTTTGACAGGTATTTTATCAACTTCGGAAAGAATCTTATTATCCATACTCCACACATAGCGGTTCATATTTCCGGTAAGTGTAAATTTTAATTCCTTTACCGGAGCATCTTTTGAAAGCGTAGTATCGTAAGGTGATTCCAACATTGCATAATTCAGGGTCTTAATATCTCCTAAAGCATTTGCGTTGTAACGATTGGGGTCGCTATCCATATTCATATTCATATTGTGTTCGCTATGATCTTGCTTCTGTTTTGCTTCACCAGTAATTTCTGGGTACATCACTACATTCATATCCATTTGGTTCAAGCTCATTTTCATTCCCATATCATCCAGATCACCATTCATCTTCATCATATCGTTCATCATTTTCATTCCTTCAAAATATTTAAGACGAGGAAGCGGAGAAATAAGTTGCTTAATACCGTTTCCTACGAAATAGCTTGCAGACTGTGTTCTGTCTTCAGTGGTAGCTAAAAACTCATAAGCCACACCATCGTCCGGAATCGTAACAACGACATCATAAGTTTCAGAAACTGCAATAATTAAACGATCAACTTCTACAGGCTCTACATCATTGCCATCATTGGCTACTACAGTAATTTTACCACCTGCATATCGCAACCAAAAATACGATGAAGCGCCTCCGTTTGAGACACGTAAACGCACTCTGTCACCTGCTTTTAGCTTTTTGCCATCAACCATTTTTAAGTCGGTAGCGTTATTTCCATTGATTAAAATTTTGTCATAATACACATCGCTAACGTCCATCGCCAACATCCGTTTCCATTCGTTTGTGACCTTAGTTTTGAAATGACCTTCTTTAATAGCTTCGACATAAGACTGAGTTGCATTTTTTTTAATAGCCGCCCAGTCATTGGCATTATGCAACATTCGATTAATGTTGTCCGGATTAAGATTTGTCCATTCGCTTAAAATAATTGGTACAGTTGGTAAATCATCAATTCCTTCTCTAAAAGTTTTATCATCATCACGTTTTTTCATTACAAAACTGCCATACATACCAATCTGCTCTTGCAAACCGGAATGGGAATGATACCAATGCGTTCCGTGTTGAATAATCGGGAAACGATAAGTATAGGTTGCACCGGCCTCAATTGGTTTTTGTGTAAGCCAAGGCACTCCATCTTCTTTGTTAGGTAAAAACACTCCGTGCCAATGCAACGATGTACTCTCTTTTAATTGGTTATGTACAACAATTTCAGCTGTATCGCCTTCTGTGAATGTAAGTGTAGGCATTGGTATTTGACCATTTACGGCAATAGCTCTTTTTTCTTTACCTGCATAGTTTACCAGTGTATCTGTTACATATAAATCGTAACGAACTGTTTTTGGTGGTATTGTCTTTACAATTCTTTTTACGATTTGAGGTTTCCCTTTTGGCATCGACATATTGTTCATTTTGTCCACCTTTTTCGGCTGCTCTTTTGGAGGCATCTGCATTTCATCATTCTTTTTGTTTGATGACTGCATTACCACTTTAGCCTTTTCTTTTATCAGTTTCATACCACACTTTGGGCAGTTGCCTGGTTTTTTAGCGTGAATTTCAGGATGCATCGAGCAAGTATAAGTTGTCTGCTGAACATTTTCTTTTTTACTCATATCCATACCTTTCATATCCTGTGCTTGTGCAAGGGAAAATGCGGAAAGGATGAATATTATTAGTGTTATATTTTTCATTTATTAATTTTTTTATTTAAAAAAAACTTGTATTTATAAAAACCCTGCTTAGTTTTCTTTGTTTATTTTGCGCATTGTTTTAATTTATAGTCGAAAGGCTGTCTGCTGTTTTGTTCATCCAATTTACCATCAATTTTTTTTGCTTCTTTGAAAGCTTCGCATTGCTGTGCATTATTTTATAAGACGCTAAAGGCATTTCATCGTTCTTAATTTGGTTTGCAATTCCTTTCACTTTACTTATTTGCCTTCGGCTACCTAAACTGCCAAACTCACTAAAATTTAATTGCGCCTTTCCATCATCAATATGTCTTTTCATTAACAAAGCCATAGGTTGAATGTTAGCGTACCATTTATCTTTGGTATTATTGCTATGGCAGTCGTAACAGGCGTTTTGTAAAATTCTTTGCACATTTGTCGGAACATAATAAACCTTTGCAAAATCGGTTTGATAAACCTGCCCTTTATTAACATTGAGGGCAGGTTGGTAAAATTGAATAGCAATAAAAATAAACAGCAATGTTGCCAGAATTATCTTTAATACTTTCTTCATTTTATAATTCTTTTTTTAAAGAACCGCAGGTAAGCATTTTACTGCCATAGTAAGGGTTTTTTATTGCCTTGGCTTCGCTAATCCAAATAGTACCTTTGCCATCATTAAACATTGGGCAGAAATCCTGATACAGTTTTTCTGTAGTTCCAAACAAGGTAATAAGGTCGGAAACATCTTTACTCAAAATTGCGAAATGTTCTCTTTGGTGGTCTATCTTTCCTGCATTGTCACCAATATGTTCTGAATTTTCTTTGGCATCTTCAGCTATGTCCATATATTGTTTATGCTTGTTTGCAGGTATGGTTTTCATATCTACCTTACTTAATGTACTAATGAGCTGTTTGCCTGCACTGGATGCTGCTTTATCATTATCTGCAACAAGTGCATTTTTTAATGCCAAATAATCTTTAACAATTGGTGTGATAATAAAGTTTTGCGCTTGCTCCTTTGCAGTATGTTTTTCACCTTCTTGAGAAGGCGTATCTTTTGAAGCAAAAGCTTTTACTGTATCATTTTGTATTGCTGATGACAAATCTTGCGTTTTAGCTATTGCAGTGCTATCATTAGCTTGCTCGTTGTCGTTTTTATTGGAAGACTGATTGCAGGAAACTGTTAATACTGCTAATGTTGCCAATGATATGATGGAGAAAAATATATTTTTCATTGTAATAATATTTAAAGTTATTAAAGAATGATTTTTTACTTATTTGTTTCAAATTCTTTAAGCTTTCGCTTCATAAATTCTATTTCTTCTGCTTGGGTTTTAAGTATGTTTTTTTGCAACTGTATCAGTTCGGGATCGGTAAGGTTTGATTTTTCAGACATTAATACTGCTGCTGCGTGGTGTGGTATCATACCTTTTACAAATTCTTCATCACCAACAAATAACTGCTCTCGAATCCCAAACCACGAAAAGATACCTATCGCAGCAGAAATTATTATAATGCCCCAATTGATTTTCTTATTTTCATACATACCCTTCATTATCCATAATTCTATTATCAACATTACAGAAACCATCAGCAAGGTCATATACAAATTATTAATGTTTGGGATAAGATTATTTAAACCATCAATCATAGCATACATTATAAAATACATAGCTGCAAACATTATAACTGCCATAATTGCGAAGCGTTTGTACATTGCTAAAGAATGTTTACCACTATGTCCTTCATTTATAGAACTATGTTGCATTTTGTGTTCATTTTCCATAATAGAGGAGCTTTATTTGTTGCCAATTGTCTCCTGCACGCTACCACAGGTAAGCATTTTAGAACCATAATAAGGGTTCTTAATTACGTCTTCTTTGCTTAACCAATTTGCTCCTTTACCATTGTTGTACATAGGGCAATGCTGATAATAAACAGGTGTTTCTTGTTTTGACACTTTGGTTAATTCATACATATTTTTAGAAAGTAAGGCAAAAGTTTCTCTTTGTTTTGAAACATCTTTAGCGGTAGAAATTTTTTCTGCATTTGCTGTTAAATCCTTCATTACTTTCATCCAAACGCTATGTTCTTCTGTTGAGAGTTTTGTCATTTCTACAGCTTTTATCGCCTTTAGCAATTCAGCAGCTTTTATAGATGAGATAGCAGGATCGGTTTTTACCAAGGCATCTTTTACTGAAAAATAATTATCGAAAACGGATTTAAGTTGTGGAACATTTTGAATGGTTGCCGTATTTGTAACAGCCATTTCTTTAGGGTCGTGGTTTGCGTGTTCAGCCTTCATATTCATAACAGCATCTTTGTTTGTGGCAACTGGCTTAAGCTCCCTATTATACTGGCAACAGCCTGATAATTTTGAATAAACGTCGTCTGGAGCTAAAAATTTCTCACTGTCATAACCAGCTAAGGCAATGCGTTTCAATATTTCGTCCTGATTTGTTTTTTTACTATCATAGCTGAGTGTAGCCATTTTCGTATCCTTATTCCATTCTACAGTGGATACATTTTTTAAATTTCCTGCTTTTTCGATGTTTGCTTTACACATTTCACAGTTACCATATACTTTTACGGTTTCTGTTTTTGAATTTTTGATTTGGGCAAAAATGTTTATGGTTGATAGTAATACGGTGATTACCATCAATATTTTTGATATTGATTTCATTTTGAAATTTTTAAATTATTAGGAATACAAAAATTTTACGAAAACTAATTTAGTTTTCGACAAGACATAATTATGGCTTGAAAGAAATAATTTTAGCCTATTTTAGGTGGTTGCCAAATGGAAGAAAAGCCTGAAGAATGGTAGGCTTGTTTGAAATGGAATTTTTGTTGTTTAATTTCAACAAACTGATTTTCGTTCTCTATATAAAACGGTATAGGTAAACTCAATGAAGATGAAAAAGTGCTACATCTACAAGAACTATGCTTACATTTTCCACTACAATCATTATGGTTTTTATCTCTTTTGCAAGATTTTGCTTTACAGCAATCCTTTATTTCTGCTTTATGGAACTGACTTTTTGAAACTGACTTTAAGTCTGTCTTTGTTGTTTTTTTTGAGCAAGCATAAGTAGTACTCGGTATAAGCAAAAAGCCCAAACAGATTAAAATTACAAAGCTGATATGTTTACTCAAAGTTTTCAACGCTACAAAATTATAAATAATTTCTATCGAAAATTATATTCGACTAATTTATTTTTTAATTATAATATTAGAGTTACGTTTGTTAGCACTATTTAGAATTGAAAATTCATCATCTAGCAATCCTAAAGGAAAAAATAAACTAGCACCTACAATAGCACCTTTTAAAATAAAACCCTGTAAATCAATTATTTACAGGGTTTTAAGTGGAGTTGGAGGGATTCGAACCCTCGTCCAAACAAGCAATACATAAGATTTCTACATGCTTATTCTGCTATTGGTTTTCGACTGAATGCAGAGAACAGACACCCAACATTCAGCTTATCTTCTGAGGTTTTCGAGCTTTAGCCGAAGCATCTAAAGCCTTATTTCCGCATTCCTATATCCCATGATCAAACGCCGCAGAACAGAGCATTTGTGGAATATCTTGCTTCCCTACTAAAGTCTTCGGGAAAACGCTTGATCTACTATACTTCGATATTAAGCTGCAAGAGCGAACTCTTCGTTGCCAGTTAAAATTGTGTAGCAAGGGATTATAGAGATCGCACTACGGTTCTCTGCATGCTTACTTACCCATTGGTCTTGCTGTCGAAACCAGTCAACCCCATGAATAGAGTATGCAAAAATAAGGCTTTTTATTCAAATATAATTAACATACGCTAATCTTTTTGAAGAAGCGCTGTTACTCCCTGTTCTTTAATAAGATCCAGCCGGATAACTGTACAGGCTGTTTCGTAATCTGATCAGTCCAGGATAAGCTGTACCAATACGTGTCAGTCGGTAATGGCATTCCGACGTATTTTCCATTCCATACCGGATTTTTAGAACTTACCTCGAAAACAACTTTACCGTATTTATCAAAAATACTTCCTTTGAAATCCCCAAACTTGCTGATGATGCTGAAGTCGATATTGTCGTTGATTCCGTCACTGTTTGGCGTGATGGTGTTGTTCATTAAGAAGGTGTAGTATTCCGTATGGGTATCACACAAAACGCCTCTCTTTCTTACCCTGATAGAATACTGCGTATTTCTCAAAACATTTTTGAAAATATTATACGCCTGCCACGTTACGCCGCCGTCAATAGAATATTCCAGAGGATCACCTGCCGGATTTTTAACGTTGATGGTTAACAGGCCATTTTCATAAGTAATCCCTGTAATTTCAGGAGTTTTAATATAAGAAACCACAGCGGTAAGCACTTTAGAGCAAGAGCCGTTGTTGATGGTTACTGTATAGGTTCCCGGAAGGGCAGTGCTTATGGTTTGGGTAGTGGCTCCGGTATTCCAGCTGTAAGAATAGTTCGTGCCGGCACCGGCATCCAGAACTGCGTTGTCTCCCTGACATACCTCAACATTCGGCAATGATGCTGAAATCGCAGGAACAACATTGATCGTAATTGAAGTGGTGGATTGTGCAGGACAGCCGTTGTTTCCGATTCCTGTTACGGTGTATGTTGTAGTAATATCCGGCGAAACAGTTTGGGTGCTTCCGTTTCCGGTAAGACCTGTCCAGGTGTAAGTTGCCGCTCCTGAAGCGGTAAGCACCACAGAATCTCCTTTGCAGATATTGATGGATGAAGCGTTTAAAGTGATCGTCGGAGGTGTAATATTTTTTACCACCGTTACAGAAGACTGCTTGGTGCAACCGAGCGGACTGGTAATTTTCAGAGTATAGGTTCCGGCATTATTCACAACAGGAGTTAATGTATTGATTCCTGAAACAATCGTTCCGCCGCCTGTTGCTGTCCACAGTAAAGTTGAACCCGGCGGATAAGTTGAACCCGACGCATTAAGAGTAACTTGTGTATTGGTACAGTTGATTTCAGCGGGAGTTGCAATATTTACCGTAATCGCAGGATCCATCGTCACTGTTGCAGAACTTTGATACTGACATCCTAAAGGAGTGGTTACCGTAACGGTATAGGTTCCGGATGTTGTAATCGTATTGGTGCTTCCTGTCACACCGTTGGACCAGGAGAATGTATTTCCGGTTCCTGTGGCAGAAGCTGTTAATACCGTTGAAGATCCTTCACAGAAAGTTAAATTTCCGGTAACCTGGACATTGGGATTAGGGCTGCTGTTGATAGTAACGGAAGCGGTGTTGCCTGTGCATAAGCCGTTATTGTTGATCAATGTATATACACCGGGAGTATTTACGGTGATGCTCTGCGTGGTTTCTCCTGTAGACCACGTATTTCCGGTGGCATAATTGGAAGTAAGGGTAATGCTTCCGTTATTGCAGATAACAGTGGAAGAAGCGGTAATCACAGGAACCGGCTTTTGATTGACGATCAATTGCAGATTGGCCACTTTCGAGCATGTGCTGGATTTTACCCGAACATAAATCGTTGCATTTCCGGAAGTATGAGATGTCGGATTGGTAATGGTATTGGTATTTCCTGCCACGGCATCAGCTTGATTAAGATAATAATCAAAAGTCACTCCGGAGGTGGTGCTGATGTTGTTTTGGGCTGATGTTAAATTAAAAGTGGCGGTCGGAGTATCGGAACAAATGCTCAAACTCGCATTCTGAACAGCCGGAACAACTCCCTGAGTAACTGTAACCGACTTTTGAAAGGTGCAGTTGGACGGTGTTGTAACGGTCGCCGTATACGTTCCGGGAGTGGTAACTGAAATACTGCTTCCGGTAGCACCTGTGGACCAGGTGTAGGTGTTTCCTGCTCCTATAGAAATGGCGGTTAATTGAGTAGGGCCTTCACACAATACAAGGTTCCCGTTAATCTGTAGATTGGGATCTGAAGCTGCTGTAATCGTTACCGATGCCGGCGGACTTGTACAATTTCCATTCGTAGCGGTAAGAGTGTAGGTTCCCGGTGTGTTAACTACAATGGAATTGCCTGTAGAGCCTGTAGACCATACATTTCCTGCTGTGCCGCTTGAAGTTAAGGTTACGCTTCCACCCGGGCATAAAGTCGTTGATGAGGCGGTAATATATACCGATAAATTGTTCAGTTCAAAAATGAATGTGCCGGTCTGCTTGCAGTCACTTATGCCGCCTCCCGGACTGTTAGGATTGTTGTAATTGATATTATAATAATAAGTAGTACCAGGTGTCACGGAAGAAGGTGATGTGATCGGGTTGGTTCCTGTAGCGGCATCATTAGCATTATTGAAGTAATGGACTACAAAATTTGTATTTCCATTGATGATTCCAGGGGATAATGTTGTAAAATCAAAAGAACTGCTGTCGCAAATTGATATTACTCTCGGGGAATTCGGATCAGGTCCTGCAACACCGGGCGGTATAAAAGGATTAGGAGCATTAGCGGAACTAAAGGGAGAAACAAAAGTTGCCGTTCCGCCCCAGGTGAGGTTGAACGTGTAAACGGTAGTAGACCAGTTGTCGATATATAAATAATAGGTTTCCCCGGCAATAACATCCATATACATACAATACGGATTTGTGTTGCCTCCGGCAGAGCTTACGTTTGTATTGGTCATATTCATTCCTGTACTCGAAAGAGATCCGGAGGCATTGCATCGTATAGGAAGTCCGAGATTGGAACATGGTGTGTTTGGTCCGTAAATCGCCCAGTCATAATCAACAGGTCCGGTAGGAGTAAGGTTAAAGGTAAGTGTTCCGCTTGTTGCAATGGTGAATTTATACCAAACGGAATGGTGCTCTCCTGAATTTAAGCAGCCCCCAAGAGTTTCATACTCATTTCCGATGCCTGAAGGCGTATAATTAATATTAGAATTTCCGCATACGGTGATGGCCGAAACACAATCTTCCTGAGCGGAAAGGGAAATATAAAAAATGGATAGTAAAGAAAACAGTAATCTTTTGATCATACCCTGGTTACAGTTTTAAAGGTGAAATATTATATGTGAAGTACAGGAATAATAAGCAAAGCTATGTTTTGCCGGAATCAGTTCGTGGGGAATATGGGGCCATTTTGTTAATGTTAGTTTTCGGCAAATTTAATTAAAATTATATTACAGTATTCAATTAAATGATCGTAATATGATTTAAATATCGTTCTGATTTTGAATATTTCCTATTTGGATGGTTCTTTAAAAGCTAGGTATTTATTAAACAATTCGGATAAAAGTTTGCAGATTTGTAAAAAAATAGTATTTTTGCAATCCAAAATGAGATGTAATATATGTTAATAATTCCAGTTAAAGATGGTGAATCCATCGACAGAGCATTAAAAAAATATAAAAGAAAATTTGATAAAACAGGAACGGTTCGTCAGCTAAGAGCAAGACAACAGTTTATCAAGCCTTCTGTAACGTTAAGACAAGCTAGATTAAAAGCGGCTCACAAACAGAGAGCACTTAGCAAAGAAGAGCAGGCTTAAGAAATTTTTCTTAATTCGCATACGAATTCACTCTTTAAATAGTTATATTTGAAGAGTGAATTTTTGTTTTTATACTTTTAATGATGCTGGACAAATTCTTAGAATATTTAGAAATCGAAAAAAGGTATTCGCCTCATACGATTACAAGTTACAAAAAAGATCTTGAAGACTTCTGTCGTTTTTACCTTAAAACCGAATCTTCAGAAGACATCTCCAAAGCTGATAAAAAAATCATCCGGAATTTTATTGTTGAATTAAGTGAAAACAATATATCCAAAAGAAGCATCAACCGAAAGCTTTCCTCTCTTCGAAGCTTTTATCTTTTTCTTTTAAAGATTGGTGACATCGAAGTCTCCCCGGCCGAAAATATTTCCTCACTGAAATTTTATCCCGAAAAACAGATCCCAATGTCCGAACAGGAAATGCAAAACCTCAGTGATCAGGTTTTTACGAATGTTCATGATATTCTTGAAAAATGTATTCTCGAAGTACTTTACCAGACAGGTATCCGGAAATTCGAGCTTTGTGGTATGACTTTTGAAAATGTAAACCTGCACTCCGGTGAAATAAAAATAATCGGGAAAGGAAATAAACAAAGAATCATTCCGATCTCCGAAAATTTGGCCGAGGTTTTAAAAAGTTACGTACAAATACGCAAACCGGCAACAGAATTTAAATCATACTTCTTTGTCAACAGGAAAGGTAAAAAACTCACCGAAAAATTTGTTTATGTGGTGGTTAATAAGTACCTTAGTCTTATAACAACAAAGGAAAAAAGAAGTCCTCACATCCTTCGTCACAGCTTTGCGACACACGTTTTGGATAATGGGGCAGAGATCTCTAAAGTAAAAAAAATATTAGGACATTCCAGCCTTGCAAGTACTCAAGTCTATACGAATGCCAATATCGAACAATTGAAAAAAGTTTTTAATCAGGCTCATCCAAGAGCTTCAAAAAATGACGAATTATGAAGATCACAGTACAATCAATTGGTTTAACTCCACACGAACCACTAGAATCACACATCGAGAAAAAAGTAAGCAAGCTGGATACGTTTTATGATAAAATCCAGGACTGCAAAGTGTTTTTAAAAGTGGAAAATAACTCGGATAAAGCCAACAAAACGGCCGAGATTATTTTAGCGGTTCCGGGAGACGATATCGTGGTAAAAAAGACAACAACAAGTTTTGAAGAAAGCTTAGACCTATGCGTTGATGCTGCTAAAAAGCTACTAATCAAGAAAAAGGAAATGGCATAGCAAAAAAAGTCAAAAAAAATTATTAAAAAATTTGAGAATTCAAAAAATCCGTTCTATATTTGCACTCGCAAAAAGGAACAGTGATCTTTTGAATTCTTTTTTATAAATGCCTCCATAGCTCAGTTGGCCAGAGCACGTGATTTGTAATCTCGGGGTCGTGGGTTCGAATCCCTCTGGAGGCTCATTTAATATAAAATATCTGGGGAGATTCCAGAGTGGCTAAATGGGACTGACTGTAACTCAGTTGCTTCGGCTTCGTAGGTTCGAATCCTGCTCTCCCCACATTTTATATTAGAAAAAAAGTTGCATGAATAAAGGATTTTCCTTAAGTTTGCACAGCGTTACCAATAATTTTGGAAACAAAATTGCGGAAGTAGCTCAGTTGGTAGAGCGTCAGCCTTCCAAGCTGAATGTCGCGGGTTCGACCCCCGTCTTCCGCTCAAAATCACACTTATTGCAGGGTGATTTTTTTTTAACTGCTGAAAGGATGTAGAGTAGCGTTTCTCACAGATTTCAGTCCATTTGTTAAATGCCTCCATAGCTCAGTTGGCCAGAGCACGTGATTTGTAATCTCGGGGTCGTGGGTTCGAATCCCTCTGGAGGCTCATTTAATATAAAATATCTGGGGAGATTCCAGAGTGGCTAAATGGGACTGACTGTAACTCAGTTGCTTCGGCTTCGTAGGTTCGAATCCTGCTCTCCCCACATTTTATATTAGAAAAAAAGTTGCATGAATAAAGGATTTTCCTTAAGTTTGCACAGCGTTACCAATAATTTTGGAAACAAAATTGCGGAAGTAGCTCAGTTGGTAGAGCGTCAGCCTTCCAAGCTGAATGTCGCGGGTTCGACCCCCGTCTTCCGCTCTCATAAAATCACGCTTTTAGTGTGATTTTTTTGATTGTTGCCGACTTAGCTCAGCGGTAGAGTGCTTCCTTGGTAAGGAAGAGGTCACGGGTTCAAGTCCCGTAGTTGGCTCAGATTCTAATCCCGATTTTTTCGGGATTTTTATTTTTAAATATTCTTTGACGCTAACGCCGCCAGGAAAGCTTACCTTTAACTCTTCTAATTCCGTTCGCAAAGGCATTCCATTCAGCAAATGAAAGATATACGATATTTAAGTTTTTAAAATTTAAAGATTTTAATTTTTACGAATTGCACTACCTTTTCTGATCGCTATGTTTATTCGGAATTTGTCGAAATATTTCCCAAATTTATGATAGTGAAATTATATGTCTACTTAATGCTACAGTTCTTTTCTATTAAATATATTCCAGAAATTAGTAAATATAATAGGTAATTTCAACTCTACTATCATTTGCTAAACGAAGTGTCTTTGCGAACGCAAATATTAAGTAGAATTCAAATATCTATTGCGTCCATAGCGTTTAAAATATTTTAACCTTAAAATTCAATTAAAATACTTCCCGCAAATTTGAATTCCTTTACGGTCATGAAAATTTTCTTTACATTCGTATAAAATAATTTTCGATGAATATTCTTTTATTGGAAGATGATCTTATTCTTTCTGCGGAACTTTGCAAGTTTTTAGAATCGAATAATTTTACCTGTGACAAAATTTATGACGGTGAAACATTTCTCCGGCAGATTAAAAACAGTTCGTATGATTTGTATCTTCTCGATATCAATGTTCCTAAGATCAATGGGCTCGATGTATGCCAGACGATCCGTTCTTTCGATAAAAATACCCCCATCATCATTATTTCTGCTTACGGAGATCTTTCGGACAAAAAAGATGCTTTTACGAGACTTGCAGATGATTATCTTGTAAAGCCTTTTCAGTTTGAAGAGCTGTTGTTGCGTATGAATTCTCTCCTAAGAAGAAAATCTCCCTCTGAAAACAGCGACCAGGATATTATAAGGGTAGATGATCTTATTATCAATAAAACCGAACAGAAAGTTTTCCGTGCCGGGAACGAAATTGCACTCACCCTGAAGGAATTTCAGCTTTTGGTTTATCTGGCCGAGGCCCAGGGAAGAACGGTTTCAAAACAGCAGATCACGGAACACGTCTGGGAACATAATTTCAATACCAACACCAATACGGTGGAAGTTTATATCAACTTTTTAAGAAAGAAAATAGATAAAGATTTTAAAATTAAGCTTATTCATACACGTTCCGGATTCGGATATTATTTAAGCCCGCTGTAATATGTCTTTAAAAAGAAAAATCGCCCTCAATCTCAGTATTGCTTTTTCATTGCTTTTCGGTATTGTGATGGCGGTGATTTATATATCTTTTAATGATTTCAGGAAAGATGAATTTAAGGAAAGATTCAGACAGAGGCTCGATTTTACCTCTCATTTTATTGCGAAATCCAGGGATTTTGAAGAGGAAGCGCCCGTTTTTTTTAATGAAAACTCGGACAATATTCTTTTGAATGAAACGATTCTGATTTTCAACGGCAATAAAGAATTAATCTACAGTACAATTAAAGACCGGAATGTCACCTGGGATAATGAGCTGCTAAAGGAACTCGATGAGAAAAAGGTTATTTACTCAGAGAAAACGGTTCCTGAAATTTATGCTGCCCTTAAAAACATTAATGGACAAAATTATTATATTCTTACCAGTGCTTACGATACCAATGGAAATTCCAAACTGGAGTATTTGAAGTATCTTCTGATTACGGCTTATGTAATGAGCACATTGTTTATCGGTTTTTTCAGTTATTACTTTATGGGACAGTTCCTGAAACCTCTTGAAGATCTTAATAAAGAGATCTCAGAAGTAACGGCCCACAAATTGACAACAGAAATTCCCGTTCGTGATTCTAATGATGAGATTGATGTTCTTGCAAAATCATTCAATACCATGATCAAAAGACTGGATGATGTATTTCAGTCGCAGAAAGATTTTACGGCAAGTGCCTCTCATGAAATCCGAACACCTATTACCAGAATGGCTTTTCAGCTCGAAAATTTAATTAAGTTTGGACAGCATTCTCCGGAAACATTATCTTCACTTCAACAGATTAAAAGAGATGTTTATCAATTATCGGATCTTACCAATTCATTGCTCCTGTTGACGAAGTTCGACAAAGAAAATATCCAGAGCATCTACGAAGAAGTCAGGATCGATGAAGTTATTTTTGAGTCTTTTGAAGCCGTGGAAAAAAGCTATCCGAAACTGAAGATGGATTTTCTGATTTCCGAAAATACCTCCGAAAATGCTTTGCTTATCATAAAAGGCATACAGTCATTACTTGATATTGTTTTTATTAATTTATTCAAAAATGCAGCTATCTATTCTGATGATACTGAAGTGGACGTACTGATTACCGAAACGGATAACAGGCTTATTGTTGATGTTATTTCCCACGGAAATACAATTCCTAAAGAAGAGCAGCCGAAACTTTTTGAAGCGTTCATGAGAGGTAACAATTCTCAGAATACTTCCGGATCAGGTCTTGGACTTCGTATTGTAAAAAGAATTCTGGAATACCACGGTGCTGAAATCATTTATACGGCTCCCGGAGATCTGTTGAATAAATTCAGTGTTATTTTTTATAAGTAATTTTAAGCATCTTAAATCTCTAAAAATTCCTGCATTGTCACCCTGAGCGCAAAGTAGCCAAAAGATCTTCGCTAAATTTACCACGGATTGCAAGGATTTTCACAGAAGAATTTTTCATATTTTTAGATACATTAGAAAAATCAAAGATTTTTAAAACTTGTGCTCTAAAATATGCGCAAACTTTATCCTTAAACCTAATGTGACTTATGTGTTTAAATGTTTTGTGACTTTGCGGCTAACTTCCATTTACACTGATTTATAATGCATTTAATTAGCCCATAAACCCATTTTAATTTTTTTTTAAGCATTCTTTAAGAGCATTTTAATACCATAAAAGCAACTTTGTATCATAAAATAAAAAAATGAACAGAATTGCAGGGCTGTTGATTGTTGCTTCCTCACTGGTGGCGGCACAACAGCAAATGTCACTTTCGGATTGCGAAGAAGCTTTTCAGAAAAACAATCTACAACTGCTCGCGGAACAGTACAACATCAACATGGCTGATGCAGATATTTTGCAGGCCAAAATCTGGGAACTTCCGCAATTGAGCGGGCAAATCAATGCCTACAACCCTGAAGATCGCAAAGTTTTTGATGTAGGTAGGGCAAAAGGTGCGGAAATTACCCAGCTTATTTACATGGGTGGAAAAAAGAAGAATGAAATTGCTTTTGCAAAATCAAATAAAGAACTCGCCCAACTTCAGTTTTCCCAATTGCTTATAGATCTTCGGGTACAGCTCCACACTACTTACTATAATCTTTATTACGAAAGGCTTAAACTTAAAAATACTGAGAAACAGCTCGGATACATGAGTGATCTTCTTGCTGCCTATAAGCAACAGTCTGCAAAAGGAAATGTATCGCTTAAGGATGAAGTTAGGCTACAAAGTGTTGTTATTCAGTTGAGTAACGATAAAATAGCAATCAATAAAAATATTCTTGAATTTGAACAGGATCTTAAAGTTTTAACGGGGATCACCGATGATATCGAACCAAAACTTTCGGATTCGGAGGCACATGATATTCTGGCAGCACAGCCTTTTGGCGATGAAACGGAATTGCAGAAAAAAGCAGTTGAAAATAATGCCGATTATCAGTACAGCCTGAAATTAATTGACAACAGTAAGCTGTATGCCCAATGGCAGAAATCCTTAAACGTTCCCGATCTTAATCTAGGAGCTGCATGGGACCAGAACGGTGGAACATTTAAGAATGAAATAAATCTTACAGTAGGTATTCCCCTGCCTTTATGGAAATCAAATAAAGGAAATGTTGAAAAAGCAAATTTTGCCATACAGCAAAACCAGAAGAATGCAGAATTTCAAAAACTTAGCTTAGAAACAAAAGTTCAGGCAGCTTACAAAACCTGGAAAACGCAGTATGACCAACTTTCCCAGATAAAATCTGATGATCTTAATAATATGGAACTGGTTTATAATGGGATGCTGAATAACTTCCGGAAAGGAAACATAAGTCTTATTGAATTTGTAGACTTTATGGACAGCTACAGGGAAACGGCACTTCAGATCTATGATATGAAAAACGGAATCATGCAGTCTGCTGAACAACTCAATCAACTTATACAAACAAAAATCTTCTATTAAACATGAAAACATATATCATTCCCATAATTATATCATTATCAGTGCTTTCTTGCTCAAAGAAAGAAGAAACGGCACAGCCGCAGTCAAAAAAAGGCTTTGAACTGAGCAATACCATGCTCCAATCTATTTCTCTCGCAAAAGTTGAAAAAAAATATATTGAGGACGATTTTAATTTTTACGGAAAGATTTCGGCAGATAAAAACAGTTATATCGATGTTTATCCCCTGGTAGGAGGAAATGTTCTGAGTGTAAATGTAGAACTGGGAGATTACGTGAGAAAAGGACAGGTACTGGCAACCATCAGAAGTACGGAAATGGCGGAAGTTCAGAAAGATGTAAGTGATGCGAGAACGGATCTTGTGGTAGCGCAGAACAATCTTCGGGTAGCTAAAGAAATGTATGAAGGAAAACTGAATACCGAAAGGGATGTGCTTGAAGCAAAAAGCGAATTGCAGAAAGCCCAGGACCAGATGCAGAGAGCCAATGCCGTAAGTACGGTTTATAATGTTAAAAAAGGAAATATTTACAGTGTCATAGCTCCCATCAGCGGATATATTGTTCAGAAAAATATCAATAAAGATATGCAGCTGAGAAGCGACAGAAGCGAAAATATCTTCGATGTAGCCAATACTACCAACGTCTGGGCCATTATGAATGTTAACGAATCTGATATTGATAAAATCAGTCTTGGTATGAAAGCCCAGGTATCCACGCTGTCTTATCCTGATAAGGTTTTTGACGGGAAAATCGACAAAATTTTTAAGATCATCGATCCGGAAACCAATGCTATGCAGGCCAGGGTGGTACTCGATAACCAAAGCGGATTGCTGATCCCGGAAAGTAAAGCAACCATTAAAGTAACCAGCTCGGAAAATACTATGGCACTTACTGTTCCATCTAAAGCTGTGATTTTTGATGACAACAGAAGTTTTGTGATTATTTATAAATCAAGGACGGATGTAAAGGTCCGTGAAATAAAAGTGCTGAAGCAGGTCGGTGATGTTACGTATGTTTCCGAAGGACTATCTGAAGGAGAACAGGTGCTTACCAATAATCAGCTGCTGATTTACCGCTCACTGAATAGTTGATTCTTATAACCCTTTTCCTCCTTAATTATCTTAATAGTTTAAAAATACATCTTAAAAATAAGATATATGATTTACTGAGTGAAATCGAAAATTCAACGCAGTCAAAAAGCTTGAGTCAAATCCCTCTCCTTTGGAGAGGGTTGGGGTGAGGAAAAAATTTTGCACTCTTTGCGCTTAAAATATATTCAATGACTTTTCAGGTCAAAAAAAATCCATCATGAACAAATTCATTAAAAATATAATTGCTTTTTCATTAAAAAATAAAGCGTTCACCTTTATCTGGGTAGCTGTTCTTGCAGTGGCTGGGTTCATCAGTTTCAAAAACATGCCTATTGAAGCTTTTCCCGATGTCACCAATACCCAGATCGTTATCATTACCCAATGGAACGGCCGAAGCGCAGAAGAAGTAGAACGTTTTGTAACAACACCCATTGAATTGGCAATGAGTCCGGTTCAGAAAAAAACCAGCGTACGAAGTACTACCATGTTTGGTCTTTCCATTGTCAAAATACTTTTTGATGATGGCGTAGACGATACTTTTGCCAGAAATCAGGTGAATAACCAGTTAAGAACAGTGAGTCTTCCTGATGAGGTGGATCCGGAAGTACAGCCACCGTACGGACCGACCGGAGAAATTTTTAGATATACTCTACAGAGTAAAACTAAAGATTCCCGGGAATTACTGACTTTACAAAACTGGGTGATTGACCGCGCATTGAGGGGTGTTCCCGGAGTGGCAGACATCAACGTTTTCGGAGGGCAGGATAAAGTTTTTGAATTAAGTACCGATCCAAGGGCTTTGGATAAATATAACCTTACTCCACTTCAGGTATATGATGCTGTTACCAAAAGCAACCTGAATGTGGGCGGCGATGTTATTGAAAAAAACGGTCAGGCTTACGTCGTTCGGGGGATTGGTTTGGTGAAATCAATTGCAGATATTGGAAATATTACCATACAGAATGACAGCGGGAACCCGGTTTTAGTGAAAAATGTTGCAGAAGTTCATGAAAGTTCAATGCCGAGAGTAGGGCAGGCCGGACTGAATCACCAGGAAGATACCGTGGAAGGAATTGTCGTAATGAGAAAAGGCGAGAATCCCCGTGAGGTTTTAGTAGGGGTAAAAGCTAAAATTAAAGAGCTGAACGAAAAAATACTCCCGAAAGATGTCAAAATGGTAACATTTTACGATCGTGATAATCTGATGGATTTTACAACGGAGACGGTAATGCACAATTTATTGGAAGGTATTATTTTGGTTACAGTAATCGTCTTGATTTTCATGGCCGACTGGCGTACAACTTTGATTGTTTCCATCATCATCCCCTTATCGTTATTGTTTGCGTTTTTATGTCTGAAAATGGCTGGAATGAGTGCCAATTTATTGTCACTGGGAGCGGTTGACTTCGGAATTATTATCGACGGGGCCGTCGTCATGGTGGAAGGACTCTTTGTAATGCTCGACCAAAAGGCACATAAATATGGTGAAGAAAGGTTTAATAAATTAGCAAAAGCCGGCTGGATCAAGCAAACCGGAACAGGCCTCGGTAAAGCAATTTTCTTTTCAAAATTAATTATCATCACTTCTTTGATTCCTATTTTCTCCTTCCAGAAAGTGGAAGGGAAAATGTTTTCACCATTGGCATTTACTTTAGGTTTTGCCTTAATAGGTGCCCTGATTTTTACTTTAACACTGGTTCCGGTACTTTCTCATATTTTGTTGAATAAAAATGTTAAAGAAAAAAACAATCCGTTTGTGAATTTCTGGGACAGAATTGTTTTAAAGGGATTCAATTTTACATTCAGACATAAAAAATTAAGTTTAATGGTTTCTCTGGCATTTTTAGGACTAACCTTATTCTCTGCAAAATTTTTAGGAACGGAATTCTTACCGCAACTCAACGAAGGTTCATTATGGATCACTGCAGAAATGCCAATGAGCTCATCTTTAAAAGAATCTTTAAAAACGGCAGATCTTCTCAAGAAAGACATTATGAGCTTCCCGGAAGTAACCGATGTTCTTGCACAAACGGGAAGAAGTAATGACGGAACAGACCCGAATGGTTTCGGTTTCGTGCAGTTTGCAGTTAATCTGGAGCCTAAAGAAGACTGGAAACGGAAAATTACGTACGAAGAACTCATTGAAGAAATTGATAAAAAACTCAGAAATTACCAGGGGATTACCTTCAATTATTCACAGCCGATATCGGATAACGTTGCTGAAGCAGTGGCAGGATTCAAAGCCGAAAACGGAATTAAAATTTATGGAGACAATCTTCAGACCCTCGATATTCTGGCCGAAAAAGTACTAAAACAAGTTAAAGATATTCAGGGAGTAAAAGATGCCGGTATCATTAAAAATATTGGTCAGCCGGAAGTAAGCGTTGTGCTCGACAGGGATAAAATGGCTGCCTACGGAGTAATGCCGGATGATGCGCAATCTGTTCTCGAAATGGCTTTCGGAGGTAAAACGGCTTCGGAAATGTTCGACGGCGAAAGGAAGTTTCCAATCCGCCTCCGTTATTCTCAGGAATACAGAAAAGATGAAAATGATATTGCCGCATTAATGGTTCCTACACAGGATGGCACGAAAATTCCGCTAAAAGAAATAAGTACCATTGAAAAGGACAACGGAGCTGCTTTTATTTACAGAGATGATATCAAAAGATATATCGGGATCAAATTCTCTATCCGTGACCGTGACTTGGGAAGTACGATTGCAGATGCACAGCAGGCCGTATCTAAAATTGATCTGCCGGATGGTTATACAGTAGGGTGGACCGGTCAGTTTGAAAACCAGCAGCGGGCTTCAAAAAGACTGGCGCAGGTTGTTCCTGTAAGTATTCTCGGAATCTTTTTCCTTTTATTTGTGCTTTTCGGAAATATGAAAGATTCTTTACTGGTATTGGCCAACGTGCCTTTTGCGCTGATCGGCGGAATTATAGCCCTTCATGTAACGGGAATTAATTTCGGAATTTCAGCCGGTGTAGGAATGATTGCCCTTCTCGGAATCTGTATTCAGAACGGGGTAATCCTGATCACGGAATTTCATCAGAACGTAAGAAACGGATTACATCTTGACAATGCCATTTTACAGGGAGTAAAATCAAGAACCCGTCCTGTGATCATGACCGCTTTAATGGCATCCATCGGATTGATGCCGGCAGCCTTGTCAACGGGTATCGGTTCAGAATCGCAGAAACCTTTGGCGATTGTAATTATCGGAGGATTAATTACGGCTACCGTTCTCACCTTATTAATATTCCCGATCATCTTCTGGATATTCAACAGGACAAAAAAATCCCAGCAGATCTAAATCTTTCATTTATATTCAAAAGTCAGGGCGGAAAACTTTGTTTTCCGCCCTGACTGCTATTGAAATAATTATTATGAGGTTAAAATCCTAATCCCACAGCAAAACCTCTCACTGCATTTGGGAAATCTGCAACAGAGGTTGCGGCACCTGTTGAGGTATTAATGCTGTAAATTTTCGTCGCCGCTCCTACGGTTGCCAGCAAATACGCTTTCTGGCTCATGCTTCCGATATCGAAGCCATTCGCACTGGTAATATTGATTCCTAAAGAACCTGTCTCTACCAATGTTCCGTTATTTGGCGGATTTTGTTGGTATAACTTATCGGTATTGTGATCGATAACGAATAAAGTTGTTGAAGTAGCTCCTGCAAAATTATTGGCATAAGCAGCCGCTCCGGTCATCGGAGTCCCAGGATTAAGAGTTCCGTCTACTGCTGTTATTCCACCTGTCACAGGATCAAGACGAAGATTTTGTCCCGTGTTGCTCACCACTCTGATTTTATCAACGGTTGGATTGAAATCAAATCCGAAATCCGTTCCTGCAAGTAATGTTGGAAAAGGAGAGGCTCCTACAGCCGTTGCAGCTCCTGTTCCCAAATTAATGGTATACAGTCTGCTCGTGCTGCCCAATGCATAAAGTTGTCCGTTAAGCGGTCTGAAGTCGATGCCCAGGATATTTTCCCCGGTCTGAAGCCCTGTAATTGCTTTGGCAACTGGCATCGGACTATTCGGATTAAAAATCTGGAGATTATTAGAATTGTCCACCGCATAAGCAACCGGCTCCGTAGGGATGGCAAGATCAATAATTTGCTGCTGCAGCATTCCTATATTCGTTGCCTTTCCATTATTAAGGTCAATTATATGAAGGTTGTTATCTAAAGCCAATAAAGCTATGCTGTTGTCATATTTAATATCAAATGCAGCCTGCCCAGTAAAAGTTGTTCCTAAACTTCCGATTTCCACTAATGCTCCATTATTGGGAGGATCTTGTTTAAATAATTTTCCGGAAGCCATGTCAATATCATAAAGAACAGTAGTTGAAGCTCCGGATTTACTGTTGGTATAGGCAATTCCGGTAATTGATGGAGTTCCGCCTCCGTTGATATTCATGTCTGTTGCTGCTACGGCGCCTGTTTCAGGATGAAGTCTTAAATTTTGCCCCGTATTGCTTACCAGTCGGATTCTGTCTACCGTAGGATTGAAATCTATTGAAGCAATACTTCCTGAAATTGCAGGTGAAAATGCGGTGGTACCAACCACTCTTGCAGACGCATTGGATGTATTGATGATGTACAGCTTGCTTGCATTCGACAGGGCATAAAGTTCTCCCGTAGCAGGACGGAAATCTATGCTCATCAGTTTTTCGCCGGAAACCAATCCTGTAACCATTACTTTGGAGACGAAATTTTTAGGATTATTGGCATTAAAAGATACGAGTTCGTTGGTTGATGTAATTCCATATACCATAAGATCCGGTCCTTGAGCAATCATATCTGATGGCATCGGATCTTCGGTTTCATCACACGAAAATAAAATGGCAATGCTGAACAGCACTGTAAGTAAATGTAGTAGTTTTCTCATAATATTAATATTTAAGGTTCGTATTTCCATCTACGATAAAATGTGAATGATGGTTTTATTATATTTGGTTTTTTTAAATTGGGATTTATGTGATTAAGAATTAAAGAGATAGTTTATAATTTAATGAAAAGCTTCACAGGGATTTTTTCAATTAAGAAATTTGTGTAAATTTGCAATCTCAATACATTGAAATATAAGGTTTGTACTTCATTGGATTTGAATATTGAAACTTTTTTTCAGAAAAAGGTTTTGGTATTTAAAAATTCATTATATTTGCACACCGAAAATTTGAAAAACAATAAATAAATAATTTTAAATCATGGCAAAGGAAACGTTTAATCGTAACAAACCACACTTGAACATTGGTACTATTGGTCACGTTGACCATGGTAAAACTACTCTTACAGCTGCTATTTCTGCTGTATTAGCTAGCAAAGGTCTTGCTGAGAAAAAAGACTTCTCTGCAATTGACTCTGCTCCAGAAGAAAAAGAAAGAGGTATTACTATCAATACAGCTCACATCGAATACGAAACTGAAAAAAGACACTATGCTCACGTTGACTGCCCAGGTCACGCAGATTACGTAAAGAACATGGTAACAGGTGCTGCTCAGATGGACGGAGCTATCGTGGTATGTGCTGCGACTGACGGACCAATGCCTCAAACAAGAGAACATATTCTACTTTGCCGTCAGGTAAACGTACCAAGAATCGTTGTTTTCATGAATAAAGTTGACATGGTGGATGATGCTGAGTTATTAGAGCTTGTTGAAATGGAGCTTAGAGACTTATTATCTACTTATGAATTTGATGGAGATAACTCTCCTGTAATCCAAGGTTCTGCTCTTGGTGCACTTACTGCTGCTACTGAAGGTAACTCTGATGATAAGTGGTTTAAGTCTGTTGAGCAATTAATGGATGCTGTTGATGAGTGGATCGAAGAGCCAATCAGAGATACTGATAAGCCATTCTTGATGCCAATCGAAGATGTATTCTCTATTACTGGTAGAGGTACTGTAGCAACTGGTAGAATCGAAGCTGGTATCATCAACACTGGTGATCCTGTAGATATCGTAGGGATGGGTGATGAAAAATTAACTTCTACAATTACAGGGGTTGAGATGTTCAGAAAAATCCTAGACAGAGGTGAAGCTGGTGATAACGTAGGTCTATTGTTGAGAGGTATTGAAAAAACTGACATCAAGAGAGGTATGGTAATCGCTAAGAAAGATTCTGTGAAGCCACACAAAAAATTCAAAGCATCTGTTTACATCCTTTCTAAAGAAGAAGGTGGACGTCACACTCCATTCCACAACAAATACCGTCCTCAGTTCTACGTAAGAACTACTGACGTTACAGGTGAGATCTTCTTACCAGAAGGTGTAGAAATGGTAATGCCTGGTGATAACTTAGAGATCACTGTAGAATTGTTACAACCAATCGCTCTTAACGAGGGTCTTAGATTCGCGATCAGAGAAGGAGGTAGAACAGTTGGTTCAGGTCAGGTTACTGAAATCTTAGACTAATCATCTATTACAATATAAAAGCTTCCGTAAGGAACTTCTTTACGGAAGCTTTTTTAACTACGGGCATCGTCCAATGGTAGGATACCGGTCTCCAAAACCGTTGATCAGGGTTCGAATCCTTGTGCCCGTGCAAATAACAATTATGAGTTCATTAATCAATTTTTTAAAAGGTTCTTATAACGAATTCAGACATAAAGTTGAATGGCCAAAATGGTCTGACCTGCAGTCTTCTACAATTGTAGTGACTGTAGCGACAGTGATCTTGGCTTTATTTACCTTTGGTGTTGACGAGTTGTTTTCTAAAGCAATCAGCAACATAATAGGAATGCTTATCAACTTGTTCAATTAATAATAAAAGTATTTTCCCATAATGAGCGAATTGAAATGGTATGTGCTGAAAGCAATCAGCGGACAGGAAAATAAAGTGAAAAACTACATTGAGACAGAAATCAAACGTTTAGGGTTTGAGCAGTACGTTACTCAGGTAGTTATTCCTATGGAAAAGGTTATTCAGATCAGAAACGGTAAAAAAGTTCCTAAAGAAAGACCTTACTATCCTGGGTACCTGATGATTGAAGCTGATTTGATGGGAGAAATTCCTCACGTTATTAAGAACATTCCAGGAGTTATTTCTTTCTTAAGCTTAACAAAAGGAGGAGATCCTGTTCCGATGAGAAAATCTGAAGTGAACAGAATGCTGGGAAGAATGGATGAGCTTTCTGAATTTGCAAGTGATGTTGAAATTCCATATGTAGTGGGTGAAAACGTTAAAGTAATTGACGGACCATTCAACGGATTCAACGGAACTGTAGAGAAAATTCTTGAAGATAAAAAGAAAATTGAAGTTTCGGTTCTGATCTTTGGTAGAAAAACCCCAATGGAACTCAGCTACGTACAGGTAGAAAAAGTATAAAATAAAAAAAGCACTTGATAAAGTGCTTTTTTTATTTTTATATAATCAGTTCATTGTTAAATTCGGTGGGTGTTTTTCCTACATATTTTTTAAATGTTCTGTTAAAATAGGATATATTATTATAGCCAGTATTGTAACAACATTCTGAAATGCTTTTTCCCCGCAGAATCATAGTGCATGCTTTATCAATCCTATATCGATTCAAAAATTCAGTGAAAGTCATTTTTGTTGTTTTTTTAAAAAAATTACAGAAAGATGGTAACGTAAGATTAGCAAGATTTGCGACTTCAATAATATTTATATCTTTATCATAATTCTTCTCTACATAAGTGAAAATAGTCTGTAATCTTTCCTTATTTTTTGTTATTATGGTATGTGGCATAGCTTCTTTATTTAGGAGCTGATAATTTTTATCAGTAGAAAGCTCTGCTAATATTCTTAATAACTGAAAGTATTTTTCTTCAGCTTTCATTTCCATAATTTCATAGAGCATTGGTAACATCCTGTTTTTTCTTTCACTATTGAACATAATACCGAATTTTGACAATGCTATCATTTTCCTGATATCATTTAGCTCTTTTACTTTTACAGGAAATTGTATAATCTCTTCAGAAAACTGGATCACAATCTCTTCATGCGGATCAATAGAATTAAATCCGAAGCCGGAATGGGGAACGTTGGAACCAATCAAAACAAGATCTCCATCTCTGAAATTGCTTTTATGATAGCCTACATGGCGGCTGCCATTACCTGATACCACACATACCAATTCAATTTCGGGATGATAATGATATTCCCATCTTAGCATACTTACCGGTAAATTGATATACAATGTTCTAAATGAACAATCCGGATCATTGTTTATATTCTCGTAACTTACTTTCATCAGATTATGTTAAAAACCTATCAAATATATAATTTTATATTAATATAGTGTCAGAAATGATTTAAAGGGTTAAATATAGACAAATGTTCTTCTGATAATTTTGTATCAATGAATAAGTTAAGTATAAAAACAGTCCTGTTTCTGAATTATTTTTTGTTTGCCATACTGCTCAATTCTGTTGGGACGGTTATTTTGCAGATGCAGCAGAATTTTGGTATTTCTAAATCCAGTGCCAGCGTATTGGAAGGCTTTAAAGACTTGCCTATTGCAATCTGTTCATTTCTGCTGGCGTCATTTCTGCCAAAAATTGGCCTGAAAAGATCAATGATGGCAGCATTGGCATTAGTTACGGTCATGTGTTTTATAATGCCTTTTTCTGATGCATTCTGGTTTTTCAAACTATTATTCTGTGTTGTGGGAATTTCATTTGCCCTAATAAAAATTTCAGTGTTTACAACCATTGGTCTCATTTCTAAAAATGGGAAAGAACATTCCAGTATCATGGGATATCTTGAAGGGTTCTTTATGGTTGGAGTTTTGGTAGGGAATCTTTTATTCAGTCTTTTTATCGATGATGCAAATCCCAGGTCGAAAAGCTGGCTGAACACTTATTGGCTTTTAGGAACTATTTCACTAATTTCTTTTATATGCATGTTCTTTCTTAAATTCGATGAGGAGGATGCCAAAAGCAATACTTCTAATTTGAAGGAAGATATTAAAAACAGTATAGGATTATTTAACCTCCGCAGAGTATTGTATTTTCTGGTATGTGCTTTTCTTTTTGTACTTGTAGAACAGAGTTTCCAGACATGGACCCCAACTTTTTATAAGGAAATTCTGAAGCTTCCTACTTCTATGGCAGTGCAGGCAGGTGCTGTCTTGGCGGGCGCCTTTGCACTGGGAAGATTTCTTTCAGGCTTTTTTTCAAGAAAATTCAGATGGATTTATGTGGTGTCTTTTTGTATTACAGGATTTGCATTAAGTATTATTTTGGTCTTGCCGCTTACAAAAGATATAAGTTTTGATGAGAATGTAAGTTGGTTCAACGCACCATTGGCAGTATATATTTTTCCTTTAATGGGCATATTCCTTGCACCTATATATCCGAGTATCAACTCCGTAATTCTGGCATCTATACCAAAATATCTTCAAAGCTCCATGTCCGGACTCATAGTTGTTTTTTCAGCAATTGGCGGTACATTGGGCTCTATGATCACCGGAGTCGTTTTTCAGAAATTCGGGGGAAGTCATGCTTTTTATCTCTCATTTATTCCATTGGTACTATTGTTATTTTTTGTAATCATGATGAACAGACAAACCAATACCGCTAAAAAATCAAAATGAAGAATTATTTAGACCTAAAAGATATTTATACATTATTTGAAACAGTACAGAAGTCTGAAATTTTTGAAGATCAGAAAATGATGGCAGATATGGTTCCGAAATACCACATCAGCGAAATCATAAAAATGTATGAAAAAAAGAAAAATTTGCCGGATTTTGTGCTTAAAGATTTTATCCTGCAGAATTTTATTGTTTCAGAGTCTGCAAAAGATGAGATGAAGATTCACCCAAAAGTGCTTGCAATAGATGAGCATATAGAAAAGCTTTGGGACGAGCTTACAAGAGTTGCATCGGAATATAAAGGAACCTTACTGATGCTTCCAAAGCCATACATTGTTCCGGGAGGAAGATTCAATGAGTTTTTTTACTGGGACAGCTATTTTATTATGCTTGGTCTGCAATGCTCGGGACGATTGGAGATGATGAAAAATATCGTAGAAAACTGTTCATATCTCATTGAAAACTTCGGGTTTGTTCCCAATGCAAGCAGAAGCTATTTCCTTAGCCGTTCTCAGCCACCGTATTTTTCCATGATGCTGGATCTGATATTCGAAACAACGAATGATAATAATATTTATATCAAATATTTCGAAACCATGCAAAAAGAATATGAATTCTGGATGGATGGATCGGAAGAAACAGGTAACGGTTGTGCGGTAAAAAGAGTGGTGAAAACAAAAGCCGGGGACATTCTGAACAGATATTACGACGATGAAAATAAACCGCGTCCGGAAAGCTATATGATAGATATACAGGATGCCAGAACATCCGTAAACCCGGAGTTTTTCCGTAATATAAGAGCAGCGTGTGAATCTGGTTGGGATTTTTCCAGCAGGTGGTTCAAAGATGGTGAAACCATACAAAATATTCATACGCTGGATCTGGCTCAGGTAGATCTTAATTGTCTTCTCTGGCATCTTGAGGCTACTTTATCCAAAACAGCAAAACTAAAAGGAGATCCGGAACTTGAAAAAAAATACGGTGATTTTGCTATAAAAAGGAAATTCAATATTCAAAAATACTTCTGGGATCAAAAATATGGTATTTATAAAGATTTTGATTTCCAAAATAATAAAGTTACGCCTTCAGAACATATCGCAACATTATATCCATTGTTTTTCGGACTTTCCACCAAACCTCAGGCGGAATATGTTGCTGAAAATTTGGGTAATAAATTTTTGAAACCAGGCGGGCTGGTTACAACAACAAAGGAGTCCGGACAACAATGGGACTTACCGAATGCATGGGCGCCTTATCAATGGATTGGTTTCATAGCAATGAAAAATTACAATCTTGATAATATAGCATCGAAGATAAAAAATAACTGGTGTAGCAATGTAGAACGGGTTTATGAAAATACGGGAAAGTTAATGGAAAAATATAATGCTATGGATATCCACAGTATGGCAGGGGGAGGAGAATATCCGAACCAGGACGGATTTGGATGGACCAATGGAGTCTACAGCAAACTGAAAAAAAGTAAATAATAAACTTTAATAATCAATATATGAAAAAAAGAACTATTTATTTAGCAGTAGGTGTTGCAACACTTTACTTTCAAAATCTTTACGGACAGGAAACCGTGAAAGACAGTGTGAAATCAAGTGACATAGAACAGGTCGTGATTACCGGTAACTCCAAACCGAAAGCCAAATTAGAATCATCCACAGCGATTTCTACATTTACGGCAAAAGAAATTCAAAAACAAAACCCAATCAGTGCGGCCGCATTATTACAAAGAGTTCCGGGTTTTGCCGTGGAGACTTCCGGTGGTGAAGTAGGCAATAATCTCTTTTCAAGAGGTATTCCCTCAGCGGGAGCATATGAATTTGTACAGGTTCAGGAAGATGGACTGCCTGTTTTCGAAGATGGGGCGTTACAATTTGCAAATGCGGATAATTTTTTTCGAGTAGATAATACCACAGGAAGATTGGAAGCACTCAGAGGAGGGTCAGGTTCTATTTTTGCTACCAATTCTCCCGGAGGATTAATCAACTTTATCTCTAAAGAAGGGACGAATAATTTTAAAGGAATTGCAAAGTTGGAAACCAGTACTTACGGATTGATGCGAACTGATTTTAATCTGGGAGGAGCGATCATTCAGGATAAGTTATTTTTTAATGCAGGAGGATTTTATAGAACGGACGATGGATTAAGAAATACTGGATTCAAGGCTAATAATGGAGGCCAGATCCGCATGAACCTTAAATATATTTTTGATAAAGGCTATGCTAAAGTTTATTACAAAAAGCTGGATGACAGAAATACATTCTTCCTTCCGATTCCCCTGAACAGAAACGGAAATGATATTACTGAATTTTCTGGTTTTGATGCTAACTATGGAACGTACAGTTATAATTCAATCAGCCAGTTGAATATTCCTCAGCCGGGGGGCGGTTATTTTAAAAGAAATCTTCAGGACGGTATTCATCCTAAAGTAGATGCAATTGGGGCAGAATTAAAATACGATCTCGGAGGTAACTTTTCAGTACTCAACAAAATGAGGTATACCACTATTGATATGAACTACACCGGAATTTTTCCTGCCGGAACACCGAAAACTGCTGCGGATTTTGCATCAGGAAAAGGAATAACGGGAGATAATTATCAGTATTCTCTGGTAGAGAACGGTCAGTCTGTCAATCCGCAATACGTTCAACAGCTTGGTTTTTGGGCTATTGATAAGCAGATGAATAATTTTGTTAATGACCTTCAGTTCAGCTACAAATTAGATAAAGGAACTTTAACAGCGGGCTTTTATAAATCCAGCTGGAAATCAAATCAATATTGGAACTGGAGCAATATCCTTACAACAGCAACTGATAAGCCACAATTATTGAATTTAGTTGATACTTCTTTGAATCCCAATGATGTAGGATACTCTAAAACCTATAACGGGGTCACTCAAATGTCTTTCCTCTTAAGAGATACGCAAACACAGGGAAGTCTGAATGATCTTTATGCTAATCTGGATTATAATATTACCGATAACCTGAATATCAATGTCGGTGCGCGATACAGCCGTGATTATTACAATGGTTATTATGTGAATACCACTTCCGCCAATCTTAATAATTCAGGTTTAACAACAGACGGTGTACATGGTTTTTCTACAACAACTGCGGATGATAACATGAGTGTTCTGGGAAATCAATACAATTATTGGAAATATGACATTGATAAGTTATCATATACATTAGCTGCAAACTATAAGATTAATTCTAATAATGCAGTATACGGAAGATTTTCTCATGGATTCAGATCGCCTAATGAAAAGGCTTATTACAATTACTTTTCAAATCCCAATCCGGATCAGCCTTTAAAGCCCGTTACAACCAATCAGATTGAAGCAGGGTATAAATATTATACAGGCAGATTTGCAATAGGTGTCATCCCGTTTTATTCAACGCTTAAAAATCTTTCATTCACAGATGTTTTTTCAGACGGAAGCTCGGAAAATACTTTTGCGGATACCAGAAACTATGGTGTGGAAATAGAAGGCTCTGCCCAGCTGGTTAATAATTTAATTGATATTACATTCAACGGGACTATTCAGAATCCGAAATATACAGGATTGGGGGGCAGCAGTGTACTGGAAGGTAATGTTGTAAGAAGAATGCCGAGAGTATATTTCAATATTTCTCCTGCAGTTAACATCACAAAAGCCTGGAGAACATACATAAGCTATAATTATTATGGAAAACGCTTCCAGGATCAGACAAATGAAGATACATTGCCTGCATTTGGGGAAGTTGGAGCGGGAATGTCTTATCAGTTGGGGAAAGTTCGTTTTGCAGTTGACGGAACTAATATCTTCAATGTTATAGGAATTACCGAAGGGGACCCGAGATCGCCATCTGTACAGCAATCAGGAAGTACGGTTATTATGGCTAGACCGATTATGGGTGCAGCAGCAAGAGCTTCCATCACATTAGATTTCTAACATCAATATTATAGAATCGGATCCATTCAAATTAATGAATGGATTTTTTTTATAAAACATGTAAAATGATGATATTCTGTTTGCTATTTCAAAAATATTTTATAATTTTGCAGTCCGAAAAGTAGGCATACTTAATGTGAGAATGGGTAACCTACTGAATAATAATGCTTCCAAACTCATTAATTATTCAAATTTAAAAAACAAACAATGGCTAAAAAAGTCTTTAAAATGGTAAAGCTTCAGGTGAAAGGTGGCGCAGCTAACCCTTCTCCACCAGTAGGTCCAGCTTTGGGTTCTGCAGGTGTGAACATCATGGAGTTTTGTAAGCAATTTAACGGAAGAACTCAAGATAAGCCGGGACAAGTTTTACCTGTAGTAATTACAGTGTACGAAGACAAATCTTTTGAATTCGTAATCAAAACTCCTCCTGCAGCAATCCAGTTAATGGATGCAGCTAAGATCAAGGGTGGTTCCGGAGAACCAAACAGAAACAAAGTGGGTTCTGTATCTTGGGATCAAGTGAAGAAAATCGCTGAAGATAAAATGACTGACCTTAACTGCTTTACAATGAATTCTGCAGTTTCTATGGTTGCAGGTACTGCTAGATCTATGGGATTAAGAGTAACAGGAACTAAACCAACTTTTAACGCTTAATACTTAAAGAAATGGCAAAATTAACTAAAAAGCAAAAGGAAGCTTTAAGCAAAGTAGAAAAAGGAAGAATCTATAACCTTGAAGAAGGTGCAGCTCTTGTAAAAGAAGTAAACACTGCAAAGTTTGATGCTTCTGTAGATATCGCTGTAAGATTAGGGGTAGATCCAAGAAAAGCAAACCAAATGGTGAGAGGTGTTGTATCTCTTCCTCACGGTACTGGTAAAGATGTTAAAGTGTTGGCTTTAGTAACTCCGGATAAAGAAGCAGAAGCTAAAGAAGCAGGAGCTGACTATGTAGGTCTTGATGAATATTTACAAAAAATCAAAGAAGGTTGGACAGATGTTGACGTTATCGTTACAATGCCGGCTGTAATGGGTAAATTAGGACCATTAGGTAGAGTATTAGGACCAAGAGGTTTAATGCCGAACCCAAAATCAGGAACTGTAACCATGGAAATTGGTAAGGCAGTAACTGAAGTAAAAGCTGGTAAAATTGACTTTAAAGTAGACAAATACGGAATTATCCACGCTGGTATTGGTAAAGTATCTTTTGATGCTGCTAAAATCAAGGAAAATGCTCAGGAATTGATCTCTACTTTGATCAAAATGAAGCCAACTGCTGCTAAAGGTACTTATGTGAAGTCTATCTATTTATCTTCTACAATGAGTCCTGGTATTGCAATCGATACTAAAGCTATTAACTAATACTAAATCCTAAGACAATGACAAAAGACCAAAAAGTTGTAGCGATACAAGAGATCAAAGATTTGCTTCAGGATGCTAAAGTAGTATATGTAGCTGATCTGGACGGTTTGAACGCTGCTAAATCTTCTGAATTCAGAAGACAGGCTTTCAAGCAAAATATCAAAGTGAAAGTGGTGAAAAATACACTTTTGCAAAAAGCAATGGAGCAGATTGATGGAGTAGATTTCTCTGAAATGTTCGAAACTTTCAAAGGGAACTCTGCATTAATGATTGCTGAAACAGCTAACGCTCCTGCAAAATTAATCAAAGACTTCAGAAAGAAAGAAGAAAAACCTGCATTGAAATCAGCTTTCGTACAGGAAACTTTCTACCTTGGTGACAATAACCTTGATGCCTTAGTTAGCATCAAGTCTAGAGAAGAAATGATCGGTGAAATCATCGGATTACTTCAGTCTCCAATCCAGAGAGTTGTTTCTGCTCTTCAAAACAAATCTGAAGGTACAGAAGCTCAAGCTGAAGAAGCTGCACCTGCAGTTGAAGAAACTCCGGCTGCTGAAACTCCAGAAACTCCAGCTGCCGAAGGTGAGGCTCCAGCTGCTGAATAATTACACTCAAAAAATTAAATAAATAATCAACAAAAACATTACAACAATGTCAGATTTAAAAAATTTAGCTGAAACGCTAGTAAACTTAACAGTAAAAGACGTAAACGAATTAGCTGCTATCCTTAAGGATGAGTACGGAATTGAGCCAGCTGCTGCTGCAGTTGTAGTTGCAGGTGGAGGTGCTGCTGAAGCTGCTGAAGAAAAAACTGAATTCGACGTAATTCTTAAGTCTGCAGGTGCTTCTAAATTAGCGATCGTTAAATTGGTAAAAGATTTAACTGGTGCTGGTCTTAAAGAAGCTAAAGATATCGTAGATGGTGCTCCTGCTCCAATCAAAACAGGTATCTCTAAAGACGAAGCTGAAGCGCTTAAGAAGCAATTAGAAGAAGCTGGTGCTGAAGTAGAAGTGAAGTAATTCAATTTCTCTATAGATATAAAGCCTGGACATTTGTCCGGGCTTTTTTTGTTGAGGAGCTTAATCCCGCTATCCGCACTCGCTATTTTTCTTTGTTTCGGCTCGGCGGCAAAGCCGCCGAGCCGAAACAAAGAAAAATGAGCTCAAACAATTGCTTCTATCGGGGCTAGTGCTATTTGTGCAATGGATGAGATTTTAGCCTTTACACAAATAAATCCTTATGATCACTAAAGAATCCTGTTAGCTCCTCCGATAGGAATGTCAAAATTCAAAGAATTTTTTTATGGAGTGTAAGAATTTCACATTAGCAAATACTCAACTCATTAAAACTAAATTATTTAATAAAAATTGTAAATGTGGATAAGTTTTTGTAAATTTGCATTCTCTTTTGGCGCGAAAATTTGTTTATAAATCAATAATATACTGTGAATCAACTCTTTCATATTATGAAAGGGCTTTGTTGTATATAGATATTATGGCTTTCCGCTTCAAAAGTAAAAAATATTTTGCATTACGCTGTGAAAAGATATACCAGTGTTGCAGTTAGGATCAGATCTTAAGAATGTAAAAGAGCAAAGACAATTTCTAATAGCGCCAACATTTGAAGTCTTTATCTTTTCATAATTCTCTTTTTCAGCTCCTGATATTTTTTAATAAATCAAAATATTTTTTAACCCTTTCTTAAAAGTTTTATGAGTAAAACAACAGCAACAACTAAGGGAACGCCGAGAATTAATTTCTCGTCAGCAAAAGGAAAAATCATCACTCCTGACTTCCTGGACATCCAGATCGAGTCTTTTAGAGAGTTTTTCCAGCTTGATACGCTTCCTGAAGACAGAACGAATGAAGGTCTTTACAAGACTTTTCAGGAAAACTTCCCGATTACGGATTCCAGAAACCAATTTGTGTTGGAATTCCTGGATTATCTGGTAGATTCTCCGCGTTATTCAATCGATGAGTGTGTGGAAAGAGGATTGACTTATTCAGTTCCTCTTAAAGCAAGGCTTAAATTGTATTGTACAGACCCTGAGCACGAGGATTTTCAAACCGTAGTTCAGGATGTGTACTTAGGTCCGGTTCCTTATATGACGCCTAGTGGATCTTTCATCATCAATGGTGCTGAGAGAGTTATCGTTACCCAGTTACACCGTTCGCCTGGTGTATTCTTCGGACAAACGTACCACGCAAACGGAACCAAATTATATTATTCAAGAATTATCCCTTTTAAAGGATCTTGGATGGAATTTACAACCGATATCAACAGCGTTATGTACGCATATATCGACCGTAAGAAAAAGTTACCATTAACAACTTTATTAAGAGCAATCGGATACGAATCTGATAAGGATATCCTTCAGATCTTCGATCTTGCTGAGGAAGTGAAAGTTTCTAAAGCTGCCCTTAAAAAAGTAGAAGGACGAACATTAGCTGCGAGAGTTTTGAACACTTGGTTCGAAGATTTCGTAGACGAAGATACAGGTGAAGTAGTTTCTATCGAAAGAAACGAGATCATCTTAGATAGAGAAACTATTCTTGAAAAAGAACATTTAGATCTTATTCTTGATGCTGGTGTGAAATCAATCCTGATTCACAAAGAAAACAGCAATGAATTCTCTATCATCCAGAATACATTACAGAAAGACCCTACCAACTCTGAAAAAGAAGCGGTAGAGTACATCTATCGCCAGTTAAGAAATGCAGATCCGCCAGATGAGGAAACAGCAAGAGGAATTATTGAAAAATTATTCTTCTCTGAGCAAAGATATTCATTAGGTGAAGTTGGACGTTACAGACTAAACAAAAAGTTAGGTCTTAATATTCCTACGACAACTGAGGTTCTTACCAAAGAAGATATCATCGCGATCGTAAGACACTTGATCGAATTGGTAAATTCTAAAGCTGAAGTTGATGATATCGACCACTTATCAAACAGAAGGATTAAAACGGTTGGTGAGCAGTTGGCAGGACAGTTCGGTGTAGGTCTTTCAAGAATTGCAAGAACAATCAAGGAAAGAATGAACGTTAGAGATAACGAAATCTTTACGCCGCTTGATCTTGTTAATGCTAAAACGTTAACATCAGTAATCAACTCGTTCTTTGGTACCAACCAGCTTTCTCAGTTCATGGACCAGACCAACCCGCTTTCAGAAATCACGCACAAGCGTAGACTTTCTGCACTAGGGCCTGGAGGTTTATCAAGAGAAAGAGCAGGTTTCGAGGTTCGAGACGTTCACCATACGCACTACGGAAGAATTTGTCCGATCGAAACTCCGGAAGGACCAAACATCGGTTTGATTTCATCTTTAGGTATTTATGCGAAAATCAACAGATTAGGTTTCATCGAAACGCCGTATAGAAAAGTAGCAGACAGCAAGATTGATCTTAATGCTGATCCTATCTACTTAAATGCTGAAGATGAAGAAGATAAAGTAATTGCTCAGGCAAACGTTGAATTGAGTGATAATGGAGACTTCTTAACAGACAGAATTATTGCAAGATTGGATGGTGATTATCCTGTAGTTGAGCCTTCTCAGGTTAATCTTATTGATGTAGCGCCAAACCAGATTTCCGGTATTTCAGCTTCATTGATTCCGTTCCTGGAGCATGATGATGCGAACCGTGCATTGATGGGATCCAACATGATGCGTCAGGCAGTTCCTTTGTTGAAACCGCAGGCTCCGGTAGTGGGTACAGGGCTTGAACAGCAGGTTGCAAGAGATTCAAGAATTTTGATTAACGCTGAAGGTACAGGTACAGTAGAGTATGTAGATGCCGACAGAATCGTTATTAAATATGAAAGAAGCGAAGACGAAGATTTAGTACAATTCGAGTCTGCTACTAAAACATATAACTTAACTAAGTTTAGAAAAACCAACCAAAGTACAACCATTACCCTAAGACCAAACGTAAGAGTAGGTGACGTAGTGGAAAAAGGACAGGTACTTTGCGACGGTTACGCTACTGAAAAAGGAGAATTGGCTCTTGGTAGAAACTTAGTGGTTGCGTTTATGCCTTGGAAAGGATACAACTTCGAGGATGCGATCGTAATCAACGAAAAAGTTGTACGTGAAGACTGGTTTACTTCAATCCACGTAGATGAATATTCTCTTGAGGTTCGTGATACCAAATTAGGTATGGAAGAGCTTACAGCAGATATTCCAAACGTTTCTGAAGAAGCTACCAAAGATCTTGACGAGAACGGTATGATCAGAATCGGTGCTGAAGTGAAGCCTGGAGATATCATGATTGGTAAAATCACTCCAAAAGGTGAATCTGACCCGACTCCTGAAGAAAAACTTCTTAGAGCGATTTTCGGTGACAAAGCCGGTGATGTAAAAGATGCTTCATTAAAAGCAGATTCTTCATTAAGAGGTGTCGTGATCGACAAGAAATTGTTCTCAAGAAACATTAAAGATAAAAAGAAAAGAACTGAAGAAAAACTTAAGCTTGAAGAAATTGAAAACACTTACAAAGCTAAGTTTGATGATTTGAGAAACACTTTAATTGAAAAATTAAATACACTCGTAAGCGGTAAAACTTCTCAAGGGGTTAAAAATGACCTTGATGAGGAAATCATCGGTAAAGGAGTGAAGTTTACTCACAAATTATTGACTTCAGTTGAAGACTATGTAAATGTTAGCGGTTCAGACTGGACGGTTGATAACGATAAAAATGAATTAATCAAACAATTAATTCACAACTACAAAATCAAGTACAACGATATCCAAGGGGTTAAAAACCGTGAGAAATTCGCAATTTCAATCGGAGACGAGCTTCCTGCAGGTATCATGAAGTTGGCTAAAGTTTACATCGCTAAGAAACGTAAGCTGAATGTAGGAGATAAAATGGCAGGACGTCACGGTAACAAAGGTATCGTTTCAAGAATCGTTCGTGAAGAAGATATGCCATTCCTTGAAGACGGAACACCGGTAGATATCGTATTGAATCCACTTGGGGTACCTTCTCGTATGAACATCGGTCAGATCTATGAAACCGTTCTTGGATGGGCTGGTCAGAAATTAGGATTGAAGTTCGCTACACCGATCTTTGACGGAGCAACTCTTGATCAGATCACTGAATATACTGAGAAGGCAGGTCTTCCTAAATTCGGTCATACCTATCTTTATGATGGTGGTACCGGAGAAAGATTTACTCAGGCTGCAACAGTAGGGGTAATCTATATGTTGAAACTTGGACACATGGTTGATGATAAAATGCACGCACGTTCGATCGGTCCATACTCATTGATTACTCAGCAGCCGTTAGGAGGTAAAGCTCAGTTCGGAGGTCAGAGATTCGGGGAGATGGAGGTTTGGGCTCTTGAAGCATTCGGAGCATCCAACATCCTGAGAGAGATCCTTACCGTGAAGTCGGATGACGTGATTGGTAGAGCGAAAACTTACGAAGCCATTGCAAAAGGTGAATCCATGCCTGAACCAGGTATTCCGGAATCATTTAATGTACTACTTCACGAGTTACAAGGTCTTGGATTAGACGTAAGACTAGAGGAATAATTTTAAATTTTAAATTATCAATGCTGAATGGAAACATTCTGAAATTAATCTAAAATCTAAAATCTAAAATTTAAAATCTAACAAATGTCAAATAAAAATAAATCAAGTAGATTTAATAAAATAACCATCGGTTTAGCTTCTCCGGAATCGATTCTTCAGGAATCGAGAGGGGAGGTTCTTAAGCCGGAAACCATTAACTACAGAACGCATAAGCCTGAAAGAGATGGTTTGTTCTGTGAAAAAATCTTCGGTCCCGTAAAAGATTACGAATGTGCTTGTGGTAAATACAAGAGAATTCGTTACAAAGGGATCGTTTGTGACCGTTGTGGAGTAGAAGTTACGGAGAAAAAAGTACGTAGAGAGAGAATCGGACATATCAATTTGGTAGTTCCAATTGCTCACATCTGGTACTTCCGTTCTTTACCGAACAAAATCGGTTACCTTCTAGGAATTCCTTCCAAGAAATTGGATATGATCATCTACTACGAAAGATATGTAGTGATTCAGCAGGGGATTGCTAAAAAATTAGACGGTTCTGATTTCGAAAACATGGAGTTCTTGACAGAAGAAGAGTACCTTGATATCATGGAAACTCTTCCAATTGAGAACCAATATCTTGATGATTCCGATCCAAACAAATTCATCGCTAAAATGGGTGCTGAAGCGGTTGAGGAATTATTAAAAAGAATCGATCTTGATGCATTGTCTTTCGATTTAAGACATAAAGCTCATAACGAAGGATCAAAACAAAGAAGAACTGAAGCTTTAAAAAGATTGAACGTTGTAGAAGCATTGAGAGGTGCCAATACAAGAATGATCAACAAGCCTGAGTGGATGATTATGCGTGTGCTTCCAGTAATCCCGCCGGAATTAAGACCATTGGTTCCGTTGGATGGTGGACGTTTCGCAACTTCCGATTTGAATGACCTTTACAGAAGAGTTATTATCAGAAACAACCGTTTAAAGAGATTATTGGAGATCAAAGCTCCGGAAGTAATCTTGAGAAACGAGAAGCGTATGCTTCAGGAATCAGTAGATTCATTATTTGATAATACAAGAAAATCTTCAGCTGTAAAATCTGAATCAAACAGACCTTTGAAATCACTTTCAGATTCATTGAAAGGTAAGCAAGGTCGTTTCCGTCAGAACTTATTAGGAAAAAGGGTAGATTACTCTGCACGTTCGGTAATTGTCGTAGGTCCAAACTTACAGCTTCACGAATGTGGTATTCCTAAAGATATGGCTGCTGAACTTTACAAACCGTTCATCATCAGAAAACTGATTGAAAGAGGAATTGTAAAAACAGTAAAATCTGCAAAAAGAATCATCGACAGAAAAGAACCTGTTGTATACGATATCCTTGAAAATGTGATGAAGGGTCACCCAGTACTATTGAACAGGGCACCTACGCTTCACAGACTGGGTATTCAGGCATTCCAGCCTAAGATGATCGAAGGTAAGGCAATTCAGCTTCACCCATTGGTAACGACAGCATTCAACGCCGATTTCGACGGTGACCAGATGGCGGTACACTTACCATTAGGTCCTGAAGCAATCCTTGAAGCTCAGTTATTAATGCTGGGTTCTCAAAATATTTTGAACCCTGCAAACGGTTCTCCAATTACAGTACCTTCTCAGGACATGGTTCTTGGTCTTTATTTCATGACTAAAGAATTAAGCTCTACAGAAGATATGAAAGTGAAAGGTGAAGGTCTTGCATTCTATTCTCCTGAAGAAGCGGAAATCGCTTATGCAGAAGGAAGAGTATCTTTAAATGCTAAAGTAAAATGTAGGCTGCCAATCAAAGAAAACGGAGAAATCGTTACAAAATTGATTGAAACTTCTGTGGGTAGAATCTTGTTCAACCAGATTGTACCTAAAAAAGTAGGATATATCAATGAACTTCTTACTAAAAAATCATTGAGAAACGTTATCGGTAAAATTCTTGCTGAAACAGATTTCCCAACAACCGTGAAGTTCCTTGATGCGATGAAAGACTTAGGTTACTCAAACGCATTCAAAGGAGGTCTTTCGTTCTCATTAGGAGACATCGTAGTTCCTGTTGAGAAAAAGCAGATGATCGCACAATCTATTGAAGCTGTTGACGAAATTAGAGCCAACTATAACATGGGTCTTATTACCGATACAGAACGTTATAACCAGGTAATTGACGTTTGGACAAATACCAACGCAGGATTAACGGAGATGATCATGAGCAGAATGAAGACTGACCAAGGTGGTTTCAACTCCGTATACATGATGCTTGATTCCGGGGCGAGGGGTTCTAAAGAACAGATCCGTCAGTTATCAGGGATGAGAGGTTTGATGGCCAAGCCGCAGAAAGCAGGTTCTACCGGAGCGGAGATCATTGAAAACCCGATTCTTGCAAACTTTAAAGAAGGTCTTTCCATCCTGGAATACTTTATTTCTACCCACGGTGCCCGTAAAGGTCTTGCGGATACCGCTCTTAAGACTGCCGATGCCGGTTACTTAACGAGAAGATTGGTAGACGTTGCACAGGACGTTATCGTTACAGAAGACGACTGTGGAACTTTAAGAGGTACAGAAGTTACTGCACTTAAGAAAAATGACGAGATCGTTGAAAGAATCTCTGAAAGAATCTTAGGTAGGGTTTCTTTACATAATATTTACGATCCTGAATCAGACGAATTAATCACTGAGGCAGATCAGGTAATCTCTGAAGCATTAGCTAAGAGAATTGAGGAAGCTGGATTGGAAGCTGTTGAAGTTCGTTCACCATTAACTTGTGAGGCTAAGAAAGGGATCTGTGCAAAATGTTACGGTAGAAACTTAGCAACAGGTAAGATGATCCACATGGGTGAAGCGGTAGGTGTAATTGCAGCACAGTCCATCGGGGAACCGGGAACTCAGCTTACGTTGAGAACCTTCCACCAAGGGGGTACTGCAGGAAACGTATCCGAAAATCCATCCATCATAGCAAGAAGAGACGGTATCGTTGAAATGGATGAGGTAAGAACCATTACTTCTGAAGATGAAAACGGTAATACTGCTGAAGTTGTAGTTTCCCGTTCAACGGAATTCAGATTGGTTGCTGATAATGAGTCAAGAACTCCATTAATGGTTGCCAATGTACCTTACGGTTCCATATTATCAGTAAAACCTGGTGATAAAGTGAAAAAAGGAGACGTAATCTGTAGATGGGATCCGTATAACGCCGTTATTATTGCAGAGACTGCAGGTAAGGTTGAATACGAAGATATCATCCAGGGGGTTTCATTCCAGTTGGAGATTGACGAACAGACAGGATTTGAAGAGAAAGTAATCTCCGAATCAAGAAATAAGAAAGCCGTACCTACTTTGAAAGTGGTAGATTCTAAAGGAGTTGAGCAGAAAGCATACAACTTACCAGTGGGAGCTCACTTGATGGTAAACGATGGTGAAAAAATTAAAGCTGGTAAAGTCTTAATTAAAATCCCGAGAAAATCTGCAAAAGCAGGGGATATCACCGGAGGTCTTCCGAGAGTTACCGAATTATTTGAAGCAAGAAACCCTTCAAACCCAGCGGTGGTTACAGAAATCGACGGGGTAGTTTCTTACGGAAAAATCAAGAGAGGTAACCGTGAATTGATCGTTGAAGCTAAAACTGGAGAGAGAAAAATTTATTTGGTTAAATTATCCAACCAGATCCTTGTACAGGAGAATGACTTCGTAAGAGCTGGTTCGCCACTTTCTGACGGATCAATCACACCGGACGATATCTTGAGAATCAAAGGCCCAACAGCTGTTCAGGAATATTTAGTAAATGAAATTCAGGAAGTTTACCGTCTTCAGGGGGTAAAAATCGATGACAAACACTTCGAAATCATCGTAAGACAGATGATGACAAAAGTATCTATTGTTGACGGAGGTGATACTCAGTTCCTTGAAGGAGCTCTTGAACACAAATATGATTTCTTGGAAGAGAACAACAGAGTATTTGGCCTTAAAGTAGTGACTGAAGCTGGAGATTCCAAAATCTTTAAACCGGGACAGATGATTACAGCAAGAGAGTTAAGAGATGAAAACTCTAAGTTGAAGCGTGAAGACCAGGCTTTAGTAGAAGTGAGAGAAGCTTTACCAGCTACAGCAACGCCTGTATTGCAAGGGATTACAAGAGCAGCACTTCAAACGAAATCTTTCATGTCTGCAGCATCATTCCAGGAAACGACAAAAGTTCTTAACGAAGCAGCTGTTGCCGGAAAAGTAGACTATCTGGGTGGTCTTAAAGAAAATGTAATTGTAGGGCACAGAATTCCTGCAGGTACAGGTCTTAAAGAATACCAAAATGTAATCGTTGGTTCTAAGAAGGAATTCGAAGATCTTAACTAAAATCTATAATTTGAAATTTGAGGTTTGAAATTATTTTTATACTTTCACAATCTCAAATTTCGAATTTTTTAAAATATAATTTATAACAAATGGACAACAATCAAAACCCACAAGACGGAAACATCAACATCGAATTAAATGAAATGGTAGCTGCTGGTATCTACGCTAATTTAGCTTTGGTAAACCACTCTCCATCTGAGTTTGTAGTAGATTTCATCCAGTTAATGCCGGGTGTACAGCAGGCGAAAGTAAGATCAAGAGTGATTCTTGCTCCACTTCACGCAAAAAGAGTACTTTCTGCTCTTCAACAGAATATTGCTAATTATGAGCAACAATTCGGAGAAATCAAAGAAGTTGAGCCTTTCGTATTAGGAGGTAACAACGTAAACGCTTAAGATTTACCCGTAATCATAAAAAGAAATGCCCCATTTTTATGGGGCATTTCTTTATTACAAACCGTATTAATCACAATTTTTATATAATTATCTAATTATTTTTAAATTTTATTTATAGATCAAAAAAATAGGATACGGAATTCACAATTTTATATCTTTGCTTCAGATACGGTATTAGGATATGATAAATAATAAGTTTGTTCATAATAAATTTGGCTTTCTAGGAGAACAATTTTTAAATGAACTTAATAAAAATGCAGTCTTAACAGAAGTTAAGGCAAAGACTGAAATTATTCGCGAAGGTCAGAAAAATAAATTTGTACCTTTTCTCATTAAAGGGTCTGTGAGAGTTTTCACACTAAATGACGGCCGTGAATTAATATATTATTACATCAGGACTAATGATAGTTGTCTGATGACATTTTCTTCCATTTTTACAGATTGTATCAGCAGGGTATATGCTGTTGCAGAAGAAGATTCTGAAATTATGCTGATTCCTATATCAGTGATTCATGAATGGCTAATAGCCTATCCTGAAATCAATCGCGTTTTTTACCATGAATATGACAAAAGATTTTCAGACGTAATGAGTATGGTAAATGATGCCGTTTTTCACAGGCTTGATAAAAGGGTTTTAAACTATATTAAGCAGCAGATTTCCATTACCGGATGCAACCCTATAAAACTTACCCATCGTGAAATTGCAAGCAATCTCGGCACTTCAAGAGAAGTGGTAAGCCGTGTCCTGAAAAAAATTGAAAATGAAGGAGAAATTTCACAAACAAAAGAGGGAATAAAAGTGCCTCTTAATGAAAATGTTATACAAGACTAATACATTATATTTAATTGATTTAACAATTTGATTGATAAAAACAATCCGATCGGTGACTTTTATCACCTAATTTTGATGATATAAGTATCTAAGTTTGTCATATTAAACTTTAATAGAAATTGTATGACAAAAACCTTACTATTTTTGTCGGTATTGTTCTCGGGTTTTGCCTTTGCACAGGAGGATCTTTTGAAGGATATTGACACCATTCAAACAAAAAACACAGATAATTCCCAGCCAGCCTTTAAGGCTTTACAGATTGTTACAGGGCAATCTACAAAACTTCCTGCCAAAAAGGAATGGTATATTGTTGTAGCACACCGTTTCGGAGATGTAAGTAAAGGATTTAAAGATTTTTTCGGGCTGGATGACGCCTCTACCAAACTGGGTGTAATTTATGGAGCTACAGACTGGCTTTCATTAAATTTATCCAGAGAAACCAATCAAAAAACCTTTGAAGGCGGAGCAAAATATAGATTAGTAAAGCAAAATGATAATTTCCCCGTTGACATTGTGGGATATAATGTAATGGCCGTAAATACAGATCTGGATACTGATAATTATCCTCATCTGAAATTTGGAGACAGACTTTCTTACCTTACGCAAGCTTTAATTTCCAGGAGATTTAATGACGACCTTTCATTGCAGCTGACTCCTTCTTACGTTCATAAAAATCTTTACGAACCTACAATTGAAGATAAAGATCAGTTTCTGGCAGGTATAGGAGGAAGATACAAAATTTCAAAAAGAATATCGATTAATGCAGAATATTTTGTGAATTTCGACAGTCATAGTTTCTATAAAAACCCTCTTTCCGTAGGAATGGACATTGAAACAGGAGGCCATGTTTTTCAGCTGTTGTTTACCAATTCACAAATCAATTCAGATATCGGATATCTTACCAATGCTACAGGAAAATGGGAAAAAGGACAGATTTTTTTCGGGTTTAATCTTTATAGAGTTTTTTAATATGAAAAAGTTTATTTATATCATTTCAACGGCAGCGATATGTATTGCCTGTGAAAGCAGAACCTATGAAGAGATTTCCGATAATACTCCTGTTCCGGAAACAGTAACCTACAATAAAGATGTTAAAGCAATTATTGATGGCAACTGTGTAAGCTGTCATTCTCCTGGTGCTCAGGCTTTAACCAATTATGCTCAGGTGAAAAATAATATCGACAATATTATAAACCGAATCAGCAGACCCAACGGAGATCCGTTGAAAATGCCGCAGGGCGGAAGTTTGTCACCTGCACAAATCAATATTATCACCAAATGGAAAGCCGATGGTCTTTCCGAAAACTAAATATTTATTATGAAAAAGCTGATTGTATTCATCATGTTAATGATAACGGGTAATCTGTTTTTTGCCCAAAAATACATGTCCAAAACAGGAAAAGTGACCTTTGAAGCGTCAGTTCCTCTTTTTGAAGACGTTTTTGCACAGGACGATAATAATGTTGTTGTGCTCAATGCAGATAACGGCGATATTGCTTCCGTTTCGGTAGTGAAAAATTTTCACTTTAAAACCAAGCTTATGGAAGAGCATTTCAATGAAAGCTATGCAGAAACAGCGAAATTTCCGAAGACCACTTTTAGCGGTAAAATTGTAAATTTTGATAAATCGAAACTTACGGCTTCACCTCAGAAATATACTGTTCAGGGAACGCTTAATTTCCATGGAGTAGCAAAAGCATATACATCCACTGCTACAATGTATGCTAAAGACGGTAAAATTTATATGTCAGGAGGATTTACAGTAAAAGCTGCTGATCATAAAGTAACGATCCCTAAAATGGTAATGAAAAAAGTAGCGGAAACCGTGAATGTTGAATATAATTATGTTTTGGTAAAACAATGAAAAAGCTGATACTACTTTTAAGTATATTTCTGGGATTCACATTTGCAACGGCCCAGAATAAGGGAAAATCAATTTTTGATGTTGCCCGTACAGGGACTGTTGCGGAAGTGAAAGAACTGATGAAGCAGAATCCGGATGTCATCAATCAAACCAATGATAGCGGGTTTTCACCACTCATTCTTGCCTGTTATCGTGGCAATATTGAAGTTGCCAATTTTTTGATTGACAACGTGAAAGATGTAAATTATAAAAGCAAAGAAGGCACGGCTTTGTCCGGCCTTGCAGTAAAATATAACAAAGAACTTGTACACCATATTTTGGAAAAAAATGCCGATCCTAATATTACAGATGCTAATGGTGCTACACCCTTATTCTGGGCTGTAAAGTTTGGAAATAAAGAATTAACGGAGCTGCTGCTTAAATACAAAGCTGATAAGACGATAAAAGACTCTCAGGGAATGACTCCCTTCGAGTATGCCCTGCAGACCAACAATAAAGAAATAATTAATCTTTTAAAAAATTAGCGAATGAAAAAAGTTTTACTCACTTTATCAATGGCTCTGGCATCTTCGCTCGGAGCACAGTTTTTTTCAACAGGCACGGTGAATTTACCCACCGCCTCTATGACGGTAAAAATCGTTACCAATCCAACAACGGTTACCTTAACTTTGACAGGAGACAGCAGTTCAATGCTGGGAATAGGTTTCGGAAACAGCGGAATGGCATCGGGTGCAGATGGCTTTATTTATAACTCTTCTGCGAGCAGGGATTATTCATTTAACGGAGTAGGATTTGCTCCAACTGCTGACCCTTCTCAGGACTGGACTGTTACTTCCAATACGGTATCAGGAAGTATAAGAACGATTATAGCAACAAGAAGCTTAACCGGTGGTTCTGGAGATTTTGCTATTTCCAATGATAATACCAGTATTGATATCTTCTATGCGAGAAGAGCCGGAAATTCAGCTTTAGGATATCATAATGCACTAAGAGATTATGCTACATTAACCAGAACTTCAGCATTGGCGACCGGTGAAGTAGCAGCAGAGAACAAAAATATTATTCTGTATCCGAATCCTGCAAAAGAAACGGTAAGCTTCAAAAATGCAGATAAAATAAAGTCAGTTAATATTTTTGAGTCTACGGGAAGAAAGATCAGAACCGTGAAAGCGGACGGAAAAGAAATCAATATCTCCGATTTAAAATCCGGAAATTATTACTTAGAGATTACGTTAAAAGACGGATCGACTATTTTTGAACAGCTGATTAAAGAATAACAGCAGGACGCCTTAAGATTCCAGTTCAGGGCGGCGGCAAAGCCGCCGTCCTGAACTTCATATATAATCAGCAAAATAACTTACTTCTTTTTTACGATAATTTTCAGATACTCTTACTAAATTTTCAGAAAATTATTACCCACCATTTTTTAGATGTCTTAAAAAAGAAATATCTTTCCGGTATGAAAACTTCTCAAATTACTACCGCCGGGAGAATTAAAGCTATTGTTGGCGGATCCATCGGAAATCTTGTTGAATGGTACGATTGGTATGCATACGCCGCATTTGCCATTTACTTCTCAAGCTCTTTCTTTCCCGATTCTGATATGACCGCACAGCTGCTAAACACTGCGGGAATTTTTGCAGTAGGGTTTCTCATGCGCCCGGTTGGTGGCTGGCTTTTCGGAAGTATTGCAGACCGGATCGGAAGGAAAAAAGCCATGACATTTTCAGTATTGCTCATGTCCTTCGGCTCATTATTGATTGCATTAACGCCAACATACAATACAATAGGAGTTTTAGCTCCCTTGCTTTTATTAACAGCAAGGCTTCTGCAGGGCCTTAGTGTAGGAGGTGAATACGGTGTTTCAGCAACCTATCTCAGCGAAATGGCAACTTCAGGCCGAAGAGGATTTTATTCCAGCTTTCAGTATGTAACGCTGATTGGCGGGCAGCTCATCGCGCTTGGAATTCAGCTGATTTTACAAAAATTCCTTACAGAAAACCAGCTGGAAAACTGGGGCTGGCGAATTCCATTTGTAATCGGAGCCCTGCTTTCCGTAATTGCATTGTATCTGAGAGCAAATCTCCACGAAACCGAAGCTTTTGAAAATAAAAAAAACGTTAGCGAAAATAAAAAGGGAACTATAAAAGAACTACTAAAACACCCTAAAGCATTGTTGACGGTTGTAGGTCTCACTTTAGGCGGAACGCTTGCATTTTATACCTATACTACTTACATGCAGAAATTTCTGGTAAATACTGTTAAGCTTACAAAAGAAGAATCTACATTGATCTCTTTTATTTCATTATTTATTTTTGCATGTCTGCAGCCTGCTTTTGGAGTTCTTTCAGATAAAATTGGAAGAAGACCTTTGTTATTAAGCTTCGGGATACTGGGAACGGTATTCACTTATCCGCTGTTGAATGCTTTGAGCGCAACTACTTCTATGTGGAGCGCATTCTTTCTGATCATGGCTGCACTCATTATTGTGAGTGGGTATACATCTATCAATGCGGTAGTAAAGGCAGAGCTTTTCCCGTCTGAAGTAAGAGCTTTGGGGGTCGGACTTCCATATGCATTAACTGTGGCTGTTTTCGGTGGAACTGCAGAATATTTGGCATTGTGGTTTAAACAGCAGAATGTGGAACATTATTTCTACTGGTATATTACAGGATGTATTTTCTTTTCATTAGTCGTTTATTTACGAATGAAAGACACGAAAAAGACATCTTCTCTGGATAATGATTAAATAAGAGTATATAAAAAATATAGAGTATATAAAAAGACCGCGGCTCAGATTTTCTGAGCCGCGGGTTCTATTTAATGATAGGCTTGCTTAAATTTTTGGAGAATATTATCCAGATTATGTCTCTGAACATATACACTCTTTACATCCTCATATCTTGGCGATTTGTAAAATACTTCATGGAAATCCATACTGCCATTTCCAACTTTTACCACTTTCTGAACTTCGATATTCAACTTTCTCAATTCATCTTTAAAAACCTGAAATTCGTCTTGGATATTTTTCATCTATTTTTGGATTTTAATTAAAACTATATTTTTATATCAAACACCCTACCAAAATTCGGGGGTGTAGCTGAAATTTAGTTTAAAGATAATGAATTTTTGAATATAAATATGATAATTGTTTGATATTTTTATAATAATTTCTCTTTTTTTAAACTAATTTGGTAATTTTTTAATGGGTTGTATATATTTTTTATTGAATGAAAAAATTAAACAGAATTTTATATCGCCTAAAAATTCCTTTAACAATAAGCCTTTAAGCATGCATCACCGATTGATTAGTTTAGGAAAACTTTAAGATTATGTAATAGCTTGAAATCAAAAAAGGTTAAAATCATCTGCGATTCCAACCTCTTCTTCTGTATTTTCTTTGCTAATTATTTTTTACTTTCCTCTTCTTCCAGTTCTACTTCATGTCTCAACTGAGCTTTATAAAGCGTAGCATAGTAACCGTTTTTATTCAGCAGTTCAAGATGCTTTCCTTCTTCCACAATTTTACCATGTTCCATAACGATAATTTTGTCTGCTTTTTCAATAGTGGAAAGCCTGTGCGCAATGATAATGGATGTCCTGTTTTTCGTGATTTTTTCCGTGGCTTTCTGGATCAGCTTTTCACTTTCGTGGTCTATTGATGAGGTGGCTTCATCGAGAATCAGAATCTTTGGATCTGATAAATAAGCTCTCAGGAAAGATAACAGCTGTCTTTGGCCGAGGGAAATGGAAGAGCCTCTCTCACTCACCACATACTCGTAGCCTCCCGGAAGACTTTCTATGAATTCGTCAACCTCAATTTCTTTCGCTCCGGCTTTGATCTGCTCAAGCGTAATGGAATTATCACCAAACGAAAGATTTTCAAAAATACTTCCGTGGAAAAGGAAAACATCCTGTAGCACTACGCCGATATGACTTCGCAGACAGTAGAGTTCGTAATCTTTAAGATCCACATCATCAATGAGAATGTTTCCGGAATTGATATCATAGAGTCTGGTGATCAGACTGATAATGGTGGATTTCCCCGCTCCGGTAGCGCCAACAATAGCTACAGTCTCACCTGGATTTACTTTAAAATCAATTCCCTTTAGTACCTCCTGCTTTTCATCATAAGCAAAATGAACGTTTTTGAATTCAATTTTTCCTTCAAAATGATCTTTCTGTACAGTTCCTGTGTTGGGCATAGAGTTTTCTTCATCCATTAATCCCAATACTCTTTCAGCTCCTACGATACCCCGCTGGATATTGTTGAACCGGTCTGCAATCTGTCTTAAAGGGCGGATCAGCATAGAAATATACTGGATAAATGCAATGACAACCCCTGCACTGATTGTAATATAACCACCGTAAAAAAGAATAAATCCAATAAAAAGCGATGAAATTAATTCTACCACCGGAAAGAATAATGAGAAAATAAACACCGTTCTCAGCAATGCGCTTTTCAACGTAATATTAATCTCGTCAAATTTTTTAAATTCGGATTCCTGCCGGTTGAATACCTGAATAATCGGCATCCCGGCCAGTCTTTCCTGAACAAATGAGTTCTGGTTAGACGTCCAGTTTCTTTCATCCCCGAATGCTTTTTTAAGTCTTTTCTGGAAAAACCGCGTAATAACAACCATTAAAGGAAGAATAGCCAGTGTAATATAACTGAGATGCACATTGGTGCTAAACATCATTACCAATACAAAAACAATTCTCAGGACATCCCCGAAAACCATTAGAAAGCCATCCGTATAAACAGTGGCAATGGTTTCCACATCACCTACCGCTCTTGTCACCAGCTGCCCGATTGGTGTTTTATCGAAGAATGAAGTTTTAAAATAAATAAGTTTATTATAAAGTCTCTGTCTGATATCCCGGATTACATTCTGTGAGATATAATTGGAAAAATAAACCAGGAAAAAATTTAAAACAGTTTCTGCGAATACCAGACCTACCAAAATGTAGATATGCTTCATCATTAAAGCCTTATCTTTCAGCTTGGTGATGTCGTTGTCTACCACTTCCATGGTGAGGTAAGGCCTGTAGGTAGAAACCATAGCCAGTATGATGGAGATGATCAGGGTAAGGATGAACCACGAACGGAATTTCATTCCGATAAAGAACAGCCTTTTGATTATGCCCCAGGTATCTTGTTTTTTCATTGTACGAATTGAAGAAAGAATGATATTGAAATTCTATGCAAAAATAAGATTTTAAAATTTGACAATCTTTACCAGCTATAGAAATAGTCATAGAAAATTTCAGATCGGTGTCATTTATGGTATAGATGATTAATCCGACTAAACCTTCAAGGTTTCAAAAACCTTGAAGGTTTAAATTATTCATTTTTAGAATAATCAATCAAAATCATAGCCCACATCCACTAAGTAAAGTCCGTGAGCCGGGGCAGAAGTACCTGCCGAATTCCTGTTTTTATTTTCAATGATTTTGTGAAGATCTTCAGGCTTTAATTTTCCGGCACCTATCTCCACCATAGTTCCTACAATTGCCCGTACCATATTTCTAAGAAAACGATTCGCTGAAACGGTAAATTTTAATTCACTTCCGTTTTGTTCCCACTCTGCCTTATAGATTTTGCAGAGGTTGGTTTTATTATCGGTATGAAGTTTTGCAAAGCTGGTAAAGTCTTCATATTCAAATAATATACTGCAAGCCTCATTCATAGGGATGATATTGAGAGGCCTTCTCCAGTGCTGCCATGCAGATTCTTCCGTAAACGGATTTTTTTCCAGAGAGATATAATATTCGTAAGTTCGGTAGGTAGCATCAAATCTTGCATGGAAATCATCTTTCACCGGAAAAATTCTTTTCACCGAAATGTCCGCCGGAAGAAAACTGTTTAATTTTCTTGGGAGATCCTGGTCAATAATTCTTTCGGTATCAAAATGAGCGAAAATTTTCTTGGCATGAACACCAGTATCCGTTCTGCCTGCGCCGGTAGTTTTAATTTCTTCTCTTAATATTGTGGAAAGTGCCTTCTCCATTTCTTCTTGTACAGAAACAGCATTGGGCTGGATCTGATAGCCAAAATAATTTTTGCCGTTGTAAGAAAATTCTATAAAATACCTCACTGTAATAAAATAAGTATGCAAAATTACTTTAATTAAATGATAATCATCAACACAATTTTTAAAATAAATCTTGAAAAGTAAGTACCATAGTAAGCTAAATCCATATGAAAATTCCTATTTTTGCAAGGTATGAAAAGATGGTACCTTTATCCCTTTTCTCTAGGTTATCGCATGGTAACGGGTATCCGAAACACAATGTATGATCTGGGAATCTTTAAATCGACAAAATTCAGAACACCGATCATTTGCGTCGGTAACCTTTCTGTAGGCGGGAGCGGGAAATCCCCTATGGTAATGTATCTTGCGCAGTTTTTGTCAAAACATTACAGAACGGGAGTCCTTTCCAGAGGTTATGGAAGGCTTACAAAAGGCTATGCTGTCACCAATTATGAAAGCAATTATAAAATGGTGGGTGATGAAGCCATGCAGTTGTTCGAGCGTTTTAAAAACCGCTTTGTTATTGCTGTTTCCGAAGAAAGAGTTCCCGGTGCCAAAAAAGTAATTGCCGATATGGACCTTGATGTTCTGGTATTGGATGATGCGATGCAGCATAGAGCCATAAAGCCAGGATTTACCATTATGATGACCGATTTTAATGATCCTTATTTTAAAGATCATCTTCTTCCTGCAGGAGATTTAAGAGAGTCACGGGCGGGCTCCGGAAGAGCAGACATTATCATGGTCAGCAAATGTCCGGATGAACTTACTGAAGAAACCAAGCAATATTATATTTCAAGAATAAGACCTTCCGGACGTCAGAAAGTATTTTTTTCATCCGTAGGCTACGATGAAAATGTCTACGGGAAAGAAAAAATGCTTCCGGATAACAACCTTAATTATTACGATATCCTCCTCATTACTGGAATTGCCAATCCGAAACCTTTACTGAACCATCTTGCTAAATTTTCGCAGAGGGTAAAACATTTGAAATTCAGAGATCATCACAACTTTACGGAAGCGGATATTAAGAATATCGTGGCAGAGTACAAAAAATTAGGAGAATATAAACTAATCCTCACCACTGAAAAAGATTACGTACGTCTTAAGACCTTTGATTATCTCAGAGATATTGTCTATTACTGGCCTATCAATGTAATAATAGATAAGAAGGAAGAATTTAACCAAATCATCCTGGATTATGTTAGAAAAAATTAAAAAAATAGCAGCCTTCATACAAGGCGTCATCAACGATACTCCTGATTTTGCCATCGTTCTGGGTTCAGGATTAGGAAAACTCCAGGATGAGGTAGAGACAATTCATACCCTGGAATATGCTGAAATCCCTGAGTTTCCTCAAACAACAGTTGCCGGCCACAGCGGAAAATTAATCTACGGAATGCTGGAAGGCAAAAAAGTATTGATGATGAGCGGCCGCTTTCATTATTATGAAGGCCATTCTATGGAAAATGTGGTGTTGCCGATCAGGGTTTTTCATCTGTTAGGCATAAAAAATCTGATCCTTTCCAATGCTTCCGGCGGCGTAAACTCTGAATATAAAATTGCAGATATTGCCATCATCAAAGATCATATCAACATGATGCCTGAACATCCGCTTCGTGGCAGAAATATTGATGCATTCGGTCCACGATTTGTGGATATGAGCGAAGCATACAGCAAAAAGATGATTTCAGTGGCAGAAAAGGTTGCCGCGGAAAATAATATCAACATTCACCAGGGAATCTATGTAGCACTACAGGGACCCACTTTTGAAACCCCTGCAGAATACGGGATGATAAAAGCCATCGGGGGTGATATGGTAGGAATGAGCACCGTTCCGGAAGTTATTGTAGCCAGACACATGGGAATAAATGTTTTCGGAATCTCCGTAATTACTGATCTGGGCGGACCGGATATCGCATTCTCCGTTTCTCATGAAGAAGTTCTGAATGCTGCCAATAAAGCAATGCCTAATGTAATTACTGTGGTAAAAGGTCTCGTTAAGAACTATCCGCAACCATTATAGAATTTTTCAATAGTACAAATTTCCGCCTGAGGCTTTCTAATTATTTTTCATTGTTTAGATTTGCAGAAACGATTTTTAAAATGAAGAAACTGTTTTTATTATTGACGATAGGAATTTTCGGTTTGGGCTGTTCACAACAGGCTCCCGAAGTTCTTAAAACAAGTTTTTCCAAAGAAGCATTAATTCAGAAGGTGGAAAATGAAGAAGGCAAAACCGTTACCCTACAGAAAATCCTGGATCAACATAAAGGAAAAGTTTTAGTGCTTGATTTCTGGGCAGGCTGGTGCAGGGATTGTTTAAAAGCGCTTCCGAAAGCCAAAGAATTAGAAGACAACAATAAAAATATCGATTTTGTGTTCCTTTCATTAGACCGTTCAAGAGAAGGTTTTGACAAAAGCCTGGAACGATTTGATATGAAAGACAAGGAAAATTACTGGTTCGCTTCCGGCTGGAAAAATGATTTCAACAACTATATCGATCTCAACTGGATCCCGAGATACATGGTAATTGATCAGAAGTCTGCCATTGCCAAATATTACGCCATCTCGCCGGAAGATCCGGATATTCAGGCGACCATTGATAAGCTTTTGAAATGATTTTATTTTTGCCGCAAAGTAAAACAAAGTTTTTATCTTATGGTAAATCAGTGAAACGGCATTGTTTATCTTAAAAACATTTTATTTTATAAACTTTTATCTATCCTTACGATTAAAGAATTCAGGACAAAAGAAAATAATTAAAATACAGGAATCCATATCTTTGCGGTATGGATTCTTCTTTTCCCCAGCGCAAAATTATTCATGTTGATATGGATGCATTCTATGCTTCTGTGGAACAGCATGATAATCCTGTATTAAAAGGGAAAGCTATTGCAGTGGGTGGAGAGCATCGGGGAGTTGTGGCGGCGGCAAGCTACGAAGCCAGAAAGTTCGGGGTACGGTCTGCAATGCCGAGTAAAACAGCGAAAGAAAAGTGTCCGCATCTTATTTTTGTTTCACCCAGATTTCAGCGGTATAAGGAAATTTCAAGAAAAATACGGGAGATTTTTTACGAATATACCGATCTGGTAGAGCCTTTATCATTGGATGAAGCCTATCTTGATGTCACGGAAAATAAAAAGGGAATAGAGTCTGCTAACCAGATTGCCAGGGAGATTCGCCAGAAGATTTTCGAACAGACAGGATTAACGGCTTCTGCAGGAATTTCCATCAACAAATTTTTGGCTAAAGTAGCATCAGATATTAATAAGCCGAATGGCCAAAAAACCATTCATCCGGATAAGGTAGAAAGCTTTCTTGAAGAATTACCTGTAGAAAAATTTTACGGTGTAGGTAAAGTTACGACGAATAAAATGTTTAGTTTAGGAATTTATAAAGGAAAAGATTTAAAGAAAAGATCGATTGAGGATTTAACAAGACTATTCGGAAAATCCGGAGCCTATTACTATAATGTCGTTCGGGGAATTCATCATTCTGAAGTAAAGCCTCATCGGATCCAGAAAAGTGTAGCGGTAGAAAGAACATTTTTTGAAGACCTTTTTGATGAACAGCAGATTAATGAAAAACTGCACAGCCTGAGTGAAGAACTTTATAACCGTCTCCAGAAAAATAATATTCTCGGGCGTACGCTTACCCTGAAAATTAAATACAAAGATTTTTCTCTTTTCACCCGTAGTATGACCCGGGAAGAATATTTCTCAGCAATAGAACAATATTTCAATACCGGAAAACAGCTTTGGGAGCTACGTCCTTTCGATAAACCCGTTCGGCTGCTCGGTTTATCTTTATCCCAGCTTAACACAGACGAAAAAAAATTGGTGTCTGTTCAACTAAAAATTCCGTTTAAAGAATTTGAAGACCAATAATCTCGAAAATTTTCATTACATTGTAGTAACCAAATTTTACAATTTTATGAATGAAACGATGATTCAATTTTTCCACTGGTATTCCGAAGGAAACGGCAAACTATGGAAAGAGGCAGAAAAAAATGCACAATATCTGGCTGAATTAGGAATTACATCAGTATGGTTCCCACCCGCTTACAAAGGAGTTACAGGCGGTCTCTCTATTGGTTATGATGCTTATGATCTTTACGATCTTGGAGAGTTTGATCAGAAAGGAACCATTCCCACAAAATACGGAACAAAAGAAGACTACATAAAAGCTATCAAAGCTTTAAAAGAAAAAAATATCAAAATTATTGTTGATATTGTTCTTGGGCATAAAGGTGGTGGAGACGAGCTTGAAACGTTCAAAGCTGTGAAAGTTGATGAAGAAAACCGGGATAAAATAATCTCCGACGAAATCGAGATACAGTCGTACACCAAATTCACTTTTCCCGGCCGCGGAAAAAAATATTCTGATTTTGAGTGGAATTATACCTGCTTCAGCGGAGTAGATTATGCGGAAGGCATGGAATCCCATATTTTCAAAATTAAAAATGAATACGGAACCGATTGGGAAGAAATGATTGATGATGAAAAAGGAAACTACGATTACCTCATGTTCAATGATGTGGAACACCGCAATCCTTTCGTAAGAGAAGAGCTTAATAACTGGGCGAAATGGTATTTTGATGAAACCGGTTTTGACGGGGTAAGGCTGGATGCCCTGAAACATATTTCATTTGATTTTTACAAAGAATGGCTTACGCTGCTGCGCTCCAACTCCGGTAAAAATATTTTTGCGGTAGGAGAATATTGGGCTCCTGGATGTCTCAGCTTGCTGCAGAAATATATTGAAGTTACGGAAGGTTGTATGAGTCTTTTCGACAGCTCATTACAGAATAATTTCCATACCGCTTCCAATGAAGGGGATTCTTATGATCTCCGCAGAATCTTTGATGAAACGCTTACCCAGGCGGATCCGCTGCATTCAGTGAGCCTGGTTGATAATCACGATACCCAGCCTTTACAGGATCTTGAAGCGCCGGTAGAACAATGGTTTAAACCATTGGCGTATGCATTAATTTTACTTCGTCAGGACGGATATCCTTGCGTATTTTATCCGGATTTATATGGTGCGCATTACGTAGATAAAGACCGCGAAGGCAATGACCAGGAAATATTTCTTGATAAGGTAGACGGTATCGAAGAGATGCTGAAGGCGAGAAAACATCATGCATACGGAGAACAGCGGGATTATTTCGAAGATGCCAACTGTCTGGGATGGGTTCGCGAAGGGGATGATGAACATTCGGGATGTGCGGTTGTGCTCAGCAATAAAGAAGCCTATGAAAAGCCTATGGAAATGGGCGAAAGATACATCGGGAAAACTTTCTATGATGTATTGGGGAGATTTGAAGATAAAGTAACGATTGATGAAAACGGCTGGGGAAATTTCCCTGTTCCCGCAGGAAATGTGAGTGTCTGGATCGAAGAGTAGCTTGTAGCTGCAAAACCAACAATATTTATAATGATCATCCGTAAGTTTTGTCATTTACGGCAAGAGTATAAAGCTGTGTTAAATGACAAACCTTGCGGATATTTTTTAGGATAAATAATTCTTTTAATTCTTTACTTTTTTAAGCTTAAGAATTTCAGGCCTTTCTGAGTCTTCTGATATTGATCCGGATCTCGCAAATTCTGCCCAGAGCGCCCGAAGCTTTTTTCCGTTCTCCTGAATATATTCCCATGGAACATCTTTCAGCAGCTCAGCTGATTTCCACGCTTCTTTGTTTTCGAATATCAGCGGTAGATCTACACAATGTGATGCACCGATATAATTATTTTTTAATTTAAATTGAATAACAAACTGATAGATATTGCCACCGCCGGCCGCAAAATTTTCTGCAAATATCCGTGCGGGTTTTTCATAAATCGACTCTGTCGTTTTTCTCACAATTTTATTGAGGATTTTATGAGGCAGATAAGTATAGATGCCTGTTTGTGCGGTCTTCACATAAAAAGCCGTCTCATCCTGATTGGAGCCGATTAAAACATCATATTTCCTTGCGTTTTGCTTCCACTTTTCCAGGCTCTCTTCCTCTCTGCATAATGGAGGGTAACCGTATTGCGTGCAAAAAGGCATAGATGTTTTTAATCCATATTTTCTGAAAGAAGGCAGAAAGCTTCCATAACCTGAGACCATCTTAAGTACATCCGATTCATCTTTTAAAATATCCGTTTTCCGGAAAAACTCATTAGACATTTTCTGCCTGTTAATTCTGAAGCCCAGCGGCGCACTGTGTATAATAGCTCTTCGAAATAAATTTTCAGTTCCTTCCGAGATCATGAGATGCGCAATGGCATCACCACCGGAAGATTGTCCGAATAAGGTAACGTTTTCAGAATTACCACCAAAGGCGCTGATATATTTTTTAATCCATTGCAAAGCAGTAATCATATCATATAATCCGAGGTTAGCGGGTCTTCCTTCATCACCTCCCAAGAATCCGAAAAATCCTAAGCGGTAAGTGATAGAAACAACAATGATATTCTGTTCTTTCACCCAAACGCAAGGGTCGGACGTAGGCAGATCACCGCATCCGATCTCGTAAGAGCCTCCGTGGATCCAGACAATAACGGGCAGCTTTTCATTTTCATTAAAGTGTTCCGGACGTGTGATGGTAAGATACTGTGGAGATTCATCCGGTTCAAATTGTTCTACATCTGTTCTCTGGATCAGCCTGTCCAGCAGTGGACTTACATTTTGCGGGCATACGGGAGTTTTATCAGGAATTTCATGAGTCTCTGAATATTCTATCGCTTCGGGTTTTCTAAATCTTTGAGATTGCGCATACCGAATGCTTTTCGCCCGGATAACGCCGTTTTCCCTTAATGCTGAAATTGTACCGAAAGAAGTTTGAAAGGTATGGATTCCTTTTTGCTGCTGTATTGTCATCCAACAAGATTATATCCATTAAATGTAGTAATTTTATACGAATTTGTGTTGGAGGTAGGGTGGTGATATATGATGAGTAATTAAATCCGCCCAGGATCATCGTGATGTTTTAGGCGCAGAGTTTGCGGTCACAGTGAAATTGCTGCATCAAACTGTAATTAATATAGGGTTTAATTTACTATAAACAGACGATTTTTTTTTAAATAACAATACAATTTTATTACAATTTAAATACAATATGAACACATTCACAGTAAAAGCATTCGGTGCAGAATCTAACACTGCAGATTTAGCCGAAATGAACATTGAAAGAAGAGAAGTAACTCCTAAAGATGTAGAAATTGAAATTCTCTACTGCGGAGTCTGTCATTCTGATCTTCATACAGCAAGAAACGACTGGGGAGGATCTATGTATCCTGTTGTTCCCGGACATGAGATCGTGGGAAGAATAACCAATGTCGGAAATGCAGTTTCCAAATTTAAGGTAGGAGACCTTGCGGCAGTAGGGTGTATGGTTGATTCCTGCGGACAGTGCGAAAGCTGTAAGCATGATCTGGAACAATATTGCCAGAAAGGATTCACCGGTACGTACAATGGAAAAGATAAACATTTGGGGGGACAGACATTCGGAGGGTATTCTCAAAAAGTCGTAGTAGATGAGCATTTTGTTCTCAGTGTTCCTGAAAACCTTGATCTTGCTGCTGTAGCGCCGCTTCTTTGTGCAGGAATTACTACATGGTCTCCTTTAAGACACTGGAATGTAGGTCCGGACTCTAAAGTTGCCGTAGTGGGGTTAGGCGGTTTAGGGCACATGGCCATTAAACTGGCAAAAGGATTAGGTGCTGAAGTTACCTTATTTTCCCGTACTCCCGGTAAAACGGAAGATGCCAAAAAGCTGGGTGCTGATCATGTTGTCATTTCCACCGAACAGGAACAGATGGATGCTGTAAAAGGAAAATTTGATGTGATTATTGATACGGTTCCCTATGAGCATGATATCAATCCTTATATGCAGACGGTTGCGTTGGATGGAACTTTAGTTCTGGTTGGTTTTATAGGAGAATTTCAGGAAACAGATTTAAGTACAAGACCTATGATCTTTCAGCGCCGTTCCGTAGCCGGATCATTGATTGGAGGTATCGCTGAAACTCAGGAATTACTGGATTTCTGCGGGGAACATAACATTGTTTCAGATATTGAACTCATCAGTATGAGCGAAATTAATGAAGCATATGAAAGAATGCTGAAGAGCGATGTAAAATATCGATTTGTGATTGATATGCAGTCTTTGTAACCGTACCTGAATATTATTAGCTAAAAACTCTCTTCGGAGAGTTTTTTATTAAACAAAAAACGGGCAATACGTTGATTATTTATATAAGATATTATTGAGTTTCACTACTGTACCATTAATCTAATCTTAATGATTCTTAGTGATTTTTTTCATCACCTTCAATTTTCCATCTACCGGCTGTATTATTTTTAAATGCAAAATGTCGGCAACAAGCGGATACACATTTATATTTTCAAATTCATCCATTGTCATATTGCTTTTAAATGCCGGTCCCCAGGCGTAGAATGTGGCTTTCATTTTAGGAACTATGACAGGGTTATAGCCATGTTTTCCTGCAGAGGCCTTTTTTCCTTTTTCCAGAAATATTTTAGGAGCTTTGGGAACGAGGAGAATTTGCCCGATTCTTCCATAGTAATCATCGTTTACAGAGAAATGAAGATATTTTGGAAATTTTTTATCAAGAAATACTTCATAATCTGAGCTTTTATGTGCTTTTAATTCTTTATAAACAGGCTTAACATCAATTGGGTTTTTAACATAAACCCTCAACAACGTCTGAGAATTATAAATGTCGAATCTGTTATCGTCCAGCAGCAGTTGCGGGATTTCAAGAGGATTTTTGCCGTCTACTTTTATCATTCCGTGATCCGAAACAAAAATAAAGTTTACATTTTTCAATCCCAATTCATGTACTTTTGTTACCAGCTTGCCTATCGCAGCATCCACTTTCTGTACAGCATCTTGTGTTTCTTTTGTATCGGGTCCGAAATGATGTCCGCTTGCGTCAACTTCCGGGAAATATAGAGAGATAAAATGAGGCCTTCTATCCATTGGAAGTTTAAGCCAATTGATGACCTTATCAATTTTTTCTGTAGGTGAAAACTTTTCATGATAAGGATAGTAATAAGTTGGCCTTATTCCTCCGGCATTACTTGCAGAGCCTACCCACATTAAAGATGCCGAAAGCATTCCTTTCTGTTCTGCAAGTCCCCAAAGCGGAAGGCCCCCATACCAGCTGCCATCTTCCGCATTAGTTTTGTCGCTCATTGCATACGGTGCCTTTCTTTTATAATCGTAGAAATAATTATCGATCAATCCGTGGTGGGAAGGATAGAGGCCGGTAATTAAGCTCCAGTGATTGGGGAATGTAATGCTTGGATAGCTGGGAATCATCGCTTTGGCCCGAATGCCTTCACCCGAAAAGTTCAATAGATTAACAGCATTGTATTTCTTTGCATAATCATAACGGAATCCGTCTGCAGAGATCATAATTACATATGGTTTTGTTTGTGTCTCAACACTGTTGTACCTGTTGGGGATTACTATTTGTGTAGTATCTGTACTTTCATGCTGACTAAAAGCGAATAATGATAAAAACATCATTATTATTGCCAATCCTTGCTTCATTATTTAAAAATTTTATGCAAAGTTAGCTTCTCAGATAGTTACAAAAAAGTTTAGCATGTTAAAAAAATATTAAGCATCCTGATCCTGATTTGCTTATTTAACATAGAAATTAAAAAAGAGGAACTCTTTACTCCTGCCTGTATTTTTATGAATTATGTTTAAAATCTGTACCCTAAAGATAATCCCGTCCGGAAACCTATCCACGGGCCGTCTATCATAACACGGGCTCCGTTGGTATTGGTCTCTACGGTATAATTGACGTAAGGAATATCAAGGCTTTCAATTTCTCTTTTCAGCTCGGCCTGCATGTCTGGAGTAAGGGGGATGTCACTGGTCATTGTGAAGTCTCCTTTTCCGGCACCATAATGGGCTCCTGCAATCCAGAAATCGAGTACAAGGTTTCGGCCTGGTGTAAGGAAAAACTGGGCTCCCACCATTACGCCGCCACTGTTTCCGTTGGTATTTCCGAAGCCTTTAAGAGGAATCTGAAATGTGGTTCCGCTAAAAGTGTAATCATAATAAAAATCAAATGTATTGGTTGTGATTTTTGAATACCGGTAATACGGTGCTATATAGAATCCTTTTCCATATCCGGCACCAAGGTAAAAACGAGGTTCTATGGTAAAATTAAAGGACTTTGCTTCCAGGTTTTGAAATCTTTTTTCATCTTCATCATTTAAAAAAGAATTGATGAAGGGAACTTTTCCTTCCGGCATTGCACCAAAACCCATATTTACTGAAAACCAGCGGTTGATGGCTCTTTCATAAGTAAGATTTATATTTCTGAAAGCATACGCCGTTACATTGGTTTTAATGATATTCATTTTTTCCGCAGGAGCGGCAGGAACTTCCTGTGCCTGCACTCCTGAAAAGAATGAAAAGAAGGTAATAAGAAGAATTTTTTTCATGATTTTGATATTTTATAATTTGATATATTTAGGTAAAAGCAAAAAACGGGCAAAATATTTAACGAAAAAATACTTTATTATTAATAATTATGTTTTTATGTGCAATAAGCCCGCAGAAAGCAGATTTAAAAATCCGCACAGAATTTCTGTGCGGATTGGCTGTAAATTGTAATTAATACAATATTTTTATGAATTATTGAGCTTATTTTTTGATAAACTTCAAAGTCTCCGGCTTCTTATTATCTTTTCCCGAAACTTCGATAATGTAGGAAGCAGAGGGGAAATCTGAAATCTGAACTTTTCCGGATTGTATAGTTGAAGTTTTCACAAGCCTTCCGTCCAGCGTATAGATTTTTGCTGTTTCATATTTTTCTGTTCCTCCTTTAAATTCGATAAATTCCTGAGCAGGGTTAGGATAGATTTTCAGTTTTTCTTTAGCCGTAAGTTCCTTCGTAGCCAGGTTCGCTGTATTTAATGCCTGTGCGGCGTTGGTTGTCTGGTTATTAATTCCGGCCAGCGGAACATTTATTACCGTCTGAATGGTTGTAAGCAACGGAAATTTATAAGTGCTGTTATAATATGAATAGGAAGTGTTTACAATAGTGCCGATCGGGAATAAAAAGGTGGTATCATTAGGCAGGTGCAGGTTAAAACTCTGTACGGATTTTATTCTCAGAACATTGGTATAGGTAACAGAACCTAAAATAAGGGTTCCGGAAGCGTCTGCGGAAATGGTGATTGTTCCTTTACACAGGCCGTTTGCAGCAGCTGAACTAAATGTTCCCTGTGTCTGATCGGTCTCGGAATATCCGAAAGCGGCAGGATAAGAAATAAAGGTTCCATTATTTGCGGCAAGATTCAGGGTGGCATCTGTAGTGACTAATCCTGTAATTTCCAGTCTGGAAGCAGATTGCTTGTAATATACCGTATTTCCGGGTGATGCCATTTTTATGGTAGAATTGGGGAAGGTGGTAATTTCTGCTGAGGTTGGTGTGGAATAGCTGGTAACAGAAGCCGAACCTAATACCAAAGAAGCATTGTTGAAGGTTACTCCGCTGCCTGCTGCCGAGTTATCCGGCGTTCCTGTTACGGATAAATAATTTGAGGTTTCCCCGCTTACGGGATCGTTGAACGCTTTGGTAATTGTCGTTTGTGCTGAAATAACGCCTGAAGTCATCAGCAAAAGGAATAAATTAATTTTCATATTTAAATTTTGACTAATATACTCAAAAACACCTGATCAGAAATTATTTTTTATGGATAACTTATTTTTAATGAGAATCTTAAAATAAAAAAACCGTCCAATTAGTGAACGGTTTGTCTATATCGCTAATGCGTATTTTCTGGTTTATAGATCAATTGTACTACTCCCGACCTGAAAATATTGGTTTTGATCAATTTCAGGTGCAACCTTTCCTTTAACTCTTCAAATAAGGGCTTTCCATTTCCTAAGGCAACCGGATGAACGGAGATCCTGTACACGTCTATCAGATTCAGCTGAATAAATGTTCTGATAAGCCCTGCACCACCATATAGCCAGATATCTTTTCCTCCCTGAAGCTTTATTTCGTGAGCCGTTTTCTCTATATTATTCGTGAAAACTGCATTATGATCTTTTCTCTCATGATTTGAGAATACAACTTTTTTCTTAGCATGTATTTTTTTCCAGAACTGTATTTCTTCTTCTCCGGCATCTTCTCCCGGCTGATAATTTCCCCACAAATCATAGCTTACTCTTCCGTAAAAAATAGTATCGATGTTCTCAAGAAAACCATCAAAACCCATGTCATCATCCATAATACACCAGTCGATTTCTCCGTTTGGACCTTCAATAAATCCATCTAATGTAACGGCAAGGTCTAAAATTATTTTTTTCATAAGACTAAAGAATTGCTGTGATGATTAATTGATAATTTCCGCGCCGGGGTTTTCCCTTAGTTTGGCAATTCTTTGTTTCCAGCTTTGAAGTTCGTCATCTGTAAGCCTGATCCATTCGGTTACTTCGCCGATAATTTTAAGGGGAGCCGTGCTGCGGTAGGATCGGGTAGGGTTTCCGGGAAATTTTTTATCGGTTACGTTCGGGTCGTTTTCGAATGCTCCGGTGGGTTCTACAATGTAGATCCGCTCTTTTCCGTCACCTTTAGCCAGTGCAGCAGCAAGTCCGGCTCCGTTTTGCAATGCCGTGAAATAGATGTGGTTCATCATGATCTCGGGATAATAATTGGATTCAAACCCGGCGGTAAGCAGGTCACCGATTTTCAGGTTAGCTTTTGTTCCGTGGTAGAAAGGACCATGATCAGGAATGTGTTCTTCTTTTTTGTTTTCCATTGTGGTGTGTTTTGGGTTTTTTGAGTAAAATATTTTTATGAAAATTATATTTAGTTTTAAATTAAAGATTCTCCGTTCAGATCCGTAGTAAGCACTTCGCTCATATAATCAAAGAAAGGGCGCATGGCAAGGAAAGTGAGTAGTGCTTCTTTCTGAAACCCTTCCGATACCACTTCCTGATCGGTAAATTTTCTCATCACAACATACTGTTTTTTCCGTATCAGGTCAATGGCAGGGTGGCTTTTATCAAAACCACGGGGCGCTGTTTTCACCTCTTCACCCTGAATTTCTTTAAAATAGCTGACGAACGTTTTGTCTGAAGTAATCTTTTCGATTTCCTGTGTATTGATTTCAAATTCTTTACGGATGCGCAGCAGATCTTTAGCGTCCGGTCCCCAGAATCCGCCGCCTACAAAGCTGTTACCGGGTTCCAGGTGAATGTAATATCCACCTCTCAGCATGGGCTTAACACGGGAATACCCAGCTCCGAAATTGGTCTTGTACGGCGTCTGATCCTTGGAAAACCGAACGTCTCTGTAAATCCTGAAGATATGTAATCCTTTTATATTGTCATTTTTCCGGAGTTTATCATATATCTCATTGAAAAATGCCTTGTTTTCTTTAACTACCGATTCGTATTCAGCTTTGTATGATGCAAACCATTCGCGATTGTTGTTTTTCTCAAGCCGTTTCAGGAATTCAAAGGTTTTTTTCATGAGGTCTATTTTAAACAAAATTACAATATTCTTCCTGTTAAAGTATTATTAATAGTGATTGCTCATAAGGCAACAGCGCCGACGTGAGTATGGTGATGAACATTACTATTTTAACTTCCGCTAAACCTGGCGGGTTTTCAAAACCCGTCAGGTTTGAATGTACAAAACTTTACCAAAAGCACAAAAGCTGAAGTACAAACTTCAGCCATGTTTTTCAAATGGTATTAATAGTTCCCCAATGATTTTATACGATTTTCAGGGACCGGATTAATCCGTCTTCAAATTCATAATGATAGGTCAGGATCACCGGGCTTCCGGGAAAATTACCTGAAACTTCTGCTTTCAGCGTATGTTCGGATTCCGAATAATCCAAAGGTTTCATCGTTGCCTGATATTCTTTATTGGCTTTATCGATCCAGTTTTTTATTTCGGTTTTCCCGTTGTGTGTTTTTCCTTCATCAAACACTACGGCTGTTTCGGTAAAGCAATTGGCGTAAGCGGTACTGTCGAAAGTGTTCTGTGCCTGTACTAATTCTGTGATTACGTTGGGTAAATTCATTGTATTAAAATTTTAAGTTGATTAAATGGTGGGTATTGTTCCGCCGTCGATTACATAATTGGTTCCTGTTAAATAACTTGCTCTCGGCGAAACAAGAAATCCTACGAATTCTGCTACTTCTTCCGGCTCGGCGGGTCTGCCGTAAGGAATTCCGCCTAACGCATCCATCACACCCTGCTGCGCTTCTTCTACAGAACTGTTTGCATTTCTTGCAATTTCGCCCAGCCAGGCTACCGATGCCTTTGTATTAATCCATCCGGGTGAGACGGTTAGCACACGAACTCCTTTTGGTGTCACTTCATTGGATAAGCTTTTGCTGTAATTGATTAATCCGGCTTTGGCAGCGGCATACGGCAGCGTGGAATCATACAGCGGCAGTTTCCCCTGAATAGAAGCGATGTGAATAATTACACCGTTTTTCCGATCGATCATTTGTGGTAAAAATCTCCTGTCCAACCGAACCGGAGCAAGCAGATTGGCCTGAAGGGTTGATTCCCAGTTTTCATCCGTCAATGCGGCAAAACCTCCGGCAGGTGTTTCGGAAGAGCCGAGGTTATTTACCAGAATGTCCAGCCTTCCATAAGTCGACAGCACTTCGCCAACTACTTTTTGTGAGTCTTCTGCCTTGCTTAGATCCGCCGCGATAAAATGCAGGCTGCTGTTTTCATCTTCCGGGGCATTCCTTGCGGTAATGATGACCGTTGCACCGGCTTGCAAAAGCCTTTCTGCGATGGCTCTTCCGGCTCCTTTTGTACCTCCGGTTACCAGGGCGATTTTCCCCGACAGTTCATTGTTGAAATTAAATTGCTGTTCCATTTTGATTGTTTTGTTTATGGCAAAGTTGGGACTTATGTACGCGCCTCACAAGTACGGAATTACGATTCGGATAGGGAACAATTTTTCCCCTATTGCACAATTTTGAACATAGGTTTACATTTGCTTTATGTATGAAAGGAAAATTTTACCCAACCTGAACTGCGGCTTGGATCTGATTGGCGAAGTGCTGTACGGCAAATGGAAAATCCGTTTGCTGTGGTTTATTCATCAGGGACACCAGCGACCCAGCGAGCTGCAGCGGAAAATCCCGGATGCTACGAGACGCGTATTGAATATCCAGCTGAAAGAGCTGGAAGACCATGAATTGGTTACCAAAAAAATCTATCCCGTTGTTCCTCCAAAAGTAGAGTACAGCTTAACGGATTTCGGGCAAACCTTAATTCCCGTCATTGCGGCGTTGGGAAATTGGGGCGATACCCATGAAGACCATCTGCGGACAGTTATTATGAAGCGCCTGAATGTGGAAAATTAATTTTAGTTTATAAGCACGAGTGAGACACTCGCGCCAGCGGATGATTTGATGAAGTAGTAGTATGAGGGAACTGGTGTGTGTAGGCAGGATCAGGACGCTTATGTCTGTGGGGATCAGTTTTTCTTTATCAGTTTTTTCAACCTATTTAAAATTCCGTTGGTCTTTTGTTTATCATGTTTCTTCTTCCAATTAACATCAAATCTTCCGTTTATTTCTGCTTTTAAATTTTCCGGAGGTATTGAAGCTTGCATATGAAATGGAGGAACTCCCGGATGCATCAATTCTTTTTCATCTCTTAAACGCCTGCTGCAAAACAAATCTATTACAGTGATATCAGGTTTTGCTTCACTTATTGTCATATTAATCCAGACAGGTACTTTATTATCATGATGAAGAAGATCAATTACCTGGTCGGCTGTTAAAAGTTTACCTTTATATTGATTCCATGTTTTTAAGATAACAATTTCTTTTTCATTTAAGTGCTCATCAACTGTCCGTGAGTTTGGAGTTATTATGTATCTACAGTCGTCTTTAAGATTATTATAGCAAAGTGTCTTTGTTAATTCAAATAAAAGCTTTGTCGCTTCATTGAGATGATGTCTGAATTTTACTTTATTCATGACTCAAAATTCTGTTTTCTCAAATATCTGGGCTTCCAGTTTTGTGGGCGTCCAGTTTCCTTTTTTTCCTTGCGTTTCCTTTAGCTTGTTAAAAATATTTTTTGAACCCGAAACCGTCATGGTGTACTGATCCCTGTTTTTCATGTTAAATTCTGTCAGGACATAGCCAATGCTAAATTTTTCATCTTTGGCTATTTTCTCTATTTTGGGTCTTAAATATTCATCAATTGCTTTTGGGTGAAGAAATGTTTCATTCTTAGGGAATTGTATCTCGAAAGATCCCTCATAGATAAAGTCCGGTTTGTAAATAAATAATGTATTCTTATCATTTATTTTGTTGCTGTAAAACTTTTCGAACTCTTCTTTGTTTTTGAATTCTTGCTTATACCATTTGTATTTGAACGGAAATTTTTCGGCAAGCCTGGCCAATGTTGAAATATCGAATTTGTGAGACTTTCCATTTATATTAATATTTTCAAATTTGGGACTTACAGACCATCGATCAAGAATTTGATTATTCTTGGTTACAATAATTGAAAAATTGTTTTGTTCAGATATATTTTCTGTTAATTCATTATAGTAGGTATTATCAATGAGGGAATCGATGGTCTTTTTATCGGTTATGTAAAAATTATATTTCTCGTATGTTTTGTTTTGATCCCAATTATAATACATTCCGATTATTTTCAGGGAATCCGGATTTTCATTTTGGAGGCTTTCAAAAAGTTTTGTTTGTGAAAATACCTGAGAAAAGGCCCATAATAAAATGGCAAAAGTCAATCTGAATTTCATGGTTAGTGAATGTTTATTTAAAATTATATAAGTAGGGCAGTGTAGGCAACAGGTCTTCAAATAATTTCAATCAGAAAAGACTGATTGAAGCCGGTTTCCCATGGCACAAACTTAACCAAAAAATTGAAATGAAATAATAGGGAAGCAAATAATTATACGTTACCTGGCTATATCTGCGCTTTATATTTCATAGGGCTGCACAGATTTTGGCTGGCCTTCAATGTTCTCCGGAGGTTACAAACACTCCTGTTTTACACTTCCTGAGATCTCCGGAAGACTCCCACAACCTGCAGGAAACCAACGGAGGTCTCCGGAAGACTCCCACAACCTGCAGGAAACCAACGGAGGTCTCCGGAAGTCTCCCACAACCTGCGGGAAACCTCCGGAGGAGTACGGAAGTCCCGCGCAACTTGCAGGAAAGCTCCGGAGAACGGCGGAAGTCTCGCGCAACTTGCGGGAAACCAACTGCAATTGCAGGAAGTCTCCCGCAGCCTGCAGGAAACAACATGCATTTGCAGGAAGTTACAAACAGGTGTGTTTATGACAAAATGCAGTTGCAGGAGGTCTTGCGCAACTTGCAGGAAACCAAATGCAATTGCAGGAAGTCTCCCGCAACTTGCGGGAAACCAAATGCAGTTTTCAATATGCTATTTGGAAACCGTAATGGTGAGCTTGTTTTTCTTTTGCTGAATGTGTACCGTTTTTCCTTTTCCGAAACCCAGCGCATCAAGCCATTTTCCTTTGAGGCGGATTTCAGGGACGGTAATCAGGCGGTGGGTACTTTTCTGGTACCGGGTGTGGATTTTAATTTTTCTTGCGTTCATCATGGTGCTGTTTTTTGTTGTTTACCGGCTGTAAAGGCGGAAGTCCCGATCATTTCTGAACTTCCTGCCTGTAACAACCAAGGTAATATATAGAATTTGTGTTTTATTCAAAGCTTGATTTATGATGCAAATATAAAATAATTTTTCAATTTGTGGGTTAATTAACCTACAAACTTTTATTATAAACTTTCCAAATTGCTGCTACAACGATCATTACAATGGATAGAAATGAATTTCGAATAGCTTTTGGAAAAAGAGTTGAAGAATTTAGAAAGAAGTTAGGATTGAGTTATCGACAGTTAGCTCAAAAATGTGATGTCGACCACAGTAACATCAGCAAGATTGAAAAAGGCGAAGTTGATGTAAGAATTTCTACCATACAGGAATTGGCGAAAGGACTTGAAGTTCATCCGAAGGAATTGTTTGATTTTGATCACTTAGAAATCACCAAACCAAAAATTTAGCATTCAAGCCCGCTTTTTCCAAAGCATTGTTGTATGCCGTTTTTATTCTTTCTTCCCAAACTTGTTAAAAAACGATTTTCTACCATTGTCATCATACACATATGGATTTGAAAAAGTCTTGTCCCATTTATTCTGAATTGTAGCAAAATCTGCCCCTACGAATTTTTCAAGGTCAGCTTTGTTTACAGATATGGTATAGGTTGTCCCTTTGTATGGTAAAATAATTGATACAGTGTCAATGTATTCAAGTTTTTTCATAATTCTCACAGAACCATCAATAAGCGCTTTTTCAATAGCATCTCCGCTCTCCCAATATCCTTCCAAATCAGATTCGGTCAGTCCTGATTGTGGATTAAGTTCTTTATATTCTTCATAGTCTTTTACATAGATGATTTTTGCACTTTTACCTTCAAGCTCCACTATTTTTACGGAACCACCTGCTCTTAATCTTGAAGTTTCTGTTTCTAATTTTGAAAGTTTTTCATCTTTTGGACTTTTTTGTTCAATTTTTTCTGCTCGGTCAGGCTTACTTTCATTTGCCTGTTTCCTACAACTTACTAAAATCATAGAAAGAACAGCAACTATAATAATGTTTTTTTTCATTTTTTTAAGAAATTGTTTGATACTGTTTTTAAAAAGTATTCTGAATTGGACGAATAAGAAATTCCGAAGTTTGAAAAAGTTCGGAGCTTATTTAAAGCTGAGTATTATAATTCGAGAGATCAAGTCTCTTTAGAAATATTTGTGCTAGCCATGAATAATTTTTATACTCATCAGCGTGTTCGGGAGATTCTTTCTGAATAAAACTTTGGAAGCTTTGACTCTGAATTTGTCTTGTTTCTCGATGTAGGTTAACTATTTCTTCTTTGGAGAAACCATTCTTAATTTGGGTTTCAAACTCTGTTACAGTAAAAAAATGGGATTTCATTCCAGTTGAAAAAGAAGGAACTAAGCAATAGCTCCAAAGTATATGAAATGAATATTTTTGAAAGTGTATCGTTCTAACATTTAGATCAGGAAAATTATCATTGAATGTTAGTCCTAGGTTACTAACAGCAATCATGTAATATAAAGTAGATAGCTTGGGATTATATTCTCCTAATGCGATATAATTGTATTTGTCTTTCTTCTGAGTTTTATATCTTTCTTCTAAGAAATTTTGACCCCTTACTTGCAATACTGGACAGTATAAATTTGTCCTCTTAAATGCGCTTGTATAAATCCTTGTGTTTGTTTTTGAACCGTCTTCATATTTAAGTGTATGGTTTAAAACATTTTCGTCTTCGAATTGTAGGCTGTTATGAACAGTATAATGCTGATCTTTAATTTTTTTTTCAGCATTGGGATTTCCAAATTCTATCTCTGAATAATTTTCTGCAGATGATGGATTAATTATTAGTTCACCTGAACTGTTTTCGTGTACTGAAAGAATAGTGTGAAAGTTGTCTCCAATCTGGAAACCAAATTTAGTTCTGTTATTACTCATGTTTAATTTCAGGGTTTATTAGTTTACTCAAATATATATTAAAAAATAATACAAAATAAAAACCGCTCTGAAAATCAGATCAGTTAGTATATTACATTGTCTGTTTTGGTCTTTAACAAACTTTTCTTTGTAAAATTAAAATATTCAAATAATATTTCATTACGGGAAGCCGTATTTAAACAAAAAAACCGCTCTGAAAATCAGAACGGTTAGTATATAAATTGTCTCGGTCGCTGACCGTGTTACATCATTCCTGGCATTCCTCCGCCCATTGGCATGGCCGGTTCGTCTTTTTTCACTTCAGTGATCACACATTCTGTGGTTAATAACATTCCGGATACGGAAGCTGCGTTTTCAAGGGCTACTCTTGTTACTTTCGTAGGGTCAATGATTCCTGCTTCAAGCATGTTTACATACTCGTCGGTTTTTGCGTTGTACCCGAAGTCACCTTGTCCTTCTGCTACTTTCGCAACGATTACAGAACCTTCACCACCAGCGTTGGCAACGATTTGTCTCAATGGCTCTTCAATCGCTCTTTTTACGATTTTGATACCGGTTGTTTCGTCAGAGTTAATTCCTGTAAGGTTTTCCAAAGCAGCAATCGCTCTTACCAAAGCAACACCACCTCCTGCAACGATACCTTCTTCAACGGCTGCTCTTGTAGCGTGAAGCGCATCATCTACTCTGTCTTTTTTCTCTTTCATTTCCACTTCAGAAGCAGCACCTACGTAAAGAACGGCAACACCACCGGCTAATTTAGCCAGTCTTTCCTGAAGCTTTTCTCTGTCGTAATCGGAAGTTGTGGTTTCCATCTGCGCTTTGATCTGGTTTACTCTGCCTTTGATCTTGCTTTCTTCACCACCACCGTTTACGATCGTTGTGTTGTCTTTATCGATAGAAACTTTTTCAGCAGTTCCCAGCATATCCAAAGAGATGTTTTCCATAGTGAAACCTTGCTCTTCAGAGATTACCTGTCCGCCAGTTAAGATGGCGATATCTTCCAGCATTGCTTTTCTTCTGTCCCCGAATCCAGGAGCTTTAACGGCAGCAATTTTAAGAGAACCTCTTAATTTGTTTACCACTAAAGTTGCCAAAGCTTCACCTTCTACTTCTTCAGAGATGATCAATAGAGACTTACCTCCCTGAGCAATCGGCTCAAGAACAGGAAGCAATTCTTTCATGGAAGAGATTTTTTTCTCAACCAAAAGGATGTATGGATTCTCCAATTCGGCCAGCATTTTTTCAGGGTTGGTCACGAAATATGGCGACTGGTACCCTCTGTCAAACTGCATTCCTTCTACAACGTCTACGGTTGTATCGATTCCTTTTGCTTCTTCTACGGTGATTACTCCTTCTTTCCCTACTTTTCCGAACGCTTCAGCGATCAAAGCACCGATCGTTTCGTCATTGTTAGCAGATACGGAAGCCACCTGTTTTACCATTTCCGTAGAATCTCCCACTGTTTTAGACTGAGATTTAAGGTTTTCAACAACAGCGGTTACCGCTTTGTCGATTCCTCTTTTCAGATCCATTGGGTTAGCTCCTGCAGCTACGTTTTTAAGACCTTCTCTTACGATAGCCTGTGCCAATACGGTAGCGGTAGTAGTACCGTCCCCTGCGATGTCATTGGTTTTGGAAGCTACTTCCTTCACCATCTGAGCACCCATATTTTCTACTTTGTCTTCAAGTTCGATTTCTTTAGCAACAGAAACCCCGTCCTTAGTAACGTGAGGCGCACCGAAAGATTTTTCGATGACCACGTTTCTCCCTTTTGGACCTAATGTTACTTTTACTGCATTAGCTAATGCATCAACACCTCTCTTTAAGGCGTCTCTTGATTCAATATCGAATTTTATTTCTTTTGCCATATTGTTTTGCTTTTGGCGATTTGCTTTTGGCTTTTGGCTTCAGCAATTCGCGGTTTATTTTTTATAATTTGATTTTTTAATTTCCGTTAAGCCTGTTCCAAAGCGTGACAAGCTTCTTTTTTAACAGGGTTAATTCTTCTGAAAGATTTTGGTATTCATTTTTATTAATTTAATCTAAATCTTTAGCAAGAATTAATTGGTTTTCTGCTTCGTTGGATGATCCCAGCGCAATATTGATGAAATTAGCAAACTCTTTATCTGAATTTCTTCCGCTTCCTTCCGAAATATTATATCCTATGGAAGCAAATGATCTTCTGATTTGAGAGGTCAACCCAAATATTTCTTCCTTTGGAAAATTTTTGGTTGAGGTATAAATTTTTAAAATCAGTTGATGGCTTATTTGCCAAACTTCAAATTTCCTGAAATCTCTCATTTACTATTTCAATGCTGGAAAGCCATCTGCCAGAAGCAAAAAGCTATTAGCCAATTATTCCTAGTAAGTCTCCTTCTTTTACAATTAAATAATCTTTTCCTTCCAGCTTTAATTCAGAACCTGAATATTTCCCGTAAAGAACTTTGTCACCTACCTGAACAGTTGTAGGCTCATCTTTTTTCCCGGGACCTACTGCTACCACAGTACCTTCCTGCGGCTTTTCTTTTGCGGTGTCCGGAATAATAATACCTGAAGCTGTTTTAGTTTCTGCAGCGATCGGCTCGATCAAAACTCTGTCTGCTAATGGTTTAAAGTTTACTGACATAATATATTTAATTTTTTAATTATTCTGTCTTGTAACTCGCTAATAGTATGCCAACGGTTTTTGAATGGCTGAAATGGCAGATTTTTAAATTTTAATGTGAAATTTTGACACTTTTTATTTTTCATTTAAACAAATTTGTACATTTGAAATTCAAAAAAAATATAAATGATGAAAAACAAAGTTTTGCTACTCCTGTTTTGCCCGCTTATATACAGCGCACAAGTGGGTATAAACACAACAAATCCTAAAGGTATTTTCCATATTGACGGAGCTAAAGACAATTCCGCAGTTTCAACATCTACCCAGGAACTTAATGATTTTGTCGTGAAATCAGATGGTAAGGTTGGCATTGGTACTGCTGATCCTGCAGATCTTTTATCTATGGCGGGGCAGGGCGATGCTGATATCAATGTAGGATTGTTTTCCGGCGCCAGCACTTCGCCGTTTATAGCGTATCACAATGTGATGACAGGAGGAACGCCTGCTTCACCTACGGTTGTTGGTAACGGAAGATCGATTGCCGCATTTGAAGGATATGCGTATAATGTTGCCGCTGCCGCACCGAATTTATTAGGCTCTCTGGTATTGAGAACCGGCCGTAACGGAGGTGGGGAAGTCTGGTTCGGGACGTCATCTACCAATACAAGCAATTATAGCAACCATTATAACAGTTCTATTGATAAAGACGGTAATTTCGGAATCGGAATAGACCCAACGGTAAGAACGGCAAATACCAAGCTGGAAGTAAATGGCGTGATCAGCTCGACACCACAGACGTTAACTGCAAATGGAAGCAATATTACAAGTACAGTGGTAAGCGTAAATCCTGCCGCTAATGATGATGATTTCTTCCTCCCAAACCCCGCATCTTCACCCGGAGCGATTATTTTTGTAAGGAATATTTCAAATACAAATACTGCTGAAATAAGGACTTCTGCAGGAACTATTATCAATGCATCCAATGTAGGCGGAGTGAGTAATTTCTTCATGGTAGGACTGGATAATAATGCTGCTAAAACGAAAACGGTAATGTTCATCAGCGATGGGGTAAACTGGACTGCTTTTAAGCCAAGCAATTAATAACAAATCCCCCGCAAATTTTGCGGGGGATTGTATTTTTATCACCTTAATTTATTTTTTATTAAACTGAAGTTTCTGCTATTTTTTTCCTGCAGCCTGCATTGGGTTTACCTTTCCATTGGATGCTCCTCTCGTATTCCCGCCTTCTTTCTGTTTGAATAATTCAAATTTGGAAACCTGTGCATTTCCGCCGTCACTACTCCAGAAATTATTGGAGGTATCAATGTCGGCAGTTTCTCTCATCGGGTCAAGCTGAACTGATTTCAATTTCTTGTCGAAATAGTACGTCTTGGATACTTTCTGCTCATTAAGTCTCCAGATCTGCGCGGAAGATTTGTCGGTAAGTTTTGTTCCGTCTTCAAACGTAAATTCAAGGATGATGGGCATTACCAATCCGCCTTTATTCACGAAATCAATCTGATAAGCGGTAATATTTTTAAACTTATCTTTTTCTTTTTGCGTTAAAGGTTCGGTACCTTCAAATTTGGAAGTGTATTCTTTGTTGTTATCTACTTTTTCCTGTCCGCGGTCGTATCTGTAATAGAAGTCCTGTGCATCTTTATCTTTCTCTACGTAGAAAGTGATGTTTTTATCTTCCCTGTTTCTGATTTTAGAAATATCTTCAAATTCATTCAGGGCAGGCTTGTCTACCTTATATTTCGTTTCTTTAGCTTCTCTTGGAGGTGTATCCAGATCGGGCGTTGCAATGGTTACCTTATCGATGGCAATATCTACAGGATCTGTTCCGTAGAACCATCCTCTCCAGAACCAATCCAGGTCTTCACCGCTTGCATCTTCCATTGTTCTGAAAAAATCTGCCGGTTCAGGATGTCTGAAAGCCCATCTTTTAGCATAGGTTTTAAATGCTTTATCAAAAAGCTCTCTTCCCATGATGGTTTCACGAAGGATGTTCAATCCTGTTGCCGGTTTTGAATAGGCATTAGGACCAAACTGAACAATGTTTTCCGAATTCGACATGATGGGTTCCAGCTGATCTTTAGGAAGTTTCATGTAATCCACAATAGTCCATGCCGGTCCTCTTTTTGACGGGAATTTATTGTCCCATCTTTCTTCGGTAAGATATTCCACAAAAGTATTCAGCCCTTCATCCATCCAGCTCCATTGTCTTTCGTCTGAGTTAATGATCATCGGGAAGAAGTTGTGTCCCACTTCGTGAATCACTACACCCAGCATTCCGTTTTTAATTCCCTCCGAATACGTTCCGTCTTTTTCTGTTCTTCCGTAGTTGAAGCAGATCATAGGATATTCCATTCCGTTGGCTGCTTCTACAGATTGTGCGACAGGATACGGATAAGGAATGGTAAACTCCGAATACGTTTTAATGGTATGTGCTACCGCTTTGGTTGAATATTTTCTGTATAAATTATATGCCTCTTTTGGATAAAAGCTCATCGCCATTACCTTATTGTTATTCTCGGGAATAAGGACGCCCATTCCATCCCAGACGAATTTTCTGGAAGAAGTCCATGCGAAATCCCTTACGTCATTAGCTTCGAAAGTCCAGGTTTTTCTTTGTTTCGAATGGTTTTTCTCCGCTTTTTTAGCTTCGTCCAGCGTTACGATTTCTACAGGTTCTGCAGAAGTTTTAGATTTGTTATATCTTGCTAACTGTTCTGAAGTTAAGACCTGATCGTAGTTTTTACATTCTCCCGTTCCGCCTACTACATGATCAGCAGGTACATTCATCGAAACTTTAAAATTCCCGAAAACGAGGGCAAATTCTCCTCTTCCTGTAAACTGGTGATTCTGCCATCCGTGGAAATCGCTGTACACGCACATTCTTGGATACCATTGCGTCATGGTATAAAGATCGTTTCCATCTTCTGGGAAATTTTCGTAACCACCACGGCCACCCATTTTTATTCTGTTGGGGATGTTATAATTCCAGTCTATTTTGAAAACAAGCTTTTTTCCTTTTTTAAGCACTTTCGGTAAATCGATACGCATCATGGTTTTGTTTACCGTATATTTTAAAGGATTTCCGGCAGCGTCTGTTACTTTTTCAAGGTTCACGCCATACCCGTTGTCCGAAACAGGAAGGTTAGTGGGACGCAATTGCTGATCGTTTGAAGCTTTTGGAAGGGTGGAAGGATAAGGGAAATCTGCTTTTTTTACGCTCGACTGCTGGTTTTCGTCCAGCTGAAGCCAGATGTAATCCAGGTCATCCGGAGAATTGTTATAATAGGTTATGGTTTCGGAACCTTTAAGATTTCTTTTGTCTTCATCAAGGTAGGCCGTAATATCATAATCTGCCTTATTTTGCCAGTATCCGTGACCGGGCGCTCCTGAAGCGGTTCTGTAAATGTTGGGTGTGGGAAGAATGGTCCCAAGCTGTTCGAATTTATTTCCGTGATTGCTCCCCGGATTATTCTGAATATTTTGTGCGGTGAAACCTGTATATGCAAATACAGAAAGGGAAAGTATGACAACTTTTAGTTTCATAACCGAAATTGTTTTAAAGATTTTCAAATATAATAATAAGTAGCTGAAAAATTGAAAATGTTTCAGCCTTAAAAGGGAATTCTTTCTAAAGTCATTTTTAAGGATAAGGCAAAGACTCCTGAAGACACGAAAAGAACCCAATCTTTCTGATTGACCTTAAAAACTTTTAACAAAATAAACAGAACTATTAAAATTCCGAAGACAATTGCAATTTGCCCCAGCTCCAGCCCGATATTAAAACCCAAGAGCGGAACAGCAATACTTTGGCTTTTGGCAATCATTACTCTTGCAGTATTCGCAAAACCCATCCCGTGGATAAGGCCGAAAATTAATGCTAAATAATAATTGGCATTATTTTGAGACTTCTTTTTATTTCGGATGAAAATATTATTCAGAGAAGCTAAAACGATTGTCAGCGGAATGAGAAATTCTACCCAATCTGAATTTATTCTTATGATGTCAAAAGTACTTAACGCTAATGTAATAGAGTGTCCTATCGTAAAGGCGGTGACAAGAATCAGAATTTTCTTGAGATCGTTAAAGGAATAAACAGCAATTAAAGCTAAAACAAAAAGCTGATGATCCAGTGCATCCAAAGAAATAATATGTTCCCAGCCGAGATTCAGATAGAATAAAAAATCCTGCATTTTTTCCAATATTTTTTTGAAATGCGATGATACAAAATTTATTTTAACTTTGTGTAAAATTGAAGTGATGAACCTTACAATAGAAATAGATAACAAAGAAGATTATTTTTTCGTCAAACAACTTTTAGAAAGATTGAAAGGGGTAAGAATTGTTAAGAATGATTATGAAACGGTTGAAGGTCTGCCCTCTCATGTCTTTGAAGAGATCGAAAAGTATGGAGAATCGCTGAAGAATGATGATATGATTTCAAAAAAAGATTTCTTTAAATTTATTGATGAAGAAATATGCAGGTTGAATTCTCAGAAATAGCTAAAAAGACTTTAGCCGAAAATATAGAATTTCTCAAGAAAGTATGGACTAATCGTGAAATTGTAATTTTCTTAGAAGATGTAAAAAAATAACAGATGATCTTGAAAATGGAAAATATTTTCAGTTCCAGAGTTCCTTTCAAAAAACAAGAAGTGTATTAATCGGCAAAAAGCATATAAGAATGTTTTTCCGTAAAGAAAATGATTCTCAAATCAAAGTTCTTCTGTTTTTCGATATGCGCCAAAATCCACAAAAAATCCTTGAATTATTACAATGAAAAAACTGTTTTTCTTTCTTTCCGTTCTCATTATATTTTTCTCTTTTACGGAGCTGAAACATCCTTATCATGTAGGTTCCGTAGAAATCAATTACAATCAGAAATCGAAAACTTTTGAAATTACAGGTCGTTTTTTTTTGGATGATCTGGAAAACGCACTTAATAATAAATATGGAAAATCACTGCATTTCAATGATCCGAAATTTAAACCACAGCTTAATGAAGCATTGAAAAATTATTCTGCAGAATATTTTAAGCTAAAAGCAAATAATAAATTACTGAACGTAAAGTTTATTGGTTACGAAGAAGACCAAGAATCCGTAAATATTTACCTCGAATCTGAGAAAATAGAAAACCCTAAGAAGGTAGAAGCGGCAGTGAGTTTTTTATATAATTTATTTGATGACCAAATCAATATTGTGCATATCATCGTCAACGGAAACAGAAAGAGCGAGAAAGTGACCTACCCGAATCGCTACTTATTTCAACAGTTTTAAATTAATTTTCCAGCTGTAAAAGAGTGTTAATACCTTTTGCATGTTCCATGAGATCGGGAAAAAAATTATCGTAACATTCCTGAAGGAAACTTTTATTCCTTAAAAAAGCATCATGGACAGGAATATCTGTGTCTAAATATTTTGCTTTGTTCAGAACATTTCTCATGCTGTAACCGATATTTTTTTCAAAACGGTAATTATATAGCCAGTCGCCTTCTTCCATTTTTACAAGCATGCTTTTGAAATTTTCCGGAAGGAAGTCATAATTTTCATTTAATACGCGATAAACCTTTTGGGAATGATTTTTCCAACCTTCCAAAGAATTAAGGCTTACATCATTCGCTACAAAATAATCCATCGAAACATCCACAAAAGCTCCGGAATACAATCTTACCAAAGGTGCAAAAACTTTTTTCGCTTCATGAATGGCGGGATGCGCATCCGTGAAAGTATCTATCGCGCGGTGCAAGGTAATGCCATCCTGGATATCTTTCGGAAAGGAAAAGCGGTCTCTGTTACGGATAAAATCTTCCAGGAACTGTCCGACAATTTGCCCGTCGGTAAAAGTGAGGAAAGAGTGGGCCAGGTAATTCATAGCGTGAAGATAAGAAATTTCCTGCAGAGCACTGTTAGAGCTCAAAGCTCTAACAGTGCTCTCTTTAGCTTTCCAGTAAAGCTTTAATTGCGTCCAAAGATAACAACGGATCATTAATTCCATTTTTAATACTAAATAATGACGAATAGCGATAATTTTCCGCATTCACGGTGATTCCGTGTTTTAGTGGATTGTTATGAATGTAAAGGATGGTATTGATTAATTGCTCATGAGTGTTTATAAATTTCCTTCTGAACGGCAGTTCAAACAATTTTCCTGTTCTTCCGTAATGCTTATTGATAGCCTGGGTATAGCTGTTAAACATATTGGAAAATTGCTGACTGATAATTTTGGAAACTTCAATTGTATTTTTGTGAGGGAATATTAATCGGATTTCCTTTTCTGATTTAATCTCAACAAGAATGTGAAAATGATTTTGTAGCAAGCAATATGCATAAATATTGACAACAGAAGATAGTTTAGATTCCATTAGTTTCATAAAATAATGATAGTTTCTATCATTAAAAAATATCTTTTGACTATTAATTCCTCTGTTGAAGATATGATAGAAGCATTCGGCCTCTAAAGGGTAAATATTTTTTTTCATGCGTGTGTTTTTTAGTTTGGCAAAGGGCAAGACTGTTAGAGCTTAGAGCTCTAACAGCCTTAGAAAAGGCGTTCGTGGAAATCCTCAATTTTGCTTACTTCTTCTATTTTAATTCCGAATTTTCTTTTAGGTAATTTATTTAGATTAGAAATAAAAATTTTCTCGTAGCCTAATTTTTCAGCTTCAGTTATGCGCTGTTCTGCCTGTGCAATAGGACGAATTTCTCCGCTTAATCCAATTTCACCGGCAAAGCAATAATGTTCGGAAATAGCAATATCTTTATTGGATGAAAGAATAGAAGCTACGACGGCAAGATCTAAAGCAGGGTCATCTGTTTTTATTCCTCCCGTAATATTTAAGAAAACATCCTTTGCGCCGAGTTGAAAGCCGGCCCTTTTTTCAAGAACGGCAAGAAGCATGTTCAGTCTTTTGGCGTCAAAACCTGTGGAACTTCTCTGTGGGGTTCCATAAACGGCCGTACTTACCAATGCCTGAATTTCCAGCAACATCGGGCGGTTTCCTTCCAAAGTCACGGCTACAGAGTTTCCGGAAAGTTCTTCGAATTTTTTGGTAATCAGGATTTCGGAAGGATTTTTAATTTCTTTTAATCCCTGGGAAACCATTTCATAAATTCCAATTTCCGAAGTGGATCCGAAACGGTTTTTGTTGGCTCTTAATAATCGGAAGAGATGATTTCTGTCGCCGTCAAAATTTAACACGACATCGACCATATGTTCCAGAACTTTTGGTCCGGCAATCTGTCCGTCTTTGGTAATGTGACCTACTAGAAATACGGGAACATTGTTTTCTTTAGCGTATTTAATAATTTCATTCGAGCACTCCCGGATTTGGGAAACGGTTCCCGGAGAACTTTCAATTAACTGGGACTGAAGTGTCTGAATGGAATCGATGATTACAAAGTCCGGGTCTAATTTTTTGGCTTCGTGAAGAATCTTTTCAAGACTGGTTTCTGTAAAAAGGAAGCAGTTAGGATTCTGAATATCTGTTAACCGATCTGCTCTCATTTTGATCTGAGAGGCACTTTCTTCTCCCGAAACGTAAAAAACTTTTTTCTTCATTTTTAAAGCCAACTGAAGAAGAAGCGTTGACTTGCCGATTCCCGGTTCGCCGCCAATCAGGGTAACTGATCCTAAAACAATTCCGCCACCCAAAACGCGGTTGAGCTCTTCGGAAGGGGTTTTTATTCTCGGTTCTTCGCTGGTTTCAACTTCTATGATGTTGATGACGTGCTGTTTTGATTTTGAAAACGGAGGTGTTTTTGATGAGGTTTTTTCCACCACTTCTTCCACCAGGGTATTCCATTGTCCGCAGTTTTTACATTGTCCCATCCATTGGGAATACTGGGTTCCGCAGTTCTGACAGAAGTATGCTGTTTTGAGTTTTGCCATACTGCGAAGTTCAAAATTTTTTTTGAATTTTCTTTCGAATTTTAGTTAATTTTCAGGCATGAAAAATATTTTTTTAAGTTTGATGGTTTTTGTGGTGATGACACTTTTACATATTCAATTTACCGGTTGCGCTGTGAGATACCTGCATTTACCAGGAGGAGTGTATGGAATGTATTCGATTTTAATTCTTATTTTCTGTTCGATTATTGCAGCAATCGGTTTGGTAACGGTGATTATTTTCCGAAAACATTATTATTCCATTTTGCGGATTGCCATTTTATTTGAAATTATTTACTTATTGTTTTTGCTGATTTCAAAAAATAATCCTTTTGCATATATATCAGATCCGAATAATGAAAATCTCCTGAAAGTTTTCATGTATGGAATTGGACTCGCCATTTTATCTATTATGTATTTTATTCATTTACTCTATTCAGAAACAATTTTAAAAAAATCAAAAAGCTAACATAGATCAATGGAAGTTGATAATAACAAATCTACCTTTGTGTCACAATTTAATAAAAAACAAATCCAATGAAAAAGGTCTTTTTAACTTTTGTATTTGCACTTTTAAGTGTTGTAGGCTTTGCCCAGACAGGATGGCAGGTAGATCCGATGCATTCTTCTGTTAATTTCAATATTAAGCATATGGGAATTAGCTTTGTGCAGGGACGATTTGATAAATTTGACGGTAAGGCTGTTACTAAAGGTAATACCCTGGATAATGCTGAACTGAGCTTTAGTGTGGATGTAAACACAATCAACACCGGTGTTGAAATGAGAGATAAGCATTTAAAAAGTGCGGATTTCTTTGATGCAGAAAAATTCCCTTTCATGACTTTTGTAACCGGTTCAGTGGTTAAGGAGAAAAATAATTCTTATGTATTTAAAGGTAAGCTGACGATAAAGGATGTAACTAAAGAAATAAGCGTTCCTGTTACTTTCGGAGGTGTTACGAAAAACCAGCAGGGTAAAGAAGTAATGGGTTTCCAGGTTGCATTTAAAGTAAACCGTCTGGATTATAATATTAAATATGATCCTACGGGAGCCGGTGTCGCAAAAGACGTTGACGTGAACTTATATTTTGAAATGGTGAAACAATAATTTTCATATATAAATTTGATTTAGAAAAGGTTTTCAGTTTGCTGGAGACCTTTTTTATTTATTTCTTGCGAGCAGATCAAGATAAATGCTCTCTAAATTGATGTATTCATTTTTCCAGTCCTGAGCGGTTTTCTCCATTTTTTTAAACTTAACATTTGAAACTTCAATTTCTTCGAGATGGTCTACCGTATTTCTATCTTCAATATGGTCAAAATATTCAGCATACCAAACATTAAGAAGCTGATTTGAAATTTCGATGTACAGTTGTTCCCCAATCAGGCTTTTAAAAATCATATGATAGTTTAGGACATTTTCTTTAAAATGAATAGATATACATTCGTAATAATCATGATGACGCTCTGTAAAATAAATATTAAACCGATTATTTTTCCAAAATGGCAAATTGTCGAATTTTAGTAACAACCCATTTTCATTTACCAGTTCAATATATTTCAGATAAACTAATTGATTGATAATTTCCATTGTAAATTTTATCTTCTCTAAAATACACAATCAAATTTTAATACAAAATTGCTTTGTATTTCTTTTTCCCATAACTTTGCACAAACCTAATCTAATGAGTAAAAAGAATACAAAGTACATCTTTGTGACAGGAGGTGTAACTTCATCTTTGGGAAAGGGAATCGTTTCTGCTTCTCTGGGACTTCTGCTAAAATCACGTGGCTTCAACGTAACCATTCAAAAGCTTGATCCTTATATCAATATCGACCCGGGAACATTGAATCCTTATGAACATGGAGAATGTTATGTAACCGAAGATGGTGCGGAGACGGATCTGGATTTAGGCCACTATGAGCGTTATCTTGATGCTCCTACTTCTCAAAACAACAACGTTACTACCGGGAAAATTTATCAGACGGTCATTGAAAAGGAAAGAAAAGGAGATTTTCTTGGAAAAACAGTTCAGGTAATCCCTCATATCACCAACGAAATTAAGCGAAGAATTAAAATTTTATCCAAACAGAACTACGATATCATCATTACGGAAATCGGAGGAACGGTAGGAGATATTGAATCTTTGCCATATATCGAAACGGTTCGCCAGCTGAAATGGGAACTTGGTGAAAAAAATTCAATGGTAATTCATTTAACATTGTTACCATATCTTGCTTCCAGCGGGGAATTAAAGACAAAACCTTCGCAGCATTCTGTTCGTCAATTAATGGAAAGCGGAATTATGGCAGATGTTCTCGTTTGCCGTACCGAGCATAAAATCCCGAAAGACCAGAGAGCAAAATTGGCCCAGTTCTGTAATGTCCCTTTGGATAATGTAATTGAGTGTAAAGATCTGGAAACAATCTATGAAGTTCCGATGTATCTTCAGAAACAGAATTTTGACGATGTAGTTCTCAAAGAACTGGATCTTAAAAGTGATAAAGAAGCAGATCTTAAAGACTGGAAATCATTCTTAAAGAAATTTCAGAACCCTAAAAAATCAGTGGAAATTGCTTTGGTTGGAAAATATGTATCTCTTCAGGATTCCTATATTTCTATTGCGGAAGCCTTTAAACACGCAGGGGCAGATCTGGAAACGGAAGTTAAGATAAGATGGGTGTACAGCGGAGATTTAACGGCAGAAAACATTAAAGAAACGTTGGCCGGTGTTTCCGGGATTCTTATTGCGCCGGGCTTCGGTGACAGAGGAATTGAAGGAAAGGTTCTTACCGCTCAGTATGCAAGGGAAAATAAAGTTCCGATGCTGGGAATTTGTTTAGGAATGCAGATTATGACGGTTGAATTTGCCAGAAATGTGTTAGGATATGCAAAAGCCAATTCTATGGAATTTGATACATCTACGGAACATCCTGTAATTTCATTAATGGAAGAGCAGAAAAATGTGGTAGATAAAGGCGGAACCATGCGTTTGGGAGCCTGGAAGTGTACCTTGAAAAACGGTTCTAAGTTAAATGACATCTACGGAGCTAAGAATATCACGGAGAGACACCGTCACCGATATGAATTCAACAGTGATTACATCAGTGAGTTCGAGAAAAACGGCTTCCTCGCAACGGGTACAAATCCTGAAACGGGATTGGTCGAAGCGCTTGAAATGCCGGGCCATCCTTTCTATGTAGGCGTACAGTATCACCCGGAATACAAAAGTACGGTTGCAACACCGCATCCTTTGTTCAGAGCTTTCATAAAGGCTTGTACATCGAAATAATAATAACCTTCAAGGTTTCTAAAACCTTGAAGGTTTAGAATATAAAGTAATTTATTACTGAAAAACGTCTTTACAATAAACTCAGACTGATTATTCTCAGCCTGAGTTTATTATATAGTAACACAGTATTGTATAGAGGTTTGATAAAAAAACAGTATTTTTGTCGACTCGAAAAAATGTAAATCAGTTTGATATACATTTAAATTTAAACAGGTAAAAATTTAATTAAAATAAAATGCAACAGAACAACGGACTCGATAAAAGTCAGATTATCAGTTTTGCGGTTTTATGTTTGGTGCTTTTCGGATTTATGTTTTATTTTCAGAATAAACAATCCAAGGAAGAACAGATAAAGGCTGAACAACAAAAAACCGAGCAGGTAAAAAATGCCGTAAAACCATCTCAGGCAAATAATATCAATCCTAATGTAACTCCGAATGCTATTCAGACAGCCAATCTTTCCAACAAAGAACTGAAGGTAGAATTCAACAGTCTTGGAGGTCAGGTTTCAAAAGTGGAGCTTGCAGAGTATAAAGCATACGATCATAAAACAGATAAGGCAGATCTTCCGCTTTACCTGATCACAAAAAATAACTCGAATTACGGTTTTCAGTTTAAAGATAAAACAGAAAAAGTAATTAATACAAAAGATCTTGTATTTTCTCCTACGGTTAATGGAAATGCGGTAACGATGACGGCAAATTATAATGGCGCTGTTATTCAGTTTGTTTATACCTTACTTCCGAAATACACGCTTGATTTTAAAGTAAGAACGCAGGGGCTTGCAAAAATTACATCGGATAACAAAGCCGATTTTATCTGGGATTACAATGTAAGAAACCTTGAAAAAGGTAGAGCTCAGGAACAGTCTCATTCGGAATTCTCGTATGCCTTCAATAATTATAAAAATTATGATTATGACGGAAGGACGACGATGGAAGAAGATAAAGAAACCCTGAACTGGATTGGAGTGAAACAGCAGTTTTTCGCTTCTGTGCTTGAGTCTAAAACAGGATTTACCCAAAATAAAGGAAACCAGGAAATGATTGAAGAGGGTGAGTATCTGAAAAAGCTAAACTATGAAGGTTTTGTTCAGATGACGGGGAGTGAATTGAATCAGGATTTTACCTGGTATTTTATGCCGCTGGATTTACCTTTATTGAAATCTTATGATAAAAATTTTGATGAAATTCTTCCTCTAGGCTGGTCTTTCATCGGTGCAATGAACCGTTATTTCTTTATCCCGATGTACAATATCATTGCAGACTGGGGGATCACAGCCGGATGGGTAATTTTCCTGATGACGATTATTGTTAAATTGATCTTGTCACCAATCATGTACAAGCAGCACAAGCTGAGTGCGATGATGAGAGTGATTCGTCCTGAAATTGATGAGGTGAATGCAAAGCTGAAAGATGCCGACCCGATGAAAAAGCAGCAGGCTACAATGGAAGTGTACCGTAAAGCCGGAGTTAATCAAATGGCAGGATGTTTGCCGGCGTTGGTTCAGATTCCTATTTTCTATGCATTATTCCGTTTCTTCCCGAATTTTATTGATTTAAGAGGACAGGGGTTCTGGTTCGCAAAAGATTTAACAGCTTATGATGATGTGATTAAATTGCCATTTAAAGTTCCGTTCCTGGGAGATCATCTGAGTATTTTTGCGATTGCATGTACCATTGTAATTTTAATTTATACAATTATGACTTCAGGGAACATGCAGCAGCCTCAACAGGAAGGTATGCCGAATATGAAAGTTCTGATGTATATTTTCCCTATTACGTTCTTATTCTTCCTTAATACTTCTGCTTCCGGTCTTTCATGGTATTATTTTGTATCAAATGCGATTAATATTCTCATCATCCTTGTGATTAAATATGTCATCCTGGATGAGAAAAAAATTCATGCGCAGATTCAGGCTAATAAAGAAAAGCCAAAAACTGAAGGAAAGTTTCAGAAGCGAATGAGAGAGATGATGGAAAAGGCTCAGGAACAGCAAAAATATCAGGAGCAGCAAAAAAATAAAAAGAAATAATTCAATAAACTAAAAAAGAGAAGCATTTGCTTCTCTTTTTTTATTAATAACTTAATCAAGACACTCATCCTGAATGCTGTAATCCAAACGAAATGATCTTCTGTGATATTTTGTTGGTCCGAATTCTACTAATGCCTGCTGATGTTTTTTCGTTGCATAGCCAAAATTGGTATCCCATCCGTATTCAGGATGTTCATGGTGAAGCTGCATCATTAATTGATCTCTATAATTTTTTGCCAGTATTGAAGCCGCTGCAATTGACAATACTTTAGCATCTCCTTTTACAATACATTGATGAGGGATGAAATTATATGGGTGAAATCGGTTTCCATCCACCAGGATAAGCTCAGGACGGATGGTAAGCTTATCCAAAGCCTGATGCATCGCATGGATGCTTGCGTTGAGAATGTTATGTTCATCTATAAATCCGGCAGGAAGTTCAGCAATCGCATAATCTTTTACATTGTCTTTTATATACTGATCCAGATCCATTCTTGTCTTGAAATTCAGTTTTTTGGAATCATTAACAAGATTTTGGTTAAAATTTTCATCCAAAATAACAGCTGCCGCTACCACAGGACCACTTAAACAGCCTCTGCCTACCTCATCGCACCCTGCTTCAACATAAAAAGCAGACCATTTTTTTAGCAAATCCATAATAATTATAAGGTTAATACCATAAAACTATGCAAATTTAAATATTTTTAACAAAACCTTTGGTCGCCTTTAGAAAGTTTTTCATATTTGCACCAACAAAATAATAATCAAATTAAATATGAAGAAATTAACTACGAGTGTTTTAGCTGTAGTTCTTACATCGTCGTTTGCGATGTTAAGTGCTCAGGATTCTTTAAAAACTCAGGATATCCGGGAGGTTGTTGTAACCGGAGCCTTAGGATTGAAAAAAAGACAAGATGCTGTCACTTCTACCAACCAGGTCGTAAATAATGCTGAAATTACGCAGGCTAATAATCCTAATGCCATTCAGTCATTAGCAGGTAAAGTTTCCGGGTTACAAATTAATACTACGAATAACTCGGTAAACTCTTCTACAAGAGTACTCTTAAGAGGCCCACGATCTATTTCTGGAAACAATCAGGCACTGGTTGTTATCGACGGAGTTATCTCAACGTTAGATATTTTACAGAATATACCACCAGAAATTATTGATAATATGAATATTATCAAGGGAATGCAGGGGGCTGCTTTATACGGTGAAAGAGGGAGTAACGGGGTTATTGTTGTTACTACAAAAAGAGGAACCAAATCAGAAAAATTACAGTTTAATTTGACGAGTTCCATTGATTTTTCAAGCGTTTTTAAACTGCCAATCAGACAAAAAATCTATGGACAGGGATATCCGGGTGATACTTTTGATACTACGGATTACGGTGGTGCCAACTGGACGCCTTATGAAAACACAAACTGGGGACCGTCTTATTCAACTGTTCTGGGAGGACAATCATTACTTGTAGGTATGCCTCAGGCAGACAATTCCTGGTTTAGAGAAACATTTGATTATAAAAAAGACGGAATCTCCAAATTTTTCAAAACGGGTGTTTTAATACAAAACGGATTATCAGTAACAGCAGGCGGATCTGATTCTTATGTGTTCTTGTCTGTAAACAGAGCTGAAAATGATTTTGTTGTTGATAAAGATAATCTGAAGAGAAATAACTTTATTTTTAAGGCAGGTAAACAATTAGGTAAGTTTAGAATTGACGGGAACATAAATTATTTGGACAGAAGAATATCCAACACAAATTCTAACCTTTATGGCCAATTGCTCCAGACTCCTACTAATGTTGATATAAGACAATTTAGAAATTCTCTTCCGGATGCAAGTTACAGTATTTATACAGTTAACCCTTACTGGACTATCGATAATGACAGAACCGATATTAAAGACAGAACATTTACCGGCTTGATTAATTTGGAGTATAAGCTGAATGACCATATCTCATTTACATATGCCGGAACAGCTGTTTCAGGTTCAAGTGTTGAAGAAAGTCATTTGAATGCTTTCGCTTTCGATAGAGTGTATGACGGAACAGGTACTCCTATTGATGGTACTTCTCCTGTGGATTACGGGCTTGATCCAATTGTATCCAATTATTATAAAACCGTTGCTTCAAGTTTTAGATATTACGGTGACTTAATGGCGAATTTTGATTACAGTTTAACGGATGACCTGGGATTGAAATTCAATGTAGGACACAATATTCAGGATGCCTCAAGTTCAACTACTCAGGTTGGTGGGGAAAATTTAAAGATTCCGGGATGGTACCATATCAATAACGTATTGCAGCCGGATCAGTTTTATAGCCTTAATAACGGCAATACAAGACAAAGATCTTTTGCATGGTTTGCCAATTTAGATTTGGATTATAAAGATTTCTTATTTTTCAACTCTACATTCAGATACGAAAAAAGTTCATTGACCAGTGTAAACCCGGTAACTGTTGAAGGTGTTCAGCTTCCATTCAGTAACAAAGGTTATCCTTATTATTCATTCGGAGCTTCATTTATTCCTACCAAAGCATTCGCAAGTATTAAAGGAAATGTGCTCAATTATGCAAAAGTAAGTGTGAACTACAGTAGAGTAGGAAACAGTTCTACGATCAATTTATATGGATTAGACCGGGTAGGGGCATTTCCTGTAGGTTATCCGTTCGGCTCGCTTTCATCTTATTTGCCAACAACTACTATTTTTGCACAGGATATTGAGCCGGAATTCTATTCTTCAAAAGAAGCATCTTTACAGTTAGGGTTCTTCAGAGACAGAATTACGTTAGACGCATCTGTATTCAGAAATGATAACAAAAACTTTATTACAACCATTACTACTTCTTCGGCTTCCGGTATTACCAATTTCCAGGATAATATTGGAAACAGCAGAAACCAGGGTTATGAAATAGATCTGGGACTGACACCTATCAAAACCAAAGATTTTGAATGGAAATTAAGAGGTTCGTATTCTACATACGATACGGAAATTTTATCATTAACAGAAGGAGTAGACGAAGTTGCTTTGTATAATTCAACTACTACCAATGTTGGGATATTCGCAGTTGTGGGAGAAAACTTTCCTGTAATTAAAGGTACAAAATACCAAAGAGATCCTAATGGAAATATCATTGTGAATGCAAATGGAAACCCTTTGTCTACAACAAATTTTGAAGTTCTTGGAAAAGTAAATCCTGATTATATCTTAGGATTTAATACATCATTTAAATTCAAAGGAATCACTTTGAGTGCAACCGCAGATTACAGAACAGGAAATAGTTTTGTATCATTGGCAAAAACAAGTTTAGGTACTACGGGTTCATTAGAGAAAACTGCTGATTTTGACAGATCTCAAGGATACGTGATTCCTAATTCTGTACAGTTGGTGAATGGTCAGTACGTGGCCAATACAACACCGGTAGGAAATGACCCAAGCTATTTCGGAGTAATGAATTACTTTACGACAGCTGCTTATACCTCTGTTGGGGAAGAATTCGTAGTAGATGGTACCGCTTTAAAAGTAAGAGAAATTGCGCTAAGCTATGATTTACCAAAATCAATTTTACAAAATACTTTCGTAAATTCTTTAACTATAGGTGTTTACGCAAGAAATCCATTCTTTATCTATGCTAAAGATAACAGAAACTTTAACGATCCGGAAACGGCCAATACTACAGGTAATGCTGCTGGGGTTGCTGTTACAGGTCAATATCCAAGCATGAGAACTTTTGGTTTCAACTTTAATGTAACTTTTTAATAGACAAAAATGAAAAATAATAAATTTTTAATAACAATCTTTGCTGCTGCTTTAAGCTTAAGTGCAGTATCTTGTAGTAATGAGTATCTGGATGTTAATGACAATCCAAATGCGGTACAGGCGGAAGAAATTACTCCGGAGCTTATGCTTCCCGGCGCAGTTACTACTGCTTACAGAACACAGGCCGGGACGATGATGCAGTTTGGTAACCTTATGATGAACAGCTGGGCTGGAAACTCTTATACAATCGCAGGTCCATATTCGAGAGAGTTCAGTCTATCCAGTGTGGATAATACTTTTTACAGAGGAATCTGGGAAGGGCTGTATCCTAGAATTGCCAATTTCGATCAGATGGAAAAGTATAGAAATCCAAATCATGAGCAGGATTATTATATTGCCATTGCTAAAATTATGAAAGCATATTATATGCAATATATTGTTGACTTATATGGAGATGCTCCTTACAGTGAAGCTTTTCTGGGACAGCAGAATACAACTCCTAAATATGACAACGACACGGATATTTATAAAAGCTTAATTTCTAAACTGGAAGAGGCAAATACTTTAATTAATAATGCTCAGAATTCAACAGAGTTTCATCCTTTAGAACCATCTTCTGATATTATTTTTAATGGAGATATGGATAAATGGAAAGCACTTTCTAATACAATCAAGCTGAGATTATTAATGAGAATGTCTAAAGTAACCGGTGATCTTGCAACGTATAGAGATACCAAACTTCAGACTTTATCCAATGCTACGTTTATAGATGAGGAAGTAACGGTTAATCCGGGGTACTCTTCTGCCAGTGATGATAAAATGAATCCTTATATTCTAAACTGGGCTAGAAATGCTTCAGGTCAACAAGTGTCAAACTATGCTGTGGTAGTTGTTTCCGAACATATGGCTAATTCTTTAGAAGGGAATGTCATATTAAATGACAGCAATTATAGCAAGTTTACGGCGCTTAAAGATCCTAGAAGATCAAGATTGTTTACAAACGTGGCTTCCGTTGATGCAAATGGTAATGCATTTACCGGGCTAAAAGGGGTAAGGCAAGGAAACGTTCCAGGCCAGCCCGGAGTACCTGTAAACAACGTAAATACTTCGAAATTAGGAACAGGGAATTTTTCCGGTTCAACTGCAGTTTCTACCTGGAACGATGTAATTGCGGCTAACAATTCAAGAGGAGGAGTTCTTTTTTCCAGAGCTGAAAGTAATTTATTACAAGCTGAAGCTGCATTGAGATGGCCTGCTATTTTTAGTAATATTAATGCATCTGCCAAATTTGCGACAGCGATTACTGCAAATGGAGCTTGGCTAGGTGCCAATGCAACACAGGTTGCTACCTATATTACCACTGCGAATACCAGACCAGGACTAGGATGGACAGGCACAGACACTCAAAAAATTGAAGCCATTATGACCCAGAAGTGGATTGCATTAACCAATATTAATCCAACAGAAATGTTTATTGAATACAATAGAACAGGCTATCCGTTTACGCCTATGGCTACAACGGCACAATATCCTAATAAGCCGTACAGATTGGTTTATCCAAACTCTGAATATGCAGCAAATTCAGCAAATGTTCCAAACATTTCCAGTGCTCAGGTTTTTGTAAAAAATCAATTTACACCGTTCTGGAACCAAAACTAATCAGATTTTATCAATTAATCTTAAAAGCCACTCGTAAGAGTGGCTTTTTTTTGCTTAAAAATGTTAAAATTTTGAAAAGTTATGAAATAATTAATATGCAATGCATTGTATATTAATACTTTTATGGTCTCTTAATAGTGATATATCATACCGTAACATATTGTTTATCACCCTTTATAGATATTTTTTTTACAATAAAAAGGTATAGATAATAACAATGATCAAAAATTGTTTTTTAAATAATTTTAACTTTATAGATTTGTATGATATTTGTTAAAAATGGCATTATTAACTAAAATTTATAATTAGTTTAATGATATAATTGATTTTTTTTAAAAAAGTGTTAAATTCTTCTTGTTTTCTTTTGCCATTTTAAGAAAGTTTTTAAACTTTGTTTAGCAAAATTTAATTAGATATGAAGAAACTAACAATGGGTGTACTTGCATCCGTACTGTCATCGTCTTTCGCTATAGCACAGGTACAGCCAAAGAATGATACAGTTAAAACGCAAGACATCGAAGGTGTGGTGGTGACCGCACTGGGAATCAAAAGAGAAAAAAAATCTTTGGGGTATGCTTCCCAAACTCTTGATGCCGAAAAAGTAAACTCAGTTCCTACAAACAATTTCATTAACAACCTTTCGGGTAAAGTGGCCGGTATGGAAATCAAAAACAACGGAAACTTTGGAGGATCAAGTAATATTGTTCTTAGGGGAACCAAAAGTATTACCGGTGACAATCAGGCGTTAATTGTACTGGATGGTGTACCAATCATCAGTGGAAATTTAAACTCCAGTGATGCTTCACGAGGACGCGATGGCTTTGACTTTGGTAATGCCACAGCCGATATCGACCCGAATAATATAGAATCAATTAACGTACTTAAAGGTGCTGCAGCTACAGCCTTATATGGAAGTATGGCATCAAATGGAGCTGTAATTATTACTACAAAAAAAGGTAAAAGAGGTAAAACACTTGGGCTTTCGCTAAACTCTACAGTCTCTGTAGGACAAATAGATAAAAAAACTTTCCCCAAATATCAAAATTTATACGGTGGTGGATACGGAGGAGAAGATAGTTTCCTTTCCGGCGATGTAAACGGAGATGGAATTGATGATCTTATTGCACCTACAGGAGATGATGCTTCATATGGTCCCAGATTCGATCCGAATTTATTGGTGTACCAGTGGGATGCATTTGTTCCGGGTGACCCCAACTATGGAAAGGCTACTCCATGGGTAGCTCCAAGAAATAATCCAAGTAAATTTTTCGAAAATTCACTCGCATTTGTTAATAGTTTTAACCTGAATGGCGGAGATGAGCTAAATACTTATAACCTGACAGTAACCAATAATTATGAAACAGGTGTTTTGCCAAATAGTAGGCTGAATAAAAATATGTTGAGTGGTAGCTATAGCAGAAAGTTCTCAGATAATTTTACGGCTCGTACATTCTTGACATTTAACGATCAAACAACAATAGGCCGAAACTCTGTAGGTTATGGTGATAACATTCTTACCGGCTTCAGACAGTGGTATCCTTTAAATGTGGATATCCTGCAATTAAGAGATACATATTTTAGAACCAGACAGAACTATACTTGGAACATGAATGATGCTCTTGGCGGAGATCTGTCGCCTGCATTTTGGAACAATCCTTATTGGGACAGATATGAGAATTATTCTTCTGACGATAAAACGAGATTAATTACAGGCGCAGAATTATCATACGATGTTACAAATGAACTAAATATTTTAGGTAGAGCAACTCTTGATTATACAAGCAGTAAACAGGAAATCAGAAAAGCAGTTGGCAGCCATGCTGAAGAATTTGGTCTGTCCCAGGCTGATGAGACTTCAGGATATTGGGTATATGATGACACAATCATGAGACAGACCTATGATTTGATCGGAAGATATACTTGGAATATCTCGGATAAAATGAATGCCTTATTCGTTGCAGGAGGACAATTTATGGATCAACATCAGAGAAGTATGGAGAATTCTACTACAGGAGGTTTGATTATTCCGGGATTATATACTATTGCCAACTCAAGGGCATATTTTCCTCCGATGGAAACAAATATCAGAGGTCAAAAAGCAGGATTGTACGCACAGGCTTCATTTGATTTTGATAAATTTTTATTCTTAGAAGGTACAATACGTAACGATACTTCGTCAGCACTTCCAAAAGCGAATAATAATTATACTTATTATTCATTGGGCTCAAGTTTTGTTTTTTCTGAATTAATAAAAAGTAATTGGTTAAGCTTTGGTAAAGTGAGATTAAGTTATGCAGAGGTTGGTAACGATATGCCTTTCGGTAGAGCAGGCTTCTATGCCAATAGAGGTACGGTAAGCGGACTTCCGATGGCAGATATCAGTACGACATATGTAAACTTTGATATTTTAAAACCCGAAAGACAGAAAAGCTGGGAGGCGGGTTTAGAAGCATCAATGTTTAAAAGACGAGTTTCTTTAGATGTTTCCGTATATAAAACCAATACACAGGACTTATTATTTAGTGTGCCGCAATCTCCTTCAACGGGTTATAGCTCTTCACTCATTAATGCAGGTGAAACTGAAAACAAAGGTATTGAAGTAGCTTTGGGATTGGTACCTTTTAAAACTAAAGATTTCCAATGGGATATCAACCTGAATTGGGCCAGAAACAGAAATATGGTGGTTGCCTTAAATCAGGGAAGAGAAAATCTGCAATTGGCAAGTTTCCAGGAAACTACTTTAAATGCAACAGTAGGTGAAGCTTACGGGACATTCAGAGGAACCGGATTTGTTTATGATGCCAACGGAAATAAAGTAGTGGATGATGACGGGCACTATCTGGTTGCAACAGATCAAGTCTTGGGAAATATTCAGCCGGAATGGATTGGAGGGGTTTATAATACTTTCAGATATAAGAATTTCTCCCTCGGATTTTTGATTGATGTTCGAAAAGGGGGCAGCGTATATTCTTTGGACCAATCGTATGGAAGTTTTACAGGTTTGTATGAATACACTGCAGGACTAAATGATTTAGGAAATCCAATTAGAAATTCATTAGCTAACGGAGGTGGTATTATCATGCCTGGTGTAAAACAGGATGGAACACCAAATGATATAAGAGTAGATGCATCTTTTGCCGGAGGAGCCTTTGGAACGGATGCAGGCTTACCTCAGGAAGCATTTATCTATGACGCATCTTATGTAAAATTGCGTGAAGCAAAAATCTCATACAGTCTGCCATCCGATTTACTGAGAAATACCTTTATCAAAGGCGTGACTTTCAGCTTATTGGGTCAAAACTTATGGATTATTCACAAAAATCTTCCGGATGCTGATCCCGAAGCCGGTACGTCCTCCGGGAATATTCAGGGATTCCAATCAGGAGTTATGCCAACAACACGTATTTACTCTTTCAATGTTAAATTAGATTTCTAAAAAAATTAAAATGAAAAAAATATTTTCAATATTCACTATAGGTTCATTGGTTATACTTACCAGCTGTGTCAATGGAGATGATGATTTCAATAATAATCAGAGTCAGTCCTATCAGGTTCCCGTAGAACCTCTTTTGACGAATGCACAGAAGGAACTTATGGATCAAATGGAAACTCCAAGCGTTAACCTTAATGTTTTCAGGTTCTTTCAGCATTATTTAGCAACTACCATCTATAGAAATGACGCACGTTTCAACTTTACAGGAACAAGAAAAGTACCTGATAATATGTGGCTTGCGTTATATACAGATGTGCTTGGAAATTTAAGTCAGGCTAAGAAAATAATCCCGTCAGAAGTAAAACCTCCTCAAATAACGCAGGCTGCGTGGGATAAACAACAGGCTAATAAACTGGCTATTTTAAACCTGATGGAAATATATACTTACCAGGTATTAGTAGATAGCTTTGGAAATGTACCATATTCCGAAGCTGAGAAACCGGAAACATTTGTACTGCCGAAATATGATGATGCTAGAACAATTTATTCGGATTTAATTAATAGATTAAATTCAGCAATTGCAACATTAGATCCTGGATATCCAAGTTTTGAAACAGGAGATAATATTTATAACGGGAATGTTGCAGACTGGATCACGATGGCAAATAGTTTAAAGTTAAAAATTGGTATTAACCTGGCTGATGTTAATCCAACTTTAGCCAGACAAACCGTTGAATCTGCTTTTGCAGGAGGAGTGTTGCTGGAAAATTCCGAGAATGCATTGTTCCAGTATGATTCCACATCTCCAAATTTCAATCGTGTATATGCTGAAGTAATCGCCAGCAACAGAAATGATTTTGTTGCAGAAAAAGGAATTGTTGATGTAATGAATACATTGGGTGATCCAAGAAGGCCATTTTATTTTACTACAGTTAACGGAGCTTATGTAGGAGGTACGGTAGGTCTTACCAATACTTATAGTGATTACTCACATATTGGTTCAAGCTTATTGGCTCCAAATAAACCGGGTGTATTGTTTGATGCATCGGAAGTTAATTTCTATCTGGCGGAAGCTGCGGCAAGAGGATATAATGTTGGAGCTGCCGCACAGCAGTACTATAATAATGCAATTACAGCATCTATGGAACAGTGGGGCGTAGCGCCTGCCAATATTGCAACTTATTTAGCAAATCCGGCTGTTGCATTTTCTTCCACAAACTGGAAGCAGAGTATTGGTCAGCAAGCCTGGATAGCGATGTTCAACAGAGGATTTGAATCCTGGAACTTTTACAGAAGATTAGATTATCCTGTGCTTACAGCTCCTAATGCTGTAGCAGCTGCAGAAGGAAAAGTTCCTACAAGATTAACCTATCCAATTAATGAACAGACTGTTAATGGTGAACACTGGTCACAGGCATCTTCAGCGATCGGTGGAGATAAACTCACTACAAAAGTCTTCTGGGACATTAATTAAACGCAACACATTAGTTAACATTCATATTTAATCCGCCTCCGGGCGGTTTTTTTATTTCCGTATATTTGCATGTCAGAATAATAATGACAATTGCTTTAAATAACATATAATGAATATTAAAAATATAATTGAACAAAAACTTCAGGATGTTATTCTCAATATCTATCAACTGAAAGGAGTTATGCTGGAAGTTCAGGAAAATAAAACAGAGTTTGAGGGCGATTTTACCATCGTCACTTTTCCTTTGGTAAAACAACTGAAAAAAAATCCGGAAACCATCGGGACTGAACTGGGGCAGGCTTTAACGGAACAAACCGAACTTCTGGAAAGTTTTAATGTTGTGAAAGGATTTCTGAATGTTAAAGTTAAAAATCAATTCTTTATTGATAATTTCAGCGCTTTAGCAGAAAACTTTGACACTTTAGAAAAAAAGGATTCAACAGTAATGGTGGAATATTCATCACCAAATACCAATAAACCGCTTCACCTGGGGCATATCAGAAATAATTTATTAGGCTTTTCTGTTTCTCAGATCCTTGAAGAAGCAGGTTATGAAGTGATCAAAACACAGATCATCAATGACAGAGGAATTCATATCTGCAAATCAATGCTGGCATGGGAAAAATTCGGAAACGGTGAAACCCCGGATTCTACCGGCATAAAGGGTGATAAATTCGTAGGAAATTATTACGTTAAATTTGATCAGGAATATAAATTGGAAATTGCGGAGCTTCTGGCTCAGGGAATGTCTGAAGATCAGGCTAAAAAAGAGGCTCCTTTAATGAAAGAAGCTCAACAGATGCTTCTCGATTGGGAGAACGGCAATGAGCATGTAAGAAACCTTTGGAATGAAATGAATTCATGGGTATATAAAGGATTTGCCGATACATATAAAAGACTGGGAGTAGATTTTGATCAGGTTCAGTACGAAAGCAATACCTATATTTTAGGAAAAGATCTTATTCAGGAAGGATTGGATAAAGGAGTGCTCTATCAGAAAGAGGATGGTTCCGTTTGGTGTGACCTTACGGATGAAGGTCTTGATCAGAAATTATTATTACGTTCAGACGGTACTTCAGTGTATATGACCCAGGATTTGGGTACTGCAGTAGAGCGTTTTAAGCAAAATGATATTCAGAAATTAATTTACACCGTTGGAAACGAACAGGATTATCATTTCCAGGTATTGTTTAAAATATTAGGCAAGCTGGGATATTCATGGGCAGACCAGCTGTACCATTTGTCTTACGGAATGGTGGAGCTTCCGAACGGAAAAATGAAATCCCGTGAAGGAACCGTTGTAGATGCAGATGATCTGATGCAGGAAATGCACAACATCGCAAAAACAGCAGCGGAAGAACTTGGGAAGCTGGAAAATTTAACGGCAGAGGAAAAAGCTGAAAACTACGAAAATGTAGGAATGGGTGCCTTAAAATATTTCATGCTCAAAGTGGATCCGAAGAAAAAAATGCTCTTCAATCCGGAAGAAAGTATTGATTTTAATGGAAATACCGGCCCTTTTATTCAGTATACCTATGCCCGTATTCAGTCTTTGCTGGCTAAAGCAGATTTTGAGTATAAGGAAGTTCGGAATGTTTCATTGAACGAATATGAAAAGGCATTGGTGATGCAGCTGACCAATTATAAAGTTGTCGTTCAAAAAGCGGCAGAGGTATTAAGCCCTGCGCTGATCGCCAATTATGTATATGATCTGGTGAAGACCTATAACTCTTTTTATCAGAGCAATCCTATTATGATTCAGGAAGATGAAAACATAAAGCAGATCAGATTAAATCTGTCTGATCTTACCGCGAAAACAATAAGAAAATCATTACGCTTACTGGGAATAGAAACGGTAAACAGAATGTAAGAACATCGTGATTAAATTATAATCATTTTGTTTATGCAGTAAATATAAAAAGATGCGCAGGTTTTAGATAAAACCTGCGCATCTTTCATTCAACTCCTGCACACCTTTCAGATAAAACCTGCGCGCCTTTTTATTCAAATGGAGTTCACCTTTCCATCACCTCTGAGAAGTTCCCGAAAAGTGTTCTTCAGAGGGTTATATCTCGGGATGATTTTTCTCAATTTTACTTTCTTCATACAATTTAGCATCGCTCCATTTTGCATGTTTGGAAGGAATGATCCTGAAGCCTCTTTTCAGGGCGTATATTTTGGTAAATTCTGCCCCGAAGAAAATCAGCATGCAGGAATAATTGATCCACATCATAATCAGGATTACCGTCCCCGCCGCACCGAATGCCGAGGTTGGTTTTGCCGTTCCGAAATAAAGGCTCAGCAGGAATTTTCCCAATGTAAATAAAACAGTGGTAAGAAAAGCGCCTCGCCATACAGGTTTCCAGCTGATTTCTACATCCGGAAGAACCTTAAACATTAAAGCAAAAAGGATCATTGTGACAACAAACCCGATAATGTAATTGATAAGCTCTACGAGTACATATGTTTCTACACCGAAATAATTGGTAATCCAGTTGTTAAGAAGGCTGATCAAAGAAGAAAGAACCATGGTAATCATCAGCAAAAAGCCTAAAATCAGGATCATTCCCAATGAATTGGCTCTGTCCAGAAGAAATTTCACAAATGCTTTTTTGGGAGCGGGCTGCACATCCCAAAGGCTGTTCAGCGAACGCTGAAGCTGGAAAAATAAGGTAGTGGAACCGAATACCAGAGAGCCGATTCCTATAATTTTCATAAAAATATTTTCCTTATCCACCAGAGCTCCCGCAATCATATCCTGAACACTCTTGGCAGCGTCCTGTCCCATAATACCGCTGATCTGGCTTGTGATCTGCCCGCGTATCGCTTCTTCACCAAAGAAATTACCGGCGATCCAGATAATGATGATGAGCAGACCAGGAATAGAGAAAATAGCATAATACGCCAGGCTCGCAGAGTCATTGGATGCCGAAGATTCGTTCCATTTTTTAAATGTTTCGCGCAGTGCTTCCCAGAAAAATTTTATTCTTTTTATCATGTATAAAAATTTAGAAAGGATACCCGATCGCAATGTTCAGGATAAGATTATCTCTTCTCCAGTTGGAATCTCCGAAATTAATCTTATCAAAAGTCCAGCGGTCGCCCCTTTCATAATAAGGCACTCTCAATGGCATTGCGAGGTCGAGTCTCAGAATTAAAATAGAGAAATCAAGTCTCAGACCAACTCCGGCTCCTACGGCAATTTCACTTAAAAATTCCTTGGAAAACTTGGCACCCGGTCTTTGAGGATCATCATTAATTAACCATATATTTCCCGCATCAGCAAAAACGGCAACATTCAGAAATTTGTATAGATTCGCACGGTATTCAGCATTTAATTCCAGTTTCACATCACCGGACTGATCAAAGTAGAATCCTTCAGGAATGGTTCTGGGATCAAAACTTCCCGGACCCAACGTTCTCGCCCGGAATGCTCTTACACTGTTGCTTCCCCCGGAAAAGAACTGCCTTGAAAAAGGAATGTATTCTGAATTTCCGTAAGGATAGGCAACTCCTGCAATAGCACGGGTCGCAAGAGATGTTTTCTCATTGAATTTATGGTAAAACCTGAAATCATTCTCAATTTTGGCGTACTGACTGAAAGGCACTCCAAAAATGCTTTTCTCTTTATCTTTTTTAATATTCGCCCCGGTCAGAAGGCCTGTAATATTCCCTGCAAGATCAAGGGTTCCTTTGTAATAAACCGTATTGGCCTTCGGCAACATGGTGTTAGTATAAGTGTAGGAATAAGTAGGCCCGAAAATCAGCTGTTTTTCAACAACTCTTTGCATTGCATCATTTCCTGCAGAGCGTTCCAGATATAAAGGCGTAACATTGGCCGGAGAAACATACGTAATATCAAGAATTTTCAGGTCGTGCTCTTTTCTTGCATTTTCTTTCCAAACATAGCCGAAGGAACCGCTGAAGGTATTGAGCGTGTAATATTCCGTGCGGTTCTGGAATTCATAACCCAGCGTGATATTCGTTCTCGGGACAAATGCACTGGAAGAATTAAATCTGAAGGGCGCCACAATTCTCGGTATGGAAAGCTGCACATTCGATCCTGCCCTGAAAATATTTTTGGCATTTTCCGGTCCGCCGATCTGCACATCAAATGCACCATACACAGATGCCTTGAACTGTTCCGCACCTCTGAAAAAGTTCCGGTGGGTCCAGTTCAGATTGAGCTCACTTCCCGCATAGTTGGCGGAGTTGGTTCTTCCTAAAGCTTCCAGGCGGAGCGACTGCAGTTCGCGCGGAGTTAATAAATAATAGGCATCAAATTTATGCTGCAAAGAATCTGAAACAACAAATTCATTTTTTACAAATTTAAATACCCCCAAACTGATAAGCCTGTTCAACGTAAGATTATGATTGGTACGGTTGTAAAGGTCTCCTCTTTTAAAATACAGAGCCCTATCAAAAATTTTGGGCTTGAATTTATGTTCAGGATCGATCACATAGATGTCTTCATGAGCGTACTTCTGGAGGGAATCCGGATTCATAGGAACACTGTATTTCCCTTCTTTCACGTCCCGGATGTTATAATTCGGGAAAACAACTACTTTGTCTATACTGAACTGTTGGGTGGAAAGATCCGGAGTGTTGTCTTTCAGTTTTACATTCAGTTCCACCTTGTGGTTTTTACTTACCGTACTGTCTGCCTGAACAATAATATTGTCGGGATGAAAATAATAAAAACCGCGTTCTTTCAGACCGTTGTCAATGCGTTCCCTTTCAGATTTGATAACATCAAGATCAAAAGGCTGTCCTTTTTTCAGTAAAGTTTTATCGGTAAGATTCTGGATTTCTCTGTTAACAAGTGTTGAATCCTGCTGGAATTTTACATTGCTGATAAGATATCTTGCTCCGGGCCGTAACGTATAAATTACTTTCGCCTTTTTATTATGGGAAACCGTATCATATTTGGCATCAGCATTAAAATATCCCTGGTTTTCAGAATAATTTTCGATAATATCTTTGTTAAATTCACGGTCAACATCACCAAGCAGCACGGGTTTTTCACCCACTTTATACTTCAGCCAGTAATTGAATCCTTTTTCTTTTTTAGGCTCTTTGGCAATATTATAGAAGAAAAGTTTTGGCCTTAATCCTAAAAAACTGGAATTAGGTTTGGGAGTAAGATTGGCTTCCAGGGCAGATTTAAGATTTTTTTTCTCTTTCTTGGAAATCGTATCATTTTCGATGTTGATTTCCGCTCCCGTGTACAGCATTTCGCCTTCTTTCAGGTATCTTGTATTACACGAAACTACCGCAGAAGCCATCCCGAATGTTAATGCATATTTGAAGTATGTTTGATAATTTTTTTTCATTTATTTAAATTCTACAACTTGGTTTTGGTTATTTTTTCTCGTTACCTTCTGCTTTTTATCCTTTCCCGATCTTTTGAAAATATCCCGGAATTTGTCATAATCCAGCGTAATGATAAACCCTAATCCTGTTTCCACAATCTGTCCCTGAAGTGCTACCTGATATTCGTTCTTACGGTAAGCCCGAAGCATATATCTTCCGTCTTTGGATAAACTGTAATCTACTGTTACGTCTCCTGCAATGTTGGTCATGTTTTCATTCTGGCGCGCTTCACCTTCCAATCCGAAATTACTGCCTACGGAAACCTTCAGCCTGTCGTTCAATAGTTTTTTACTGATGTCTACATTCAGGTCGGTTCTGGTATTCTGCGTTCCGGTAGAATAATCTTCAGAGGATTCCAGGTCGAAATTAAGATCAACACCTTTGATAAGATCCGAAGCGAGATTATTCAGTTGCTGTGAAAGAATTTTACTTACACTTTGTCTTGCCATCATTTCTCCGGAAAGTCCGGCTCCGGATTCAAAAGGATTTTCACCGATAAACCTGTTCAGTAACAATAAAGCAAAAACCTGCTTATTCATTTCAGATTCCTGGGTTCTCAGCTGTGCCAGCTTCTGGTCTACGATATCCGTGACATTGGAAGAAACAGCGTTGTTTTTCTCATCGGTAGTAATATCGAATGTAATAACAGGTTTCAGCAATTCACCCTGCATTTTCAATAAGGTATTGAAAGGGATTCTCTGCTTAAACTGATTCAGTGTTGATGCTTCTTCGCCGCTGATCTGCTGTTCTACAAGATCAATAGGGGCAGCTTCCGTTTTATAGACGGCTGTAATATCAAGAGTGGCAGTTGTCGGTTCCCCGGTCCAGGTAATGGTACTTCCTTTCTGGATATCGAATTTTCTCTTTAAGACACTTACAGACATTTCATAACTTCCGGATTCCACTTCATAAACGCCTACTAAAGTTGTTTTCCCTGAAGGATCAATTCCGCCCGTAAGCTCTGCTTCCCCCTGAAGTTTTACGAAATCTCCGTTGGCTTTATCAATCAGCAATGAAAGTTTCGCTTCTTTGCTCAGCTCAATATTGACGTTTACATCCATTCCTTTAATTCTGCTTTGGGAATCTAAAGAATCTGCCTTGATGGTTTTATTTAGAGCAACCTGATCCTGATCAATGAATTCAACAATGCCTTCTCTTTCCTGTAAAGTGGGAGATGACTGCGGAAGGACAAAAGTGAAATCAGTATTGTCCGCAACGGCTAATCTTCCGTCAACTTTAGGCAGATCCAGATTTCCGCGAACCTGCAATGCAGCGTCTATGGAAAGAACGCCGTACATTATCGCTTCATTGGATTTTTCTGAATTCACCACCTTGAAATCTTTGGCATTCAGATCAAGATTGAAGGCAAAATCTCTGTACGTCTGGGTAAGAACCTGTCCGTCAATATTCATAGAATTTCCGTCTCTGTCCTTAATTTTGAAATTGTTGAATTCAATACCGCGGCTGGTAAAATCAATTTCATCATTCAGCTTTCTGAAATCACTTCCTGTTTTCGCAATTTCGAGTCCTGCATCGTTGAATTTTACTTTACCTAAAATATTAGGCTGCGCAGTGGTTCCGGTGATTTTCAGATTCCCTGAAATATAACCTTCCGTATTGGTGATGGCATTCATCGAAAAGCCCTGTACGGATTTCATCTGGAGCTGGTTGATGGCCATATTAAGGTCAAACGTGCTTGAAGAAGTGTTATAATCTCCGACAATTTTGACGTCATTATTATTTCCTGAAAGGGCAATATCCGCATTAAGAATATTTGGTGAGGTATTATTAACTTTTACGGCAAGATTTCCTACAGGGTTTTCGTAAACAATAAGATCTGAGATATTTAAATCTGAGGTGAACGTCATGTTTTTGGTCAGATTCCGTAATTGGGCAGTCCCGTTGATATTTCCTCGCGCCAGTAAGGTGTCTTTTTTAATAAGTTCGGTAAGAGTCTCTATCTTAAAATCTTTTAGCGAAACATTCAGGGGCGCGTTGGGAGACTGACTTTCAGATTGTAATAAAATTTCACTGCCTCCGTTCGATAATCTGAAATTATCAGCCAGAATACCTCCGCTGCTGATCTGTATTTTATTTCCTTCCGCTACAGTCCAATCGGTATAATTGAGTTTTAATCCATTCGGGTTAAGCGAAATTTCTGTGATATCATTCATCGATTTTGCATTCCCGGCAATCAGGAATTGCGTTTCGTCTTTCGCATCTTTTGTGGTAATATTATAATTGATGATATTTTGCGCAATATCTCCTCCAATATTTACTTTATTTAAAGCAAAGCTTGAGCTCTTTAATGCGGCAACATTCAGATTATATTGTAAAGCCTGATTTTCATTCGTAACCTGCAATCTTGCATTTTCAATAGAATTTTCACCGTATAAAACCTGCGGAATCTGCCCGTCAATTTCTATTTTCTGGGAATCAGCATCGTAATTTCCTGTAATATTGATGGTTTCAAAGCTTTTCAGCTCCGGTACAAATTTTCTGATGAGATCATCATTTTTAATTTTAGCATTAAAAGTAAAAAACTGTCCCGCTTCGATCTTTTCATTTTTCGCCGGTTTCTGAAACTGGTAATATTGGTTGATTGTCTGGCTTAGAGCTCCGAATATTTGGGTAAGCCGGTATTTTCCTCTCAGTTCTACATCCGCAATCTGTGAATTGAAAATGATGTTGGTAGAATCAGCAGTAGATGATGCTTTTAAGTTGATTTCCTGAACAGGATAAATCTCTTTGGTGTCCGAGAAAGCAAAATCTTTTAAATTCAGATATCCGTTTAGGTGGTCCGGATCTAAATCGGTGAAATCTCCGTCTATTTTCCCTGCGAGAATCATCTGGTCTTTATAGAATCCCAGTTTATTAAGATCGAGTTTCAATATATTTCCGTTTACTTTTACCGTAGGATTTTTTTCGTTATACACTCCTGATGCCGTAAGCTGCATGTTGGCATTAGGATCTTTGGAATTTAAAACGATATTGTAAGCGCCACGTCGTATTTTTCCGGTAAGATTCATATTCTGATAGCGGTATCCTTTGTACACTGCGGATGCAACATGTCCTCTCAGGTCTGCATTGGCATTTTTGAAATCGAAGCTTTCTCCTTTCGCATAAATCTGTGCAGAGACAGAACCGATGTCCTTGTTTTTAATAATTCTTCCGATCTGTAATCCCTGAAGATTGGCTTTTACATCATACAGTTCGCGGTTTTTCCTGCGCATGTCCACTTTGGCTACAACGGATGCATTTCCTGAGGTAGAGTAGAGGTTAAGGTTGGCATCTACGATTTTAGTTGTGCCTTTTGCTGTTCCTTTAATGCTCATATTGGAAGGCAGGGTAATATTGGAAGGTATCGTGTTTTTTGGAACCAGATTGTAAATCGTTCTCGCTGAAGAAGACAATTCCGCAATTTTCAGATCATAATATAAATTGTCGGGATTGGTAGCATTTTTAATTCTTCCTGATGCTGCTACTCTCAGCTGGTCAATACCTGATACTTTAAGATTGTTGATCAGAAGGTCATTTAGATTTCCTTTTACGTTAGCATTAAAGTTTAAAACAGCATTTGGGTACCTGTTAAATGGTGCAGTATTTCTTAAATTAGGAGCCAGATTCAGGATATCCGCAAAACCTACTTTTGAATTTTTGATATTGGCTGAAATTTTGACAGCTCCAAGATTTGAAGAGAGCTGTTCGATAGAATTATAATTTAAAACCACCTCATCACGCAAAATCGTTCTTGAAGTTTCCAGGTAAAGATCTTTTAAATAAGCTTCTTTTTCATTGTAGACAAAATCGGTATTGAATTCCCGGATATCTAATCCTCTTGCTTCCTGAATTTCAGCAGAATTTACCGATCCGGCAAACGTATTGTTCTGCATTTTGAATTTTCTCACCTCCACATTAAGCTTTGAGAAATTCAGGTGGTTAAAATCCATTCCCTGTCTTGTAGGAGCGATTGCAGTATTGTTATAAGCTACTTTTACGTCATTAAGAACAAGTTTTCCCAACAAAAGACTAAGCGCTTTCTGCTGTTCGGACGTTTTAGGATCTTTAGATTCATCATTTTTGGGATTGGCATTATTAGCCGGAAGATAAAGATTAGCATTGATGTGGGCTCCGGAAAGAAATATATTGTCAACATCATAAGCGTTATTTTCAAGATCAAGTTTATTTACTCGTGTGCTGAGCTCTTTAAACAACACTTTAGCGAAAGTTTTGGTATTGTCATCCCCGTAATCAATATCGAAATTGGTGAGTTTTATACCTCTCAGTCCAAGCTGCATCGGCTTTTTATTGTTGAGAGAATCTACTTTCTTTTCAACTTTTTTGGAAACTTCTTCTACGAGATCCTGCTTGAGTTTAAGCTTCAGCCCGTCCAGATTAATATCATTAACGGCATAAGAATTATTCTGAAGATCAAAAGTTTTCACCCTCGTATCAAAAGATTTGAAATAAACTTTGATATCATTACGCGACTGCTGATCATTAAACGTAACACCAATATCTTTAAGTTTGATTTTATCTAAGGAAATAATAAAAGGTTTTGAAGGACTTTCTTCTTTGTCTGTTGTAGCAAAGGCATCAAGAATGTAATCGAAATTAAATGTTCCGTCCTGTTTTCTCACGACATTCGCGCGGGCTCCTTCCAGGTCGACGGATGTAATGTCTGCAGTAGAACTGATCAGTTTGATCATATTCAGCCCTACATCAAGCTTTTTTACTGCCAGAAGAGTATCGATATTCTGACCTTTTAAATAAAGGTTTTCCATCACAAGGCTGTTAGGAAATCCTATGTAAACTCTTTCCAGGCTTACTTTGGTTTTGATTTTCTTTTCTAGGTAAACAACCAGTTTGTCTTTAACGAAGTTCTGAACGGCGGGAAGTCTTAAGCTAAGGATGAGTAACACAATGAATACCAAAATGGATATAATGGTAATAACAAAACGCCGAAAGAGTTTTCTTTTGTTGATTTTCAGTTTCAAGAGTGATTGGGTTTAAAACAAATATAGCAATACTTATCGTACTGCTCATCTGTTGTGGTACCCTTTGCGTATGCAAAAATCCTGCCTTGACTGCCAATCTAATGGAATTTAGTTTAGTTGAGTGTCAAGTGAATAGTTGATGCTGACAGTCAAAGCCTGGATTTATGTTAAAAAAAAGCCCCTTTTTGTTCATTTTCATAATTGAAAAGGTTAGCAAAAATGAATTTATAATGTTAGTTTAGTTGATAAAAAGGGGCTTGGCATGGTTTAAGATAATATGTTGAGATTAAAAGTTTTTAATCGTTTCCATTCTCCCAGTGTACTTCTTTTCCCTGAGGTGCCGCTCCTCCCTGGCCCGGAGTGATCGGTGGAGTTTCCTGGTTGATATGATAAATGTAGGCTGCAATTTTCTCTGCGTCTCTTCCGGTGATGGTTCCTTCTTTGATCAGAGGCCGCATCGTAGGATTGTTTGGAGAACCGTTTTCAAGCATCCAGAACACATTTTTAAACAAACTTTTTTGTTTCACGTTAATCCAGTGTGTGTCAGTGAGATTCGGTCCGATACCTCCTTTTGCGCCTTCTCCGTGGCAGGTTGCGCAATTGGTTTTAAAGAGTTCTTTACCTTCGGCTATGTTATCTGCGCTGTATTTTGCAGATTCAAGGTTAATCTGAGGAGCTGTTTTTTCATATTCAGCAATGGAAGCAAGCATGGTTTTGGTTTCATGATTTAATTCTGCTTCGGGGTGTGCATATTCGGTGAACGAAAACGCTGTCAGATACACGGCACAGAAAATACATCCGAACCAGAAAAGACCGATCCACCATTTTGGGAGCGCGTTGTCAAGTTCTGTAATCCCATCAAATCCATGATCGATAAGAATATCTTTCTCCTCTGTAGCAGACTGTTTTTTGAAAGCCGAATTCCATAGTTTCTGAAAATAAGGTGTGCTTTTTTCTTTGATATATAAAGCTTTTTCTTCATCCGAAAGCCTGCTGAAATTCTGATTTTCGATGAGGTCGCCGATAGAATTCATAATCAGCAGCAGGATAATGGCAATCAGCATCAGTCCCCAGAAAAAAGGAGAAGAAAAATATCCTGAATCATGAGCGAACATTTCGAACGCCATGACCGTTAAACCTAACGTAATAACGATGTATACTGAAATTGGGGTTCTTGGTTTCATTGCTAATCAATTTTAATTATCTGCACTTGCGGTTTGAATCTGCGTGGTTTTAATATCTGTTCCGAGTCTCTGCAGATAGGCAATCATTGCTACGATTTCTCTGTCTTCAAGCGGAACGAAAGATCCTCCTTTTGCTATTCTGTCTTTTTCAACCTGCTGTTTTACATCTGCGGCTTCAGAATAAATTCTTTTAACAATACCTTTTGCCTGGTTATCTGCCCACTGATTGGCAGAATCAATCTCAGCCTTGGTATAAGGAACATCGAAATAATTTTTCATCAGCTTCATTTTATCTACCATCTGTTTCTTATCCAGTTTGTTGGTAATCAGCCATGGGAAACGAGGCATAATGGAGCCGGCTGAAGTAATTCTCGGGTTGTACATGTGTTTGAAATGCCATGAATCAGGGTTTCTTCCGCCTTCTCTGTGTAAATCCGGTCCTGTTCTTTTTGATCCCCAAAGGAATGGTCTGTCGTAGACGAACTCTCCCGCTTTGGAATATTGTCCGTTTTTACCTTCAAATCGTACGATTTCATCACGGAAAGGTCTGATCATCTGAGAGTGGCAGGCATTACATCCTTCTCTGATGTATAAGTCTCTTCCTTCCAGTTCCAGCGGAGAGTACGGTTTTACAGCAGTAATGGTCGGTACACTTTGTTTTAATGTTAAAGTCGGAATGATTTCCACCAGACCACCGATAGCCACGGTAATGAAAGCCAGTATGGCCATAATCCTCGGAGTTCTTTCTATCCAGAGGTGCAGTCCTTCGCCTTCTTTTCTTGCGCTTCCAATGTTGGCTAAGGCCGGAGCTTCTGCAGGTACATCTTTCTGGAATGAGCCGGCTCTAATGGTTTTGATTACGTTGACAACCATTAAAATTGCTCCTGAGATATAGAATAAACCTCCTAAAAATCTCATTTTGTAGTATGGAATAATTGCCGTTACCGTATCCAGCCAGTTTTTCCAAACTAAAGTTCCGTCCGGGTTGAACTGCTTCCACATTAGCCCTTGAGTAAATCCTGAGATATACATTGGTACTGCATAGAAAATAATTCCTAAAGTTCCCAGCCAGAAGTGCAAGTTGGCTAGTTTTTTAGACCAAAGCGGAGTTCTCCACATCACCGGAATCAGGTAATAGACAATCCCGAATGCCATGAAACCGTTCCATCCCAAAGCCCCGATATGTACGTGACCGATTACCCAGTCGGTGTAGTGTCCTATTTTATTTAAAGATTTTGTAGCTAATAACGGTCCTTCAAACGTTGCCATACCATAACAGGTTACTGCAACAACGAAGAATTTAAGAATAGGATTTTCTCGTACTTTATCCCATGCTCCTCTTAAAGTTAAAAGTCCGTTCAGCATACCTCCCCAGGATGGTGCGATAAGCATGATAGAGAAACCTGTTCCTACCGCCTGTGCCCAAGCCGGTAAAGCGGTATATTGAAGGTGGTGAGGGCCTGCCCAAAGATAAACGAAGATCAATGACCAGAAGTGAATAATCGATAGTTTATATGAGAATACCGGTCTGTCTGCTGCTTTAGGTAAGAAATAATACATTAAACCTAAAACCGGTGTTGTCAGTACGAATGCAACTGCATTGTGACCATACCACCACTGTACCAAGGCATCTTTAGCTCCTGCATAAATAGAATATGATTTCCATGAAGTAAATGATAATGGTACTTCAAGATTATTGAAAATGTGCAGCATCGCTACGGCAATCCAGGTCCCCAGATAAAACCAGATGGCTACGTAAAGGTGTCTTACTCTTCTTTTAGCAATAGTTCCGAACATATTAATTCCGAAGATCACCCATGAGATGGTAATTAAAATATCAATAGGCCATTCGTGTTCGGCGTATTCTTTGGAAGTATTGATTCCCATCAGGAAGGTAATAACTACTGAAACAATCATGATCTGCCATGTCCAGAAGTGCAGCCAGGACAGGGTGTCACTGTACATTCTTGTTTTCAGCAAACGCTGCATGCTGTAATATGCTCCACAGAAAAAAGAGTTACATACAAAAGCAAAAATAACAGCGCTTGTATGCAGCATTCTGATTCTTCCGAAGCCCAAAGCTCCCTGTGTATTTATTAATCCCTGAATATTTCCTGAAGCCATACTTTTAATGGTGCTGTCATCTGTTCCAAATAAAAACTCCGGAAGTTCGGGGTAAAAAAGCATAAGTGCAGCGGTAAGACCAAGTAAAAAACCTACCAGACCGAATGCAATTGTAGCATAGAGAAATGCTCTGACAATATTATTGTCATAATTAAATTTTTGCGTCTCCATAATTCCTAAGGTGTTGTCCTGAAGTGATAATCCTTATCTTAAAACAAAAGTTTTACTGTAAATTTTTAACCTAAGTCTTAATAAACAAAAATATCATGTAGCGTAATAATGTTTTGCCAAAGGTATTCACTAACTTTGTCTAAGGCTAATAGATATCCTTCTAAAATATACCGAAAACTACTAAAACGGCATGGCATGAAAATATGTGGTCAAAACATAAGGAAAATCCGCAGGAATAAGGATTTAACACAGGAATATATGGCTTTTGAGATGGGAATATCGCAGAAAGCATATTCTGATATTGAGAATTCCAAAGTAAAAATCAATCTGGAAATTCTTACGAAAATATCCGACATTTTAGGCATAAAACCTTCCGAAATTTGCAGTATTTCCGATAAGTGCGGAACCAATGATTACGAAGAAAAATATAACGGACTTTTGGAATACATGAAGAAAAAAGGAATATCCATACCGGATGACCTTCAAAATTAAATAATTAAAATGGATCTGAGAAGAATAGGGATTATAGTATTAGGGGCTTTGGCAGTGACAGTTGTGTTGTTTTTTATTGACATTAATTTTTACAATGACGATGATTTTACCAAAGACAATGTCAATGAAATTTTGTTTTGGTCATTGATAAGAGGTTTCGTGATTTCTATTGCCGTGAATATCGGAAATTATTACCGTTCGGTTCAGAAGAAATAAAAACAAATAAGTATCTCCGGTTTCTGTTTCCAATCAAGAGTTTAGTTTGTGCAGAATATCTTTTTTCCGTCATGCAGTTAGCTTTTGCTCACAATAAAATATCCTGCACTCTGTTCTCAACTTTTCGGTTTACGTTATATTATTTTCTGTAATTTATTTTTTAAAAAAATTGAATATTTGCTCATTGACAAAGTCTGGCTTTTCTAATGGGACATTATGGGTGCTATCCGGCACCACGAGCAATACTGAGTTTGGAATATTTTTGTGAATCAGTTTTGTGTCTTCGATCTTTACCAGATCATTACTTCCCGCAATTACCAAAACAGGGTTTTCTATTTTTTCTAAATCATTTGACTGTATATTCGGATGATTGATCATTAAGTTTAATCGTCTTTTTTCTGAAAGGTCATCCGAATTTTCGTATCTTTTTTTTATGGAATTAATAAATTTATCATCAACACCTTTCGGATTGGTATTGGCACCAATGACTACAAGTTTATTTACCATTTTCGGTTTTTTCGCGCTAAATAATAAAGCGGTAATTCCACCATCACTCCAGCCTAAAATGTTTACTTTCCCAAGTTTTAGTTGATCTACAATCTGGAATAAATCATCAGCTAATTTTTCATAACCATAATCAGCTTTTGAAAGATCCTGGCTTTTACCCTGATTTCTCGTATCTATTGCGATCACGTGAAAATATTTTGAAAAAAAAGAAATCTGATGATAGAAATCCGAAATAATTCCATTGTTTCCTTCTAATAAGATTAAAGGTTCACCGGTCCCGTATTCTTCGTAATAAATATTTGCATCCGGAAGCTTAATAAATTTACCTTCCGGATTTTTTCCATAAATAGTCTTTTTTGCATCTTCTCGTGCTTCGTAAAAAGTAACTAAATTTTTCTCTTCGTCTGTTAACTCAGAGTCATTATTATCATCGCTCTTTTCAACAGTATTTATACCTTTATTATTGTAGCCGACATTAATATTTGAAAGAAAGGTTCCGTCACGAGCATCCCATTGTGACTGACTTTGATGCCTGAACAATAAATTTTTCGAAAGAGACTTTTTCGCTGAAATTCCAAAAACAAAATCTGAATCTTTTAAAGGTTGATATTCCAACAGCTGTAAAGTGATCGCAATTTTATCTAAATTATTGAAGATTAGCCTGTAATTAGACAATTCTATATTTTGCCAGCCGGTTGTAGAAGTTTTAAAGATGATATTTTCATTTAAAAGTGAGTGATTGGGTAAGCCATTTTTAACATCATAAATATTCAATTTTAGCGTTATATTTTCAAACCTGGAACTTGGCATGATATGAAAACTAAATGATTTTAACTTTGTTTTCTTATAGATATCAAAAATATTTCCCTGCTCAACTGTAAGCGTATTTTTATCAAACATTTTCGAGAAAGTTAAAATTGGATGTGATTTTTGTCCGATAGTTTTCTCTTTCAACTTTTTTCCTTCCAGCACAACTTCCTCTATGTTTTTCATTTTTAAATCGAGAGAAACATCAGCATTCTGCTGTAATTCAGATATTGTTTTAGTGTTTTCCGCATAGCCTTCCGCCTGGAAAACAATTGATTCGTCCTGAAATTCTTTTGGGACTGTGATCTTATAATCTCCGGATCTGTTCGTGAAAGAACCAATATTTGTATCTTTAATGCCCATATTGCAATATGGTAAAGCTTCACCTTGAATATTTTTTACTTTACCTTGAATTGTAATTTGAGAGTAGAATAATATATTTAATAATAAACATATTAGTATAAAGGTCTTTTTTTTCATTTTTTAATCTGATGTAAATAAAGATTTTTCCAACAACAACTGTTTGATGGAATTTTATCAACTTTGGTGCAAAAAAAAAGAGAAACAATCACATTGATCGTTTCTCCTTAAATGTAGACTCACAGGGATTCGAACCCCAGATGACTGAACCAAAATCAGTAGTGTTACCGCTACACCATGAGTCTATCTCTGTTTGAGTGGTGCAAATTTACAGCTTTTTTAATTATTTGCAAGAACTTTTTCAAGTTTTTTTTAAATTTACATTTCCTTTATTTGCGACTATTATGCTGATAGACTTCAAAAATCTCAATATGAATCAATTACCATCCGAAAAAGAATTTGAAAAGAAAGTCAGAGCTTTTCTGGAAGAATGGTTTTCAGATGAAAAAACGGTGTCGGTACAGACTTCCGGATCTACCGGAACTCCGAAGATTTTTGAAATCGAAAAAGATAAAATGATCGCTTCTGCTGAAATGACCTGTAACTTTTTAGGATTGAAAGAAGGTGATACGGCTTTGTTATGCCTTCCGGTTGAATATATCTCCGGGAAAATGATGACAGTACGCTCTATTGTAAAAAATCTTAAACTCATCATTACAAATCCTACAGTAAAACCCTTGGAGAATATCAGTGAAGAAATAGACTTTTGTGCCATGACGCCGCTTCAGGTAGAAAACTCCTTACATCAGTTACATTGGATAAAAAATATAATTATCGGAGGAGCATCTGTTTCAGAAAGCTTAAAGCATAAAATTCTTGATTCCCTCGGATCGAAAGGAACACAAAAGATTTTTGAGACCTACGGAATGTCAGAAACACTTTCCCATATCGCTCTGAAACAGATTTATCCGGTTTCAGAATCTTTTTTCACTGCTTTTGAAAATGTTGATATTTCCACGGATGAAAGAGGGTGTTTAAGAATTTTTGCGCCACATCTTAATACAGAAATTTTGCAGACTAATGATTTAGTCGAAATTAAAAATAATAACCAGTTCAGGTTTTTAGGAAGAATTGACAACGTAATTAATTCCGGTGGAGCTAAAATTTTTCCGGAACAGCTGGAAGCTTTAGTAAAAAAAGAAATTCCGAATGAAGTAGTCTTTACAGCAAGAGAAGATGAAAGTTTGGGACAAAAATTGATACTGGTTATCGAAGGACAAAAATCTAAGGAAATTATTGATGAAATTTTAAAAATACCTTTTGAAAAAAGTTATCACACGCCAAAAGAAATTATTTTTACAGAAAAAATTCCGAGAACACCCAATGGGAAGGTGAATAGGATAGAATTAAAAAGCATACTGTAGCCGATTAAACGCTTACGATAAATTATGAAAGATTTTTCAAAAGAACTTGTTTTTAAAACTTCCCGAAGCAGCGGCGCAGGAGGGCAGAACGTCAATAAGGTGGAAACCTCTGTAACGGTTCTCTGGAAAGTTTCCGAGTCGGGCTTTTTTAATGACGAACAGAAATATCGCATTCATCATAAACTGAACAACAGAATCAATGCCGAAGGTTTTCTGTTTTTAACGGTATCTGAGACCAGAACCCAGCTGATGAATAAAACCAAAGCCATTGAAAAAATCCTCGAAATTGTTGACAAAGCTTTGATTGTTCCTAAAAAACGTCTTGCTACAAAACCTTCAAAATCACAAAAACAAAAACGGCTGGACACCAAAAAGAAATTGTCTGAGAAAAAGGAAAACCGCAAATTCAGGTATTAACCGGTAACTATAATTTTAGTACAGATGATCTGAATGTTAAATTTTTTTCTTTCTGTGGATAATTCACTTAATTACTATATTTTTGCGGCAAAATAGTGAACTAATGATCAGAAAACTTATTGCAGCTGCATTTATTTCTATATCTGCACTTTCATCAGCACAGAAATTTTCAATTATTCCATCGGTAGGATACGCCTGGAGAACAGCTAAAACGGTTTCGGGACTTTCCAGAGAGGAAGAAGAATACGTAAAAGGATTAAAAAGCGGAATGAATTTCGATATTTCTGCATACTATCAGGTAAACCCTATTGTATCTGTCGGGTTAAAATATTCCAACTTTAGTGCTTCCAGTGACGGATATATTTTAGGATATGTGAATAATATGCCTGTCTCCATTCCCGTAACGACAAAAGATCAGATCAATTTTTTCGGTCCTGCTGTTATGATTTCCAATTTTAGTGAACAGACTAAACATAAGATGTTTATTGATGTAGGTTTGGGTGTAATTTCGTATAGCACTAAAACAGCAAATGTAAAAGGAACAGGATCTAATGTAGGAGCCGAACTTAATTTTGCTTACCAGTACCAGATCACAAAAAATATTTTGATCGGACCAAAGCTCGGACTTACAGCAGGAACGCTTAATAAAATGAAAATTAACGGTGTTACCTATGATTTTGATGAAGATCAAAAAGAAGGTTTACACAGAGTTTCTTTGAGTGCAGCGGCTACATTCCGTTTTTAAGTTTTATCTTTGCAAAAAATAATTAAATGAGCAAACCGATTACTGAATTCATAGAAAAGTATTATCTGCACTTTAATGCAGCGGCATTGGTAGATGCTTCAAAAGGATATGTGGCGCATCTTAAGGATGGCGGAAAAATGATGATTACATTGGCTGGCGCTATGTCTACGGCAGAATTGGGAAAAATTCTTGCAGAAATGATCCGTCAGGACAAAGTAGATTTTATCTCTTGTACAGGAGCAAACCTTGAAGAAGATCTGATGAATCTTGTAGCACACTCTCACTACGAAAGGGTTCCTCACTACAGAGACCTTACGCCTCAGGAAGAGTGGGATCTGCTGGAAAGAGGACTGAACAGGGTTACAGATACCTGTATTCCTGAAGAAGAAGCTTTCAGAAGACTGCAGAAACACATCTATGAAATCTGGAAAGATGCTGATGACAAAGGAGAAAGGTATTTCCCTCACGAATATATGTACAAAATGATCCTTTCAGGAGTTCTGGAGCAGTATTACGAAATTCCTAGAGAAAACTCATGGATGATCGCTGCGGCAGAGAAAAACCTGCCAATCGTTGTTCCGGGATGGGAAGATTCTACCATGGGAAATATTTTCGCATCCTACTGCATCAAGGGAGAACTGAAATTTTCTACCATGAAATCAGGGATTGAATATATGGCATATCTTGCAGACTGGTACACTAAAAATTCATCAGGAAAAGGAGTAGGTTTCTTCCAGATCGGTGGAGGTATCGCAGGTGATTTCCCGATTTGTGTTGTACCGATGCTGTATCAGGATATGGAAATGCATGATATACCTTTCTGGTCATATTTCTGTCAGATCTCAGATTCTACCACTTCTTACGGTTCGTATTCAGGAGCGGTTCCGAATGAGAAGATTACTTGGGGTAAGCTTGATATCACCACACCGAAATTTATCGTCGAAAGTGATGCCACCATCTGTGCACCTTTAATGTTTTCTTACATTTTAGAAAATTCATAAGCTGAACTCGAATTTCAAGCTTAAACTTATACAAACGTTCCAATTTTTGGGACGTTTTTTATTTAAAATCTTAATCTGCAAATCAATGAGAGCCATTCAAATAATGGCGTGCCCTTCTCCAGACCAATCCAATGCTCAGGTCGGGCTTCTCCGGGCTCCACTTCGTTCCGGTCTCAGGAGACTGCTCGCTTTGCTCGCACCCTTCATATCCCTCACGCAATCAGTCCAGGGAATTCACCAACACAAAATACCGGTAGGCTAAAATTCCTTTTTGAATCTTGGTCAGCGTATTGGGATCTTTATTGCTCAATTTTGGGAGAATGGCTTTATTGACTTTGTTCAGCCAACGGAAAAATGATTTTTTCATAACCAATATTTTGATAGTAACATTCAAAAATTATGCAACGATACAAATAGATAACAACAAATAAAACTGCCCGCATTTCTGCAGGCAATTTTTAACACTTCATCACACTATATACGGGTTTCCGTATATTTTTTAAATTCACTTTGATTATATAATAAATTTACAAAATAGAAATGAGTTAAATCTTGATCTATGATAAGTAATTACCTGAAGTTGTACAATTTTATTACTTTTGACTAATGATCCTTTACTATGAATGAAGTTTTTAAACAGCAGGTCTGGGAAATTACAAAACTGGTTCCCAAAGGAAGAGTAACAAGTTACGGAGCTATAGCCAAAGCAGTAGGTTTTCCCAACCATTCGCGGCATGTGGGGAAAGCAATGGGAGGCTGCCCGCCGGATGTCCCTGCGCACCGTGTCATTTCAGGTTCAGGAATGTTATCGGTCCCGGAATTTCAGCAAAGACTCGAAGCCGAAGGAATTGTTGTCGAAAATTTAAGGATTAAAGACTTCAAAAAACTGTTCTGGGACCCGATGCTGGAATTGTGATTTATTAAATCGGGAATTACTGTTCCGGCAGCCCGCAGCCACGAAGTGGCGATCTATATCAGGATTGGATGCTAATCCAATCAATGTTAATGTCATCCAAGAGGAGCCACGACGTGACCAATGGAAGGATTGGATGTGAATTTGACCATTTAATTTTTTTGGAGGATCTGATTCTGTTCAACGGCCCGGGGAGCCACGAAGTGGCGATCTATATCAGGATTGGATGCGAATCCAATTAATGTTAATATCAATCAAGCGAAGCCACGAAGTGGCGACCTATATCAAGGTCGGATGGTGTCCGACCATATAATAATAAAAAAGTTTCGGGGCAACTTTGTCGCCCCGAAACAAATATAACTCATTAATTATTTCTCCAGCTGCTTATAGCTTCTTTGAATAAAATCTGTCAATTCTTTTCCTTTTAATAAATTCTGGGAAAGTTTTGCCAGATCCAAAGCATGCTGAATCAGACCTGTTTTTTCTTCTGTATTTTCTGTTTTCAGAATTTGACCCGCGAATTCACTGTTGGAGTTCACTACCAGATTATACATTTCCGGGAAGCCTCCCATGCCGAACATACCGCCGCCGGTTGCCTGCATATCTTTCATCCTCCTCATGAATTCAGGCTGCGTGATAGTGAATGGAGCATCCGTACTGTCCAAATCTTCAAGCTGAACAGTGAATTTTTTATCATTGATCGATTCTTCAACGTATTTCTTTAAGGATTCTTTTTCCGTCTCATTTAATTTAGCAATAACAGGCTCGTCTTTTTTGATCAGATTATTGATGTGATCGGCATCTACTCTTGCAAATGAAATCTTGTCTTTTGACGTTTCAAGCTTCTGGATCACATGCGGAATGATCGGAGAGTCTAAAAGAAGAACTTCATATCCTTTATCTTTTGCTGCCTGAATATAGCTGTGTTGTTCATCCGCATTAGAAGCGTAAAGAACGATGAGATTACCATCTTTATCGGTTTGATTAGGCTTAATTTTTTCTTCCAGCTCATTCCATAGGAAATATTTTCCGTCGGTAGTAGGGTAAAGGGTAAATTTATCAGACTTTTCTGCAAATTTTTCTTCTGTTACAATTCCATACTCGATAACAACTTTGATGTCATTCCATTTCTTTTCGTAATCTTCACGGTTTTCATTGATGAGCGAAGACATTTTGTCGGCTACTTTCTTGGTGATGTATGAAGAGATTTTCTTTACTGCACCGTCAGCCTGAAGATAAGAACGGGAAACATTCAACGGAATATCCGGAGAATCAATGACTCCACGAAGAAGCATTAAGAAATCCGGAACAATTCCTTTTACCTCATCCGTTACAAAAACCTGGTTCTGGTACAGCTGGATTTTATCTTTTTCAATATTTAAATTGTTATTTAATTTAGGGAAGAATAAAATTCCGGTCAGGTTGAACGGATAATCGACATTCAGGTGGATGTTAAACAAGGGTTCCTCAAACTGCATCGGATACAATTCATGATAGAATTTCATGTAATCCTCATTCGTCAGTTCACTTGGAGCGATTGTCCATGCCGGAGTCGGATTGTTGATGATATTGTCAACTTCTTCTGTCTCTGCAACAGCATCTTCAGGAGCATTTTCCGGTAAAGGCAATGTGTGTGTGTGTGTTCCGAATTTAATAGGAACAGGCATGAATTTGTTATACTTGAGCAACAGTTCACGGATTTTGCCTTCTTCAAGAAACTCGGTGGAGTCTTCAGCAATATGAAGAATGATTTCTGTTCCACGCTCTGTTTTATCTGTTGTTTCTTCTAAAGTGAATTCCGGACTGCCGTCGCAGATCCATCGAACTGCAGGCTCATCTTTGTAGGATTTCGTTATAATTTCAACTTTCTCTGCAACCATAAACGCTGAATAAAACCCAAGCCCGAAATGCCCGATAATTCCGGCATCTTTTGCGGTGTCCTTGTATTTTTCTAAAAATTCCTCGGCTCCGGAAAAGGCTACCTGGTTGATGTATTTTTCAACTTCTTCGCCTGTCATCCCGATTCCCTGATCGATAATGTGAAGAGTCTTGTTTTCTTTATCGATCTTTACTTCAATTTTCGGATTTCCGTATTCAACTTTTGCTTCTCCGATGCTTGTCAGGTGTTTTAGTTTTAAGGTGGCATCTGTTGCATTGGAAATTAACTCTCTTAAGAAGATTTCGTGGTCACTGTAAAGAAATTTTTTAATTAAGGGAAAAATATTTTCCACCGATACATTAATATTTCCTTTAGTCATAATATTTAGTTTTAATTTTTTGTATTCTTTCTCAAAAAAAATACCGTTTGACAGAAAGTGACATTTTGGCATTAAAGTAAAGTGAGAGGTTAGAAGTAGGAAGTTAAAAGCATAATTTGATTTTGCGATTTATTTTTTTTGATAACAATAAAAAAGACAGCCATTCAGACTGTCTTCGATATTTTAAAAACTAAAAAAAACTTATTTGTTTTTCAATTCTTCTTTTATTTTGTTTTCAAGTTCTTCCGCAAGTTCAGGATTGTCTTTCAATACATCTTTTACTGCATCACGGCCTTGTCCGAGTTTTGTATCTTCATAGCTGAACCATGATCCGCTTTTCTTAACAATTCCCTGTTCTACAGCCTGATCAAGAATTTCCCCTGTTTTGGAAACTCCCTCACCGTACATAATGTCGAATTCTGCCTGTTTGAAAGGAGGTGCTACTTTGTTTTTAACAATCTTCACTTTCACGCGGCTTCCAATAGCTTCGTCACCTTGTTTGATTGGCGCACTTGCTTTTCTGATATCCACTCTTACAGAAGCATAGAATTTTAAAGCATTACCACCTGTTGTTGTTTCCGGGTTTCCGAACATTACTCCGATTTTTTCTCTCAGCTGGTTGATGAAAATTACCGTACATTTTGTTCTGGAAATCGTCGCTGTTAATTTTCTCAAAGCCTGAGACATCAATCTTGCGTGAAGACCCATTTTAGAATCTCCCATTTCTCCTTCAATTTCAGCTTTTGGGGTAAGAGCTGCTACAGAGTCAATAACCACAATGTCAATTGCTCCTGAACGGATCAGGTTATCAGCAATTTCCAAAGCCTGCTCACCGTTGTCCGGCTGTGAAATGATCAGGTTTTCAAGATCGATTCCCAATTTCCCGGCATACCCTCTGTCGAAAGCGTGCTCTGCATCGATAAAGGCTGCAATTCCTCCTGCTTTCTGAGCTTCTGCAATTGCATGAAGGGTTAATGTTGTTTTACCTGAAGATTCAGGACCGTAAATCTCAATGATTCTTCCTCTCGGGTAGCCACCCACTCCTAAAGCGATGTCTAATCCCAAAGATCCGGAAGGAATTACTTCAATGGTACTGTCCACAGAGCTGTCACCCAAGGTCATTACCGTTCCTTTTCCGTATGTTTTATCTAGCTTGTCAAGCACCAGTGCCAGTGCTTTTTTCTTGTCGTCTATATTACTCATCTGTTGTTTAAATAATTTACCAAAAATACAAAAAATTACAGTCAAAAACTAATATTGCATACCATTAAAACCAGTTTTTATAGTTAAAAAAATGATAAAATTTTAACACAGTAATTCATTTTTCAATTTCCGGATAAAGTTGTTTTTTTTAATCTTTTCATGTGTGAATTATCAAGACTATCAGATGTTTACTAATGAAAAACTGAATTGCCGGTAATGCTGAGATAATCTTTCAATACTTTCATCTGGTCTTTATTTCCTTTTCGGATTCGCAAGTCCCGGCTCACTATTCTATTGTAAATTTTGTTGATCATTTTTTTGGCAGCCGGAAATGCTTTTCTGCCGTTTACTTCCGGAATCTGGAGTCTTTTGCAAACTTCGTCGTCCAATAAAAACCAAGTGCAGCAAATATGTAAATAACGTAGATTTTTTCTTTGGAATTCGTACTTTAAGATAGGATTTTCAAGCGATTCATTTAATAAGGAATGAGCCAGCAGAACCGAATCTTTATCTGCCGGCGGCTGAATAGAAGTCCACATATAGAAAAATTCAGTAGCCTGTTTTTTATTGTCCGGTAATAGTTTTTCAGGAATTCCCAGAAGGTATCCCACATATTTCCAAAGATGAAAAAGGCCCTGCTCTTCCTGTGCAGAATAAGTATTGCCCAGCTTATGAAGACTATGAAGAAAAACCAGGCTGAATCCAATATACGTTGCCATCATATCCCAGGAATTGATGGGTTCTCCCCAATTTTCAGTATCCCAATCTTTATAATGTTTTCTGATGGAAAGTCTTGCGTAAGAGTGAATCATTCTTGTTTTAATCGCAAACTCATAGCCTTTATGATGGAGTTCCAGTGCGTCGTACCGGGTAACATTTACCCAAAAATCCAATGTTTCGGAAAGTCTTTTAACGGCACCTTTCTTTAAAGCTTCGGTTATGATAAGCGGTTTGTTAAGATAAGCAAAATCGTAGCCGCCCATCAGACAGTAATCGCGAAGAGAAATCAGGGAGTCCAGATTGGCTCTCATACAAAGTTCTGCGCCGCTTTTTAATAAATCGTGGTTCAGCCATTCTGGAATTGCCTGTGTTTGCAAAAATATTTTTTTAACACTTCCAGGCACGTTTTCCTGTGGGGAAACACCGTTCCTGATATACTGCTCGATTTCTTTTGTGGCTTCACGAAAATTTTTGGTAAAATAAATATCTTCCACTACCTGATCTCCTGTTTCATCCACATGATAATAATACGGTGAAAATTTTTCAAAATCTTTAAAACTCACTTCAGCTCCTGAAAATTCTATCAATTTTTTACCGTTTCCTTTTGTCCAGAAGTCTTTGAAGTGAGGGGCATCTTTATAACGTGGCTGTAAATTCGTGGTTTCCATTGAGATAAATTTACAAATTTTAAGCCTAAGGTTGTAATGAGATTTGTAGGGTAAAAATCACCCTTTTGTGGTATTTTACAAAGAGAAGGTGTGATGTAGCTTTATTAAAAATTTTAACCTTAAAATAATTATTATGGCAACATTCAAAACACAACAGGCGCAAAATACTTTTTTATATTTAAAAGTGAGCGTAAGAGCAAATTCACTAATATATTCGAGAACATATGTTACAGTGAATCCTGGAGGGGTGATTATTGTACAATCATCTCCTTATACCAGTAATGGTTCTATTCCTCCAGATAAGTATAGCTGGTATAAATTAGGAAGGACAATCAATTTCGTAGGTAAACAACTTAATATAGACACTCTGCTTTCAGATACAAATAATGTCGATATTATGTGTTCACTCGTAGAGGATGATGATATAAATACACCTTTTGTAAATGGTGCAAATTATCATTCGAATAATATTGTAAATAACATGGCTAGATTAACTCTCGATATAATTTAGATTAAGATGAAAGCAAAACTGATATTTGTATTCTATTTTACTTTTCTGAAATTTTTTTCTCAGATGAGTAACACAGTTAAGTTGGAGAATTTAGACATTCCTACAACTCCTGCTGTGGTATTGCTAGATCAGAATGTGACTTCAATTGAAGCACCAAAAACAGTAAAAGAGTTTGGCCTTTCAATTATTAATTCCTTTAAAGATAATGTACTCCCTCAAAATTATGGAGTAGAGTTTAATCCATATTGGATTTTTAAAAGAAATACAACTGTGGAAGAATATTTTAGAGATGAGATGCACTCAGGATTTACTCATAATCAGTCAATATCAATGGCTTTTATCAGAAATGATAGTATTCAGAACTTATCAGTAGGATATCGGACTAATTTATTCAGGGTGATGAGTAAAAAATATAAGACAGATGTTGAATCAATAAATGAAAAAGTGACAGATCTTAATGGGTTTAATGATACTGAATTTAATAGGCTTAATAAATTGGCTGTAAAAGAAAGTTTTATAATCAGTAAAAGTTTTGTAGACATAACAAGCGAAACAAGTTATAATGATTTTAACAATAATTATACTAGTGTAAAATTACAGATTCAGGGATCTTCATTAGAGAAGGAAGTATTAAATGAATTAATTAAAGATATAGATGGTTTGGCAAAGGACGAAGAAAGTTTTAACGCCAATAGGAGCAATGTTATCAAGTTATATGAAGGTCTTAAAACAAAGGTTAGTATTTCTTCATTTGATAGGAAATTATTTAGTGAAATTAATATAGTTAAAATGAAGGAATTTCAAAAATTCGTAAATAATTTGTCAGAATCTAAACCTGTATTTTCTGTTGATTTTGCTGGAGCATACAATTGTTTTTTTGATAAAGATAGGTTTTCCTCGGGTGGTTTCGGGCGATTTGGAACATGGCTTACTATGAATTGGAATATCAATTTAGATGCTGTTAAAAAAGAAGAAGAGAAAAATTTTCTTAAACTTTATATACTTAATAGGTTTCTTATCGATAGGATGAATTATAATAAAGAGACAAATACCTATAATAAAAATTCTTTTTATGATCTTGGAGGTAAAGTGAATTTTGAATTTAATAGATTAAGTATCGCTTATGAATATATTCGCAGGTTTGGTGATTTTGAGGATTATAGGAGTGTAGGAAGTATTATTTACAAAATAAATGATAATATCAGTCTTATCGGAGGTTTTGGTAAAAACTTTGAGAATCAGAATGATCTGGTTACTACACTTGGATTACGTTGGGGGATAAATTTCAATAATGAACTTAAGACTATAGAATAGGCTTCTATCATGGAAAAGATTGCAGTGAAAATATCATCAAAAAAAACCTTCCCGCCGGGAAGGTTTTTTATTACTCATTGCTGATTGCTCATTACTTATTATAAAGAGGCAGCGTGTACCAACATATCTACCAACTTGTTTGAGTAACCCATTTCGTTGTCATACCAGGAAACAAGTTTTACAAAGTTTGGAGAAAGCATGATACCGGCATCTTTATCGAAGATTGAAGTTCTCTTATCTCCTACAAAATCCTGAGAAACTACGGCGTCTTCAGTGTATCCTAAAATACCTTTCAATTCACCTTCAGAAGCAGCTTTGATTGCAGCACAGATCTCATCGTAAGAAGTCGCTTTTTCTAATCTTACCGTTAAATCCACTACAGAAACATCAACAGTTGGTACTCTGAAAGACATCCCTGTTAATTTTCCGTTTAATGAAGGAATTACTTTTCCTACCGCTTTTGCAGCACCAGTAGAAGAAGGGATGATGTTATTAAGAGCAGCTCTACCACCTCTCCAGTCTTTCATGGAAGGACCGTCAACTGTTTTTTGAGTTGCTGTTGTAGCGTGTACGGTAGTCATCAAACCTTCTACAATCCCGAAGTTATCGTGGATCACTTTAGCCAAAGGTGCTAAACAGTTGGTTGTACAAGAAGCGTTTGATAAAATTTTGATATCGTCAGTAAGTTCAGTATGGTTTACACCCATTACGAACATTGGCGTGTCATCTTTAGAAGGTGCAGAAAGGATTACTTTTTTAGCTCCTGCGTTGATGTGCTTTGCAGCATTTTCTTTATCTAAGAATAAACCTGTAGATTCAACGATATAATCGGCACCGATTTCGTTCCATTTTAGGTTGTTCGGGTCTCTCTCGGCAGTTACTCTGATTCTTTTTCCGTTTACCACAAGGTCATTTCCTTCTACAGAAACTTCTCCCGGGAAGATACCGTGTACAGAGTCATACTTTAGCATATAAGCCATGTATTCTGCATTGATCAGGTCATTGATTCCTACTACTTCGATGTTATCTCTCTCAGTCATTGCTCTGAATACAAGACGTCCGATTCTACCAAACCCGTTGATACCTACTTTAATTGTTGACATAATAGTTTGTTTTAAATTATATTAAAATATTAGATTGCTAAAATTTCTGAAATCAAAAGAAGGTCTTTATTGATTTCATTGTGTTTTTTTATTGCTTCTTCAATGGGAGTGTAAACCAAATCGTTAGAACGCATTCCTGCCATTACATTGGTTTGGCCTTCCATTAAACCGGTTACCGCTCCATAACCAAGTCTGCTTGCCAAAACCCTGTCGGCGCAGCTTGGTGAGCCTCCTCTCTGCATATGTCCTAAAATAGCCACACGAATGTCATAATCCGGGAATTCCTGCTTGGTTTTTTCAGCCAGTTCATATACGTTAGCTAATTTTTCACCTTCTGCTACTACGACAATGCTAGATGCTTTACCGGTCTTTTCAGCATTTCTGAAATTGGTGAAAAGCTCATCAATACTGTCTTTTCTTTCAGGAATTAAAATGTCAAGCGCACCGGTCGCCAATCCGCTGTTCAATGCAATAAAGCCGGCGTCACGGCCCATTACTTCCACAAAGAAAACCCTGTTATGGGAAGTCGCCGTATCACGGATTTTGTCAATTGCTTCCATTGCCGTATTTAAGGCAGTATCGTAGCCGATGGTATTGTCGGTTCCGAAAATATCATTGTCAATAGTTCCCGGCACACCGATAACCCTGATCCCGAATTCTTCGTTAAAGATCTTGGCACCTGTAAAAGTTCCGTCTCCGCCGATACATACCAATCCGTCAATGCCAAGTCTCACACAGTGGTCATATGCCTTCTGGCGGCCTTCTTTGGTTTTAAATTCCATGGATCTGGCAGATTTCAGAATAGTTCCGCCCTGATTGATTATATTTTTTACGGAACGGGGACCCATTTTTAGAAAATCTCCGTTTATAAGGCCGTTATAGCCTTCTCTTACCCCGTAGCATTCGATATTATAGTAATTTGCGGTTCTCACTACCGCCCTTAATGCTGCATTCATACCCGGAGAATCTCCTCCTGAGGTAAGAACTGCAATTTTTTTTACAGCACTCTCTTTCATCTAGTAAAAAGTTTCGAACACAAATTTACAAAAACAAGTTCAGATAATAACAGTATGTTGAGAATAGTTTTGAATATGCGTTATTTAAATTTTCTAAAATTTACAGGCTTAAAAATATATCTGGCCGTTGTAATTGCAGGCTTGTCAATATCAATCTGATACCATGGCGAAATATTTTTATTGAAAGGGTTGGAAAGGATATGAACCGACTGTGCAGGCGTAAAACCTTCTCCTAGAAGATACAGTTTTTCGCCTTCATTATTTTGGCAGACTCCGGAAATGAAAACCACATGACCCGGACTTCCGGGTGTGATCAGAATATTTCCGGCTATGAGATCATTATTTTTAGTTACAGGAAGTGTTTCTTCATTCAAAGAAATTGTTCCGGCATAGTTGAAAATCAGGTCAAGATAATTTCTGAAGTTCGTATAAGAATCATCAAATTCCGCAGTCTTTCTGAAATCGACGGAATTTCCGTTCACAAAAGCTCTGATGCCTTTTTTATAATCATTCCACGAAACCAGATCACCATTGGTAAAATGAAATTGTATTTCATTAAATTTTTTAGACTTGAACAAATATTCCGCTCTCAGGCGAATAACTGCATCGGCACACTGCTGAAGGTCCCTGTTTCCCGTATCAAGATCGAAAACGGCTTCGTGAAGATGCTGGGTTTTGATTCTGCTGCCGTCATATTTCAGGATTGGACTTCCGTAAGGTTTTAAAGGGAATTGTTCTAAAAAATATGCGAAAGAATCAGACTTTTCTTCCATCCATTCATAACCTTCCGGGGCCGGAAATCTTTCTTTAATAGTGTTTTTGTCTTTATTAATTTTGAGTTGACGATTTTGAGAATCTTCATTTATTTGGGCTAAAATATTATTGGCCGTTTTTTTATCGCTACAGCTGCTGAATAATGATAAAAAAATGAATCCCGAAATAAATTTTTTCATGCTAAAGATTTATCTGAAATATATAAATAATTTCATAATCAGAATGTATCGCAAGCTAAATCGATTTACCATTTTTCCGTTAAATATTTCCAGTACCGTTTAGGAACATGCTGAAGATGCAGTTTTAAATTTTTTCTTTCAACAATATTGGTTTTTATAAAATACCGCTGCCACAACGTCTGGTAATTTTTTTCCTGATCATGAAATTTCTGCTCATATTTGTTGAGGTCAATTTTTTCATCAGGATAGAAGAAGTCGCATGTTTCCAGATCATAAAGCAGTCCGTAATTCCTGCGTAAATCATAAATCATCCATTTCTGATCCTGGTAACGGTCTTTAAAATGTTTGCGGATCAATGGAAGTACATTGAAATCGGGGTCTATTTTAGCAAAGAAAACCTCATCCTGCATTTTTTCAAAACGGACAAAAGCGGTCATCCTGTGCCGTTCCCGACTGACGGATTTACAAATTTTAGATATTTTTAAGATAGCCTCATCAGCATAATTCTGAAGGATATTTTCATCCGGATGTTTGATAGACTGTCTTACGGCCGATAAAATAAGCTGTTCTGCTTCCGGATCTTCGGAAAGATATACTTTAAGTAATTCGTGAATACCCTGTTTGCCAATGTTTTTTTCAAGTTTATTTAAAACCCTTTCAGATTTATCATTTTGTGTAATTACCTCATGAATTTCAGCAAAGATATTTTCCTGATGAAACCTTTCCCTGCTGATAATTTCAACATCCTTATAGCGGTACTCAAAAACCTCAAATACTGCGGTAAAAAGTCCGTCGAAACTGCCATCGTAGAGTAGGGTAGTCATTTTTATGTAAAACTAGTAATTTAAGAATGTAATAATTTGAAATGTATATTTGTAATCTGAAAACAGGGTTTAAAAATAGTTCGGGAGATCTCTGCTTCCATGCAGTACTCTTACAATACGTATATATTTATCCAAAACTCTATAGAAAATAATATGATTATCTTTCGGGAAACTATATAAACCTTCTTTTATTTCATTTCGTGCTTTGCCTGATTCTGGATGTAAGACTAAAATTTGAAAAACTTCTTCGATCTCCAAAAGATATTTTTCAGCCTGATCAAAACCAAAATGATTTAATGTGTAATCAAAAATATCTTCCAAATCTTTATCCGCGGCTTCGGATAAGATGTAATTTTCAGACATTATTTTTTCTTCTTAGATTCAATAATATCCTTTACAGATCGGGAACTGTTGTTATGCCAGCCCTTTTCAATTTCGGCTTTCAGCTCTTCAATGATTCGATGACGATAGACCTCATGAAGCCGTAATGCATCCCGCACTACTTCACTTGCATTTTGAAAATCTCCTGATTTTATCTGCTCTGCAATATAGTCTTCCTGTTTTTTTGTAAAACTGACATTCATTATTATTTCTTTTCAATAAAATTACAGATTATATCTGTATTTAGCAAATATGGACTATGTTGATATCGTTTAATTGTTAATAAATTCAAAGTTGAGTTATTGAAAGCTTTAAAACAACGTCAGCTGCTGCGAAAACTGATTATGAAACTTGGAAGAACTTCCGCCAATTAATAATTTTCTAAAATTTTTATCTGTTAAATATTTCAGATAAGCATTTCCTGCATTAAAATCGATAAAATACCGGGCGCGGTTAACCGCTGCACCTAATTTGCTGAGGTGATCCATTGTAAGAACCTGGAAACGTCTTGCGCTGACAATCTTTTTTGCGGTTTTTACACCAATCCCCGGAATCCTTAAAATCATCTGGTAATCGGCAGTCTGGAGATTTACCGGAAACTGATCAAGATGTCTAAGCGCCCAGCTCATTTTCGGATCCATTTCAAGATCAAGGAAAGGCATATTCGGATCCAGGATTTCTTCTGCTTTGAAGCCATAAAATCGCATCAGCCAGTCGGATTGATACAGCCTGTTTTCCCGGAGCATAGGAACTTCTGTCGTTAAAGAAGGCAGTCTTTTATCTTCCAGAACCGGCACATATCCCGAATAATACACTCTTTTCAGATTAAAATTTTTATAAAAATGATCCGCTACTTTTATGATCTGAAGATCGTTTTCATTGGTTGCCCCCACAATCATTTGGGTAGACTGTCCCGCAGGAGCAAATTTTGGAACTTTTCTGAAAATCTTCTTTTCATCTTTATACTGGGCAATTCCGTTTTGAATATATTTCATCGGATTCAGCATATCCTGACGGTTTTTTTCAGGAGCAAGTAGTTTTAATCCGCTTTCTGTGGGGATTTCAAGGTTTATGGATAATCGGTCTGCATACAATGCGGCTTCCTGCATTAGCTCATCACTTGCCCCGGGAATAGATTTTAAATGAATATAGCCGTTGAAGTTTTCTTCAAGACGAAGCTTTTTAGCTACTCTAACCAGACGTTCCATCGTGGTGTCGGCATTTTTGAAAATCCCTGAGCTAAGAAACAACCCTTCGATATAATTTCTTCTGTAAAAATTAATGGTAAGATCCACTACTTCTTCTACCGTAAAAGCTGCTCTTTTTATATCATTGGAACTTCTGGAAACACAATAGGCACAATCATAAATACAATGATTGGTAAGCAGAATTTTTAGAAGAGAGACACAACGGCCATCTTCAGTGTAAGTATGGCAGATTCCGCTTACGGAACTGTCTCCCAAAGCGCCTTTTTTATTTTTTCTTGTTCCTCCGCTTGATGAGCACGAAACATCGTATTTTGCTGCATCAGCAAGGATTTCAAGTTTTTCTTTCAGGCGGTCAAAATTCATATTTTAAATTGATTATCTTAAGGTTGGATAAGATGAACGGTTCAAATTTAGCTCCAAAATTGATAAATGTCAATCTTTTTCGATTGAAGTTATCAACAACGGAAAGTTACAAAATCACTATATTTACATTTCTTTAAAGATAAACTATGAATCATCAACCGGTAGAAGGTTTTTCCAAACTTTCCAAGCAAAGAAAAATCGATTGGCTCATCTCAGAATACCTTAGTAACGATCGCAGTTACGAACAGATTTTACAGCAATACTGGAATAATAATGCCGAACTTCAGAAGCTTCACGAAGAGTTTTCTGAAAATACTATTTCTAACTTTTATATGCCTTACGGAATCGCTCCTAATTTCCTGATAGACGGAAAATTACTGGCTTTGCCTATGGCGGTTGAAGAAAGTTCTGTGGTAGCGGCGGCGTCCAAAGCAGCAAAATTCTGGATTGATAAAGGCGGTTTTAAAACAACCATTATCAACACCGAAAAACTCGGTCATACGCACTTTATATTTAACGTAGAATCTCATAAATTATTACATTTTTTCAACTTCAGACTGAAGAAGAAGCTCCTTGAAGCAACAGAAGATATAACGTCCAATATGCGGAAACGCGGAGGCGGAATTTTAGATATCAAATTGATTGATAAAACCTCCGAAATGCATAATTATTACCAGCTGAAAGCCAGTTTCGATACGGTAGACTCCATGGGTGCGAATTTTATCAATTCATGCCTGGAACAATTCGGAAAAACATTGAAGCAGGAGGTTGCAGAAAATGAAGATTTTACCCAGGAAGAAAAAGATTCATTACAGATTGTGATGAATATTCTTTCCAATTTCACACCCGATTGTATTGTAAGAGCCGAGGTTTCCTGCAAAATTGAGGATCTGAAAGATGACAGCGGAATTTCCAACGAAGAATTTGCCTGGAAATTCAAACAGGCGGTTACGATTGCTGAAATTGAACCTTTCCGCGCCACCACCCACAATAAAGGAATTATGAACGGGGTAGATGCCGTGGTCATTGCTACCGGAAATGACTTTAGAGCAACGGAAGCCTGCGCGCACGCTTATGCTGCGAGAAACGGGAAATATTCTTCTTTAACGCATTGTACAACAGATAACGGAATTTTCCGGTTCTGGATCGATCTTCCGATTTCGGTAGGCGTTGTAGGCGGTCTTACGAATCTTCATCCTTTGGTTAAATTTTCTCTTGCTTTGTTGGGGAAACCTTCTGCCCAGGAATTAATGAGTATTTTGGCGGTATCCGGACTGGCACAGAATTTCGGAGCATTACGTTCTTTAATTACTACAGGAATTCAGAAAGGACATATGAAAATGCATTTGCTGAATATTCTTAATCAAATGGGCGCAACGGAAGAAGAAAAGCAACATTTCGTGACTTATTTCAAAGATAAAACGGTAAGCCACCACGAAGTGATCCACGAGTTTAACAGATTGAGAGGACAGTAATGTTTGGAATTATTGTCTCTGCTTTTATGCTGGCTTTCGGAATATTTCTGAAAGTAACCAAAAATCCAGGTTTTGCCCAAAATAAAAAGTTTGCCTGGATTTTTATAGGAATCGGACTCGTGTCATTAATATTCAAAATTTTAAATTATAAATGAAAACAATAACATTAATTTTTGGAGCGGTATACGGTATGCTGTCCGTAATCTTAGGAGCCTTTGGAGCACACGCTCTAAAGAAAATCCTTTCTGTGGAAAGACTGGAAAGTTTTGAAACAGGCGTGCGCTATCAAATGTACGCTGCTTTTTTCCTGTTAATTGCCGGTTACATTTTAAAATTTGAAACGAAAACTGAAAACTGGATTTCCTGGCTGATGATTTTCGGGACCATGCTTTTCTCATTTAGTATTTACGGATTGAGCATACAGGATTATTTCGGGATGAATCTTAAATTTCTTGGACCCATCACCCCGCTTGGAGGTCTTTTGATGATCCTGAGCTGGGCACTTCTTATTTTTTATTTTGCTAAAAACAGAATATAATTGGTCTTCGACAGGTTCAGGCTGAATTTAAAAATGAGGAGCGAGCGAAGCGAGCGTCGAAACGGTTAGTATTAGCAGTGTCATGCTGAACCTCTCGAAACATCTCATACAAATCTTTTAGAGAAAAACTTCGTTTATAAATATTCATTCAACGAAAGTTTTAATAGTCATTCTCATGACAACAAATGATGATCGTAATTTTAAAAATAATTAAAATGAAAATCAACAGAAGACGGCGTATTATAAGAACATTCAACCTTTTGGATCAGCCGATCCGGTTCAATCCGTTTGTATTCAGCCGTACTTTTTTCATGTGGGCCATTACGGGATTAGTTGGCGGTGTTATTGCCGGGTTGTATTGGATTGTCCTTGAACATTTCACGGAATTCTTAGCTGAATTTCAAGGATGGATGGTAATTCCTACGATGGCAATAAGTGGTCTGCTGGCTGGTCTGGTTATTCATTTCATCGGTGATCCGGGTGAGATTCATCTTATTGTTAATAATATCCGTTTCAATAAAGGAAAACTTGAGCCTAAAAACAATCCTTCCATGATTTTGTCTTCACTATTTTGTGTAGCATCCGGTGGAAGTTTAGGACCTGAAGCTCCTTTGGTACAGGTTACGGGTTCTACAGGAACTTTATTGGGCAAGATTTTCAGGCTGAAAGGTGAGGAACTGCGTTCTTTGAGTATTGCCGGAATGGCTTCCGGTTTTACGGCGCTTTTCGGCGCTCCGCTGGGCGGAAGTCTTTTTTCTCTTGAAATCCTTCATCATAAGCATGCTGTTGAATATTATAAAGCGATTATTCCGGCTTTGGTAGCAAGCTGTTTCAGCTACCTCATGTTTGCACTTATTATTCATTTGGGAATTGGAGCTACCTGGAACCTGAAAGCGTATCATTATACAGGAGTCTATGATTTTGCCTATGCAACGGCTTTTGGGATTATCGGAACCATTTTCGGATGGATTTTTATTTTCATCGTTAAATTTTTTAAACGTATTTTTGAATACAGAAGGTTCCCGATTTATATTAAAACTTTAACCGGAGGGATTATTCTGGGCGTCATTGCTTTTTATTTTCCGATTACAAGATATTTCGGTCATAATGAAATCAACCAGCTGATCAATGGCAATTTTGCATTAAGCTTTTTAATTGTTGTGTTGATTTTCAAAATTTTAGCCATTGCTGTTACCGTAACTTCCGGATGGAGAGGTGGTTTCATTATTCCGCTTTTCTTCGTGGGAACGACTTTAGGATTGATCATTCATCAATTGTTTCCTGCTGTTGATACCACGCTTGCCATTGTAAGCTGTATGGCAGCCATTAATGCATGTGTTACCAGAACACCGATGAGTACAACAATTATCTTGGGAACCTTAACAGGCTTTACCTATTTTGTTCCGATACTGTTTGCCAGTCTTACCGGTTATTTCCTGGCTCCGAAGATTCCGTTCATCGGCTCACAGTCGGAAAAATTATCCGAAGAATAATTTTAATTAAACTGAAAGTTTTCTTTCATCCATTTTAGTTTGTTGTAGCTTTTCAGGAATTTATTGTTCAGAAGAATAAATTTTTCCTGCGCGTCAATCATCTTGTTTTCCCTGGAATTGATCAGGAAAAGAGAGCTTTCTCCATTGCTGAATCTTGTTTCTTCAGCCTGAAGAAGCCGCTGGTAATTCGTAAGGTTGTCCCGTGCAATATCAATCTGTGAATGATAATTGATGACTTCATTTTTATACGTCAGGATCTTGTTTTCCAGTTCTCTTCTTTTAACCTGAGTGTCTAGTGTATTCTGCTCTATTTTAAGTTTTGCAATCTGATAATTGGCTTTAGCCTCTCTTTGAAAAACAGGAATTTCCAGCTTTAATCCATATTGGAAATTATTATCGAAAAGCGGAAGGTATTCTGCCCTGTAATTCTCTTTGTTAAAAAAATTATAGGTAAAATCCAGCTTAGGAAGAAAGCTTTGCCATTTCAGCCTTCTTTCGCTTTCCAGAATATTTTGTTTCTGAACATAATACTGCAGCGAAAAATGATCATTCAGATTTTGATTTTCAACCTGCTGTATCAGCATTTCAAAATTATTAAAAGCTTCGCTGCTGGCCATTCTGTCTGAAGGATAAATCATGGCTGTCAGGTCATACAGTTCTCTGTTGTCTTTCCATAAAAAAAGCTGAAGCTCTTGTGTGCTTTTCACGAAATTCAGGAAGGCATCCCGCTCCTGAAGCCGGAAGCTCTGTAGCTGTGAGGCTGCTTCTACAGTATCAATGGCAGGCCTTTCACCAAAATTAAATGTCTTTTTTGTGAGCTCAAAACGTTCTTCATTAATTAAAACAGCTTTGCGCTGAAGCTGGTAAATTTCGAAATTTTTCACCCACTCCCAATAGGTATTTTCTGCTTCCAGAAGGAGATCGTTGGTAAGAACTGCCTGTTCTGCCTCGGTCATTTTCAGGGCGTATTTAGCCTGTTCCAGCATGGCTCTTCTTTTATCATACAAAAGGTTTTTAGCCAGTGGAATAGTGACCCCGAACTGATAGAGTCCTCCTTTAGTATCGCTGTTGTTGAGTTTTTCCCCATCCAGGTAATTGTAACTTGCCGTAAGATCAATTCCGTACCAGGTCGGAATCCCGAGTTCAAGATTTTTTTGTCTGTAATATTGTACGCCATCTATATTTTTTTCTCCCAGTTTTCCACCCAAAATAGGGTCAAAGTTTCCTCTTGTGCGTGTGACTTCTGAAGCTGCAATTTTATTCTGAAGCTGGTACTTTATGGCTAAAGGATGATAATTTTTTACAATGGAAATAAATTCTCCTGCCGACATCTTCAATGAATCCTGTGCTGAAAATATCCCACCGCAGAGCAGGACAAAGAGAAATATTATTTTATTTCTGTTTTTCATTCTGACTGTTTTTTGCAGTTTTAACTTCATAATAATCCGGCGGGAAGCCATTGATGTTTCGCCAAAGTTCATACCAGATAGGGACATCATTCAGAATAGCGATTCCCTGTACGCCGGTACCCATTCTGATTTTCGGGGGCCATCTTTTCTCGGCCTTATCTTCTACTACCAGTGCTTTGAAAAGACCGTTGGCGCTGATGTTATTCTCTATAGCAATTACTTTTCCTGCAAAAGTTCCGTAGCTTGAATCCGGCCATCCCGAAAATACGATCGCGGGGAAACCATCAAAAATACACATTACGCGCTGTCCTTCTTTGATAAGCGGAAGATCAACCGGTTTAATGTAAATTTCAACAGCATAATCTACCGTTTTCGGTACAATAATCCCGATGCTTTCCGTTTCTTTAAGAATTTCCCCGATGCCTGCTTTGTTCAGCTGAACGATCTGTCCGTCCTGGGAAGCGACGATATAATATAGTCCCTGACGAAATTTGTAATTGGCAACCTGATTTTCAAGCTTGGCAATATCTCCTTCGCTGCCTTCTATCTGTCCCATACTCTGAAACCTTTCGCCTTCTGTTTTGCTGAGCTTTTCGGTATAATCCTGAATCACTGCATTCTGTTCAATTCCCATAGTCGAAATTTCCTGTCTGGTCTGGGCTAACTTATTCTCTGCTGAGGTCTTTTTGGCAATTGCATTCTGATAAGAGATGCTTCGCTGCTGAAATTGCGTTAGAGAGACCAGACCTTCATCATACATCTTTTTCTGCCTTGCATATTGGTCTTCGGAAAGTTTAAGCTCATTGCTTACAGCGGCGAGTTCAGCTTCTTCACCTGCAAGTTTGTTTTTCAGCTGGCTTATTTTTATCCGGATCTGACTCAGTTTAAGATCCTTTGCAGCAGCTAGAGCCTCAAGCTGGCTGTTGGTGGTTCCTACTTTGGCTTCATAATAATTCCGAACTCCTTTTTTTGCTTCCACCTGCTGCTGTGTTCTTTTTACAAGCAGAGGATCAAAGTAATCATCCTTTACTTCAGTTAGTTGAAGAATGGTATCTCCTTTTTTAACATAATCTCCGTTTTTTACATACCATTTAATGATTTTCCCGGGAATTGGTGAATTAAGCTGTTGCGGACGTTGTTCCTGGTACAGGGAGGTTACATTTCCCATTACTTTTATGTTTTGTGTCCAGGGAAGAAAAAGCACAATAAAAGCGGTAATAAAGATCAGAAGAAACCACCTTTTTGCATGTGATTCTTTATGAATATTGTATATTTTATCAAAAGACTGAATTTTCATACCTGTATTTTTAAGATAAAGTTTTTAAAGTTCCGTTTTCCAGATGCAGGTGCTGGTCTGCATATTCCAGAATTTCGGAATTTTGAGAAACAATGACAATAGTGGTTTTATGGCTGATTTCTTTGAGATATTGCAGCATCTTATGTTTAAAAACCTCGTTCATGCCGTCGATAGGATCTTCAAGCAGCAGGAGCTTTTTCTCTCCGATCAATGCCCGCAGCAGCAGTATTTTTTTCTTGGAGCTGAATGAGATTTCCGGATCCGTTTCGCTTACTTCTGTAAAGAAGCCGCTGGTAAACTGGCTTGAAATATTCTCGGCACCAATTCTTTCCGACAGTTCCAGGACATCTTCCATATTGATATTTTCATTTCCCATAAGGATATTATCCTGAACGGTTCCCTGGATCATTCTCATGTCTTCAAGGTAGACTCCCATTTCCATCCGGAGTTTTTCTTTATCAATATTTTTTAAAGGAATTTTATTGAACAAAACGCTTCCCGCAGGAGGTTCATAAAATCCTGCCATCATGTTCAGCAGGAGTGATTTTCCGGATCCCAGTTCGCCGGAGATTACCGTAATGGTATTTTCTCTGATAACGCAGTTGATATCCTGAAGTATATGGACACTGCTGTTAAAATAGAAATCAACATTTTTAAATTCAATTTCAATACCTTCATTTTGGTTGGCAAAAATAATTTCTCCGTTTTTCTCTTCAGCAAGTTCTGTCACTTTGTTAAGTTTGGCGAGGGAAGCAATTACATCATAATAGCTTTCTAAGCTTATAATGAGTTTTTCTACTGCTGCCATAATACTTAATACAACAATTTCCGTAGCGATAAACGCCCCTATGTTAAGCTTTTGATTTACAAGAAGGTAAGTGCCGATCACCAGCATAGCCAATGTAATGATTACCTTAAAAGCAATAATGGTTTTATACTGAATTTCAAGAACTTTAAAATGGGAAGTCCTGTGTTCAAGATATCCCGTTACACGTTCGTCAATTCCTTTAAGGTGAATATCCGTTTCTGAGTTTATTTTAAAAGATTTTACCGATGCGGCCAGGTCTTCTATCCATGCTGCCGTTTCATACTTTTTGTCGCTTTCCTCAATACTGGATTTTATCCCGCTTTCCATCGTGAAATTAAAAATAAGCACCACGCTTAATACTACAATGGCTCCAAAAATCAAAAACCAAGGATGATAGAATGACAGCAGCAGAAGACCGAATAAAATCTGTATGAGGGCAGTAGGAATTTCCAATAAAATTTTTGAAATTCCTTTTTGTAGGCTTTGGGTATCAAAAAAACGGTTAACAAGCTCCGGAAGGTAATATTTTCTGGTGCTGGAAAGATTAACTTTAGGGATCTTTTCGGTAAATGCAACGGAAAATTCTACAAAGATTTTCTGCTGGATTTTTTCAATAATTTGCATTACTTTCAGCCTGAAATAGCCAACGAGCCATGTTCCTATCACAACAAAAATAATTAGTATATAAATGGAAGTTGCCATCGTAGCACCCATAACAAAACTGATGATAGATTGTATTCCCAACGGAACACTAAGCTGAACAAGGCCGTTAAGAATAGCGTAAAAGTAAATGTTGGTGACATCTTTTTTTTCCTTCGTAACGTATTTGAAAAGATTGTAACCGTACTGTTTAGCCGTTGTTTCCATTTGTGTTGTTATTTTATAAGGTTAAACGTGATAAAACGAAGATAATCCAGCACGTATTTTTTGTGTTCTGTTCTTATAATGTGGTTGTCTGTAAGTTTCGGCAGGTGCTCACTGAAAAACTGCTGATCGTGGGCTGTTTCCAGTAAAGTGCTGGCAAAAGATTTCGGGTAAGGAAAATCTGGTTTTGCCTGGGTAATCACTTCTCCAAAAAAATTACATAAACTTTTAAGGGGGCTGAAAACCATTTCCTGGTTGATTTCATCCACTTCTTTCACAAGGTAAGATTTGCTGCTTTCTGCAATGACGATGCTGTGAAGTTTTGTGAGGTCATAGTCCTCAATACTGTCGTGGGTAGTATCATTATGAGTGATAATCTCAAGTATTTTTTCCATTTTTTGATGAGGTTCTTTGATTTCCTGCAGTCTTAATTTTGAAATGAATTCAATATAAGACCAATACCAGTTTAAGATATAAGTGAGTAATTTATGTTTAGACGGAAAATATCTGTAAACCGTGGCTTCCGTAGAGCTGATTTTCTGCGCTAATTTTTTAAATGTAAAGCTTTCAAAACCTGTTTCGTAAATGAGTTCAATGGAATTCTTTACGATGGATTTTCCAATCTCGCTGTTTTCAGGGTTTTTAAGATATAAGGTTTCATTGACTTTAAATTTGACTTGAAATTCCATTTTTAGTTTTTGTATAAAGCTGTTATGAATAATTTTTTAGCAAAACTTATACCAAAGGTTATTTTATTATTATTAATGATAGTAATACTATTATTTTTATAGCTATCAAATCTTGTATTAAATTTGAAAGACAAATATTGTGTTCTGGTATTTATATTTGTACAAATTATAAAGTGATGCAAAAATTATTAGTGCTCCTTAGTTTGTCTTTTGTCTTTATAAAAAACAATGCACAGATTCCGAAGGTTGTCAGCGGCAGAATTGAAAGGACAGCAAATTTTAAATCTCAATATGTAACACCGAGAAATGTAGATGTCTGGCTTCCTGAAGACTATTCTGCATCCCGGGAATACGCAGTGCTTTACATGCAGGACGGCCAAATGCTGTATGATCCGGAAACCACCTGGAATAAACAATCCTGGAATATAGATGACGTAATGTCAGGGCTTATAAAAAGCGGTGAAATTCAGAATACCATTGTGGTGGGGATCTGGAACGGTTCGCAGCTGCGGCATTTTGATTATTTTCCGCAAAAGCCGTTTGAAAGCCCTACAACAATTGAAAAAGATACCGTAAGATCCCAGTTAAAAAAGTCCGGAAGATCTGATCAGAGTTTTTATCCCAATTCGGATAATTACCTTAAGTTTCTGGTGAAAGAACTCAAGCCTTTTATTGATAAAAAGTATTCGACGTATAAGGACAGATCACATACCTTTATTGCGGGAAGCAGCATGGGAGGACTTATTTCACTGTATGCCATTTGTGAATATCCCGATGTTTTTGGCGGTGCGGCATGCCTTTCAACACACTGGCCGGGTACTTTCACTCTAGATAATAACCCTTTTCCCGATTCGGTTTTAAAATACTTGAGTAAAAATTTTCCGGATCCTAAAAATCACAAAATCTATTTCGATTGCGGCGATCAGACTTTGGATGCGCTCTATCCGGAAATCCAGAAAAAAGCTGACCGGATTATGGCAAAAGCAGGCTTCACGGATGCCAACTGGAAAACCCTGTATTTTCCGGGAAAAAACCACAGCGAAGAGGCGTGGAATAGAAGGCTGAATATCCCTCTCGAATTCCTGCTAAAGAAAAAAAAGCAGATTTTGTAATAAACTGACTTTAAACATCAATAAAATACTTTCCTGCCTTGTTCATTTTTATTAAATTTGTCAACCTTTAAATATTAAAATAAAATAATAAAAATAATATGAATCTTCACGAGTATCAATCAAAAGAGATTTTATCAAAGTATGGAGTAGCTATCCAACGTGGTTTCGTTGCAAACAACGTAGATGAAGCTGTAGCTGCTGCTGAAAAGCTAACTGCAGAAACCGGAGCTCAGGGATGGGTGGTAAAAGCGCAGATTCACGCTGGCGGACGTGGTAAAGGTGGCGGTGTAAAGTTTTCTCCGAATATGGATAAGCTTAAAGAAAACGCTCAGAACATCATCGGGATGCAGCTGATCACTCCACAGACTTCTGCCGAAGGTAAAAAAGTAAACTCTGTATTGGTTGCTGAGGATGTATATTATCCGGGAGAGTCTGAAACAAAAGAGTTTTATGTTTCTATCCTTTTAGACAGAGCCGAAGGTAAAAATACCGTTGTGTACTCTACGGAAGGAGGGATGGATATTGAGCATGTTGCAGAAGTTACCCCTCACCTTATTCATAAAGAAATCATTGATCCTGCATTAGGTCTTCAGGGATTCCAGGCGAGAAAAATTGCTTTCAACCTAGGTCTTGAAGGGAATGCTTTCAAAGAATTCGTAAAATTCATCACTTCTCTATACAACGCTTATACAGGAATTGATGCTTCTCTTTTTGAGATCAACCCTGTTTTGAAAACTTCTGACAATAAAATCATTGCAGTTGATGCTAAAGTAACTTTGGATGACAACTCATTATTCCGTCACAAAGACTTAGCTGAGCTTAGAGATACGAGAGAAGAAGATCCAATGGATGTAGAAGCGGGTGAAGCAGGACTTAACTTCGTAAAATTAGACGGTAACGTGGCGTGTATGGTAAACGGAGCTGGTCTTGCAATGGCAACCATGGATATCATCAAATTATCTGGTGGTAACCCTGCCAACTTCCTGGATGTCGGTGGTACTGCTGATGCACAGAGAGTACAGACCGCTTTCGGAATTATCTTAAGAGATCCGAATGTAAAAGCAATCCTTATCAATATCTTCGGAGGTATCGTAAGATGTGACAGAGTTGCCCAGGGAGTTGTAGATGCTTACAAAGCGATGGGAAGCCTTCCTGTTCCGTTGATCGTAAGATTACAGGGAACAAATGCTGTTGAAGCAAAGCAGTTAATTGATGATTCCGGACTTCCGGTTCACTCTGCAATCACTCTTGAAGAAGCTGCAAACAAAGTAAAAGAAGTTTTAGCATAGTCTGAATTTCTTATCAATATAAAAAAACCGTTTCAATTCCGAAACGGTTTTTTTGTGCAGATAATTTAGAATAATTTCAATTAAAACTATAAAATATTTATCTTAAAATTGTTATATTTACAATAAAGGATGTTAAAATGAGACCGTTTCTATACTTTTTTCTCTTTTTATTTCTTAGCTGTCGGTCTCAGATTGGCGTAGATAATGCGATGCAGCAAAAACCAATTTCTTTCGAAGATAAAAATCATTACTCATTTACCATAACTTCCGGGAACTATTTTATCATCAGCAATCAGCAGAAAATGGATGAGGTTTTCAGAATCATTCATCAGAAAAACAACGATAACAGATTTTCGCCAATTCCTGCTGTGGTTGAAAATGAAACGTATATTATTCTTAAACCTGCGTTAAAAAATTCCAACGATGTTTCAATTGATTCAGTATCATTTTATAAAAATGTATTGTACGTAAAAGTGAAAGAATTTGAAAATCCGGATTTGAGCAAAGCAAGCAGAATTTCACCTGATATTTTATTAAAGTTAAATGAAAAATTAGACATAAAAGAAGTCATTATTCAATACTAATATACAACTAATATGAAAAGTAAAACATTTATCTTCTCGTGCTTACTGATCGCAGCACAGGTCTTTGGCCAGCAAAATTACTGGTCGAAGCTGAAAGACCCTAAAATCAGTAGGGAAAATCTTAATCCAAGATGGACTACACCAAACGCTTTTTCTTTATATCAGGTTGATCTGGAAAAAATTAAGGCAGATCTTAAAAAGGCTCCGGAACGTTTTTCCGGAAATGAAAGTCTTGTAATGCAGTTTCCGGATTCGGATGGTAATTTTCGAGAGTATATCGTTCAGGAAGCTTCAGTGATGGAACCTGAACTACAGGCAAAATTTCCTGAAATAAGATCTTATACAGGGTGGCAGAAAAATCATCCTGAAAATACAATTCGTTTCAGCTTAACCCCTTCCACAGGAATCAGTGTCATGTATTTCGATAACTGGGATATCAGTTATTTGGATAGTTATACGCAAGATAATTCTGCATTTATAATATACAAAAGAAAAAATTTACCACTTAATAACCGTCTTTTTGAATGTAATGTGGAGAATGAATTGGATCAACTGAAAAATAGCAGTTCTGCAAGCAAAGCTCCTTTGGTATCGGACGGACAATTCAGAACATATCGCCTGGCTCTTTCCGCTACCGGAGAATATACTACCTTTCACGGAGGGACGGCTGCTCTGGCAATGGCTGCAATGGCGACAACTATGACGAGAGTGAATGGAGTATATGAAAAAACAATTTCTACTACCATGGTGATGGTAGCGAATAATAATCTGCTGATATACACTAATGCTTCTACCGACCCTTTTACAAACGGAGATCCGGGTACAATGATTAACGAAAATCAAAGCAATACAACAAGTATTATTGGTTCTGCCAATTACGATATTGGTCATGTTTTCGGTACCAACAGTGGAGGTTTGGCAGGTTTGGGAGTTGTTTGCGTTTCAGGGAATAAAGCAAGAGGAGTTACGGGCTCCGGTGCACCAATTGGGGATCCCTTCGATATCGATTATGTAGCACACGAAATGGGGCATCAGTTTGGAGCCAATCATACGTTCAGGGCGGCCAGTGGTTCGTGCAACGGGAATTTTAACAATGCCACAGCATATGAGCCGGGAAGCGGAAGCACCATTATGGCATATGCAGGAATCTGTGGGGCCAGCAATAATGTTCAGAATAACAGTGATGCGTATTTCCATGCAGCCAGCATTTTGGAAATGTATGCTGTTCTGCAAAGAGCCAGTGACTGTGCAAGTAAGATATCCAATGGAAACAGTGTTCCTACAGCTGATGCGGGGGCAGATTATATTATCCCGAAGGGGACTGCTTTCGTTTTAACAGGCACCGGAACAGATCCTAATGGAGATCCTTTAACCTATTTGTGGGAGCAATACGATAATACCAATAATACGCAGCCTCCCGTATCTACTGCAACAGCGGGTCCTGTTTACCGGTCTTTAACCCCAACAGCTTCTCCTTCGAGATATTTTCCTGCATTAAGTTCTGTGTTGGCTAATAATCTGGTTCCGAAATGGGAAGTTACTCCAAGTGTTGCTAGAACGTTGAATTTTTCTTTGGTGGTAAATGATAATAAAGCAACCGGAAATCAGGCCGCAAGAGATGTTATGGTAGTAACGGTTACCAATGACGGACCGTTTACCGTAACTTCGCAGGCAAGCGGAGGAAGCTTTACGGGAAACACAAGCATTCCTGTAACCTGGAATGTGGCTGGAACCAATACCGGATCTATTAATACACAAAATGTAAGTATTCTCTTGTCTAAAGACGGTGGATTAACATTTAATACAGTTCTTGCAGCAAGTGTCCCGAATACCGGTTCTGCTAATGTAACTTTGCCTAATGAAAATGTTGCTTCCGCAAGAATTATGGTAAAAGCGGTTAATAATATTTATTATGCACTTAATGCTTCAGCTTTTTCTATTGTTCAGGTCCTTGCTACTGTTGAAGCTGGTGTTAAAAGTTTCTCTATATATCCGAATCCTTCGCATGATGTAGTAAACATCAAACTTAAAAATTCTTCTCAAAAAGCGGATTATAAGTTATTTGATGCATCAGGAAGACTGGTACAGGCTGGAAGTTTCAAAGGAACAACACAGATCAACATTAACGGCTTAACGAATGGAAATTATATCATTTCATTAATCCTTGACGATGGTGAAAAAATATCTGAAAAATTAATTATTAAAAAATAAATGTTTTTTTTACAACTAAAAACGCAGCCTTTTAAAGGTTGCGTTTTTTTATTCCTGACCTTTACTGATCATATTATTGGCATCGGTAATGCTGATGCTCGTTGGAGTTACCAGCTGAATACCTTCAGAATCCAGTCTTTTCTTAATTTCAAAATAAGCAATACTTTTTAGCAGCATCATATCAGCACCGATCACCATAGGAAATTTTACCTGAAGATTAAAAACACCCTGCTTAAGGTCTGTAAGAATTGCTGTTGCGGTTTCCGGGCGGTCTACATTTTCGAGGCTGCGTACTACTTCCAAAACGGATTGCTGAGCCTTTGCAACATTCTGGTCAGCTGGGATTTCAAAATTCAGGTATATTTTTCTTTGCGGAGAGGCGGTGAAGTTATAAAAAGGAGAGTTGAAAATGACCTGATTCGGAATATAAACTTTCTTTCCGTCATCTGCAATAACTTTTGTGGTAAGAAAGCCGATCTCGGAAACGGTACCCGAATTATTTCCTATAGTAACATAATCGCCAACTTTAAAAGCTTTATCAATACCAATCAGCATTCCTGAGAATATACTGGAAACCAGGTCTTTTAAAGCAACTCCGGCAATAACACCCGCTACACCGAGACTTCCGATAAATTTCCATAAAAACCCGCTGAAGCCCATGATTTCCAAGGCAATGAATGTTCCCATGATCATGATGAGGAAACGGAAAACACTGATAAGCGTTACCAAAGAACTTTCTTTTTTACTTTTCGGGAAAAGTTTGTGAAATATCTTAACCGAAACCTGACTTAAATATTTGCTGGTAAAAAGGAAAAGAGAAAATACAATAATCCCGACAATAAGTTTTGGAGTAATTTCTGCAAATTTCAAATACCAGTTTTCCAGTACATTGTATACAACATCTACATAGCTTAAGCCATTTTTCTGCATAATATCTTTTTAAATAATTACAATTTTTTAAACAAAAATTTTGCCAGTTTCAAAAACTCTACTAAATTTGTAGACTAATAAAAGCGAAATATTATGTCAATTAAACTAGGAGATACAGCACCAGACTTTCAGGCGGAAACGTCCTTGGGAAATATCAGTTTTTATGAATACTTAGGAGATTCCTGGGGGATTTTATTTTCCCATCCGGCAGATTATACACCAGTTTGCACAACGGAATTAGGATACACTTCAAAACTTAAATCGGAATTCGATAAAAGAGGCACGAAGGTAATTGCTTTAAGCGTAGATGGAGTAGAAGACCATCAGAACTGGATAAAAGATATTAATGAAACTCAGGAAACAGATGTACAGTTCCCGATTATTGCCGATAAAGACCGAAGAATTTCTGAGCTCTACGATTTTATTCACCCGAATGCTTCAGCTACAGCTACAGTGAGATCTCTATTGATTATTGACCCTGAAAAAAAAGTAAGGCTGATTATTACTTATCCGGCCTCAACTGGAAGAAATTTTAATGAAATTCTGAGAGTGCTTGATTCTCTTCAGCTTGTAGATTCCCACAAAGTGGCAACTCCAGTGAACTGGCAGAACGGAGATGATGTTATTATTCCGCCAAGTATTTCTACAGAAGAGGCGAAGAAGATATTTCCGAAAGGCGTAAAAGAAATTAAGCCTTATCTGAGATATACGCCACAACCCAATACGTGATTTATTTGATTTTTTATAGTTTAGTTTTAATTTGTACGAAAATCGCCGCGGAAACTAGTTTCCGCGGCGATTTCATTTTACGTGTATATAGTGTGTGTGAAGTGATTCTTATTGTGCAACATCATTAGCTACCTGTCTGGCCTTTGATGTCGGGATATAAATACTGAAGCCTACATTGAAACTTATTCTTGAAGTTAGTCCTTCATTTCCGAAACCTGTAACACCATTATATTTAACTAGTCCTTCAAGACCAATATTTGGTGTTATAAAATATGAATATCCAGGTCCGAATCCAAAATCTAAGCCTGTTGTAGAAATTCCGTTTTCAACGTTAAATCCACCAACTCCAACATTTCCTTCTAAGAAAAATCGTCCGTGGTTAAGAAGATTATCAACTCCTTTTTCTCCTGGTGAAAGGAAATAACGTCCTAAAGCACCAACACCATAATCAAACTGTGTTGATTGCCCAGCTCCAGGTTTAGAAAAACCTAAAGTTACATATCCACCAAGTGCTACGTTGTCTTCAATAAAATATGCAGCTCTTGGTTGAAGTTTGATATCATATCCTGCTCCTGTGTTTAATCCGAAGTTGCTTGATATTAAACTACTTCCAACCATCCAGTTTCCTTTTTGAATTTGTGCATTCATGGTTGTAGCTAGACCTGCTACAGCTAGTATCCCTGATAAAATTAGCTTTTTCATAATTTATTATTTTAATATTTAATGTTTATCATTTGTGCTTTCTGAAAAACAATAAATGTGCCAACTAATCAATGTTTGGTGAATTTGACAACATCAATTAAAATTTTTTAAAATACCATAGTGTGGTATGTATTTTTTACTAAAATTATAACAAAAGTAATATAATTGATACCACAAGACCTACTGCCGTAAAAATCATTCCTCGTTTGAATGCTTTGGTTTTCGGATTAAACATCCAGAAGCTTGAAATAACGAAAAAGAATAACGAAATTCCGAAAAAAGCGTTTAAGGGAGAAAGGGTATCTTTTGATTGTGCTTTGTGAAGCTTTGTCATTTTATCCAAAACAAATGGCAGTTCTTTTTTGGAGTACTTTGCCTGTCCTGTGGCGGCATCATAAGTTCCCTGCTTAAATTTCAGAACGGTTCCTTCCGTTTTTTCAACTTCCAGGTTTTTTATTCTTAATTCTTTGCCTAATGCTTTTTCATCAAGATTTCTCTCAATGACCTTATCATACTTTTTTTCTTTTTTAAGAAAGTCTGTATCCCTGTACACCAGTAAAATACCGCTTACTGAATATACTGCCATAATGCCGGCAAGAAAATAGCCCAGGTAACGGTGGGTAATTCTCATGAAACTTCTTGTATCCTTAATCTTATCCATAATATAGTTTTGTTTTAAATTTCAAAGTGGAAACTGCAAAAATGCAATTCCCACTTTCTATGAAAAAATAATATTAGTCTTCTAAAGTTTATAGGTTAATGTAAAATAGTAATTTCTTGGCGTAATTGGGTTTACTGAATAGTTTTCATGTACGTTATAGTTCACAACATCAAACAGGTTTCCCACTCTTCCCTGGATCATGAACTTCTTCCACTCGTAGCCTACGGATAATGAAACCGTTGTGTAATCTTTTAGATCAAACATTCTGCTTACATTGTTCCTGCTTATGGTTGTAGATTTTGTATCATTCCACCCTGCGATTCTGTCACCGATATAATAAATTCCGGCTCCGACTTTCAGTCCTTTTACATAATTGGTGAATTTATAAAAGACAGAAGCATTTGCTGTTGTAGCAGGTGTTCTTACCAACCTCTGATTTTCAACATATCCTTTGTCCGGAGTATCGATATAAACAGAATTATTATAAGAGAATCCTCCTATTATTGATAAATTTTCTGTAGGATTTCCGGTGATGTCCAATTCCACACCGCGGCTTCTCATTTTTCCTGCAAACTCTTTCAGGTTAGTATCTGTAGCATTTATAGGTGCTCCGTTTGCTCCGGCAAACCAGTAGGTCTGGTAATAATTATTGTACATAATTTGATAAGCAGTCAGATTAACCCCTAAAGCATTATTCCAGAAATTCTTTTTTACCCCTACTTCGTACTGATCAACAGTAGTGGGTTTTATGCTTTGTCTTGATAAGCTATTCAATTGGTTCTGGACTTGTGTAACAGACTGATTGGTATTAACGGTACCAAACTGATCTGAAGTATATCCTGAATTTGAAACAAATGAATTAGTATACGTCGCAAAAACGGAAAGATTTTCATTAGGTGCATAAACCAAACCCACCTTTGGAGAAAATGCATTGTCTGATGTTGATGAATTGGCCACTTCAAATTTTTCATCGGTTGTAAAGCGTGTTGTAATCGTTGGCATATTTTCAACATAAGACCATCTTAATCCCGCAATAACTTTAAATTGTTTGGTCAGGCTGATGAAATCCTGTGCATATAAACCAATTCTTCTTGTATTGATTCTGTTTTTTGTATTAAGAGCTGAGGCAGGCATGTCAATACTTCCCCATGTAGACGGATCGTCTAAAAATAAAATATTTACAGGAGCGGTTACATTATAAGTATAAGCGTCAGCCTGACTATAATCTGCATCTGAACCGATTAATACTTTATGGTTGATTTTTCCGGTATTGAATTCTCCATTGATGTTCACCTGTGCAGAGGTATAATTCTGTTCATTGTATGTCTTACCGAAAGGCCTTTTCCATGATAGTCTGTCAGGATCTACCGTTTTATCGTATATCCACTGTACTCTTTCTGATGAAAAATAATCTTTTGTATAATTCTGATAAGCTGCAGTAGCATTCAAAGACCATCTTTCATTGAATTGATGGTTGAAAGTGACGTTAGTTGATACCTGTTCCACATTTTGATATTGCCAGTCTGTTCCGAAAAATACGTTTCTGGAAACAGCGTCATTTAATCTATAGCTTTGATCTTTATTGGTAATGGAGCCGAGGCCGAAATCCGGTGTGAAATCATTTTTAAGGTAGTCAGCTTCAACAATTAATTGTGATCTGTCATTTAGATTGAATAAAAATGACGGATTGAAGTAATATTTTTCGGACTGAACAACATCTCTGAAACTTTCTGCATATTCATAAGTCCCGTTTACCCTGAAGGCTATATTTTTAGAAAGTGGTCCATAAATATCAACTAAAGGTTTGTAAGAGTTCCAGCTTCCTACATTCATTCCTACGCTGCCACCGAAATTGAATTTGGGTTTTTTTGTAATCATGTTAATCACGCCGCCTGCAGCTGTATTTCCGTATAGCATAGCGTTGGCTCCTTTAAGGACTTCAACTCTTTCCAGACCGCTCACTTCAGGAAAAACACCGCTGTTTATTCTGGAACCGTTCTTGAAAATATTGTCATTTCCTAATATGAAACCACGTCCACCGAAACTATCCTGGGAATTTCCTCTTGATGAAGTAATGTAAATACCATTAACATTTTGTAGCACATCACTCAGTTGCTTTGCCTGTTGCTGTTCAATGATTTCATGAGTAACAATGGCGATTGGCTGAGGAGTTTCCATTATCGTAAGGTTGGATTTTGTAGATAATGGTCTTGCTTTGTTAGGATTTCCCGTTTTATGAAGATTAACATCTTCAATGCTCTGTATCCTAACGGTGTCAGCTTCCGTGTTTTTCATTTGTGCTCCCAAGGATATGGCTGTGAATAATAATCCTAAGGTTACTAGCTGTTTATTCATGATAGCTTATTATTATTTAGAGTGGTTTTAAATAAAGTGCAAATGTATATTATTATTTAGAATTAATAAAAATAAATAACTGATTTTTATCATTTTTTAGATAAATAGAGTGGAGAATTTGGCGGGTAAATTGCTCGGTTATAAATAACTTTGGTAAAAAATAAATTATGCAATTGGTAAAAACGGGACTTTGTGCGTTTGGAATGAGCGGAAAAATATTTCATGCACCTTTTTTAAAAGAACATCCAGGATTTTTCTTGTCGGCTATTGTAGAAAGGAGCAAAGAAGAATCTAAAGAAAAATACCCTGAAGCAACCATATACCGTTCTGTGGAAGAAATGCTGCAGGATGCGGATCTAGAGTTAGTTGTAGTAAATACGCCGGTACAGACTCATTTTGAATATGTAAAAATGGCTTTGGAAGCCGGCAAAAATGTGATTGTTGAAAAACCCTTTACCGTAAATGTAGCCGAAGCTGAAGAGCTGGTAAAACTTGCTGAAGAGAAAGGCCTTTATCTGAGCGTTTATCAGAACAGGAGATTTGACCGCGATTATCTGCAGGTACAAAAAGTCATGAATGAAGGCAAATTAGGAGATATTAAAGAAGCGGAAATACGTTTCGACAGGTTTCGCACAGAGCCCAGCGGAAAAGCGCATAAAGAAAATCCTGAGGCTACAGGTTCCGGATCGCTGCATGATCTCGGCTCCCATTTGATAGATCAGGCAACTCAATATTTCGGACTTCCGGAAAAATTGTTTGCCGATGTATTTTCAATGAAGGGAAAAGATTTTGCAAACGATTATTTTGAAATTATTTTATTTTATCAGAATGATTTGAGAGTAAGGCTGAAATCTTCGGTATTTACAAAAGAAGCGCACCATGCATATGCTATTCACGGAGAAAAAGGAAGCTTTCTGCAGGAAAGAACAGATAATCAGGAAAGTGAACTGGCAGCAGGAGCTATTCCTGAATATGGAAATGAATGGACGCAGCCTCTCAAAGAGCCGGATGGGATTTTTAATTTTTTAAATGAAAATAAGGAAACTGAAAGAATGCTTACTTCCAGCGAGCCGGGAAATTATATGAATTATTACCAGCAGATTTATGAATTCATCGTTTTCGGATATGCATTACCTTCTCCGGCAGGAGAAATTATCAGAAATATGAAAATAATTGATGCCGCATTGGAGAGCTCAGATAATGAAAAAGTAGTTTACTTGTAAAGTGTTGTAGGGTTTGAGAGTTATAGAGTTGTAGGGTTTTAGGGTTTGAGAGTATTTAATATAGAAATATCTTATTTTTTTTAAAAAAACACTTTTACACTACTACTCTCTCACTCTCAAACAGGAATTTTAGAAACACTATTACTCTAAAACACTCTCACTCTCTCACCTATTACCCTTCTCCCAGAATTTCCTGCAGCTCAAGCCATCTCATTTCATGGTTTTCCAGTTTTTCAGAGATATTCTCGAGATCTGCGGAAAGCTTTGATATCTTCTCATAATCAGATTCATTATTAAGCTGATCGAGAATTTTTTTCCGTTGATCTTCCAGTTCGGGCATTTCTTTTTCAATAGTCTCAAGTTCGCGCTGCTCTTTGAAGGAAAGCTTTTTCTTTTTGGTTGTATTTAAAGAATCTGTTGGTGTGTTTGCTTTGGAAGATTCCGGCTGTTTTTGTGCTGCCGTTTTTTCCGTAGATTCTTCCTTGCTCATTGCCTCTCTGTATTCAGAAAAGTTCCCTACAAAATCTTTAATTTTTCCTTCTCCTTCAAATGCCAGAATATGGTCTACAATCCGGTCCATAAAATACCTGTCGTGAGAAACAATAATGAGTGAACCCTGAAACTGCTGCAGGAAGTTTTCCAGAACTGTTAAGGTTGGGAGGTCAAGATCGTTTGTAGGTTCATCAAAAATCAGGAAATTAGGGTTTTGATATAAAATATACATCAGGTGAAGTCTTCTTTTTTCACCGCCTGAAAGCTTTGATATCGGAGAATACTGCGTTTGATCATCAAATAAAAACAATCTTAAAAACTGCGATGCCGAAAGGCTTTTTCCATTAGCAAGAGGATAATATTCAGCAACTTCTTTGATGAAATCAATCACTCTTTCATCTTCTTTATAAACGAGTCCTTTCTGTGAAAAATATCCGAAATGAATCGTTTCTCCGGTCTCAATTTCGCCATGATCTGCTTTTTCAAATCCTTGGATAATATTTAAAAGAGTGGATTTTCCGGCTCCGTTCTTTCCTACAATACCTACTTTTTCGCCTCTCTGAAACTGATAGCTGAAATCTTTTAACAAAACTTTACTTCCGAAGCTTTTGTCAATATGTTTAAGTTCGAGAATTTTATTACCAAGCCTTTTCATTTCAAAATCAAGTTCGAGACCTTGTTTTCTGGTATCTGTTTTGGCTACTTTTTCTGTTTCGTAAAAGGAGTCAATTCTGGATTTGGATTTGGTGGTCCTGGCTTTCGGCTGGCGGCGCATCCACTCCAGTTCCTTTCGATAAAGATTGTTGGCTTTGTCGATGGTCGCATTCATGTTATCTTCCCGGATCATTTTGTTTTCTAAATAAGTAGCATAAGAACCGTTGTGAACATACAGGTTTTTATCTTCCATCTCCCAGATAATATCACAGACACTGTCCAGGAAATACCTGTCGTGGGTTACGAGAAGAAGGGTGATTTTGGCTTTATTAAGGTAGTTTTCCAGCCACTCTACCATTTCCACATCGAGGTGGTTGGTAGGTTCATCCATGATTAATAACGTATGGCGATGTTCTGCTCTTGTTTCCGTCAAAAGTTTTGCGAGCGCAACACGTTTGATCTGTCCTCCGGAAAGCGTTCCCATTTTTGCTTCAAGATCGGTGATTTTAAGCTGCGAAAGAATCTGTTTCATTTCGTTTTCCAGATCCCAGGCTTTGTGAGCTTCCATTCCGACCAGGGCTTTTTCAATAAAATCATGATCGGTAGAATGAAGCGATTTATGATAATTTTTTAATGCTAAAATAGGTGCAGAATCCAGTGTCATCATGAACTCGTCTATGGTAAGATCCGGATTGAAATCTATTTCCTGATCAAATAATACCACCTGGATGTCTTTGTTGATGATTACCGTTCCGCTGTCTGCAATCTCTTTTCCCATTAAAATTTTTAACAGCGTAGATTTTCCGCTTCCGTTTTTGGCAACAATGGCAATTTTGTCTCCTTCATTGATATGAAAGGAAATATTTTCAAACAAAACTTTGATGCCGTAAGATTTTGTGAGGTTTTCTGCAGAAACGTAATTCATGATAATGGTTTAATGATGCTAAAAATGAGCCGCAAAAGTACAAAAATTAAAGGCATAAAACTTTTCCTTCCCTCTCATAAAATTTTTTTTTGATTGTAAAGCTTTATACGATTTAAATTAATAATTGTATGGTATGTTTTATATTATTTTCTAATTAATAACATTTTATTTATAATATATTTATATTATTGAAGTTTTTTTTATTCTAAATGTATTTTGAATTGATTTTTATTGTAAATTCATAATTCTAACTATAAAAATATAAACTATGGTGCAAATCAACTTTTGGGCAGTATTAGTTGCCTCAATTATTCCTCTTCTTACAGGTTTTATATGGTATCATCCAAAGGTCTTCGGAGCTGTCTGGATGAAAGAATCCGGATTGTCTCAGGAAAAAATGAAAGGACAGATGGTAGGTGTATTTGTCTTTACGATTATTTTATCATTATTTATAGCCTATTTTCTTCATTTTGTAACCATTCATCAATTTGGTGCTTTAGGAATGATTGGTGGTGATGAGATGAATGCCAACGAATCGTATCACGCATTTATGAAAGATTACGGGATGGCATACAGGTCTTTTGGTCACGGAGCGTTGCACTCTTTTATGACAGGTTTTCTCTTCGTTTTCCCTGTTATTGCCATTAATGCGATGTTTGAAAGGAAATCATGGAAATACACAATGATCAATACAGGGTATTGGACAATTACAATTGCCATGATGGGAGGCATTATCTGCGGATGGTATGCGGTGGATGGTTTTCATTGGGTAACTCCAAAATAATTGCAAGATTAAAATATAAGGCTACTTTTGCGTAGCCTTTTTTTATGTCATATCAGTTAGAAATTTATAATACAGATAAGGATTTTCCAGACAGTTGGTCTTCAACAGTCGGAAACTATAATGTCATGCTTTCGCAGGAATATTTTACGGCGCTTCAAGCTTCGTTGCCTTCTAATATGGAGTGTTTCATGGTAGGTTTTTTTAGGCAAAATGAGCTGATAGGAGGTGCTCTGTTTCAGTATATTGATTTCATAGGATATGGAAAATCGGTAAAGGATGAATCCTGCTGGAATCTTAAAAACTTTCTTACATCACTATTTATTAAGGATGTAATGATTCTCGGAAACAATATGCTGACCGGGCAGAACGGCTTTTATTTTAATTTTTCGAAAATTTCTGTAGAAGACGTGCTGTTGCTTTTGCATAAAGCTGTTGACGCAATGCAGCGTGAAATCAGAAGAACTTCTTTAATTGTGTTCAAAGATTATCAGAAGTCTTTTACAGAACAGTTTAAAGGGAAAAAATATATACCGTATTTCAGATTTTCCGTACAGCCTAATATGAAATTCAAGATAAGGGAAAGCTGGAAAACATTTGATGATTATGTTAATGACTTTTCAAAAAAATACAGATTAAGAGTCAGAGCTGCAAAAAAGAAACTGCAGGGTATTGAAAACAGGGAATTAAATTTAGATTCGTTGAAAAAATACCAGCAGGAAATCAATGACCTTTATCATAATGTAGCTGATAATGCGTCTTTCAATACATTTTTTCTTGCTGAAAATCATTTTATAAAAATGAAAGAATGTTTAGTTGATAAATTTAAAGTTTTCGGGTATTTCTCAGGCGAAGAGCTTGTAGGGTTTTACACTTTGCTGATCAATAACAATGATGTTGATACTTATTTTTTAGGCTACCACAAGGAACTCCAGAAAGAAAGACATATTTACATTAATATGCTTTTGGATATGGTTGAATTTGGGATCATCCATCATTTTAAAACAATTGTTTTCGGCAGAACAGCTTTAGAAATAAAATCAACCATCGGAGCTGAACCCACTGAAATTTTTGGTCTGATTAAACATAATAATTTCATGATTAATCCTTTCATGAAAATTCTTTTTCCTGCTATTTCTCCAAAAACGGAATGGGTCCAAAGGAGGCCGTTTAAGTGATTTTTTAAATAAGTTTAAATCTGTTTTTTTTACAATCATCCCTAATATTGCATGAATAGGAGCAGGCTTTGGCATGTAAGTAAAATGTAATTTCTAATTGGCTTCAGCTAAATTTTAAAATAAGTGTAAACCTATCTGTTTAATCAACAAAATTTTAAAATAATTAATCCAAAGTCAGTCTCTTTAAAGACCAGGAGCTTCCGTTGTAAATATCCAAATCCACTTTGGTGTTGATTCCGTGAACGATCCCGTTTTCTGTAAACTGCCAGAAATCCCATTCCGAATCAGGTGATGGAGCGGGAACGTCATTATAATTAGCCAGCCATAGCGGATAGTCATCAAATTCGCCTTTAAGAAAATCTTTGTAATAATGATAATAGGTGTAAATAATAGGCTTTTTTCCGTAGGCTTCCTCTACAATCCTGCACCATACTTTAAGATCTTCAATCAGTTTTTCATTGGTTTTACGCTTCGGAATCTTTTCTATATCAAGAATGGGAGGCAAGTCACCGCTTTCCAGTTTTACATTTTCAAGAAAATTGTTGGCTTGTCTTACAGGATCTTCGTCTGCTCTGTAAAAATGATAAGCACCCCGGATCATATCCCGCTTTTTTGCCATTTCCCAGAAGTCATCAAAATGTTTATCTGCGTTGCGGTTTCCCATGGTGGCGCGCATCACGACAAATTCCAGAGGAATCGTTCTATTTCCGATGCTCAGGCTGTCCCAGCTTATGTCTTCTTTATTTTGGTAATGAGATATGTCAAAACCGTATGTTTTATCAAGGTTATCAGAAATAATTTTCTGTATTCTCAACGTTTCAGATTCTTTATTATGTAGCTTCCGGTGCGCGAATTTATTAAAGTACATAGCGTAATAATAGCTTACGGTCTTTTTTAGATAAAACCCCGTTCCTACAAGTGCAAGCAGGAGAATTGCCAATAGTACTTTGCGTCGGAAAAAATAGTTCTTCCTACGGGTTGCATGAACCTTTTTGGCGGTTTTTTTGCTGTACTTTTTCTGTGGCATAAAGTTTTGCAAAACTAACTTTTTTCGCTGCGAAATGCTAAAATAAAATCAGTAAATTTGTGTACTATGGAAACACGCGAAAAGATCATCATCATAGGAGGAGGTTTTGCGGGGCTGCAACTTGCGAAAATATTGAATAACAAAAACAAAAAAGTTCTTGTTGTAGACCGGGTAAACCATCATATGTTTCAGCCTCTTTTCTATCAGGTAGCGTGCGGAAGAATTGAGCCATCTAATATTTCTTTTCCGTTCAGGAAAATTTTTCAGCGTTCCAGAAATACACAGTTCCGGCTAACGGAAGTGAAGCAAATTGATACGGTCCACAATAAAGTAATCACAGACGAAGCGGAATTCAACTATGATAAACTCGTAATCGCAACGGGTTGCAAAACCAATTTTTTCGGGAATAAAGACCTTGAAGGAAAGGCTTTCGGAATGAAAAATACACAGGAGGCCGTCAGTATCAGAAATCATGTTTTGATGACATTTGAAAAACTGATCCTGGAAAAAAGCCGCAGTGATGATGGAAACTGGAATATTGTCATTGTAGGAAGCGGTCCCACCGGTGTGGAACTGGCAGGTGCTTTTGCCGAAATGAAAAAAGAAATTCTTCCAAGAGATTATCCGTATATGAACTTTAATCATCTTGAGATCATATTAGTAAGCTCTACGGAAAAACCGCTTGCGGTGATGAGTCCAGAAGCGCAGAATAAATCGGAACAATACTTAAAAGATCTTGGTGTAACATTTCTAAGTCAGGAATATGTTACCGATTATGATGGTGATAAAGTGTACATGAAAAGTGGAAAAACAATCCCTTCCAATAATGTAATCTGGGCAGCCGGCGTTACAGGGAATGTTGTAGAAGGTTTTCCTCAGGAAAAGCTTATCAGAAACCGATATATTACAGACCGATATAATAAAATAAAAGGCTACGACAACATCTTTGCCATCGGAGATATTGCGTATATGGAAACCCCGAAATACCCTCAAGGGCATCCTCAGGTAGCAAACGTAGCAATTACCCAGGCGAAAAATTTAGGTAAAAACCTTCTCAGAAAAAATACCGCCGACTGGAAAGAATACGAATATGAAGATAAGGGTTCTCTGGCCACTATTGGAAAACACAGAGCGGTTGTAGATCTGCCTTTCGTAAAATTTCAGGGATTTCTGGCCTGGTTTTTCTGGATGTTCTTACATTTAATGTTAATTTTGAGCGTCAGAAATAAGCTGGCTGTATTCTTCAACTGGATGTGGAGCTATTTCAACAAAGATTCTTCCTTGCGATTAATAATTTCGCCGAATAAGAAAAACGAAACTTTACAATGAGAATTGATATCATAAGTGTGCTTCCGGAGCTGATGGAAAGCCCTTTTAAAACATCTATTTTAAAAAGAGCCATGGATAAAGGTCTGGTGGAAGTGCATTTTCACCACCTCAGAGACTGGGCAATCAATAAGCACAGACAGATTGATGATGAGCCTTACGGCGGCGGAGCGGGAATGGTAATGATGGTAGAGCCTCTCGATAAATGTATTTCTGAATTAAAATCTCAAAGAGAATATGATGAAGTGATCTATCTTACGCCGGACGGTATTACCTTAAACCAGAAAATTGTCAATACGCTTTCCATCAAAAAGAACCTTATCTTTTTATGTGGTCATTATAAAGGAATCGACCAGCGTGTAAGAGATCTTCATATCACCAAAGAAATTTCTATAGGAGATTATGTGCTCACAGGTGGTGAGCTGGCTGCCTGCGTTCTTGCGGATTCTGTAATCCGCCTGCTTCCCGGTGTTTTGAATGATGAGCAAAGTGCCTTAACAGATAGTTTTCAGGATGATCTTCTTTCTCCTCCTATTTATACAAGACCGGAAGTGTACAAAGGACTTGAAGTGCCTAAAATTCTTCTAAGCGGAAATTTTGCAAAAATTGAGGAATGGCGTCATGAAGAGGCAGTGCGAATTACACAGGAAAAACGTCCGGATTTACTGTAAAAAAGCAAAATTGTAGAATTTTATTACTGTTTAACGATTGTATGTTAGCTATTAAAGCTAATATCGGAATATTATTTACTTTTAAATAGATTGTAATTAATAAAATTAATCATATTTAAATTTTTTTGTGATTTTATTCTTAATAATTGTAAATTTGTTTATTAAATTATTTTCTAAAAGGTAATGTAAAGTGTGATAATATTAATTATTTTAATTTTTAAGTGTTTTTGAATTTATATTTTTTATTGAATGTTAGTTATTTAAATATAAAATTCTTGTAAAAATTTTATTAATTAATTAATGATTTATTAAATAAAATGATAAATTTACATCCTGAAAATTAAAATGCGAATTTTAATAAGTAGAAAAGCGTGGTGATGGAGTTGTTTAGTTTTTATAACGTTGAAAATTTATTTCTTCCGGATCCTTATCCAATGCATAAGCTGGACCCCTCAATTTCAGGATTAAAGAACTGGGATGAACGGAAATATAAGATCAAACTCCATAAAATTGCATACGTTTTTCAGCTTATAAAGGAAGAGAATGGTATTCTTCCTTTTATTATTGGTCTTTCGGAAGTTTCCGGAAAGGAAGTGTTGGAAGATCTCGTACAATTGAAGCCTTTTAATTCAGAATATGGTATCGTACATTACAATTCCAGAGATGAAAGAAAAGTGGATGTGGCGATGCTGTACGATAAAAATAAAGTTGAAATAATAGAATCTGAAGCTATTACTTTCTTCTTTGAAAATCAAAACACAGAAAACTACGATACTACAAGAGATGTGCTGTATGCAGTATTGAAGTATAAAAAAGAGATTGTTAATGTTTTTGTTGCTCACCTTCCCTCTAAGCGAGAAAAAGATATTAACAGACCCAAAAGAGTTTTTATACTTAATGAAATCAGGAAAAGAATGCAGAGGCTTGCAAATGCAGGTGAACATGTAGTGCTGTGTGGAGATTTTAATGAAAACCCAGATGATGAAAATTTAGTAAAAATTCTCTATGGCAATTCGCATGAGAAGGTTTTTGAAAACCCTTTCCAGCAGTTGTTTTCTACAGGAAATTATTCTACTTTTCATTACAAATCCGGGCTGCTGTTTGATCAGATCATATTGTCGGAATCTTTTTTTAAAGAAGACAATGTGCTTCATTTTCAGGATGCTGGAATATTCAGATCTGAAAAAATCAGCAGCCGTGACAAAAAATCCCGGGGAAGGCCGTTCCGTACCTATTCCGGAACAAGATATCTGGGTGGTTACAGTGATCATTTTCCGGTCTATGTAACCCTTGGTAAAGTATAGAACAAATGTGAAAACATAAATTTAAGTAGAGAATGAAAAATTCAGACAACACAAGCTATCAATTGGATTCAATTGACAAGGAGATTATTTACATGCTGATGGATAATTCCAAAACATCACTTGCTCATATTTCCAAAGGAGTGGGGATTTCCACAACTGCCGTGCACCAGAGAATTAAAAAACTTGAGCAGGCCGGGGTGATTGAAAATTCAATTTCATTTCTTAATCCTAAAAAAATAGGATACAAGGTTATTTCGTATATAGGAGTATTTCTGGACAAGCCCAGTCATTATCCTGATATGGTAAAAGCTCTAAAGGAAATTAATGAAGTGGTGGAAGCCCACTATACCACAGGGAATTATACCATTTTCCTGAAAGTACTCTGTAAAGATAACGACCACCTGATGCAGATTCTAAGTAAACTTCAGAAACTGAAAGGTGTTACAAGAACGGAAACTTTCATATCTTTGGAACAAGGTATTTACAGACAACTGAAAGTATAAACATCATGAACATTGCTCAATATTTGGATTCAACCTACCTGAAAACTCCTCAACAGTCGGGACTTTCGGAACAGGAAACGTTACAGAAAGATAAAGATCTGGCTCAGGAAGCGATCGACAACGGAATTTTTGCCGTGATGATCCGCCCGGATTATGTTTCGGAAATTAAAAAGTATATTCAGGAAAAGAATTCAGATGTTGTAGTAGGAACGGTTATTGGTTTTCATGAAGGCACCTATTCTGTTGATGAAAAGCTTGCCGAAGCTAAAACAGCAATTGCCGACGGAGCTGATGAGCTGGATTTTGTGATCAACTATAAGGCTTATCTTAATGGAGATTTATATCTGGTTAAAGATGAGTTTGTAAAGTGCACCACACTGTGCCTGCAAAATCATAAGGTAGCAAAATGGATCATCGAAATTGCCGCTTTAACAGATGCACAAATCGCCGATCTTACACAAAATATTTCAACTTGGGCAAAAGAAAGCTTTTCAGAAAATGATTGGTCTAAAATTTTCGTAAAATCTTCAACAGGTTTTTATGAAACTAAAGAAGGGAAACCGAACGGGGCGACATTTGAAGGAATAAAGATCATGCTTGATAACGCAGGAAAACTTCCGGTAAAAGCTGCCGGTGGTGTAAGAACTCCGGAAGATGCAGAAAAAATGATCAGTATGGGAGTAAAGAGAATAGGAACTTCTTCTGCATTAGCACTAATCAAAAATCAATCAGCTTCCGAAGGATATTAATTTAAATAAAAACAGTAAATAAAAAACCATCAACTTTTAATATTGATGGTTTTTGCTTTATGCCTGTTGTGCTAAATATTCCGTATAAAATTCCTGCGTTTCTTTAATTAACGCATCCATTTCCTGCAAGGTAAATACTTCTAAAAATTTCTTCCTGAAATCTTTAAAATGAGGAACGCCCCGGAAATAATTGCTGTAATGCTGTCTCATTTCAACCAGACCTAATCTTTCGCCTTTCCATTCTGCACTCCATTCAGCATGCTGGCGAACTGCCAATAAACGGTCTTCAATAGTTGGCGCCGGAAGATGTTCTCCAGTATTAAAGAAATGTTTAATTTCATTAAAAATCCATGGATAACCAATGGCAGCTCTGCCGATCATGATGCCGTCACAGGCATATTTCTGTTTATACTCTAATGCTTTTTCAGGGGAATCGATATCACCGTTTCCAAAGATCGGAATCTCAATATTAGGATTTTGCTTGATTCTTGAGATATGCTCCCAGTCGGCCTCGCCTTTATACATTTGTGCTCGCGTTCTTGCGTGGATCGTTAATGCTTTGATGCCCGTTTCCTGAAGACGTTCCGCTACTTCATCAATATTGATGGAGGTGCTGTCCCAGCCTAAACGTGTTTTGACGGTTACCGGTAAACTGGTGGAATTTACAACAGCTTTTGTAAGACGCACCATTAGGTCAATGTCCTTTAAAACTCCTGCTCCGGCACCTTTACAAACCACTTTTTTTACAGGGCATCCGAAATTAATGTCAACAAGATCGGGGTTTACCGTTTCTACAATTCTTGCCGACATGGCCATTGCTTCTTCATCTCCGCCAAAAATCTGGATTCCTACAGGTCTTTCATAATCGAAAATATCCAGTTTTTTTCGGCTTTTAATAGCATCACGAATTAACCCTTCCGAAGAGATAAACTCAGAGTACATCAAATCTGCACCATGCATTTTGCATAACCTTCTGAAAGGCGGATCACTTACGTCCTCCATCGGAGCCAGTAAAAGCGGAAATTCCGGCAGTTCTATATTGCCAATTTTAATCATGTCGCAAATTTACAAAATTCCGGGCATTTGAAAATATGATAATATCTATGACCGTAAATGTTGATTAAGCATATAAAGATTACCCACTCACGGCCTTAGAATCCTGAAACTCTCAACTTAGAAACTCGCTTTCACCTGCATACTCCCGATATGAATCGTTCTGTCTCCGGAATTTCTTCCTTCATAATTTAAATTAAGCTGAAGGAAAGAATTGATGGCCTGCTGAATAAATACACTCCAAACCTGGTTTTTTCCCGGCTTCAACCCGTCAAGCATCTGGTTTCCTACAATACTGAAATTGTTCCCTGTAAAATCATTGTTAATAAATGAAAAGTTGCCTCTGATAGATGTTTTTCTACGTTCCCACTGTATGGTTCCGGTGATGTCGAATGCTTTCAGGAGTTCTTCACCATCAACCCTGTCTTTCTGGCGAAAGGCGGAAGAAAGCTCAGCCTGGATAGCATCTGTGAATTTATAAGTTGCTTTCGGTTTTGTTTCAAAATTATTCAGGCGGTAATCTCTGGTTGCAAATAATTGTGAAGAATTCCGGATATTATGTACGGAATTTTCCCAGTCGATCCTGAATTCTTTATTAAACCAGTATCCGATATTTAAGAAATGCGATGTTTGCTCACGCTCTTCATTACTAAAGTTGGCATTGATGAGGTTGTCATTGGAGATAAAACGATAGTTTCCGTTCCAGCCGGATTTTTCTGTAGGGCTGAACTGTGCGGAAGCAAGAATGTTCTGATTTTTCAGGATTTGATCATCATTTTTTTCAAAAGGATTGAGCACCAGAACTTTATCCCTTTTGTAAAAAGAATTCTGTGAATTTAGTGAAATATTGAAGTTCCAGCGTTTCAGGAATTTGTTTTCAGAATTAAAAACCACAGAAGGATTCACAAATAATGCCAGCTGCATTTTATTTTTATTCGAAGGAACATATCTTACAGAATTTGTGTAAATCCTTATGTATTGCGCGAGATCAGAGTACTCTGCAATCTCGAATTCATCAAGCTGCTGGATACCGTCGCCGTTGTAATCAGTCCATTTGTAAATACCCTGTCCATCAGTTACTTTTATATACTGGAATTCTCTTTGTGCTTCCTGCCCGTTTCCGAGTTCATAAAAAGCCTGAAGCCTCATCCCGTTTCTGAAGAGCTGTTGGTTGTACAGAATGTTTCCCACTACAAAATCATTATTTCTGGAAGCATCGGCATCCTGATTCTGGTAGAAAAACTTACGATAATGAAGAAGGGCATTTAAGGTTGTTTTCTCTGTTTTAATAATCTGGCTTTCAGCCATGAATCCTAAAATATTATTCATGCTCTGCAGTCTGTTGTCACGCACAGAGTCATTATCACGCATATATACTTTGGTAAGCAATTTCGTCCGGGCGCTGTCACCTATTTTTTTCTGCACGAAAATTTCCCTCCAGCTAAAACTTGTAACATCCATAAGCTGGGTGTCATTGTATTTTTTTTCGTTGTGCTCCATGCTTCCTCCAACGGCCCAGCTTCCTTTTTTGCCCGTATATTCTGTAGAAGCACCTCCTCTGATGAATTTTGTATCCTGAAGCACAGCATTGGTATTGAGGTATGAAAAATTTCCTTTGGTGAAGAACTTCCCGCTGATCCAGCCGAAATCAAGGTCGTTTTTCACTCCTTTATAAGAGTCCTGCTCATCAAGGTAATTAATTCTGTAATTTAAGGTAGATTTATTATTCCATTTATTTAAAAAGCTGAAAATAAATCTGTTCTGTGTTCTTCCGCTGAATTCCTGAGCAAGGTTGAAATCTCTTGAAAATTCTACATCATTGATTCTGTCTAAAATATGGAACTGTTTATCGATGTATTGATACTCAAAGTTGGGAGTTCCTTTCCAATTGTTTTTAGTGAAAGTTTTATTTCCGAAAATCCTCCATGCATAGCCTATATTCTGGCCGGAATCTTTTGATGAAAAAAGATTGATATCATAATTGCTCAATGAGAGGTCTGCGCCTATTTTTCCGTCTTTTAAAAGATATTCTGAATTCACAGAATATACCTGTGATTTTTCCGGAGAGGGGAGCTTTCTTACCGCGCGGTAATCACCCATATTAGGGCCTGCATATTCAAAAACTCTTCCGTTGTTGGTTGTTTGTGTTATTTTATAATCCCCCAGATTGGCTCCGAAATAGGTAAATGAAACGGTATAGAGAGTCTGTGTGGCATCTGTTGAAAACTGATAATAATTTCCGGAAGGATTCTGAACAAGGCGGTAAAGAATTTTATTGACATCATATTCACTAATAACACCGGAAGGTGCGTACATCAGATTGGGATTGTTTCCTGCATCTGCGAGTATTTGCTGGTCTTCCGTAGAAAGATTTAATGCCAATGGAGCATTTTTATTGTCATTTTCCATAAACCAGTTAAGTCCCAGCCTTAATTTTTCTCTTTTATGCTCAACTTTTCCGGTGAATAGATACCTGGAGTAATTCCTGTTGGTATAATTATAGGAAATGGTAATGAAATTTTGCTGAAAAATAGGGCGGAAGCTGGTAAAAGTCACTTCACCCGTATTATAATTGATAATATAATCCTGGTTTTCCCCGCGTTTCATAAGAATACCATCAATGAATACCTGTTCAGATCCGGAGATCAGGGTAATAAACTGTTCTCCGTTTTTCCCTGTCAGCCGATAGGGTCCCTGGTTTCCTTCAACACCCTGAAAACGGATTCTGTGGAATTCACTTCGTGCAACGCCCATGGAAACATCCACAAATGTTTTATTATCTTTCCCGAATTCCGTCTGGAATTCAAGACCCATGCTTCTTCTCTGATATTTGGCAAAATAATTTTTAGCTTCAACAAGATCAAGATGTCCTGCTCTGAGAATGGATTTATCTTTAATGTTAAGCTGCATGTAAATCTTGTCGAATTCTTCAAGCGTCTGTGTGTATCCATCTGCCTGAATCGGTAAATTGTGATCCGAAATACTCGCGAGAATCGTCACGTCTTTAGAGAGCCTTCCTGAAATTTGCAGGTCCATTGAACTTTGAACCGACTGCCCCTGGTTATTCCCAAAAGTAATTCCCCGGATAATGGAACCTTTTGAATTGAGTTCTCCTAAAAATCTTTTTTTATCATTTCTTGCAAGCACTGCTTCATCTACAATAATCCTGTTACTGGTTTTCACAAAATCCATTGTGTCTTTGGCAAAAATATCCTGCTCAAATCTTAGAGCAAGGATGCTGTCCTGTTTAAGACTATCCTGTTTGATACTGTCTTGCGGGAGGTTGGGGTTTTTCCATGTGAATATCTGTGCATTTCCCGAGAATATGCCCATAAAAAACAACACGAATATCAGAATATAATTCCGCAAGCCTTTAAAAATAATCCGTAAAAATACTTAAAAATAGTTTATGGAAAGGGTTTTAGTATTATTAACAAAAAATTAACCCTATTATTGTCTTATGCGGAAAAATTAGCGTAATTTTGGACTGTAAATTATTAATAATTAAATCTTAAAAGTCATGCGAAAAATTTATTCTTTATTTGCTGTAATTGGATTGGCAGCCAGTTTTATGGGGCAAACAACAGTAGCTTCAGATAACTTTAGCTATAATGGGGCTTTAACATCTAACGGATGGGTTACACACAGTGGAACGGCAGGTCAGCTTACGGCCAGCGGTGGTACTGTAAATTTAGTTGCTGGTAATTCGGAAGATGCAAACCTTGCCTTTTCAAGTACTTATACAATCGGTTCAGGAGTAATCAGTAAAGCTGATTATTCTGCTACAATCAATGTAGCCAGCGCTACAGGGCTTACAACAACAGGTGATTACTTCTTGATGTTAGGAGGAACAGCCGGAGCTTCAGTAACTTTTTTCTATGGAAGATTATATATTAAAGGTACTGCAACAGGATATACATTAGGAGTGTTAAATAATAGCGGTGGTACTGCAACGCCTACATACGGCACTGAAATCCCTTACGGTACTCCTGCTAACATTACAGTTACTTATACTGTTGATAATACATCTACTCCTACCAATGTAGCTACTCTACAAATTAACTCACAACCATTGCTTACCAACTCTACAGGAACTTCGGCAGCTGCGACACAGTTGGCTTCTGTAGCTTTAAGACAGGCAGGAAATACTACATCAGGAACAGGTAATATCAGCATAGATAACCTGGTAGTAAGAACTTACCCGGCCGGTACTCTGGCTGTTGCCGATTTATCTAAAGCCAAAGGAAACTTCATTAAAAATACTTTTGTTAAAAATGAAGAAATTACTTTTGGAACTCAGGCTAAAGATGTGAAAGTGTATAATATGTACGGCCAGATCGTAAAAACAGCTTCTGTAAAAGAAAATGAATCTTTAAACATTGCTGAACTACAAAAAGGAAATTATATTGTTACAGGTACGGTAAATAATCAGCCGGTTTCTCAAAAAATCCTGAAAGACTAATCTTATATTAAAAACAAAAATATAAACCACTTTGAAAAAAGTGGTTTTTTTATTGAATAAATACCATATTTATGTGTTTTTCGTAAAAAGTGTGGTATATGATTGAATATTTGGCATTTGTTTTGTTAAATTTTAAATCACATATAAATCACTTGATTATGAAAAAAGCATTTACTTTTATCGGGGTTGTCTCGATGATGGCATTTTCTAATGCCCAGATTGTAATTAATGAAGTTTACACAGGTGGAGGCCTTCTAGGAGCAACCTTAACAAATGACTTCATAGAGTTGAAAAACATTGGCAATTCTACAGCAACCCTAACAGGGGCAACAATTCAGTATGGTTCCGCTACAGGAGCATTTACACAGTATCATACCTTGCCTACGATCACATTAAATCCCGGACAGACTTATCTTATTCAGGAAGGTGGTGATGGCGGAGGATTGATCAATCTTGTTAATCCTAATCTCATAGTTAATGTTGTACTGAATTTTGATGGCTCCGGTCCGATTGTCGGTGCCGGGCTTGGGATTGGACTTACATCAGGAAAAGTCGCACTTGCCAGCAATGCTACACAGGTAACCGGTCCTACTGCTTCTAATGTTTTAGATTTTGTAGGATACGGAACGGCTAATCAGTATGAAGGAGCAGGAGCAGCACCGTCACCTACTATTCTGAATTCTATTACCAGGGTTTCAGGTGATACCAACAATAATAATGTGGATTTCACTATTGGATTACCGACTCCACAAGGTGGAACTTTAGCGGTTAGCGATATTTCTGATAATGCTGTACGACCTCATTTCATTAAAAATACATTTGTAAAAAACAATGAAATTATTTTCGGTACGGATGTGAAAGATGTAAAAGTGTACAATATGATGGGACAAGTTGTAAAAACAGCTTCTGTTAAAGAAAACGGATCTTTAAATGTTGATGAACTGCAAAAAGGAAGTTATATCGTAACTGGTACCGTTAACAATGAGCCTGTTTCGCAAAAAATCCTGAAAGATTAATTCATAGAATCCAAAAAATAGCTATGCCTCAGAATAAATCTGAGGCAATTTTTTTTAATAATAAATATCATTAATACCAACCCCGCCTAGCCGCGTTGATAATAGAACTCAGATTAAGAATTAAAGTATATCGAATGCGCTTTCCATAATCTTTGAAGGCCGGTTCAAAGCCTAATGATGACTGTATTGGGAAATAGATTTCAAGAAAATCCGGGATAACACGTACTTTTATACCGCTGTCCCAAATAAATTTTGTGGACTGATTTTTATTATCATACACCCCCGCATCTGCATAAATGTGAAAGATCTTCCACACGCTGCTGTCTACATTCACAGAAGTAATCCATTTGTTAACAGTTCCCGGGATGAAGGATTTAAATCCTCCGTCAGCAAGAACATACTGTTGCGAAAGAATTCCTCCGGTTGCGCTTTGACCCAACAAATTATAGGAGAAAGAGTAATCGGAAACTCTGGAAATTCCGTAGTTGAAAGTATTATTTCTTGTATTGTTTTTAATAAAATATCCGGCAAATAATCTTACACTTAGTTTTTGTCGTGGAGCAAATTCCCAGCGGTAGAAGGCTTCCGCATTTACCTTATGAAAATCTTCCATCCATTGGGTATTTATGCCAATGCTTTTTTCATGTATACTCTGATTGTCATTGTATCCGTAGCCAATGCTCCATAGGTTGTATTTATCATAGTCATTATTGGCAATCATCAAAGGACTAAGATCTCTTTCAAAATAGTTGTAAGACATTCCCACGCTTCTGCTTACGGTGCTTCTTGGATTTTTTCTGAAATTAAAATTGGAATATACGGAACCTTTACGATACGCAAGATCATAATCGTAATGAAAATAGGATCCTGAAACTCCAAGCGTGATGCTTCTGAAGATGCTCTCTGCCGGAAGAAAAGAGTATGCAACTGCTCCGGAACCCGTAAGTTTTCCTGTTCCGGTACTGTAAGTGGGGGTGAAAGAGTATAAAAATTTCTGATCAAAAAAAGACTGATTCTTAAAGTTGAACCCAATCAAAAATTTGTCATATGTATTGCTGAAACGAATTCTGGGACTAATATAGATTTCGTTGAATTCTGGATTCGGTATATCTTTAATCAGTTTTAGCTTAATTTTCCTCATGTTGGAAAAAAATCCTTTGGCATACAGAAAGTTATCCCTGTAATTAGCTTCCGGGAAGATATAATCATCATTTAGGGTAATTTTGTTGACATTTTCGGCAGGAATAGAAAAAGTTGTCGTTTTCTTATCTTCCGTTTCTACCCAATATTCTTTTTTATCACCATCTTTAGATTCGGTTTGCAGTTTTACAGGAATGTTGGATGGCGTATTCTTATTAATTTTAATATGAAGAGAATCTCCTTCCTTCTGAAATCTTTTAAGTTTAAAGTTGACCCTGTTTTTATGTTGCAGAAAGTCGGCCAGATAAGCTGTTCTCTTATCCTGCTTTGCTAATTCTTTTATAAAATCGTCTGGATTAACCTGCTTGTCTGTATTTTTTGCGATAAACTTCTGAACCAGGCTGTCAAAATTTTCATAGCCCATTTTATCTGCTGAATAATTAAATAATGTTCCGGTTTCAAAGCTGCTGATTGCCATGTCATTAAAATTGCTCAGCACCGTATATTTTTCATCAATTTTCTGGTCAAGATTCTGGGACATGATGTATTGGTAGGTTAGCCCGTACCGTTCTATGAGCTTTACATCCGAAGCGTAAAATAGTTTTAAAGGTTTGATTCCGAAAATTTTGGTTTCGGGCAAGGTGCCGAGGAGTTTGGAGTCCCCATAAAATTTCTTCAGATATTGAATTTCAAGGTAAGATTTTAACCCGTTTTTAAACCAGTGATCATCCTGTTTGTCGTTAATAATGCTTTCATCCAATATTTTTTTTGCCACAATACCGAAATAATCAAGATCGGTTTTTTGTGCATCGGTGAACAGCTGAAATCTGAATTTCCAGAATGTAATATCATTATTTCCGAAAAAATCTTCTTTCGCCCGGAATTTATCCGAGATAAACATTCTTTGAGGAACGGTTCCGATCCTGTCTTTTATAAACTTCAGATGAAGCGGCAAATAAAATTCAAGGTTTTGTTTTTCTTCCGGTGTTAGATTGTATCCGAATTTCACTTCGGTTTTTATATCATCATTATTTATGGAGATTGATGGATACTCATTTTGTGAAATGAGAAATTCCGGGTCAGAATCAAGATAGCTCCTGAACGAATTCATCTGAAACTGCTGAAGATTACTTTCGATAAAATAATTAACGGGCAGATCAAAATTAACGGTCCAGTATGTATTAAAACTTACCGATTCTTCAATGTCGTGATAATCTCTTTTGGAAATATTGTCCGGATCAAAACGATCCGGAACAATAAAGAAATATTTTAATGCTACATTTTTGTCTGAAGTTCCATATCCTGTAAACCTTTTGTCGGGAAGCTGAATCTCATACTGGAGTTTTAATTTTACTCTTTCTCCAGGCTGCAGCATTTTTTTCAGGGGAAGGAAGAAACTTTCCTCCGAAATACTATTTACCTGAATCTCCTGTTCGGAATCCTGTATCTTTAAATTCAGTAATTTCCCGAGTTCATTTTTTTTCGCAAAGTGAAGATCGGTATTCCGGTCTTCCAGTTTCCTGTAAACAAGTGAGGTTCCTCTTTTATTATAGGCGGATACCCAGTTTAAAAGCTTTACTGTGTTAAGAGCTGCTTTAGAATTATTATAATAAACCAGCTCCTGGTTTATATGAAGCAGTTTTTTGTCTGAAGACAGCTTTGCTTCAATGTAAATACTGTCTTTCTGTGCAGATACTTCTACAACACCCAGAAACAAAAAAAGGCCAATGCAAATATTTCTCAATTAACTGTGATATGGTTCAAATATAACGTATTTTACAGAAAGTCCTCTAAAATTTAAATTAACTTTGAGTTAGTTTTTTTTCAAGAGAATTCAGATAGGCGTTCCAGCCTTCGTTTTTATACATCATGGCTGCTTCTGCAGGATTTTCAGCTTTGTAAATTCCTCTTCCTACAATGATAAAATCGGTATGAAGTGTTTTGAATACATGCTCCGGTGTATTGTACTGCTGCCCTTTACCGTCTCCCGAATCTGCAAGATTGACACCCGGGGTAAACAGCAGCATTTCCTCAGGAAGCGGATTCTGGGAAACTCCTCCTATTACATTAGGATGAGAAGCGGCGATCTTTAATGCTTCTTCACGATATGCACTGGTGGTTAAAGCACCTTTTGAAGACATTCCGATGATGGCAACAACGCCTACATTTTTAAAACAGTCTAAAGATTCAAATCCTCCGATAACCTGAGAAGTTACAAAGTCTGCCCAGTCGGTAATTTTAAATACACCGCTTGTAAACTGCAATTCCTGAGTATTTCCGATGTCTGCAAATTTTCTGTCTTCCATAAGAAGGAAATTATGCTTTGCAGCCAATGCTTTAAGCGGAGTAATCGTTTTTTCATATTCGAAATCAGATATAATGTCGATATGTGTTTTTAAAGCAATCACATGAGGACCTACTTTTTCTGCGAGATCCAATAATCCCTGAGTTGTGGTAACATCAGCAGAAGCGATAAGATTGGATTGTTTGGCAAGTGCAGTTTCCAATAGTTTTTTAGAAACAGAATGCTGTGCGGTGCTGAGTTTCTGTTCATAAGAAGCTCTTGTTATTTCTTCAAACTGAATGTGATTTCCCTGCAGAAAATCCTGAATTCTTTTCACTTCATCATCAGATAATTCTCCGTTTTCCCAAAGAATAGAACATACTTCCGAAATATTGAAAAGTGTGTGAACTCTGTATCCCCTGCTTTCAAGAAGTTCTTTTCCACCTTGTTCTCTGTCGAGAACAACCACGATATCAGCAACTTTGATGTCTTCCTGCTCAACTTCTGCAATGGTTTCAATCAAAGATTTTCCTGAAGTAATCACATCTTCTACCAAAAGGCAGTTTTGTCCTTTCTGGTAAATTCCTTCGATAAGCTTTTTAGTACCGTAGTTTTTGGCTTCTTTTCTTTTTATAATTAATGGAATATAACTTTCCAGAGACATTGCTGTGGCCATCGGAAGGGCAGCATAAGGAACTCCGCAGATCAGATCAAAATTATCCAGAGGAAGCATGTCCAGCAAATAATTGGCTAAGTTTTTTAGGATTTTCGGATCTGAAGCCAGAGGTCTTAAGTCTACATAAAAAGGACTTTCAATACCGCTTTTTAATGTAAATCTTCCGAATTTGATGATGCCCAGTTTATAACACTCTAAAAAGAATTCTTTTTTACTTTCCATTATTTTTTATTAGATGTTGCAAATTTAAGGAAATGATGTTGAAAGTCAATTGTGAATTTTACTTCGCAGCTGAATTGTGAGTTTTTATCGTTCCATTATGATAAGCGACAGGATTTTATTCACAAAAAAACACCCAAAAGGATGTTTTTTTTATTTTACGATTTCGGCATTGATTACTTTCGTATTGTCTTTGCTGTATTGTCGTTCGGCTTCCCAAAGAAGGAATTTGTCTACTTCTTTAATCAGTTTCGGAATGGTAAGCGATAAAACGGCCAGGTCATCCAGCACACCGATTACGGGAACGGCAACTTCAGGAAGCAGATCAATCGGTGAGATAATGTACAATACCCCTAAAAGCGGAAGGATGATATCGATGGATCTCATCGGGTATTCTCCTTTTCTCCACATCCTCACCATCCTGAAAATGTCGGGGATTTTTTTCACAAAACCTTTGTGATTGATGGCTTCTTTTGCCAGACTTAATTTTGAATATTTCATTTTGTGTTTAATTTTAATAATTCTACAACGGTACTTAATTCACAAATTCTGTACCAATGAAGTCTTATGGAACGTTAAAAATTATTTGATAATATTATCTAAAAACTGATGTACAGATTCTGTATTCCAGTCTCTTGACGCATCTTCTTTAATGATGATTCTTCCGTCTTTATCAAGAAGGTAAGTGGTTGGGAACACTTTCGGAAGTATTTTTTCTGAAATGGGACTTTGTGCAATGTAAACGGGAACGGTATAGTTATTTTCTTTCAGAAATTTTCTTACGGCATCTTCCTGATCATTCATTGCAATAAGCACGAAATCCACATGTTCTTTACGCGTGTCATAAAGCTTTTGTATCGAAGGCCATTCTTTTCTGCACGGCGGGCACCACGTTCCCCAGAAATTCAGAAATACAGCTTTGTTTTTAAAAGTTTTGAGATTGGTACTCGGAACATTGATTCCCTGCAGGTCGATATCATAATCTTCGTCGCTTACATGTACTGCATTTTCAATGGTGGCAATAGGGAAAAATGTGTCCTGCAGCTTTTCCCTGACTCCGGGAACGAAAGCAATCACCGCAATAATAGCGATTAGCACAATATAAATTAGATTTTTTTTCATTTAAAATCTTTAATAAAATTAATTATAATGTTTTTCTTAATAACAGACAGGATGCGTAAAATTAACCATTAAAATTATAACAATTCCAAAATTTCCTGAACGGCATCTTTCCCCCTATTTTTGGTATAATATACCTGAAGATCATTGTAAAAAAGATCCTTCGGGTACGCCGCGGGATCAGCTTTGTATTTCATCAATAATTCTGTCCCGAACTTCGGACGAGGACCCCATGAATTTTTAACCTGAAAATCTTTATCCAGGATAATTACCTTCGGAATGGATTCCGTACCATTCGTTAAAAACTGATTGATTAAACTTTTATCACGGTCTCTCAGGAAAATACGTACTTCATTCCGGCCTTCGAAAAATTTAACCAAAGCCGGAACCGTGGCACTGGCATCACCACACCATACTTCGGAGATGATCAGTATTTTGCCATCGAAATTTTTGGCTTCAAGCTCTTTAAGCTGATTTTCATCCGGAACATATTTCTTTAAGGTTCTGTCGATTCTCTGAAGTCCCAATTCGTAATATTGTTTATAATCTGCTTCCTGCTGACTGGCAGGGTTTTCTAATCTCTGTCTTCCTGTTTTCACATACTCTTCAAAAGAGATGCCTTGTTCCCAGTAATTTTTCATTACTAATGTATGTATTAAAAATGGTTGATATTTCTTGTTTTGTTAATCAGGAACAGATCTGCCAGAACAAAAGCAGCAAGGCTTTCTACCACGGGAACTGCTCTTGGGACCACACATGGATCATGGCGTCCTTTTCCTTCCACAATTACCGGATTTCCGTTTTTATCTATACTTTCCTGAGGTCTCAGAATCGTTGCGACCGGCTTAAAGGCTACACGGAAATAGATGTCCATTCCGTTTGAAATTCCTCCCTGAATTCCTCCTGAAAGATTTGATCTGGTCGTAAAATCTTCATTAAAAAGATCATTATGATCCTTTCCGGTCATTTTAGCACCGCAGAAACCGCTTCCGTATTCAAATCCCTTGGCAGCATTAATGTTCATCATCGCTTTGGCCAATTCAGCCTGAAGTTTTGAAAAAACAGGTTCGCCGATTCCTACCGGAACATTTTTGATGACACAGGTAATGGTACCGCCAATCGTATTTCCTTCTTTTTTGATCTCTTTAATTTTTTCGATCATTTTTTCTGCCGTTTCCGGATCGGGACACCGTACCTCATTGCTTTCCGTTTTTGAAAAATCGAGTGCCTGATAAGGTTTTTCACAGAAAATTTCACCTACGGAAGAAACGTAAGCATTGATTTCTATGTCGGATAGCAATTGTTTTGCTAAAGCTCCTGCAACTACCCAGTTCATGGTTTCTCTTGCAGAAGATTTTCCGCCTCCGCGATAATCTCTCAGTCCATATTTTTGATCATACGTAAAATCGGCATGGCTCGGCCGGTAAGATTGTGCAATATGATCATAATCTTTTGATTTCTGATTTTCATTTTCAATAATAAAGCCAATGGGAGTTCCTGTTGTCTTTCCATCAAAAATACCTGAAAGAAACTGTACGGTATCGCTTTCTTTTCTTTGAGTTACGATAGAAGACTGTCCCGGTTTTCTGCGGCCCAATTCATATTGTATTTTATCAAAATCAACCTGAAGGCCTGCGGGAAAATTATTGATAATTCCGCCATAAGCGGGACCATGACTTTCTCCGAATGTTGTAAGGCTGAGAAGATTACCTAAAGTATTTAACATACTACAAATTTACGGCTTTTTATCCATATTTAAAATGAAGGTTATCTGTTCTGCTGATAGGTTTTTTTTATAGAATAAATTACTTTTTCAGCTTCTGCTTTTTGTTCTGGTGTCAATTTTTTCCAGATAAAGCCTTGATGTACATTTTTTTCATCTGCCAATTGGGGGAAGATTCCGGCTTTAATATTACTGTAGATATAACTTTCGGAAACAGCAGGAAGTGGCGTGTCAAAACTATAGGGATAATTTTTTGAAACATTAAACTTTAAATTACCGATTTTATATGAATTAAAATTATTGTAATGATAGGTGGAAGGTTTGTAAAGTTGTTTCAATTCATATTTGCTCATAAAACTTCCGGGTCTGAAACTCGGAAGATAGGTTTTGAGAATATCGGGTATCATTAAAAAGCTAATGATAATAGTGCTTAAAGCAAAAAATACGATAAGAGATTTTTGTCTGTTAAAAAAACTTGCCAAAAGCACAAAGAAAATGACAAAAAAAACATCGATAAAGAACCTGTACTGTGCTGAAAAAAGAAGCACTGCGATGCTTTTAATGATAAGAGATACACAAATTAAGGTAATAGTCCTGTTTTTTTTAATAATGGTAAAGACAATAAATATAAGAATACTCACTATAAAGAGTATATTGATTTTTGACTTGATCCCATCTAAAAGAAACCAGTTTTTAATATGGTCTGTGAAAGAAAAATTCCTGATTTCTTCATAAGAATATTGCATATCATAGGTTTTCTGAATGGCAAACCGGGAAGATATTTTGAGAATTTCAGGATTTGGCTGCCAATGTACTTCCAGATTCGGGAAAGCAACAGGGAAAATGGGATATCCGAAGGCGTATATATTTTTAATAAAAAAGAGCAGAATGATGGCAAATCCAGGCAGTACACTGCTGAACTTTGATTTAATAATGCAAAATGAATATAAAAACCCCAGAATAGGAAGCCATATCATGGTTGGTTTTATCATAAAAACAAAGGATGAAAAGAAAAATAATGAACTTGCTGAAGTATTTCCCTTCATAATTTCATTTAAAATAATTAAAGAAAATACGATTACCGGTAAATCAGGGCTTGGTGATTGGGAAAACAGCAGCAAAACCGGTATAAAACATAATTGAATCCAGCTCTTTTCTTCAATGATGTATAAGATATAAACAATAAGTAGTATCGAGTTGATTCTTAAAAATGGATCTGAAAAATGAGAGAACCCTGCCTGAAATATATGCCAGACCGACATTTGCCCCAAAGTAATATCAAGATTTGAAATACCTTTTACCATTCCATATTCAGTAAGCCATCTGATGCTGGGAACATAGTAACCGTAATGGTCCAGAACAAAGGGATAGAAAGATGAGCAAAAGACAATGATTGTTGAAGCGGTAACAATTATTATACAATCTTTTTTAGAAAAGGTGCGGAACTTTTTATATAAATGGTCCCTGAAAAAAAATAATAGGCCCATACAGATTGCAGAAATTTCCACATAAAAATTTAATGGTGTAAGGAATGAAAGTACTGTGAAAATGATGCTCAATCCTAAAATTCCTGAGAAAGCATGACCCGCAACTCCTCTTGTGCAAGGTGTTAATACAGAATGTATTAGCTTTCCCCAGCCCATGAGGGTGGGAATTAGAATGACTGTAGAAAGAAGCATTGACAGCATAAAAAAGATTGCTTAAAAATAAGCAATCTTTCTATTTATTTTGAAAATAATTAACGAGGCTGTACTCTTCCGCTTTTTCTGTCCTGTGCTCTACCTAAAGTATATCCTGTGGCACCACCAATTACACCACCAATAGCGGCACCGGCACCCGGACTTTTCTTGTTAACAATCGCTCCTAACGCGGCTCCGCCAACAGCACCAATGATGGTTCCTTTAGCAGCCTCACTCATCCCTTTTTTCTGAGTTGTACCTTGGGATGCACTTGTTCCGCTATTGGCGTAAGATCCACTGCTTGAACTTGAGCTAGGTCTGTCTCTGTAAACCGTATGCGTTTCTCTAATTACCTGAGGTTTCGCGTTTGCAGCAGCTGTTTTTGCTTTTTCAACTTCAGCCACACTGTCTGCTTTTTTTTGCGTTTCGTAAGCTATCTTTTCTTTTTCAATAGCTAATTTCTGCTTTTCTATTTCCAATTGTCTCATCTGGAATTCCATTTTTTGCTGTTCCAGGGACTTTTCGGCTATCTGATCATCTTTTTTACAGGCTGTCAGTGCAAATACTGATAATAATCCTGTTAACACTATACTTTTCATAATTCAAATTTTAATAGGTTTCAAAGATTAACTTTGACAGTATGATATTTTCAATTATGACGCCAATATTAAGTTAAGCAATGTTAAAATTTTAGAAAATTTCCTAAAAATTATTTTATATAATTGCTAAATACGCATTAATAAAGGTTTTGTAACGATAATGTTTATTTAATTTTCTCTTTATGTTGAATTAATGTAAAAATGAGTAATTTTATCATTACCAAATTATATTAATATGAAAAATACAGCATTTAAAATGCTACTGCTCCCAATATTGATGGCAGTGCTTACAGGATGTTCCTCCAACGAGGATTTACCTTATCAGGAAACTAAAACTCCTGCTGTTAAAAAGGAAATTTCCAAAACCGATACGTACACTATACGTTATGGACTGATATCACAGAATGGAACCAAAACACTTTCGGGAAGCTATGATGTCGGAAGTTTTATTGCCACTAATACCACTACGGGTGAATCTTTTGAGACCTATTCAGGAGGGGGTTTTCAGACTTTGCCAAAATATTATCAAGGGATTCCTGCAGGAACATATACCTTCACCGCCATGCAGGGGCAGGGTGGATGGGTAGGATACGGCTCGGTTACGGGTGTAGTTGATGATAATCACGTGGATGCTGAGGGGTATATTACTGTTTATGTTCCTATTTTGTGGGAAGAATAAGAAAAATAGTAATAAGGAAAAGTTTTTAATAAATTCCGGGTGTTATGATTTCACTCATATAATTGTTCATGTTTTGTGTATAATTTTGAACCATATCAGACACCAAAAAAATTTTATATGAAAAAAGTAATGCTATTAATGCTAGGAATCAGTCTTTTTGCCGTAAGCTGTAAAAAACAGGAAACGCAGAATGAAAATAACTCTATGAGTGATTCTGCTAATACGGGAACAATGACTCCTGACAATACAACAACCGGAACAGCATCCATGGATACTACGGCCAGTGTGAGAGATAGTGCAATGAATCAGGGGAATGGAACCAATAACCAAACAACAGGCCCTGATCAGACCACAAGCCCAAATCAGAATACCGGATCAAACGGAGGAACGCAGAATTCTTCAGGTAACGGAACTAATTCTGAAAGATAAGACACTTTTTTAGACCCCATATACCCTTTTAAAAACTCCTCACGACCCTTGAGGAGTTTTGCTTTTTTATAATTAATCAGTATTGTTAAATATTGTGATTCCAGTCATAAAATTTCAGTGTTTTCGTATTTAATTTTACTGTAGAATTAAATTAATTGATTCTATAAAAATTTTTTTTCATCATTTGTGTTTTTAGGATCTCCATCCGGGGATCCTTTTTATATATCGTAGATTAGAGTTCTGTCCTTGTATGGTGAATAATTTCCCCTGTTGATAATAAAAGTGGAAATAGGTCGTTTCTTTTAAAGTAACATAAAATTATTTTTGATAAATTTTATATCAGCATATTCGGTATTTTTTATAAAAAAAACATACTGTTAAGTGCTTCGTATTATAAAAAAACAAATTAGATTTGCAACGATTAATATTAAATGATAACTAATGAAGAAAATTTCTACTTTTCTAGTGCTTCTTCTGTGTTTGTTAAATTTAGGTGTCATACAGGATGCCTATGGACAAGCACCTGCAACATTACCCTACTCACAGGATTTTAATACTGCCAACGACTTCACTTTCCTTAACGGGACTGCGACGAATAAGTGGTCTTACGGTTCTGCTACGGGAAATACCGGTAATTCTATTTATATCTCCGATAATAATGGAGCAGCTAATAGCTACAATATCGGCACGTCAAGTGTGGCACACGCTTACAGAGATATTGCAATACCTGCGGGATCTTCAATTGCCAGCTTTTTATTTGACTGGAAAGCGGGAGGAGAATCAATCTATGATTATTTAAGAGTATGGCTTGTGCCAAGTACTTTCACGCCTGTTTCCGGAACTCAGATTACTCCCGGAGCAGGAAGAACACAGATAGGAGGAAATTATAATCTGCAGTCAACGTGGCAAACGTACAGTAATTCCAATTTGAATATTTCGGCCTATGCGGGATCAACTATGAGACTTGTATTTGAATGGAGAAATGACTCTTCAGGCGGTGTACAGCCTCCGGTAGCAGTTGATAATATTAATTTCGGCATCCCTACCTGCTTTATCCCTTCCGGCATGGCAGTTTCTACCGTAGGAGCCAATACCGCTACTTTAGCATGGAATGCTCCTAATCCGGTTCCTGCATCAGGATATGAATATTACCTAAGTACAAACAATACACCGCCAAATGCTGCATTACCAGGGGTTGCCAATGCAGGAACTTCTGTGAACCCGGGAGGATTATTACCTTCTACTACCTATTACTGGTGGGTGCGTTCGGTTTGTAGTGCCAGTGACAAAAGTTACTGGGTAGCGGGACCTTCATTCACGACAAATCAGATTCCGGCTACAATTCCCTACACACAGAATTTCTCAACAGGAAACGATCTCCAGCTTTCAAACGGAACCCAGGATAATAAATGGGCGTATGGTTCTGCCACAGGAAATCCTGCCAATTCATTATATATTTCAGACAATAATGGAACAACAAATGGATACACTATAGGTTCTTCGAGTGTGGTTCACGCATTCAGAGATATTAGTGTTCCTGCGGGAACAACAGATGCTACATTAATGTTTGACTGGAAAGGAGACGGGGAATCTACATATGACTATTTAAGGGTATGGATGGTTCCTGTGAGCTTTGTGCCGACTCCGGGAAATCAGATCACAGCAGGTAGCGGAAGGATTCAGATTGGTGGTAATATGAACCAGCAAACAGCATGGCAAAATTATTTAAATACAGGAATTAACCTTAGTTCTTTTGCGGGATCAACCATGAGGCTTGTTTTTGAATGGAGAAATGATTCATCAGGCGGAACACAACCTCCCGCTGCTATTGATAATATTAATTTAAGTGTTCCTACATGCAAAGTTCCTTCAAATGTTCAGGTAATAAGTGTGGGTAACAATACGGCGTCAATAAGCTGGACGGCTCCGTCTCCTGCGCCTGTAGGAGGGTATCAGATTTATCTTACGACGACAAACGTACCGCCGGTAGCTTCTACCACGCCTACGTCAACTTCAACCACGACTTCAGCCACGCTGTCTCCTTTAACGCCAAATACAACCTATTATTTCTGGGTTCGTTCGGCATGTGCAGGATCAGACAGAAGTTTCTGGATTGCAGGACCAAGTTTTACCACAACGCAGATTCCGGCTACGCTTCCTTATATACAGCAATTTACAACGGGAAGTGATCTGGGATATACCAACGGAACTCAGGTTAATAAATGGGTGTATGGCTCCGCAACAGGAAATACAGGAAACTCACTTTATATCTCTAATACGAATGGAACTACTAATGCTTACAATATAGGATCATTGAGTGTGGTTCACGCATACAGAGATATTGTTATTCCTGCATCTACAACTACCGCTACTTTCTCTTTTGACTGGAAGGCTCAGGGAGAATCAACCTATGATTATTTAAGAGTATGGCTCGTTCCAAGTACCTTCATGCCTGTTTCCGGAACTCAGATTAACGCCGGAGCAGGAAGAATACAAGTAGGAGGGAATTATAATCAGCAGTCGACCTGGCAGACTGTTCTCAATCCTGCTCTGAATATTTCTAGCTTTGCAGGAACTACAATGCGTCTTGTTTTTGAATGGAGAAACGACTCTTCAGGTGGAACACAGCCTCCTGTAGCAATTGATAATATCAGCCTACGTGTCTGCAGTACCGCAACTCCGGTTGTGACAGTAGGGACACCTACCCATAATTCGGTAGTGTTAACATGGCCACAGGACAACGGTGGTGCAAGTTATATTATTAATTACAGGCCACAGGGAATAGGCGCACCTTGGCAAACGACAAGCGTGGCAGCTGCTCCATATCCTCAGCCTACCAATACAACAACATTAACAAATCTTTTATCTGCAACGTTGTACGAAGTACAGGTAATTGCAGTTTGTAACGGTAATCAGGGAACGCCTTCCAACAATACATTTACGACGAGATGTGATCCTACACCGCCGAATGTTACCATCAGTAATGTTACAACAAATTCGGCTTTGATTACATGGTCGCCTTTAGCAGTTAGTTCACATTATTTCCTTAGATACAGAACTGTAGGAGGAACATGGAGTACGGATATTCCTCTACCCGCAGCTCCGGCCAATACATTCCCTCTTACGGGGCTGAATGTATACACTTCTTATGAAGTACAGATTGCCAACATGTGTGATAATGAAAATACATTGAATCCATGGTCTAATCCTAAAATATTCACTACGGAAAGAACGTGCGAAATTGCTCCTCCGGGATTAACGATTACAAATCTTACCCCAACTACAGCTCAGGTTACATGGGATCCTTTTCCGGGTGCAACATATGTGCTGAAATACAGAAAAGTAGGTATTCCGAGCTGGACAACCGTAACTTCCAATACCAATACAATTACATTAACGGGTCTTTTGGAACTTACTCAGTACGAAATGCAGGTAGCAAATATTTGTGGCGGAACTGCCGGAAATTACACACTGCCATATCTTTTCACCACACCAACAGTGATGTACTGTCAGATGTCTGCTACAACATCATCTGCTGAATATATTTCAAAAGTGACGGTAACACCAAACGGTAAACCGGAAATGGTGAATGAATCTGCGGCATCAAACTATAGTGATTATACTGGCGTTAACAACAAATTCATCGAATTGATTCAGGGATCTTCTGATAATAAAGTAAGTATTGATAAAAAAATATCCGGAAATACCAATGCAGGAGTAGCTGTCTGGATTGATTTCAACAGAAACGGATATTTCGATATTAATGAAAGGGTTTTTGTTTCAGGACCTAATAATGAGCAGACGGTAACCGGAACGTTCTCTGTACCCACAGATGCATTCATCAGTCTTACAGACTTTAAATATGTTGTAATGCGGGTAGCACTTCAGAAAGATGGTATCCCTGTTAATTGTATGAATTTCCCGAATGGGGAAGTGGAAGACTATACGGTAAGAATTTCTAAACCGATTGTGCCGAATCCGATAAAACAAGACGAAATTCTGATTTATCCAAATCCGGTAAAAACGGTTCTGAATGTGAAAAACATTAGTGGGAAAGCTAACTATAAAATTTATAATGCTACAGGACAAATTGTATCAACAGGTATTATTCTTAACAATAAGATTGATGTTCATATGCTTATTAATGGTGTGTATGTGATCGATATTGATGATGTGAAAGGTACTGCCCAAAAGAAATTCATTAAGGAATAAAATAATCTTAAATAAACGCAGCAAAGCCCTCGGAAATGAGGGCTTTGCTGCGTTATGATTTTAACAATTTTTAAATGATTGTTTAGTTTTTTGAATTGTATCAGTTTTAAAGAAGATGCCTTATAAGCCTTTTAAACAGGGATAATTATTAATTTTAATGGCTTTAAAGTTTTTTAAATGAATGATAAAATTTGTTAATTGATGAAATAAATTTGTAAAAAGACTTTTTATAAGTGATACATTTCTTAAATTTGCAGTCACTCATGTTTAATTTGAGTTTTCATGGTTATTAGTTTTTAATCCTCGTAGTAATACGGGGATTTTTTTATTTATGGATAAATACTTTTTTATTATCATACTATACAATAAATCTGTTTTATTTCTCCAATATGAAATCCTAAACTTTAATACTTTTAACGATTTAACAAAACTGCTGATTTACAAAAAAATAATTAGTAGATTATAATCATCATTTTTAAGAAAAATAATCTATACATTTGCATTGATTCTCATGTTTAATTGAGTTTTCATGGTTATTAGTTTTTTAGCCCCTGTTTATTCAGGGGCTTTTCTTTTTTAGCACAAAAATCTTAAAATTTGTTTTTTCATTAAAAATTTAATTTTCTACTCGTATTACTGGCATAGTAGTTGAATAATTAACCGCAACTATTAAAAAATCCTTAAAGGAACTTACAATATTCCCGGAGAGATCCGGGATATTTTAAAGCAACACCATCACTTAAATATTAATTTTTTCATTTAATCCCCTGCCTTGGCCGGGGATTTTTGCTTTTTTTTTTAATACGTATCTTTACAAAAAAATTACGTGTCTTATATTATCAAAACAACATCGGAGGGCTTAATATACGTAAAAGCATCCAGTGTTATTAATGTAAAAAAGCCTAATTCTATCGAAGGGGCAAAAATTCTGGGAAAACCGTTGCTGATTAACGTGAATCACATTGGTTTTTTAAGCTTTAATAACGATGGGAATGTTACTTTTTTTATGGCAAGCGGCTTTGAAATATCAGTTAATATATTGTATGAAGAAGCAGAAGATGCTTTTAATGCTGCAAAAGCCAATATAGAAAAGATTATACGTTAATACTAAATTATCATTAAAAATTAGAGTAGCTCCTGAAGAGGGAGCTATTGTTGGTTTGATATAAGTTTATTTTCCCACTAAAGAAAACCTCTTTCATCAATTTCTCGTATATAAAATTACTGGTAAAATCTACAGTGTTAAAAGATCAGTTTAAATAGTAAAATACAGCTCATCAATTTGAGTTTTTCATGGTTATTAGTTTTTAGTCCCCGGATCAATCCGGGGTTTTTTTATGGAAATTCCATTACTGTTTTTAAAAGTATCGTAAATAAAAAAACCTCTCTAATCTTAGAGAGGTTGGAGGTACCTAGCGGATTCGAACCGCTGTAGATGGTGTTGCAGACCACTGCCTAGCCGCTCGGCCAAAGTACCATGTCTTTACCATTTTTAGGTGTGCAAATATAACAAAATATCTGATTCAACAAAAATTTTTCAGGCGATTTCTTTCACTCCAATGTTTTCAATTTCCTTTTTCATCTGGGTTTCAGCTGTATAATTTTTAATATTAATCACGCGGGTTTCACTCCAGCTGTCGTGCCATCCGTTTTCGCCTAGAAAAGATAGGGCATCAAAAGGTACTATTCTTGAAAATGTGCGACCCAGAATTTGCATGAAGGTTGGCTTCTTACCATCGATACTAATTACTTTTGTTCCGGTAACATATTTTGCGAGTGTTCTTCCCAAATAGTATTCCATAAGGCAGTAATAGGCAAATATGTAGGTAAGATAAATGAGTACAAAAATAAACCCAAGTCCTGCATCATCTTCTTCAAAACTTTCATCTATATTCTCATTAAAAAGAGTGGCATTTAATATCCCAATGATAAAAATAGCCCCATAAAAAATGACCTGTATAAAGATCCTGTCCAGTATATACTCTGCAAATCTTTGCCATTTTGTAGCTCTGTTATTGTCTACTACGCGTAAATATTTTCTCATGTTAGTTATTAGTTTAAATTCCGTTTACTATAAGTTTTAAAGTTGCTTTCGTATCAATTACGGCGGTAATTCCAAAAGGATTCATCAGAATATTTCCGGGTTTTAAAGTAAACACCTTTCCGGACATTTTGAGTCCTTTATAATATTCTTTGTTAAAGGCTTCTTCAATACTTTTCCTCGAAGTGTTTTCAAGATCCTGAGTAGGAATGCCATATTCTTCCTCAATCATTTTTACAATTCTTCCCCGGAAGAGCAGAGTAGCGGTTTTCTGTAATATATTGGATGTTTTGAGCCTGAATTTGGTTTCAGACAGCACAATCTTCTTTTTGTTCTCATCATATACCGGAATTCCCGAAATATAAGCTGTTCCGTTAACGTATCCTTCTGTTTCCGCCTCTACCATCACCCGGTTGTCTTCACCATACACTTTTATATCCTTAATCTTTAACGAAGAACCTCGTATATCATATTCTTTATTCAGGAACATATTCCGTGCAATGGTTGTTGCTTCCGTAAAAGGAACATTCGCTGTAGTTTGAAGCAGAAACTGATCTTCCAGCGAAGGAACAAAACCAAAATATGAAGCGGATTTTATAGGCTCTGAAGGCTCCGGCTTGCTGCCGGTAAAAGTTTCAGAATAAATATCTATTCCCAAGCTTGTATTGATCTGATTGGCATAAAACTGCAAGGGCGTTACATGAACATTGGTCGGTGTAATTTTAAGCCAGGTATTGTATTCTTCTGAAACTTGAAAGGGATTTGTAAAAACATTCCACGCCATAACGGCATAATTCTGAAAATTCAACTGTCCGGCCATTTGCTGGTCGATCGTTGTGCAGAATTTCTTCTGTTGTTCCACAAGGCTTTTCTCTACCAGTGATGTGATAGGGATTTCAATTTTTCCAAACTCCAGTACGGGTTTTGTTACCCATCTGAATCCGTTAGGACGGGTCTGTGTAAGAATAGTCCAGTTATTTTTTAAACTGATGGAAGTATTGAAAGACATCACCGTTTCAAAAGTCGTGCTTTGGTAAGTGTATAATCCGAGGGTTCCAATTCCTTTTTCTGTCCATATTTTTAAGGGAACCTCAATCAGAATGTTTTGGTTGGTACCCCCAACAAGACGTATCGGGCGTGTTTTCCATACTTTCACTTTAAACTGGTCGTTATTGTTGTCAGTATAAGAATCATCTTGGTAGATGAGATCTTTTACAGAAGCATTGATGATGTTGCTGATCTCAGAAAGCGGAATAGTCACCGGCATGGTGATGCTGGATTTTAGCTTCGGGAAATTATAAGCAGGCTCTTGGCTTACGGTTTTTGTCTGCCCAAAAATATTGATAAAAGCTAAAAGAAATACGAGTTTAATAAATTTCAATTCCTATGTTTTTTTTACGAAAATAATAATTTTTTAATGATCGGGTTTAAAACTTTTTTCCAGTTCAATACTTGCCCCCTTCATTTCACCTTTCATTGGCGGTGCGGTTTTGGTAATTTTCAGTCGGATATAGGAAATTTCCGGAAATTTTCCGTGAATTTTTGAAATGATTCTTCCGGCTACATGTTCCAATAGTTTAGACTTGATTTTCATTTCGTTATGAATAATTTCGTTAATATCTGCATAACTGATGGTGTCATTAAGATCATCTGACTCTGCTGCATTCCACAGATCAGTATGGATTTCCGCATTCAGAATATAGTAGGTCCCAATGATATTTTCCTCAGGTAAAACACCATGGTAGGCATAGATTTTTACGTCTTCAAGATATATTTTACTCATTTCCTTAATTTTAGGCAAAAATCGTTTTAATTCTTCAGAATTATAGTGTATTCAATACTTTTTTTGTCTTTTTAAAATATTTTTAAAACTTTAATCCCAATTTATACTAACAGGTTTCCAACTTTTTATCGCCTGCACATTTCGGATATTAAATATTTTTGTTAATTATTTTCAAGATGTTTAGGAGATATCAGAAATAATATTAAATTTATAAAATGAACCAAATCAATTTATTATGAAAAATTTAAAAAAATTAAACAGAAGAAATTTAGAACAGATTAATGGAGGAGCAGGTCCTAAAAGCTGTAATGAATGCCCTCAAGGTTCCAATTTTACTTGTGATGAATACTGGGCACTTTCGGAGTTTTGCAGAAACTGTGTTCTTATCAATTCTGAATGTTATGTTCCGGGTCCGAATGATCTTTAAATGGTGAAATTCAATGAGAATAAAATGCCCCAATAAGTCTTGCTTTTTGGGGCACTTTGTTTTATTTTATACTTTTAGAAAGATCAAGCATCGCTTCAATAGGCTTCAATGCTTTCAATCTTAATTCTTCGTCAATAATGATTTCCGGAAGCTCATATTTCATGCATAGATAGAGTTTTTCCATGGTATTTCTTTTCATGTAAAAACATTCCGAACAATTGCAGGTTTCATCGAAAACCAGTGCCGGAATCAGTTCTTTGTGAGGTGCACGTTTTTTCATTTCATGCAGGATGCCTTCTTCCGTAGCAATAATAAATTTCTGGCAGTCGTCCTGTTCCACATAATTAAGCAGGGCGGAAGTGGAACCGATAAAATGAGCCAGTTTTAAAACCGCTTCTTCACTTTCCGGGTGTGCAATAAGCTTGGCGTCGGGATTTTCCGCCAGCTGTTTCGCAATTCTTTCCATAGAGAACGCTTCGTGTACGATACAGCTTCCGTCCCAGAGAATCATATCACGGCCGGTTTTCTGAGATAAATATCTTCCCAGATTTTTATCCGGAGCGAAAATAATCGGACGGTCTTTCGGTAGCGCTTCTATGACCGTTTCCGCGTTTGAGCTGGTCACGATAATATCACTTTCAGCCTTTGTTTCCGCATTACAGTTGATATAAGTTGCTACCAACGCATTTGGGTGCTGCTCACGCATTTTTCGCAGTCCTTCTCCGGAACACCCGTCTGCTAAAGAACATCCCGCCATCGTGTCAGGAAGAACAACTTTTTTTGTAGGATTAAGAATTTTTGCAGCTTCTGCCATAAAATGGACACCGCAAAAAACAATCATATCTGCATTGGTGTCTTTTGCCTGTCTTGCCAATTGAAGCGAATCACCCAAGAAATCAGCAATATCCTGAATTTCGCCCGGCTGGTAATAATGCGCCAAAATCACCGCGTTTTTCTCTTCTTTCAATGCAAGAATGGCTTTTACAAGCTCTTCTCCCTGAGGAATTGCTATATCTTTGATATCCAGAAAACCTCTTACGGGAATTGCAGATTTAGCTTTTTCTAATGTTTCGGTACTCATATTTACCTTAATGTTTTAGAATTAGAAATTAGAAGTAAGAAATTAGAAATCAGAATTTGAAAATGTTTGAAGTGTATGAGCCATCAAACTTCCGTCATCCAACTTCAGTCTTCCATCCTTTAACTTCCAATAAAATTTTTTATTAAACTTTCTATTTCTTTTTTTGCTTCATCAAGATCATTATTGATCACGATTTTATCAAACTCTTTTGCATAAGACATTTCTTCTTCAGCTTTTGCTACGCGGGTTCTGATGGTGTCCGCATCGTCCGTATTTCTGGTGATCAATCTGCGTTCCAGTTCATCAATGGAAGGCGGTTCAATGAAAATCGACAATGCCTGTTCTCCGAAATATTTTTTAAGGGAAATTCCGCCTTTTACATCAACATCGAAAATCACGACTTTTCCCTCGTTCCATATTTTTTCCACTTCGGATTTTAAGGTTCCGTAGTATTTGTCGGTGTACACTTCTTCAAATTCTACAAATGCATCTTCCGCAATTTTTTGTCTGAATTCGTCAGGTGTTAAGAAGTGATAATCTACGGCGTGAACCTCACTTCCTCTAGGCTGTCTTGTTGTGCAGGAAATTGAGAACTGAAGTTCGCTAAATACTTCAAGCGAGTGTTTTACCAATGTTGTCTTTCCGCTTCCCGACGGTGCCGAAAATATGATAACTTTATTCATATAGTTGTTGGTTGATAGATCTTGGTTGACAGTTTAAACAAGCAACAATCAACTAAAAACAATCAACTAATTATAATACGTTTAACGTTTGTTCTTTGATTTTTTCCAGATCATCCTTCATCATCACTACCAGCTTCTGGATCTGTGCATGGTTGGCTTTTGAACCTAAGGTGTTGATTTCACGGCCGATTTCCTGAGAAATGAATCCCAGTTTTTTACCATTGAAATCTTCATTGTCCATCACTTCTTTATAATATTTCAGGTGTTGGGAAAGCCTTACTTTCTCTTCAGAAATATCAAGCTTTTCCGTAAAATAGGCCATTTCCTGGTAGAAACGTGTTTCATCTACATTCTCAAACTCTTTCAATGATTTTTGGTAACGTTCCTTTACGGCAGTGATTCGCTCTTCTTCAAAAGGAATAACCTCGGAAAGGCTTCTTTCGATATTCTGTAAGTTTTTTTCCAACTCTTCATGCAGGATTTTACCTTCCGTTTTTCTGAATTCTCCAAACCGGTCAACCGCAGCATGTACAATTTTAGCCAATGCCTCCCATTCTCCTTCTGAAAGTTCATCGGGTCTTGAAGTGATGGCATCCGGTAATCGTACTGCCATTTTCAGATATTCGAAATCGGGGCCGTCTGAAGCAATGTTGCGAAGTTCGCTGATGTAAGAATCAATTAAATTTTTATTAATTTTCACATCTGTAGATTCTTCCAGATTCTCAAGGTTAATGTAGCAATCCACTTTTCCACGGATAATCCTGTCGTTGAGAATTTTTCTGATCTCAAATTCTTTTTCTTTATAGCGTAAAGGGATTTTAATATTCAAATCAAAGCTTTTGCTGTTCAGTGACTTAATATCTATGGTAATCTTTTTGCCTTCAAAAACACCTTCGGCTCTACCGAAGCCGGTCATTGATAAAATCATAGTTTTTTATTGTTGTACAAAGATAAACATTTAAGTGTATATTTTAGCTAAAGTAGTAAGGCTGGAAGTTGGATGCAGGAAGCGGAAGATTGTCTTGGATATAAATGACCTCCAATTTTAACTTCCATCTTAAGGCCTTCATCTTCCAGCTAATTAAGTAAACTCATTTTCGTAAATTAGCAGTGTGAAAAAGAAAAACTTAATTTCTGTTGTAGGACCTACCGGAATTGGAAAAACAAGGTTGGCCATTGATCTGGCCAAACATTTCGATACGGAAATTATTTCCTGCGATTCCCGCCAGTTTTTTAAAGAAATGAAAATCGGAACCGCGTCACCTTCTGAAGAAGAGCTGGCGGAAGCTCCGCATCATTTCATCGGAAACCTTTCCGTTAAGGAGTATTATTCTATAGGCCAGTATGAAGAAGATGCATTAAAAAAACTCAATGAACTTTTTGAAAATTATGATGTTGTCATTTTGGTGGGCGGAAGCATGATGTATGAAAAAGCGGTAATCGAAGGCCTTAATGATCTGCCGGAAGCTGATGAAGAAAATCAGAAGAAATTACAGGAAATTTTCGAAAATGAAGGAATTGAAAAACTTCAGGAAATGCTGAATGAACTGGACCCCGAATATTTTTCCGTGGTAGATATTCATAATCATAGAAGACTTTTACGGGCAATTGATGTAATCTGGCAATCCGGAAAAAAATATTCTGAATTAATTGCTGTTTCACAAGATTCAAGAGATTTTAATACGATCCGAATTGGAATCGAAGCACCGCGTGAAGAATTGTACAATAGAATCAACAGGAGAGTGGATATTATGATGGAGAAAGGTTTATTGGAAGAAGCGAAAAATTTAGAAAAATTTAAACATCTGACAGCTTTAAATACGGTTGGCTATGCTGAATTATTTAAATATTTTGATGGCGAATGGGACTTGGATTTTGCGGTTTCTGAAATCAAAAAAAACAGCAGAAGATACGCAAAACGCCAATTGACCTGGTATCGGAAAGCGGATGATATTCATTACTTACCGTTGGGATATTCACAGGAGGATTTTGATGGATTGATTGGATATATTAGTCAACAGACTTTGAAGTAATTTTTTTATCACAGATTTCGCAGATCTGCACAGATTTTTGGAAATATTTAATGTAAAGAGTTGTTGATTGTCATTCTGACGAAGGAAGAATCTCCATAAATATTTTATAGATTCTTCACTTCACGTTGTTCCGTTCAGAATGACAGCGTGAGTGTTTTTTAATTTAAAAACAAAAAATGCAGCCCCGAGAGACTGCATTTCATTAACAATATAATTAAATTTACTACTTCCAACCGCCTCCTAACGCCCGGTACAAGTCTACAATGCTGCTTAATCGTTGTCTTTTTACGGATGCTAGATTCAGCTCTGCCTGTAGAGAATTTCCCTGAGCGGTTATCACTTCTAAATAGTTTGCCATGCCGCCTTTGTAGAGCATTTCGGCACTTTTAATTCCGTTTTTTAACGTTGCTGCCTGTTCGGCTGCCTTTTGTTCCTGAACCTTCAGACTTTCATTAGAAACCAAAGCATCAGAAACTTCACCCACTGCGTTCAAAACAGACTGACGAAACGCCAGTACATTTTTTTCTCGCTGAATTTTAGCAACATTCAAATCCGTTTTCAATTGTCTTTTCTGGAAAATAGGCTGTGTCAAACCTCCTAAAACAGATCCGAACAATGAAGCCGGAATCTGGAACCAGTTGTCAATTTTAAATGAATTTACGCCTCCGTTAGCGGTGATTTTCAATGAAGGATACATATTGGCCTGCGCAATTCCGACTATTGAGTTGGATTCTAACAACACCAATTCCTGCTGACGGACATCCGGACGACGGCTTACCATGGCTGCCGGAAGTCCTGCGGAAATTTCCTGTGGTAAAGAGGTTTCGGACATCTCAATCGTTCTGCTGATTGTTCCGGGATTTTCGCCCACCAGAATACTTAATGCATTTTCCTGAATGGCAATATTTTGCTCCAATTGCGTGATCAATAGTTCCGTCGATTGCTTTTGTGCAGTGGCCTGCTGAACTCCCAAAGAGGTCGTGTCACCGCTTTGCCATAACTTTTCTGTAAGAACAAGGGTATTATTGCTTAATTCTAAGTTCGATTTTGCAATCTGCATTTGTTTATCAAGCATTAATAAATTATAATATCCCTGAGCAATCGCTGCAACAACTTGTGTCTGAATGGCTTTTGTTGCTTCATAAGTCTGCAGGTACTGCATTCTTGAAACTTCCTGCTGATTTTTAATTTTACCCCAAATGTCTGCTTCCCAGGATAAATTGAACGCTGCATTGTAATCTTCAACATAGCTTTTTCCTAAAAATAAGTTTAAGCTTTGCCCATTCATGCTGTTTTTCGAAGGTTTTGAAATCTGTGCAGAAACGCCGAAACCAACGTCAGGATATTGAAGATATTTCGCCTGTTTTAATTTTTCCTGTGAAGAAGCAACCTGCTTCAGAGCGATTTGTAAATCGTAGTTGTTTTTAATTCCTTTTTCAATCAATGTTTGTAACATCGGATCGCTGAAAAACTGTCTCCATTCCAGGTTGGCAACACTTGCGGTATCTGCTGTTGCAGTATATTTGAATGTTTCGGGCAGCTCAAGCTCAGGCTCCTTGTACGCCAGTTTGGACACACAGGAGACCGAAGCTAAAGCCAGTCCAAAAGTGATGATGATATTTTTTATTCTTTTCATAAAGGTTTAAATTTTTAATGGATTACAAAACTTTGAGAAATTCCTTCAAAGCAGTTTTTACTTTTTGTTTTGAAACTTTTTAACGCAAAGGAAAATTTTTGATATAAAATATTTAAGTGAGCAAAGATTTAATCAATGAAATTGATTTTAAGAAGCGAACTTTTAATCATGCAGCTTCATCAGCGACTTGTCGCTTTCTTTGCTTCTTTAAAAATATTCGTAATTAATAATAAATCTTTGCGTTTAAATTCCTGTTTGAAAATCTCAAAGTTTTGTCAATCATTTATTAATGTGCTGCTGCTAAAAGTTCAGCTTCCAGTTTTTGTCTTTGAAGTCTTTTCTTTTTTCTGCTTGGCATTTTTTCATGTAAATACTGGAAGATTACAAACATCACCGGAATAATGAAAATCCCGAATACAACGCCTGTCAACATTCCGCCAACGGTACTGAATCCTATTGAGTGATTTCCTTTTGCGGAAGCTCCCTGTGTAAACACAAGCGGCAACATTCCGACAATGAATGCAAATGAGGTCATTAGGATCGGTCTTAAACGCAATCTTGAGGCCTGAAGCGCAGATTCCAGTAATGATCTTCCTGCATTTCTTCGTTGTACAGCGAACTCTACAATCAGGATCGCATTTTTCGCCAATAATCCGACGAGCATGATCAAACCAACCTGAACGTAAATGTTATTGTCAATTCCAGCTAGTCCTGTAAAGGCAAATACTCCGAAAATCCCTGTTGGAATCGTTAAAATAACTGCGAAAGGAAGAATATAACTTTCATACTGAGCCGCCAGCAGGAAGTACACAAACAAAATACTTAACATAAAGATAAATGCTGTCTGTCCGCTTGTTTTGATCTCTTCACGGGTAATCCCTGTCCATTCATATCCAAATCCTCTCGGTAATGATTTTTCAGCCACTTCTTCCACTGCCTTGATTGCATCTCCGGTACTGTAACCTGGTTTTGGCGTTCCGTTGATGGTTACTGCATTGAACAGGTTGTTTCTGGTCACCGTTTCAGGTCCGAAAGCTCTTTTTAAAGTCACTAATGTCTTTACAGGAACCATTTCGCCTGATTTATTTTTTACATAAATCCCTTCCAGAGAATTGGCATCTGTTCTGTAAGGAATATCTGCCTGAGCCATTACTCTGTAGTATTTTCCGAATCTGTTGAAATCTGAAACGAAGCTACTTCCGTAATAAATCTGCATCGTCTGCATCAACTCTGTGATGGAAACTCCAAGCTGATTGGCTTTATCACTATCAACCTCGATCGTGAATTGTGGGTTTCCGGCTGCATAGGTTGTGAAAGCAAAAGCAATTTCCGGACGTTTCATTAATTCTCCAATGAAAGCCTGAGTGGTTGTTCCCAGATTTTCCAAAGAACCGTTGGTTTTATCCTGAAGCATAAACTCAAAACCGGAAACGTTTCCAAATCCCTGAACGGTAGGGAAATTGAAGAAAAATGCATTGGCATCTTTTACCTGCGAAACTTTTCCTGTCAATGCTGCTGCAATCTGATCAGGATCAGTTACTTCGCCACGCTGGTCATGATCTTTTAATTTAATAAAACCTGCAGAATACGGAGAAGCATTGGCATTACTGATGAAGTTCAGACCGTCTGCTACCCAAAGGTGGTTTTTAGCTTTTTCACCGTTGATGATCTGGTCAATCTGTTCAGTTGCTCTGTGGGTTCTGTCCAATGAACTTCCCGGAGGTGTATTCACTGCATATAAAATAAATCCCTGGTCTTCGGTAGGAATAAATCCTGACGGTGCTTTTTTAATTAAGAAAATACTGGCAGCGGTAATTAATACCAATCCTCCTACGGCAACCCATTTGTTTTTAATTAAAAATTTAAGGCTGTAAATGTATTTTTTAGTTAAATTATTAAAGCTAACATTAAATGCATTAAAGAATCTTGCTCCAAAACCTGTTTTTTTACCGTGCTCTCCGTGCTCGCCCTGAGGGTCATTTAAGAACATGGCGCATAAAGCGGGACTTAATGTTAATGCATTCACCGCAGAAATCATGATCGCAATAGCTAATGTAAAGGCAAACTGTCTGTAGAAAACTCCCGCAGGACCCTGCATGAAACCAACCGGAATAAATACCGCACACATTACCAATGTAATGGAAATAATAGCTCCGGAAATTTCACTCATTGAGCTCATTGTTGCATGTTCAACAGGCATTCCTGTATGTTCCATTTTAGAGTGTACAGCCTCTACCACTACGATCGCATCATCCACCACAATACCGATGGCGAGTACCAATGCGAACAGAGTCAACATATTGATACTGAATCCAAATAGCTGAAGGAAGAAGAAAGTACCAATAATTGCTACCGGAACGGCAATCGCCGGAATTAAAGTAGATCTGAAGTCCTGAAGGAAAATATATACAACGATAAATACGAGGATAAATGCAATGACCAAAGTTTCAACCACCTGATGAATAGAAGCGTCCAAAAAGTCTTTAGAATTGTACATAATGATGGGCTCAACTCCTTTTGGAAGGGTAGTTTTAAATTGGTCTACCTGCTTTTCAATTTCAGTTAAGATTTCATTGGCATTAGATCCAGCCGTCTGCATAATCGCAAAACCTGAAACCGGCTTCCCGTCTACTCTGTTGGCTGCGGTATAAGTATAGGAACCAAATTCTACTCTTGCCACATCTTTCAGTCTCAGGAAAGAACCGTCGCTGTTGGCTTTGATGGCTATGTTTTCGTAGTCTTCGTTTTTATTTAATTTACCTTTATACTTTAAAATATATTCATACGTTTCCTTGCTTCCCTGTCCCAAACGTCCTGGCGCTGCCTCTAGGTTATGATCTTTTACGGCGTTTAAAACTTCCTGTGGAGAAAGTCCGTTGGCAGCCAGTCTGTCCGGCTTCAGCCAAAGTCTCATGGAATAATCTCTCGTTCCGAAAACCTGCGCCTGGGCAACTCCCGGAATACGCTGGATTTGTGGAATAATATTGATTTTCAAATAATTCTGTAAGAAAAGCTCATCATATTGTTTAGGGTCATTACTGGTTAATCCCATAAACATGATCATACTGTTCTGAACTTTCTGCGTGGAAATTCCCGCCTGTACCACTTCCTGCGGAAGCTGGCTCATGGCTTTTGATACTCGGTTCTGAACGTTTACTGCCGCATTATCCGGATCAGACCCCTGTTTGAAAAATACGCTCAGCGTCATGGTACCGTCATTACTCGAGTTGGAAGTCATGTAGGTCATGTTTTCCACTCCGTTTACCGCTTCTTCGATAGGAGTTGCTACCGAACGGGCCACAACTTCCGCATTCGCACCCGGATAAAAGGCGGTCACCTGAACACTCGGCGGTGCAATATCCGGAAAGAGGGCGATGGGTAAATTAAAGAGCGACAAAGCACCCAATAATAATAGTATGATGGAAATAACCGTTGAAAGTACCGGTCTTTCTATAAATTGTTTTAACATAAGAAGTTTATTTTTTAAGTGGCTTATAGCGATTAGCCTTTGGCAATTGGCTAAAAAAGATGCTCAGAAATAATATTTTTTTAAATATTGTATTGAAAGCAAAAAGCCAAAAGCTATAAGCCAGATGCTGTTTTTACAAAGGTCTTGCTTTCAATAAACTATCAGAAGAAATAACTTTCGGCTGAATGGCAACACCGTCTTTCAATACACCGATTCCGGTGAATACGATTTTATCTCCTTTTGATAATCCTTCAGAAATAAAATAGTAACTGTCTGTCTTTCCGGATATGGTTACCGGTTTTCCTGTTACTTTTTTGTCTTTTCCTACTACATAAACATAGGTTTTATCCTGGATTTCAAAAGTTGCCTCTTGTGGAATTACCAATGTTTTATCAAACAACTGCGGCATGCGCACTCTACCGGTATTTCCGGTTCTCAATACTCCGTTTGAATTCGGGAATACGGCGCGAACACTGATGGCTCCGGTGGTTTTGTCAAACTGCCCTTCAACAATACTCATTCTTCCTTTTTCAGGGTAGATGCTGTTATCGGCAATTACCAAGTCTACCAACGGCATGTTTTTCAGTTTTTCATTTAAAGTAGCTCCCGGATATTTATTCTGAAAAGCAATAAAATCCAATTCGCTTAAAGAAAAGTATGCGTAAATTTCGCTGATGTCTGATAATAAAGTTAATGGATTGGGATCTGTTCTTGAGATCAGGCTTCCTTTTTTATAAGGAATTCTCCCGATATATCCGCTTACCGGTGCGGTAATGGTGGTAAATCCTACATTGATTTTTGCACTTCCAACAGATGCCCTTGCTTGTGAGGCGGCGGCAACTGCGGCTGCATAGTTGGCTTTTGCGGTTCTCAGCTGTACTTCTGAAACCACTTTTGCAGCAACAAGAGGCTCTAATCTGTCAACCTCCACTTTTGCTTTCTGAATATTGGCGTTGGCAACCTGTAAATTGGCTGTTGCCATATTCATCTGTTCGCCGTAGCTTCTTGAATCTATTTTGAATAGGGGCTGTCCGGCTCTCACGTAAGCACCTTCTTCCACATAAATTCTATCTAAATATCCATCAACCTGAGATCTGATTTCCACATTGTTTTTTCCTTCCAATGCGGTTGGGAACTCCTGATAAACTGTTGCAGGGGAAGTGATAACGGTATACACAGGAAGCTCAGGAGCAGGCGGAGCTGCATTGGATCCTTCTGCTGCCTTGGTGCAATTTTGTAAAAGGATAATACTGGCGATAAGTACGATGATCCTCGTTTTTCCAAATATTTTCATTTTGAGTTTAAATTTTTAATGAAGTGTTGAATAAATAATGTTGTTTTTTAATCTGATGTCTGTTATATTTCCTAACAGTGTTAATGTTTTGTTTAAAAAAAATATACAGAATTTTAATATGAGCTTTACGCAGTCATTTTCATATTAATTTAGCTTTACATGAAATTAAAGTGTGTTACTTTTACTAACAGTGTTAATTTAAGTTGCAAAAAAAATTACGATAATCTAAGATTTTACATGATGTTTTTAATTTTTTAATTGTTTTTAATAAATTTTTTATATTAATTTGGTGTTAATATTCCTAACGGTGTTAATTTTTAATTCAAAAAAAATTATAAAGACTTAATGAAAGCAGAAACGGTTTCGTCCAAAGTCGTTTTATTCATCGTTGAAGGGATATCATCGTTACGCATCATCATGATAGAGATCAGTCCATGTACCGCTGAGAATAAAGCGTGAGACATATGGCATGCATTCTCTGTTTTTGATCCGTTTTTCTTAATAATTTCGTACGTGCAATCGTAAAGCATATCCTGAAACGAAGAAAATTCTTCTTTCATCATTCCCTTTCCGCTGCATTGCATCCCCAATCCGAACATCAATTGGTAATACTCTTTGTTTTTAAATGCAAACTTCCAGTACGCATCCACAATAGCTTTCAATTGGTCTTCCGGATTGTCGTGTTCTCTCTGAGCTTTCAGCAATTCGATATGTAAACAATGGAAGCCATTCAATGAAATTTCGTATAAAATAGCTTCTTTGTTTTCAAAGTGATCATAAACTACCGGTGCACTGTATTCAATAGCATCGGCAATTTTTCTCATGGAAAGTGAAGCCCACCCTTCGGTTTTTGCCAAAGAGAATGCCGCATCCAAAATGCTGGTGCGTATGTTTTCTTTTTCTCTTTGTCGACGTTCATGTAAACCCATGATTTTATTACTAACAGTGTTAGCAAAACTACAAACTTTTGAATATATCTTCCAAACAAATTTTAGAATTTAACTTTTGAAAGAAGATTTTGGAGGACTTTTAAATTTTAATGGACACTGGAAGAATCGAGGCTAGAAGTGATATTAGATTGTTAATATTTTAATTATTGTAAAAATTAATATACTTTATAGTCCAATTCAATCGGCTGTAATTTTAAAACTTCCATCTTCCCACATCCATCTTCCTTATTAGAATAACCAGGAAAATCTTATCTTTGTGCCTAAATAAAAAAAGTTATGAATACTCCCTCAAATATGATTGATTTAGGTACGAAAGCGCCCTTTTTTGAACTTCCTAATCCTTCAAAAAGCAATGAAATGCAGTCACTGGATGATCTGAAAGGAGAGAAAGGTACTTTGGTGATTTTTATGTGCAACCATTGTCCGTTTGTGCTTCACGTGATTGATAAGTTAAATGAACTGTACGAAGATTATAATGAAAGAGGAATTGAATTTATAGCCATCAACTCTAATGATGTCGAAAAATATCCTGCAGATTCTCCGGAAAAAATGATTGAGTTCCAGATTGAAAGAAAGTTTGATTTTCCTTATCTGTACGATGAAAGCCAGGCGATTGCAAAAGCATATGATGCTGCGTGTACACCGGATTTCTTCTTCTTTGATGAAAAGCTGGATCTTATCTACAGAGGGCAGATGGACGATTCAAGACCGGGAAATAATAAGGATGTGACAGGTGAAGATTTGATCATAGCTTTTGAAAATCTTCTGGCAGGCGAGCCTCAGGAAGAGATTCAGAGACCAAGTATGGGATGTAATATCAAATGGAAATAATCAGAGTGATTGCTCTCATTAATTATATAAAGCTGTTCTTTTGAACGGCTTTTGTCTTTAGCGGGTACTTTTCTATTCAATTGAATATTTTCTGTTGATTTCTAAAATATCAATAAGATTGCTGGTTCCCAGCTTTTGAAAAATTCTTCTTTTATAAGTGCTGATTGTGGCGACGTGTATTTTCAGTTCGTTGGCAATTTCAAGATTGCCGTATCCCTTAATGATAAAATTATAAACGGTTTTTTCCCTTTCCGAAAGATTTTCCAGCGGATTGCTTTTTCTTCTTGAGAACGTATGCTGAACCAGTGCATCCATAATTTCTTTTGAATAATATCTGCCTTTGTTTAAAACCTCTGCAACAGCCTGGGCAATTTCATTTTCATGAGAAAGCTTATTCAGATAACCATCTGCACCCTCCTGAATGCACTGTATCGTTTCCAGAGGATGGTAGTTTGAAAAAACAAGGATCTTTAAATAGGGATATAAATTTTTAATTTCAGAAATCATCTTTTTTTTATTTCCTTCTATATTAACCCCGAGAATAAGAAGCGAATAATCATTGGAAGCGGATAATTTTTGTAAAATTTCATTATAATTTTCGGCGTATTCTATTTCTGTTTTTTTTAGATAACTTTTGAGAATCATTTTAACGCCTGTCATTATGACGAAATAATCGTCAGCAATAAGTATTTTTTTATTCATATCATTTGGTTTTTTTTTGATTTATTCCCAGGGAATAATATAATGAAAGCAAAAAAGGACTTTGTTACGTATAATAAACCGCTATCCCTATGCCTTCCTGTGCTTTTATTTTATACAAAAATAATTATAAAATTAAAAATTATAATTGAATTTCGTCACTATTGTATCAAAATTTTTGATAATTTTTTAATTATGAAAGAATTTTAATAATGATCATCATGTATTTGTATTTTTCGTTCATCAATGTTCGTTGATCGAATTAGCCATACTTTACGCAAGCTTTTTGCTACATAGCAAGCATTCACAAGTTAAAATTTGCTGCTGAATTTTGTAATAAAAATATTACAGATTACTAATTATTTTATTACATTAAAAATATTGATAATCAATATCTTGGATGTAGATTTGTAGAAAAAAATAAATGCTCTTTTTTAGAGTTATTTTATAATGCAAATCATCTCATATCACACTTAATATTAATAAATCAAAAAAATAAAATTTGAATAAAATTAGTGAAGTTATTTTACACGGCGGGGTGAATTAAGGTGAAGAGCAATTGAAATTTCAGATAGTTAAATTCATGTTTTAAAGATGCTTTGGCTATACAAAAAACACATTTATTAGACATATTGAACATAAGTCTAATAAATGTGATAAAAAAAATTATTAAGAATACAGATGATGAAAACACAAATGATGCAATCTGTTATAAGGCAGGTCTTCCGCTTTTCCGGAAGACTCGTGTGCTTTATGTTCATTATTGCTTCAGTTTTCCATTTCGGACAATCCTTTTCTCCCGACAGCACATCAAAAGAAAACAACCACTCAGGGAGTGCAATAGTTACCGGCCAGGAACATATTTATATTACAGGAGGAATTTCCTTCTACGGGCTGGATGAAAGATCCGTTAACAAAATAGCAAAAAGAAAAGTTTCTGTTTCTTCGCCTCAAAAATCGATTGCAAAAAGAGAGCCTGTCCGCAAAAAAACTACCCGGGATAAGCCCGCAGCAAATGCACAATCCATCACTTTCCTGCCGGAAGGCAATTATGTACGGAACATTTCATTATCAGGTCAGGCAACATGTACAGCGCCGGGCAGCCATCATCAGAATTTCATATTTCTTCAGGATACAAAAGACCTTTCAACAAAATATAATAACGAATATATCTTTCAGAATTATCACTATCTCTTCTCAGGGTTTTCAAAAAATATCATAGACGGAGGAGGCATACGCCCGCCGCCTTTCTTGGGTTAAAGCCTTTTACCGGAATTCAACAGACGATGATGCTTTTTAGCATAGGAGAGGTAAAAGCAGTGAAAAAAAAGAAAATTTCTTATTATACACATACAACAATGATAAAAAAAATCTTATTACTAATTTATGGCCTGTGTTCCCTATTCTGGCTGCAGGCCCAAAGTCCGGGCGGGGTTTCTGCCAACCTTGCTGCTTGGTACAAAGCCGATGCGGGGGTTACCACCGGTGCCACGATGACCTGGGCCGATCAGGGACCCAATGGGGTCAATCTTACCCAGGGTACGGCGGCCAACCAGCCTGTGTACAATACTGCCAGCAACTTGATCAACTTCAACCGTTGCCTGACATTTGACGGGACCAACGACCGGCTTAGCAATGCTACAGGTGGCGCCGCAACCGCCAATAGTGCCTTTACCGTCTACTATGTAGCGGTAAATAATGCTTCTACAACTACCAGATATGCAATAGGCTTGGGAGCATCTACCGGTGCCAACGGATTTTACTCCGGAACTACCAGTGCCGTCACTACCAAGTCTTCAGGTAGCAATACCTTAGTGACAGAAACTTCCGCCTGGCAGTCCGGGTTTCCGGGAATTACCCGCGCAGGCTTTAATGGTGGTGCCAGTGCACCCTTTTACCAAGCAAGCAACGGGGGTGCGGAAGCTACCAGTGTCAACTTGGGACTTAACATTACCAATACCAATCTCAGTATCGGTGCCCGTCCGGATGGAACTGCCAATTTTTGGCAGGGTAATATTGCCGAAGCCATCTACTACACTGGTAAGCACGCTGCTGCCAATTACAACAGGGTAGAAAGTTACCTTGCTCTAAAATACGGGATTACCAAAGCGGGAAACTATATCAATTCCGCATCAGCAACCGTATGGACATCCGGGGCGGGATATGATAACAACATCGCCGGGATCGCAAGAGATGATATGGGAGGTGCTGCCAACAGCGGCCTCAACCAAAAGCAGTCTCAGTCTCAGAACAGCGGAAACCAGGTAATATTAGGGATCGGGGATATTGTAACCACTTCCAATGCTGCCCACACCGGAAGCTTTGCTTCCACGGCGCAATACCTGGTTTGGGGAGATAATAATACGGCCGGTGCAACTACTTTCAGCAGTGCGCCTTATACCAACAGGCTTCAGCGTGTCTGGAAGGTACAGAATACGGGAAGTGTCAACCAGGATATACGCGTTTTAATTCCCGTTGCCTTGCTGGCCCAAAGCCAGTCCGGGGCATTATTATACAGTACCAGCAGCACTTTTGCCAGCGGAAACCAGCTGTATATGAACAAAGGGATCGGTTCTGTAGGTGGAACGTCTTATTACGTATTTACAATTCCTGCTGCGCAGGCTAATCAGGCAACCTTCTATTTTACGGTGGCATACTACCAACAGTTTCCGGGCGGAGTATCGGGAGCCAATTTATGGCTGCGTGCAAATGCAGGTACCAACACCACCACAGACGCAGCTGCACTTAGTACATGGGCAGACCAAAGCGGGCAGAGAACCAATCTGGCTACTACCAGCAGCGGTGTACAGACCTTTAAAAACAATGCTGCGGATAATATCAATTTCAACCCTGCCGTATATTTTGATGGGCTGGGAGGACTTAACTTCGGAAACGATTATATATTTACTCCCGCAGGAAATGGAGGCGTAACCCTCTTTGCCGCTGCAGTTCCGGATAATACTGCTGCAACAAAATCAGGACAGTTTCTTTTTGATTTTGGAACCCATGCAACTCGGAATTATGCATTGATCTACTCTAATGCGTCTTCCAAAATAATTTCTGCTTCGGATTTTGGAGGTTTCTTTACAAGTACAACGATAAGCAATGGCTTAGTACCAACCATTATAGGGGGGCAGATTAATTTTGGTAGTGATCAATACTTATTTAATAACGGCTTGCAATATAGCACTACAGCAATAACATTACCTGCCTTAACGACAACTCAAATTGAGGAAGCAGCTACCCATGGAGGTGCTGGAGCTGGAGATGGTGGACCGGTATCTATTGGTCGTCAGTCAAAATCATCAAGTTTTACTTCTGAAGGCACCCGTGCTTACCAGGGACACCTTGGCGAGATTATCCATTTTTCAAGTAATCTGACTGCCATACAGAGACAGCAGGTAAATGCTTATCTCGCAATTAAGTACGGGGTTACCTTAACCCGTGATAATGATAATGACAGCACACCGGGAGAGACCATAAGCGGAAGTATTGTAGAAGGAGATTATGTAGCCTCTGACGGTACAACACGTATATGGAACAGCGATGCTGCTTATCAGAATAATATAGCAGGGGTAGGACGGGATGATACCAGCGGTCTGTTGCAAAGGCAGAGCCAAAGTGTGAATTCCGGACATCAGCTCGCATTTTCTCTTGGTGCTATACAAGCCACGAATGATATAAACATAAGTAATTTCTTTTTTGATAAAGTATTCTTTATGTGGGGCGATGATGCAGGATCTCTGGATGCCACAACCGCTACCGGAAACGTAAGCTATGCATACCGGTTTGCACGTATATGGAAAACGCAGAATACGAATAATCTTAACCAGGCTGTAAACGTGTACTTCCCGGTAGCTGCCTTTAAAAATGCTCCGGCCTCATCGGTGTACTTACTCTATGGCACTACGGCAGCGGCATTAAGCAACGGTACGGCAAGTGCCATTCTGCAAAGCGGAACTACAAGTATCAACGGGGTGAGCAATTATGTCTTTTCCGTTTCTGCAGCGGCTCTTGCCAACATGCAGTTCTTCTCTTTTGCAGCGAATATAACCTATCCGGGAGGGGTAGCCTCAGGCTTAAACCTATGGATGAAAGGGGATGCCGGATTTAGTGCCAGCCAATGGTTGGATCAGTCGGGTTCTGGTTATATATTCCAACAAAACACTGTAGCCAACCAACCTGCTGCTACCGGTACAATGAACTTTAACACCGCTATCAGATTTGACGGTGTAGACGATTTTATGGATATCACATCAGTTGCAGGTCTTATGAATGGTAGTATTGATTCTGATCGTACTGTAAGTATGGCATTGCGAAGTTCTGCTGCTACTAATTCAGCGATAGCTGATTTTGACGGCACTTGTGGAGGTAATGGTGACCTTGTTCTATTTTGGCAGGGAACTGTAAGACCGGATCTGAGTCCCTGTGGAACAGGTCAAGCAAACTATGTCTCAACCTTAGCATCTGCCAATATTAACATAATTAATTCCCATACTTTCGCTAATGCGACGGGAGCAGTTTTCATTTACCGAAATTATTTACAAGCCAATGCAGTTACATCCGCGGCTGTTGCATCCGGACTTACAACAGGAACATTAGGTAGGACAGGTGCAGCAGTATCTTACGATGGAAGCTTGGGGGAATTTATTATCCACAACCGAGTATTAAATAATACTGAGCGCCAGCAAGTAGATTCCTATCTTGCGATGCGATATGCAAATACTTTGGGTACGACTGCAAGCCCGGTTAGCTATTTGGCTAGCGATGGTACTACTACTATATGGACAGGCAGTGCCACTTACCAAAACAATGTTTCCGGTATCGGACGTGATGATTTGTCTGGCCTGTATCAGAAACAAAGCCAGAGTACCAATACGGGAAGCCAGGTAGTTATGGCTTTAGGTACGGTGGCAGCCAGCAACCAGGCGAATGCCAATACCATCGCTACGGATAAGCAGTTCCTCATCTGGGGTGATGATAACGGCTCGCTGACTACACGGGTAACTACAGGTAACAATACCTATAGTTATCGCTTTACCCGCGTATGGAAAACCCAGAATACGGGAAGCTTTGCACAGAATATGACAGTGTACTACCCGGTAAGCGCATTTGGTAATGCATTGCCTGCAACGGTAGCATTGCTGTACGGTACTTCTGCCGCATCATTAAGCAACGGTACAGCTTCCGCTATTGCACAGAGTGGTACAACAACCATTAACGGCACAAGCTATTATGTCTTTACCGTTCCTTCTGCACAGGTTGCCAATATACAGTTCTTCTCCTTTGCAGGGCCGCAGACCGCGCCGGGAGGGGTGCTTTCAGGACTGAATCTTTGGGTAAAAGCTGATGCAGGTACCAGTACAACAACTGATAATACAGGGCTCACCACATGGAATGACCAAAGTGGTAATGCAATGAATGGTACAGGAATCGGTTCACCATTATACCGTGCAGGCTCTAATTTACTGTCTCCAAATTTCAACCCAACTGTTTCTTTGAATGGAACCAGCCAGGGCTTTAGCCTGCCTTCAGGTTTTAGTGATTTTACAGCCGGTACTACAGGCTTTGTACATCTTAATTCCAATTTCGGAACGGTAGATAGCTATGGAAGAATATTTCATTTGGGAACAAATAATGGAGCAGCTAATAGTAATTTTAATTTGGTTGGCTTTTACAGGATATTAACATCCAATACTCTTTCTTCAGCAATATTTAATGGTATTGATAATGCTAATGCCCAGGGAAGTGTAAGTGCAGCCAATGTCCTTAATCCTGCAAATGGTTACACCATAATGGGTTTTGATATTGGTGCAGGTACCAGTGGTCAAACCGGGCGTAGCGGCAGCATTTTCAGCAACGGGCTTACCGTGGCAACTACCAATGCGCACGTAACACCATATACCGGTACAAGAAGCTTTAACTATATAGGAACAAGTCCTATAAATGAGTATATGAACGGATTGATGTCAGAGGTAATATTGTACAATAGTCAGCTTACCACTGTTGAAAAATTAAGAGTAAGTTCATATTTGGCAATTAAGTATGGTAATACGCTAAGTAATGACAACAACAATAATGCAACGTCATTGGAAGTTATCAGTGGCGCAATAAAAGAAGGCGACTATGTTGCTTCGGATGGCACCACAATCCCATGGACAGGCAGTAATACTTACCAAAACAACATCGCCGGTATCGGCCGTGATGACCTTTCTGCACTGTATCAGAAGCAATCCCAGAGCATGAACAGCGGTTCGCAAGTGGTTATGGCACTGGGTACGGTGGCAGCCAGCAACCAGGCGAATGCCAATACCATCGCCACGGATAAGCAGTTCTTTATCTGGGGCAATGATGCAGGATCTCTGGATGCCACAACTGCTACCGGAAACGTAAGCTATGCATACCGGTTTGCACGTATATGGAAAACGCAGAATACGAATAATCTTAACCAGGCTGTAAATGTGTACTTCCCGGTAGCTGCCTTTAAAAATGCTCCGGCCTCATCGGTGTATTTACTCTATGGTACTACGGCAGCGGCATTAAGCAACGGTACGGCAAGTGCCATTCTGCAAAGCGGAACTACAAGTATCAACGGGGTGAGCAATTATGTCTTTTCCGTTTCTGCTGCTGCTCTTACCAACATGCAGTTCTTCTCCTTTGCAGCGAATATTACCTATCCGGGAGGGGTTACGGGAGAGGCTCTTTGGTTGAGAGCTGACGTTGGTACTTCTACCACAACAAATGGGGCAGCCCTATCTCAATGGAATGATCAGTCATTAAATGCTAATAATGTTACACAGGCTACAGCAGCAAATCAGCCTACCTACCGTAATAACACAACAGACAACGTAAATTTTAATCCTGTAATACGATTTGATGGTACAAATGACAGGTTAAATGGAGCAGCTGATATTTTACCTGATAACTCACAGCAGTTAAGCTTTAGCGGAGTGTACAGATCTTCTGCAACCACAGGGAATATATTAGCTTCAAGTAACATTACCAATGGACCTGATGATGGGCTAATCATTAGTACCGGAGTGGCAGATGCTGTAATCAACCGCACCAGCTCCCTGTTCGTATTGGCAGGAGATGGTTCTATTAATACCAATAATTCTATTTCCTCAGGAAGCTCATCATTTCCTATAAATACCTTAACCCTTTCAAGCTTTGTAAAAACGGGAGCAACGACAGGGGCTATTTTTAGCAGGGGCTTGGCGCTTGCTACTACAGGTAGTATTAATAACCCTATGAGTTTCTCAAACCAGACAACACAACTGGTAATCGGGAGCGGTACAGATCCGGATGCAACCTATTCTCCTTTTTTCAGCGGAGTTATGGGTGATGTCATTGTTTATGGATCAAACCTTACTGCTGCCCAACGTTTGAGGGTAGAAAGTTACCTTGCCATTAAGTATGGGCTAACTTTAGGAAATACCAGTACTATTTTGAATTATACCGCTTCAGACGGTACCACTATTTTGTGGACGGGTAACACCACCTATCAAAATAATATCGCCGGTATAGGCAGGGATGATCTTTCAGGATTATACCAGAAACAGTCTCAGAGCGTGAACAGCGGTTCCCAGGTCGTAATGGCTCTTGGTACTGCTGCAGCCAGCAACCAGGCCAATGCCAACACCATCCCTACGGATAAGCAGTTCCTCATCTGGGGGGATGACAACGGCTCGCTGACCACACAGGTAACTACAGGTAATAATACCTATACCTACCGCTTTACCCGGGTTTGGAGAGCTCAAAACACAGGAAGCTTTGCAGAGAATATAACGGTGTATTATCCTGTAAGTGCGTTTGGTAATGCATTGCCTGCAACAGTAGCATTGCTGTATGGTACTTCTGCTGCATCATTAAGCAACGGTACTGCTTCCGCTATTGCACAGAGTGGTACAACAACCATTAACGGCACAAGCTATTACGCATTTACTGTACCTTCTGCACAGGTTGCCAATATGCAGTTCTTCTCCTTTGCAGGACCAATAACGGCTCCGGGAGGCGTTACGGGAGAGAATCTTTGGCTGAAAGCCGATACCGGAACTTCTACCACCACCGATGGGGTAGCCATGTCACAATGGAACGATCAGAGTGGAAACGCTAATAATGTACTTCAGGGAACTGCGGCAAATATGCCTCTATACAGAAGCAACAACGCTAACCTGATGAACTTTAACCCGACAGTTTCATTTGACGGGACCAATGATTTTATGGATGCCACTACTTTTAATATTAATGGTGCTGCCAATACCTTGTTCTCTGCTGTTAAACCTAATGTAGTGAATGTTACGCAGGATATCCTGGGTTTTGGTGCAGGAGGTTCGAATAATGGTGGAGAATTTAGATTTAACAATGCTACACTTCAATATGGACAGAATAATAATGCTATTTTTGTTGCCATTACCAGCGGTTCGGTTTTAACTGCAGGAACTCCTTTATTGTTCGGTTCCTCTATGGAGAATGTAACCAATGGCGTCAATTTATACCAGAACAACAGAACCCTTACAACAGGAACGATAGGTCTGATTCCGTCTGCAGCGAATTTGGTGAGCATAGGATCAAGGACTATAAACAGCCGTAATTTTTATTTCAATGGGTTTATTCCGGAGGTAATAACGTATAATTCCCTGTTAACGGCAACACAGCGCCAGAGAGTCAATACATATTTATCCATTAAATACGGGATAACGATGGACCAGACTGTAGCAACCGATTATCTAGCTTCAGATGGGACAACAATCCTTTGGAACGGAACTTCCAACGCTGCATACAACAAAAATATCGCAGGGATAGGGAGAGATGATCTTTCTGCATTAAACCAAAAGCAATCCCAGAGTGTGAACAGCGGTTCCCAGGTAGTTATGGCTTTAGGCGCTGTTTCAACTAACAACCTTACCAATGCTAATACTTTCTCCTTTGATAAACAATTCTTGATCTGGGGCGATGATAACGGTTCAATTACCAGTATTGTATCCACCGGAAATGGTACCTATTCTTATCGTCTTACAAGAATCTGGAAAGCTCAAAATACGGGAAGCTTTGCAGAAAATATCACAGTATATTACCAGGTAACTGCCTTTGGAAGTGCACCGGCATCTACTGTGGCATTATTGTACGGTACTTCTGCTGCATCATTAAGCAATGGTACTGCTTCTGCAATTGCCCAAGGTGGAACTACAACCATTAACGGGGTAAGCTACTATGCCTTTACCGTTCCTTCCGCACAGGTGGCCAATATGCAGTTCTTCTCCTTTACCGGTACACAGACAGCTCCGGGAGGGGTTTCGGGAGCTACAAGCTGGTTCAAGGCTGATGCTGGGGTAACCCTTAATGGAAGTAATGTGAGCGCTCTGGCCAATCAGTCAGATAATACTAATTTAACACAGCTGACACAGCCAACGGCAATCCGTCAGCCTGCTTTTACGGCCAACAGCTGGAACTTTAATCCGGGTATTACCTATGATGGATCTTCTGACATATTGGAGAATACTTTCCCAAGCATGCTAAATGTACTAAATGCTACCAATAATGAAGTATTTGGCGCAGTAAGCGTTACCGGAGGGGCTTCGGCTAAAGTATATTTCCAGGTATCGGATAATGGTTTAAATGCAAATAGGCTGTCATTAGAGAGCAATATTGCGCATTTCCCTGTTAACACGAGTGTAATAGCTAATACGGGATTAAGCCAGACCAGCAACCTGCCAAGTATTATCAATTTTGCTACTGGATCAGGCAATATGTCATATGCCATAAATGGGAATACACCAGTGAGTACAGCTTTCTCAGGTTCTATTACGGCAGGTGCCACACCTCGGTATATGCTTGGAGCTTATAATGGTGCAGGATCGTATTCACATTTTATAGCCGGAAATATTAATGAAGTAACGACATATGACAGGACTCTTACTACAGCTGAGAGACAGAGAGTACAAAGTTATCTTGGTCTTAAGTATGGTCAGACGATAGGTCATAATTATCTGGCCTCGGATGGTACCACAACGTATGATGTAGTCAGCCATTCTAACAACATCGCCGGTATCGGTCGTGATGATTTGACGGCACTGTATCAGAAGCAGTCCCAGTCTCAGAATACCGGTTTCCAGGTAGTCGTTGCTTTAGGTACGGTTGCAGCCAGCAACCAAGCTAATGCCAATACCATCCCTACGGATAAGCAATTGTTCGTTTGGGGGGATAACAACGGTTCGCTGACGACTTTCGTTTCCACAGGTAATGTAACGTATCCGAGCCGCTTTACCCGAAATTGGAAAATCCGTAACACCGGTAGCTTTGCGCAGGATATTACGGTCTACTTTCCTGTGAGTGCCTTCGGAACCAGTCTTGCTTCCTCTGTAGCGCTGTTGTATGGCCCTACGGTAGCATCACTGAACGATGGCTCGGCATTGGCAATCCCTCAAAGTGGTACGACAACCATTAACGGGGTAAGCTATTATGCATTTAATGTATCTGCAGCACAGATCGGAGGTTTCCAGCAGTTCTTCTCTTTCACGGGTAATTCCGTATGCTACAAACCTGCGGCTACGGTAGGAACTACACTGGATGCGAAACACGGGATCACTGCACTGAGCAGGGCCGGAACTTCCGGGGACAACTGGCCGATGGTACGCAAAGGCGCCTGGACAGTGCTGGAAGCCAAAACGAAAGGATTTGTCATCAACAGGCTCACCGCAGCACAAATTGCAGCAATACCGCCTGCCAACCTTGTGGAAGGAATGATGGTGTATGACACAACCAGCAACTGTATGAAAGTGTACACCAGCACAGACGGAGGTACTACCTTCAGCTGGCAGTGCATCACGACACAGACCTGTCCGGATTAAATTAATGTTTAATTGTTATCTGAACTAAGGGAGCCTGTAACAGTACAGCTCCCTGCGGTTCAGGAATATTCAAAAAAAATACTATGAAAAAGTGTATTATACTATGTTCTTTGCTTACCGCCATGCTGGGAACAGCACAGGTGGCGATAGGCAAGACCTCGGTGACCAATACTTCGGTATCGCTGGAGTTTGGGAATGACAACCGTGGGATGGTTCTTCCCTGGGTTACATCAGCAGCGTCGGTTACGGGAGCTGTTGACGGAACGTTCATTTATGATATTTCGGATAAGAAAGTGAAATACCGGAACAGCGGATCCTGGGTAGACCTGAGCGTTGATGCAACAGGAGTGGTCAGCACCACCCTGCAGGACACCAAGACGGAGCAGTCCGGAGCCAGGGTGGCCATTGGCAGTAATGCCGCAACGGATACCACGCCGGGAATTTTGGTTCTTACCGATACCAATAAAGCATTTGTACTGCCTAAAGTGGCAAGCCCGCACCTGAATATCATTAATCCTGCAGCAGGAATGATGGCTTATGATACGGTGAAAAGACAGGTTGCCGTTTTCAACGGTACGGTCTGGTCGTTCTGGAAACCTTAACTATACAGGCTGCCATGGATTCTGCAAAGAGGAAGTGGCAGCTTTTTTTAAATAACCAACTCTTTAACTATTAATTTTTTTAAACTGGAATTTGATTCAAAAGTAAGATGAGTAAACTTAAAAAGAATGAAGGAAAATATCTTAAGTTGTATAAAAAAGCAATGCTGGCTTATCAGCCTTCACTTTATCGTCACTTCAGGCAGGTTTTAGAAAAAATCATATCGGGAAGTGAATTAAAGTTCTCAAGACATTTCATCTCATGCCATGCATCGGAACGAACTGACATAAGCATAATGTAAGACAGCCCTGCCTTTGATAAGCGGACCGTCACTTCGAGTAGATTTTTAGAAAAAATCATATCGAGAAGTTGATAATTTTGAGAATAAGTTTCATTTCAATACCCATTGTGCACTTTGAATGAGTGTTTTTCGAAAATAAGTGAAACGGCTTTGTTTAGCTTTTAATCCGGCAATTTTTTATAATTCTTTGTATAGCCCTGCGATATTATATCGGTGGAAAGATACAAGAAAAATCCGCTTGAAGAATCAAATATCAAAATTCCAGCATAACCTATAAACAACAAATTGTATAAACTATGGCAAACATCTTACACAAAATCAAAGCGTATTTGTATGACAACCTTTTAACCAAAGACAACCCCAATGATTTCATCGCCCGCACGGTGAGCGAGCGCTCTCTCTCCGTACAGGATATTTGTAATGCGGCGACAAGTCGCGGAGGTGCAGATGTTTCTGCTTCTGCCATGGCGCATGCCACGGAGCTGTTTTTGAAAGAGATGGCTTACCAGCTTTGCGACGGATATTCGGTAAATACCGGCTACTTTACCGCCAGCACTACCATCCGCGGGGTTTTCGACAGCCCTTCGGAAACCTACAATCCGGAGAAGCACAGCATCCTCTTCCAGTTCAACCAGGGTGAAAAGCTGCGGGCGGAAATTCCTACGATAGAAGTAAATATTCTCGGAGTGGCAGAAGCTTCTTCCGTGATCCTGCAGGTAAAAGATATAAAGACCGCATCTGTAAATGACCTTCTGACACCGGGGAGAAACCTTAAGATTACCGGTGCTAAAATAAAAATAGCAGGGGAAGCTGCAGAGAACGGCATCTTTTTTATCAATACCGGAACCAATGAAAGAACCGCAGTGGAGGCCAGTGATATTGTGACCAATAATCCTTCTGAACTGGTAATTGTTATCCCTGCATTGGCAGCAGGAACCTATAGCCTGGAGGTAGTCACACAATATGCACCAAGCCAGCTGCTGAAAGACGCAAGGGTAGCAAAATTTGACAAAGTGCTTACCGTACAGTAAACATACTCTTACTACGTACGAAGTAAGGGGCTTACTTGCACCCAGGTAAGGCATTCACTTCGGGGCAAGAAGGCGGCTCACTTACCGGAAGCCTCAAAAAATGTCAGGATAGATTCTTTAAGCACATTTGATAAACACCAAATCAGAGCACCTGGTTTCGGTGTTTTTTTATATTATCTCTTTGCAATACACCAATAAATCTGCGACATCTGTGAAATCCGCGGGAGAATGCTTCGTCAGTTCGAGTGTTTTTCGCAGCAGAGCGCAGAAAAATGTATCGAGAACCTTCGCATAAAAAGATGTACAGCAGTAGCTTCTCGATACGCTTTTTCAAAGCTACTCGAAGTGACGTTATCCATGATTAAGATATGAGATGCTTCGTCAGTTCAAGTGTTTTTCGCAGCGGAGCGCAGAAAAATGTATCGAGAACCTTCGCATAAAAAGATGTACAGCAGTAGCTTCTCGATACGCTTTTTCAAAGCTACTCGAAGTGACGTTATCTATGATTAAGATATGAGATGCTTCGTCAGTTCGAGTGTTTTTCGCAGCAGAGCGCAGAAAAATGTATCGAGAACCTTCGCATAAAAAGATGTACAGCAGTAGCTTCTCGATACGCTTTTTTCAAAAGCTACTCGAAGTGACGTTATCCATGATTAAGATATGAGATGCTTCGTCAGTTCAAGTGTTTTTCGCAGCAGAGCGCAGAAAAATGTATCGAGAACCTTCGCATAAAAAGATGTACAGCAGTAGCTTCTCGATACGCTTTTTTCAAAAGAAATCAATCTATTAAAATACAAAATGAATTATTATCACAAGATTTCCAACCTTTTTCCGATTTCGTGCATCTGTATAAACAGAAACCATTGAAACCTATACATTATGAAAAGGCTCTATACAAAACTCCTTTTATTTTTGCCGCTTGTATTCCTGGCCCAGATCCCGGTTATTGAAAGTCCGGATAGAAAAGGAAACTATAAAAAAGATGACCAGGTGGTCCTTCAGAAGCTGCAGATTGAAACAAAAATTGCAGGCAGAATTTCTGTTAACACCATAACGATGGTGCTTAGGAATAACTCGGGACGGCTGAGAGAAGGAAGGGTCACGTTTCCGCTCCCCGAAGGAGTGACTGCCGGCGGCTATGCTTTAGACATCAGAGGGAAGCTCCGAAATGCAGTTCCCGTTGAAAAGGAAAAAGCAAAAGAAGTATATGAAACCATTAAGAAGAGAAATATAGACCCCGGAATCCTGGAAAAAACGGAAGGCAACAATTTCCGCACTACCGTATATCCTATTGCCCCGAACGGCGGCGAAAGAACGGTCCAGATTACCTATCAGTATGAACTAAAGAAATCGGGAAATGCTTACCGGTATTTTTTGCCCCTGAATGGCACTGCTGAGATTCCTGAATTTGATATTAAAACAACCGTTTTTCAGAATGCAGACGCTCCGCTGCTTGAAGAAAAACCGGACGGAACATATACTTTCGTTAAGAACGGCAATATCTGGACTGCCGAGACCCACAAAAGAAATTACAAACCGGGCAGTAATATAAAGATCAATTTTCCTCTGCAGGATGGGGGGCAGCGGATTGTCATGCAGAAAGCGGCGGATAATGCTTCCTATTTTATGGCGGATATTTCCGTTTACGCCCATGAAAGACCAAAGAAACTTCCGAATAAGCTGGCAATAGTCTGGGATAATTCATTGAGCGGAAGAAAGCGGGATCATGTAAAAGAACTGGCTTTGCTGGAAGAATATTTTAAATTGAATAAAAATCTTACGGTAGATGTTTATTACATTAATAATACGTTCGATGAAGGAAACACTTTCAAAATTAACAACGGAAACTGGAATGAATTAAAGACTTATCTTTTAAAAACAACCTATGACGGCGGAACGGATTTCGGTAAACTGAAGCCACTGCGGGAGGATGAAATTTTATTTTTCACAGATGGGCTGTCATCTTTCGGGGAACTGAATAGGATTTGGGAGCAGCCTGTTTATACGATTACTGCTTCCAACAGCCTACATGTGAGCCAGCTGAAATTCATCAGCAATACAACAGGTGGAGAATTTTTAAATTTAAATGAAAATAATCCTCAAAAAGAAGTCCGGAAATTAGTATTCCAGCCCATGAAATTTTTAGGCATAGAAAACAACCGGCAGCTCTCGGAAACCTATCCCTCATTGCCGCAAACCGTCACGGAAGATTTTGTATTAACAGGAATGGTAAAAGGTGACCGTACGGTCGTGACCTTAAAATTCGGGTACGGAAATGAAGTGACAGAAACCAAAAACATCAGCCTGAATGGTAATGAACAGATCGTTACGGACTGGGAAATTTCAAAATTCTGGGCTCAGAAAAAGCTGAACGAACTGGAAATTTTCGAAAAGAAAAATAAAAACGAGATTAAAAGTATCAGCAGGCAATTCGGGTTGGTAAGCAATAATATGAGTTTAATGGTGCTGGAAAATGTGGAAGATTATGTTCGTTATGATATTCCTCCGCCGGCAGAATTAAAAGTACAGTTCGATGAGATGGTGAAAAATAACAGGGCAAAAAAGGATGAACGTGTAAAAGACCTTATGACCAATGCCGAAAGAATGACTGAAGACCTTAAAGAGTGGTGGAAGAAGGACTATGAGCAAAAAATAAAATTAAAGCAATACCCTCAACCCGAATCGTACCACGCTGCGAGAGATACCATCGCAAGACAGACTCAAATTGAAGAAGTTGTAGTGGTGGGATACGGCAGAGAAAGGAATGATGAGGAACAGGAGGATTCCGAACCCAGACGGGAACAGCTGCAGATGAGCGTCCGGGGAATGGTGTCCGTTGCGTCAAATACTGTACCTAATGCGTTAGTGGGATATGCAGCAGGTGTAAGAGTAAGCGGTGCAACGCCTACAGAAAAGCCGTCAGATATTATCAATTCTGGAAGAATTCTTACGGTTGATATGGTTTCGAAAGCGAAATACATGAAGTTTTTCAAAGGCATAAACAATCCGGAAAATATTTATGAAACTTACCTTCAGAACCGTAAAGATTATGAAGAAACACCACAATATTACTTTGACATTGCACAGCTTCTGTTTAAAAATAATGATAAGAAGCATGGCTTAAAAGTGTTAAGTGCAATTGCTGACCTGGATTTTGAAAATGAAGAATTATACAAATTGCTGACGTATAAATTAAAACAGGCGGAAGTATATGACAAAGAGCTTTTTGCTGCAGGAAAAGTATTGGAATGGCGGCCGTTTGATCCTCAAAGCTACAGGGATTTTGCCCTCGCACTGGAAGACAACGGACAGTACCAGGCTGCGCTTGACAATTTGTATAAAATTCTCACGCAGTCTTACACCAAAGAACTGGCAGACCGTGATAGCGGGATCGAAGAAACGGTTATTATGGAGATCAACCAGCTGATTATGAATCATGGAAACCAGCTGGACCTTACTAATATCAATCCTAAAATCATAGCAGAGCTTCCGGTAAATATCCGCGTGATCATCAACTGGAATAAGGATGATACGGATATTGATCTCTGGGTGACGGATCCTAATAATGAACGCTGTTATTATTCTCATAAGGAAACGGCAATCGGGGGAAGACTGAGCGACGATTTTACAGGAGGCTTCGGACCGGAACAGTTCTTACTAAAAAAAGCGGTGAAAGGGAAATATAAGATTCAGACCAATTTTTATGGAGAGCAACAGATCGGAATTGCGGGCCCTACGGCCATTATGGCGGAAATTTTTATCAATTATGCTACCGGCAGGCAGGAAAGAAAAGTGGTGGTATTTCAGAACCAGAAAGAAAATGAATCAAAAGAAAATGGTATTCTCATTGGAGAATTTGAATTTTAAAATCTCCCGAATTACCTGTTAATAAGTTGTTTTAAAAATTACATTAAAAAAAAGGAAAGAAAGCACAATAAATTAAATAAGATGAGGTTAATATAATGACCAATGTGTAGTGAAGAAGTTTGAGTTTGAGTGCCTGCAGGAATGCGGGCGCTTTTGTTTTAAATCGATATCTGAATTAAAAATCATGAGAAAAGAAGATGGTAAATTGAATAAAAATTTTAGCAGTTTTAATTGTTTTATTTTTATTACTTTTGAAAACTCACTCAACTGATATATTTATGGTTACAGTTAAAGGTTGTTTTACCGGATTGATGTGTGCAATCGGTTGCATAAATTCAAGTAATATATATGCCCAAAAAATTATTGAGTTAAATAATACACTTGATTTTCCCAGAAAAGAAGTTGTCGCGGTCCCTGTTTCTCAATTAAAATCATTTTTGGATAAAAATAAAGCGACTGATCTAAGGATTAGAGATGCAAAAGGCCAACTTGTTTTAATACAATGGATTGATAATAACGGAGACGGAAATAATGATGAATTGCTTTTTCAGGCAACTGTTGAAGGACGTCAAAAAGCAGTGTATATGATTTCAGCTGAACCGGCAATACCAATCCCCAAAACTGAAATTTCAACGTACTCCCGGCTGGTTCCGGAACGGGTAGATGATTATGCCTGGGAAAATGACAAAATAGCATTCAGAATGTATGGCCCGAAAGGCCAGCAGGAAGCATTGCAGGGCGTAAAAAGCAGTACGCTATCAAGCGGAGTCGACATCTGGCTGAAAAGAACGCAGCTTCCAGTCATTAATAAATGGTATAAAGGCTATCTTACGGATCCCCTATATTATCATAAAGATACAAGAGGAGAGGGCTATGATCCTTACCATGTAGGAAACAGCCGCGGAACAGGTGGAATCGGAATCTGGGTTAACGAAAAGCTGCAGGTTTCTCAGAATTTTGTTTCCTCCAGAACTATTGCGGAAGGTCCGTTGCGTACGGTTTTTGAATTGACTTATCAACCATGGAGTGGATTCGGAGTGAAAGAAACCAAAAGAATTTTACTGGATCTCGGCTCAAATTTTTCAAAATTTGAATCAGATTTTACTGTTGAAAAACCAGTTCCCAACTATACCATCGGAATAACTTTACATAAAAATGAAGGTGAAGCAAAATTAAATGACAAAGGAGGATATTATCTTCATTGGGAAAAAATTGATGATGCTTTTGTAGGAGAAGGAATTGTTATTGATCCGCGAATTGTTGAAAAATCGATGGCTTTCCGATCTGATGTTCCGGATGAAAGCAACCTGTATGTGGTTACAAAACCTCAGGATAAGCTGGTTTACTACGCAGGTTTTGCATGGCAGAAAAGCGGCGATATCCAGACTCGGCAGGACTGGGAAAATAGGCTTCAAGAACAATCTGAAATCATCAGAAATCCTTTAATCATTACAATTAAATAAATCATGAAATTCAATATCTGTACAATTGCTCTGGGATTAGTTAGCTTAAATATATCCGCTCAGGTAAAAAAAGATACGCTGGCAGAAAAAATGTTGCTGTATCAGCTTCCTGTGGGAGGCTGGGGAAAGCAGCTGGAAGATAAATCAGTAGTTGATTACAGTCTTCCGGTTGACAAAAATCTTTTAAGAAAAATAAAATCCACGGGTGATGATCACGCGACCATTGATAACAACGCTACCTCAAGGGAAATTAATGCTTTAATGAAAGCATATTCCGAAACGAAAAATCCGGATTACCTGAAGGCAGCGGAAAAAGGAATCCGTTATCTCCTGGCTATGCAGTATGACAATGGTGGCTTTCCGCAGTATTATCCGAATACCGGTTTATACAGAAAACAGATTACCTTTAATGATAATGCCATGATTAATGCGTTAACGGCTCTCTACAACACCGCAGAAGGGAAAAACGATTTTATCGCGGTAGATCAAAAACTGAAAGAACAATCTAAAAAGGCTGTAAAAAAGGGAATTGAATGCATCTTAAAAGCACAGGTTCTTCAGAACGGAAAGCCAACGATTTGGGCAGATCAGTACAATGAAATTACCCTTCAGCCGGATAAGGCAAGGGCTTTTGAACCAATTTCACTGGCAACCGCAGAATCGGTAGGAATTGTAAGATTTCTCATGTGGCAGCCTGTAACGCCTGATATTGAAAGATCCGTAAAATCTGCCGTAAAATGGTTTACAGAAAATGATATTGAAGGATACAGCTATAATGTCGTAAAACAAAACGGAAAGACAGTAAGAGTTCTTGCAGAGGATAAAAATTCCGTTGTCTGGGCAAGATTTTATGATATTCATGATAACCGTCCTCTGTTTGGCGACCGTGACGGAAGTGTAAAATACAATTACAACGAAGTTTCCGAAGAGCGAAGAAACGGCTACAGCTGGTTTGGTGATTTTGCAAAAAAGCTGATCGAAAAAGAATATCCGAAATGGCTGGAAAAAAATAAACTTTCTCAATAAGAAATTACTTAAAAACAACCGCGCGGGCTGAGAATCAGCCCGCGCGGTTTTATAATCAGCGTTTAAATTCCTAAAGAGTATCGCAGATATTTCCGCTTAATGTGGCTCCTGCTTTTGCCGTTACATCAGCCTTTACATCAGCTACATTAAGTTTATTGATGGTATAGGACGGGGTGAAAGCAGTTCCGTTTCCGGAGGTATTTCCCGTTACGTTTACAAAGCTGTTTCCTGTTTGGGTTACGGCGGTATAACCTGTCATGAGATTGATCGGTTCTTTTACGTTTTCAAATACGTTTCTTTCTACCAGGATATTCGCCTGAACACCCGCAGCAATACATTTATTGCTTACCGAACTGTTGAAGTAGCTGTTAAGGATATGGATCTTTCCGTATCTTACCCTCGGCATACGTTCTCTGCATCCGGGTCCCCACCAGCATCTTACAAAGGTTACGTTCAGTTTGCCCGCATCGGCAGTAGCACCGTCACTTGAGCCAATCAGATTGGAAAAACGGTGATCGTCTGTTCCTCCTGATCCTCCGGGTTTAGGGGCTTTCAGATAATGAAATTTGGTGTAGGATACAGTGACGAAATCCGATTTGTTTTTAATGTCGAAGTTTCCGTCTACGCCGTCCCGGAATTCACAGTGGTCGATCCATACATTTCGGCAGTCATCGAGAATCGCATTGTCCCAACCGTCAGTATCATAAGCTCCCGGACCTTCAAAAATAAGGTTTCGGATAATGATATTGTTACATCTTTTAATGTTGATGATCCCTGATCCGTCTTTGGTCTGGTTGGTGGAAACCAGTTTTGCGCCGCTGGCTCCATAGATGGTTTTGCCGCTCTGATCCTGAAAAGATAATCTGGCAGTAATCGTTATGGTTCCGGTAACTTTAATGACTTTTACCGCCGTATTTTCAATTGCCGATTTTAACTGAGCGTAGGTTGACACCGTTGTTTCCGCAGCGGTTCCACCACCGGTAGTTCCGCCGTTTTGGGAAGCCCATCCCGGAGCAACACAGTTGGCCAATGGGACAATGGCGTTTACGGACATTTGATTTTTTATTTCATTCGGATTATTTGCCAGGTCGGATTTTAGGTCTTCCTGTCCGCAGCCTGTTAAAGCAAAAATTGAGCTCAGGGCTGCCGTGAGAATGACAGCTTTTGTTTTCGTTTTCATAGTAGTAATATTTGATGTTTAACTTCATTTCAAAATTACCACTTTAATACCTATTTATTTTATATTTTAAACTATCAATATTTATATAATTATAATGTTAAATATTTTTATTGTTCAATCGGTTGCATATTATATATTTAAAAATAATATTTGTTACAATTTGAATCGGTATAAAAATAGTGTTGAATTAACCGATGAACTACGCTGTAAACTATAGCAATACCCGGTAATTTTATTTAATAAAATCTTCTCTGAAAGGTGCGAAAGCATCAATCAGCTTTCCTTCTTCAAGACATTTTACCCCATGAAAAATATTGGGTTGGGCAAAAAATCCGTCACCGGTGTTCAGAGTTTTTGTTTCACCATCAACCGTTACCTCAAATGTTCCCGAAGCAACATACGTGATTTGTGAATGAAAATGCTGATGTAAAGCCCCTACTGCATCTTTTTCAAATTTTACAATCACCATCATGATCTGCGAATTGTATCCTACAAATTGTCTTGAAACGCCGGCTCCCAGGTTTTCCCATTCGGAATTGCCATCGAAAAAAAGCTCTTTTTTAAAATTCATTTCAGATATTTTTATTGATATTATTTGATAAATTTTTCCAGTCCGGTTTTCATGTTTTTCAAAGATTCAGCGGCAAGTTTCGCTTCCAGATCTGCTCCCAGTTTGGACAAGTGGGTATCGTCGTCTTTTCCTTTGGGATAATACGGTTCTTCACCTTCCTTAAAATGGAGGTGCAGTTTTTTTGAATTTTCGGGACCATAGGCAATTTCAAGCTGTTCTGTAAGCAGCTGCATGTCTACGAATGGAACATTCAGATCATTGGCAACCATTCTTACAACCAAAGGATATTCTTTGTGGGTATCTATCAATACGCCGTTTTCGTTAAAATTTCTTCGTACAATAGAAGTCATTAAAATAGGGATGGCTCCTTTTGCTCTTGTTTCCTTTACGTATCTCTCCAGGTTGGCCCTGTATTGCGTGTACGGATTGGTAAATTTTGTAGAGTCTTTCACCTTCTGATCATTATGCCCGAACTGGATAATGACAAAATCTCCCTTTTTCAGCTGTTTTTCAATGGCAGCCCATCGTCCTTCCGTCCGGAAGCTCTTAGAACTTCTTCCGTTCATCGCATGGTTCTGGATTTCGATACCTGTTGTAAAAAACTGGTTTAAAACCTGTCCCCATCCATGTTCGGGATTTTTATCCGTATTTTCTTTATTGGCCATGGTAGAATCACCGATAAGGAATAAAGTCGGCTTTTTCTGGGCCAGCATGAATGTTGAAATTATGATGCTAAACAGTAAAAATTTTTTTTTCATTTTAAGATAAATTTAATTGGTTAAGGCAATTAAGAATTATATTTTATTACTCATTATGAGGGTTCCAACCACTAAAAATCTTTTCCAGTGTGTAATTTTTCATATCTTTTTTAGTCAGCTGATGCGACCAGTTTACCCGGTTTGAGGTATTACCGCCTGCACCTTTGCTTCCGAACTCTGCGTAATAAGCTGTTTTTTCTTTATCGGGAAACATCTTGTCTCCTTTCCACGGGTTCCAGCCTTCAGACACAATATGACCTCCCATTTCGGTATTGATGAAAACCGTTTTTGCGTAAGGTCTCCAGGGTCTTCCAAGAAAAACTTTTGTAACACCTTCTTTTGCAATCAGCCTGCAATCAAAGAAAACAAAACCATATTTCCTGTCTTTTTCCGTTGCAGCAGCTGTGATGTAAGAGTCGGCTAAACTTTTAATGGTACAGTTTTTAAAAACCGCTGTTGCCTGCCCGAAAATAAAATCGGTAGTACCTTCTATAAAACAGTTTTCAAAATACTGCCTGCTGTGATTTGTTGCACAATATACCGTATCCTGACATCCCAGAATATTTGAATTTTTAATGATAAAGCGGTCGCCTTCCACATGGAGTGCAACTGCCTGTCCTTCATTGCATGAAGAATTCTGAATCGTTAGATTGCTTATTTGTATATCATCACCCATCACCAGCAAGGTGTAAGAATTGAATGTTGTCATTTTTTCATTGAACGAATCCTGTTTTCCTGAAAAATCATTGTTGGTGATCATCGTATTGTCTTTATTTTCACCTTCTAACGTGATTTTATGTTTTGAAGATGAAATGACCACTTTTTCATTATATGTTCCTGATTTTATATAAATCAGTGCTTCTGCCGGACCAAGATCTCTTACGGAATTGATGGCTTTCTGAATGGAGGTAAAATCTCCGCTTCCGTCTTTGGCAACGGTAATTTTGATATAAGGATCATTTCCTGCAAAAAGAAAATTTGCTATAGCAATAAAGAGAATTAAAAATAATTTTTTCATAAACTGATTTATTATTTTCTGACGCAAAGATTTGTTTTATATTACCTGACTTTTAGATAGCAAGGGCAAATAAATTTGCTTCGCGAAGCGATAACGATAGCTTCATAAAATCAACTTGTTGATTCATTTTTGCTCACTAAAATATTTTTTTAATTAAATTAATTCCTTTGTGTTAAAATTATTATTTCAAAATTTTATCTAAAAAAGCAGCGGTAAGATTCAGGGTTTCCGTAAACCAAGGTTCTGCTGACCAGAAAGAGTGCGGTGAATCCTTAACTTCGTAAAATTCTGTCGGAATATTATATTGTTTCAGCTTTTTCATCATATCATCTCTTCCTGCATGAAACCTCGGTAGGGAACTGTTAATAAAAAGGGTAGGAGGTGTCTTTTTATCAACATATTCCAAAGGCGAAGCGGCTGTCCAGTTTTTCAAATTAACATCTCGGTCGCCATCCAGCCAGTACGCTGCATAGGTGCTTTCTTCGGCTTCAGGATGAATAAATGAAACAATTCCGTCCACATTCACGATGGCCTGGATTTTATTCTTTGATTTTACACCCACCAAGGTGGCCATTTGTGCTCCCGCAGACTCTCCGTACACGGCCATTTTCTTTTTATCTAAAGCATATTTTTTATGATTTTTCTTCAGCCATTGGATTCCGGTTTCGATATCTTCCACGCCGGCAGGAAATTTGGCAACATCAGCTAAGCGATAGCCGACAGCAATCACAACATATCCTTTTGAAGCGAGCTCCATGGCCATATATTTTTCATTTTCCTTGCTTCCGGAAATCCATCCGCCGCCATGAACCATTGCAATTCCGGGATATTTTTTAGATTGATCTTTGGGATAATAAATATCTGCTTTTAAAGAAATTCCGTTGATATTCTTGTATTCTACGTCTTTATCAATAATGACATTTTGAGGAACCGGTCTTTTAATCGGGGTTAAAAAAGAATATTTCTTTTTTAGTTTTTCAAACGTAATTTCGTTGGTATAAGGAGTGGCATTCGGCCGTTTTACCTGTCCGAATGCCATGGTCCCCATTAAAAAAATAGAAATATAAGTATGTTTTATGCTAAAAATCATCCGCTTGTGGAGTTTTTATACTATTTAATTAATTATTTAACTGCATTTTTCGTTACATCTGCACCCACAGAAAGTAAACTCCTGTCAGACCCAATTTCTTTCGGCAGCAGGACTGCTCCGGTTTTATTTCCTAAAACTTTTACATAAGGTTTGTTTGCTGATTCAAATTTCACCGTTGAAAGGTTGATGTTTTTACTGTTGTAAATTGTCGCACCCGTTCCCTCGGTATATTTCAGCTTTACATTTTTAAGTTGAATTCCGTCTGCGTCTGCAATGGTTAATGCTTTTCGGGTATCAAACTGCGAATCTTCAATTACAATATTTTTAAGGTTCATTTCCGCAAGCCCGAATAAAGTTATGGCTTCATCAGAATTCACGGCATTGATATTTTTAAAGAAAATATTTCTGAATACCGGTGTTTTTTCTGTTACCGGAAAAACTTTTTCAGGGGATTTGTTTCCTTCTTTTTTCTGTCCGTCTTCCAGCACAGGAGATGCGCCTTCGTAGAACATATTGAAGCCGATCGTCTGTGTCGGGATGTTGATCATATCGATATTTTTGATATAAATATTCTCCACAATTCCGCCTCTTCCGCGGGTTGTTTTGAAACGCAGGCCGATATCGGTACCGATGAAAGTACAATCGGAAACATGAATATTTCTTGCGCCGCCGGACATCTCGCTTCCTATCACAAACCCTCCGTGACCATGATACACCACATTATTTTTGATAATGACATTTTCAGTAGGCATTCCTCTTTTTCTTCCGTCTTCATCTTTTCCGGATTTGATACAGATCGCATCATCACCAACATCAAATGTATTATCGTAAATTAAAACATTTTTACAGGATTCTAAATCTACACCGTCTCCGTTCTGCGAAAACCACGGATTTCTTACCGTAAGATTTCTTAGAATGACATTAGAGCACATCAGGGGATGCAGGTTCCATGCCGGAGAATTCTGGAAAGTCGGCCCGTCCAGCAGGACTTTGTCACAGCCAACTAAGCTTACCATTACCGGTCTGAGAAAATCTTTTACGGTAATTAATTCATCTTTTGAAATTTTATCCGGAACATTAAAATTAGAGCTGCTTTCCAGTCCTTTTTTATAGCTTTCCGAAGGGTACCAGTTTTTTCCGTCGGACGATACAATTCCACCGGATTTTACAATTTCTTTCCATTGGGATTCGGAAACTTTACTTTTTTTAATGGCTCTCCATGCGTCACCGCTTCCGTCAATTACTCCTTTTCCCGTAATGGCGATGTTCTTCGCATTTTTTGCTGAAATAGGAGACTGGCTGCGAATGGTGTTGAGTCCTTCAAAGCTTACATCCACCAAAGGATAATCGTTTTTATCTTTACTGAAAATAATGAATGCGCCTTCTTCCACATGAAGATTGATATTGCTTTTAAGCACAATCGGTCCTGTAAGCCACATTCCTCTCGGCACAACTAATTTACCGCCGCCTTTTTTGCTTAATTCATCAATAGCTTTTCTGAAAGCCTCCGTATTTTTTACAGTGCCTCCGGAAATTCCTCCGAACTGGGTAATAGAAACCGTATTGGCAGGAAATGAGGCTTCCGTTACCTGAGGCATTTTAAACTCAATATTTTTATAAATATCCAGGTTTTGGGCAGATATCTGGCCTGAAAACAGTAACGCTGCAGCCAAACCGATCATTTTTAAAGACTTCTTCATTTTATTTTTTTTGAGTTGTAACTATTTTTTTTAATTCCTGATAAACCAGCGAAGCAACTGCTTTTGCACCTTCCGGCTGAAAATGGGTATTGTCTTTCTGCCCTTTCGGGTAGGCTTCATAGGTATTTTCAGGTAAATTCATAAAGTAATGATTCGTGGTGAAATCTTGTCCTTTGCTTGTAAAGTATTCCATGGACAATTTATTTAAATCGATGTACGGAACATTCATTTCCATCGCTACATCAATCGGAGCCTGCCAGTATTCACCATGAACATTTTGGAGTTTTCCATCCTTCCACGGATAATTTCTGGCAACCGGTGTCAAAATAATGGGATTGGCCCCTTTTTGTTTTGTCTGAGTAACAAATAATCTTAAAAATTCTTTATATCCTTCAATATTTACATATCGTTCCGTATGCTTTTCGGAGCTGTCGTTGTGGCCAAACTGCATTAGGACGTAATCTCCGGGCTTCAGGTGTTCATAGACGTATCGCCATCTTCCTTCCTGAAAAAAAGTTCTTGTGCTTCTTCCGCCATGCGCTCTGTCGATCACTGCTACGGAATCTGTTGCAATACCGGATTTCATATTGGCCAGGCTGTCTTTCATGAAGAAAGGCTGAAAAACCTGTCCCCAACCGGTAATCGGATAGCGCACTTTCATATAATCTTTTCCAGGTTCGTAATCTCCCGTATAATCTGCCATGGTAGAATCGCCGATGAGGTAAATATGGGTAACTTTTTTATCGCGTTTTGCCGTTGTTTTCTGAACGCTGCTCTGTGAAGTGCATCCTGACAACAGCAAAACGACTAATAAAAATGAAACTATATAAAAAATTTTGTTATTCATTGATTATAAAATATTTAGATTGTAAATCCAAGGGCACAAAATCAAAGATTTTTCGACAAATTTGCAGTGCGATTTAACAATTTTTAATTTTTAGTTATTCTGAACCAGTCGAAATCGGCATATCCGCCGCGTGGTGCTTTAGCGCTACTTAAACTGTACAAACCGACTTTAGCCCCGATCCATTTTCCGGGTTTTGCCTGGAAAACTTCTCCTATTTTCATAAAGCTTTTTCCGTTTTCACTATAACTGAACTGGCATAAACCATTCGGTTCGCTAACATGTACTTTTAAATAGGCTTCGTTTCCGTTTAACTTTGTTTCCGCTACAATTTTTTCCTCACCGCCTTTCTCTGCTTTTTCAGCTTTTCTCAGTTGGATATAAAATCCGTCCGGTTTATTGGTGATAACAAGGGAAGCATGATCTGTTCCCATTATCAATAATCCGGCAATTTTTCCTTCTTTAGCTTCTTCAGGAATTAGTTTTACTTTCGTTGATGCTGTAAAATTTGGAGCCGGGAATTTTTGAGTTAATAAATTCGGGACATTCCAGAGATTTTTTTCGCCTTCGGGAATTTTTATGGAAAATAATCTTAAAAATTTCTGTCCCGGCAGTTTTGAAGACCATACAATGTTTTCATTGGCACTCCATTGCCATTGCAGACCTAATTTTTCACCATCAAATTCATCTGTTTCCAAAGGAGTAACGATAGGATAAGATTGCCCTACGTTTGGTTTTTTATAGGTTAAAACCGGTTCGCCAATTCCGTTTTTATTGGTATCTATTCCCATTACAGGCCAGTCTTTTTCCCATTTCATCGGCTGGAGATGAACAATTCTTCCATAGGTGTCCACATCCTGAAAATGATAAAACCAATCTTCTCCGGAAGGTGTATCTACCCAGGCTCCCTGATGAGGCCCGTTGATTTTTGAAGATCCCTGTTCAAGAACAATTTTTTCTTCGTAAGGACCATAAATATTTTTCGACCGTAGTACCAGCTGCCAACCTGTAGCCACCCCGCCGGCCGGAGCAAAAACGTAGTAATAACCATTTCTTTTGTACATTTTCGGACCTTCTACAGTTGGATGGTTTTCGTGGCCGTCAAAGATATGAATGCCTTTATCCAAAACTTTTGTTCCCTCCGGATTCATTGTATTAAGGGTTAAAATGCTTTTCACTCCGGCACGGCTTCCCGCCCATCCGTGAACCAGATAGGCTTTGCCGTCTTCATCCCAGAACGGACAAGCATCGATCAGGCCTTTTCCTTCCATAACCAAAACAGGTTTTTCCCATTTTTTCAGCGGATCTTTGGTTTTGACCATGTAAATCCCGAAATCCGGATCGCCCCAGTAAATATAAAATTCACCTTTATGAAAACGTATGCTTGGTGCCCAGATTCCATCACCTCGTTTCGGAACGGAGAAATGTTCGGCGGGCAAAACATCTTCAACGGCATAATTAACCAGATTCCAGTTGACCATGTCCTTGGAATGAAGAATGGGTAATCCTGGGGCTTCGTTAAAACTTGAAGCGGTCATATAGTAATCATTACCGACACGAATTACATCCGGATCTGAGTAATCTGCGTAGAGAATAGGGTTTTTATAGTTTTTTCCGAGATCGGCTGTCCATACTTCGGAAACATAGTTTTTTTCCTGTGCATTCAGATAATTCGATGCTATCGAAAAAACAGTGGCTGAAAGTATATTTAAAATTTTTTTTGTCTTCATAATCAGATTTAATCTGTCTTTATTAACGCAGGGAGCGCAAACTGTTAAACAAATTATTTTTCAAATTCCAGACTTGCCAGAATGAATGGTCCGGTTCCTTTCGGATCGTTGGACCGGATTTCTTCGTTAATATAATATTCGTAGGAACCGCTTCGATAGGGGTTTCCTCCAAGACCGGCAACGGCGCAGCATCTGTTTAGATTTACCATTCCGTTTTCATCGACAGTAATTAAATTTTTAAGAATGCCTTCGTACCCTTTTTTAGCAAATTTTTTATAGGATTTCGGAAGATAATTTTTGTTAACGGATTTCATCATGGTGTAAACAAACATGGATGAACCGGTAGCTTCCAGATAATTTCCTTTTTCGCCGCCTTTATCCAAAACCTGATACCACAATCCTGTTTCGTGATCCTGAACTTTAATGACAGCGTCACAATATGATTTCAGATAAGAAAGCAATCTTGCTCTTCCGGGATGATTTTGTGGAAGGTAATCTAACACATCAACGATTGCCATTCCGTACCAGCCCATGGCTCTGGACCAGAAGTTCGGTGAAAGTCCGGTTTTTTTGTCGGCCCACTGTTGTTCTCTGCTTTCATCCCATGCATGATAGAGTAGTCCTGTTTTTTTGTCGAGCAGATGTTTCTGGATAAGATCAAACTGATTCACGATGTCGTTATACGCTTTTTCTGCATCCGCACCTTTGCTGAATATGTTGGTATAATGAGCATAGAATGGCTCACCCATGTACAATCCATCCAGCCACATCTGATTAGGGTAAATTTTTTTGTGCCAGAAGCCTCCTTCCGACGTTCTCGGCTGTCCGTCAATCTGTGAACGGAGGGTGTGAAGTGCTTTCAGGTATTTCTCTTTCTTTTCTTTCTGGTATAAATACAAAAGAACGTTGCCGCAGTTCAGCATGTCGATATTGTATTTTGAAAGATCGTATGAAAGAATACTTCCGTCTTCTTTTATCATGGTTTCGCCAAACGTAGAAATGTATTGATAATATTCTTGATTGCCGTTTTTTTCAAATATTCTTTCGGCGCCTTCCAGGACGATAGCGGTAGGATAGCTCCATTTCGGAGTTTTGTTATAATCGAGCATCCAGGCTTCGGGAAATCTTTTCATTTCGGAAAGAAGCATTCGCTGTGACCACGGAAGATCAACCGGGATTTTTTCTGTTGTGGTTACTATTTTTGCTTCACCGGAATTGTGTAAGGCTTTTTGAGCGCATGAGAAGAAAATTCCTGAACATAAAGCGGTAATGGCGTAAATTTTAATATGATTCTGAATAAAATTCATTCTTTTTTAATATTTTAAATTGATTACACTTTAGTTTTTATGGACATTAATTTTGTGCTTCGGTTATCCTTTGTACAATATCATTAAAATACATTTCAATATTATCGTAGTTTTTATTTAAATCTCTTCCGTTGGCATTGTATGTTTTGGGATTCAGCTTGTTTCTGATTTCCCATTCGTCGGGGATTCCGTCCATATCTGAATCAATAATAGGCTGTCCGGTTTTCAGATCCGGAAATCCGCCTGCATCTTTCTGGGAATCTATAATTCCGTTTGTGCTTCCTTTTGAACCCTGATGTGTAAAACTTCCGTTTTTAATATCTTTTAAAATCTGAAGATCAATGATATCTCTTACAAGACTCGATCCTCCAATTTTCAAGATCCTCTCATAAGCTTCTTTTGAAGAGTGGGTTTTTACATTATTCGATATACTATGTGGACGGATTATTCTGATTGTATTTTTGTCTTCGTCTGTTAAGTTGTAACGGTTCATCTGGCTGAATACGCCTTCTGTCCAGTTGTCTTCGGTGACTTCCGGGCTGCCTTCCATCACATTTCCATTGATGTAGTATTTTCCCCAGATATTATATACTTCGGCTTCCGGCTTTTCATTTTTATCGATAGCGGCAATTCTTTTTCGTGTCATTGTGGCCGGACCTGGCTTATAATAGTTATTGACGATATTTACATTCATTCCTTCACCGCCATACAGGCTGTTGTGCCCCCAGTTATAAATGACATTGTTTCTGAAATCGGTAAGATCTGTTAAAGCAAATTTGCTTCCTGCATATTCTCCCAGTCTGGGATTTCTGCTGTCGTGATGGGCATAAACATTATGATGGAAAGACGCAAACCTTCCACCTGCAATGCCACCATATCCGTGAGCCCCTTTCTGATGTACTGAATTTCTGAGGCTTTCCGCAATGATACACCATTGAAGCGTTGTGTTTTCATTGCCATAGATCGAAACTGTTTCGTCGGTAGACCAGCTCATGGAACAGTGGTCAACGATTAAGTTTTTAATAAACCTTGCTCCTAAAGCATCACCTTCATAGTTTTTCAGATCACCCATTCTGAAACGCATATACCGGATAATGACGTTGTCTGCTGCTACAAAAGTTTCGTAGTTGGCCACTGTAATACCATCTCCCGGAGCGGTTTGTCCGGCAATGGTTACATTTCCTTCCCGTATTTTTAACGGAGATTCCAGATAAATGGTTCCTCCGGTTCTGAAAATAATATATCTCGGGCCATTTTGATCCAGGGCATATCTTAAAGTTCCTTCCGAGCCGTCGTCGGTTAATTTTGTTACGAAATACACTTTACCGCCGCGTCCTCCGGTGGTATATCTTCCGAAACCTTCAGCACCCGGAAAGCTAATGACATTCTGGGCTTCAGCAACATTTGAAATGCCACAAAAAATAGCTGTTAGTAAAAGTATGCGGAAGTTTTTTTTCATAACTGAGCATATTTGCTGATGAGCGGCTGGATTATTTTAAATTTTTTTTGAAATTCCAGTTGTCTTTTCCTTTCAGAATGTTACCTGGGGTATATTCTTTTGCTTCGGCCTTGCTCAGCTGATGTGACCAGCTGACTCTTGAGGTATCATTAGCTCCTGATCCTTTTGAATCATATTCTGCGTAAAAAGCCGTTTTTTCGGCATCCGGTTTATTCCAGTTGTGCCATCCTTCAGGTTTTATCGTTGAATTCAGCATACAGTTGATATAAACCGTTTTGGCGAAAGGTCTCCATGGTCTTCCGAGGTATACGGAATGTTCTTTTGCATTGCCTGCAATGTTACAATTAATAAATACGAACCCGAAACTGTTTTCCTTTGGGGTAGACGCTGCAGTTATATAGCTTGCGGTTTCTTTGGAATAGATCATGCAGTTTTCAAAAACAGCGGTCCCTGCTCCGAAGATATAGTCAGTTGTTCCTTCAATATAACAATTTTTAAAATAATTTCTTGAAGGTTGGGTTTTATCTTCAAGATCCTGTGCTCCTTTTATGTACAGGGTGTCCTGATTTCCTAGAAACCTGCAGTTTTCAAAAGCAATTCTGTCACCTGCCGTTAAAACTGCAACAGCTTGTCCCACTTTTCCGGAACTGTTTTCAAACGAGATATTTTTGGCTGTGAAATCGTCGGCATATATAAACAGGGTAGCAGAACCTGTGGTTCCGATATCTTTTCCTTCCTGATTTTTTTTAGAGGCAAAATCATTAAAGGTTATTAAAGTATTTTCAGGATTTTCTCCTTCTAAAATAATTTCTCCTTTCGTTTCAGGAATGATGATTTTTTCTTCATAGATTCCTTTTTTAATAATGATTTTTGTTCTCCGGGAAGAATTGTTTTCAATGGCTTCCACAGCTTTTTGAATGGTAGTAAAATTACCTTTTCCGTCTTTTGAAACCACGATCAGTCTGTCGGTAGTTTTAAAAGAAAGAAAATTAAATATTGCTGTGAGAGTCATTAAAAATACTTTCAGATTTTTAAAAAATGGGGAGCTTTTCATTAAATCATTTTTAGTTAAAATACAGACTTCCGCTTTTGGCAGAAGCCTGTATTTCTGATATGAATGTGAAACTTTTTCTAATATCCGTAATCCTGTGTAAGATTATAATTGGAGTTGATTACATCTGCTGCAATGGGCAGAAGTTCCTTCCTGTTCGGCTGGAAATAATAAGCATAACTTTTCACCGGATCTCCGCTGATATAAGGTTGCGTCATCGCCAGCCTCCAGTTCACTTTTGTATATCCTGATGGCGTTGCAACACTTTGATTAGGACTGTAGAATACATCGGCTTTTGCAATTCCGTTCAGATAGAAATCGATGTCCAGAACGTTTTGCTGTGCTGTTTTTGAAGGCACATAATTGGCAACACCTGAAGCGGGCTTTTTATAGAAAATATATTCCGGTACATTGGCGTAGGCTCCTGTTCCGTTCATAAACTGGGTAAGTTTCTGTCTGGTTTCATTGATTTTTGTTTCCAGAAGATTCCAACGGATGAGATCGTATTTTCTTAATCCTTCACCTCCGAATTCCAGCATTCTTTCTTTTACGATATAATTAAAAAATCCGGGCTTGTCTGTAGGGATGGTTCCAACCTGGCCTAAATTTCCTGCATAAGCTCTTTGTCTTACGGCCATCACAGCATTGATAGCTTCCTGGGACGGACCGTTATGCAGCTCATTATCGGCTTCCGCAAACATGAGAAGAATATCGGAATATCGTAACAGAGGCCAGTCGATTCCCAGGTTTTGGGAAGTTCCCGTGATGGAAGTCCACGATTTTCTGAATTTACCGTCGTTCCAGTTGATTGATGTCTGGAGTTCTTCCTGTTTTGAAGTACTTACCCTGAAAATAGCAATATTAACATCTCTTCTTACATCATATTTGGTAAACTCATAAAAATAAACAGGAATGGCATTGATCCCTCCTGAAGATTTCCAGTCTGTGTCATCATGTCTTAAGCCATTATAATATCCGATTTTACTGTCTGTTCTTGAGTTCCCTCCGAATGCTCCGATTGCATAAATGATTTCATTGGTGGTATCCGGACTGTTGGTATGCAGTGATCTGAATAATCCTTCATAGCTTGGATTAAGCTGGTGCTGTCCGGAATTGATGATGTCTTTGCATTCGTCATAAGCGATCTGATAATATTTTTGGGGATTTGATCCCTGCATCATCATCTGTGGATTTCTTCTCAACGAATATCCCGCTCTTGCTAATGCGATTCTCGCTCTTAATCCTTTTACGGCAGCCTTCGAAATTCTTTGTGGAGTAGTACCTCCTTCTGATCTCCATGGCACGAGGCTTTCCGCTTTTAATAAGTCATCCAGAATTTTATCATAAATGATATCTCTGTCTGTTTTGGCCAGGTAAAGATCGGGAAGATCTGCAGAAGGAACATCCTGAAAAGGAACGTCGCCCCAGTTTTTAATAAGATCATGATAAAAGTGTGCTCTTAAAGTAAGGGCTTCCCCCAGATACCTGTTCATCATTTTTTTGTCTGCTTCAGAACCTGTCTGGAAAACCGGAGAAAGCGGAATGTTTTTGATGACAAGATTCGCTCTTTCAATACCGGCATAGGTATCCAGAAAAGGTCTAAGAAGTTCAGTATTGGTAGGAATGGCACCGAAGCAGCTAACGCCTCTCCTGTCATTGGCATTGTAATCTCCTGAAGTTCTCATATCATCTCCCGATTGTGAAAGGATAAGATTCATTCTCTGTCCGTATGTATTGTCACCCATTGTGCTGTTATACACTCCTACCAATGCAGAAAAGGTGTCAGAAACTGAATCAAACTGTTGTTTTTCAGCAGTATTGGATAAGCTTTCTACGTCCAGATACTCTTCGCAGGAATTAAAAGATAAAAGTCCTGCAATGGAAAAAACGATTATTAAAAATGTATTTTTTTTCATAATAGTAAGATTAAAAAGTGATATCAACTCCCGATAAAATGAATCTGCTTCGCGGATAAGCGGCATAATCTACACCAGGTGTTAAAGGATTTCTTCTTGTATTGGCTTCCGGATCATATCCTGAATATCCTGTAATGGTAAATACATTATTCATGGTGAAATATAATCTGAAATTGGAAAGTCCTAGTTGTTTGGTAAAGTCTTTTCCAAGAGAATACCCAATGGTCAGATTATTCAGACGAAGGAAAGAACCGTCCTCAATAGCATATGAATGAAGGAAATAAGCACCTGCCGGCGGAGTCCACATAGTCGTATTAGCGTTCAGTGCAGCTAAAGCGTTAGGATCATTTACTTTTACCCCGTTATCATCAAACCATCTCCAGCGGTCAGCAACTTCAGCAAGCATATTGTTGTCCCTGTAAAGGTATTGGGTAGAATATTCGATTTTGTTGGCATTGTAGACTTTGTTTCCAACTGAGAAATTGAACATTACACTCATATCCCAGTTTTTGTAACGGAACGTCTGGTTAAATCCGCCATAGAATTTTGGCTGTGCACTTCCGAGGTCGGTCATGTCATTGTTATCAATCACACCATCTCCGTTGAGGTCTTCCAGTTTCAGATCTCCTGGCTGTACAGGTCTTGCTCCATTGGCAGCGGCTGCAGAACTTGGGATTCCTGCTTTCAGGGTATAAGCCTGGGTTGTCGGGTTATAATCAAAATCATTTATTTCATACCTTCCGGCGGTTACATATCCCCAGTAAGTACCAACGGGCTTGCCCACCTGTACTAAGAAATCATTGAGGTTATTCTGCCATCCGGAAGGAAACAGGTAATAGTTGGAACTTGCAGAAGCACTGTTTCCTAAGCTTTTGATGGTATTTTTGTTGGATGAAATGTTAGCATCAATTTTCCAGGTAAAGTTATCATTGCTGATGATGGTACTTCCTACTGAAACTTCAATTCCTTTGTTGGTTGTGCTGCCGGAATTCTGGTATTGGTATTCGTAACCTGTTGTCTGCGGAATTTTCGCCAGTAAAAGAAGATCTTTCGTATCGGTTTGATAAACATCAACGGAACCATAAACTTTTCCTTTAAACAAGCCAAAATCCAATCCTGCATTTTTTGAAGTCGCGGATTCCCATTTAACATTTTTATTAGCCATGATATTACCTGTGGTTGCTCCAGGGGTAACATTTGTTCCGAAAGCATAACCGTAGTCAGATGACGTGGTAAAAAAAGTATCATACAGGAAAGCTTTAATTCTGTTGTTTCCGGAAAGACCATATCCCGCTCTCAGCTTCAGTTCGCTGATAACACGGCTTTCTTTCAGGAAATTTTCTTCATTGATCTTCCATGCAACGGAAGCTGCGGGAAAATATCCCCATCTGTTTCCGGGACCGAATACACTTGATCCGTCTGCCCTCATGGAAGCTGTTACAATATATTTGTTTTTGAAGATATAATTGGCTCTTCCGAAAAACGATACGATTCTGTCCGGCAGCAATTCTGTTCTTGGATTATCCTGAACCAACCCTGAAGGCGGACTGGCCGACTGGATGTTGGCAAATGCTTCCTGAGGACTGATTGATTTCGGAAGCCATTTGATATTCATTGATAACGATTCGGCATCGGTTTTTACAGTTTCCTGTCCTAAAAGGAAATCTACTTTATGACTGCCGTATGTTTTCCTGAAATTTAAAGTATTGGTATTGGTAATTCTTCTTGATTGAGCTTTGCTTAAAAATACGACAGGCTGATCATTATTCTGTCTTGCGAGACTGGTAACCACACCCGAAAACTGATTTACAGATTCATCTCGCTGCACGTATCCTATAACACTTCGGAAGGTAAAATTTTTATTGATCCTGTATTCAATGACACCATTCAATAAGAGATCATTTCTGCCGTTTTCTTTCACTTCATTATCAGCAAGGATGAGAGGATTTACAAGGTTGGTTTCATTCGCAAATAATGGATCAAACTCATCAATGTTTTGAGCGGGTCCTCCTTCAAAAGGTTGATATCTTACTGCATTTCTCAATCGGTTGGTACTTTGTGATCCTGTTGCGGAAGTTCCGGCACCGTAGATGGTCTGTCTGCTGTATCTTGCATTGAGCGTCATGCTCAGCTTTTTGGAGAGATCATAATCATATTTGAAATTGGCCATATTTCTCTTAAATCCCGATCCAATCATGATTCCGTCTTCCTGAACATTGTTTAATGACAATGAAAAAGAAGAATTCTCAGACCCTCCCGTAACAGCAATATTATGCGTGAAGTTGAAAGCTTCTCTTCCAAAGACCTCATCTTGCCAGTCTATTTTCTTAATATTTCCATAGTTTTTTCCGATGTCCTGAAAACTTCCGTATCTCGTATTAAAGGCATCAATGTCCGTTTGTACACCCCCTTTATTGTAGATTTCATACTGATACAATACATACTGATACGGATCCAGCACATTAATTGTATTCTGGATCGATCGTACTCCTAAAAATCCGTTGTAATTGATAGATGTTTTTGCCCTTTTACGACCGCCTTTTGTGGTGATCAGGACAACCCCATTTGCTCCTCTGGCTCCATAAATACTGGTAGAAGAAGCATCTTTCAGAACTTCAATAGACTCAATTTCTTTTGGAGATAATATCGTCAAAGCATTGTCCATCTGAACTCCGTCTACAATATACAGAGGCGCATTGCTGCCGGTAATGGAGTTTCCTCCTCTGATCACGATATCAACGTCTGCTCCCGGAGATCCTTCGCTCAGAGAAACCTGCACACCGGCAAGTCTTCCCTGGATGGCTTCTGCAGCATTGTTGGATGGCATATCCTTTATAGCTTCCGCTTTTACTGAAGAAACGGCATTGGTAACATCCTTTTTAGAAACCTTGGTGTATCCTACCAGGACTACTTCATCAATATTAGTTTCTTTATCCTTTTTGGTTTCTTTTTCTTGAGCCATAGCAAGGACAGGAAGTAGAAAGGCAGTTAGGTATAACCACTTTACTGATTGTACTTTTTTATCCATTTTGTATCCTTATAGTTTTAATTTTGGTTGAAAGTTTTTTTCAATTTTTTGTTTTGTGGTGGATTTTTAAGTATTCTATTTTTTAGTGGAAAATATTTTCAAAAAATTAACGCTTATCATTGTGCAATCGATTGCGTAATTTTTCATGACAAATATCTTGGCTTCTAAACTAATATTATTTTCTAATATGCAAAGAAAAAAATATTATTTTTTCATTAATTCAGGTTTGAAGCTTATTCATTTTAAAGTAACAGTAATTAAAATAAGTCATTTAAAATGCTGTAAGATAGTGTTTTATATAATTTGTGTTAAAAGATGACGTTGATAAAAAAATAATAAAAAAAATTATTGCTGATTAATTTTTAGCTTAAAATTTAATTAAAATCGCTAAGTTTTTGAGGTAAAATATTTACCAAAATTGAATGTAAGAAATGGGATTGCAGATTTTTTACTGATTTTTATCATCTTTTCATGTGCTGTAATCCAACAAGATTATTTACAATTTAATCAAACTTAAATATTGAATTGTATGAAATTTGTTTTTTTAAGATTAATTCATAAAAACTCATTAGATATGTTCAGTTTTTTTAAATTATAAATGTTGCTGCTTAATATTTTGGGAGATTATCGCAATTTTAAAAAAGTGTTTTATTCTAGAATTACTAATTCAATTATACTTTAGTAGCTTATAATCAGTTTTTTATAAATTTAAATTAAATTTTTGTTAAGGATTTAAAGAATAGTTATATATTTATCCCCATAAGTATTTCTAAAGATTTTTAGTGTAATTTATGCAATCGATTACGCAATGTTTAACTGGTTTTGATAAAACCGCAAAAAATAAGAAGTATGCAAAAATCAGAATTTCGCTACGCCCATCACCCTGAAGATGTAAAAAAATATACAACAGAAGATCTCAGGAGGGAGTTTCTGATCGATGATCTATTTAATGAAGACGAGATAAAATTAGTCTATTCTATGTATGACAGACTGATTGTAGGAGGCGTGATGCCCTCAACAAAAGCTTTAAAACTGGAGCCTACCGACGACCTGAAAGCACAGCATTTTCTTGACAGGAGAGAATTGGGAATCATCAACGTTGGCGGTTCAGGAAAAGTAACGGTAGATGGTGAAGTGTATGAACTGAACAACAAAGAAGCTTTATACATAGGAAAAGGCGCGAAAGAAGTGATTTTTGAAAAAGCGGGTGATGTACAATCCTACTTTTATATCAATTCCGCTCCGGCACATCATAGTTACCCGAATAAAAAGATCACGAAAAATGAAGCCGAAATCGTAGAACTAGGTGAAGAAAAGTATGCTAACAAGCGCACCATAAATAAACTCATTGTAAATTCTGTGTTGGAAACCTGTCAGCTGCAAATGGGAATGACGGAACTTCATCCGGGAAGCGTATGGAACACAATGCCTGCGCATACTCATGCCAGAAGAATGGAAGCTTATTTCTACTTTGATCTTGAAGAAGGGCAGACGGTAAGCCACTTTATGGGACAGCCACACGAAACCCGTCATATCTTTATGACCAACAGACAGGCTGTTTTGTCCCCGGAATGGTCTATCCATTCAGGAGTGGGAACCTCTAATTATACTTTTATCTGGGGAATGGCCGGAGAAAATATGGATTACGGTGATATGGATGGTATCAAAACAAACGAACTAAAGTAATTTTTCAAATGAATTTATTTGATTTATCCGGAAAAGTAGTAGTTGTTACCGGCGGAACTCACGGATTAGGAATGGCAATGGCAGAAGGTCTTGCAGCCGCAGGTGCCGAACTGGCAATTACAAGTACAACTCCATCCAAATTGGAAGAAGCTTTAGACTATTATCATTCAAAAGGATACAAAGCAACCGGTTATATTTTTGATGTAACGGACGAACTGGAAGCTGCACAGAAAGTAGCTCTGATGGAAGCCACCCATGGAAAAATAGACATCCTTGTCAATAATGCAGGAATCATCAAACGTATTCCGGCAATTGATATGGAAGTAGAAGACTTCAGAAAAGTAATCGACGTAGATCTTACAGGTCCTTTTATCATGTCCAAACTGGTTGGGAGATACATGATCAAAAGAAGATCCGGAAAGATCATCAATATCTGCTCAATGATGAGTGAGCTGGGCCGGGACAATGTAGTGGCATACGCTTCTGCAAAAGGAGGCCTGAAAATGCTGACCAAAAATTTAGCAACAGAATGGGCAAAACATAATATTCAGGTGAACGGTATTGGTCCCGGATATTTTGCCACTTCACAAACTGAACCTATCAGGGTGGATGGAAATCCGTTCAACGATTTTATCATCAGCAGAACTCCGGAAGGAAGATGGGGGAATCCTGAAGATCTTGCAGGGACAGCTATTTTCCTGGCATCCGAAGCAAGCAGATTCATCAACGGACAGATCATTTACGTTGACGGAGGAATTCTTGCGACCATCGGAAAACCTGCTAATGAATAACAACAGAATTACAAAGAATGAAACCTTTTATAACAGACAACTTTTTATTACAAAATAAATACGCTGAAGAATTATATTTCAGATTTGCTGAAAAACAACCGATCATTGATTATCACAATCACCTGATCCCTAAAGATATTGCAGAAGATACTGTTTTCGAAAATATTTCTAAAGTATGGATTGCCGGCGACCATTACAAATGGAGAGCCATGCGTACTTTAGGGGTGAACGAAAAATTCATTACAGGAGATTCTTCAGATAAAGAAAAATTCGAGGCGTGGGCAAAAACGGTTCCTTACACCCTGAGAAATCCTTTATATCACTGGACGCACCTGGAGTTAAAAAGATATTTCGGAATTGATGAATTGCTGAATGAACACAATGCTTCGGAAATTTACGATAACATCACCGCACAGCTTCAGACTCCTGAAAAATCCACCAGAGGATTATTAAAAATGATGAATGTGGAATCTCTGTGTACAACAGAAGATCCTACCGATACGCTCAATTATCATCAGGATCTGGCGAAAAGTGATTTCTCCATCAAAGTCAGTACTGCCTTCCGTCCGGATAAAGCCATTTTAATAGAAAATCACAACTTTGCAGATTACATTTCAAAATTGGGCGAAACTGCCGGAATTGAAATCAATTCATACCAGACATTATGTGACGCTTTATTAAAAAGAATTGAATACTTCCACGAAAACGGATGCCGGCTTTGCGACCACGGCTTAAATAATATCTCTTATGAGGAAGCTACAGAAGCGGAAGTGAACGCAATCTTTAATGATAAACTGAATGGAAAAGTTATCGCTGAAAAACAGGTGAACCAATTCAAGACAGCGATTTTATTATTCTTAGGTGAAACCTATCATCAATTCGGCTGGGTTCAGCAGTTTCACTTGGGAGCATTAAGAAACAATAATGAAAGAATGCACAGAATCCTTGGTCCGGATACAGGATGGGATTCTATCGGAGATTTCGTGCAGGCGGAAAATCTATCTAAATTTTTAAATGCGTTAGACGGAAAAGATAAATTAACGAAAACCATTTTATATAATTTAAACCCTGCCGACAACGAGATTTTCGCAACCATGATCGGAAACTTTAATGACGGTAGCATTAAAGGAAAAGTACAGTTCGGGTCTGGATGGTGGTTTCTGGATCAGAAGGACGGAATGATCAAACAGATGAATGCACTTTCCAACATGGGACTAATCAGCTGCTTCGTGGGAATGCTTACGGATTCCAGAAGTTTCCTTTCTTACCCGAGACACGAATATTTCAGAAGAGTATTATGTAACCTTTTCGGGGAAGAAATGAAAAATGGAGAATTGCCGGACGATATAGAACATGTCGGTAAAATAATTTCCGATATTTGTTACCATAATGCCAAAAATTATTTCGATTTTTAAATTTAAATAAGAATTCTCGCAGATTAAGCAAATCTAACAGATGATTGTATTAGAAATCTGCGTAATGTGCTCAATCTGCGAGAAACAAAAAAATAGTAAAACTTTGAGATCTTAGTTAAGTGAAATCGAAGATTCGACGTAGTCAAACGTCTTTGCCTCAATTTATAATAATTTATAATAATCGGCGAAACTTTGTTTTGTGAACTTAAAAATATGCATTAAGTTTTAAAAGAAAATCTTTGAGCACTTTGCATTTAAACCAAAAACAGATATTCAAAAATCAAGGTTAGTAAAACTTATGGGTAAAATACTTACTTTCGGTGAAATCATCATGCGGCTTTCGCCACCAGGAAACAGAACCATGAAGCAAAGTCACGAAATGGAATTCTTTTTTGGCGGAACGGAGCTTAATGTAGCGTCATCACTGGCAATAATGGGTTGTGAGGTTAAACATGTCAGCAGTGTTTCCGATGATTTTGTAGGGGAGTCAGCACTTTCTTTTGTAAAAAGCGTTGGAATTGATACCAATTTTATTTCTAAAAACGAACATCCTTTAGGTTTATATTTTTTAGAAGTAGGATCGGCGGTTCGAGCAAGCAGAATTGCATACAACAGGTTAAACGGTTCTTTTGCGAATATTGAAGCGGGGAATATCAACTGGAAGAAAGCTTTGGAAGGTTGTGATTATTTTCACTGGACAGGAATCAGTCCCGGAATTTCAGAAGCAGCGTATGAGGCACTGAAGAAAGGTCTTGAAACTGCCCGTGAAATGGGAATCGAGATTACAACGGATCCTGCTTACCGCTCCAATCTTTGGAAATATGGTAAAAAAGGAAATGAAGTGTTGAAAGAACTGGTTTCCCTGTCAACAATTTTCATCGGAGGAACCAATGAAATCAATGAAATTCTGGGAACTCAGTTTTCATCACATCAAAACGGATTTCTGGAAGCATGTGAAGAATTAAAAAAACAGTGTCCCTCCATTCATAAAATTTTCGATAAAATAAGAATCGGTGTTACAGCGAGTTCTCAGCAAACGCAGGGAAGAGCTCTGGTTAACGGAAATTATTTTGAAACAGAATTACTGGAAGTAAATCCTGTAGTTGACAGGATTGGAACAGGTGACGCTTTTGCAGCAGGCTTAATTTATGGCTTACAAAATTTCGATGACGAAAAAGCACTGAATTTTGCCAACGCCGCGTGTGCCATCAAACACACCATTTTAGGAGATATTAATTACAGTAGTGCAGAAGATATCCTCGAAGTGATGGGGGGAAATTCAGGAGGAAGAATAAAAAGGTAAGAACCCCAGCCGTGTTAGAGCTTTAAGCTCTAACACGGCTCCCAACTTTGCACTTTTGCATTAAAAATAAAAAATAGAATGACAAAAATACAAACCGTTACCAACGCCATCATTAACCAGGGGATTTTACCGCTGTATTATAATGCTGATGAAACGGTAACTTTAGATATCCTGAGATCACTTTATAAAGTGGGAATCCGTGCAGTAGAATATACAAGCCGTGGCGAAGCAGCGTTAAGCAATTTTACCAAAATGATCGAAATCCGTAATGCAGAAATGCCGGAGATGCTTTTAGGAATCGGAACCATAAAAAATTTGCAACAAGCCGAAGAATACTATAAGGCAGGTGCAGATTTTTTCATTAGTCCAGGATTTGTAGCGGAAGTTGCAGAATTTCTAATTCCAAAAGATATCTTGTATAGTCCAGGTTGTATGACGCCAACTGAGATTATTGAAGCTGAAAATTCGGGGGTAACTTTCATTAAATTATTTCCAGGAAACGCTTTAGGAGCAGGATTTATGAGTGCGGTTAGAGATGTTTTTCCAAATCTGAAATTTATGCCGACCGGTGGAGTTGATACTACGAAGGAAAACATTGAAAGCTGGTTCAAAGCCGGTGTTTCTGCAGTGGGAATGGGAAGCAAGCTGGTAAGCAAAGAACTTATGGCTGCTAAAGATTATGCAACCATTGAAAATGAAACAAAGAAAGTTCTGGATATTATTCAGGCTTTAAAATAATGATTAATAAGCTAAACACTTTGCGATCTTAGCTGAGCAGAGCGCCTTTGCGAACTTAAAAATAGTTAGTAGTCAAAAAAAACTTCGCGGACTTTGCGTTAAAACAAATACCATCATTAATAAAAAACAAAAAATAACTAATTCAAAAAACTAATATGAGTTCAGTTAAATTACTTAAACCAACGAATTTCAGGTGGACAATTTGTGTCCTACTGTTTATTGCCACAACAATCAACTATCTGGATCGTCAGGTTTTATCTTTAACGTGGAAAGATTTTATTGCTCCGGAATTTCACTGGAATAATAATGATTATGGAAATATAACCGCCTTATTTTCCATTTTTTACGCAGTGGGAATGTTATTCGCAGGTAAATTTGTTGATTGGATGGATACGAAAAAAGGATTCCTCTGGGCAATTGGTATTTGGTCTGTAGGAGCCGTATTACATGCATTCTGTGGTGTTGCCACATCAGGAATCCTCACAGGAAACTGGACGGCAGGTTTTCATGGATCAAAAGAACTGATCGCAACGGTTTCCAATACATCTGCGATTATCAGTACCAGCGTTTCGCTGTTTATCTTTGCCCGTTTTGTCTTGGCTATCGGTGAAGCAGGTAATTTCCCGGCAGCTATTAAAACTACGGCAGAATATTTTCCCAAAAAAGACAGAGCTTTATCCACAAGTATCTGGAATGCAGGTGCAACGGTGGGTGCCTTGGCTGCGCCAATTACCATTCCTTTCATCGCGAAATCTATGGGTTGGGAATGGGCATTCATCATTATTGGTGCCTTAGGATTTGTATGGATGGGGCTTTGGGTTTTTCATTATAAAAAACCTCACGAGCATCATAAAGTAAACGAACATGAGCTTACCTATATCAATCAGGATCATCAGGAAATAACTGTTGAAGAAAATCAGCTTGCTGAAGAAAGAAAATTCACCTTCAAAGAATGTTTCAGCTACAGACAGACCTGGGCATTTGCTTTCGGAAAATTCATGACAGACGGCGTTTGGTGGTTCTTTTTATTCTGGACTCCGGCCTATTTAAGTTCGGTATACCAAATGGATTCTACGCAAAGTGCATTCCCTTTATTTATACTGTACATGATTACATTATTCTCTATTATAGGAGGATGGCTTCCCAAGTATTTTGTAGAAAAAAAAGGCATGAATGCCTATAACGGAAGAATGAAAGCCATGCTGATCTTTGCATTTTTCCCATTGCTGGCTTTACTGGCCCAGCCATTAGGTTCTATAACGTATTGGATTCCGGTTTTAATTATCGGCGTAGCAGGCGCAGCACATCAGGCGTGGTCGGCCAATATATTTTCTACTGTCGGCGATATGTTCCCGAAAAAAGCCATCGCAACCATCACCGGCATTGGCGGAATGGCAGGTGGAATCGGATCTTTTTTAATCAATAAATCTTCAGGAGTTTTGTTTGATCACGCGCATAAAGCATGGACAACCGTTGACGGAGTTCCTTTATTAGATAAATATCCGCAGTATATCAACGAAAGGCTGCCGGACGGCTTCTTCGAGCAACTGGAAAAATCGGGAGCAATTGTAGTCGACGGAATTGATAAAGGCTATATGATCATTTTTTCAGTCTGTGCGGTTGCTTACTTAATCGCCTGGGCAGTAATGAAAACATTAGTCCCGAAATATAAAGTCATTAAATAATATACTCATTCTAAACCTTCAAGGTTTCAAAAACCTTGAAGGTTTGAACAACATAAAGAATTATAGCGTACTTCGCTGAGTAAAAAGTTTATACTGAGCCTGCCGAAGTAACTTGCAAAAATAAAACAGTTAGTAGTCAAAAAAAGCTTTTACGCTCTTTGCGTTCAAAAACTCAAAACCGGCTCAACAATATCAGAAGTAATGGAAAATCAAACAAAACAAATATTAAACCGTCAGAATAGCGGATTAGATACAAAACTTCCCATTAAAATCGTTCAGTTCGGTGGAGGGAATTTTATGAGAGGATTCACGGATTATATCATTGATAAATTAAATAAAGAAACCGAATGGAAAGGTGGAATTGTCAATTTGCAGGCAACACCTAACGGCTCCATTCAGAAAATGGAAGAGCAGGATAATATATACACACTTTTCACAAGAGGAATTAAAAAAGGAGAAATTCATGATGAAAAGCAAGTGATTTCTGCCATTCAAAAATCGGTTAATCCTTATTCAGACTATGATGGATTCTTAGCGCTGGCAAAAGAAGAGGAGCTGGAATTTGTATTTTCAAACACAACAGAAACAGGAATCGCTTACGACGAAACGGAAACCTCTTACGAAGGTCCGCACAGAAATTTTCCTGCAAAAGTGACGGTTTTACTGCACGAAAGATTTAAGCATTTCAACGGAGCGGCAGATAAGGGATTAAGAATTATCCCCTGTGAACTCATTGAAGACAATGCATTTGCTTTAAGAGAGATCATCCTGAAATATGCACAGCTGTGGAATTTGGAAGATCGTTTTGTGCAATGGATTAACCAATACAATTATTTTCATAACACGTTGGTTGACAGGATTGTTCCTGGCTACCCTAAGGATGATGCAGGATCTTATGAAGATCAGCTGGATTATGAAGACCACATGATGGTGGTTTCTGAATGTTTCCTGCTTTTTGTAATTCAGGAAGCCGGAAATCTAAATGAAAGAATTCCATTCAACAAAATCAACGAGCAGATTTTGGTGGTTGATGATATTCAGCCGTACCGTTTAAGAAAAGTAAGAATCCTTAATGGTGGACATACTTTAATGCTGGCTCCTGCTATTTTATCGGGACAGGAAACGGTAAAAGAATCCATCGACAATCCGTTTATCGGAAAGTTTTTAAGCAATGCCATTTTTAATGAAGTTAACCCGACTTTAGGTTTGGATGAAGCAGAATTGAAAAATTTTGCGGAAGAAGTTTTCGACCGTTTCAGAAATCCGTTTATCAAACATTATCTGGCGAGTATTGCGCTGTATTTTGTTTCTAAATTTAAAGTAAGAGTATTGCCCAGCTTATTAACTTACGTTGAAACCAAAGGAAAATTACCGGTCAATCTTACCTTTTCTTTAGCTAGCTTAATACGGTTCTACCAGGGAAATTTTGGTGAAAAAGCCCTTCCTCTGAATGATGAAGCCGGAATTATCGATAAATTCAAAGAAATCTGGACAAATGAAGATTACGAAAAAGTAGCTGAACTGGCACTTTCCGAAACTTCATTCTGGGACACAGACCTTACTCAGGTTGAAGGATTGAAAACAGCGGTTGCCAAAGCATTATACGAAATCGATCACCATGATATGGAAACGGCGTATAACAATTTTGTAGAATTTAATTCTTAAAATCATGCAAAAGAAAGTACTGAAAGTAAATCCCAAAGACAACGTTATTGTGGCGCTGCTGGATTTGCCTGCCGGAGAATCGGTACATTTTGAAGGCGAAGCGTACACGGTAGTAAAAGATATTAAGGCTAAACATAAATTCGCGGCCACCGATTTTGAAGACGGAGATCACATCATCATGTACGGAGTTATCGTTGGAAAGGCAAATCAATCCATCAAAAAAGGAGAAGTTATTACGACGGAAAACGTAAAACACCAAAGTGCAAAAGTAGAAGGTAAAACCGAAACTTTAGGCTGGATTCCGCCGAATGTAGATAAATGGAAAAACCGCACCTTCATGGGCTACCACCGTGAAGACGGACAGGTGGGAACGGAAAATGTATGGCTGTTCTTCCCTCTGGTATTCTGCGAAAACAAGAATATCGAAACACTGAAAGATATTTTTGAAAAAGAGCTGCTGCATGAAAAAGCAAGCAAGCATCAGCTGTTGTTAAGGTCTTTGTTAAATGGCGGCGAAACTTCTGATATTGCGGTAAAGGACGAAGAAGATACGAGAGTATTTAAAAATATAGACGTACGGTTCATCACGCACCAGGGTGGTTGTGGCGGAATCCGTCAGGATGCCGAAGCATTGGGAAGATTATTTGCAGGATATGTCAACAATCCTAACGTCGCAGGAGCAACAGTTTTGAGTTTGGGATGTCAGAATCTCCAGGTGCAGATTTTTATGGATGCCCTTCACACGTTGGCTCCGCATAACAAAAAACCGATTGTCGTGTACGAACAGCAAAAATCAGGAACTATCGACGAAATGCTGACCGGCGTGATTAAAGATTCTTACGAAGGAATAAAAAAAGCCAATGATATTGAAAGAAAACCTGCTCCTATCACCAAACTGAACATTGGTTTGGAATGTGGCGGATCAGATGGTTTCTCAGGAATTTCCGCAAACCCTGTTTTGGGAGAAGTTTCCGATATTATGGCAGCTGTTGGCGGAACCACCATGCTTGCAGAATTCCCTGAACTGTGTGGAGTAGAGCAGGAGTTAGTGAACCGTTGTATCAACGATGAAGACGGTGTGAAGTTCCTTCAGCTGATGAAAGATTTTGAAAGATCCGTTGTCGCTGCAGGATCAGGTTTTGATATGAACCCGTCACCCGGAAATATCAAAGACGGACTGATTACAGATGCCATGAAATCGGCAGGTGCAGCCAAAAAAGGCGGTGCCGCACCCATCGTAGAAGTGTTGGATTTTACGGAATACGCCACAAAACCAGGTCTTAATCTCCTTTGTACGCCCGGAAATGATGCTGAATGTACAACTGCGTTAGTAGGATCAGGAGCAACAGTCGTTCTTTTTACAACAGGCCTGGGAACACCCATGGGGAATCCTATTGCCCCTGTGGTGAAGATTTCTTCCAATACCGCATTGGCAGAAAAAATGCCGGATATTATCGATTTTAATGCCGGAACTGTCATCAGCGGGGACAAAACAATCCCGGAGGCGGCGGACGAGTTGTTAGAATATATCATCACAGTAGCAAGCGGCGAGGTCAAAACCAAAGCCGATCTTTTAAATCAGAATGATTTCATTCCATGGAGACGAGGGGTCTCTTTGTAATGGGTTAGTTATATTAAATATTAGGGTTGAAAATGCTTCCTGCTTCGGTGGGGAGCATTTTCTTTTTTTTGATAATAGCATGTGAACTTTGTCATTCTGTAAGAATCTCGACATGCCGAAATATTGGGTTGAGATTCCTGTGGAATAACAAAAAGATGTTAAAGTCGAGCACTTTATTTCTCCGTCCAGTATTTCTTTTTTAAATGTTCCGTTTTCAGAATATCACAGCCTAAGACAAATACTCTGTACACCGGTCTCTGTGGTCTATAATAAGGAATTTGATCTTCAAAATATTCGATGTTCATATGGTCTAATGTATTTTTCAGGTCGGTAATTTTACCAATGTCCGCTGAAAAACCGATACAATGTGTTTTCGCCCATTTGTCCGACTTAATCAGGTTAAAAGCATGCGCTGTGATTTCTCCTTCAGTCTTAAAAGTCTCCAAAGTTTGCTGTTGCCCGCGTTCCGTATAATACCATGTAAAATGATCGCCGGATTGTTCGATTCCCAGCCCTTCATAAATAGGGTTTCCGTTGATCGAATAACTGTTGAAATTAAAACAGTGTTCTTTCATCCAGTGTTCAAGTTCAGGGATGGTTGTTGGTATATTGTTATCCATTCTATATTTTTTTATCTGGCATTAGCAAGATCATCATGCTTAAGACAATAATAGCAGTTAGGCTATACTTCCATAAAGCTATGAAAATAACCATCCCGTCAAAAATTCTTTCGAATTTTCACCACCCCTTGGAGGGAGGGGAATTTAAAGCATATTCATACACGCAGGGATTCCCCTCCCTCGGAGGGGTGGATTAATTTTCACGGAAAATTAAGACGGGGTGGTTAAATTGAATCATAAAAAGATTTCAGGCTAAAACAGGTAGTGTTGATTTGCCAATCCGCAACATAGGTTTATTTTAATTATTCAGTTTTCCAAGAATATGGAGTTTTATCAGGGTTGAACTGTACTTCTTTACCGATTAACTGAAAATATAATTTTTCTAGCTCATCTATGTATTGAAAATCTTCAGAGATGAAATCTTGGTAAAGAACTTTAAATGTATTGCCGGTTTGAACAATAATAACATCATTTTTATCTTTGAAATATAATGATGGATACGGAAACAAGTCCTTTTTATTAGTAAATAAATCTTTAATTTCTTGTGGGTTTAGTAATATAAATCCAAAATCTTCGGGACAGCTAACATGTAATGGTACAGAAGTGATTTTTTTACTCAAAATTTGCATTTTGTTGTATATTTCTATGGTATTATCCTTAATGTTTTTCACTATAAATTGATTGTTATCAATACATTTAATCTCGGAAAATTTATTGTCAAAAAGTATAAGTAACCTTTCATTTCTTTTTAATTTCATATAATAAAATTACAAAATTAATTTGATATTGTCCCCCCGCTAGCGCAAGCGTCTCGCTCGTGCTAATATTGGACACGAGCGAGACGCTCGCGCCAACAAAAGAAGACTTGCACGCTACTATTCACAAATTCCACATCAAAAACCTTTCCCGACACGTTCCACTACCTATCCCGTCCCATCCATCAAAAGTCCCGTGACGTCATTCATACCTTCGATGCCATCATCTATACCTACGGATACGTTATACAACCTATCCGGACACGTAAAAGATAAGTAGGGACAGATAAAAGACTGCTCCGTATCATTCTTCAACGTCTCCGGAACGGTTCAACAGACCACCGGACCATTGAACAACGTCTTCGGATAATTAAACAATGCCTCCGAACCTTTGCCTGACGTAGCGCGAACACTAAACAATGTCGTCGGATGATTGAAGAACGACTCCGAACCATTACATAACCCGCTGAAACCATAAAAATACCCCTCCATACAATGGAAGGGTAGTACAGAATGTTACCGTTTACTTTTTCTCTTCAGGGGGAGCTGTTGAGGTAGAGTTTTTCATAAAGAACTGTTTCAGGTCTTTGTATTTGTCTTCAAATCCCGGAGACGCTGTTCCCGCTTTATAAGTGGCATACGAATAATCCACTAGCGCCGACTGGTAATTGTCGAAATCATGCAGCGTTTTCGCATTGTTGAGCCGGGTGATAATGCTTTCGAGCCTGCTGATCAGCGCTTCCATAGCATTGCGGGAGCTGTGGTCCTTGTTGAATTCATCCCAGTCGACTTCCGGAGAACTCAGACCTGGCTGGCTCTGGTTGTAATCGTGAACTTTGTTTACAAAAAGCTTGTTCTGCTCATTGATGCTTCCGTAGCGTTTACGGTCATCAGGTGAAAGGTTGATTGTGATTTCAGCAAGGGCTGTTTCCAGGGCCGTGATGGCATCCTGTGCGGCAGTGATCTTGGCACCGCTCAAATGGGTGGAGTTTAAATTTGTTAATCCCATCATTTTGATTTTAAAGTTAATATATTAAGAGTATTAAAATCGTGTGTTTTTTTATAGAAACGAAGGTAACAAAAAATTTTAAAAAGAGAAAAATGAAATGAAATCACAGCAGCACTTGCGAAAATTTACCAGGAGATACCTACAGCAAAAAGCTGATAGAAATATCAATAATAATATTTCTATCAGCTATTTTAAAAAGATACAGGAGAATGCTGTATTACCCCATCGAATGAAATCCTACCTTGTTTCCTTCCGTATCGATAAAAAGTGCAATAAAGCCATTGTTACCAATAGAAGTTTTCGGCAGAATAATGGTTCCGCCGGCACTTTCTACTCTGCTTAACGGAATAGAAAGATCATTTCCGCCATCTAAGTATACCGTTGTCCCGGTCATGGCAGGAACAAAGTTTTCGCCGCTGGCAATTGCTCCGCCAAATCCGCCTTTTTGGGGATCAGACGGTAAATAGGCATATTGCATATTAGGATTGGGGTCGGCATGAATGTGAGCATCTAAAACTTTTGCATAAAAAGTCACCGCTCTTTCGAAATCTGTAGCTGGTATTTCAAACCAATTGAGAGTATTTACCATTTTTATTGAATTTTAATTAAGTGTTTATTTTTTTTTATTTGTTAAGGAATCAGCACAATTTTTACCTGTTGTTTTCCTGTTTTCCATTTGTTGTGTGCTTAGTCAGCATCTTTTAAAGGAAGGTTTTGCCCTAAAATGACAGTATTTCCGGAAGATGCTTTTAGGATTTAGCCATTAAGAAATCATGCAAATACAGGCACCACCAACTGATCGATCTGATTCTTCGCAGTGCTTATTTTCTCCTCAGCGTCAGACAAAAGCCCTGAAGCATCAATAATCTGGACATCCTGAATACCCAATGTCCGCCACAGATGCTTCAAATACGGAGTTGCGAAATCCTTCTCGCTGCCAATGTCGGTACCCCCGCTGGTAAAGAGGATGTAAACGCTGCGGGCGCGGAGTAAGCCTTGCGAAACGCCGTCGACATATTCAAAGGTGACACCGAGACGGCTGACATGGTCAACATATGCCTTAAATGTAGAGGGAATGGTCCAGTTGTAAACCGGCATGCCGAGTACTACTATATCAGCGGATAACAGTTCGGCCACCATTTCGTTGGAAAGCTGTATCGCGGCCTGCATAGCCGGAGTTGGATTTTGCATGGAATACAGACTGCCATTAACGAAACCTTCTGTTGGGAGTGGGAGGTCTGCCGCTAAATCCCGGGTCGTGACCTTAGCTTCGGGATATTCCCGCAACAGGCGATCCACCAGGTGGTCGGTCAGGTTTCGGGATGCTGAATCGGCGTGACGCGAGCTGCTATCTATACGCAGAATTTCAAGAGGGCGGATGTGAGCGTTATTAATCATGATAAAAAGAATTTAAATGAAATAATTGATTTTTTATTATTCGTTAGTTTTAATTAATTTTGTAGTGCAAATATTCAGAGTTAAAATAAATAAAACAAGTAGGACGTTTAAAATGCGTAAGTATGAAAAATGATACTAATATTGATAATCACCAAAATAAAAATGAAAAAAAAATTGTTTTTGATGAAGAATCCTGTCCGGTAACTGCAACAATGCAGGTTTTAGGTGGAAAATGGAAAGCCATCTTAATTAATGCGATCTATCATACCTCACCTGCAAGATTTGGGGAATTGAAGCGGAGTGTAAAGGGAATTACCCAATCAATGCTTACTCAGCAGTTGAGAGAATTGGAAGAAGATGGGCTGATAAGCAGGAAAATTTATGCTGAAATCCCGCCACGGGTTGAATACACGTTGACCGATTTTGGACTTACCCTGTCGCCAATAATGCAATCAATGGCGAATTGGGGGAAAGAATACAGAATGAAAAAGCAAAAGGTGTAACGGGCTAAAATTTCTATTTGTCATCATACTTTCATATTCAAAAAATTGCCTCAACATCCATCAAATTTTTTCAGATTTTCGCCACCAATGCCTCATTGTTTTATAAATAGTAAAAGAATCGGCGAATCTTATTTTTAGATTTCCGGAGGAAGGGAATTTAAAAACACAATCCCTTCACACAGAAATTCCCCTCCCTTGGAGGGGTGGATTAATTTTCAGGGAAAATTAAGACGGGGTGGTTAAATAAAATCATGAAGATTTCAGGCTAAAACAAATCATGGATTTGCAATCCACGCTACGATGTTTTTAGAAAGTTACGAATAATAGGAAGAATTAGAAAAAATTACAGCATCGCCTCAAAAAAGATTGTAGATTCGCAGTATTGAATTTTATTTCAAAGTCTATGAAACTCAGTTTTAAAAATAATATTGTCAGGAGAATGTTAATCCCATTGGTTGTTATTGCGGCACTGATACTTGCATTTGTATTCTATCAGAAAAAAGTGCGTTATAATCTGGTTACGATTTCAGAAAATAAGGTGTATAATTCGGGGGCTGTTCCTCCGGAAAAGCTGGCGGATTTCGTAAGTGATCATAAAATAAAGACCATTGTCGATTTACGGGACGGTTTGGTGCAGACTGCTTTAAACCCCGAAACAAAAAAGCAGGTCAATGCCGAGGAATTTGCGGCCGATAAAATTACCGGGCTTCATTATTTTAATTTACCCACCGACCAGATTCCTCAGGACAGCACGGTGCAGAAATTTCTGAAAATTATGGATGATCCCAACAATTATCCTGTTCTGATCCACTGTCACCACGGGGTTGGGCGTTCCCGACTGTTTAGTTCTATTTACAGAATCGAATATGAAAACTTCACCAACGAAAAAGCCCGGGAAAAAGCCCGCCTGTTTTGGGAATTCGGAACCAATTTTTCAAAAAATTCTGAGAAAGGGATCTATCTTACCAATTATAAGAAAAGGGAAGTCCGGAACCATCAGTAAGGACGGGCTTTCTCCAAAGATCATCTGAACATAAACGGTTTACGGGCAAAGTTTAAAAATTTAGTAAGGAATCTAACGTAGCCACCCCGTCAAAAATTCTTCCGAATTTTCGCCACCCCTACAAAGGAGTGGAATCTCTCGTGTTTAAATGTATGGGAATTCCCCTCCTCTGGAGGGGTGGATTAATTTTCAGGGAAAATTAAGACAGGGTGGTCAGCTGGAATCATCAAAGATTTCACCCTAAATCAATCGCGGATTTGTATCTTTGCCTCTTTGAAAATAAAAATATGAGTATTCACATCAGTGCCAATAAAGGAGAAATAGCAAAAGTCGTATTGCAGCCCGGAGATCCGCTTCGTGCGCAGTTTATCGCCCAAAAATATCTTGAAAATGCAGAACTGGTAAGCAAAACAAGAGGCATATTCTATTATACAGGTTTTTATAAAGGAAAGGAAATCACCGTTGGAGCCAGCGGAATGGGCTTTCCGAGCATCGGGATCTATTCTTTCGAGCTGTTCACGGAATATGAAGTGGATACCATTATCCGGATCGGAACCTGCGGAGCATACAGCACTGATCTTCAGCTTTTTGATATTCTAAATGTGGAAAATGCCGCCAGTGAGAGTACCTATGCCAGATACGCCTGGGAAATAGAAGACGAGATCCTTCCGCATCAGGGAAGTATTTACAATACCATTAACCAGACGGCAGAAGAGCTTTCTCTGAAAACAAAATCCATCAACGTGCACAGCAGCGATATTTTCTACAGGAAAGATCCTGCCGTACCGGCCATTGCTGCAAAATACAACTGTCCGGCTGTGGAAATGGAGGCTTTCGGATTATTTGCCAATGCTCAGTATTTAGGGAAAAATGCGGCAACGGTTCTTACGGTGACAGACATTATTCCGACCCACGAGAAAATTTCTGCAGACGAAAGAGAAAGAGCACTGAAGCCCATGATGGAACTTGCTTTGGAATCTGCATTGAAAAGTTTATAAAACAGATCAGCAGACAATATTCTGAGATAATGCTCAGAATGGTAGAAGCGGTCTCAAGAATTAAAATTATTCATATTTGTCATTCTGAGGAACGAAGAATCTTTCAAATTAATTTTGTCTGGATTTTTCATTTTTTAGAATGACACTTCTTTTAGGCTAAAGAAAACTGAATGATATTGGCATTAAGATTTTTATTGTCAATAAGGTATCTGATCAGGTTGAACCACTTTTTACAGTGATCCAGAATCCATGCATCCGAAGAAATAACGATCTCTTCGCGTTCAGCCAGAAACTGATCGGGATTAAATTCCAGTGACGTTTCCCAATCAAGCTGTCTTTCCTGTGCAAATTCCGCAATAAACTGACAGATTCGCCCGCTGTTGGATACCGGCCTGTCAAAGATCCAGCAAAGCTTAGCTACACCGCAATGTTGAAAAAAAGAAGCAGCCAGCTCTAAAGAAGAAAGTGTCTGGTTTACCCTTTTATACGTCCCGTGAACTCCGGAAAGATCACGGAAGCATCCGTCCAGTCCTTCAAAAATATAAGCCCCCGAAAGCAGGCTTTCCAAAAGGATCAGCACATTAAACCCGTCAATATACACGGTTTTTCTCTGAAATTCTTCAGCGGTAACTTCTTTAGATTTTCTGTTGAGCATCTGTTGTTGCGATGCGGATGCTCCCCGTATTGCCTGAATCTGTCTTGTTTTCAGTCGGTAACGGTTTCCTGCCAGTTCGGAAGAAGCTTTTTCGGGATACCCTCGTGAAAGCAAATAATGCATATCCTGAACAGCCGTTTTCAGTGTGTCAACCTGCTTTTCTGATCCGAATAAGCTGTCGTCGGATGTATTTTTACCGCGGTTTCTATGGTTCATGTTCAAATGTAATATAAAATGCTTACATTTCCTTTCTGATAGACAGAATTTGATTAAATTTACCTTCATAATACACATTCGTTTAGAGATCTAACTAAAAACCTGTATGAATAAAAAAAGTGCCACCATCTATGATATTTCGAAGAAGCTTAACGTAAGTGTGGCAACTGTTTCGAGAGCGCTGAACAACCATCCCAGAATAAGCCAGGCAACAAAAGACCTGGTGAACAAGACGGCCAAGGAGATGAACTATAAGCAGAACAACCTGGCCAAAGCTTTAAAGAGCGGGGAAACCAAAAATGTCGGCATCATTGTTCCGTTTGTCAATACCAATTTCTTTTCCTCCGTAATCCGCGGAATTGAAGAGGAGCTTTCCCCTTTCGGATATCATGTCATCATCTGCCAGAGCCACGAAGATGTCAATATTGAAAAAAGACATCTCAACACCTTGTTGAATGCACAGGTTGACGGAATCTTCATGTCTGTTTCGAGGACAACGATTGATACGTCTCATATTCAAAGCATACTGGACACCAGCAATACTCCTATCATTTTTTTCGACCGTAAAAAAGACATTTCCGGAATCAGTACCGTAACCATCGACGATTACCGTGGCGGATATATAGCAACCGAACACCTCATCAAAGAAGGGTATAAAAACATCTGTCATTTTTCGGGAGACCTTAATCTCGAAATTTACCAGAACCGTTTAAATGGTTACAAACAGGCCTTAATCGATCATAATTTTCAGGTAAAGGAAGAAAATATCATCATGACCGGCAGTTCTATAGAAGCCGGAATCGAAGCGATTAAAACCCTTTGGGACAGGAAATCTGTTCCGGATGCCATCTTTTCGGCCAGTGATTTTGCTGCGCTGGGAGCCTGCCAGGAACTGAAGAAAAAGAAAATAAAAATCCCGCAGGAAGTGGCGGTGATCGGTTTTTCCAATGAACCTTTTACTCAGTTTATGGAGCTGCCGATAAGTTCTGTAGACCAGACTCCGGTTATGATGGGAAAAATGGCAGGCCAGGTTTTTCTTGAAAGTGTGAAAGAGAACGGTTCCGGAATTTCTACTGAAAAGAAAGTTGTTCTTGCTCCTCAGCTGTATATCAGGAAATCTTCCAAAAGAAAATAATTTTCTGTTTATTTCCCAATCATTATTCAACGACATGATGCAACCCAGATTCCCTTTTTTAGATACTTTATTTCTTCTCCGTAAAGAAGGATGTATCACAATTTTTACAGATATTCATGAAATATCAGAAAAAGAAATCAGCAATACGGCAGATTACCTGGAATCTGAATTCGAAAAAGAAAGACTTGAATTTCAGTCCAACCAAATCGACTTTAACAAGGAAGCTGCTGTCTGGGCTGCAAAAGTGCTGTACCACAGTGCACAATTGCACCTTATCAGGAAAGATACTTCCAAAGACCTTCATAAGCTGATCCCCGAGTATACAGGCAAAAGAGATGTTTCTTCCCTGTTATCCGCAGATTTATCCTTACGGTTTTTGCCGCAGATCATTTTGGCATTACAGAACGCAGATCCGGAAGACCCATTGATTAAAATGCTGGAAAATATTCTTCAGCAATTTCATTATTCGGCTATAGGACTGGATGTGGAACTGGAAAATATCGATTGGGAAGAAGAACTGAAGGACACAACATACCGGAAATTATACATCGAAAGAATTGTAGAAAAAAGATCTTATCAACTTGCAGAGATTCCCTATATCAATCAATTGTTAATTGCTGAATTTGGTATTTATAAAGATATTTATTGGAAAGAATTAAAAATAATAGAAAACTAACTTCTGTATTTCTTTGATAATTGAAAAAGTTTATGGAGCCTGCCAAAGTAAATTTGCGAACTTAAAAACAGTTAGTAGTTAAAATAAACTTTGTGAAATTTGCATTAAAAAAAGCAGATTAAAAAATAATAATTTTCATCAAAAAGAAAAATTAACACAAAAAACAAATGACCCAGAATATAGAAAAATTAAACACCGCCCTTGCTTACATTAAAGACACTTTCGTCGGAAAAAATGACGTGGTGGATTTATTGGGAATATGTCTTCTGGCAAGAGAAAATGCCTTTTTATATGGCCCTCCCGGAACGGCAAAATCAGCCATTGTGAGAACATTGGCCCAGACCGTAAAAGACGGCAAAAACTTCGAGTATCTGCTCACACGTTTTACCGAACCCAATGAAATTTTCGGGCCTTTCGATATCAGGAAACTAAAAGAAGGCGAGCTGCTTACTAATACCGAAGGCATGATGCCCGAAGCGTCCATGGTTTTTCTCGACGAAATTTTCAATGCCAATTCCGCTATTCTGAACTCCCTGTTGATGGCTTTAAATGAAAAGATCTTCAAAAGAGGAAAAGAAACAAAACATCTTCCCGCGCTTATGTTTGTGGGCGCAAGCAATGTTCTTCCTGAAGATGAAGCGTTGAATGCATTGTTCGACCGTTTTCTGATCAGGATTAATGTAGATTATGTACATCCCGACCTTCTTCATCAGGTGCTTTTAGCCGGAAGAAAACTGGAAAATACCACTGAAACGGACGTACCGGAAATTCTTTCAGACGAAATAAAGGAACTTCAGAATTTGTGTAAAATGGTCGATTTAAAACCAATCTACGAAGTATATTTAAATACGATTATCAACCTACGGAATACAGGAATTGCAATTTCCGACCGAAGAGCTGTTAAAATGCAGAATCTTATTGCCGCCAGTGCTCTGATCTGCGGAAGGAATGAAGCCATTCTTTCCGACCTTTGGGTATTGAAGCACATCTGGGATACGGAAGAACAGGTTGAAATTCTGGAAGGAATCATCAACAGGACGATTGAAAAAGATGAAAATCCGAAATCTCATCCGCAGGCCCTTCAGAACAAAACACCGAATCCGGAAGAAATCATGAAAGATGTAAAAATACTGGTTCAAAAATGGAACAGCGGAACATTGAGCTTTGAAGAACAGAATGTGATTAAAGATAAGCTGCGCTACCTTCAGAGCCGTTGCGACTGGATCAAAAATCCCGAACAGAAACAGTATATCCAACAGGAAATTGAAAGTCTATGGCAAAAGATCCTTCAGAGTATATAAAAGAATTTTGGGCAGAAATTCCGCGCGGGGATGAAGAATATTTAGGCTCCATCCGCGATTGGAAAAATGTTCAGATTGCGTTGGAAGAAGAGGTCATCTGGCTGAAAGGTTTCACGGAAGAACAGGCTGCTTCACCGGAAATCCAGCAGCTGCCGAATTTTTTATTGTACGAGCTGAGAGATGCGCTTCTCTTCAGGAGAAATGCCTTAGTTCCAAGCAAAAAAGTGAGAACAGCTTTACTCTGGACGCCAATTGATAAGGCATTACGGTTAACGTTTCCTTTATCCAACAACAATTTTTTCGGAATTGATGAAAAAATTGAAGTTACCTTAAAGCCCAGTGAAGAAGAACGTGCTGCAGTTGCGTTATTAAGTTCTATTGCAGAAATTAAGGACTTCATCATCACCCAGCCGAAATTCAGGCTTGAAAAAATAAACTGGACTGTTCTTAATGACAACGCATTATTCCTGGGAACTCCATTATTAAGCTTTCCAGGGGAAACTTTTTGGGAAAAAGACGGACATCTGCTGCCAACGGGTTTTGATTTTGAATTTAAAAATATGAGCTCTTTGCTGCAGAAAAAATACAATGCAGATCTTGATCAATGGCTTCTGTGGAATGAAGTTGGAAGTATGCTGGCGATTGATAAAAATAATTTCCGGAAATTATCCGTAAGCTCGTTTCGTCTGACTGAAAAAGCAAAAGAATGGAACTGAACGAATACTTCCAATCATACGAAAATTATTTCTGGGAATGGACAACGGATGAAGATGTCCCGGACCCGTCAGGCTATCATGAATTCAACCTCGTTTCTATCCCGAATGTAGGAGCAATCGCTTACAGAGCATATGTTATTGAAGTCCTGAAAGAATTGCAGCCCTATGGTTTTCCGCCATTCGGATCGCTGCTGTTGGTGCTCTATGCCTCACAGGACGGCTATCTTAATTTAGACGGTATTTCTTTTTATTTAAAAAAGATTGAAAAAAGCTCATTATTCAGAAATACAGATCAGGTTGCAGAGCTTTTAGAAAACATCAATAGATTGCCGCGGATTTATAAAACAGGACAGAATAAAATCAATCTGCTTCAGACACTTTTTAAAAGTTCTCATAACCAGACTTCATCCGGAAGTGCAGATTTAATCCTGAAAAGATTCGCCAAAAGACCGTATAAAATTGCGGAATGTGCTCATAAAATATCTTTGCGCTCCATGTTTTTTCCGGTGGATGATATTGGGAGTTTAATGAATGTGTACGAAAAATTCCCTACCACAGAGTCTATCATTGATGCCATGAAAGGGATAACCGAAGTTCCGGATCTTGAAGATGAAGTGATAGAGGAAGAAACGACGGTAGAAACCGGGAAAGACTTTATTCAGGAATTAATTGAAGAGCCCAAAACCTTTCAGATAGGAAGCTTAATCAAAAGGATCTGGAGCGGACTGAAAATCCCGATGCGCCACCTCTCACCCGGAGAACAGCCCATCGGAGGGATTTCGGATATGAGCAATAAAGGTGATTTTAACCGGATGCTTCTCTCTGAATTTGCCAATGAAGATGAAGTGTTCATGAACCGTATCGCCAATAATGAAGCTCTTTATATTCAGCGTGAAATTCCACCTGAGGAAAATGTTTTTGAAAGAATCATTCTGATTGATACTTCCCTGAAAAATTGGGGAACTCCTAAAATACTGGCTTTTGCATCGGCAATTGCAGTGATCAGACACCCGAAAGCGCATTCGGAATGTAAAGTTATGACATTGGGACAGACAGGTCTGGAAATCTCACTGAATAAAGTAGAGCATGTTATCGGAAATCTCAACCAGGTAAGTCCGGTGCTGGAGGTTTCCCAGGCTTTGGAAAAGTTTTTTGATGAAGATCATAAAGAAAAAGATCTTGAAGTTTTTTTCATCACCCACCAGGACAATTTAGCAGATCAGAAATTGCAGAAAGTCATCCATACAAACAGGGATCGGCTGAAATTTCTCGTAACAACTTCAGCTACCGGAGAACTCAATTTCTACAAGCATCATAAGGGAACGAGAAAGCATATTCAGAAAATCATGCTTCCTTTACAGGAATTGTGGGCAAATCCACCGAAGGGAAAAAGGAATGGAGAAAATAATTCCTCTTCCAGTGGAAAGAAAGCTGCTGTCCCATTAAATTATCCGATTCTGTTTCCAACGCCGATTAATAGAATTGCTACTTTTTTATATGAAGGAGAGTTCTTTATATTAAGCAATAAAAAACAACTGTTAAAAACCTATTTATCTGATAACTATTACAATAGAGAACATTACAATAATCATAAAATCCAGCATGGATCTGAAGTTCTCATTGAAGATATTTCTATAAAACCGAAAGGACAGTTTGCGCTGGCAAGAAACAAAAAGCAGGAATTTATTTTGTGCCAGTATCAGCCGGATAAAAAACTGATCTCTAAATTAAATTTAAATACAAAAGAATATTCTGAACTGAATCTGACGGGAAAGAATATTCCAAATGGGCACAGGCTCATTTATTTTGGGAAATATTTTTATTTATTTAATGAAGAAAGTGAAATGATTCCCTGCATTAATATAGAAGGTACTATTTCATTAGAATATGTTTTAAATGATCAATTGATTTATAAAAGTCATGGAAAGGTAGAGTCCGAAATTAAAAAATTATACAACAGCGGAATTAAGATTTTTAATAATTTCAGTAAAATAGGAATAAGCAGCGATGAAGAATTAGTGATTTCAAAATATGCAATGACAACACATGGGGACAATCTTTATGCTTTTGCAAAAAACTTTGCAGATATTGAAATAATGTCCAGCCAGAATAAAAACGTTTTCAGCTTTGAAGATGGAAGTGAAGTCATTACCGATTCCCGCGGAATGCTTACCTTCAAAAGCAGCAATAAAAACATACCTGTTTTTTATATGCCTTCTACAGAATACGGTTATCTGGCTTTAGGAACAGAGACGGATTTCGGAGGCTCGGAATATTATCTGCCTAAAGAAAATAAACTGAAAATAAAGGAAATGGAGGAAATGTATTCTCAATACATGGAAGCTTTTATAAAACATGTTTTGGAATATGGAACTTAGAATAAAACCTTTTCCGAAAAACAATTATCCTAAAAAAGGGCTTCTCATTAAAGGAGCTTCACCATTGATATGGTTGTCTGAAATGGAACGATTAGGAATAGATTTAAATGAAGTTCGGTCTTTTCCCATTCCTGCCAATGAACCGAATGTGCTGTACGGATGCTTTTTGATTTTTCAGCATGCTGCTCCAGGCGAAATTGGAAGAAATTCTTATTTCCAATGTGTTGATCATAAGCTTTTCATTCCTGAAAATACAGACTTCTATCCGAGAATAAATCCAGAAGACTGGGAAAATATTAATTCTGAGTTTTTGATTATACATCCTGAATTCGGATTGGTAAAACTGATTGAAGAAATCGATTGGCTCTCTATTATTCAGGCTCCGAAACCGTCTGAAAGTATCATCACCAAGCCATTAAATGGAGTAAAAATCCCCCATGAAATTGTGAGTTACACCATAGAAATGGATGACGAAAAGATCCTTGAATCCCTCCAAAATCCTAAAACGGAAGAAGAATGGATGAAAGATTTGCCTTTCAATCTTCAAAAAGTAATGAAAGGAAATAAAAAGGAGATCGAAAAATATTTAAAATATATTGAAAAATACCCTGACAGAGCTGTAGATCTCGGTGTTCCCCTTGACGTGATGGGGACTTCCAGGGGTAACGGTTTTACAAAATTTAAATTTGAAAATTCCTGGCTTGGGAAATTGTTTGGCGGTGGAAATTCTACCTATTCAGACAATTATCGCTGGATATTTTGGGTAGTTCTTATTATAATGGGTATGGTAAGGCTGTTTGTTTATCTTAATAAGGAAGCATCTACAGAAAATCAGTCCATGCTATCATCAGGAAAAATTTCTGAGGTTGGTAAAGATGTAATGAAACCTGTTGTAGCCTATCAGTCAGGAGTTACGGATATTGATATAAAAATTGATTCCATATACGGTAGAGAAAGGCGCAAACTGATGGATGAGCATATGAAGGCGATGCTTCGTTATAACGATACAAAAGACAAAAACAGCTACAAAGAATATCTGAAGAACGGTGGAAAACCGATTAATGAAATTTATAAAGAAATTACGGATCATCAATCAAGAGTTAAAAACTCAGAAGATTCGCTGAAAAAAATTTACAACAAAAAAATTGTAAAATATTTAGTGCAAAGCGAAGAAAAGTATAAAAAGAAAATAACAGATTCATTACAAAAAATAAGTTCGGGAAAGCCTGCAGATAAAGGAATTGTGAAAAGCATCTGGAAAAAGAAACAGATACTGATTGAAGATTCATTGGGCAGATTGTACGGAACAAAAGAATATCCTGAACCGCCTGCAATTCAGGATGCAGGTCAAAAAGCTATAATGTATGAAAAGGAAGAGCCTTACGTAAAAAAAGACACTTCTGTCTCAGAGATTATCTGGCTGATCATTTTCATGACCGGTGTTGTAGGATTGTATAATTTTATTGTTAAGAAAAGATCATTAAATATAGGAGGACAAGATGTTCCGGGCGGAATTAAAATTTTCCTCATCATTGTACTCCTCGGCATGCTAGCCTATATTTTCTACCCATTAATTGGGATGTTCGGCTACAACTGGTTTGTATGGATTCTCATTATCTGTGTTATTGTACTGCTTTACCGCTTGTTCAGTGAAGATAAAACCATTTTAAAATCAGACAAAGATGAATAACCAGAAATTTATCAACAAATTCAGTGCGGCATTTTTTATTCTGGTGATCATTAAAATCATCACCATATTAGCGCAGCTTTTTCATAAAAGCTTCTGGAGTGTTGTGGGAACTCTCGTCATTTTCATTATTGTGGCTTTTATCATTTTTGTTGTTATCACCAGACTGGAAGATAAAGAAAAGGAAAAGAATACAACCGGAAGGAGAGGTGCAGCAGCCGGCGGAAATTTTTATGTGGAAAGTTCGCTTTTTGATAAAATCAGGAATAAATACGAAGCGCTCGCCCAAGGCTATATCCATGAAAAAGATTTTCAGAGAGCTGCCAAAGTGTATATTAACCTACTCCGCGATCATTACCGTGGAGCAAAAACATTGGAAGAGGGTGGCCTTTACAATGAAGCAGCAGTCATTTACCTTAAAAAGCTGAATAACAAATCTCAGGCAGCTTATTGCTATGAACAGGCAAAACAATACCGGAAAGCAATAGAACTCTATAAAGAGCTTGAACAAAAAGAAAAAGTAGGAGATTTGTACCGGGAAATAAATGATCCTGAAAATGCAAATACCTACTATCAAATGGTGGCGGACGATTACGTAAGCTATAATCAGATGGTAAAAGGCTCGTTGATTTATCGTAAAAAAATGGAAATGCCAGAAGAAGCACAGAAGATATTGTTGAAAGGATGGGAAGCGGATAAAGATGCGTTCAATTGTCTTAATAATTATTTTGCCAATATCTTTGATGTTAAAAATCTTGAGCATGAAATTCAGGCAATATATCAGAAAATATCTTCAGAGAAAAAGATCACGTATCTTGAAGCCCTGAAATACGAATTTAAAAAAGATCCATATCTTCAGGGAACAACCAGGAATATTGCCTACGAAATTATTGCCGAGAAAATAGGTACTCATTCGGAAATTGTCAATGAATTAAAATATTTCAATCCGCACGATGATGTGATTTTAAAAGATATTTCAAGGTATAAGACGGGAAGAAATAAAATGTTTAGAAATTAAAAACTTCCTTACTAAACCTGCCTTATCACTTCATCTTCTCTAATGGCGGATTAAATTTCCGGGAAAAACCTTTATCTTTGCATCAATAAAAATATGACAATACAAAGAGCACATATCAGTTTAAATCTATGCGATCGCCCTATCGTAAAGGGATCGTTTGGATATGAATGGATGATATGGAATGAGGCGAAATGTGCTTGCTTTGAAAATTGTTTACCGTAAACCCGTAAAAATTTTATCAAAATATTGCAAAAACGCCTCGAAAATCGAGGCGTTTTTTGTGTTTTTAACCGAGAAATTATTTAGAACGAAAAAAAATAACCATAAAAGTGAAAAATTTTTAACTAAAAATGAACAATTAATAAGAATATAAAACGTGATCAATAACCCAATGAGAGACAGTCATTTAGGTAAAGATAAAAATCTGCAACCCGTTGCGGACAGGAATTTTCTATCTGAAAATAAGATTTAAATTATTGATTTTCAAGTATTTAATATAAAAATAAATTTGCGTGTTAAAAAAAATCATATTTACTTTGCAACCGAAAATTGAAAGCAACAGGTTTTCAGCTTTTCAAAATATTAAACAAGAAATAAATGAAACAATTACATAACATATCAGGTTTACATTCAGGACAACGCTGTGCAGAACCGATGGGGCAGCAATATGCTTGTATAAATCTGCTTGATAGTGAATTTGTGGTAAAAAGGTGCTTATATACATGGGTCAGCTAATGTACTGACACGTCCTGAAATATAGAGCACCTCCCGAAAAGAGGTGCTTTTTTTATGTATGGTTTCTCTAGCTTATTTGGTAAAGCACCGGTTTGTGGCACCGGAGAACAGGGTTCCATCCCCGGAGATACCCAAAAATGTGAATCGTCAACGATGAATTTTATTTCGTAGTGAATTTTTAAAATTGACAGCAAAGCGAATTGACCATTCACAGAAATAAAACAATCTCATAGCTCAATTGGATAGAGCGTTGGTCTACGAAACCAAATGTGAAGGTTCGAGTCCTTCTGGGATTACAAAAAAATAGAAGAATTTATGCGATCATAAACAATTTCGCATAAAACACAAGATTCATGGAAATTTCTGATCCGACTGTCTCTCGGAAAAGAAATTGAAGTGAATCTGCAAACTGGAAAGATAACGGTGGTTGTTTACCCGCCTTGGACGCGGGAGGTCGCAGGTTCGAAATGCAAAGCATTCGTGAATACCTTTAAAAGAAATAAACAAGAACAATGAACAACCCTGCTTTCCAGACAGTTTGCTCCATTAGTATAGCGGTTAGTGCATTTGGCTTTCTACCGAACGACAAGGGTTCGATTCCCTTATGGAGTGCAAAAAATGTGAATTTTTCACAGATGAATTATAACAAAAACGGTTTCGTAGCTCAATGGGTTAGAGTATCGGTTTCATACGCCGAAGGCTGAAGGTTCGAATCCTTCCGAAACTACAGAAAAAGATTTCGTAGCTCAATGGTAGAGCGCTGGTCTATTAAACCAGAAGTTGAAAGTTCGAGTCTTTCCGAAATCGCAAATAACTAAATGTTAATTGTTTTAAAAGAGAAAAGAAAAGGCCTGTCAAGCGCAGACGATCTTTAAGCAAAAACACATAACCTATAGACCGGCTTTTTCTTAACTCAGTTAAAACAAATGAAAATGTAAACGTAATATAATTTCTTGGTTAAAATAAAGTCTGTCGAGCGCAGAAGTTCTTTTATCAAACAAAATTAAGACAGGCTTTGTTTTTTATGAAAATTGAATTAGAAAAAATATCACAGTATGGAAAAATTACTCATTGCCCATTACTGATTACTCATAAAAACGATGGTTCGCCGAAGTGGAAGAGTCGGGGCGGTCTGCAAAACCGTTGCGTAAGCTGAGTGGGTTTGACTCCCACAACCATCTCAAATAACTAAAATGAGATTAGTTCCGAAGAAAGAAAAGCTTGTCAAGCGCAGAAGTTCTTATATCAAACTAAAAATTAAGACAGGCTTATTTTCTTCAAAAGATGAGTAACGGTTTACTAATTAATTATTGATCAAAATATTTTAAAAAAAATGCACACTTGTGTTAAAATAAATATCAAACAAAAACAAATTTAAAACATGTAGAAAAAATGGAAACGCAACAACAAATATGGCAGAATATGACCGGAAAGATCTTCCGGAACTCTATCACACAGCTGGTAGAAGAGGCCATCATCCGCGAACAGGCAAATGGACACCGACTGAAAGTATGCGTGGGCTCAGATTCTCACGTTTACGGAGATGCCATTAATTATGCTACGGCAGTTGTCTTTATTCGTGAGGGAAAAGGAGCGTTTACCTTTATCAGAAAAGAAAAAGAATTCCAGCGCATCAGTATCAAAGAACGTATGTTGAATGAAGTGAACAAATCCGTAGAAATTGCGTACGCTATCTGTTCTGTTCTGGATGCTTACGGAGTGGAAATGGAGGTACACGCAGATATAAATACAGATCCGGATTTCAAATCCAATGTCGCTTTGAAAGATGCGATGGGATATATTCTCGGAATGGGATATGTGTTTAAAGCCAAACCTTACGCATTCGCAAGCTCCAACTGTGCGGATATGATGGTGTGATAGCTGGAAGCAGTGCAAATAAAGTTACAAATAATTTTAGTAAGGAAACCTCACAGGCTTTCAAAACCAGTGAGGTTTGATAAAAAAAATAAAAAATTAAAATGGAACTAACTAAAAGATTATTGTTTCTGGACGATATAAGATATCCTATTGATGCCTATCATTATACCAGACAAGATATTTTTCTTAGGACCGATTGGCATATCGTTCGGAATTACAAACAGTTTATCAGCAGAATTTCAGAAAAAGGATTGCCGGATCTGATCTCTTTTGACCATGATCTTGCGGATGAACATTATTTGAAAGCCGATTCTCGTGAATTTGTCGAAAAAACAGGCTACGAATGTGCGAAGTGGCTGGTAGAATATTGCATGGATAATTACCTGAGCTTACCAGAATTCTTTTGCCATTCTATGAATCCTGTAGGAAAGGAAAATATTGAAAGCCTTTTAAGAAACTTTAAAAACCGTAATTCACAGTGAAACCTCACAGGTTTTCAAAACCTGTGAGGTTTAATAAAAAAATAAATTTAAAACAATGAAAACTAATATATTTTTTACAGCTGACCATCATTTCGGTCATGCTAATATTATAAAATTCTCCGAAAGGCCTTTTGAGTCATTGGAGCATATGAATGAAGAACTTGTTAAACGATGGAATGAGAAAATAGGTAAAGATGATACCGTCTACCATTTAGGAGATTTTAGCTTAGGCAAACCGGACTTTACCAAAGAAATTCTGGATCGTTTAAATGGAAATATTCATTTGATAAAAGGAAATCATGAAGGAGCAGCGTTAACGTATCCAAAACGATTTGCGTCCATCAGGGATTACCACGAATTAAGAATTGATGAAGCCAACAACAGCAACGGCAAACAAAAAATTATTCTTTTTCATTACTCCCTCAGAACATGGAACGGCTCACACCGCGGAACCTGGCAGCTATACGGACATTCGCACGGAACATTGCCGGATGATGAAATGGCATTGAGTTTTGACGTAGGGGTAGACTGTCATAATTTTTATCCTGTTTCCTACGAAGAAGTAAAGGAAATCATGAATAAGAAAAAATGGACTCCGCCTTTTGCACCGAGAAATTAAAGCGATGGGCAAAGGATGATGGAAGCAGGAAGCAAATGCGTATGTTAAAACTTCTCTTCCTTAAAGTTAAAAAATAATTTTACTACGCAAAAACACTGCGCAATAGGAATTTTATTTTGCATCATCAAAAAGAACAATACTAAAATTTTGAAAGACAGATTTTAGTCAAAATATCAGGCGGTCTTGTTGAGTGCTTCGGTTTACGGCACCATTGCAGAAGAATTTGTTGAGAAACATGATTTCGTTCTGTTCAGCTTGACCTGAAGGTTTGGGAAGTTTTCCAGAAACTTCCGAACATTTCTATGTATGGAGGTTCGAGTCCTCCCTGTGATCGACACAGTAGCTAAATGGTATAGCAATGGAGATTTTATGATTGCGTGGGTTCGAATCCCACTCTCGTTTTGCACGGGATAGCTCAGTCTGGTAAGAGCACTACACTTTTAATGTAGGTTAAAATAGACTCAAAATCTATTTTTTTCGAGAGTTTCGGGTATTCTCATCAAAAATATCCGCACTGGAAAATCCGGGATGTTTTCGGTTGTTGAATCAGCACTCTGAAAAAGCCTGTAAGAAAAGAAGTTTTCTAAAATGAAATGGTATGGAAGAGCTTATCATTTCAGACAAATGCTGAAAGAACGGTCTTTTGCGTGAGCGATGGTAACGGATATCCTTTTTTGTCAGCAAAAAAGATAGAAGTGAACGTAGCGACCCGGGCCGCAGGAATTGCCGCGGCGAGGGACACGCCCAAGATCTGAATTTCAGGATAAATCTGAAAATTGAGTTTGAAGTCAGTGGATATTTTTATTAAACGCTTTGCTTCCGCATTTTTGGAAGAAGAGATCACGGATTTCCTTTTATTAAATAATAACTGTTAAAAAATAAAATCATGATAAAAAATGTACACATTAAAGCATACGAGAGAGGTCTCGTTTTCAAAAACGGAAACCTGATCGACATCCTGAAAGAAGGAAGCTTCTGGATTTTTGGAAATAAAACGGTAGAGATCTACGATATGAAAAATTCTTTTAACAGCAATACTGATCTTACTCTTTTGCTGAAAAATGAAGGGCTGAAAGACATGCTTGAAGTTGTTGAGGTAAAAGACGGTGAAATTGTGCTTGTTTACGAGAACGGAATTTTCAAAGAAGTGCTGAACGTAGGACAATACGCTTTCTGGAAAGATATTTTCAACAGAATATTTCAAAGAATCGATTTAACGAAAGTGGAAATTACCGAAAATATTTCTAAAACAATCCTGGAAAATGCAAATCTCAAGGTTTTTGTAAGAAAATTTGTAGTCACCAACCAGTATAAAGGTCTTTTGCTGATCGACGGAAAGCTGGACCGCGTTTTAGAAGCCGGAACATATTATTTCTGGAACAATGAAATTTCTGTAGAGGCAAAAGCCATCGATACCAGAATGCAGCAAATGGAAATTGCAGGCCAGGAGCTTCTGACGAAAGACAAAGCGATGCTCAGAATTAATTTTTATGTCCGTTTCCAGGTGGAAAATATTGTAAAAGCCTTAATGGAAAATAAAGAATATGATAAGCAATTGTATATTCTGATGCAGCTGGCTTTACGGGAATTTGTCGGAGCTTTAACTCTTGATGAGCTGCTTCTGAAGAAAGATTCCGTGGGAAAAGAAATTCTTCAGAATCTCGGAAATAAAGCCGAAGATCTCGGGCTGAAAGTTGCTGATGCCGGAATCCGGGATGTGATTTTAACGGGAGAAATGAAAGAGATCATGAATCAGGTCTTAATTGCTGAAAAGAAAGCCCAGGCCAACACCATTATGAGACGTGAGGAAACAGCTTCCACAAGAAGCCTGCTAAACACCGCCAAACTTATGGAAGAAAATGAAGTGCTCTGGAAGCTGAAAGAAATGGAATATATGGAGAAGATTGCCGATAAAATCGGAGATATTACCGTATCCGGAAATAATAATATTGTTTCTCAGCTGAAAGAGATTTTTGCAAGATAAACTAATACCTGTCTTTATAGATTCCGGCTTTGCGGATGCAAAGCCGGAATCGTTTTGTCACGAAGTCTTCTCCAGCCATTCTTCGTAAGAAAGAATTCCCAGTTCCGGTTTTTCTTTACCTTGAAGAATAGAGATGAATTCCAGCTGATTTCCGTCGGGATCATTAAAGTAAATCGCCAATGCCGGCATCCAGGCAAAAACCATAGGCTTTTCAGATCCGTTTTTCAGGAAGTTGTAGGGGATTAAATCTTTATTTTTGAGAAACTCAACAGATGTATTTAAAAGATCTTCCTTATCAACTCTGAAAGCAAAATGCCGCGTTTGCAGGTTTTCTTTCTGTTCCCAGAGACCCAGCATGAATTCTTTATCCTTTCCCACCCATAAAAAAGCAATCCGGCGGTTTTCATCCTGATGAGCTAATTTCAATCCTAAAACCTCTGTATAAAAATTGATGGCATTTTCAAGGTCACTTACCTGAATATGTGTTTCGTATAATCCTTTAATCATGATTTTAATTTTGATGAAGCAAAGCTATGAAACAGAGTCCCGGAACTTTACAATATTTCATTTCTTAATCTAAAACAGCTGATAGATAAATTTAATTTTTACTAAGGCCAATAATAGGATACTATTGGATGGTGGTTGTATAGTGACTACCTTTGCTGCAAAATGAAAAATACCACCGCTTTATTCGATTTCTCACAGAAAATAAATTTTAAAAATGAACTGCTAGCCGGCTTTACGGTTGCTATGACCATGATTCCTGAGTCACTTTCTTTTGCGATTCTGGCCGGGCTTTCACCACTTACAGGTCTCTATGCAGCATTTATGATGGGATTGGTGACCGCAGTTTTCGGCGGCCGTCCCGGAATGGTTTCCGGCGGAGCTGGCGCTACCATTGTTGTTCTTATTGCCTTAATAAAAACGCACGGTGTAGAGTATCTCTTTGCCACCGTAGTTCTGGCTGGGATATTTCAGTTGCTGGTAGGTATTTTTAAATGGGGTAAATTTGTACGGCTGATTCCGCAGCCCGTGATGTACGGTTTCCTGAATGGTCTCGCTGTTATCATTTTTATGGCTCAGGTTGAGCAGTTTAAAATCGTGAATGAAAACGGAATCACCGGCTGGCTTTGGGGAACAGCACTGTACGTAATGCTGGGCCTCACTTTGCTTACTGTTGCCATCGTTTACTTTTTTCCGAAAATTACGAAGGTGGTGCCGGCTTCTCTTGTGGCTATTCTGATTGTGTTTGGAATTGTTATCGGTTTTGGAGTTCACACAAAGACTGTTGCCGATATTGCAAGCATCAGCGGAACGCTGCCAAGCTTTCATATTCCTGATCTTCCTTTTTCACTCGAAACATTGCAGATTATTTTCCCTTATGCTCTGGTAATGGCGGGAGTAGGACTCATCGAATCACTTCTAACCTTATCCATGGTGGATGAAATTACCAATACAAAAGGAAATGCGAATAAAGAATCGGTCGCACAGGGACTGGCGAATATGACCAATGGATTTTTCGGAGGGATGGGAGGCTGTGCCATGGTTGCACAAACCCTGGTAAATCTTAATGCTGGTTCCCGGGCAAGGCTTTCCGGGATTATTGCATCCGTCACAATCTTAATTATCATCTTAGTTGGGGCTCCTTTCATAGAAAAGATTCCGATGGCAGCACTCGTTGGTGTTATGATGATGGTAGCTATCAGTACTTTTCAGTGGGTTTCTATCCGAATTGTTAATAAAATGCCGAAATCTGATATTTTTGTTGGGATTACAGTCGCTTTAATTACAATCATATTACATAATCTTGCGCTTGCCGTATTGGTAGGTGTTGTTATTTCAGCATTGGTTTTTGCATGGGACAATGCCAGAAGAATCCGTGCAAGAAAATATACGGATGAAAACGGAATTAAATATTATCAGATTTTCGGACCCCTGTTTTTCGGATCTGTTACTACTTTTATTGATAAATTTGATCCTGTAAACGATCCCGATCAGGTGGTAATTGATTTCAGAGAAAGCAGAATTGTGGACATGAGTGCCATTGATGCTTTAGACAAGTTATCTAAAAAATACGCAGAACAACAAAAAACTTTACATTTAAAACATCTCAGCGAAGACTGTCGCAAAATGCTGAAAAACGCTGAAGCGGTAATTGAAGTCAATATTCAGGATGATCCTACGTACAAGGTAATGCCGGAGAAATAGAGTAGGTATGTTTGAGGGGGGGTAGGGTTTGAGAATGTTTGTATGTTATTGTGAACAGAGTGAAGGGTTGCGAATGTAATTCAGAAGCGACGAAGCAATTTTAAAAATGCGGGGTACATGAAAACTAATAATAGCAAAATGTTATAGCTGAGTGAAACGCCCTTGCGAACGAAGAAAATATTTACAATCATTTCAAAAATCTTTGCGATCATCGCGTTAAATAAAATTCTCTTTCACTAAATATTGAATTCAGTTGCGGAAAATCATAAAAATTTCTTAAAACACCGCACAACATTTACCCATTAATTTAAAAATTTTATCTTTGGATTAAATTGACATCAGAAGAAAAATCGATGATAAGAATAAATGTAACTTATTGACATCTTTTTTCAGGAATTAAGCTAAATAAACTTTTAACTAAACCGTTTTGAAAACAGATATTGACATCCATAATCATTCACATTTTTCCTTTGATTTATGGCTTACCTTAATAAAATCTCACCCCGAATTTAAAGCAAAAAGAGTTGAGCTCTTTTCCTCATTTTTTGAAGTGAAAAAGCCGATAGATGAAGTGGCAAAAATTGTAAAATATTACGATGATCTTTGCAATTCCATTAATGAAGTTATCGGAGGAAATGTAGATACTTTTGAAATTTATCTTCTTATTTTATATGCTTTGGAAGTAGATCTGAAGCAAATCAATAAAAATCAACTGAATGATTTCTATGAAAAAAGTGAAGCGTTGTTTCTGGAATATAAGCCAGTTGTGATTTTCGAAAACCTGCATGAATTTTTTAATGAAATTAAAAATCAGGGAAAGACGATTAATATTCTTAGCAATACCGGATTTATCAAAGGAAAAACCATGCGAAAGTTCCTGATCAGTGAAAATCTTGATCAGTACATCGATTTCCATATCTATTCTGACGAAGCCAACTGCTCCAAACCGGATCCGAAAATATTTCAGGAAGTAAAAAATCAGCTTAAAAATCAGGATCTAGATTCCGCACAGATATTACACATCGGAGACAATCCTATTGCTGACTACAAAGGGGCAAAAGATTTTGGTTTCAATGCACACTTACTTAGACCCAAAATATAAATTATGAACAAACGATACAGCTTACATCACATCCATTCTGCAGATGAATTTACTTTCTCACCCGCAGAATACAGCTATTTCAAGTATGGAGACAAATCGTATGCTGCAAAATTTGCCAGAGAATTATTCGAAGGATTTATTTCGGCACATGAGAGCATCCTCGATACAGATAAAGATATTGTTGTTTTGCCAAGTCCGTACATGGCGATTCCTACTGCCTCCAATTTTTTATGCTTTTACTTTAAAAAGCATCTGGATTTTTATCTGTTTCAGAAAGGAAAGAAATCAAGCATCCTTTCAAAAATCAACAGAAATCATACATACACTACGGATTATGGAAATTTGAGCTTCGAAGATCGCAAAAATCTGATTGCCAATGATACTTATTATCTTGATAAAGATTTTCTTAGAGGAAAACTTTGTATTTTTATAGACGATATCAAAATAACCGGAAGTCATGAGTTTACCGTGAATAAAATTCTTGATGAATATAAGGTAGAGGCAGATTTTTTGTTCATGTATTACGCAGAACTGATGAATTTTGACCTTGATCCGAAAATTGAAAATTATTTTAATTATTATGCGGTAAAAAGTGTAGAGCACGTCGCAGAAGTAATGCTGAAACCATGTTTTCAGTTCAATACCAGAATTGTAAAATATATTTTAGGCCTTGATTCAGGTAATTTTGATTATCTTTCGTCTAAAGTAAAGAAAGAACAGATGGATCAGCTGCTGGAACTTGCGATCAGCAACAATTATCATTTAATAAAAGAATACGAAAACAATATTAATACATTAACACAAACTGAACTATATTATGGCTATTAACTTACAGAAAGGACAAAGAGAAAACATAAACGCCCCAAAATTTACCGTAGGTTTAGGATGGGATATCAATAATACTTCTACGGGAACAGCTTTTGACCTCGATGCCTCTTTATTTTTATTGGGAGAAAATAAAAAACTGGTTTCCGATAATCACTTTATTTTTTACAATAACCTGGAATCTCCGGATAAGGCAGTGATTCATACAGGAGATAATTTGACAGGAGAGGGCTCTGGAGACGATGAGCAAATCAAAATTGATCTTACAAAAATTGATCCGGCTGTGAAAGAAATCACCGTTGTGGTAACGATTCACGAAGCAGATTCCAGAAGACAAAACTTCGGACAGGTAAGAAATTCTTTTATCAGAATTTTTAATACAGATACCAACGAAGAAATTTTAAAATACGAACTTGACGAAGATTTCTCCATTGAAACAGCAGTAGAATTCGGAAGAATCTATAACAGAAACGGCGAATGGAAATTTGAAGCCGTAGGAAGCGGTCAGAGAGAAGGTCTCGAAAAATTTGTAGAAATCTATCAATAATCTTATCATGGATAACCAACCTAATCAACCTATAGATCCGCTTGGATCAATTGAACCTTTAAAAACATTTGAACCGACTCCGATGGATCCTCCGCCGGGACAGGTGCCAAATACACCTCCGGCCCCGGTGGTAGACAGGGAAGGAAATGTAAACCTTACCCAGTTACCATCTGAAGAACGCCAGAAATACGAAGTTCTTGCAGACTCTATTGATGAAACCAATCCGGGTTCTATTGTGAATTTCGGGGCAGATCTTCAGAGAACATTATCAAACCAGAGTGACAGCTTCCTAGGGAATGTAAGGCGGTCCAACTCCGGAGAAGTCGGCGAGCTGATCAATAATTTATTGGTCGAGCTGAATTACGTTGATGTAGAAGAACTGAATCAGAATAAATTCAAGAGCTTCTTAAGCAAACTGCCTTTCATGAAAAGCGTAATGACCCAGATTGAAAATCTATTTGCAAAATATGATAAGATCATCAACAATATCGATCAGATCTCATATAAAGTAAATGCAGGAATTATTACTTCTACAAAAGATAATGCTGTTTTACAGACCATCTTCGAAAGTAATATCACTGCAACCAAGCAAATCGAAGAGCTGGTGATCGCCGGAAACCTAAGAATGGAAAAGGCGGGAACGGAACTTGCTGCAATGGAAGCTGCGCCGCAAAATTATCAGGATTACCAGATTGCTGATAAAAGGGATTTTATTGCACGGTTAGACAGAAGATTGGCCGATCTTAAAGTCGTTCGTCTGATCATGATGCAGTCGCTTCCGCAAATCAGACTGGTTCAGAACAATAACGTATCTATTGCTGAAAAAGCGCAGACTATTCTTACGACAACGCTTCCGCTTTGGAAAAATCAGCTTTCTTTGGCAGTGGCCATGTACAGACAGCAGCAGAATATTGAAATACAGCAGAAAGTATCGTCTACCACAGAAGAAATTTTGAGGAAGAATGCAGAACGTCTTGGCCAGAATTCAATCAATGTTGCAAGAGCCAATGAGCAAACCGTTGTATCAATTGAAACGCTGAGAGAAACAACGTCAAAACTTATCAATACATTGAACGAGGTAAAACAGATTCAGAAACAGGGTGCGGAAGGCAGAAGAAAGCTGGATCAGGATCTGATGACTCTGGAACACGAACTTAAAGCAAACGTTAGAGGATAATAGCATTATACAAAGGTGAATGATGAAGCCGTAAACATACTGTCTCAAAGTAAAAGAAGATTAACGAAACTTAAACTTCTTGCCAATTTTTTTGAAAATGTGGATATCATTTCCATCTACATTAAGACGGATATCATCCATAATCTTTTTCAGGAAAATAAGGGACTTGATTACAGTAAACTGGAATTGTTTCACCTGCAGTACACCGACAGTCTTATTGAACTTCTTACGAAAATAAAAAAACAGAAGGAAAATGACATGCTGGCCGTGATCAATGAAATAGAAATCAACAGGAAATATATTTCCGGATTCGAGGAAAAGCAGGCAGACGGTTTTGAGACCGACCGGAAAATATACAGCGGAAATTTCTCGCGTCACATGAAGAATTTATATCATAACCTCACGGAAAACAAATTCACGGTCAACTGGGAAGAGGTTTTATATTTCTATAAAAAATATGCTGCTGAGTTTTACAGATCAGAAGTTGATGAAGAACTGCTGAAACCGGGTAATTTTCCGGCTTACCGGTATCAGGACTATCAGATTGAAAGAAAGCTTTTGGGGAGACTTAATATTCAGAGCTTTAAGGTTCGTTTTGTGTGTGGTTTTGCGGTTTCGGGAAATGAATATGAACTGTTTAAGATTTTCCAGTCAGAAGATTTTTTCATCTTTGATATTGAAGGGCATAAGATGTATCTGGCGGATCCTAAAAAAATGGAAAAGCTGAATACGGCTCCCAATGAATCAAATCGCGGGATCATCATCAATCAGCTCAAAAAAAAGAATGAGGATATTGAAGAAACAATGACTGAAAGGAAAAGAACGTTACCCGAACAGGTGACAGCAGTCCTGAAAGATTATATTAAAAACCTCGAAAATACGGATGTGATGAGCAAAATGTTCGACATTAATGAAGAAACAAATATTCTGCGCGCAATGCTGAATTTAAATTTAAATAATAATTAAGACTTTTACAATTCGTAAAATATAAACAAACTAAACATAAAAAGATGGCTATTAACTTACAAAAAGGTCAACGGATAAACCTTACCAAGGAAAACGGAACTACTCTGACACAGGCGTGTGTAGGAATAAACTGGGGTGCAATTGAGAAAAAAGGTTTCTTCGGAGGGATAACTCGCGAGGCAGTAGACCTGGACGGAAGCTGTATTTTGTACGATTCTAATAAAAATGCAACGGAAGTTATTTATTTCGGGAATCTTAAATCTAAAAACGGTGCGGTTAAACACAGCGGGGATGATCTTACAGGTGATGTGAACGGTGACGACGGACTGGACAATGAGGTGATTACCATAGATTTCAGCAGTCTTGACGCCAATGTAGAGCATGTTGCTCTTGTTCTGAACAGTTACAAAGGACAGGACTTCGGAACAATTCCTTTTGCTTCAATCAGAATTTATGAAGGAACTCCTACAAATGTAAGAGAAGTTTTTGCAAAATACGATATTGCCAATGATGCCTCTTTCAAAGGCCATGTTGCGATGGTAATGGGTGTTTTCTACCGAAGAAACAACGAATGGAAATTCAATGCCATAGGAGATCCTACAAAAGATAGAAAATTGCAGGAAACCATTGAAACCGTAAAACAAAATTATTTATAAGATTAAGATTCAATAGAAGCGGGCTTTAGTTTAATAAAACAAGATTTCGATCCGGCTTTAGCAAAGACCTATTGAATTAATCTGAAAATATAATAAAACTAACAGCAATATTTGTATTCGTACAGCTATTGCTTTTATCATTTTAACAACAACACATTAAAAGTGGGACAAAATACTAGCATTTTAGATCTTCATCCCGGTCTGGTTTGGGGATTTGCGGTAACCGTAGTTATCATGTTGCTCCTGGATTTAGGAGTTTTCAACAAAAAAAGTCATGAAGTTTCTTCCAAAGAAGCCACCATCTGGTCAATTGTCTGGATCTCGCTGTCTATGGTATTTTCGGGAGTAGTGTACTGGGTGTACAATTCAGACCTGGGTCCCGGAAGCCATGCGCTTGCTATAGAAAAGTTTACGCAGTATCAGGCTGCTTACTGGATTGAGAAAGCCCTGTCGGTGGATAATTTATTTGTATTCATTCTCGTTTTCGGATTCTTCAAAGTTCCGAAATACCTTCATCACAAAGTGTTGTTCTGGGGAATTATTGGAGCGCTTATCTTCAGGGCAATCTTCATTTTTGCCGGAGTAGGATTGATTAATCTTACCTACCTTCCTGAAATGAGTATCTTTGGGCATCCGGTTAAAATCAATATTGTGATGACTCTATTCGGATTATTCCTTGTCTATGCGGGAATCAAGTCGTGGGGCGACGGAGACGATGACGACGAAGAGGATTACAGCAATACGGCTGGAGCAAGGCTAATCAAAAGATTCTGGAAAGTTTCTGATAACTATGTTGGCGATAAATTCTTTACCGTTCAGAACGGAATGAAAATGGCGACCCCGCTTTTGGTAGTAGTGGCGGTAATCGAATTTACGGATGTGCTTTTTGCTGTAGATTCCATCCCTGCAATATTTGCTATTTCCAATGATCCGTTTATCCTTTATACATCAAATATTTTTGCGATTTTAGGGTTACGTTCATTATACTTCCTGTTGGCGAACTTTATTCATATGTTCAGTAAGCTGCCTTATGGATTGGCCGTTATTCTTTCTTTCATTGGAGTCAAAATGCTGATTGCACCATGGATTCATATTCCGTCTCCGGTTTCTTTAGGGATTGTAGGAGGCGTTTTGGTAATCTCCGTTATCTTATCCCTCATTTTCCCGGATAAAAAAGAAGAGAAGGAAAAGATAGAAGAATAATCTGTTATTCTAATAATATAGAAAGGCTTTACATTATTATGTAGAGCCTTTTTATTTGAACGATGCCTCAATAAATTTCCACAAACAATCTCACACAATTTCATACAAAACACACGCTTCACCCTCCCCTTTATTTCAGGAGCTTAATCCGGCTTTCCGCACTCGCTATTTCTATTTTTTCAGCGCGGCGGCGGAGCCGCCGCGCCGAAAAAATAGAAATGAGCTCAAACAAAGCTTCAATCCGGGCTAGGGAGGAGGTCCCTGCGA